>Ga0209916_1000166_pt1 | contig 137316 bp, 147 predicted proteins | sample ThiBio_1000_plan_FD_183956 | JGI IMG/M metagenome (GOLD analysis project Ga0209916, IMG submission 183956) | Wastewater bioreactor microbial communities from Cape Town, South Africa - Thiocy_solids_2 (SPAdes) | ecosystem: Engineered > Bioreactor > Thiocyanate-remediating > Anaerobic-Aerobic ...
CAAATCGATAGCTATGGCAGTAACATTTTTCATGGGCTCGCCCTCGCGTGACTTGTGCTGGGAGTACTAACTCACCACCACTGGCACCGCGATGCCTGAATGCGCGGGGGCGAGTCCACGCGATTACGCGCGGCCGAGCACCAGCAGATGGCGTTCGGCAGGCAGGCCGGGCACGTGCAGCTCGTGCGTGGCGCGCACGACGAACCCGTCGGGGATGCCGGGCAATTCGTCATCCGGCTGCTTGCCCTTCATCGCCAGCCAGATCCCGCCCGGCGCGAGCAGATGACCGCCCCAGGCCAGCATGTCGGCGAGGCTGGCGAAGGCGCGCGCGGTGACGCAATCGAACTGGCCGGCGACGTTCTCCACGCGCGCCTGCTCGGCGCGCACGCCCTCCAGCTTCAAGGCGCGGATCGCCTCGCGCAGGAAGCGCACCTTCTTGCCGTTGGAGTCCACCAGCAGGATCTGCCGGCCCGGCGCGGCGATCGCCAGCACGATGCCGGGCAGGCCGGGGCCGGTGCCGAGGTCGACCAGCGTGGAGCCCTGCACGAACGGCAGGATCGCCAGCGAATCGAGCAGGTGGCGGGTCACCATCTCGGCCGGGTCGCGCACCGCGGTGAGGTTGTAGGCGCCATTCCAGCGTTCGAGCAGGGCGAGATAGTCGAGCAGGCGCGGCACCGCCTCGGCCGGCAGCTGCAGGCCCAGCGCGGCGATGCCGTGTTCGAGTTGTGCCTGCAGGGCGTCGCGCGCGGCCATCGGCCATCGATCCAGTGGGAAAGCGGTCGGCAAGTATCCCGGCAAGCCCGGCGCAATGCCAGCCGGCGACGCAAAAGAAAGCCCGCCGAAGCGGGCTCGAAGTGGAGCAAATCCCCTGCAGCGCGGCGCTCTCAAGGGCGCCTGGCGCGATGCGATGGTCAGGCGGCGTCGAGATCGACGCGGGTGACCATCATGCCGCGCTCGCGCAGCACGTGATTCAGCGACCGCTTGACCCGCGCGCCCAGATCGCGCCGATCGACCGCCTCGGCGGCGGGTTCGTCGCGCAGCGCGGCTTGCGCGCCATGGCGGATCAGCTGGTCGACCTGCTCGAACACGGCGTCAGCGCGCTCCGGCTCCAGCACCTGCCAGTACACCGTGCCGCGCACGTCACGCGGCCCCAGCGGCGCCTGCAGCTGCAGGGTCTGGCCGGACAGGTTGATCTTGTGCGCGACCCGGTCGAGCAGCGGCAGCACCAGATGCGTGCCCGCCGGCAGCAGCCGGCGCGGCTTGCCATGACGGTAGATGCTGTAGACCAGACCCTCCGGCACGCGCCGCACGGCGCTGGCGAGGAGCACGGCGAGCACGGCGAGCACGGCAATGATGAGGGTGTACAGCATGGTCATGGTCGTTAAATCAGTGACTTGAAGCTGGTTTGTTCGCCTGATACTGGAACTGAAGAATACAATCGTTTGACTCTGGATGACTTAACCGCGCTTTAACGTGCGGATGAATCTTTAACAAGGCCTCGAAAACAAGTCAAGCGCCAGTCGCTGGATAGGTGAAGCGGTCGACGGTACGGGAGGGCATGAACGGCCGCGCCGCGTCAGTTTTTGCTACGGATCGGTCGCGTACGGGCTGGCACGCCGCCTTCCCCCTGGAGTCAAGCATCGAACTTGCCAACATGGCGGGCGCCGGGGAGCGACGCGCCGCAGCGTGGCCCTCGTCACGTTCGGGACGTCGCCGACCGGCAACGCCAGCCGCACCGGCGCGGCACCTCGTTGCCGTGGCGCAGCAAGAGGGTTGCGGGCGCGACAAACACGCCGCTCCCGCATTTCGTCGGGATTCCCCGTCGCATCGCCGCCCGCACGTTGACGCGGCGCAGCACAAGTCGCCGCAACAGGCCCTTTACAAGCTCGCATGAAAACGTTTACGTTGGCGCTACCCAAGGGCTGGCGAACCCGGCGGATTCCCATGGCGGCAGCAACCATCAAAGACGTGGCGCGCGAGGCCCGGGTGTCGGTGGCCTCGGTGTCGCGCGCGCTCAATGGCGGCGGCGGTGTCACCGCGGCCACCAGCGCGCGCATCCACGCCGCCGCCGAGCGCCTGCAATACATCCCGCATGCAGCCGCGCGCATGCTGATCACCCGCCGCACGCACACCATCGGCGCCCTGCTGCCCGACCTGTATGGCGAGTTCTTTTCCGAACTGATCCGCGGCATCGACCTGGCCGCGCGCGCGCACGGCCTGCACCTGCTGGTTTCCAGCTCGCACGACGGCGAAGCCGAGGCCGCGGCGGCGGTGCGCTCGATGCAGGGTCGCGTGGATGGCCTGCTGATCCTGTCCGAGCGGGTCGACGCGGCGTTCCTGCGCGCCAACCTGCCCAAGGCGCTGCCGGTGGTGCTGCTCAACAGCGCGGTGAGCGGGCCGTCCTGCCACGTGCTCAACATCGACAACCACGGCGGTGCGGTGGCGATGGTGCGGCACCTGCTGCAGACCGGCCATCGCCGCGTGGCGCTGATCGCCGGGCCGAGCGGCAACTTCGACGCCAGCGAACGCGAGCGAGGCTACCGCGAGGCGATGGCCCGGTACGCCCCGCGCGCGCCGTTGACCGTGGTGGCCGGCGACTTCACCGAGGAATCGGGCTATCGCGCCGGCCACGAACTGCTGGCGCAAGCCGAGCGTCCGCAAGCCGTGTTTGCCGCCAACGACATGATGGCGGTGGGCTGCCTGGCGGCGTTCAAGGACGCCGGCGTGCGGGTACCCGAGGACATCGCGCTGGCCGGCTTCGACGACATCCCGATCGCCCGCTACGTGACACCGGCCTTGACCACGGTGCGCGTGCGCATCGCCGATTTCGGCCGTCTCGCGCTGGAGCGCCTGGCCGACGTCGTCGAACACCCCGAGCAGGAATCACCTTCCGCCGACACGCTCGGTTTTGAAATCGTGGTCCGTGACACCTGCGGCGGAACCAAACCAGAAGAGAACTCCTGAACGTCTCAGCAAGCTGCCCGGGGAGGGGAGCGATGAACACTTCAACGCACTTCAAGAAGAACCTGCTGGCCGGACTGATCGGCACCGCCGTCGCCTCGCTGGCGGCGCTGCCCGGCACCTCGCTCGCGCAGGCCGCCTACGCCACCTTGCGCGGCAAGGCGGCGCCGAACACCCAGGTCACCGCGGTCAATCCGGCCACCGGCAGTACCCGCCAGACCACCTCCAGCGCCGACGGCAGCTACGCGATCACCGGCCTGCAGCCGGGCACCTGGCGCATCGACGCCGGCCCGGGCTGATCCCACCTGAGATATATCCAAGGGAGAACTGAGAAAAGTGCGGGTTGAAGCGGGTTGAAGTGGGGCAAGACGGGATGGGCTTTGCAAGGTTGTTGCAGAGTATGCAACAGAAAAAGGCGCCGATCAGTCGAAGAGTTTGCCTTGGTACAGATCGCGCTGGCGCTTGTGCGCGCGGGCGAGGAGCTTGCGGACGCCGCGCTCGGTCATATCGTAGCGCTTGGCCAGCTCCGGCAGGTTGGTGCCGTTGAACTCGTCCAGGATCATCTGATCGCGGATGGCGAGGCGGAAGGCGTAGTCCTTCGGCACGGTCAGCACCTGGCCGCCCCAGTGGCTGGCCAGGTGGTCGGCGATCGCGGCGCCGGCCTGGTCGGCGACGTCGTCTGCGATGCCGTGGTCCTGCAGCACGACAGCCGCATGCGCGGCGACGTCGGACAGCAGCTCGTTGCGGAGATCCTCCATCCGGGTGCTCATGACGCGTCTCCGTATCGTGTCCTGGCCTCCGCGGCCTGGGCATCGTGTTCGGCCTGGTTGATGCGGCCGTAACGGAGCATCTGGGCCAGGTACGCCAGCTCGTTGGTCAGCCTGTCCTCGACGGGGCGTGACGGGCTTGGGCCGGTCGGGCGCCGGCCTTCGCGCAGATCCTGCTCGCGCGTCTTTTCAGCGGCGGCGTCAGCGGCATCGGCGATGCCGAACACCACCTGGCGCAGGTAGCCGTGGGCGGCCAGCGGCAGCGTGAGGCGATCGGACTGCTGCAGCATCTGCTCGATGCCGGCGACCCACGCCGACGTCGGCGCCGGCCGGCGCACGCCGGAGCGTTCGTCGCGGCAGACGGTGCCTTCGGCGACCAGCGCGGCGAGCTCCTGCAGCAGCTTGGTGGCACGCGGCAGGCGCAGCGCCGTCTTGGGCGGCTTGAACAGGCGCAGGTACGACATGGCCGCACGCGCCAGCGTCGGCTCCATATCGCCCAGCACGGCGCCGAGGCGCTTGGCGTCGGCCTCGACCATGCCGGCCTCCCACGGGAAGTCGGTGCCGCAGCAGGGGCACGTGATGCGGATCAATCCATGCCTCCCATGCGCATCGGCTCATGCTTGCGGCGCTCCCAGTTGGTGCCGGCGTAGAACGCCGCCTTGAGCATCTGGTGGATCACGCCCTGGTAGCAGGGCCGGATCTTCGCCACCTCCGGCAGCCAGCGGCGGCGCCAGTGCTCCTGGAACACCACCTTGCGCTCTTCGACTTCTTCAGGATGCATCGCCCTTCTCCCTTTCGGCGAGCTGCTCCAGCATCTCGATGCGCGCGCCCAGGTGATCGCACACCGGCTTGAGGCAGCGCAGCTGGCGGCGCCAGTTCTTCGGCAGCTTGGCCGTCAGTTCGGCGAATTCTTTCTCGCCGATGCCGAGGCGCTTCAGCGATTCGTCGATATAGGCGTTGCGGGCGCGCTTGGACTGTTCCACGTCGAGCGCGGCGATGATGCCCTTCAGCTGCTCCTCCTTGCGCACCCAGGCGACACGGGCAATGCCGCATTGGCGCTTGGCGATCGCATCGGCGTACGCCCACGACAGGCCCATGTCGGCGAGCATGGCCTCGATCACGGTGATCATTTCCGGCATGGCCGACGAGGTGAAGTTGTGCGGCTTGCCGGGGTACTGGCCGGGTCGGCCCGGGTGCGCGGCGCCGAGGCGGCGCAGTTCGTCCAACACGGCGCCGAGCTGCTTGTGGTCGAGCTTGGCCGAGCTGTCCGTTTCGGCGCCGTGGGCCGCCGAGACGCGGCGGATCAGCGCGCGGTAGGCATCCTCGTCCATGCCGTGCTTCGCCAGCTGCGCGCGGGCGATGTGGATGGCGGCGATCGCGTTGCGGCGGCGCTTCGCCTGGATCGCTTCGCGCGTCATGGCGTTACTCCACCAGGCAGGACGATCCAGACCGTCACGCACGGCACCAGGTTGATGCACCAGCGGCGGTTATGGCGCGACCAGTGCGCGCCGATCCACAGACTGCCGGGGCGGAACAGGATGCCGGCTTTCATTCGATCATCTCCCAGCCAAGTTCCGTCCACCGCTTGTACGGCAGGTCGTAGTCATCGAACTCGAACTGCACCTGGATCGAATCGGGAGCATCCGCCGACCAGTACACCTCTTCGACCTTCCGCAAATTGCCTTCACCGGAGTCGATCATCATGCCGACCACCGGCACGAACGGGATTTCGCCAGCGCGCTGCCACTCCGCACCGTCGATAGACGGATCGGGCCGCTTTTTCCCCTCCGGCCAGCCAGTTTCGAGGAAATACGTGATCTTCATGACTGGTGCTCCAGGGCATGCTGTGCACCGCCCTTCACACCGCGGTGCAGCTGGGCCTTGCGGCCGGCGTCGTGGCCGGCCCAGGCGTCGTCATCGCGACTCTTGCCACGCGTGGTCAGGTCGCGGCCGGTGGTGGTGCCGGCATCCGGGTAGCGCGACTTTATGAACTCGTCGATCGCCAGCCGCTTGTCGTCGGCAAGGGTGGTCTCGGGGAACAGGTGCGCGACGGCGTTGACCCAAGCCAGCGCGAATACCTCGCCGCGCGCCTCGCGGTTGCCGCGCTTACGCACACGGGCGATGTGCTTGAGGCGGTCGGCGACGAGCTGCCGGCGCAGCACGATGAAAGCGAACGCCGCGATCTCGGCGGCGCCGTCGCAGCCGTAGAAGCGGATCACGGTGGAGCCGGTGTTCCAGCCCTGCACGCGGCTGATCATGATGCGAGCGCCGAAGCCCTCAGCGGCCAGCCCGGCCAGCAGCAGGATGCTGCGTGTCGGCTCGGCTCCACGGGCGCGGGTATTCGCTTCGGCCTCTTCGACGCCCATAGCCTCGGCATGGGTGACTCCATGCTCGCGCATCATCGCCTGCGCCTGGCGCAGCGCCGCGGCGGCTTCGTTCGGATTGGACGAGGCGGCGAGGCGCAGGCAGGCTTTGACCTTGCGGAGGATGGCCGCGCGGTTCATGCCGTCACCTGCTGCGCTGCCGGCGCCAGTGCTGGCTCCATGACATGGGAATACGCATAGACCGGCAACAACAGCGGTTCGTCGCTGCCCGAGATAAACCAGTTTCCAGCTGCATTGCGCCAAGCCATGAACACGATGCCCGCGTTGTCGCTGGCGTCGTAGGCGGAGACCATGACGTCGACCAACGGCGCCGGTTCGGAGGCGGTGACCGGACACCAGCGGTTCGACGCGAAGTCTTCCGTGTGCAGCCATTCGCGCTTGCCGTCCGGGTGGTGAATACACCAGGTGGTGTTGTCGCCCAGGGTGTTGGCGAGCGGGGCGAGGCTGGCGAGAATCTCCGTCCGACGCGCGGGCGCGAACGTCAACACGTTCCGCCAACTTCCCGACGTGTTGACCTGGAGCATCAGATCGGTGCGTGGTTCCATGATGTCAGCCCTCCTTTCGCGCGCAGCTGCTGCACAGATCCTCGGCGACCCACCAGCAGCCGCCTGCGCAGGCGCGGTTCTGGGTGCAGCCGCAGACGCGGCATACACGTTCATGGATGGGCCGCGGCTTGCTGTCGCCCTCGCGGATGCGCACGCCACTGGATGCATCCACCTTGCGGGTGTCCTGGTCGAGCACGTTGCTGGCGATGGCGTTGAACAACGCCTGCGCGTCGGCGCCGGTGGCGCGGATGCTGGTGCCGCCGCGACTCTTGGTGATCCGGATGGCCATGTCACACCCCCGCCATGTCGAGGCTGATCGGGCTGTACTGGTCGCTGTCGCCGACGCGCTCGTAGAAGCGCACATAGGCCTTGCTGCCGGTCACCTGAACGGCGTTGCTGATGGCTTCCATCGCCCGCTTCCAGCGCTCGTCCGTGATCTTCAGGCGGCGCAGGCTCAGCACCAGGGCGGTGCGGATGTTGCCGGCCTGGTCCACGCGGAAGGCATCGTTGATCAACGTGGAAACCTCCACGCGCGTGCCTTCGGTCCAGTCGCGCAGGCATTCGTCGATCAGCGCTTTAGCTGCCTGCAGCTGCTCGTCGAACGTAATGTTGTCCTGCACCTGGCGCACGATCTTGTAGCGACCGTCGAAGCTGATCAGCGTGACATTGCCCTTCTTGCCGCCCAGCTTCACGTCGTACTGTTCGGCTGACAGATCGACGAACGCGTCGATCTCGCCGAACGTGTACGTCTTGCACTGCTTCAGCTGGGCCTGCACGGCTTTGGCCTGGGTCACCAGATCCTGCACCACCTGGTCGCGTGCCAGGTCGATGGGTGCAATCAGCTCCTCGGGGATCAGGTGGCCGGCGCCGTTCTTCCGGTAGCCGGCGGGAATGTTGTCTGTCATGGCGTTTCCTTGGAATCGTGCGAGGCCTCTTCGGCGTCGCGATGGATGTGGTACGTGGTGTCACGCATGCGCTGGCCGAGCCAGGGCGGCAGCTCTTCGTCCGTGTCGATGGGCAGCCGCTGCGCGGCGGCGAGGCTCGGCGGGAGGGTGGAATCGCGGGCGGTCATGGGGCGGCCTGCTGCGTCTTGGCGACGCGCTGCCACAACGTCGAGCGCGTGCTGCCGCGGACAACGCGTACCGCGCCGCGGCGGCGGAGCACCTGCAGGGCCGTGTTGACCTGATACAGCTTGAGTCCGCCGTGCGCGGCTGCGATAGCGCGCGGCCGCATGGGCTCGTCGCCCATCGCTGCCAGCACGGATTCCGCCATCGGCGCCGGGCGTTCAACCAGCAACCGTGGGCGTAGCAGGTGCGGCGTATTGACCGGCTCAGACCCTGCCGCCGCCGATGCCGCGGTGCCGCTGCGCGCAACCGCGGAGTAGCGCAGCACGGCGTCGTCGCAGTGGTGGCGCCTGGCCGCGCCGTGGCGCACCAGGTAGCCGAGCTCGTCGTACACGTCGGCGACGTGCGCGCCCACCACGTTGGCCACCTGGTGCGGCGGCACCGGCTTCGCCGCGCGGCGCAGGCACGCCAACACGTCTTGCCTCAGCGCTTCCATCACGCACCCGCCTGCGCGGCCACATCCCCGCGCACGGTGTGCATCAACCACTCGACCTGGCAGCCCTGCACCATCGCGACCATCACGTGCTCGCGCAGGTTGCCCACGCGGCGGCTCTTGCGGATGGCGCCCCGCACGAAGCGGGCCGGCGCACCGTCGAGGATGATTAGCGGGCGGCCGCCGCGCACCTCAACCGACACGACGGTGGCGCCGGCCCCGTCGAGGAAGAAGATCGCGCCCAGCGCCTTGTTCGTAGCCGCGCGGAGAATTTCATTCATGGGATTCATGGTTGGCTCCAAGGGGCAGACCCAGCTGCCCGCGTAGGTCCGGCAGCGTGACGCGCTTCATCGCGCTCACCTGCCGCAACGTCGTCATTGATCGGCCGTACAGCCACACACAGGTGCGATCCAGTTCGGCCGCGTTTGCCGCGAAGAAATAGCCGGTGTCCGGCGTTCCGCAGACCGGATGCCCGGCCAAGCGCAGCGCCATCACCACCTGCCGCAGCCGGCGCTCGTCGGCGGTGCTGATGCGGCCACTGATCGCCAGCACCAGCTCGCGCGCCGTGCACCCGTTCGTTTCGCCGACACGTCCCCGCAGTGCGCCCAGCACTGAGTCCAGGGAGATGGCGTCGGAGGCGAACAGGTCGGCTTGCATGGCCTACCTCACAACCGGCTCGGCGGGTCGATGGGCCGATCCGGCGCGGGCACATGCAGCGCGACATCCAGCTGATCGCGCAGGCTGGCCGCTTCGGCTTCGGTGAGGCGCAGATGGCCGTATCGGCTACGCGTGGAAACGCGAATTGTCCCGTCCTGCTGGCGGCGTGCCTCGCACCATGCGTCGGTGGCTTCCGGCTTGGCGTTGGCTCGGAACTCGGAGAGATCCTTCGGACAATGCGCGGCCCAGCGCGCGTGAATGGCCACCCTGGCCATCGCCGCGGCAAGAACATCGGCACCGATCGTCTTCGCGTCCACCGTGAGGACGGTGCGCAGACGCGTGGCCAACACCGCATCGGCGAGCGCATGAACGTCAAACAACTCCATCGTCTTGGCACCGTTGTCCCAGATGCCGAGGCTCAGCGATTGCCCATCGGGTACTTTCACCACGATGTAGTTGCGGTTGGAGAACAAGGCGTCGCCATTGGCGAGCAGCAACCGGGCTGCGAAGCCGCCGATCGTTTCGCGGTTAGCCATGTCAGACTCCCCCAATCACGTCAGCGTTGACCTGCGGCACGCCCAGGTCGGCGGCGCGGTTCATGGCGGCAGCCAGCGCGTTGTGCACCGCCAACGGATACAGCAGCGTGCCGCCCGCGCGCGTGGGCGTGAGCTTGCGGCGCAGGGCGTCGACGGCGCCCGTGGCCAGCACCTGGTCGATGGGCGTGCCGGCGCGCTTGAAGCGGTGCGCCAGGTAGGCGTCCAGATCCTTGTCCAACGCGGGCAGCGTGACGATCTCGATGCGCTGCACGACCTCGCGTACTTCCGGGTTGTGCTCGCTCAGCTTCACGGCCAGTTCGGACTGGCCGATCAGGATCACGGACAGCAACGGTCGCAGGCCGTCCTTCAGTTCGCGGAAACGCTTCAGGTGCTTGAGTGTGGCCAGCGGCAGGCTGTGCGCTTCCTCGATCACCAGCACGTGGCTGTGGCCCGCGCGGGCGCTGTCGCGCAGCGCGGCGTGCAGCTGTTCGAAGCGCGCCTGCGGGCTCGACTTGGTCTTCGCCAGCGGCGATACCGCGGACATGATCGCCTCGGCGATGTGCTGCGCCTTGAGCGTCTTGCCGATGGTGTCGTTGCTCTCCATCGCCAGCACGTACGGCTCGATCACGATCACCGCTTGCTCTTCGCGGTTCAGGCGGTCGACCAGCTCTTCGCGCAGTGTTGACTTGCCCGCGCCGCTCTCGCCGATCGCGGCCATGAAGCCGCCGTGGCGCGCGACCTGGTACATCGCCTCGCGCACGTAGCGGATGTCCGGCGACAGGAACACATCCTCCGCCGTGGCCGGGTCCGCGAACGGGTCGCGCTGCAGGTTGAAGTGCCGGCGCGCCGCCGGCGTGAGGGTTTGCTTACGCAGTAGCATGGACATCTCCTCCTGGTCTTTCTCAAGTGGGTCGGGCGGGGAAACCGGCGGCACCGTGTTGACGCACGGTGCCGCCACTTCAAACAGGCCGGCGGTGGACCCGCCGTGCCGGTGAACGAACGTGGTGATGGCGCGCTCGACCGCCGCGCGGTCGGTGCCCAGCGGCAGATGGCCGCGGTTGATGAAGGCGTTGAACGCCGGCCGCGAAATACCGGCGGCAGCGGCGACAGCGCCCTGCTTGATGCCGGCGCTGACCAGGGCGGACTTGAGGCGCAGCGTCATGCGACACCGCCAACCACGCGCAGCCGCGTCGCCTGCGCCAGCTCAGCCGCCCAGGCCTCCACCTGGGCAAGCGGCAGGCCCTCGGGCCAGCGGGCCACCGTGCGCTGGTACAGCTCGGCGCTCCAGGTGCCGCCGGCGCGCTCCACCAGCGGCTTCACCGCGCGCGCGGCGTCCACGTGGTTCAGCGGCGGGAATTCGCGCGGCGGGTTTTCCGGCATCGCCATCCGCGGCGCGTCGATCGCAGCCGGCGCGGTAACCTGCGACGGCGTAGCCGCGCGCGGCAGATGGGCCACCTCGCGCAGCTGCGCATGCGGCAGGAACGGGTCGATGCGCCCGCCCAGCGGCAACGCCTTGGCCTTGCGCTGGGCCGCGGCCTCTTCATCCGTCGCGGCATCCATCGCGGCCCGCTCGACGCGCTTGCGGTTGGTATCCGCCGGCGTGTCGGCGTGCTGCCGGAACTGGCCAATCTGCACGGCGCCGGCAAAGCCGTACTCGCCCTGTTCCAGCGCGGGCACCACGAAGTGCGCGGCCTGGCCGGTCTCGTCCGTGCCGAGCACATGGGCGGTATCCGCATCGGCCCACGCGTTGCGCGCCACGGTCAGGGTGTCGCCCACGATCACGCCGGGCACGCCCGATACGTCGTATTTGCGGCCGCGGTAGCTGACCTGCAGCAGCGTGTTGACCACGCGCGTCTCGGGCGCCGACGATGCCAGCCGGCGGCACACTGCTGCCGCCGGCGCCAGCACCAGCTGCTCGATCGTGATGCGCATCCACGCGGCGTACCGCGTCATGCCGTGCCGCGAGTGCCGCGCCGTCGCGTTGAAGTGCCGCATCCAGCGCCAGGCCGCCGCGTTGAGCTCGTCCAGGTCATGCACGGCGATGAAGGCGAGGCCCTGCTCGAACTTGCGTTCCACGATGTCGTTGTGCTTCTCGACGGAGCCCTTGGCCCACGGGTGGTGCGGCTGGTTCACCCACACCACGGTGCCAAGCGCGGCGCACAGGTTCTTGAACATCGCGCCCATGTTCGCGCTGCCCGGATCCACCATGACCATGCGCGGCACGCCGTGGAATGGATCGTGCGTGCCACGTGGCTGCATGGCGTTGATGAAACAGGTGCAGAGGTTGCGGCCGCTCTCGGCGCCCAGCACATATTCGACGTACAGCGCGCCGGTGGTGTGATCCACCACCACGTAGCGCCAGACGCGTTCCTTGGCGATGCGCTCCAGGTTCTTCGGCTTGTTTTTGTAGAACTCCTTTTCCTCCATCACCTGCAAACCGGTATTGCCGTGCAGGTAGTAGAGGACGCACAAGCTCGGATCGATCTGCCAGACATGGTTCGGGTGCGCGCTGGCCAGGCTCACCTTAGGCGCGGGGCGCGTGAGCTGATCCGGGTGCAGGCGCAACTGCCGCAGCCGCACGCTGGCCGCGCCGGCCGAAATGCGGCGCCATTCGCCGGTGGCCTTGTCCACGCGCCCGGCGTTGATTTCGCCGTTGGCATGCAGCGTGGCCAGCGCGGTCTCGATGTCCGCCAGGCGCTTGCCGTTGGCGCGGTGGGTGCTCATCAGGTACGCGCTGAGCAGCACCGCATCATCCTCGGTGAGTGCCGATGCCCCCTTGTCGGCCCGCGGTTTGCGGGCCTTTTCGCGCCCTTGCGCGTCGACCACCTTTACGCCGCGCAGGCAGTCGCGCACCAGGCGGCGGATGGTGGCGGGCGAGCGCCCGATACGCTCGGCCACCTCGTTGACCAGGCCATCCTTGGTGCCGTGTTTGGCCGCGAGCATGCGGGCAGACAGCTCACGCACCGCTTCGTCCACCACCACGCTACCGCCCAGCAGCTGCGTCATGGCTCAGTTCTCCGGCACGAACAGCGGGGCCTGGATGTAATCGTTTGTGCGGATGCGGTCGAGCGTGTCGATCAGCTCCGCGATCACCCCGCCCATGTACGTGCGCACGTCGATGCGGTGCTTGTCGGCATGGGTGGCCAGCGCCAGCAAGGCGCCCATCAGGCCCGCGTCGTCGCTCTCCGCGGCCAGCGCGTTGAGCACGATCTGCTTGGCCTGGTCGACCTGCTCGCGCAACGTGGCGGACTGCTCATCCGGCGTTGCGGCTTTCCACTTGCGCTTGGCCTTCGCGACGTCATCCTGCAGGCGGCTGATCTTGGCATCGCGCTCGGCGGTGTGGGCGCGCGCGGCCTCGGTTTCGGCGCGGGCCTCGCGCACGGCGGCGCGAAGCTCATCGCGCGTCATCGACTGCACGTCGTCGATGTCCAGGCCGCTGGTTTCGCCGTCCGTGGCCAGCTCGGCGAACTGGTCCTCGGGCAGCGAGAGCAGTTCGATCAGCTTGCTTTGGGTGCCGGCGGCCTCGATCAAATGTTGCGCGCGCGCAACATTTGGGAGGGCCGAGACGCGCCGCGCGGCCTCCATCATGCGGTGAGCATGCGTCCGGTCGATGCCCAGCCGGCCGAGCATTTCGATCCAGTCGCCGTGTGCCGAGCACTCCCGCGCCACTACCAGGAAGCGCCCCGCACGCAGGAAGGCATCGCAGCCGCGGCGCAACTCGTTGCGGATGGCGGTCTCGTAGTGCTGCGGGCTCCACGGCAGTCCGTCGCCGAACGCCTCGACGACTTCCGCCGCATGCGCGGCCATCGCGTTCTGGGTTTCGGCGATGGTCTCTACCGGGAATGGAGCCAGTTCGGTGGGTGCCGCCGCGGTTGTTGCCTTGCGTGCCATGTGATGCCCCCTGTCAGGAAAGAGAACCCGCGGCGATCCGCTGGGTGGTTTCGGTCATGCGCGCCTGCAGGCGCGCGGTGTGGTCGGCGTGGGCCTGGGCGATCTGCAGCAGCGCCACGCTGTGCGCGAAGCGGCCGTTGTCCAGGCGCAGCACGAAGCCTTCGGCGATCAGCACGTCGAGCGAGCGCGTGACGTTGCTTGGGCTCTCGTTGATGGCCTTGGCGATCTCGCTGTTGCTGATGCCGGTAAAGGTGGCGCCCTTGAGCGCCTTGAGTACGCGCAGCGCGCGCTGGGCGGAGAGCTGGCTCATGCGGCCCATTCCTTCGGCGCGTACCAGCGCCGCCAGATACGGTGCAGGCGCGTGGCCTCCCGCGCGCAGGCCTCGCCGATCAGCGCCCATTCGATGTGCTCGGGGCTGTTGCGGCGCAGGGCGAAGTGCCGGTCGGTGGCCGCGTCGACGGCGCGGTACACCGCCTGCTGGCGGGCCTTGAGCTCGGCGAGCGAGTACGGCGCGTTCATGCCGCCACCTCGACGCCGGCGGCCTTGATAACGCGCCGGCGCATGGCGCGGCCGCGCGGCCCGTCCCACGAGCCGAGCAGTGCGTTGCGCACGTTCGATACGTGCGTGCCGTTGTCTTTGGCCCAGCGCGACATGCTGGTGTTCTGGAGCACGAATCCGGCTTTGACCTTCAGTAAGAGATCGAGGCCGGGTTTGGCGTCTTTCATGGTTGTATCCTGTTCCGTCTGTGGCTGTGGGCAGTTGTCATCCACGGAACAAGATTATATCCACATATATGGATTTGCAAGAGGTGCGGTATGACGTCGTTCGAACGAATCCTGCTGCGCCTCAAGGAACGACTCGGCGTGCAGACGGACAAGGAAATTGCCGAGCTGCTGGGCATGTCCAACACGGCGTTCAACGCGCGAAAAAAGCGCGATGCGTTTCCGCAGGACAAGTTGCTCGCGATGATGGTGCGCCGGCAGGACATCGACATCGACGTGGAGTACGTCTTGTCCGGCAGTTCCCCGGAAACACGCGAGCGTGACCGACGCCTCGGCGCGGTACGCCACGGTGCCGAAGCGGCATTGCGTGTCGAGGGGTTGACGCGCCGACAACAGGCCACGGTGCTCGATGAGGTAGCGCGCGCGGAGATCGGCACGCTGGCAAAGGATGAGCTGTTATTGGTCGATCACTACCGCAGCGCGGACGATGACGTGAAGCCTGTCATCCTCGCGGCCGTTGCCTCAATGGCTACCGCGGCGCCGCACGCCAAGTCACCGGCATCGAATGCTGGGCCGCGCCGCCCGCGAAAGATCAGAAAGTGATCGGCACCGGAGAATGAGGGGCATGAAGATCGCGGATCTGGCAGAAGGCTCGCGCACGATCGAAGACCTGGCTGTCGAACACCATGAATGGGTGCGCGAAGTGGTGCGCCGCGAGTCACACCTCCAGGGCGAGATCGTCATCTACAGCCGCACGTCCGCGGAAGAACATGTGCGACGCCTGAACCTGTTGGCTACGCAACTGAAAGACGAAGATCTCGAAGAAGCGATTGCATGCATGCGGCGTGCGTGCGCGTTGAACAAGGCCATTGGCGGCGGCTTGCCCGACAGACGATCTCTTCGGTTGCCTATGTTCTTGCAGCGAGCCGGCCGAATGGGGGAAGCGATGCAAGCGTTCAACCAGGCACTGCGTGATGTTGATGATTGGGTCGCTGCCGGCCCTGCACGCCAGACATCGACCGAGCGTGCGGCGGCAACCGCTTCGATTAAGGCCGTTGTCTACGATCAAATGCGGATTGCATGGAAGCGCGAGGGGGACATGGGAAAAATGCAGTCTGCGAAGCGCCTAGCCGATTGGCATGAAGCTGAAGGCATGAGGCTTCACGCGATCCTCGACAAGGAGCGGCATGAGGCATTTCTAACCCGCAAGTTGAAACATCAACCAAACCAGGAAGGAACGTCATGAAGACACTTCGCATGTTCGGCCTCGTCACCGCGTTGACGGCCATCGGGCTCTCCGGCTGCGCCACCATGACCGACACCATGTCCGCTGCTGCAGGCATGGGCGTGGTGCATCAGGAGCGATCAACATTTGACAACGCGACGGTCGTGACCGTGTCGCCCATGCCGTTGTGGGCCAAGGGCTCTTGGGGCAACGCCGTGCAACTGGGCGCGCGCTGGAGCAGCGCCACGCCGGACCACGTGGCGCTGGAGATGGCTTATCGGGCCACCGCCAACGCCGGCAGCAATGCGTTCACCAGCCTCAGCGGCGTCGACATCAATGTCGATGGCGAGATCACGCACTGGCAGGTCGGCGCCCCAACGCAGCTCAGCAACAGCGGCTACAACACGGTCTCGCGGACCATTTACACCGCCAGCCAGAACAGCGTGATCATTCCCTATTCGCTGCTGCAACGCATGGTGTCCGCGAAGGATTGCCGCTTGCGCATCCACACTGGTGAGGGCTATGAGGATGCGCAGTTCAACATCGAGCGGATTCCAGGCGGTCAGCCCACCGCCATCCATTCGATCAAAAAATTCATGGCGCAGGTCGATGTGGCGCGAGGACAACCATGACCGCCGAGGCAACCCGCGTGCTTGCCGCCGGTGTAACCCGGTTGGGCGAACTCTCGCAGCAGCACCAGGCCGAACTGGGCGTTATCGTGGCGGCGCTGGCTGCCTTGGTGCGCACGCATCCCGACCCCGCGGCTTTTGCCGCGGCTTTCCGGCGATCCTGGCAGCTGCTTGGATCACAGCATTCAAACGCCGAGCTTGGGCCTCAAAACGAAGTCGGTATTGATGCAGTGCTGTCGATCCTGGAGCAGGAATGCGCAGTGCCATTGAATGTACGTCCTGGACGATAGGTAACGGGCGCGCACACCTTCGCGCGCGCGCGGACCATAGTCTTGTGAACGCGGGCCAAAGACTCGCCTGATCCACCCATCGAAACTGACCGCCGGTAGTGGTGCTTGGCACCCTTGACCGGCGGCAGGTTCCTCCTGTCCTGCCGCCGGTCCTTTTCTTCGGAGATCGGTGATGGACAAGCCGCGCGGCGTGCGCAACAACAACCCCGGCAATCTGCGCTGGGGCAGCCCCTGGCAAGGCCTGCTGCCGCCGGCGCAGCGCACCGACAAGGACTTCTGTCAGTTCACCGCGCCGGCGTGGGGCATCCGCGCCATTGCGGTGGCGCTGATCACGTACCAGGACAAGCGCCGCGCGAAAGACGGCTCGCGCATCGATACGGCGCGCGAGATCATCGAGCGCTGGGCGCCCGCGTTCGAGAACGACACGGACAGCTACGTGCGCGCTGTCGCGTCGGCCTTGGGTACCGGGCCGGACGACGAAACCGTCAACGTGCACGACTACGCCACCATGCTCGCCCTGGTGCGCGCGATCATCCGGCACGAAAACGGCAACCCGGTCGATTGGCACGACAAGCCGGCCGACTGGTACGACGACATCACGCTCGACGAAGGCCTGCGCCTGGCCGGCGTGGTGAAACCGGCCGCGCGCAAGGTGCCTTCCCCGGTGGCGGTGGCGGCCACCGCCGGCGGCAGCGCCGCCGTGGTGGAGGCCATCCAGCAGGTGCAGCCGCTGCTGCAGGCCACCGGCCAGGTAGTCAATGCCACGGCCGGCTGGCCGCAATGGCTGCGCCTGATCGGCGCGCTGCTGGTGCTGGCCTCGATCGCCGCCGTCGGCTTGGCCTGGTGGCGCCAGCGCCACGCATTGCGGGCGGTGCACTCATGAACCTGCTCGCATGGGGCTGCATCGCGTTGGCGCTGCTCGGCATCGGCGCCGGTGGCGGCGTGGCTTGGCAGGCACGGCACCAGTCCGCGGTTCTCGTCGATACGCGCACGGATCTGCAGACGTGCAAGGCCACCGCATCCGACCAGGCCACCGCCATCGGCAATTTCCAGCAGCGCGCCAAGGATGACGCGAACCAGTTGAAAGCGCTGCGCCTGCTCGCCGACACGGCCCTCAACCAGCGCGATGCGCTGGCGGCCGCGCTCGCCACTCAATCACAGGCGCGCGAAGACGCGGCCAAGAAGGTGACCCATGAAACGCCCGACTGTCAGCCGCTGGCTGCTATGCCTGTGTGTGCTGCCCTGGCTGACCGCCTGTGGGGTCAAGTCGCAGCCCCTGACACGCACGCGGCTTATTGATGTACCGGTCAAGGTCTATGTGCCGATCCCAGCCCCGCTCACCGCGCCGCTGCCTGAGCCGGCACCTCCGGTCGCCCATTGCACGCTGCGCGGTCAAGCCGCGGTGTGCGTTGCGGACGCGCTGGCATGGATCGAGCAATGGCGGGGAGTACTCCGCCAGGCGAATGCAGATCGGGAAACGGCCGCACGGATCGGCCGCGAGGGAGCGGCACCGCATGACAGATGACATGGATCGCGCGCAGGCACTGGACGGTTTCGACCGCGATGTGGCCCTGGTCAATACACGCGCGCGCATCGCCGCGGCACAGTCGCCGCGCGACAAGTCAGTGGATGGCCGTTGCATCGACTGCAACCTGCCCATCGAAGCCGCCCGGCTGCACGCCCTGCGCGGCACCACCAGCCGCTGTGCCGATTGCGCCCGCCAGTTCGAGCAGCGCGTGAGGATGGTCCGATGACATTGTCGATCGAAGCCTGGCAGCTGCTCAGCCTGCTGCTCACTTTGTCCGGGTTGCTCGCAGCGTTCGGCAAGCTGCTGCTCGCGCAGATTCAAAAGTCCCTCGACCAGCGCTTCCGCTCGGTGGAGAGCCAGGCGGCGAAATGGCAGGACCTGGAGCGGGACTTTCTCCGCTTCAGGGCCGATCTGGCCGTGCAGTATGTGCGGCGCGAAGACTACGTGCGCGGCCAGAGCGTGATCGAGGCGAAGCTGGACGCCATCGCCAGCGAGCTTAAGCGTGTGCAGATTGATGGTGCAAAACAGGGGACTCAGCGATGAATGTGGACATGGATAAGGTGCGCCGGGAGTCGATCCGCTGGACGATCCTGCTGACGCTGAACAAAGGCCGTCCGTTCCCGTTGTACGAGGAACGAGTACTCGACGTGGTCCAGGCGATCTACGCGGACTCTACCGCTCTGGAATTGCGCCGCGAGCTGGACTACCTGGACGATCGCAAGCTGGTCGGCGTGGTCAAGGAGCCGGGCGGCCGCTGGCGCGCCGAGCTCACGCACTACGGTGTCGACGTGGCCGAATACACCGTTGATTGCCTACCCGGCATCGCGCGTCCGGCCAAGTACTGGTGAGCCGCCATGCCACGCCGTAGCAAGATCGAGCAGCAGCCGGACGATGTCCGCGCGAAGATCGACCGCATGCTGATCAAAGCCGGCTTCGCCGGCTACGACTGGCTGGTGGAGCGCATCCGCAATGAGCTGGGCGCCGACGTCGGCGGCAGCTCCGGCCTACAGCGTTACGGCAGCAGGCTGCAGCGCAAGCTGGATGCCATCCAGGCCAGTAGCCACGCCGCGCGCCTCATCACTGAGGCCGCTCCCGACGAGGCTGACTCGCGCAGCAATGCCAATATCAGCCTGCTTCAGTCGGAGATCTTCGAGACCATGTTGGCGTTGCAGGACGCGACCGATGAAGACGATCCCAAGAAACGCCTGGCGCTCCTGGGCTACGCCGCCAAGGCGATCGCGCCGCTCACGCGCGCCAGCATCGCCCGCAACAAGTGGGCCGCTGAGGTGCAGACCAAGCTGGACAAGGCCACAGCCGAGATCAAGCAGATCGCCGCCGGCGCCGGCATCAGCCAAGAGACGATGGCGGCCATCGACGCACGCCTGCAGGGCATTGTGTGATGGGCAACGCGCGCTGCATTCCGGCCGATCGCAAGGCCACCTTCCTGCCGTTCCAGAGCCGCTGGATCAACGACACCAGTCGCCTGAAGCTCGGCGAGAAGAGCCGGCAGATCGGCTGGAGCTGGACCAGCGCCTATGCCTGCGTGCGTCGTACCGGACTGGCGGGCGCCAAGAACGACCAATGGGTGTCCAGCCGCGACGACCTGCAGGCGCGCCTGTTCGTGGAGGACTGCAAGCTGTTCGCCGGCGTGGTGCAGCTGGCCGCACAAGACCTCGGCGAGCAGGTCGTGGACGCCGGCGCGAAGCAAAACGCGTACGTGTTGCAGTTCGCCAACGGCCGGCGCATCCACAGCATGTCGAGCAACCCCGACGCGCAGGCCGGCAAGCGCGGCGGCCGCGTGCTGGACGAGTTCGCGCTGCACCCCGATCCGCGCAAGCTGTGGTCCATCGCGTATCCCGGTATCACCTGGGGCGGCGCGCTGGAGCTGATCAGCACGCACCGCGGCAGCCACAACTTCTTCAACCAACTGGTGCGCGAGATCAAGGAGGCCGGCAATCCCAAAGGCATCAGCTTGCACACCGTGACGCTGCAGGATGCGCTGGAGCAAGGCCTGCTCTACAAGCTGCAGGAGAAGTTGCCAGCCGACGACGCGCGCCAGGAGATGGACGAGGCCGCCTACTTCGATTTCGTGCGCGCCGGCTGCGCGGACGAGGAATCGTTCCAGCAGGAGTACATGTGCCGTCCGGCCGACGATGACGTGGCGTTCCTGGAATATGACCTCATCGCCGCCTGCGAGTACGTCCAGGGCGTGCTGTGGCAGCAGCTGGAGGGCCGCGAGCTGTATGTCGGCATCGACATTGGCCGCAAGAAAGACCTCACGGTGCTGTGGGTGGTCGAGCGCCTGGGCGAGGTGTACTACACGCGCCACATCGAGACGTTGCGCAACATGCCCAAGCCCGAGCAGGAGGCCATCCTGTGGCCGTGGATTGCACGGGCTCGGCGTACCTGCATCGACGGCACCGGCCTCGGCATCGGCTGGGTGGATGACGCGCAGCGGCGCTTCGGCGAGACCCGCGTGGAAGGCATCACCTTCACCCCCAAGGTCAAGGAGGCATTGGCTTACCCGGTGCGCGGGCGCATGCAGGACCGCACGCTGCGCATCCCGTACGATCCGGACATCCGGGCTGATCTGCGCTCGGTGACCAAACAGACGACCGCCGCCGGCAACATCCGCTTCACCGCCGAGCGCACACCGGACGGCCACGCCGATCGCTTCTGGGCGCTGGCGCTGGCGCTGCATGCCGGCAGCTCGCCGACCGCGCCCATCGACTACCAGTCAGCCGGATCGCGCACCGTGTCCGACGTCATCGGCCGCGGCTTCGGCGATACCGGCTTCGGCACAGTGCCGGGCGGCAATGACTTCGGAGGCTTCGGCTCATGAGCGAAAGCGACCAGGCAAAACCCCAGCTCGATCGCGAGATCGCGACCACCGCCGACGGCATCGACATCACCCGCGGCTACACCGGCCCGCTGCTCACGCCGTACGACAGCGTGCTGCGCAACCGCGGCGCGGACCTGACGCTGTACGAACAGGTTTACTCCGACCCGGAAGTGAAGAGCGCTTTCGATCAGCGGCAGCTGGCGGTGGTGAAGTGCGAGTGGCAGGTGGACGCCGGCGGCAAGCGCGCGATCGACAAAGCCGCGGCCGACTTCATGCGCGAGCAGCTGAAGGCGATCGGCTGGGACAATGTGACCCGCATGATGCTGTTCGGTGCGTTCTACGGCTACGCCGTGTCCGAGCTGATCTACGAGGTGCAGGGCAACCGCCTGGGCATCAAGCGGGTGAAGGTGCGCAACCGCCGCCGCTTCCGCTTCGGCAAGGATATGGACCTGCGTCTGCTGACGTACGAGCACATGCTCGAGGGCATCCCGGCCGAGGCGCCGTACTTCTGGAGCTTCAGCACCGGCGCGGACAACGATGACGAGCCGTACGGCCTCGGGCTGGCGCATTGGCTCTATTGGCCGGTGCTGTTCAAGCGCAACGGCCTCAAGTTCTGGATGATCTTCCTGGAGAAGTTCGGCATGCCCACGGCTGTGGGCAAATACGACCCCGACGCCACCGACGGCGAACGCACCAAGCTGTTGCAGGCGATTCGCGCCATCCAGACCGACAGCGGCATCACCATGCCCAAGGGCATGGAAGTCACGCTGCTGGAAGCCGCGCGCAGCGGCACCGCCGATTACAAGGCGCTGCAGGACGCGATGAACGCGACCATTGCCAAGGTGGTGCTGGGTCAGACGGCCAGCACCAGCGGCACGCCGGGCAAGCTTGGCAATGACAAGCTGCAGGGCGACGTGCGCGCGGACATCATCAAGGCGGATGCGGACCTGGTGTGCGAGAGCTGGAACCTGGGCCCAGCGCGGTGGCTCACGCACTGGAACTTCCCCGGTGCGGCGATCCCGCGCGTGTTCCGCGTGACCGAAGAACCCGAGGATCTGTCCGCGCACGCCGAGCGCGACGGCAAGGTCAAAGCGCTCGGCTACAAGCCCACGCTGGACTACATCACCGCCACCTATGGCGAAGGCTGGGAGCCCGCGGGAGATCCCCCGCCAATCGGCCCGAACGCGCCGCGCGATCCGAATGCGTCGTCGGGCGCGCAGTTTGCCGAGCCGGCCGCCCCGCAGCCGGACCCGCCGGCGCAGATGGTCGACCAGCTCAGCGCCAATGCGGCACCCGCTGCCGGCGCGTGGCTCGACCAGGTGCGCACGCTGGCGGGCCAGGTGGACTCGCTCGACGCGCTGCGCGATGGGTTGCTGCAGCTGCTGCCTGACATGACGTTGGACCAGTACGCGGTGGCGATGCAGGAAGGGCTGGCCGCGGCGGCGCTGGCGGGGCGCTACGAGGTGTTGCAGGAGGCCGGCCAGTGAACGCGCGACAGCGCCGCGTGAACATCCGTCGGCTTCGCCGTGAGGCGACCCGCCTCGGCCTGAAGCCATCTGCGTGGGAATGGAACCATGCGGAATTCCTGGGCGAGCTGATCAAGCGCGCGAGTCGTCATGGCTGACGGCTCCATCGTCTACGGCTCGCTCCCGTTCAAGGAGCAGATCGCGTTCTTCCGCGCGAAGCGCAACGTGCTCACCGAGCGCTGGACGGATCTGTGGCAGGAGCAGCACGACTTCGGTTTCATGGTCGCGGGCGCCAACCGCATCGACCTGCTGGTCGACCTGCGCGCCGCGATCGACCGCGCGATTGCCGACGGCACCGGGTTGCCGGCGTTCCGCCGCGACTTCGACAAGATTGTGGCGAAGTACGGCTGGCAATACACCGGCGGGCGTAACTGGCGCACGCGCGTCATCTATGAGACAAACCTGCGCACCAGCTACGCCGCCGGCCGCTACGTGCAGCTGCAGAAGCTGAAGCGGGTGATGCCGTACTGGCGCTACCGGCACAGCGACGCGGTGATGCACCCGCGGCCGCTGCACCTGTCCTGGAACAACCTGGTGCTGCTGGCGGACGATCCCTGGTGGACTACGCACTTCTGCCCGAATGGCTGGGGCTGCCAATGCACGATTGAAGCGCTCGATGCGCGCGGTCTGAAGCGGATGGGCAAGAGCGGCCCGGACCAGGCGCCGCCGGACGACATGCAAGAAGTGATCGTCGGCAAGCGTGGGCCGCACCCGTTCACGGTCACCACGCCGGCCGGCGTAGATCCGGGCTTCGGCTACACGCCCGGCCGCGCAGCGTTCGAGCAGCTCACCCAAGGCACGCTGACCAAAGCAGCCAGACTGCCGGCCGCGCTGGGCGCCGGCGCGCTGCAGCCGGTCATGGACATGCCGCGCGCGCAGGCCGCGATCGACACGGCGTACAGCGCGCTCAAGGCTGCGGTGAAGGCCGAGCAGCTGGCCGAGGCTGCGGTGATGATCGGCGCGCTCGACCCGGTGATCGTGCGCGCGCTGCAGGCGCTGGGCGTGACGCCCGCGGTCGCGCCGATCGCCGCCGGCGACGCTGCACTCACCGCCGCATCGTCCCCCGCGCTGCCGACCGCCTTGCGCAATGCCAGCGCCGTGCTGTTCGATCGACAGACGGGCAACCTGCTCTTCGTGAGCAAGGGCACGGTGAGCATCGTACGTCTGGGCGAAGACGCCGATGCGCTGAACACCTACGCCGGCAGCGAGACAGCCAACCTGGCGGACTTGCGCGCGCGACTGCTGGCCGGCGACCTGCAGCTGGTGAAGGGGAAGCTGTAATGGCCGGCGCGAAGATCCGGCTCGAATACGACGCGACCACGGCCGAGGCGGCGCTGGACTACGTCGGCGGCAAGCTCGACGGCGAAGGCCGACAGCTGCTTCTGTCGCATATCGGCGAATACATGCTTGGCGCCACGCGCGATCGCGGCGCGCGCCAGGTCGATCCGAGCGGGCAACGCTGGCGCGCGTTGGAACCCTCGTACGCGCGGTGGAAGCGCAAGAAGCGTCCAGGCGTGCCGATCCTCAAGTTCGACAACCACATGCTGGGCGATCAGCTCGCCTGGCAACTTGTCGACGACACCGCGGTGGACATTGGCACCAACGCAATTTATGGCGCTCGTCAGCAGTTCGTCGGCAAACGCGTATGGCTCGGCACCAGCACGGACGATGACAACGAAATCGTCTCGATCGCACGCGATCATCTGCTCGCTGGTCTGCCCGAATCGTGATTCGCCCTGAGAGCGCCTGCGCGGCCCTCAGTACGCCGGCCGGCGTCAGTGTGCGCAGCCGACCCCGCGGAAGTGTCAGACAGCAGTTTGCGGGCCGCGTGGGCGGCTTATGGGTGCGCCTCCGCTCTTGCACCGCGGCTCGCGCCCGCGCGTAGCCGGTGAAGTTGTGAACCGGGGCCAATGACCCCGGCGGCGGTCATCGCGACGATGCCTGCATGAAAAACGCCCCCGGCCTTATCGAAATCTTCCGCGCTGGTTCGCATGTCGCCAATGACGGCCGCACGCTGGAGTTCAGCGCGGCCGACCTGGCACAGATCGCCAGCAACTACGATCCGGCGCTTTCCGAGGCGCCGCTTGTCGTCGGCCACCCGCAGGTGAACGCACCGGCCTATGGCTGGGCGAAGTCGCTGCACGCTGACGGTGATGTGCTGTACGCCGAGCCCCACCAGGTGGACGCGCAGTTCGCCGAGATGGTCAACAACGGCCGCTTCAAGAAGCGCAGCGCCTCGATCTACCTGGGCGACACGCCCGGCAACCCCACGCCCGGCAAGCTGTATCTGCGTCACATCGGCTTCCTCGGCGCGGCCGCGCCCGGCGTGAAGGGGCTGCGCGATGCGCAGTTTGCCGACGGCGGCGCCGCGGCCGAGTTCGCGATGCCGGTGAGCTACCTGGGCCGCAGCCTGGCCGACGTGCTGAGCCGCGTGCGCGACTGGTTTGTCGAGACGCAGGGCGCCGAGAAAGCCGATCAGATCATTCCGTCCTGGCAGCTGCGTTCGATCGAGGAGTTGTCGATCGACACCGACACGAACGCCATCCCCGCACCTGCCTATGCCGCGCCGGCCGACGCCGGCACCACCTTGGAGACCACCATGTCCGCCAGCAACCCGACCGCTGATTTCGCCGAGCGCGAAGCCGGCCTCAACACCCGCCAGAGCGAAATCGAAGCGCGCGAGAAGGCCATCGCCGATCGCGAGACCGCCGCCCGCCGCACTGATGCCGTCAGCTTCGCCGAGCAGCTGGTCACCGACGGCAAGCTGCTGCCGCGTCACAAGGCACCCGTGGTGGAGCTTCTGCTGGCGCTGCCGGCGGACAAGCCGGTTGAGTTCGCCGAGGGCGACGGCACGGTCAGCAAGCCCGGCGCCGAGGTGCTGCGCGAACTGCTGGGCAGCTTGCCCAAGCAGGTGAACTACGCCGAGAAGTCCGGCGCCGACAACGCGCCGAATGCGGCGGAGTTCGCCGCGCCGGCCGGCACCACCATCGACGCCGCCCGCGTCGACATCTTCGCCCGCGCCAAGGCGTACCAGGCGCAGAACCCCAACGTCGACTGGCTCGCCGCCGTGCGTGCGGTCGGCGGCTGATCCCACATTTTCCAGGAGCCGACCATGTCGCAGTCCCATTCCATCCTCGCGCTGTCGATCGCCGCCGCCGCCGCGATCACGGCCAACACCTTCATCACCGCCGGCGGTGCGGTGGCCACCGCCGCGGGCAACGCGTTCGGCGTGGCCCGCAGCGACGCCGCCAGCGGCGCACTCGTGCCGGTCGACGTGCTGGGCACGGCCCAGGTGGTCGCCAGTGCGGCCATCGCCAAAGGCGCCTCGATCGAGGTGGCCGCGGGCGGACAGGCGGTCACCAAGAGCGCCGGCAAGACCGTCGCCATCGCCCTCGAAGCCGCGGCCGGTGCCGGCGCGGTGATCGAGGTGTACCTGATCCCGAATGCGGCCTGATTCGGCACTCATCACACATCGTTAGGAGAGTTCCATGCCTCAGATGACTTCCGGCCAGGCGCGCATCGTCGATCCGGTCCTGTCCACCCATGCGCAGGGCTACAAGCAGGCGGGCCTGGTCGCCCAATCGCTGTTCCCCAACGGCAACGTCGGCATGTATGGCGGCAACGTCATCCAGTTCGGCAAGGAGGCCTTCCGCCTCTACAACAGCCGGCGCGCGCCGGGCACCACCACCAAGCGCATCCAGTTCGGCTACCAGGGCAAGCCCTACTCGATCGTGCCGGGTGCGCTCGAGGCGCCCGTGCCGCGCGAGTTGATGCGCGATGCCAGCAAGGTGCCTGGCATCGACCTGGGCGCCCGCGCGGTGAACACCGTGATGCGCGCGCTGTTGCTGGAGCGCGAATACAACTGTGCCCAGCTGGCTCGCACCGCCGGCAATTACGACGCCAACCACAAGCTGGCATTGGCCGGCACCAGCCGCTGGACGGGCGCCGCCTCCGACCCGAACGCGGACGTGCGCGCGGGCAAGGAAGCGATCCGCTCGACGATCGGCGTCTACCCGAACACCGCGCTCATCGCGGCCACGGCATTCAGCGCGCTGCAGGAGAACGCCAAGATCCTCGACCGCACGAAGTACACCGGGCGCGATTCGATCACTACCGAGATCCTCGCGCGTCTGTGGAACATCCAGAACGTCGTGGTTGGCGAGGCGACCGTGGCTGATGCCGCCGATACCTTCGGCGACGTGTGGGGCGATGACGTGATCCTCGCCTACACGAACGTCAGCGCCGACCCGAACGTGGAGGAGCCGAGCTTCGGCTACACCTACGTGATCGAAGGCCACCCGATGGTCGAGCAGCCGTACTGGGAGCAGACCTCCAAGAGCTGGATCTACGGCGTCAGCTACGACAACGCGCCCGTGCTCTCGGGCATCACCGCCGGCTTCCTGATCCAGAGCGCCGGCGCGCCGGCCGCGTAATCGAACAACGCCGGGGAAAGGGAACGCCGCCGTTGATCCAGGCGTGACAGCCGGAGAGCACGGTCACGAATACCACGTGAGCGCATCGCCAGGTCAGCCTGGCAACAGCAGAGCGGCGCCGGAATTGGCCGGCGCCGCCGCCCCAGGAGAATCGCATGAAGTACCTCGTCACAGGCGCCATCAAGCTGGATGGCAAGCCGCTCAAGATCGGCAGCGTTGTGGAGTTCGACGCGGAGGAAGGCGACCGCCTGGTGGCGGGCGGCTACCTGTCCGTCGTGCCGGCCGAAGAGTCGGCGCCGGCCAAGAAGGCCAAGTAACCATGAAGCCCTCGATCGGTCGCATCATCATCGTCAAGTGTGCCCAGGCTGCCAGCAACGGCGTCGACCGCGCACCGGCGATCATCACCCGCGTATGGGGTGATGGCGATACGAGCATTGGCCCTGTCATGGTCAACGCCACCGCGTTCCCCGACCTGGCCGTACCGCAGGCGGTCGGCTCCATCAACGTCTACGACACCGAGGCAGACGTGCCCGAAGGTGCGACTTACGCCGCGTTCTGGCCGGAGCGCGTCTGACCCATGTACGCGACCCTCGTCCAGCTCGCCGACGCCAAGCTCACCCGTGAGCTTGCCCAGGTGGCTACCGCCGACAACGCCGCCGTGATCGACGACGCGTTGATGGAGGCCAGCCTGCGCGGTGGGGATCGCACGGCATGGCCTGCTGATCAGATCGCGCTGGCGGACGATGCCCTGGTGCACATCACCAGCGCGATCGCCTCCGCCGACAGCGTGATCGACGGCTACCTGCGCAACCGCAAGCCGGTCGCGTACACGCTGCCGCTGAACCCGGTGCCCAGCCTGGTCGCGGTGTGGTCGCGCTGGATCGCGCGTTACCTGCTGCACAAGGACCGCGTCAATACGAGCGAGTCCACCGACCCGGTCGTGCGCGACTACAAGGAGGCGTTGAAGTTCCTGCAGCTCACCGCGGACGGCAAGTTCTCGCTGGGCGCGGATGATCCGCTGCCGCCGCCGGGCGCGGGCGCGCCCGAGGTGTGTGCGCCGGAGCGTGTATTCACGTTCGACACGCTGCAGGACTTCGGCGCATGAACATCGCGCCGTTCGACGTCACGCCGATCATCGAGCGCGTCCGCGCAAAGGTGACCGTGTTGCGCCAGGTGGCCGGCGCGTCTGACTTCGCCGCGGTGAAGAACCTCACCGATTACCCCGCGCCCTGCGCGTATGTGGTGCTCGCGCGTGACAAGAGCGATCCCATCGCGGTGGGTTATGCGCCGCGCGGGCAGCAGGTGGCGATCGAGCAGGACCAGCGCGTGACGTTCGGCGTGATCGTCGCCGTCAGCAACTACCGCGAGCAGCGCGGCGCGCAGGTCTCGCCGCAGCTGCAGCAGATCCTGGGCGCCATTCGCGGCGCGCTGCTGGGCTACGTGCCCGACGTGCCCGGCGGCCGCCCCTGCCTGCACGTGCAGGGCGACCTCACTGATTACAACGCCGGCACCGCCTTGTGGACGGACGTCTGGCAAACCGCGCAAACCATCGGAGTCGATGCCCCATGAAAGTGACCCTCATCAAGCCCCTCACGCTCGCCGGCGACGAGCACGCCGTGGGCGACCGTGTCGAGGTCGATGCCGCCACCGCCGCCTGGCTGGCCGAGCACAAGATCATCGAGCCGCTGGCCACCACCACCACCGGCAAGGCTGCCGGCAGCAAGGAGTAACCCATGTCCCTCGAAACCTATTTCTCGCTGCAGGGCGAAGTATGGCTGGGCGACCGTGACCCGGTGACCGGCTTGTCCAAGAAGAGCCGCTGGCTGTTCAACGCGCCGAAGTTTGAGATCGCGATGTCGACCGAAACCGATGACGTGGTCGAGAGCCACAGCGGCAACCGCCTGCTCGATGATCAGCTGGACAAGGGCAAGAGCGCCAAGGTCAGCCTGACGCTGCATGGCTGGTCGCTGCAGAACCTGGCGCTCGGCCTGTACGGTGCGGTCGCGAAGATCACCGGTGGCGCCGTGGTGGACGAAGTACTGCCCGCGGGCCTGGTGGCCGGTGACTTCGTGCAGCTGGACAAGCGCGGCATCAGCGCCCTGACCATGAAGGACAGCACCGTAGGCGCGCCGTTGGTGCCGACCGCGCAGCAGATCTCCATCTACCGCCCGAACAGCGGCATGCTGGCGATCACCGACGTCGGCGCCTACGTGCAGCCGTTCAAAGCCAGCTACACGTACGCCGATGCGGACCTGGTCACCATGTTCGGCGTCGTCGCCCCGCCGGAGCGCTACCTGGTATTCGACGGCGTCAACACCAAGACCGGCAAGCCGGTGGTGGCCGAGCTGTACCGCCTCAAGTTCCAGCCGCAGAGCTCGCTGCCGCTGATCAACGAGAGCCACGGCACCATCGACCTCGAGGGCGTGTGCCTGTACGACCGCACTCGCGCCGCCGATGCCAACCTGGGCGGCTTCGGTCGCCTGGTACAGACGGCGGCCGCGTAATGGCCAGGAAGGTAGCCAAGCCCGTGGAAGCGCCGGCGCCCGATACGGGCGCCGACGATCTGGCGACCATGCACCGCGATGCCACCGAGACCATCGGCGGCCGCGCGGTCACGTTCCATGCGTACCGGTTCTGGCCGGGCCAGCAGGTGCGCGCCAAGGCTAAGCCGCTCATTCGCGATCTGAAGACGCAGATCGAAAGCGGCTCGGCGCTGTTCGAAGAGATCCTCGACGTACTGGCGGTGCATACCGAGCTGGTGCGGTGGTTGATCCTGGCCGCGATCCCAGCCGCCGCGGAGCCGGCGGCGCGGGCCGAATGGGAAGCGTGGATCGCCGGCCTCGACGACGAGGATGCGGAGCTGCTGCTGTTCGTGTGGTGGGGTGTCTGCGGCCCTTTTTTCTTGAAGATGATCGTGCGGCGCTGGCAGCAGCAACGTCAGCTCAAGGAGGATCTGGCCGCGACGCAAGGTGGGCCGACGTCTACGCATGCCTCACCGCCGCCGGCTACGGCACCCCTCAGCAGCTCGGATACGAATACACGGAGCGGCAGCTGAGGCTGTACTACGCCGCGGAGCAACGGCGCATCAACGCCGCGCGCGCGGCCACGATCGAGGACGTGGCCACGGCCTACAGCGGCTGCCGCAGCACCAAGGGCAAGCGGGCCGCGGACAAGTTCATCGCTGACCTGCGCAAAGGATCGTAGACGTGGCTGATCGCACCCTGGAAATCGCGCTGCGCATCAAGGCGGACCTGGAGTCCGCGCGCAAGCAGCTCGACGAGCTGAACAAGGCAGTCAAGGCCACCGGCGACAACTCGAAAGAGAGCGAGGCCAAGATCGCAGCCGTCGGCGAACGCATCGGCGAGATGGAGGCCGAAGCCGCTGCCGCCAACAAGACGCTCGGCCAGACCGACAAGGTCACCCAGGCCGCCGCCGTCAACACCAACAAGCTCGGCCGCGAAGTGGCCCAGCTCGCGCGCAACCTGTCCAGCGGCAATATGACCGGCGCCGCCGGCAACATCACGCGGATCGGCTCGGCTACCAGCACCGCCGCCGAAGGCGCGGGCCTGCTGACCGGTGCCGGCGGCGCGGCGGCGGCGGTGCTGGCACTGTTGGCCGTCGGCGCGTTCAAGGGCTACCAGGAAACCGAGCGGCTGCGCGTGTCGCTGATCGCCACCGGCGGTGCCGCCGGCGAAAGTGTCGCGGGCCTCAATGCCCAGGCGGTGGCGGTGGGCGACGCCACGCGCCGATATGGCGAGGCGCGCAAGGCGATCGAGCTGCTGGTGGCGTCCGGCCAGGTCGGCGGCGCCGGCCTGGCCGGACTGGCGCAGCAGGCCGTGAACATGTCGATCGTCACGGGCGAGAGCGTCGACAAGTCCGTGGCGAAGATCCTGGAGATTGGCGAGCGCCCCTCCGCGGCGATCGCGAAGCTCAATGAGCAGTACCACTTCCTGACCGCCGCGCAGTACGCGCAGATCGCCGCGATGGAGGCCGAGGGCAACGTGCGCGGCGCCGCGCGCCTGGCCAACCAGCTCGATGCCCAGGCGATGGCCGACCGTGCCAAGGATGTGCAGGACAACGCCGGCCTGATCGAGCGCGCGGCGCACGGCGTGAAAGCCGCGTGGGACGAAGCCTGGGATTCGATCAAGGGCATCGGCCGCACCCAAGGTCTGGGCGACCAGGTGGCCGCGGTCGAGGCGCAGATCAAGGCGCTCACCACGCCGCACCTGGACCGCGCCGGCAACCTGGTGCAGGGTCAGTTCGGCGACCAGGTGGCGAAGCTGAAGACGCAGCTGGCGGACCTGCGCCGGCAGCAGTTCGAGGCCGGCCTGGCTGGCGTCAACCAGTCACTCGACGCGCGGGCCAATGCGGACGCGATCGCCGCTCGCCAGCGCACCGCACAGTTCCTGCCCGCGGACGTGAAGCGCGACAACGCCCTGAAACAGGCCGCGGCCGACCGACTGGCTGCGATGTACGGCGTGGTCGACCCCGCGGAGAAGGAACGCATCGAGCGCACGTACCAGAACCAGGTGAAGGCGGCGAACGATGCCTTCGCCGCGGCAACCCGCGTGCCGAAGGCCAAGAAGGCGCCGGACAATACCCGCCAGGAGCTCGCCGCGCAGCAGGATCTGATCAAGATGCTGCAGCAGATGCAGGGCCAGCTCGACCCGACCGCCGCTGCCTGGGCGAAGTACAACGCCACGGTCGACCAGGCGAACGCGAAAGCGGCGCTGGCCAAGCAAGCGAAGGGCGCCAACGTCGCCGGCATCGACGCGGAGCGCACCGCGGTCGTGCAGCTGGCCGCCGTGATCCGCGATGCCGACCTGGCCGCGATCGCCAAGAAAGATCGTGACGCGTGGGAGCAGCTTCGGGCGAGCTTGCGCACGCCGGCCGAGGCCAAGGTGGACACGGCCGCGGCGCAGATCGCCGAGCTGAATCGACTGATCGCCGCCGGCGTCGACGTGGGCGGTAAGTATCAGGCGACGCTCGATGCGATCGTGCGCAACAGCATTGTGGCGGCGCCGCAGTATCAGGGCGTGGACGCCGTGGTCAGTGGCCCGGCTGGCGAGCTGGTCAAGAACCTGCAGGCGCAGCAGGCGCTCGATACCTGGCATGCGCAGCAGCTCGCCGCCAACCAGGCATTCCGCGAACAGGACATCGCGAACGAAGAGGCTGCCAACGCGCGCAAGCTGGAGATCGAGAAACAGTTCGCCGCACAGAAGTCGCAGATCGACCAGGCGCGCAACCAGTTGGCTCTGGCTACGGCGGCAGCCGGTTTCGGCGCACTCGCCGGCGCAGCCAAGGCGGCCTACGGCGAGCAGAGCAAGCAATACCGCATCGCGTTCGCGCTGCAGAAGGCCGCCGCGCTGGCGCAGTCGATCCTCGCCATCCAGACCAGCATCGCAGAGTCGAGCAAGATCGGCTTTCCGTGGAACATCGTCACGATCGCCGGCGCCGTGGCGCAGGGCGTGAGTGTGTTGGCCACGATCAACAGCACCACGCTCGGTGGCTACGCCACTGGCGGCGAGATTCGCGAGGGCGGCGCGGTGCGCGGTCCTGGCACCGGCACCAGCGACAGCGTGCTGCTGTGGGGCAGCAACGGCGAGTTCATGCAGCGCGAGGCGGCTGTGAAGTACTACGGCCTCGACTTCATGCATGCGGTCAACAACCTGCAGCTGCCGCGCTTCGCCACGGGTGGCCTGATCGGCGCGCCCGCCGCGCCCGCGTTCAGTCCGGTCGCTGCACCGGCTTTCACCGGCGGCAGTGATGGCGCGGGTTCAAACGCGGCGCGGCCGATCAACCAGCGCATCGTCGTCGGCTTGGATTCGAGCGCGCTCGATGACTGGGCCAGCAGCAGCAGTTTTGAGCAGGCGGTGAAGGTCACCATCGGCCGCAACCCTTCCTTCATTCGCCAGGCGGTGCGCTGATGGCCTACGAGATCGGCTTCGTCGACAACGCCGGCAGCGAGGGCCTGGCCCATTGGCAGATGCTGCTCAAGATCAAGACGTTCGCCGAGGCGTATGGCTGGACCACGCTGCGCTACGTCAACCCCACCGACGGCAGCAACCGCGAGCTGATCATGAAGGGCGTGGGCTTGAGCGGCACCGAAGAGATCTTCATCGGCTTCCGCAGCTATCACTCAGCCGCGGCCGATTACTACAACCTCAGCGTCGCCGCGTTCACTGGCTACGTCGACGCGGCCGCGTTCACCAGCCAGCCCGGTTACATGGAAAGCGGCGTCCCGGCGCACAACCAGCGCATCGACTACTGGCTGTGCGTGAACGCGCAGCGCATCGTGTTCGGCTGGAAGGTCGGCGTAGGCAGCTATCAGAGCGGCTATGCCGGCAAGTTTTTCCCCTATGGCACGCCCGGCCAGTACCCGTACCCTGTAGCGGTTTTCGGCATGCTCAACGGCGTGCCGGCGACGCGCTACTCCGACACGAATTATTCGATGGGCCTCAAGGGCTACATCCAGGCATCGAGCGCATACAACGGCCCGAACGCGCGCATCCGCGACGTCATGGGCACGTGGCAGACGCCTTACAGCGCGCCCTGGAACAGCGGCATCAACCTGCGCGAGACGGGCGGCTATTACCTCGGCAAACGCCTCGCTCTCTACAACGCGGGCAACGTGTGGGGTGAGCTCGATGGCGTGCGCTTCATCAGCGGCTTCAATCAGGGCGTCGAGAACACCTGTGTCATCGACGGCGTGACCAACGTGGTGCTGCGCGACGTAACCCGCACCGGGTTCAGCGACTACTACTTGCTGGAGCTCAAGTAATGGCCTACGTCACTGGCACGGCCAACTCCTACGCCGACCTGCTCGCCGCGCTGCAAACCGCATGCACGACCAACGGCTACACGCTCACGGGCAACGTGCTGAGTAAGGGCACGCTGTTCATCGAAGCGAAGGTCGTGGGCAGCACGCTGCAGATCCAGGGCGGGAGCGGCCAGTCCGGCGGCGTACTCAGCGGCCGCAGCAATGCGCAGCCGTCGCTGATCGGGCTGACGATCACGACGGCGTCGCCCACAGTCGCGCATCCCATCGTGTTCCCGGTGACCTACGAGATCCACGTCAACGCGGCGCCGGACGAGGTCTACCTGTTCATCAACTACGAGACCACCTGTTACCAGTACCTCGCGTTCGGCCAGAGCGATCAGCCCGGCCTGATCGGCACGGGCAATTGGTACTACGGCACGGCAGGCACGAATACCAGTGGATCGAACTGGGATTTCCGTACTCTGGGTGGTGGTTTCACGAACGGCTCAAGTTTCAACCCGGGTTTGTTCGACGCGCTATCCAGTTACTGGGGAGGTATCGGCGGCATCGACCATCAGATGGACATCGCCGGCAACTGGAACACCTACGCGTCGTACTTCGATCGCTGGCCGATCCAGAGCAATTCGCCGAGCGCCTGGAACGGTGAATCCGTGCTTAGCCCCATCGTGGTCTATACCCCGCGGCCGTCGGGCTTGTATTCCCCGATCCTGCAGACCCGGCATATCCGGTGGGTGATGCTGGACAACCTGGTCGACCGCCAGATCATCGACCTGTCCCCCGACAAGTGGATGGTGTACCCGCTGTGGCGTCGCAGCTCGCCGCGCACCTTTGGTCCGACGCCCGTCGGCGGCGGCACCGGCACGCTGGGCTACGCCGTGCGTTACACGGGGCCGTGACGACGTGGCCGTGATCCTCGCCATTGCCGGCGCCTCGGCCGCCGCAGGCTACCCCAACCCGCACGTGTCGGCGGCCTTGCGCGGCTTCGCCGTCGACTATTGGCCGACGCATGCGGCCGATCTGGCGCCGGTCTCTCCGCTGTCTGCCATCACCCGCATCGTGCCCGCCGCCGTGCCCATCGCGATCGCCGCGGTGCCGGCCAACGCCTACATGGTCGACTACTACTACCGGGTGCACCTGATCCCCTCGCGTATCGAACTGGGCAACCTGGTCAGCGCGCAGACGCGCAGCGTCGTCGTGTGGAACGCCTGGCCCGACCAGTCGCTGTCCCTCACCGACCTGCAGATGCTGAACGCCGACGGCATCATCGCCACCGGCGAAGGTGCGCTGCCGCTGGCGTTCGCGCCGCTGCAGCAGCGCGTGTGGTCCGTCGCCGTCGATACGGCTGGTCCGCCCGTGATCGCGGCGACGCTCAGCTGGTTGTTTGCCGGACTCGATCCCCTCTCGGTGGAGATCACCGGCAACCGCCTGACCGCGTGGACTATCCCGCCCGTATGGCACAACGGCATGCTTGAACGCCTGGAATGGCTCACCGAGCTGCAGCGCGGCGCCGATGGCAGCGAGGATGCCTACGCCCTGCGCGAATCTCCAAGGCGCACTTGGGAATTCGACGTGCGCGTCGCCGGCGCGAACCGCTGGCTGCTGGAATCCACGTTGTATGACTGGTCGACGCGCAACTGGGCGTTTCCGGTGTCGCCCGATCACAGCGTGCTGGGCGAGCTGCTGCCGGCCGCCTCGGCCAGCATCCCGCTGGCGACGTCGAACCTGGATTACACGATCGACGGTCTCGCGATGTTGTGGGCCAGCCCGACGCAATACGAGATCGTCGAAGTCAGCGATATACAGTCCAACGTGCTGCTGCTCACGCGCCCTACCGTCAGCGCCTTTCAAGCCGGGTCGCGCGTGTATCCCGTGCGGATCTCGCGGCTCGCCGATCGCCCGCAATTGCAGCGCCCCACCGATCGACGCGCCGATGCGCATGTGCGCATGGAGGCCATCGAGCCGTGCGACTGGCCGGCCGTGCCGCCGGCGACGATGTATGCCGGCTATCCGGTGCTGGACCACGTCGACGAAATCAGCGACGTGCCCACCGCGGTTTATGAACGCGACGTGGAAGTTCTCGACCCGGACATCGGCCCGGTCAGCATCGACGACATCACGGGCCTAGCCTGGCCGCAGCAATCGCATGCGTGGAAGCTGCAGGGCCGCGCCGCGCGCGCCGCGCACCGCTCGCTGCTGTATTACCTGGCCGGCCGCGCTCGCCTCGTATGGCTGCCCAGCGGACAAGACGACATGCACCTGGTAGCCCCCATCGGCGCCACCAGCATCATGATGGATATCGCCTGGTGCAGTTATACGCGCTACCAGCATGGCCAGCCCGGCCGCAAGCACCTGCGCATCGAGCTGGTCGACGGCACGGTGTTCCATCGAGCCATCGCTACGTGGGCGGAGCTCGATGCCGGCACCGAGCGCCTCGGCCTCGATGCCGCGCTCGGCCGCGATGTGTCGCCTGCACAGGTGGCACGCATCAGCTATCTCGCCTTGCATCGCCTGACCGGCGACGCGGTGGAGATCCTTCACCTGGCCGACAGCGCGGGCATAGCCCATTGCAGCGTTCAGTTCTCGGGGGCGCCGGCCAATGAGTGACGTCGAGTTCTACGAGTTCCGACGCGGCACGGTCGCCTGGCGCTATACCAGCCGCCGCAAGCCGCTGGTGTACCAGGGTCAAACCTACGCGTCGGCGTCGATCAAACGCGGCGAGATCGCGCAGACGCAAGACCTCTCGCGCAACGTGCTCGACCTGACGGTGCCATTGGACCTTCCGGTGCTACAGCAATTCCAGCCGGCGGCGCCGCTGGCCAAAATCAGCGTGCTGCTGCGCGTGCTGCCGGCCAATGAAACCGTGGCGCGCGGCATCTGGGGCGGAAAGCTCGCCAGCGTGGAAGACAATACGCACCGCGCCATCATCCATTGCCTGCCGCCCAGCGCCGGCGCCAGCACCGCCGGCCTCAGCGAATGCTGGCAAAAGCCCTGTCGTCATGTGCTGTACGGTCCTGGCTGCAAGGCCAGCCGCGAGGCTGTGCGTGTGGATGCCACGCTCACGTCTGTCGGCGCCACCACCGTGCAAGGTGCGGCATTCGCCGCCAAGCCCGACGGCTGGTTCGCCGGCGGCTACATCACATGGACCACGTCGACGGGCCTGGTTGAGTTGCGCTGGGTGATCACGCACGTGGGCGACATGCTGACGTTGCTGACGCCGTCGTTGGTGGCCGTGGGCACGACCGTGGCGGCATACCCCGGCTGCAACCACACCGCCAGCGATTGCGACACGAAGCACCACAACATCCTCAACTACGGCGGCCAGCTCTATATCCCAGAGAAGGGCGCCCAGAACAACAACCCGGGGTTCTGACGTGATCTGGGCCGCTCTCATCGTTGCATTGCTCGCCGCCATCTACGTCTATTCGTCGATGCCGAGCACCCCATCGAAAAAGCCGCCGAGCCTGGCGGATCTGCAGACGCCTACCGTGGAGGATGGCCGCGAGATCCTCATGGTGTTCGGCGAGGTGGTCATCAACGACAACAACGAACTGTGGCACGGCGACCTGCAGACCAGCCCGATTAAGACGAAGAGCGGCAAGTGATGGCGGAGATCCTGATCACCATGCAGCACGTGCGCGCCGCCAAGCTCGGCGGCACCGGCGTGCTCTGCGCCCCCAGCATTCGCGCCTGGTGCGATCGCTACGGCGTCGACCTCCGCAAGCTCGCCGAGGAAGGGCTGCCGATCGAGCAGGCCGAAGCGATCGACGATGCGTTCGCGCAGCGCGTTTGCGCGATCGCCCGCGCTGAGGCGGCGGAGGCTCGTCATGGGTAAGGGCGGCGCTGTCACCATCGGCTACCGCGAGAACATGGGCATGCACCTGGGCTTCTGCCGGGGGCCGGTGGATGCGCTGCTGGAAGTCACCGGCGATGGCAAGACGGCCTGGTCGGGCAATCAGACCGCTTCCGGCGTGATCGCGATCAACGCGCCGAACCTGTACGGCGGCGAGAAGAAAGAAGGCGGGCTGCAGGGCACGCTCTACGTGATGATGGGCGAGGCCGACCAGATGCCCAACGACTACCTCGCCGCGCAGCAGGTCGGCTTGCAGCCCGGCTACCGCGGCCTGTTTACGGGCGTGTTCGTCGGCCTGGTCGGCGCCATTACGCCGTATATCAAGCCCATCGGTGCGCGCGTGCGGCGCGCGCTGAAGGGCTGGTACAACGATGATTGCTGGGAGCCGACGCTGGCGCAGGTCGATCGCGGCATGAACGGCGTACACATCATCATGCAGGTGCTGACCGACCCGGAGGTCGGCGCCGGCATGGACCGCAATACGGACATCGACCTGGACAACTTCCGCGCGGCGGCGGTGACCGCCAAGGCCGAGGATCTCGGATTGTGCCTCGGGTGGCGCGCTTCCACGCCCGTGGACAACTTCGTGGCGACCGTCTGCGATCACCTCGGCGCCATGATGACGGAAGATCCCGAGACCCTGAAGCAACAGATCGTGCTGGTGCGCGGCGGCTATGACGTCGATTCGCTGGTGCAGGTCGACGAGAGCAACATCATCGAGCTGACCCGGTTCCAGCAGACCTTGCTGGCCGATACGGTCAACGAAGTGATCGCCAAGTACCGCGAGCAACCGAGCAACAAGGACGCCAACACCGCGCCGGCGCAGAACCTGGCCAACATCCAGGCGCAGGGCCGAAAAGTCTCCCAGAGCATCGAATACCCCGGCTTCTACAAAGCCAGCCAGGCCAACCTGGCCGCCGTGCGCGATTGCAACGCCAAGAGCTTCCTGGGCGCCACAGGCGAACTGGTAGTGAAGAGCAGCTTGTGGCGCATCAAGCGCGGCGACGTGATCGCGTTTTCGTGGAAGCGCAAGGGCATCGTCAAGATGCCGCTGCGCGTGCTGGAGGTTCGCCGCGGCGATCGACCGAACCGTCCGATCACGATCACGTTCGCGCAGGACGCATACGGCCGGCCGCAGACCGTTTATATCGCCAGCCAGCCGACCGGCTGGGTGCCGCCCGACACCGCGCCGCACCCGATCACCGTGCAGCGCCTGGTGGAAGCCAGCTACCGCGATCTGGCTGCCACGCTGCGCCCGGCCGACCTGGCCGCCATCACCTCGCTGGCGGGCTACGTCGGCGCGCTGGCCGTACGGCCCGCCGGCGTGCCGCTCAATTACACGCTCACCACGCGCGTGGGCACCACGGGCGCCTTCGCCGAGGTCGCCAGCGGCGACTTCACGCCCACCGGCCTGCTCGGCGCGGCCATGCCGATCGGCGCCGTGGCGGTAGCCATCACGCTTACCGGCGCCCGCAACCTCGACCTGGTCGCAGTAGGCAGCGAGGCGCTGATCGACGACGAGACCTTCCGCGTCGACGCGATCGATCCCATCGCGGGCACCGCGACGCTCGCCCGCGGCTGCGTTGACACGGTGCCGGCATTGCACGCGCTCGGCGCGCGCGTGTGGTTCACCGACGACTACACCGCGGCCGACCGCACCGAATACACCACCGGCGAAACCGTACAGGCCCAGCTGCTCACCCGCGCCGGCGCCGGCCTGCTCGATCCCGCGCTGGCCACCACGGCCAGCCTGGTGCTCAACAAGCGCCAGATCCGCCCGTACCCGCCCGGCGCGCTGAAGATCGCCGGCGTGGCCTATCCCGCCCTGGTCGAGGGCGCGCTGGCGCTCACCTGGGCGCACCGCGACCGCACCCTGCAAGCCGACCAGCTCATCGACACCGCAGCGGCGAACATCGGCCCGGAAGCCGGCACCACCTACACCGTGGCCGTGTACCTCAACGGCGTGCTCGACAGCACCGCCAGCGGCATCGCCGCCACCACCCTCACGCCAACGGTGAGCGGCGACGGCACCGTGCGCGTGGATGTCACCGCGCAGCGCGACGGCTACAGCAGCTGGCAGGCGCTCAGCGCCACATTCGACTATTACCGCACGCCGCGCCGGCTCACCGAATCCGGCGAGCTGCGCGTCACTGAATCCGGCGCCCAGCGCATCGTGGAGACCTGATCATGGCCCTGAAAATCTCGCAACTGACGCCCGTGGCCGCCGGCTCGCTCGATGGCAGCGAACCGGTGGAACTCGGCATTGCCGGCGACAAGAACGCCCCCAATGGCGCCTTCCTTCCGCCCGGCTACATCGACGGCTTGAAGGCGGTATGGGTCGGTCCCAACGCAATCACCTTCACCAACGGCGCGGCCTATATCCCCAGCCTGGGGCGGGTGGTGCGCGTGGGCGCCTCGATCGCGAAGGCCGGCCTGGCCCTAGCCGGCAATACGAAGTATTACGCGTACCTCTGGATCAACGGCGCGGCCGCCGACGTCGAACTGTCGACGACGGCGCCATCGGCGCCCTACAACGGCACCGCACGAACGAAGACCGGAGATGCTTCACGCCGGTACCTGCGGATGGTCGTCACTGACGCGTCCGGCAATATCTATGCCTTCAAGCAGACGGGCCATCTGATCGAATACATGGCGAATATCTATGCCGCGCCGTTTCTGGTGCTGAACGGTGCCAACGCCACCACGCCGACCGACATTTCATGCGCTGGTCTCGTACCCCCCACATCGCAGTCCGCACTCTTGACTGCTATCAATCAAGACCCGGGCGTTGCCGTGGTGCTCGGCACCAGCGATCAGGGCTATACGCTGGCAGCGAATGCATTCCAGGGATTCGTCAACAACGGGAACTCGGTGCTCGGGTTCTTCAACCTCAATAGCGCGCAGGTACTGCAATACATGTTCCGCAGCAGTCCGTCAGGAACATTCGGCATGCGGGTCCAGGGCTACCTGGAGGAGCGCTGACCATGTACGCCATCACCGCCACCAGCTTCCGCGCGATCGCTGATGCCGCTGACGCCCAGCCGGGCGAAACCGCCGTCGATGTGCTCCCCGCATCGCTGCTCACCACGCTGCAGGGCGCCGAGGTGCGCCAGCAGCGCGACACCGCGCTCCGCGCCTGCGACTGGACCCAATCCCCGGACTCACCGCTGACCGCGGCGCAGAAGGCGGCATGCGCGGCCTACCGCCAGGCTCTGCGCGACGTGCCCGAGCAGGCCGGCTTCCCCGACACGATCGACTGGCCAGTGGCGCCGGCGATCTAGAAAAAACGGAGCGCCGGGCTGCGTCAACAGCCCGGCCTCTCTCCACGACAGGACGTGGATCAAGCGCGGCCCCTTCGGTGATCACCGCGGGGCCAGCGTAAGAAACCTCGATCTCAGAAGTGGAGACAGCAGCATGGCTCAACCGATCATCCCGTGGCTTGGCGGCAAACGTCGCCTCGCCGATCGACTGTTCAAGTTCTTTCCCAACACGCATACGTGCTATGTCGAGCCCTTCGCAGGCGGTGCGGCGCTGTTCTTCCTCAAGCCGCCCAGCGACGTCGAAGTGCTCAACGACATCAACGGCGACCTGATCAACCTCTACCGCGTGGTGCAGAACCACCTAGAGGAGTTCGTCCGGCAGTTCAAATGGGCGCTGAGCAGCCGCAAGGTGTTCGAGTGGCTCAAGATGACCCGCCCCGAGACGCTGACCGACATCCAGCGTGCCGCGCGCTTCTACTACCTCCAGCAGAGCGCCTTCGGCGGCAAGGTCGAAGGGCAGAACTATGGCACCGCCACCACCGCTCCGCCTGGCCTCAATCTCCTGCGCATCGAGGAGACCCTGTCCGCCGCTCACCTCCGGCTGGCAAACGCCTACATCGAGCATTTGCCGTGGCAGGCGGTCATGGCCAAGTACGACCGGCCGCACACCTTGTTCTTCATCGACCCGCCGTACTGGGAGACCGAGGGATACGGCGTGGAGTTCGCTTGGGACCAATACCAGGCGCTCGCGGCCACGCTGGCCACCATCCAAGGCAAGGCCATCTTGACCCTCAACGACCATCCCGCGATCCGTGAGCTGTTCGCCAGCTTCGGCATCGAGCGCGCCGACCACTCCTACACGGTCGGCGGCGGCGCCAGGGCCAAGGACGTCAGCGAGGTCTTCATCTTCAGCTGGGACGTCCAGGCCGAGCCGGCCGGCCTGTTTTAGTGTCAGGGCCAGCCCACGTTTTATCCCACGTTGACGAGCCCTTAGGGCTATGCTCGCCCTTCGACCGCGAGGTGGCTATGGCCCTGTCGCGTGCCGCGTGCCATCCGTTCCCCGCGGCATCGCTACTGTAGCGAGACTTTCATTGAGCCTTGCGGTTCGTCGGCGCAGCCTATTGCTTCTCGATAGGAGAGGCTCATGACAGCTATTTTTAGAGGGCGGCACGGCGACCGCCTTGTTGTCGAAACCGGCGAAGGGTTCTTAGTGGCCAACGCCATCGGCGACTGCGACCTGGACGTCGGCGAGGTGGTTGGCGGCGTCAGCCGCAGCCTCGGTACCCAGCACTGGCGCGGATCGCGTGGTGGAGTGCTCGAGGTCTGGGTTGATAACTTTGATATGGACGCTGCTACGGCACTCGGCTGGCTGCATAGTGTTTGAACCCAGCATGTCGGCGGTCACGTTTATTCGTTGTCGTTGGCGGAGCGCCCGGAGTTCATCAAGACGGGGCGACGGCGACATGGGACCCGGTAGAATGGCGCCGCTCTATGTGCAATTCCGTTGCTGTCTGTGCAAGGCTCCGGGTTGTGCATTTATCTCACCCACACGGCCCGGAATATCGCGACCCGCTACACCGGGCACGGCGCGGATGGTAACCCTCACGGTCGCCTCCACCTCCACCCTGAACTTCACCAGCGCGGCGCCCAGCGCCGCCAACGCGGTGACGCTCGGCGGCGTCACGGTGACCGCCAGCGTGCTGCCCGACGTGACCACGCCGGAGGTGGGTTCGACCGTGTCGCTGCACCAGATCGACACCATCCCGCAGCTGACGCGCAACTTCCTGGAATTCGCCGACACCGTGCCGGGCATGGTGTTTTCGGTCGGTTCCAACGGCAACACGTCGCTGCGCGGCGGCGCGCAGAACGATGCCTCGACCAACGTCTACATCGACGGCGTGGGGCAGAAGAGCTACCTGTTCGGCGGCCCGGCCGGCCAGTTCGCCACCCAGGGCAACCCGTTCCCGCAGCTGGCGATCGGCGAGTACAAGGTGATCACCTCCAACTACAAGGCGGAGTACGGCCAGATCTCCAGCGCCGCGGTGACCGCGCAGACCAAGTCCGGCACCAACGAGTTCCACGGCGAGGTGTTCGGCCGCTACACCAGCGACAAGTACCGCGCGCGCACGCCGAGCGAGAACGCGGCGAACAAGAAGACGCCCTCGAAGGAAAAGGAGTTCGGCTTCGCGCTGGGCGGACCGATCGTGCAGGACAAGGCGCACTTCTTCATCACCTACGAGGGCAAGCGCTTCACCCGGCCGATCACCGTGGTGCCCGCCGCCGACGCGGTGCCGGCGATGCCCGGTCTGCCGGCCGACGTCGCCAGCCAGTTCGGCCCGGCCAACATCCCGTTCACCGAGAACCTGTACTTCGGCAAGATCGACTGGGAACCGACCGACCGCGACCGCTTCGAGCTGAGCGCACAGATCCGCAAGGAGGACCAGAGCGGCGGCATCGGCGGCCAGAACGCGAAGTCGGCCAGCTTCTCGGTAGTCAACGACGACAAGCGCTACGACCTGCGCTGGCAGCACAGCGGTTACTCGTACTTCAACGAACTGCTGGCCACCTACGAGGATTCCAACTACGCGCCCACCGCGCTGAATTACGGCAACGGCGCGATCTACACCTACCAGCCGGCGGCGAACCAGACCGCCACCCTGATCAACACCGGCGCAGCCAACCCGCTGGCCACGCAGAACAAGGGGCAGAAGGGTCCGGCGATCGAGGACAACCTCACCTTCAACGACCTGCAGTGGCACGGCGACCACGTGATCAAGCTGGGCGTGAAGCAGAAGTGGATCAAGCTGCACTCCGCCGACGCGGCCGACGTCAACCCGCAGTTCTATTACGACGTCACCCCCACCGGCACCGCCTCGCAGCCGTATGAGGTGTTCTTCACCAAGCCGGTCACCGGCCTGGGGCTGACGCCCACGGTGACCACCAAGGACAAGCAGTTCGGCGCCTACATCCAGGACGACTGGGCGATCAACGAGCACCTGATCCTGAACCTCGGCGTGCGCTGGGATTACGAGAGCACGCCGTCGTACCTGGATTTCGTCACTCCGGCCAACGTGATCGCCGCCTTCAACAGCCAGGATCCGAATGCACCGGCCGGGCAGACCTACGCGCAGTCGCTGGCCAAGGGCGGCATCAATATCAACGATTACATCAGCAACGGCCACAACCGCAGCGCGTACAAGGGCGAGTGGCAGCCGCGGCTGGGCTTCTCGTACGACATCAATGCCGACCAGGCGCACGTGATCCACGGCGGCGCCGGCCGTTCCTACGACCGCGACCTGTACAACTACCTGCAGCTGGAAACCACCAAGGCGGCGCTGCCGCAGTTCCGCTTCTACTTCGCCGACCCGGTCACCGGCCTGTGCTACCAGGGCCGCACGCCGTGCGTGCCGTTCGACCCGGCTTACCTCAATGGCTTGTCGAACGTGCAGCAACTGGCTTCGGCCAGCAATGAGGGCACCGAGATCGACGTGCTCAACAACCACCTGAAGGCGCCGTACTCGGACCAGTTCAGCATCGGCATGGCCAACCGCCTGGGCGACTGGCAGACCGACGCCACGGTGACCCGCGTGATCAGCCACGACGGCTTCGCTTTCACCTTGGGCAACCGCTATCCGGACGGCACATTCTGGAAGAACGCCAGCCAGCCCTGGGGCAACGGCGTACCCGGCTTCGGCGCCCTGATCGTGGGCAACAACGGCATCGGCACGCGCACCACCCAGGTGCTGCTGTCGGCGACCAAGCCGTACACGCCCGAATCGCGCTGGGGCGCCACCTTCGCCTACACCTACACCCACGCCAGGCAGAACCGCGACATCAACGAGCACTACGCATTCGATGCGGCGAGGATCCAGGATTACCCGTACATCCTGTCCAACGCGGCGGCCAAGCATCGCTTCGTGGCCACCGGCGTGATCGACGGGCCATGGGGCATCACCTTGTCGGGCAAGCTGACCCTGGCCACGCCGATCCCGTACAACGGCTTCGCCTGCTACTCCGGCGCGTCGGGCCAGTTGTTCCCCAGCGGCAGCCGCTGCACTCCATACGGCGCCGAGCCGCAGGGCAACGGCAAGTTCCTGCTCGGCGGCAAGATCTTCGGCTATCGCAGCGTGGACTTCCAGGCGACCAAGCACTTCGACGTGCACAGCCTGGATTTCTATGGCCGCTTCGACCTGATGAACGCGTTCAACTTCAGGAACTACAGCGACCTGATGTTCCCCAACAACACGATCGGCACGCTCAGCCCGGTCACCTACAACCCCACCGGCAACATCACCTTCGTGCCGCGCACGATCAAGTTCGAGATCGGCATGAAGTTCTGAGCCACGCGGCGTGCGGCCGATGATGGTCGCACGCCGGCATCCTCCGCGCGGCCCGCCGGCCGGGCCGCGCGCCGACCACGCAGTCGCGTCCGCCAACCCCGGAACCGCCATGGCCGAATCGTGCATCAGGAACGTCGTGATCGTCGGCGGTGGCACCGCCGGCTGGATGACCGCCGCCGCGCTGGCGCGCGTCTTCGGCGGACAGCTCGCGGTGCGCCTGATCGAGTCGCGCGAGATCGGCACGGTGGGCGTCGGCGAGGCCACCGTGCCGCACCTGAAGTTGTTCAACAATCTGCTGCAGATCGACGAGATCGAGTTCATCCGCAGGACCAGCGCCACGTTCAAGCTGGGCATCCAGTTCAACGACTGGCATCACCTCGGCGACTCCTACATCCACGGCTTCGGCACCACCATCGGCCGCGGCCTGGGCCTGCTGCCGTTCCATCAATACTGGTTGAAGGCCACCCGCGCCGGCCGCGCCGGGCCGCTGGGCGACTACACGGTGCACACGCTGGCCGCGCCGCGCGGCAAGTTCATGCCTTCGGCCAGCGACGTGCCGCGGGATTCGCCGCTGGCGGACATCCCTTACGCCTACCACATGGACACCACCCGCTACGCGCCCTTCCTGCGCGAGTACGCCGAGGCGCGCGGGGTGCGTCGCACCGAGGGCAAGGTGGTCGATGTGCGCCTGCGAGCGGAGGACGGCTTCGTCGAATCGGTGCTGCTGGAGGGCGGCGAAGTCGTCTCCGGTGACCTGTTCATCGACTGCTCCGGCTTCCGCGGCCTGCTGATCGAGCAGGCGCTGCACACCGGCTACATTGAGTTCAAGGACTGGCTGCCGTGCGATCGCGCGATCGCCGTGCGTACCGAGAGCGACGGCCCGCCGCCGCCGTTCACCCGCGCCACCGCGCAGGCGGCCGGCTGGCAATGGCGCATCCCGCTGCAGCATCGCACCGGCGACGGCTATGTGTACTCCAGTGCGCACATCAGCGACGACGAGGCGACCGCGACTTTGCTGCGCAACATCCAGGGTCGCCCGTTGTGCGAGCCGTTCCAGTTGCGCTTCACCGCCGGCACGCGGCGCAAGCTGTGGAACCGCAACGTGGTCGCCATCGGCCTGTCCAGCGGCTTCATGGAGCCGCTGGAATCGACCAGCATCCACATGATCCAGATGGGCATCACCCGGCTGCTGAGCCTGTTCCCGCGCGAGGGTTTCGACCCGGTGCTGAGCGGACGCTACAACGCGCAGCTGAAGTTCGACACCGAGCGCATCCGCGATTTCCTTATCCTGCACTACCACGCCACCGAACGCGAGGACACGCCGTTCTGGCAGCAGTGCCGGCACATGTCGGTGCCGCCGTCGCTGCAGGACAACATCGACCTGTTCGCCGACAGCGGGCGCTTCTTCCGCAACGCCGAGGAACTGTTCGCCGAGATCAGCTGGGTGCAGGTGATGATCGGCCAGGGCATCGTGCCGCGCAGCTGGCACCCGCTGGTCGAGCAGGTGCCCGACGACGACCTGTACCGCTTCGTCGCCGACGTCGGCCGGCTGATGGCGCAATGCGTCGACGCGATGCCCAGCCACCAGGCCTTCATCGACCGCCACTGCGCGATTGCCAAGGTTGGCTGACACGGAATGAGGCCGTCGAACGAGGACGACCATGTCGTCATTCCCGCGAAAGCGGGAATCCATGGGCTCCCGAAATCGCTGGATTCCCGCTTTCGCGGGAATGACGAACAAGGACACGCGGCCGGAGTGCTCGGGGTACCCCCTGCCGTTTGAACGCACATGGGTGTGCGCGGACCTGACATGGATAGCCCGGGTATCCGCACCGTTCCAACCACCACCACGGAATACTGTCGATCATGAGTTTTCGTCGCATCCGCACCTTGCTCGCTCCGCTCGTCCTGGCCCTCGCCTTCACCGCCTTCGGCGCGCCCACGCCCGCCGCCGCGCAGGCCGTGGCCACCGCCACGCGCCACACACCGCTGGCCTTCACCGCCCTTCCCGTCGACCAGCAGGCGCAGCTGGATGAGCTGGAGCACCGCACCTTCCAGTTTTTCTGGGACACCGCCAACCCGGTCAACGGGCTGGCGCCGGACCACTGGCCGGGGCAGTCGTTCTCCAGCATCGCGGCGGTGGGTTTCGGCCTGACCGCCTACGGCATCGGCGCCGAACGCGGTTGGATCAGCCGCGACGAGGCGGCGAACCGCACCCTGGTGACCTTGCGCTTCTTCGCCGACTCGCCGCAGAACGCCAGCGAGGACGACGCCACCGGCTACCGCGGCTTCTACTACCACTTCCTCGACATGCAGACCGGCCTGCGCCACAGCCGCGGCACCGAGCTGTCCAGCATCGACACCACCTTGCTGCTCGGCGGCGTGCTGTTCGCGCAGAGCTACTACGACCGCGACACGCCGCAGGAAAAAGAGATCCGTGCGCTCGCCGACATGCTCTACCAGCGCGTCGACTGGCCGTGGATGCAGGCGCGCCCGCCGCTGGTCAGCATGGGCTGGACTCCGGGCGGCAAGTTCATCCCGCACGACTGGGAGGGCTACAACGAGGCCAACCTGCTCTACATCCTGGCGCTGGGCTCACCCACCCATCCGTTGCAGCCCGAGGCGTGGCAAGCCTGGACCCGCACCAATCCGCGCTACTGGGGCACGCTCTACGGCGAAACCTTCCTGACCTTCGGGCCGCTGTTCGGCCACCAGTACAGCGCCGCGTGGATCGACTTCCGCGGCATCCGCGACGATTTCATGCGCGGCCACGATTCGGACTACTTCGAGAACGCGCGCCTGGCCGTGCGCTCGCAGCGCAACTACGCGATCGCCAATCCCGCGGGCTGGACCGGCTACGGCGCGAACCTGTGGGGGCTGACCGCCAGCAACGGCCCCGGCGACTTCAGCATCGCCGCGGACGGGCGTCAGCGGTGCTACTTCGGTTACGCCGCACGCGGCGTGGGCCTGCGCCACGTGGTCGATGACGGTACCATCGCGCCGACGGCAGCGCTGGGCTCGATTGCCTTCGCGCCGGACCTGGTGATGCCGGAATTCCTGCACATGAAACAGCGCTACGGCAAATACATCTACGCGAAGTACGGCTTCCGCGACGCGTTCAACCTGACCCTGCACGACGCCGACGCGCCGCTGCGCACCGGCCTGGTGATCCCCGGCTTCGGCTGGGTCGACACCGAGTACCTGGGCATCGACCAGGGCCCGATCCTGCTGATGCTGGAGAACTGGCGCAGCGGCTTCGTGTGGAACGTGATGAAGCACAACCCGTACGTGCGCAAGGGCCTGCAGCGGGCGGGCTTCCGCGGCGGCTGGCTGGATCAGGCGGCGGCCACCCCGTGAGCTGGCGGTGCTGGCGACTGCTGGCGCCCGCCCTGCTGCTGTTCGGCGTCACTGCCTGCCGTGGCAATCACGAGGACCGCCACACGCTGACCTTCTGGGCGATGGGCCGCGAGAGCGAGGCGGTGGCGCAACTGATGCCGGCGTTCGAGCGCGAGCATCCGGATCTCCGCGTCGACGTGCAGCAGCTGCCGTGGAAGGCGGCGCACCAGAAACTGCTCACCGCGATCGCCGGCGACACCACGCCGGACGTGGCCCAGCTGGGCAACACCTGGCTCGCCGAGCTGCACGCGCTGGATGCGCTCGAACTGCTGCAGCCCTACGTCGAACGCTCGCGCGTGGTACAGCCGGCGGATTACTTCCCCGGCATCTGGGCCACCAACCGCATCGACGGCAGCCTGGTCGGCGTCCCCTGGTACGTCGATACGCGACTGCTGTTCTACCGCAAGGACCTGCTGGCCGCCGCGGGCTTCGACGCGCCGCCGCACGACTGGGCCGCCTGGTCGCGGCAGCTGGCCGCGCTGCAGGCACATGCGGCGCCCGACCACTACGCGATCCTGCTGCCGACCAACGAGTTCGAGCAGTTGCTGTCGCTGGCCCTGCAGCAGGACGAGCCGCTGCTGCACGACGGCGGCCGCTACGGCAATTTCGAAAGCGCCGGGTTCAAGCGCGCGCTGGCGTTCTACGTGGAGCGGTTCAAGCGCCACGAAGCGCCGTTGCTGGCCAACACCGAAGTGCCCAACCCGTGGGCCGAGGTCGGCCGCGGCGTGTACGCGTTCTACTTCTCCGGGCCATGGAACATCGGCGAGTTCCGCCACCGCCCCGATGCCGCGCAACAGGACGACTGGGCCACCGCGCCGCTGCCCGGCCCGCACGGCCCCGGCGCCGGCATCGCCAGCGGCTCCAGCCTGGTGATCTTCCGCCACTCGCCGCGCAAGGCGCAGGCCTGGTTGCTGATCGAATACCTGTCGCGCCCGAGTGTGCAGCAGCAGTTCTACGCGCTGCTCGGCGACATGCCGCCGCGGCGTTCGGCCTGGCAGGGCGAGGCGCTGCGCGACGATCCGGCGGTGCGCGCGTTCCGCGAGCAGCTGGAGCGGGTCAAGCCGACCCCGCCGGTGCCGGAATGGGAGCGCATCGTCACCGAGATGCAGCTGGTCGCCGCGCGCGCAGCGCACGGCGAGCTCACGGTGGACCAGGCCGCCGCCGAGATCGATCGCCGCGCCGACGCGATCCTGGCCAAGCGGCGCTGGATGCTCGACCGCGGCGGGAGCGCGCGATGAGCCGCGCGACCACCGCCTGGCTGTTCCTGACTCCCGCGCTGCTGGTGCTGGGCGTGTTCTTCTTCGTGCCGGTGCTGGGCGCGCTGGGCCTGAGCCTCACCGATTACGACCTGTACGCGCTGGCCGACCTGCGCAACCTGCGCTTCGTCGGCCTGCACAACTACGGGGAGTTGCTGCAGCGGCCGCTGTTCTGGACCGCGCTGGGCAACACGTTCTATTTCGTGATCGTCGGCGTGCCGCTGTCGATCGGCACCTCACTAGGCACCGCGCTGCTGCTCAATTCGCCGCTGGCGCGGATGAAGGCCTTCCATCGCACCGTGCTGTTCGCGCCGGTGGTGACCACGGTGGTGGCGGTGGCGGTGATCTGGCGCTACCTGTTCAACACCAAGTACGGCCTGGTGAACCATGGCCTGGCGGAACTGGGCATCCATCCGGTCGACTGGCTCGGCGATCCGCACTGGGCGATGCCCACGATCATCGCCTTCGCGGTGTGGAAGAACTTCGGCTACAACATGATCATCCTGCTGGCCGGCCTGCAGGCGATCGCGCCGGAGCTGTACGAGGCGGCGCGCATCGACGGCGCCTCGCGCTGGCGCCAGTTCCGCCACATCACCCTGCCGCTGCTCAAGCCGACCATGGTGCTGGTGACGGTGCTGACCGTGGCCGGCTATTTCCAGCTGTTCGCCGAGCCCTACGTGATGACCGAGGGTGGCCCGTTGCAAAGCACCATGAGCGTGCTCTACCTGATGTACGACGACGGCTTCAAATGGTGGAACTTCGGTGTGGCCTCGGCCGTCGCCTTCGCGCTGTTCGGCATCATCCTGGCGGTGACCGTGCTGCTGTTGCGGTTGGCTCGCCGCGGAGCGGCGGCATGAACCCGCGTCTCGCCCGGTGGCTGGTCAACGGCGCCCTGCTCGGTTGCGCCGCGGTGGCCGTGCTGCCGCTGCTGTGGATGCTGTCGGCGTCGCTGATGCCGGCCGGCAGCGCCAGCGCGCTGCCGCCGCCGCTGCTGCCCGCGCAACCCACGCTCGACAACTACCGCGCGCTGTTCGCCCGCGCCGGCATGGGTCGCTACCTGCTCAACAGCCTGGCGATCTCCGGCGCGATCGCCGCGCTGGCGCTGGTGTGCAACCTGATGGCCGGCTACGCCTTCGCCAAGCTGCGCTTCGCCGGGCGCGAGCGCCTGTTCCGCGCGCTGATCGGCGCGCTGCTGATCCCCGCCCAGGTGGCGATGCTGCCGCTGTTCCTGCTGCTGAAATACGCCGGGATGGTCAACAGCTACGCCGGCGTGATCGTGCCGGGCATGGCCACGCTGTTCGGCATCTACCTGGTGCGCGAGTTCGCCCGCAACGTGCCGGATGAACTGCTGGAAGCGGCGCGCATCGACGGCGCCGGCGAATGGCGCATCTTCGTGCAGATCATGCTGCCGTTGCTCAAGCCGGTGATGGTGACGCTGACCGTGTTCACCTTCCTCGCCGCCTGGAACGATTTCATGTGGCCGCTGATCGTGCTGACCGGCCAGGAGCACTACACCCTGCCGCTGGCCCTCGCCTCGCTGGTGCGCGAACACAGCGAGGACACCGAGCTGATGATGGCCGGCTCGGTGGTCACCGTGCTGCCGGTGCTGCTGCTGTTCCTGGCGCTGCAGCGGCATTACCTGCAGGGCTTGTTGCTGGGGAGCGTGAAGGGGTGAAGCCGCCCGCTTCAATGGAGTGACGCGCTCCTTGCGTTCGCCCCCTCTCCCTCCAAGAGAGGGTTGGGGTGAGGGTCCAAGGCCCTGCGTTGCCCCAACGAAGCGGGCTCTTGTGAAACAGCAGAAGCACGCGCCCGACCACCATCACGTCACCCCTGAAGTGGCTCCGCGCCGCCCGCGGATGACGTTGGAACGGCGTGCAATAAAGCTGGTTCATGGGGAGTTCGAGACCAGAGCGCACCCTCACCCCAACCCTCTCCCGGAGGGAGAGGGGGCAAACGCAAGGAGCGCGTTATTTGATTAAAACCGGCCGGCCCGGAAGTCGGCGATGGCCTCGTGGATCTGTTCGGGCGTGTTCATCACGAACGGCCCGTAGCGCGCCACGCTCTCGTTCAGCGGCTTGCCGGCCACGACCAGCAGGCGTGACGGTTTGTCGCCACCGGCCAGTTGCAGTTGGTCGCCATCGGACAGCACGCCGAGCTCGCTGCGCTGCAGCCGCTCGCCGCCGACCAGCGCCGATTCGCCCTCGAACACGTAGGCGAAACCGTGGTGGCCGACGGGCAACTCCAGCGCAAACTGCGCACCGGGCTGCAGGCTGACGTCGAGATACACCGGCGCGGTGGCGATGCCTTCGACCGGGCCGGTGGCGCCGGCCAGTTCGCCGGCGATCAGCTTGACCTCGACGCCCTCGGCCGGGCGCACCACCGGAATCCGCTCCGGGCCGATGTCCTGGTAGCGCGGCGCGGTCATCTTGTCCTTCGCCGGCAGGTTGACCCACAGCTGGAAGCCCCACATCAGGCCGTTTTCCTGTTGCGGCATTTCCGAGTGCAGGATGCCGCGGCCGGCGGTCATCCACTGCACGCTGCCGGGAGTAAGGTCGCCGCGGTTGCCGTGGTTGTCGCCGTGGCGCATGTGCCCGGCGAGCATATAGGTGACCGTTTCGAAGCCGCGGTGCGGGTGCTCGGGGAAGCCGGCGATGTAGTCGTCGGCGCTGTCGGAGCGGAACTCGTCCAGCAACAGGAACGGGTCGAGCATGTCCAGCGCGGGCTGGCCGATGATGCGCTTGAGCTTCACGCCGGCGCCGTCGGACGTGTCCATGCCGCGGATGCGGCGGGTGATGGTGCGATCGCTCATGGGGTGCTCCGGCTGGGAAGACATGGCCGCCAAGATGGCCCTGTTCGCGCTGCATTCCAAGCGGCGTGGCCGGAACGGATCGTTCCGCTGGCGCGACGCCGGGCTCAGTCGAGCCAGCGAAAGGCCCGGCGCAACTCGGCCATGGCGTGATCCGGAAACCAGCGCCCGTGCGCCAGCACCACGCGTTGCGGCTGCCACGCCAGCATCCGCGCCAGGCACTCGCGCGCCTGCCGTTTGCGGCCCAGGAAGGTCAGACGCATGTCCGATGGCGCCTTGCCGTCGGGATCCAGCACGCCGCCCAGCCGCGCCAGCCAGCGCATCGGGCCGCGCAGCCTGGCCAGTTCGAAGTTCTCGATCAGGTCGGTGAGGATCAGCGTGCCGCTGGCGCGATGCAGGAACACGAACTCTTCGATGACGCGGCTGCCGCGGAAGCGCAGCTGCTCGATGCTGCCGGCCCAGTCGGGCGGCGGCGCGTCGTCGAGGTCGGCGTCGAAAGCCACCTCGATCCGCTGGCTGGCCGCGCGCTGGCGCACCCCGGGCGAGGCCCACGCCGTGGCCTGCGGGTAGCGTCGCTTCCACGCGGCGATGTGGGCGTAATGAAGCAGGTTGGGCGACACCAGGTGGCGCACCGGGCCGAGCGCCTCGATCGCCTCGAACAGCGCCGCGTCGGGCGCGATCGGCGAGTGGCACCACAACCCGCCGTCGGGCAAGCGCACCACCGTCATGCGGGTGGGAAACGGCATGTGCATGCCGAGCGCCGCCATCGCCACCACCGGACCGTCGACGATCCAGATCTCGACGGTCACCGGCTTCAACGTGTTGAGCGGGGTATACAAGCCGAGTTCCGTCACCATGACCTCACCGTTGGCAGGCGCCCGCTCGCGGACGATGGATCTGCTCCGAATCCCGAATCCCGAATCCCGGCTGTCAATGCACCCAGTGACCGCTGCGCTGGCGCGGCGGCGCGGCCTGGCTCTCGCCCTCCGCCCCGTGCTGGCGCACCATCGCCTCCACCTCGGCCTCGGTCGCGGGGTTGGCCTGCCAGTACTGGTTTACCGCGTGCAACACCGCCGGCACCTGGGCCAGGCAATCGTCGTATTCGTCGTCGCTGAGCTTCTCGAACTCGGCCTCGGCACGCAGGATGCCCTCGTCCACCGCCAGCGCCATCACCGGGCCGAGCAGTTCCATCAGCTGGGGATCTTCGGCCAGGCGGCCTTCCCACAGCGCGGCGCGCAGATCGATGCCGCGGCTGAAGCCCTCGCACCAGCCGGCGGCGGACAGCACCGGGCCGGCGTCGGACTCGACCTCGCCCAGGATCGGCTCGTAGGCATCCACGTCGAGCTCGGCGCTGATCGAATCGTTGAGCTTGGCCAGCAGCGCCAGCACGCGGTTGCCCTCGGCCTCGTCCTCGAACGGCTCGTGCAATACCTCGCGCAACCATTCCTCCGGCAGCACCAGCAGGGGGCCGACCGCGAGCGCACTGAGCAGGCCGTGCACGCCGTCGAGCAGCAGGTCGCCCTCGCCGGTATGCGCGCGCAGGTAGCGGTCCAGTTCGTCCAGTTCGCTGTCGTCCAGCGAACTGGGCCATTCGTTCTTTGCAGTCATTTCGTTCAGATGTCCAGTTCCAGCGTTACCGGGGTGTGGTCGGAAGGGCGCTCCCAGCGCCGCGGTTCCCGGTCGATCCCCGCCGCCTTCGCGGCCGGCTTCAGGGCCTCGCCGATCAGGATCAGGTCGATGCGCAAGCCCATGTTGCGGCGGAACGCCGCCTGCCGGTAATCCCACCAGCTGTAATGCCCGGCCGCGGACTCGAACAGTCGGAAGCTGTCGTGCAGGCCCAGGTCGGTGATCGCCTTCAGCGCCGCGCGCTCGGGCGGCGAGCACAGGATGTCCTCGCCCCAGGCCACCGGGTCGTAGACGTCGCGGTCGTCCGGGCAGATGTTGAAGTCGCCCAGCACCACCAGGTTCGGGTAGCGCTCGTGCTCGCGTGCCAGGAACTCGCGCACCTTGGCCATCCACTCCAGCTTGTAGGCGTACTTCTCGTCACCGACCGCCTTGCCGTTAACCACGTACAGGTCGACCACGCGCAGGTCGCCGATGGTGGCGGCGAGGATGCGCCGCTGCGGATCGTCCAGATCGGGGATGTCGGTGACCACGTCGACCGGCTCCTCGCGGGCCAGGATCGCCACCCCGTTGTAGGTCTTCTGGCCCGAGTACACGGCGCGATAACCGGCGGCGGCCAGCTCGTCGACCGGGAACTTCGCGTCCTCCAGCTTGGTTTCCTGCAGTGCCACGACGTCCGGCTGCGCATCGGCCAGCCACTGGCCCAGGTGCGGCAGGCGCACCTTCAGCGAGTTGACGTTCCAGGAGGCGATTTTCATGGGCTTATTGTAAAGGATTGCCCCGCCCGGCCCGGCGGCCCCGCTGAACGGTTGGCGCGCAGCCGCCTTCAACACGTGGTGGGAAAGCCACCGAAATCGCGATTTCCAGTGTATGCTGCGCGGGCAAGCCGCCCGGAACACCCGGTGCGCTTGCCCACCTTGCGGTCAAGTGCACTCGCTCCGAGCCGCAAATCATCCATGCTTCAAAGGTAACGTTACATGTCGGATCGTCAGAGCGGTACAGTCAAGTGGTTCAACGACGCCAAGGGTTTTGGCTTCATCACGCCGGAAAACGGTGATGACCTGTTCGTGCATTTCCGCGCGATCCAGGGCACGGGCTTCAAGTCCCTGCAGGAAGGTCAGCGCGTCACGTTCATCGTCACCAAGGGCCAGAAGGGCCTGCAGGCCGAGGAAGTCCAGGCCGTCTGAGTCCCACCGACCCAGCTCCTGAAGAAAAGCCCGCTTCGGCGGGCTTTTTTTGTCTTGGGGCGGGGAATAGGGGATGGGGAATAGGGAATAGGGAATAGGGAATAGGAAGAGCGGCAACGCTTCGCGACCGACCGCTTTTACGATTCCCCATTCCCCATTCCCCATTCCCCGCCCTCACGCCAAACCGTAGCTGCGCAGCAGGGCTTCCGGCTCGGGCTTGCGGCCGCGGAAGGCGATGAAGCTTTCCAGTGCGGGGCGGCTGGCGCCGACGGCGAGGAATTCGCGGCGGAAGCGGTCGCCGGTGATGGGGTCGATCACGCTGCCGGCTTGTCCGGCGGCCTCCTCGAAGGCGCCGAACGCATCGGCCGACAGCAGCTCAGCCCACAGGTAGCTGTAGTAACCGGCCGCGTAGCCGCCGGCGAAGATGTGGCTGAAGCCGTGCGGGAAGCGCTGCCATGCCGGCGGATGCAGCACCGCGACCTGCTTGCGCACCTCTTCCAGCACCGCCAGCGCGCGCGCGCCGCGGGTCGGGTCGTATTCCAGGTGCAGCAGGAAATCGAACAGCGCGAATTCCAGCTGGCGCACCAGGAACAGGCCGGCGTGGAAGTACCGTGCCGCCAGCATGCGCTCGAACAGCTCGTCCGGCAGCCGCTCGCCGGTCTGCCAGTGCTTCGCGAACAGGTCCAGCGCCTCGCGGTTCCAGCCGAAGTTCTCCATGAACTGGCTGGGCAGTTCCACCGCGTCCCACTCCACGCCGTCAATGCCGCCGATCGAGGGCAGGTTGATCGCGGTGAGCAGGTGATGCAGGCCGTGGCCGAACTCGTGGAACAGGGTCAGCACGTCGTCGTGGGTGAGCAAGGCCGGCTTGCCCTCGGTGGGCGGGGCGAAGTTGCAGGTGAGGAAGGCCACCGGCACCTGTTTCGTCTCGCCGTCGTCGAAACGGGCGCGGCAGACATCCATCCACGCACCGCCGCGCTTGCCGTTGCGCGCGTAGAGATCGACGTAGGCGCCAGCGAACACGCGGCCGTCAGCGTCGCGCACGTCGTAGTAGCGCACCTGCGGGTGCCACACGTCGACGTCTTCGCGCGGGGCAAGGGTAATGCCGTAGAGCCTGCCGGCGAGGCCGAACAGGCCCTCGATCACCGCCGGCAGCGGGAAGTACGGCTTGAGCTGTTCCTCATCCAGCGCGTATTCGCGCTGGCGCAGTTTCTCCGCCGCGTAGCCGACGTCCCACGGTTCGAGCGTGTCGAGTTTCAGTTCGGCGCGGGCGAACTCGCGCAGGGCAGCCAGCTCGCGCTGCGCGACGGGCTTGGCGCGCGCGGCCAAGTCGTGCAGGAACTCCAGCACTTCGGCCGGCGAGGCGGCCATCTTGGTGGCCAGCGACTCCTCCGCGGCATTGGCGAAGCCAAGCAGCTGCGCGGCCTCGTGGCGCAGCGCCATGATCTTCTCGATGCGCTCACTGTTGTCGAACTTGCCCGCGTCCGGACCCTGGTCGGAGGCGCGGGTCTGGTAGGCCCAGTACACCCGCTCGCGCAGGCCGCGGTGGTCGGCGTAGGTCAGCACGGCCTGCACGCTGGGCTGCTTGAGCGTGACCAGGTAGCCGTCCAGGTCCTGGTCCTGCGCGTACTGGCGCAGCACCGCGCGGCCGGACTCGGGAATGCCGGCCAGGTCGCGCTCGTCGGTGACGTGTTCGTGCCACGCCTCGCTGGCGTCGAGCACGGCGTTGGAGAACTCGGTGGACAGCCGGCTCAGCTCCACCCCGATCTCGCGAAAGCGCGAGCGCGCCGGTTCCGCCAGCGAGACGCCGGACAGCCGGAAATCCCGCAGCGCATGGCCGACCAGCGCGCGCTCCGGCCGCGGCAGGGCGGCGAAATCCGGCGCGTCGGCCAGCGCCTGCACCGCCGCGTACAGCGCGCGGTTCTGGCCCAGCTCGATCGCGTGCTCGGTGAGCTTTTCCTCGGCCGGGCCGTAGACCTTGCGCAAGGCCTCGTTGTCGGCCACCGAATGCAAGTGCGATACCGGCGACCACGCCCGCGCCAGGCGCTGTTCCAGCCGCTCCTGGGTCAGCATCACGTGGTCGAAGTCGCGTGGTGCACCGGAGGCGACCAGCGCGTCGATGGCGGCGCGGTAGTCGGCCAGGATGGCATCGATCGCCGGCTCGACCTGTTCAGGGCGGATCTGCGAAAACGCCGGCAACGCATCATCGGCCAGCAGCGGATTGTCGGGGGTCATGCGTGCTCCTTGTAAGCCGCCAGCGTGGCAACCGCGCCGGGCGAAATCAAGCGCGGCCGCGTGACGGGCGCCGCGCCTCGCTAGAATGGCCGGATGAACTCCCTGCGCCGCTTCAAGGGCATCGCGCCCACGCTTGGCCAACGCGTCTACCTCGACCCCGCCGCCACGGTGATCGGCGACGTGGTGCTCGGCGACGATGTCTCGATCTGGCCCGGCACGGTGCTGCGCGGCGACGTCAACGCCATCCGCGTCGGCGCGAAGACCAGTATCCAGGACGGTGCCATCGTGCACGTGGCCCACGCCGGCCCGTACGGCCCGGGCCATCCGTGCCTGATCGGCGAGGGCGTCACCATCGGTCACGGCGCGGTGGTGCACGCCTGCACGATCGGCGATTACTGCCTGATCGGCATCCACGCCAGCGTGCTGGACGGCGCGGTGGTGATGCGCCACGGTTTCGTCGGCGCCGGCGCGCTGGTGGCGCCGGGCAAGGTGGTCGGCGAGGGCGAGCTGTGGCTGGGCAACCCGGCCAGATGCGTGCGCAGGCTCAGCGACGCGCAGATCGAACAGCTGCACTATTCGGCCGATCACTACGTGCGGCTGAAGAACGCCTACCTGGCGGACGCCTGAGCGCCCTCACATCGCCACGCCGCGCGCGGCGTTCGCCCGGCGGATGCGTTCGGCTTCGGCCTCGTGCTGGCGGGTCAGGATGTTGCGCGCGGCGGACAGCTTGCCGCCGAGCAGGGACAGCGTGAAGTTGTTGCTGTCGAACTCGCGCAGCAGGTCGATCTCGCGGCGCGCCTCCTCCAGTTCGTTGCGATTGATGGTGCGCTCGATCTCCTCCGACGCCCGGCCGAAGGATTCCCGCAGCGCCTCCTGCGCGGCGCGGTTGTGCGGGTCCAGTTGCAGCACGCTGAGGTAGAACTCGAACGCGTTGCTGCCGGCCGGCGCCACCAGGCGGCCATCGTGCATGGCCTCGCGCGCGAGCCCGAGCAGGATGGCGCGACCGCTGTGCTCGTCATCCAGCGATGTCCCGGCCGTTTCGGCAGCGATCGACCCGGCGAGCGAAGGCGCCGCCGTCGCGTTCTGCCGGAACATCGCAGCGCCCCCGGCCAGCACCAGCAGCACGACGATGGCAAGGACGTATCGATGCGATACGGCGGATAGAAAGCGGGACATGACACCTGCTGCGCAAACGATGGCCGCGCGCTGGAGCCGTCGTCATCGGCGCGCTCCCGGCGGGGAGCGCCATGGTGCCTGCGCTTTGTTTCAGTCGTGTGGCGCGGCGGCGACCGGTGCGCTCAGGCCGTTTGCCGGCGCAAGGTCTGGTACACCGGCTCGGTGTCCGGTCGCTGGCCGTGCCACAGCGCGAAGGCGTCGGCCGCGGTTTCCACCAGCATGCCGAGGCCATCGCAGGCATGGCGCGCGCCGCCCGCCCGGGCCCAGTCGAGGAAACCCGCGGCGGCCTGGCCGTAGGACAGGTCGTAGCACACCGCGCGATTGCCGAGCAGGGTGAACGGCAGTTGCAGTGCCGCACCCAGCACGCCGGCCGAGGTGGCGTTGACGATCAGGTCGAAGCTGCCGATGGTGGCCAGGTCGTCCCAGTAGCGGGTGCGCACCCGCGCCGGCTCGCCAATGGCGTCGGCCAGCGCGTCGGCCGCCGCCGGCGAACGGTTGACGATGGTCAGCGACCGCACGCCGGCATCGAGCAGCGGCCAGGCCACCCCGCGCGCGGCGCCGCCGGCACCGAGCAGCAAGGTGTCATGGCCGCGCAGGTCGATCTCGTGGCGTTCGGCCAGGTCGCGCACCATGCCGTCGCCGTCGGTGTTGTGCGCGGCCAGGCGGCCCTCGTCCAGCCGGGTCAGCACGTTGGCGGTACCGGCGCGCGTGGCCGCGACGCTGTGCTGGTCGGCCAACGCGAACGCGGCCGCCTTGTGCGGCAGGGTGACGTTGGCGCCGCGCCCGCCCTCGGCGAAGAAACGCCGCACCGTCTCGGCGAAGTCGACCGGCGCCACGTCGATGGCGCGGTATGCCAGCTCGACGCCGAACTGCCGCGCGAACGCCTGGTGGATCGCCGGCGACAAGCTGTGGCTGATCGGATGGCCGAACACGGCGAACTGGGCGGGCTGCATGGTGGGGGTTCCCTGAGGGTTGCTGGCTGCCAGTCTACAAGCCGCCAGGCAGCGCGTAGGAGCGCACCCTGTGCGCGATGCCTTTCCGTCGAGCCCAACGAAGAGCATCGCGCACAGGGTGCGCCCCTACAGGGGTCGCAGGCGATGAGATGCGCGCTGGGCAAGCTGGCGACACTTCCCGGGGAACTGTCCCATGCGCACGTCAAGCTTGTCTTCGCCGCACCATCCACGCCTGTTTGCCGCCGCCTGCGCGTGGCTGCTCGGCGGTGGCGTCCTGCTGCTGAGCACCCTGGTGCCGGCGCACACCGCATGGCTGGGCTGGACGCCCGCGTTCTGGCTGCTGGTCGCGCCCTTGCTGGTGCTGCTGGCGCTGGAACCGGGGCGGCCGCGGCGCTGGCTGGCGCGGCGGCGTCTGCGCGTGGTCCACACCGTGCACGGCGCGGCCTGGCGCTGATGGCTCAGGCGGCGCCCTGGCGTTTGCGCACCATCCGGCGCAGGAATTCGCGCATCACGCGCAGGTACAGTTCGTCGCCGAGGTAGGCATCCTCGACGCCGGCGTCGATCGAGGGGTTGTCGTTCACCTCGATCACCACCGGCCGGTTGCCGACCCGCTTCAGGTCCACGCCATAGAGGCCGTCGCCGATCGGCTGGGTGGCCTTCAGCGCCAGCTTCACCACGTCGGCCGGCGCGTCCTTCAGCGCGATCGTCTCGAAGCCGCCGGACTTGGCCGTGCCGGTGGCGCCGTGGTTGTAGATCTGCCAGTGGCCGCGCGACATGTAGTACTTGCAGGCGTAGATCGCCTCGCGGTTGAACACGCCGATGCGCCAGTCGAACTCGGTGTAGACGTATTCCTGCGCCAGCAGCAGCGCGCTGTGCTGGAACAACCCGCTGGCCGCGCGCGCCAGCGCCGCCTCGTCCTCGACCTTGACCACGCCGCGCGAGAACGAGCCGTCCGGGATCTTCAGCACCAGCGGAAAACCGAGCCGCTCGACGACTTCCTTCATGCCCTTGCTGTCGTCGCGATAGAGGATCTCCGTGCGCGGCACGGCCAGCTTGCGCGAGACCATCAGGTCGTTGAGGTAGATCTTGTTGGTGCAACGCAGGATCGAGCTTGGGTCGTCGACCACCACCATGCCTTCCTTCTCGGCGCGGTGGGCGAAGCGGTAGGTGTGGTTGTCGCTGGCGGTGGTTTCGCGGATGAACAGGCCGTCGTACTCGGCCAGGCGCTGGTAGTCGTTCTTGCCGATCGGGTCGACCTCGATGCCCAGCTCCTTGCCGGCGCCGATGAACGCCTTCAGCGCCCGCTTGTTCGACGGCGGCATCTGCTCGGCCGGGTCGACCAGCATGGCCAGGTCGTAACGGAACTGCCTGCGCGCGCGCGGCTTGCGCCACAGCTTGCGCGAGAAGCGGTCCAGTTCCTCGGCGAAGGCGTCCTCCTGCGCGTCGTCCAGCGAGTGCAGGCCGACCGGCTTGATCGAGCTGACCTGCCACACGCGGTCACGCTCGAACTCGATGCGCAGCAGCGGGCAGGGGAACATCTCGAACACCTGCCGGGCCAGGTCCTGCAGCGCCGGATAGGCGGTCTCGCCGAAGTAGACCAGGATGCCGAAGTCGGTGGTGTCGCGGCCGCCGGCGGGCAGGAAGTGGGTGAGCTTGGCGTTGAGGTCGTCGATGTCCAGGCCGTACAGCGAGCGCCGGCGCAGGTCGTTCACCGTGCGCACCGAGGGCATCACCTTGTGCCCGCGCGCCTCGGCCAGCAGCGACACGTAGTAGCCGGTGCCGAGGTATTTGTAGCTGCGGCACAGGTTGATGACATGGGTGCGTTCGTCGTCGGTGCCGACCGGTTTGCGCAGGTAATCCATCGCGCTCATGACATCGACGGAGGGGTAGTACGAACTCCAGTCGGAGGCTTTTTCGACAACGACGACCAGGCGGGCCATGACACCTCTCGAACCTTGCGACGGGCGCGCCCGCGCGCGCCCGGCAGGCGGGCGGCGGCGCAAAGTGCGCAGTCTGGCACAGCGCCGCGGCGACACAAGGGATCGCACTGAAGGAGACGTAAATGCCCGCCTGCGCCAGCGCGTGCCGCGCCTGCTAGAGTCCGCGGGATTGCCCCGCCCGTTGCCATGGATACCACCCTCGATGCCGTCCTTGCCCGTCACCGCCCCGGCGCGCGTGCGCCGCGCGGATCTTTCCGATCTCGACGATCTGGTGGCGCTGGAACAACGCGCGTTCGATGGCGACCGGCTGAGCCGGGCGCAGTACCGCCGCCACCTGGACAGCGACTCGGCACAGGTGCTGGTGGCCAGCGACGGCCGCCATGATTTCTTCGGCAGCGCGGTGCTGTTCTTCCGCAAGCGCAGCCGGGTCGCGCGCGTGTATTCGCTGGCGACGCGACCCGAATCGCGCGGTCTGGGCATCGGCGCGGCGCTGCTGCAGGCGGCCGCCGCCGCCGCGCGACGTCGCGGTTGCCAACGGTTGCGGCTGGAGGTGCGCCCCGACAACGCCGCGGCCATTCGCCTGTACGAGCGCGCGGGCTTCCGCCGTTTCGGCGCGTATCGCCACTACTACGAGGATGGCTCCGACGCCTGGCGCTATGAGCAGGCGCTGAATTGAGCGCGTCGCGTTCTTGGGGAAAACATGAACAAGCCTTCGCTCGTCATCCCAGCGAAAGCTGGGATCCAGCGCCTCGGCAACCTTGTGAAGGCACTGGATTCCAGCTTTCGCTGGAATGACGACTTGTTCAGGTCATCCTTGGCGCGTCAGCCGCCCAGCGGGTGGCGGATGCGCTGCTCGGTGGCGTCATCCGCCCGCGCCACCAGTGCGCCGGTGCGCATCAGGTTCACCGTGTAGTGGCCGCCGTCGACCAGCGGCAGGAACGCGCCGCTGCCGTAGACCGTGTCGAGCTCCGGCAGCCAGCCGGGATGCGCCTTGCCCAGCGCGACCAGGTCGAACGCACCGGACGGCCGGAAACTGACCACGGTGCGCGGCGCGCTCATCTCCTGCGCGGGATCGTCGTAGCGGCCGGAGAGCCGGTCGAGCCGGTACAGCGGCGGCACCCCCGCCAGCAGTGCGGGCAGTTTCCACTTCAGCACGACCGCCTCGACGCGCCAGGCATCGCCGGCCAGTTCGACTTCGCGCGTGCTGCCGTCGGGCCAGGTCAGGTTGAGCGCCCAACGTTGCGGGGAAAGGATGCGCGCGTCGATCTCCACCACCGGCGCCTCCCCGCCCAGCAGGTGATAGCCGCGCAACGCCGCGCCGGTGCCGGCCAGCAGCAGGGTGAGCGCGAACGCGGCCACGCACAGCAACGCGCGCCAGCTGGCGGCGGCGCGACGATGCGCCTGCAGATGCCGGCGCAGCAGCACCAGTTGCGCCAGCGTGACCAGCGCGAACACCGCGGCCAGCACCAGCAGCACGGTCATCGGCATGCGCAGCAAGGCGCTCCAGTCCATCACATCCACCCTCGTCGTCGTGCGGCATGCACCGCCGCGCCATCATAGCCGGCGCACCGCAGGCGCCTCGCTATACTGGCCGCTTGCTGAGGAACCCCGCCATGCGCCGATCCCTGTTGTTGCTGCCGCTCGCCCTCGTCGTCGCCCTGCTTGCCGGCTGCGGCAACAAGGGGCCGCTGGTGCTGCCGCCGGCACGAACCGCACCGCCGCCGACACCGGCAACCAGCGCACCGGCGCCGGCGACGCCGGCCAGCGTGGACGCTTCCGGCGAGGCCTGAGATGGCATCGGCGCCCCTGCACTTTTCCAAGATGCACGGCAGCGGCAACGACTTCGTCGTGCTGGACTGCCGGCAGCAGCCGTTCGCGCTCGACGCGGCGCAGATCCGCGCGCTGGGCGATCGCCACACCGGCGTGGGTTTCGACCAGCTGCTCAGCGTGGAGCCGGCGCGCGATCCCTCGTGTGCGTTCTACTACGGCATCTGGAACGCCGACGGCTCGCCTTCGGGCCAGTGCGGCAACGGCGTGCGCTGCGTGGCCGCGTGGCTGCACCGCGCCGGCGTGCTGGTGCGGGACGAGGCGGTGCGCATCGAGAGCCCGTCCGGTCCGGTGACGGTGCGCGTGCTCACACCCGGCGAGGTCACCGTGGACATGGGCGAGCCGATCTTCGCGCCGGCGCGGATTCCGTTCGCGGCCGAGACGACCGCGGCGCATTACCCGATCGACGTCGACGGCGACACGCTGGACATCGGCGCCGTCTCGATGGGCAATCCGCATGCGGTGATGGCCGTCGACGACCTGACCGATCCGGCGCTGGAACGGCTCGGCCCGCTGCTGACGCGGCATCCGCGATTCACCGAAGGCGCCAATGCCGGTTTCGTGCAGCGGCTGGGCCGCGGCCACCTGCGCCTGCGCGTGCACGAGCGCGGCGCCGGCTGGACCCTTGCCTGCGGCACCGGCGCCTGCGCCGCGATGGCGGTGCTGCACCGGCGCGGCGAAGTCGACGATCGGGTGACGGTGGAACTGCCCGGCGGCAGCCTGCGCATCGACTGGGCCGGCGCCGGCCATGCGCTGTGGATGACCGGCCCGGCCGCCTTCGTTTTCGAGGGCGAATGGACGCCGCCCCACGCCGGGGCGTCGTTGTCCGGTTGAAGCCTGCGCGCGTCCATCGCACACTGCGGCAGGCAAGCCCCGTCCCCGCCCCAGGATCTCCGCGCATGACCGCCACCCTGCTCGACGATGCCACCCAGGCCCGCGTGGTCGCCGCCTACCTGAAGCGGCACCCGGAATTTCTCAGCGAGTATCCCGAGCTCGCCGTCAAGCTGACCATGCCGCCGCGCGAGAGTGGCGGCGCGGTGGCCTCGCTGGCCGTGTACCAGATGCAGAGCCTGCGCGACAAGAACGCCGAGCTGGAGCGACGGCTGGCCGAGCTGGTCGAGATTGCCGCCGAGAACGAGAAGCTGATGGAGCGGGTGCACGGCCTGACCGTGGCGCTGCTGCGCGCCAGCACGATGGAGGTGACTGCACGCACGGTCATCGCGCGACTCAGCGCGGATTTCCACACCGAGCGCGTGAGCCTGCTGCTGTTCGGGGCCGAACCGAGGCTGCCGCGCGCCGACTGGCTGCAGCAGATTGCCGGCGGCGCGGCGGCACTGCCCGAGTTCGCCGATTTCCTGCACAAGGGCGAGCCCAGCTCCGGCCGCCTGTCGGCCGACAAGCTGACCCGGCTGTTCGGCGAGCACGCGACCGGGTTGCAGTCGGTGGCGCTGATGCCGCTGGGCGACGCCGGCATCCTCGCCATCGGCAGCGCCGACCCGAACCGCTTCCAGCCCGGCATGGGCACGCTGTTCCTGAAGATGATTTCCGCCACCATCACCGCCGCGCTGGCGCGCTCGCGGGATGTCTCCTGAGCCGACGATGACCCCGGCCGGCCAGGTCGACGCCTGGCTCTCCCGCCTCGCCGGCGAACGCCATGCCTCGCCGCACACCGTCGCCGGCTACCGCCGTGACCTGGCCAAGCTGCTGCGCTTCATGGCCGCCGGCCAGGTGGAGACATTCGAAGCTCTCGACGGCGCGCGCATGCGTGCGTTCATCGCCGGCGAACATCGCGCCGGGCTGGCGCCGAAGAGCCTGCAACGCCTGCTCTCGTCCTGCCGCAGCCTGTTCCGTCAGCTCGGCCGCGAAGGCGCGCTGAGCCACGACCCGCTGCTGGGCGTGCGCGGCCCCAAGGTGCGTCGCAAGCTGCCGCAAGTGCTGGACGTGGACGAAGCCGCCGCGCTGGTGGAGACCGACAGCGGCGGCCAGCTCGCCGTGCGCGACCGTGCCATGCTGGAGTTGTTCTACTCCAGCGGCCTGCGCCTGTCCGAACTGGTCGGCCTGCGCTGGCTCGACCTCAAGCTCGACGACGGCGAGGTGCGCGTGCTGGGCAAGGGCGGCAAGACGCGCATCGTACCGGTGGGCCGCCACGCCGTCGCCGCGTTGCGTGCGCTCGGCGCCGAGCAGGGCATGCCGCCGGATGGCCCGGTATTCCGCGGCCGCGGCGGCGCGCCGATCCACCCGCGCACCATCCAGCTGCGCATGAACAAGCTGGCCTTGCAACAAGGCATCCCCAAACACATCCACCCGCATCTGCTCAGGCACACCTTCGCCAGCCACATGCTGGAATCCTCCGGCGACCTGCGCGCGGTGCAGGAGCTGCTCGGCCACGCCGACATCGCCACCACGCAGATCTACACGCACCTGGATTTCCAGCACCTGGCCAGGGTCTACGATGCGGCGCATCCCCGGGCGCGGGTTAAAAAGCAGAGAAGTGAGTGAAGAGGAGTGAGAAGTGAGAGAAAGCCAGAGCACGGCGCGCCATCGCCCTCTCTCACTTCTCACTCCTCTTCACTCACTCCTCGCCCGCACGTTGAAGCCCCGCCCCGCCACCCCCATCTCGTTCGCTCAACCCTTGGAGCTTCGTCATGGAATCCTTCCACGCCACCACTATCGTCTGCGTGCGCCGCGACGGCCGCGTCGTGATCGGCAGCGATGGCCAGGTCACCTTGGGCAACACGGTGATGAAGGGCAACGCGCGCAAGGTGCGCCGGCTCGGCAAGACGGGCGAGGTGGTGGCCGGGTTCGCCGGCGCCACCGCCGATGCGTTCACCTTGTTCGAACTGTTCGAGCTGAAGCTGGAGAAGCACAACAACAACCTCACCCGCGCCGCGGTGGAGATGGCCAAGGAATGGCGCACCGACCGCCGCTTCGGCCGGCTCGAAGCGATGCTGGCGGTGGCCGACAAGGACACCTCGCTGCTGATCTCCGGCAACGGCGACGTGGTCGAGCCCGAGCACGGCCTGATCGCGATCGGCTCGGGCGGCCCGTTCGCGCAATCGGCGGCGATGGCCTTGCTGGAGAACACCGAGCTGGACGCCCGCACCATCGTCGAGAAGGCGCTGAAGATCGCCGGCGACATCTGCATCTATACGAATCACAACGTGTCCATCGAGGAGCTGGGAATAGGGAATAGGGAGTAGTCAGAGCACTCCCCGATAGCCACGCCTTTTCCGATTCCCTATTCCCCATTCCCTATTCCCGGCGAAGCCCATGTCCGAACTCACTCCCCGCGAAATCGTCAACGAACTCGACCGCTACATCATCGGCCAGCACGACGCCAAGCGTGCGGTGGCAGTGGCGTTGCGCAGCCGCTGGCGGCGCATGCAGCTGCCGGCGGAGATGCGCAACGAGATCACGCCGAAGAACATTCTGATGATCGGCCCCACCGGCGTGGGCAAGACCGAGATCGCGCGGCGGCTGGCCACGCTGGCCAACGCGCCGTTCGTGAAGGTCGAGGCGACCAAGTTCACCGAGGTCGGCTACGTCGGCAAGGATGTCGAATCGATCATCCGCGACCTCGCCGACGGCGCCTACAAGCTGACCCGCGAGCAGGCGATCAAGCGCGTGCGCACGCAGGCCGAGGACCGCGCCGAGGACCGCATCCTCGATGCCCTGCTGCCGCGCCGGCAATCCGCGCCGACCGACTGGAGCCACGATGCCGCGCCCGCGCCGGCGATCGACAGCGACACCCGCCAGAAGCTGCGCAAGCAGCTGCGCGAGGGCGCGCTGGACGAGCGCGAGATCGAGCTGGATTTCGCCATGAACGTGGGCGTGGAAATCATGTCGCCGCCGGGCATGGAGGAGATGGGCGCGCAGCTGCGCCAGATGTTCCAGAGCATCGGCGGGGCCAAGACGCAGAGCCGCAAGCTGCCGATCAAGGCCGCCCGCCCGCTGCTGATCGACGAGGAGGCCGGCAAGCTGCTCAACGACGAGGAGATCCGCGCCCAGGCGATGGAGAACGCCGAACAGAACGGCATCGTCTTCATCGACGAGATCGACAAGGTGGCCCAGCGCAGCGACCACGGCCATGCCGGGGTCAGCCGCGAGGGCGTGCAGCGCGACCTGCTGCCGCTGGTGGAGGGCTCCACCGTGTCGACCAAGTACGGTCCGATCAAGACCGACCACATGCTGTTCATCGCCTCCGGCGCGTTCTCGCTGGCCAAGCCGTCGGACCTGATCCCCGAGCTGCAGGGCCGGCTGCCGATCCGGGTGGAGCTCTCCGCGCTCAGCGTGGACGACTTCAAGCGCATCCTGCGCGAGCCGAACAACGCGCTGACCAAGCAGTACGTGGCCCTGCTCGGCACCGAGGGTGTCACCATCGAGTTCGCCGATTCCGGCATCGACCGCCTGGCCGAGGTCGCGTTCCAGGTGAACGAGCGCACCGAGAACATCGGCGCCCGCCGCCTGCACACCGTCATGGAGCGGCTGCTGGAGAAAATTTCCTTCGAAGCTGCGGACAAATCCGGCGAAAAATACATGATCGACGCCAAACAGGTCGACAGCTCCCTCGCCAGCCTGGTCCACGACGAAGATCTGAGCCGCTACATCCTGTAAAGCCGGCAGATCACCCCGATCTGCTAAAATGCGCATCGTGAACAACGTTATTGAATTGAAAAACACCGGCCAGCGCGCCCAGTTGCGCGAGGCGCAGCAGAAGCAGACGCTGGTCCGGCTATGGCGCGAAGACCTCGAACACGGCAGCTTCTGCGGTTACGTGGGCGGGGTGGGGCGGGAGTTCTTCCTGCTCTGGGTGGTCGGCGACGGCATCACCTACGACGGCTTGTATGTGATGCGCCACCGCGACATCTCCGAACTGGAAGCGCCCGACAAGCACCACGGCTTCTTCGAGAAGGCGCTGGCGCTCAAGCACATCCTGCCGCGGATGCCGCGCGGCTTCCCGCTGGACAGCATCCGCGAGGTGGTCCAGGCCGCCGGCGCCCAGGCACCGGTGATCGGCGTGCACGTGGACAGCGAGGACGAGTCCGAGGTCTGCTACATCGGCCGGCTGGTCAGCGTCGAGGACGACGGCTTCTACATGCAGGAGCTCAGCCCGGACGCCGAGTGGATGCGCGAGGTGTCGTTCTTCAGCTGGGACGAGGTCTCCACCATCAGCATGGAAGACAGCTACGCCCAATCCCTGCTGGCCGTGGCCGGGCCCGCGCCTGCCCTGCTGCCGGGCGATGCCAGCGGCCTCGGTCGCGCGCCGTCGCCCTGATTGGGCCGGGAATGGGGAATAGAGAATAGGGAATCGCAAAGGCCCGCGAGCGGGTTTCTGCGGGGTTGCCGTTGTACCCCGACTCGTTGCGCCAACGGGTAAGCTCCCGGGTTCGTCCTGAAGGCCCGTTCGCCGTGGAGCACGCATGAGCCGCATCGTCGTCGTCGGCAGCATCAACATGGACCTGGTCACCCAGGCGCCGCGCTTCGTCGGCCCCGGCGAGACCATCCTCGGCGAGCGCTTCCTCACCGTGCCCGGCGGCAAGGGCGCCAACCAGGCGGTGGCCGCCGCGCGGCTGGGCGCGGAGGTGGCGCTGGTCGGCGCACTCGGCCGCGACGCCTTCGGCGACCAGTTGCACGCCGGACTCGCCGCCGAACACGTCGACCTGACCCACGTCGCACGCCTGGACGACAGCGCCAGCGGTACCGCCTCGATCACCGTCGCCGACGGCGAGAACCAGATCATCGTGGTGCCCGCCGCCAACGCCCGCGTCACTCCGGCGCAAGTCGCGGCGGCGCAGTCGCTGATCGAACGCGCCGACGCGGTGCTGGTGCAGATGGAGATCCCGCTGGACACCGTCGAAACCACCGTGCGCCTAGGCCACCGCCTCGGCGTGCCGGTGATCCTCAACCCCGCTCCCGCGCAGAAGCTGCCCACTGACTGGTTGAAGCTGGCCCGCTACGTCACCCCGAACCAGCACGAGCTGGCCATCCTGCTCGGCGCCGATCCCGCCGAGGACTTCCGCAACCTGATGCAGCGCGCGCCCTGTCCGGTGGTGCTCACCCGCGGCGGCGAAGGCGCCTGGTACCGCGAACACGGCGAACCGTTGCACCAGTCCGGCTTCAAGGTCCACGTGGTCGACAGCACCGGCGCCGGCGACACCTTCAACGCCGCGCTTGCCGTGTTCCTGAAAGAAGGCCTGCCCGACGCTGTGCGCAAGGCCTGCGCCGCCGCCGCGCTGTCGGTGACGAAGCTGGGCGCGCAGGGCGGCATGCCGCGACAGGCCGAACTGGCGGCGTTTCTCGCGGCATCGCCGCACGCATGAACCTGCTGGAAATCGCCGCCAACCTGATCACCGGCGCCTCGATCCTGCTGGCCGGGCGCAACAGCGTGCACACCTGGTGGACCGGCATCGTCGGCTGCAGCCTGTTTGCCTTCGTGTTCCTGGAAAGCCGGCTGTACGCCGATACGGTATTGCAGGGGTTCTTCGTGATCACCAGCATCGTGGGCTGGTGGCAGTGGCTGCACGGCAGCCACGGTGAGGCACTCCCGGTCACCGACCTGCCGGCGCGCAAGCTGTGGTTGCAACTGCTGGCAGGTGCGATCGGCGCGATCGGCTACGGCCTGCTGCTGCGCCGCTTCACCGACGCCTACGCGCCCTTCCTCGACTCCACCGTGCTGGCCTTCAGCATCGTGGCGCAGCTGCTGATGATGCGCCGCCATGTGCAGAGCTGGCCATTCTGGCTGCTGGTCAACTCCATCGCCGTGCCGCTGTACGCCAGCCGCGGTCTGTACCTCACTTCGGTGCTGTACGCGGTGTACTGGATCAATGCCGTGGTGTCGTGGCGGCATTGGTTGCGCCTGCGCGACGCGGAGCCGGTGGACGTGGCATGAGCAGGCCGTTTCGCCGCGGCCTGGTGGTCGGCAAGTTCTGCCCGTTGCATCGCGGCCACGAGCTGGTGATCGACACGGCGCTGGCGCAATGCGACGACGTGTTGCTGATCAGCTACACGCAACCCGCGTTCGAACACTGCGCCGCCGACGCGCGCGAACGCTGGCTGGCCGAACGCTTCCCGCAAACGCGCCGGCTGGTGCTCGACGACGACCGCTTCGCCGCACTCGCCGCCGCGCACCACTGGCCCGGCCCGGCCACGCTACCGCACAACGACGCCGCCGATGCCGTACACCGCGACTTCGTCGGCTGGCTGTGCAATCGCGTACTCGACTGCAGCGTCGATGCCGTGTTCACCAGCGAGGACTACGGCAACGGCTTCGCCGCCGCGCTGACCGCGTACTTCCGCCGCCACCGCGACGCACGGCACAGCGACGTTCGCCACGTCTGCGTGGATCGCGCGCGCCAGGCCATCCCGGTTTCCGGCAGTGCCATCCGCCGCGATCCGCACGCCTGCCGCGAGCACCTCGCGTCCGCGGTCTACGCCGACTTCGTGCAGCGGGTCTGCCTGCTCGGCGGCGAATCCAGCGGCAAGACCACCCTCGCGCAGGCCCTGGCGCACCGCCTCGGCACCGCATGGGTACCCGAGTACGGCCGCCAGCGCTGGGAAGAGCGCGGCGGTGCACTGGTCTTCGACGACCTGCTGCACATCGCCCGCACCCAGCTCGACCACGAACGACAACTCGCCCGCCACGCCCACCGCTGGCTGGTCTGTGACACCAGCCCCCTCACCACCTTGCTGTACTGCCACGACCTGTTCGGCCGCGCCGCCCCCGAACTCGAACGCCTCGCCACCCGCCACTACGATCACGTCTTCCTGTGCGCCCCCGACTTCCCGTTCGTGCAGGACGGCACGCGGCGGGATGAAGGTTTCCGTCGACGCCAGCACGGCGACTACGTGCGGGAACTGGCGGCGCGCAGCGTGCCGTTCACGGTGCTGGAGGGCGATCCGGAACAGCGTATCGCCACGGCGCTGCGGGTACTCGCGCCGACCTGAGCGGACCCCCGCTCACTCCTGCCCGCGCGTGGACGCCAACCCCTGCGTCGCGGCCCATTGGGCGATGTCGTCGCGGCGGATGGCGGCGGCCATCAGGCCGGGGAAGGCGTCGGGGGTGCAGGCGAAGGAGGGCACGCCGAGGGCGGCAAGTTTCGCGGCGAGGGCCTTGTCGTAGGACGGGCGGCCTTCGTCGCTCAGCGCGAGCAGGGTGATGAACTGCACCCCGGCGTCGACCAGTTCGCGGGCGCGAGCCAGCAGGCGTTCTTCCACGCCGCCTTCGTAGAGGTCGGAGATCAGCACCAGGATCGCGTTGTGCGGTTCGCGGATCAGCGACTGGCTGTAGCTCACCGCGCGATGGATGTCGGTGCCGCCGCCGAGCTGCACGCCGAACAGCAGGTCGACCGGATCGTCGAGCTGCTCGCTCATGTCGACCACGCTGGTGTCGAACACCACCAGCCGCGTCGACACCGCCGGCAGCGAGGCGAGCACGGCGCCGAAGATGCTGGAGTACACCACCGAGGCGGCCATCGAGCCGCTCTGGTCGATACACAGGATCACCTCGCGCTGCGGCTTGCGCGCCTTGCGGCCGAAGCCGACCAGCGTCTGCGGGATGATCGTGCGATGGCCGGGCTGCCAGTGCCGCAGGTTGGCGCGGATGGTGCGGTGCCAGTCGATCTCGGCATGCCGCGGGCGGCGGTTGCGGCGGGCGCGGTCGAGCGCGCCGCTGACCGCCGAGCGCATCGGCTCCTCCAGCTTGCGCAGCAGCGCGTCGACCACCTGGCGCACCACCAGTCGCGCGGTTTCCTTCGTGCCGGCCGGGATCACCTGCGACAGCGAGATCAGGTTGGCCACCATGTGCACGTCGGGCTGGATGCTTTCGAGCATCTCCTTTTCCAGCAGCATCTGGCGCATGTCCAGCCGCTCCAGCGCATCGCGCTGCATCACCTGCACCACCGAGGCGGGAAAGTATTTGCGGATGTCGCCGAGCCAGCGCGCCACGTTCGGCGCGGAGCCGCCGCGACCGCCGCGCCGCTGCAGGCCGTGCTTGCCGTCGGGTTCGTACAGCGCGGCCAGCGCCGCATCCATCTGGCCCAGCGCGCCGTCGAGCGTGCCGCAGCTGTCGGCGGCGTCGCTGCCCAGCACCAGCCGCCAGCGTTCGGCGCGGCTGGTGGCCGGCAAGGTGTCGGCGGTGTCGTCGTGCTCAGCCATCGGCCACTCCCAGCAGTTCGCGCAGCATCGGCAAGGCGCGCCGCGCGCGGTTTTCGTCCCACGCCAGTTCGGTGACGGCGGCACGTATGGCCCCGGCCGGCCGCTGCACGCGCAGGCCCAGGTCGCGCCGGTCGGCGGCCGCGAACGCGGCGAAGCTGCGCCGCACCAGCGGCAGCACGCGCACGAAATGATCCTCGCCGAGGCCGGCGATCCATTCGTCGATCAGGGCCCACAACTCGTCGCTGTGCAACAGCACGGTGGCGTTGCGGTTGAGGAAGCCGTCCAGCCATTGTGCCGCCGGCAAGGGTTCGGCACCGGGCGACAGCTGTTGCGACAACTGCCGGCGCACCTCGTCCAGCGGCAGCACCGCGGCATCCAGCAGCAGGCGGCAGCACAGGCCGCGTAGCAACGGCGTGCCGCTGTCCGCGTGGGCGACGATATGCAGGGCGCGTTGCCAGGCTTGCTGCTGCGGCTCGCCCTGGCGCAGCTCGACGGCGCGATCGGCGGCGAGGATCTGCTCGCGCGCCTGCGCTGCCGGCTCGTCGTCCAGATCCGCCAGCGCCAGCGGCAGTCCCAGGCTGGCGCGCAGCAGCATGCTGTCGAACAGTTGCGCGACCTGGGCCACGTCGGTCTGGCGCACGTTGCCGTAGCGATACACGTTGGCCAGCGCGGGCAGGGCGCCGAGCAGGGCCAGTGGATCGGCATCGGTGGCGGCGCGCGCCTGCAGTTCGGCGGCGACCTGCTCGACCGCGTCGGGCAGGTTCGCCAGCAGCACGCGATCGATCAGCGCCGCCAGCTCGTGCAGCCGGCTCGTCGCGCGCGCCTGTTCCAGTGCGCGCGCCGTGGCAGCCAGCGCCAGCGTGTGACCGTGGCGACTGGCCACGATCAGCTCGACCGCGAACGATGGCTCCCACGCCAGCTGCCACACCTCGTGGAAGGTGCCGCGGCTGGAACGGCCGACCGCGCCGAGCCGGCCCCACTCGATGCCGAGCAGGGCGAGCCGGTGTAGCAGCTGGCTGCGTTGGCGGTCGGTGTCGTTGCGCAGGTCCAGGTCGAGCGTGCGGCTCAGCGCTTCGGGCTTCAGGCGCAGGCGTTTCTGCTGGGCCTCAAGGTCGCGCTGCAGCGGCACGGTGGGTACCGCGGGCGGCACGCTGCCGAGCGCGTCGCCGAGCATCAACCGTTCGGCGATCAGCCGCATCGGCGCGTCGTCGCCCATGCAGATCACGCTGCGGGTGGCTTCGTTGAGTTCATCCAACCCGGGCGCGGGGCGCTCGCGCAGCGCGGCCAGGGTATCGGCCAGCCGGCTGGCTTCGATCAGGTGGGCGCTGGAGCAATCCAGCTCGTGCTCACGCAGCAGCCGTGCCACCCGCGCGAACCAGCCGATCGCACGGCTGCCACCGGCGGACTGGCGCCACAGATGGTCGTACCAGCCCGGCGCGGCGATGCCGGCGGCGTAGCCGCTGCGGCGAGCCAGGTGGCGATACGTCCACGGCACCCAGGTGGTCTGCGCCTTGAGCTTCTCGACGCCCTTGAGCACGCCCTTGTCAGCCGCCGCGGTGACGCTGGCGGCGAGCGCCGGTACATGCCACGCGCCGCAGACCACCGCGATGCGCGCGTGGCCGGCCTTGCACGCATCGCGCAGCAGGCTGCGCATGTGCGCCTCGCGGATCGCTTCCTGTGCCTCGTCGCCGCGCGGGCGCTGCGGCGCGTGCGTGCGCAGTTCGGTCATCGCGGCGGCGATCGCCTCGAACAGTCCTTCGCCGTCGCCGCGTTCCTCGACCATGTGGTTCCACCAGCTCTCGCCGTCGTCGTAGCCGGCGGCGTGGGCCAGCCAATCGAGCGGCTCGCGCGACAGGTTGGCGCTGGATTCGTCGACGACCGGTTCTTCGTCAGGCACCGCTTCGGCGGCGGCGGCCGCTTCCTCCGCGCGGCGCGCCTGCTGCTGCCAGGCCAGGCTGATTCCCGCCGGCACGTCGATGAACTGCACCGGCACCGCGGCCTGCGCCGCCCATTGCAGCGCCTGCCACTCGGGCGAGAATTCGGCGTAGGGATGGAACACCGCCAACTGCGGATCGTCGACGGCATGCGAGAGCAGCGCCACCGGCGGCTGCATCGCGGCATCGGCCAGGTGCGCCAGCAACGGCTCGCTGCCGGCCGGGCCTTCGATCAGCACGCAGTCCGGCTGCAGCGTTTCCAGCGCACGGCGCAGGCTGCGCGCGCAGCCCGGGCCGTGGTGGCGGATGCCGAACAGGGTGACCGCGTCGGTCATCGCGAGCTCACGCCTGCTCGCGGAAAGCGCGGTACAGGTCCTTCCATTCGCTGCGTTCCTTCACCACGGTTTCCAGGTATTCGGTCCACACCACCTGATCCTGCACCGGGTCCTTCACCACCGCGCCGATCATGCCGGCGGCCATGTCGGCCGGACGCAGCACGCCGTCGCCGAAGTGGCCGGCCAGCGCCATGCCGTTGTTGATCACCGAGATCGCCTCGGCGGTGGACAGCGTGGCGCTGGGCGATTTCAGCTTGGCCTTGCCGTCTCCGGTCTGGCCGTTGCGCAGCTCGCGGAAGATCCGCACGATCCGCGTCACTTCCTTCAGCGCCGGTGGCTCGGCCGGCAGCTGCAACGCCTGGCCGAGTTCGGCCACGCGCTTGACCACGATCGACACCTCTTCTTCCTCGCTGGCCGGCACCGGCAGGATCACCGTGTTGAAGCGGCGCTTCAGCGCGCTGGACAGTTCGTTGACGCCCTTGTCGCGGTTGTTCGCGGTGGCGATCACGCTGAAGCCTCGGGTGGCCTGCACTTCCGACGCCAGTTCGGGAATCGGCAGGGTCTTCTCGGACAGCACGGTGATCAGCGCGTCCTGCACGTCGGCCGGGATGCGGGTGAGTTCCTCGATGCGCGCGATCTTGCCCAGCTTCATCGCCTGCATCAGCGGGCTGGGCACCAGCGCCGCTTCGCTGGGGCCGTTCGCCAGCAACTGCGCGTAGTTCCAGCCGTAGCGGATCTGCTCCTCGCTGGTGCCGGCGGTGCCCTGCACCAGCAACGTGGAATCGCCGCTGATCGCGGCGGCGAGGTGTTCGGACACCCACGACTTGGCCGTGCCGGGCACGCCGAACAGCAGCAGTGCGCGATCGGTGGCCAGGGTGGCCACGGCGATCTCCATCAGGCGCCGGCTGCCGATGTACTTCGCGCTGACCTCGAAGCCGTTGTCGAGCCGGCCGCCGACCAGGTAGGTGACCACCGCCCACGGCGACAACCGCCAGTTGCCCGGGCGCTGGCGTGTGTCGACCTTGCCCAGCTGGTCGAGCTCTTCGGCGAATTGGACCTCGGCGTGTTGACGCAGGACGGCAGTGCTCATCAAAGCTCCGTGGAACGCGTGGATCGGGAAAGGGATTCGTGCAATGCGCGGCGCACCGCGACGATGCGCTGGAAGTCGGCCAGGCATTCGGCCAGCGCCGCCGTCTCGTCGCCGCGGCGTGGCGGCAGGCTCAGCGCCGCCAGGCTGTCGGGGTGCAGCAACGTGGCCAGCTCGAGCAGCACCGCGCGCAAGGTGTAGTCCTGGCGCAGCGCCTCGCCTTCGAGCAAGGCTTGCAGACTGGGCAGCAGCGCCGCGGAATAACCGGCGGAAAGCGTTTCACCCGGGGCGCACGCGCCGATGATCTGGCCGAGCAGGCCGGCCTGCTGCAGTTCGGCCAGGTTCCGCGGCCAGTGCCGCTCGCGTTGCGCCATCGGCAGCAGCGCCAGCAGGTCGGACATGCCGTGGCGGAAGATCGCCGCGTTCGACGCCAGCATCGCCTCGATCCAGTCGGTGTCCGCTGCACCGACGCGCTCGCGCCAGCCGCGCTGCAGCGCCTCGGCCCAGTCCGACTTGCCGGCCCAGGCCAGCAGTTCCGCCGCGCGCATGCCGGTGTGCTCGCACCACCACGCCAGCGGCACCTGCCGCACCAGCTGGTACAGCCACCAGGCACGTTCGCCCAGCGTCTCGTGCTGCGGCCGGGCGGACTCGATCGCGGCGCCGGCCCAGTCCGGGTCGACCGCCGCGGGCGCTTCGCACTGCCAGCTGCGACCGAGCATGCCGCGTCTGGATGTCACCAGTTCAGCCGCCCATGCGCACAGGCGCCTTGCGTGGGCCGCATCGGGCAGCAGGGCCAGCAGGCGGGCCGCGATGTAGCGCACCTCGCGGCTGCGATCCTTCAGCAGGCTTTCGAGCAGGGCAGCATCGTCCGCCTGCAGACCGATCGCCAGCAGTTCGACCAGCGCCACGCGCTCCTTCGCCGCCAGCTCGGCCAGTTGCGCCTGCAGCAGAGCGTTCGCCGCCGCCGGGTCACGCGTGCGCAGAGCGCGGAAATACTGCGCGCGCTGCTCGATGCTGCCTTGCTGCCACTGCTGTTCCTCGTCGTTCGCGGCCGGTGCGGTATTGACCGACGACGCGGCATAGCGCCAATCCGGATTGCGCGCGGCCAGCCACTGGCCGCGCGCGCCGAGCTGCGGCAGCAATGCTGCGCGCAGGATCTGCTGCCGCTGGCCGGCCTGCAACGCCGCCGGCAACAGCGCAGCGGGCAGGTGCGCATCGACCGCCGCCAGCTGCTGGCAGGCCTCGTACTGCAGGCGCAACGGGCCTTCGACGAAGGCTGAAGCGAGTGCCGCGCAGGCGGGATGATCGTCCGCCAGCGCCTGCGCATCGGTGGCTGCGGGGGCCGGCACGGTTGCCGGCGGTGGCAGGCTCAGCGCCGCGAGGCGGCAAGCCGCCAGCACGCCGGCGACGCGGCAGAAACCTTGCGCCGGATCATCGCCTCGCGCAGCGACCGTCGCCATCAACGTGCCGATCTCCCCGTCAACCGGCATCGGCGCGCTGCCTTCGATGCCGACCAGGGCGGCCTTCAGCCAGCCGTTCATGCGTGCGTCTCCCGCGCCCACGTCGCTCCCGCCGGCGTGCGCGCAGCCAGTACCTGCAGCCGCCGGCCATCCCACTCGCCCATCAGCTGCAATGGATGGCCACCGCTGAAGGCCAGCAGCGACCAGCCGTTGGCCATGTCGGTGCGCAACGGAAACGTGCCGGCTCGAGTCTGCAGCCGCCACTGCTCGTCCTGCCGCAGCGGCGTGGCCGCGGCCAGCAACATCGGCACGGCCGGCAGCCACGGATTTCCGGCCAGCGCATGCGAGGCCTGATTGATCGCCTCGTCCGCGTCGATCATCGGCCAGGCTTGCACCTCGCCGCTGCCCTGTTCGCCCGCGATCGCCCGCAACGGCACGCTGCCCGGATAGAAATGCATCGTGGCCGGGTAGCTGCAGCCATTGCTCCACGTGCCTTCCCAGCCACGGCCCTGATAGGCGTAATCCTGCAACAAGGCGTAACGGCCACTGTCGCGGCCGCGCAGCCAGATGCGCCGTTCGCCGAGCCGCTCGTCGTCGCTCTGTACGCACTGGCCCAGCACCAGCCAGTGATCGGTGATCGCCTCGCCGCCGGCCAGTACCTCGTCCTTGTCATGCGGCCAGCCCAGCGCGCTGCGCAGGTCGGCCAGCCGGGGCGGGGCCAGCGTGGCGCGACGGGCAATGCCGTCGACCAGCAACTGCAGCAGGCCGAAGCGTTCGATCGCTTCCTCGTGGCGGCCGCCGGCGAGGGCATCCAGCGCCTCTCTCAGCCGCTGGGCCAGGCCGCTGGCCTGGGCGTCGACCATCCGCGCCGCCATCGCGGCACCGTCCTTGCGCTGCGCCTCGCCGAAGCGGGCCAGGCCATGGCGGAACTGGTCGGTCATCCAGCGCTGCAGTTCGACGCTGCCGTCCTCGATGCGTTTCCAGCGCGCAGCCTCGCGCCTGGCCGCGCTCGCGGCGGCCTTCTGCGGATCGGCGGGCGACTGCCCGGTGGCCTGTTCCTTCTTCACCGCCTTGTCGCGGCGCGAGGCCAACCATTCGCTGACCCAGGCCGGCGGCGCGCTCGGCGTCGCCAACCGCGGCTGGCCCCGGGCATGCATCAGCAACAAGGCCAGCGCGTGCTTGCAAGGGAACTTGCGGCTGGGGCAGGAGCAGCGCGTGACCAGCGCGGAAAGATCGACCTGGGTCTGGTACGGCTTGGCGCCGCTGCCCTTGCACTCGCCCCACACCGCCTCGCCATCGCCACCCAGGTTCGGCCACTGGGCATCAGCGGTCAAGCCGCTGGCGGCCTTTGCTGAAGCACTGTCCGGCGCCAGCGCCAGCACCTGGTCGAGCGTCAACGCGGCGGTCATGCGCAGGCCGGTTCCCTTCGGTCGTGATGCGTACTTGGCGAAGCATAGCCGAGGCCATGGCCCATCCGGCTTATTTCCCGATGCAGAAGCTGGAGAAGATCGCGCCGAGCAGGTCGTCGCTGCTGTAGTCGCCGGTGATTTCGCCGAGCGCGTGCTGGGCCTGGCGCAGTTCCTCCGCGGCGAGTTCGCCGGCGCGGCTGCCGGTGAGGATGGCGGCGGTGCGGTCGAGATGATCGCGCACGGACTCGAGGGCGAGCACGTGGCGGCGGCGCGCGCTGAAGGCGCCCTCGCCGCTGCCGGCGCCGGCAAGCTGCTTGAGGTGGTCGCGCAGGGCGTCGAGGCCTTCGCCGGTTTTCGCCGAGACCCACAGCCAGCGGTTGCCGTCGCGGGTTTCCGCATGCGCCGCGGCGTGGGCCAGGTCGATCTTGTTGACCAGCACCACGCGCTCGGCGCCGGCGGGCAGGGCGTCGAGCAGGGCGAGGTCGGCGGCGGCGTGCCCGGCGTCGCTGACCAGCAGCGCGACGTCGGCGCGGGCGAGCTGGCCATGGGCGCGGCGCACGCCTTCGCGTTCGACTTCGTCTTGCGTCTCGCGCAGGCCGGCGGTGTCGGCCAGTTCCAGCGCGATGCCGTCCAGGCTCAGGGTTTCGCGCAGCACGTCGCGGGTGGTGCCGGGAATGGCCGTGACGATGGCGCGCTCACTGCCGGCCAGCGCGTTGAGCAGGCTGGACTTGCCGGCGTTGGGGCGGCCGACGATGGCGACCTTGAGGCCGTCGTTCAGGCGCACGCCGCGTTGCGCCTCGCGCAGCAGCTCGGCCAGTTCGGCGCGCAGGTTTTCCAGCCGCGCGGTGATGGCGGGGTCGGCGAGGAAGTCGATCTCCTCCTCGGGGAAGTCGATCGCCGCCTCGATGTGCACGCGCAGCGCGATCAGCGCTTGCAGCAGCGCGCCGACCTTGCGCGAGAACACGCCTTCCATCGACTGCAGCGCCGCGCGCGCGCCGGCCTGCGAACGCGCGGCGATCAGGTCGGCGACGGCTTCGGCCTGGGTCAGGTCGAGCTTGCCGTTGAGGAACGCGCGCTCGGTGAACTCGCCGGGACGCGCCAGCCGCGCGCCGAGCTCGCACACGCGGCGCAGCAGCGCATCGAGCAGCACGGCGCTGCCGTGGCCCTGCAGTTCCAGCACATGCTCGCCGGTGTAGGACGCCGGGGCGGGGAAATGCAGCAGCAGGCCGCGGTCGATCAATTCGCCGACGCCATCGCGGAAGGCGGCGAGGTAGGCGCGGCGCGGTTGCGGTGCGCGGCCGAGCAGGGCTTGCGCGATGGCTGGTGCAGCGGGACCGGAGACGCGGACAACACCCACGCCGGCCGCACCCGGAGCGCTGGCGATGGCGGCGATGGTGTCGGTGGGTGCGGTGGTCATGGGTGGAACTTTACAGGGCGGTTCCGGATTTGGACGGGGAGTGCGATGTCCTTCGACTTCCTCGCTCCTCAAAGCCGCGACCATCCATGGTCACTCTCCGCGTGCGCCGCTGCGCGGCTACGCTCAGGACGAACGGTGGGAAGTAAACGATCCCCTGAGCGTAGCCACGCCAGCGGCGGAGTCGAAGGGCCAGCGAAGCCGGATCCGAAACGAAACAGCCGCGACGGTTGCCCGGTCGCGGCTGTCGGTCGTCCGGTCGGCGAAGAGCTACGCCGCCTTGGCCTTGGGCTCGCCTTCGCGATCGATGTGGTGGGTCACCCACCACTGCTGGCCCAGCCCGACCAGGCCGTTGACCGCGTAGTACAGGCACAGGCCGGCGGGGAAGAAGGCGAACATCACAGTGAACAGCAGCGGCATCACCTTCATCATCTTCGCCTGGGTCGGGTCCATGCCCGCGGCGACGGGGTTCAGCCACTGCGTGCCGAGCATCACGATGGCGTAGATGATCGGCAGGATGTAGAGCGGATCGGGCGCGCTGAGGTCGGGAATCCACAGGAACGGCGCGTGGCGCAGCTCCAGGCTGTACTCGAGCACGAAGAACAGGCCGTAGAACACCGGCAGCGTGATCAGCACCGGCAGACAGCCGCCCATCGGGTTGACCTTCTCCTTCTTGTACAGCTCCATGGTGGCCTGCTGCATCTTCTGGCGGTCGTCGCCGTAGCGCTCCTTCAGCGCCTGCAGCCGCGGCGTCAGCTTGCGCATGCGCGCGCTGGAGCGGTACTGCATCGCGGTGAGCTTCCAAGTCAGGCCCTTGATCAGCAGCACCAGCAGGATGATCGCCACGCCCCAGTTCCTGGTGATCGCATGGAACTGCGACAGCACCCAGTGCATCGGCACGGCGATGGCCTTGAACATGCCGTAGTCGATGGTGAGATCCAGCCCGGGGGCGATCGCGTCGAGCGTGCCCTGCCGGTTCGGACCCACGTACAGCCGCGCCTCGGTGGTCAGGCTCTGGCCGGCGGCGACGTTGAGCGGCGGGCTCATCGTGCGGATCAGATAGCGCGGGTGGGCGCTGTCCGGGTCGATGGTCTGGGTGACGTAGTGGTTGGTCTGGCCGGCCGGCGGAATCCACGCGGTGAGGAAGTACAGGCGCAGCATCGCCGCCCAGCCGCCCTTGATCTCACTGTTGAGCGCGTCTTTCTTCTCGGCGAAATCCTTGAAGCCGAGCTTCTCGAACTTCTCGCCGGTGTACCACGCCGCACCGATGAAGCTGCGCTGCTCGGGATCGGTGTAGTGGCTGAACCAACTGGACGGTTCGGGCGGCGCGACGCGCTGCAGCTGCTGGTAGGCGTTGCCCTGCCAGGGGGTGCTGCCGCCGTTGTCGATGCGCTGGCTCAGGCCCACCACGTAGCTGCCGCGCTTGAAGGTGTAGGTCTTGGTGACCGCCAGGCCGGCGGCGTCGCGCCAGGTCAGCGCGACCTGCAGCTCGTCCTGGCCCGGCGCCAGTGCGTAGCTGGTCCTTTCGCTGTGGAACAGCGCCAGGTGGTTGGGCTGGTCGGCCGGAGCGGCGTCGCTGCTGCTGACCAGGCCGTTCTGCGCCACGTAATAGTGTGCGGGGCTGTTGTCCAGCAGCACGACGGGCGGCGGGTTGGGGTTCTTGTGGGTCGGCGCTTTCTGCGGGTAGGCGAGCAGATCGGCGTGCACCAAGCTGCCGCCGCGGGTGTCGATGGTGAGGTGCAGGACGTCGGTGTCGACCGTGATCAGTTGGGCGCTCGCAGGCACCGACGTGTCGCCGACAGCGACGGCTGCCGCTCCGCTCGCGGCGGCGCTCGACGGAACCGCCAGCGCAGTGGGCACGCTGCCGTCCGCCGAGGTCGGGACGGCTTGGCTGGCGGTGACCGCGGGCGTGGCCGGCGGCTTGGGTGCGTGGTCGTTTTCCCAGGCCATGAACAGCAGATAGGCCACGGCCAGCAGGGCAAACAGCAGGAAGTTGCGCGTTTGAGTCATCGCGTAGCAGATCCGGTAACGCCACGACGTGAAGATCTCGCCGCGGAAACTTTGGAAAAAGGTCAGCGCTCGATTGTGGAGGGGCCGTCGATTGGCTTCAATGGTTCGACCGGGTCGGCCGCGCGGGCCGGCAGCTTTTGCCACAGGGCTTCCAGCTCGCCCAGCAACTCCGGTCCGGGCACGCCGGCGGCCTGTTCGCGCGCCATCACCATCAGGTCGATCGCGGGCAGCCGATGGCGCACGCGCCGAAACGATTCGCGCACCAGACGCTTGATCCGGTTGCGCTCCACCGCACGCTTGGACACCCGCTTGGATATGGCCAGGCCCAGGCGCGCGCCACCCAGCTCGTTGGCGCGATAGCGCAAATGAAAACAGCGGCCGCCTGCGCGTCCGCTGCTGTTTCGCAAGGCGGCGAATTCGCCGGGCCGACGCAGCCGCGCCTCGCGCGGCAGACCGGCGCTGGACATCACGCCGGGTCCGTTTACGGGATCAGGCGCTTGCGGCCCTTGGCGCGACGGGCATTGATCACCTTGCGGCCGTCGGCGGTGGCCATGCGTGCGCGAAAACCGTGGGTACGGGCGCGCTTGAGCTTGCTGGGCTGGAAGGTCCGCTTCATGGGATGCTCCGAAGGGAATGTGAGTAAAAGGTTGGAGAGTATGTCCGGTCGGGGCGGCGGCTGTCAAATCGCGCCATGCCGCGGCTCGCGCAGGCATGGCGCGGTCGGCTCGGGACCATTGGGGCAGCTGCTAGACTAGCCCATCACCCTGCGCGCAAGCGCCCCAAGCTGTGGTTGATCGAATTCATGAGTGATCTGTGGCGGCGCTGCCTCGAGCGTCTGGAAGGCGATCTGAGCGCCGAAGACCTGCACACCTGGCTGATGCCGCTGCAGGCGCGCGACGATGCCGACGGCCTGCAGCTGTTCGCCCCCAATTCCTACACGCTGGACACGGTTCGCCAGCGCTACCTGGCGCAGATCGAGCAGGTGCTGGGCCAGCTGGCCGGCCATGCCTTGCCGGTGCGCCTGGAAGTGGGTTCCAGCTCCCGTCGGGCCGAGCCGGCCAAGGCGGCAGCCAGCGCGCCGGCGCGGTCCACGGCGCCGGCGCAGCCGTTCCACCACAACCTCGACCCGCACTACACCTTCGAGACCTTCGTCGAGGGCAAGTCCAACCAGCTCGGCAAGGCGGCCGCGATGCAGGTGGCCACCAATCCCGGGCGGGCCTACAACCCGCTGCTGCTGTACGGCGGCACCGGTCTGGGCAAGACCCACCTCATGCACGCCGCCGGCAACCTGATGCTGGAGCGCAATCCCGGCTGCAAGGTGATGTGCCTGAGTTCGGAGCAGTTCGTCGGCTCGATGATCGAGGCCTTGCGCGCCAAGAGCATGGACGAGTTCAAGCGCCGCTTCCGCTCGGTCGATGCGCTGCTGATCGACGACATCCAGTTCTTCGCCGGCAAGGACACTACCCAGGAAGAGTTCTTCCACACCTTCAATGCACTGTTCGAATCCAAGCAGCAGATCATCCTCACCTGCGACCGCTATCCCAAGGAAGTGGACAAGCTGGAGCCGCGGTTGAAGTCGCGCCTGGGCTGGGGCCTTTCCGTGGCGATCGAACCGCCGGATTTCGAGACGCGCGCGGCGATCTTGCTGTCCAAGGCGCACGACAAGAGCGTGGCGATGGACGAGAGCGTGGCGATGCTGCTGGCCAAGCGCATCCGCTCCAACGTGCGCGACCTGGAAGGCGCGCTCAACACGCTGGCGGCGCGCGCCAACTTCTACGGCCGGCCGATCACCACCGACTTCGCCGAGGAGACCCTGCGCGATCTGCTGGCCACGCACGCGCAGGCAGTCACCATCGCCAACATCCAGAAGATCACCGCCGAATACTTCAACGTGCGCCTGCAGGACCTGCTCTCCAAGCGGCGCGTGCGCTCGCTGGCACGACCGCGGCAGATCGCGATGACCCTGGCCAAGGAGCTGACCGAGCACAGCCTGCCGGAGATCGGCGAAGCATTCGGCGGGCGCGACCACACCACCGTGATGCACGCCTGCAAGACGATCCGCAAGTTCCTCGAAACCGACGTGCGCATGCGGCAGGACTGGGACCAGTTGATCCGCACACTCACCGGTTGATGGGCGCGCGGACCGCCGCGCCGGGAATGCGCGAGAATGCGGGGCAAGCTGGGGCCAAGCTGTGGATAATGGGTGGATGAACCGACGTGCCGGCTTATCCACAAGTCATGCACCGCCTGACCGGCTCGCCCTGCACAGCGCAGATACGACATAACAAATTGATTTAACGGAGAAAAATAGGGAAAGCCTGGTTCTCCACAAGTACAACGACAACCACTACACTTCTTTTCAAAAGAAAGAACAGCAGGTAAAGGGAAGCCCACCATGCAATTCAGCATCCAACGTGAAGCTCTGCTCAAGCCGCTGCAACAAGTCGTGGGCGTGGTCGAACGAAGGCAGACGCTACCGGTACTGGCCAACCTGCTGTTCAAGGTGGCCGATGGCCAGGTCTCGCTCACCGGCACCGATCTGGAAGTGGAGATGATCGCGGTCACGGAAGCGGAGAAGCTCGCCGACGGCGAAGTCACCATCCCGGCCCGCAAGTTGTTCGACATCGTGCGCGCGCTTCCGGACGGCGCCCACATCGAGCTGAAGCTGAACGGCGATCGCGTGGCGCTGCACGCCGGGCGCAGCCGGTTCACCTTGACCACGCTGCCGGCCAGCGAATTCCCCACGGTGGACCAGATCGAAGTGGTCGAAAAGGTCAGCCTGCCGGAGGAGGTGCTGCGCGACCTGATGGAGCGCACGGCTTTCGCCATGGCCAACCAGGACGTTCGCTACTACCTCAACGGCATGCTGCTCGACCTGCAGGAGCACAGCCTGCGCTGCGTGGCCACCGATGGTCATCGCCTGGCGATGAAGCAGACCGAGCTGCAGAGCTCGGTGAGCACGCGCCGGCAGATCATCATCCCGCGCAAGGGCGTCAACGAGCTGATCGGCCTGCTGGAAGGCGGCGACGGCGAGGTGGAACTGGAGTTCGGGCGCAACCACCTACGCCTGCGCCGAGGCAATGTCACCTTCACGTCGAAACTGATCGACGGTCGTTTCCCCGATTACGAGGCGGTGATCCCGCTGGGCGCGGACAAGACCGCCACGCTGGATCGCGAAGTGCTGCGCGGCGCCCTGCAGCGCGCGGCGATCCTGTCGAACGAGAAGTACCGTGGCGTGCGGCTGGAGCTGTCGCCGGGCAAGCTGCGCATCGTGGCGCACAACCCGGAACAAGAAGAAGCCGTGGAGGAGGTCGAGGCCGACACCCATGTCTCCGACCTGGCGGTGGGCTTCAACGTGGGCTACCTGCTCGATGCGCTGGCGGCCCTGCGCGGCGACAAGGCGCGGCTGAGCCTGCGTGACGCGCAGTCCAGTTGCCTGGTACAGGAGCACGACAACGAGCAGGCGCGCCACGTGATCATGCCGCTGCGGCTCTGACGCGGCTCCCGTGGCCGTTGCGATCAGGCGTCGTCACCAGCAGCGCCGGGGTCTCCGCAGGGAGCCCCGGCGTTGTCGTCTGGCGTGCCGGCGCGCATGAGACTGGAACAGCTGCGCATCTGCGGCTTGCGCTGCCTGACCGACGTCAGCCTGGCGCTGGACCCGGCCATCAACGTGTTCGTCGGCGACAACGGTGCCGGCAAGACCAGCGTGCTGGAGGCCGCCTTCCTGCTCTCGCATGCGCGCTCGTTCCGCACGGGCGCGCGTGAGGCGCTGGTGCAACGGGGCATGGCTCAGCTGAGCCTGTTCGCGGAAGTGCGCCATCGCGACGAATTGAGTATCGAGCGGCTCGGTCTGGGGCGCTCGGGCGCGCGCTGGGAGGCGCGGATCAACGGCGAGCCCGCCTCGATCGGCGAACTGGTGCAGGCCTGTGCCGTGGTGTGCTTCGAACCCGGCTCGCACGCGCTGATCGCCGGCGCGGCCGAGGAGCGCCGGCGCTACCTCGATTGGGGTGTGTTCCACGTGGAACAGGATTTCCTGGCGCTGTGGCGGCGCTGCCAGCGTGCACTGAAGCAGCGCAACAGCTTGCTGCGGGCGGGCGCATCGCCGTCGGATGACCTGTTCGAGCCGTGGGAACGGGAGTTGTCCCAGGCGGCGGAAGTGATCGACCGGCAGCGTCGCGCCTATCTCGACCGCCTGCGGCCCTGCCTCGAAGTCGGCATGGCTGCCTTGCTGCCGGAACTGGGAGCGATGGAGCTGCGCTACCGTCGCGGTTGGTCGGACGAGGCGTCGCTGGCCGAACAACTGGCGGCCCAGCGCGGCCGGGATCAGGCGCGGGGCCACACCAGCCTGGGTCCGCATCGCGCCGACTGGACGCTCTCCTTCGAGCACGCCCCGCTGCGCGAACACCTGTCGCGCGGCCAGGAAAAGCTTGCGGCGCTGGCCTGCGTGCTGGCGCAAGCCACTTTGTATGCGCGGGAGCACGGCGACTGGCCGGTGGTGTGCCTGGACGACCTGGCCTCCGAGCTGGATCAGGCGCACCAGGCAGCCGTGGTGGCCCAGTTGCAGGACGTCCATGCCCAGGTGCTGCTGACCGGCACCGAGCTGCCGCCGGCGTTGCAAGCAACCTCCGCCCGCGTGTTCCACGTGGAACAAGGCCAAGTGGCGCGCCTGCTATAATTGCAAGGTTGCACCTTCCCCAGGTTGCATAACCCTTGCCCGGCCTTTCAGGCGCCGCGTCGGGCCGGGTCGCTGGCGCCAGGAAACGACCTTCGCATGAACGAACCCCTCAACGAATCCCACTACGATTCGAGCAACATCAAGGTACTCAAGGGCCTCGAGGCGGTGCGCAAGCGCCCCGGCATGTACATCGGCGACACCGATGACGGCACCGGCCTGCACCACATGGTGTTCGAGGTCGTCGACAACTCGATCGACGAAGCGCTGGCCGGCTACTGCGACCGGGTCTCGGTCACGATCCACGACGATGGGTCGGTCAGCGTCGCCGACAACGGCCGCGGCATCCCGGTGGACATGCACCCGGAGGAGCACCGCTCCACCGCCGAGGTGGTGATGACGGTGCTGCACGCCGGCGGCAAGTTCGACGCCAACTCGTACAAGGTCTCCGGCGGCCTGCACGGCGTGGGCGTGTCGGTGGTGAATGCGCTGAGCGAGCACCTGTGGCTGACCATCTACCGCGACGGCCACGAGTACCTGCAGGAATACTCGCTCGGCGAGCCGCTGTATCCGTTGAAGGAGATCGGTCCGTCGGACAAGCGCGGCACCACGGTGCGCTTCCTGCCCAGCCCGGCCACCTTTACCCAGAACATCGACTTCCACTACGAGATCCTGGCCAAGCGCCTGCGCGAGCTGGCCTTCCTCAATTCTGGCGTCAGCATCGAGCTGAAGGACGAGCGCGGGGAAGGGCGCGCGGACACGTACGCCTACGAGGGCGGCATCCGCTCGTTCGTGCAGCACCTGGCCCAGATGAAGACCGCGCTGCACCCGAACGTGATCAGCCTCACCGCCGAGCAGGACGGCATCGTGGTGGAGGTGGCGATGCAGTGGACCGACTCGTACAACGAGGTCATGTTCTGCTTCACCAACAACATTCCCCAGCGCGACGGCGGTACCCACCTCACCGGCTTCCGTGCTGCGCTGACCCGTTCGCTGCAGAACTACATCGAGAAGGAGGGCCTGGCCAAGAATGCCAAGGTGAACCTGTCCGGCGACGACATGCGCGAAGGCATGATCGCGGTGCTTTCGGTGAAGGTGCCCGATCCGAAGTTCTCCTCGCAGACCAAGGACAAGCTGGTGTCGTCCGAGGTGAAGACGGTGGTGGAGCAGGTCGTCAACGAGAAGCTTGGCGAATTCCTGCTGGAACACCCGAACGAGGCCAAGGCGATCGCCTCCAAGGTGGTCGACGCCGCGCGTGCGCGCGAGGCCGCGCGCAAGGCACGCGAGATGACCCGCCGCAAGGGCGCGCTGGACATCGCCGGCCTGCCCGGCAAGCTGGCCGACTGCCAGGAGAAGGATCCGGCGCTGTGCGAACTGTTCCTGGTCGAGGGCGATTCCGCCGGCGGCTCGGCCAAGCAGGGCCGCAACCGCAAGACCCAGGCCGTGCTGCCGCTGAAGGGCAAGATCCTCAACGTGGAGAAGGCGCGTTTCGACAAGATGCTGTCCTCGGCCGAGGTCGGCACGCTGATCACCGCGCTCGGCACCGGCATCGGCAAGGACGAGTACAACCCGGACAAGCTGCGCTACCACCGCATCATCATCATGACCGACGCGGACGTGGACGGCTCGCACATCCGCACCCTGCTGCTGACCTTCTTCTACCGGCAGATGCCTGAGCTGATCGAGCGCGGCCACATCTACATCGGCCTGCCACCGCTGTACAAGGTGAAGCAGGGCAAGCAGGAGCTGTACATCAAGGACGATGCCGCGCTGAACGACTTCCTGATCTCCAGCGCGGTGGACAACGCCGCACTGGAATACAGCCCCGAGGCGCCGCCAATCACCGGCGAGGCGCTGGAAAAGCTGTTGCGCGGCTACCAGGGCGCGCTGGACCAGATCGAGCGGCTGGCGCACCGCTTCGACGCCGCGGTGCTCACCGCGATGCTGGAGCACCCGCCGATGGAGCCGGCGCTGTGGGCCGATGCCGAGGCCATGCAGGGATGGCTGGATGCCGCGGCGCTGAAGCTCAGCGCCAGTGGGCTGGGCAAGCCCCATTACACGCTGCGTCTGCGCCCGGTACACACCGACGCTACCGGCGCGACGCAGCCGGCGGCGATCGAGGTGGTGCGTGAGCAGCACGGGCTCAGCCACACCTGGTTCCTGCCGCAGCCGTTCTTCGGCAGCGTCGATTTCCGCCCGATCCTGGCGATCAGCCAGCAGATCGCCGGCCTGATCCAGCCCGACGCGGTAGTTCGCCGGGGCAATGCCTCGCGCGGCGTCCTCAGCTTCGCCGATGCCCGCAACTGGTTGCTGGAGGAGGCCAAGAAGGGGCGCAGCATCCAGCGCTTCAAGGGCCTCGGTGAAATGAACCCCGAGCAGCTGTGGGACACCACGGTCAACCCGGATACCCGACGCATGCTGCAGGTCGGCATCGAAGATGCGATCGTCGCCGACCAGATGTTCTCCATGCTGATGGGCGAGGCGGTCGAGCCGCGGCGCGATTTCATCGAGGCCAACGCGCTCAGGGTCGCCAACCTGGATATCTGACGCCGCAAGCCGACGCCGCAAGCCGACGCCGCAAGCCGGTAGCCCCCGCCCCGCCGCCAGGACGCGGCGCGGGATGCGGGCTGCCGCGGCCGTGTTGTTCGCGTCTAACCCATTGATCTTGAAGGTCCTTTCATGCCGCAGCGCAACTTGTTATCCGGCCCCGGATCGGGTTACGCTGCAAGACCTGCCTGTTTGCGTCGACACGCTCCGACCTTGCGATGAGGATCCCCATGAAACAGCTTCGAAGCTTCACCCTGCTGGCCACCGCGGCCCTCCTGCTCGGCCTGGTCGCCAGCCCGGTATTGGCCAGGAAGTCCGACAGCAACCCGAAACAGGCGAGCGAGTACCCCGACAGCACGCGCAAGGCGCCGAAGCTCGACCTCACCAAGAAGAAGGACCAGGAGCAGCTGCAGAAGGGCTACGACGCGCTCAACAAGGGCGATATCGCGACGGCCACGGCGGACCTGCAGGCATTGCTCGACAGCAGCAAGAGCAAGTACGCCCAGGCGATGGCGCTGCGCGGCCTGGCGCTGGCCAAGTACAACACGCAGGATTACAAGGGTGCGATCAGCCTGTTGCAGCAATCGCTGGACAACGGCGTGATGCCCAACGACGACTACTTTGCCGTGCAGTACATGATGGCTGCTGCGCAGCAGGCCGACGGGCAGTACCAGGCCTCGCTGGACACCATCAAGAAATGGCGTGCCGAGGGCAAGAAGGAGACCGCCGAATCGTACGCGATCGAGGGCAACGACCTGTACCGCCTGGAGAAGTATCCGGAAGCCATTGCGGCCGTAAAGAAGGCCAAATCGCTGACCGACAAGCCCAACCCGCAGTGGGACCAGATCCTGATGGCCAGCTACGCGGCAGGTGGCCAGAGCGACCAGCTGGTGCAGATGGCGCAAGCCAATCTCGCGGCCCATCCCGATGACCCCCAGGCCATCGAGACGGCCATCCAGGCGCTGCAGCAGGCGGGCAAGTATCCCGAGGCAATCAAGGTCATGGAGGATGCCCGCGCCAAGGGTCTGCTGGGCAGCGAAGCGGACTATGTCTTGCTGGCATCGCTGTACTACAACCAGTCGCTGTCCACCGAAGAGCCCAAGCCGATGGCGAACAAGGCGATCGCCGTCATCAAGGAGGGAATGGGCAAGCAGATCATGCAGCCCACGGCAGAGAACTACGTGCTGCTGGGCAAGGCCAACTACGTGGCCGGCGACATCCCGGCGGCCACGCAGGCCTTCCGGAAGGCGCTGCCGCTGGCCAAGGACGGTGAACCGGCCCTGCAGATCGCCAACATCGAGTTGACCGAGGGCCATTACGCCAAGGCCAAGACCATGGTCAACCAGGCCATCAGCAAGGGCGTGAAGCACATGGGCAGCGCCTACCTGGTGCTGGCCGAATGCGAACGCGGCTTGAACAACAAGGCAGCGCGGGTTGCCGCGCTGCAGAAGGCGACGCAGGACCCGGACACCGCCGACCACGCCAGGGAAGTGCTCAAGAAGCTGGGAGCCTCCGGCAAGTAAGCTGCTTCCGGGCGCGGCGCGGGCATGGAAGTGAACGCCCAGGCTGCGCCCGCGAACGCTATACAAAAGTCATGGCGTGTTGTAACGTTGAAAACCTTTCACTGCGTATTGCTTCGGCAAGCTCGTGGCGGGTTCCGTCAGGCAAAACCGGACGGCTCCCGACAGTTCGCCGCGGCGATATGATCCCCGATTGATCAGCTTCCAGATAGTGACAGATGGCCTCTAGTAACGAAGAAACCGGGCGTTTTAGTTGGAAGCGGACCTGGGCATTGGCGGTGGCCATCGGGCTGCATGCATTCGCCTTCCTGTTGATTGTGGCGCCGATGGCGCCGCCCAATCAAAATCACAAGGAAAAGGAAAAGATCGTCCAGGTCAGCTTCATCGAGCCGCCGCCGCCGCCGCCGCCACCGCCGCCGCCGCCGCCGGAGCCGCCGAAGCAGCCGCCGCCGAAGATCATCCAGCAGGTCAATCCGCCGCCGACCCCGCCGCCGCCGGCGCCGCCGCCGCCGGTGACCGAGGTATCCGCGAATGCGGTGCAGGCGCCGCCGCCGGCGCCGCCCGCACCGCCGGCGCCGCCGCCGGACATCGCGGCCGGTTCGGATCTGAGCTACGGCACCCGACCGAATCCGCCGTATCCGCCGATGGCTGCCCGCCAGCGCCATCAGGGCACGGTCGTGCTGCTGATCCTGGTTGGCCTGGACGGATCGCCGAAGTCCGTCGAGGTGGAAAAATCCAGCGGCTATCGCGAGCTGGATCGAGCGGCCAAGGACTGGGTCATGCGCCACTGGAAGTTCAACCCAGAGGTGAAGGCCGGCAAGAAAGTGGAGGGCTATGCTCGTGTCCCCATCAACTACAATCTCAGTGGCTAGAGATAACCACTTCAACCCGCTGTAATCGGGCGACAGTCGATTACGGTCACAGTTCACGCATGACTTTTCTAGGGTAGCGTTATGTTCCTTCAGACTCCTGCTGCAACCGGCAACACCAATGCCGAAGCCATGAAACAGATGGGCTTCGAGAACCTGATGCAGAACTTCGACTGGCTCGGCTGGGTGGTCTTCGTGACCCTGGTCGCCATGTCGTTCCTGTCCTGGTACTTCATCATTGCCAACGGCATCCGCAACGCCACCGTGAAGGCGCGTGCCGACAAGGTCATCGATGGTTTCTGGGGCAATGGGTCGACCCAGGACGCCATCCGTGAGCTGGAAGCCCAGCCCAAGAGCGAGCCGTTCTCCAAGATCGCACTGGAAGCTGCCTCGGCCATGGCGCATCACCAGCAGAGCACCACCGGCACCACCGGCCGCCTGGCCGAGTCGCTGAGCCGCTCCGAGTTCATCGACCGTGCCCTGCGCCAGGCCGTGGCTCGCGAGAGCATGCGCCTGGAAGGCGGCATGACCCTGCTCGCCACGGTCGGCTCCGCCGCGCCGTTCGTCGGTCTGCTCGGTACCGTGTGGGGCATTTACCACGCCCTGATCGGCATCGCCGCCACCGGCAACGCCTCGATGAACGCGGTGGCCGGCCCGGTGGGCGAGGCGCTGATCATGACCGCCTTCGGTCTGTTCGCGGCCATCCCGGCGCTGTTCGCGTACAACTTCTTCAACCGCTCGAACCGCGTGGTCTACGCCCGCTTCGACGAGTTCGCGAACGACCTGCATGACTTCTTTGCGACCGGTTCGCGCATCGAAAGCGCGAAGTGAGGGATTGACCCATGGCCGTAAGCCTAGGTGGTGATTCCTCGGGTCCGATGTCGGAAATCAACGTCACGCCGCTCGTCGACGTGATGTTGGTGCTGCTGATCATCTTCATGATCACGGCGCCCCTGATGTCCCACTCGGTCACGATCGATCTGCCCATCGCCAATCCGAACGCCAAGACGCCGGACCCGAAGACGCCGCCGATCGACCTGGCGATCAAGGTCGACGGCAGCATGTACCTGAACGATCAGCCGGTCACGGATGCCGAGCTGCGCGCCAAGCTGCTGGTGGAAGCGCAGCTCACGCCGCAGCCGCAGCTGCAGATCCGCGCCGATCGTGAAGTGCAGTTCATGGTGGTGAAGAAGATCATCAGCGATGCGAAGGGTTCGGGCATGGTGCACGTCGCCTTCATGACCACCGACGCACCGAAGGGATAATCGAGATGGCGATTTCAACCAAGACCAGTTCGGGCGCCATGGCCGAAATCAACGTCACGCCGCTGGTCGACGTGCTGTTGGTGCTGCTGATCATCTTCATGATCACCGCGCCGATCCTGGCCCACAAGATCGAGGTCGATCTGCCGCAGCCGAACAAGGACGTGATCCCGCCGGCCAATCCGCCCAGCCCGATCAACCTGAAGATCGATCAGAGCGGCGCGTTCTACTGGAACGGCACGCCGGTCGACGAGCTGGGCCTGAAGGCGCAGCTGGCGGTGATCGGCCAGCAGTCGCTGCCGAACCAGCCGGAGATCCAGATCGCCGCCGACGATCACGTGGCCTACGAGTACGTGGCCCGCGTGCTGGCCGATGCCAAGAGCTACAACCTGGTGAAGATCGGCTTCAACGAAGCGCGCTGAGTTCGACGCAACACGATCCAGGCAACAGCCCCGCTTCGGCGGGGCTTTTGTTTTGAGGGATCGGGACCGCGCGGCACTTCGTGCAATGCCCACCCGGAGTGTCGAACCCGTCGGCACGAACGCCCTGCCGGCAAGCCCGCGACTCTCTTCAGCGCAGGATCTGCAAGTAGCGGCGCACCGTGGTGGCCAGCCCTTCGTACAGGGCCTCGCCAATCAGCGCATGGCCGATCGAGACTTCGGCCAGGCCGTGGATCGCGGCCTTGAAGGTGCCGAGGTTGGCCTGGCTGAGGTCATGTCCGGCGTTGACCGCCAGGCCGGCCTGCTGGGCGCGCCGCGCGGTCTCGGTGCATGCCGCCAGCGCTGCCGCAGGATCGCCTTCGGCGAAGGCCTCGGCATAGGGGCCCGTGTAGATCTCGATGCGCTGCACGCCGATGGCCGCGGCCAGCTCGAAATCGCCATTGCCGGCGTCGACGAACAGGCTGACCCGGCAGCCCAGCGCGTTCAGCTCCTCGACCAGCGGCCTCAGGCGGACGGTATCCTGGCGCAGGTCGAAGCCGTGGTCCGAGGTGATCTGGCCGTCGCTGTCCGGCACCAGGGTCACCTGGGTCGGGCAAACCTGGCGGGCCAGTTCGACCAGGCCGGGGTAATCGCCGCGCGGGCCAGCGAACGGGTTGCCCTCGATGTTGTACTCGACCCGCCCGCGCAACATCCCGGCCAGCGCACGGACGTCATCGGGCCGCACATGGCGCTGGTCCGGGCGCGGATGCACGGTGATGCCGCCGCAGCCGGCCTCGATACAGGTCTGTGCGGCGTGGCAGATATCAGGCGTGTTGCCGCCGCGGGAGTTGCGCAGGACGGCGATCTTGTTGAGGTTGACGCTGAGCAGGGTCATGACGGAAACCACGTCGGGGCGGAGAAAGTCGGCCGGCCGGCCCCACCATGTGCCGTGCCGACGGGTGACAGTGCGCCGATCATTCGATGTCGGCAAGCCACGGGGCCACGCGCAGCTCGCGCGGCGCCCCGCGCCAGGCCAGCGCGGCGATCAGTTCCGGCGCGAGCTCGAGCGGCCGCAGCTGCCAGGCGCCGACATCTTCGCCGTCGAAGCGCAGCAGCTGCAACGGTTGCGGCGGCGCCGCCACGCGCAGGCGCTGCAGCCCGTAGCCGATGCCGCGCCCGTGCGCCTTGAGCAAGGCTTCCTTGGCCGTCCACAGGGTCAGGAAGGCTTCGTCGCGTTCAGCTTCAGGCAAGGCCGCCAGCGCGTCGGCCTCCGCGGTGTCGAAGAAGCGCCGGGCCAGTGCCAGCGCGCGCGGCCGTGCACGCCGGCGCTCGACGTCGATGCCCGGCGCGATGCCGCGGGCGATTGCCACCAGCGCGTGCCCGCCGCTGTGCGACCAGTTGAAATCCAGCGCCGCGCCGCGAGGCGGGTCGAGCCGCGGCCGGCCGTGCGCGTCCTGTTCCAGGCGCAACGCGTCGGCGTCGACGCCGAGATACGCCGCCAGCAAGCGCAGCAGCGGCCGCCGACCGGCTGCGTGGCGATAGCCGAGGTGCCAGACGTGCACGGTCTGGTCGTCCAGTTGCGCGGCGGCAGCGGCGGGGTCGCGGGGAAGCGTGTCGATCATCCTGCGCATGGTGCGGCTCGTCGCGCGGCACCACAAGCGCCGCGCACCGCACCGGCTCGTCAACGCGGCAGGCTCGACGCGCCCATCAGGAACTCGTCCACCGCCCGCGCGCACTGGCGGCCCTCGCGGATCGCCCACACCACCAGCGACTGGCCGCGGCGCATGTCGCCGGCGGCGAATACCTTGTCCACGCTGGTGCGGTACGCCGCGCGGCCCTCCACCGGCGCGGCGATGTTGCCGCGCGCGTCCTTGCTCACGCCGAAGGCGTCGAGCACGGCCTGCGCCGGCGAGACGAAGCCCATCGCCAGCAGGACCAGATCCGCCTCGATCTCGAACTCGCTGCCCGGCAGCTCGCTCATGCGGCCCTCGTGCCACTGCAGGCGTACCGCGGTCAGGCTGCGCACGCGGCCCTTGCCGTCGTCGTTGAAGCGCTTGGTCGCCACCGCCCAGTCGCGCTGGCAGCCCTCCTCGTGCGAGCTGGAGGTACGCAGGCGGATCGGCCAGTACGGCCAGGTCAACGGCTTGTTCTCCTGTGCGGGAGGCTGCGGCAGCAACTCGAACTGGGTGATCGCCGCGGCGCCCTGGCGGTTGGAGGTGCCCACGCAATCCGAGCCGGTGTCGCCGCCGCCGATCACCACCACCTGCTTGTCGGTGGCGAGGATCTGCGAGGCCAGCGTGTCGCCGGCCAGCACGCGGTTCTGCAGCGGAAGGAAATCCATCGCGAAATGCACGCCGTCCAGTTCGCGGCCCGGCAGCGGCAGGTCGCGCGGGGTCTCGGCACCGCCGGCCAGCACCACCGCGTCGAACTCCTGCTGCAACTGCCCTGGCGTGAGCGCGGTCTGTCCCGCCTTTGCGTCGGTGGCGCGGCCCACATACACGCCGGAACGAAACTGCACGCCCTCGGCGCGCATCTGCTCGAGGCGGCGGTCGATGTGTTCCTTCTGCAATTTGAAGTCGGGGATGCCGTAGCGCAGCAGCCCGCCGATGCGGTCGTTCTTCTCGAACACGGTGACGGCGTGGCCGGCACGCGCGAGCTGCTGCGCGGCGGCCAGCCCGGCCGGGCCGGAGCCGACCACGGCCACGCTCCAGCCGGTGCGTCGCGCAGGCGGCTGCGGGCGCACCCAGCCTTCCTCCCACGCCTTGTCGATGATCTTGTGCTCGATCGACTTGATGCCCACCGCGTCGTCGTTGATGTTCAGCGTGCACGCCGCCTCGCACGGCGCCGGGCAGATGCGGCCGGTGAACTCGGGAAAGTTGTTGGTCGAATGCAGCACCTCGATCGCGCGCTGCCAGTCCTGCCGATAGACCAGGTCGTTGAAGTCCGGGATCACGTTGTTGACCGGGCAGCCCTGGTGGCAGAACGGGATGCCGCAATCCATGCAGCGCGCGGCCTGGATCGCCGCGGCGGCATCATCCAGTTGCGGGGTGAACTCGCGCCAGTGGCGCTTGCGCAGGTTCGGCGCCTCGCCGGGCTCCGGCACGCGGGGGTAGTCGAGAAAGCCGGTGATCTTGCCCATGATGGATCGCTCCCCCGCCCGATCAGGCCGTGGCTGCTGCAGTGGATGCCGATGTGCCGGCGTGGCCCGCTTCGCCCAGTGCGCGCTTGTACTCGTGCGGCATCACCTTGACGAAGTGCGTGCGCGCATTGACCCAGTCGTGCAGGATCGCCTTGGCGCGGAAGCTGCCGGTGGCGCGGAAATGGGCTTCCAGCAGGCGCCGCAGGATCGCCTCGTCGGTCTCGCCGGCCGCGCCGCGCACCGGCGCATGCCAGAGTTCACGCGGCACGCGCAATTCCTGTTCGACGCTGGAGAGCACCGGTTCGAGCGCCACCATCGCGAGATTGCAGCGCGCCTGGAACTGCACTTCGGGGTCGTACAAATACGCGACGCCGCCCGACATGCCGGCGGCGAAGTTGCGCCCGGTCTCGCCCAGCACCACCACGGTGCCGCCGGTCATGTACTCGCAACCGTGGTCGCCGACGCCTTCCACCACCGCGGTGGCGCCGGAGTTGCGCACGGCGAAGCGCTCGCCAGCCACGCCGTTGAAGAACGCCTCGCCGCCGGTGGCGCCGTACAGCACGGTGTTGCCGGCGATGATGTGTTCCGGCCCGAAGCCGTGGAAGTCGTTCGGCGAGCGCACGATGATGCGGCCGCCGGAAAGCCCCTTGCCCACGTAGTCGTTCGCCTCGCCGACCAGGTCGAAGGTGATGCCGCGCGCGAGGAACGCGCCGAAACTCTGCCCCGCCACGCCGTCGAGCTGCACGTGGATGCTGTCGTCCGGCAGGCCGGCGTGGCCATACCGGCGCGCCAGCGCGCCCGACAGCATCGCGCCGACCGAACGATCGACGTTGCGGATCGTCACGATGAAGCTGCAGCGTTCGCCGTGCTCCAGCGCGGCGCGCGCCTTGTCGATCAGCGTGCGGTCGAGCGCGCGGCCGAGGCCGTGATCCTGCTCGTCGACATGGCGCCGCGCCACGTCGGCCGGCACCGCCGGGCGATGGAACACGCGGCTGAAATCGAGTCCGCGCGCCTTCCAGTGCGCGATGCCCTGGCGCACGTCCAGCAGATCGGCGCGCCCGACCAGGTCGTCGAAGCGGCGGATGCCGAGCTGCGCCATGATCGCGCGCGCCTCCTCGGCCACGAAGAAGAAGAAGTTCACCACGTGCTCGGGCTTGCCGGCGAACTTGCGCCGCAGCACCGGATCCTGCGTGGCCACGCCCACCGGGCAGGTGTTCAAGTGGCATTTGCGCATCATGATGCAGCCTTCCACCACCAGCGGCGCGGTGGCGAAGCCGAACTCGTCGGCGCCGAGCAGGGCGGCGACCACCACGTCGCGGCCGGTCTTCATCTGGCCATCCGCCTGCACCCGGATGCGCCCGCGCAGGCGGTTCAGCACCAGGGTCTGCTGGGTTTCGGCCAGGCCCAGTTCCCACGGCGTGCCGGCGTGCCTGATCGACGACCACGGCGAGGCGCCGGTGCCGCCGTCGTGGCCGGCGATCACCACGTGGTCGGCCTTGCACTTGGCCACGCCGGCGGCGACCGTGCCCACGCCGACCTCGGACACCAGCTTCACCGAGATCGACGCCTGCGGATTGCAGCTCTTCAGGTCGTGGATCAGCTGGGCCAGGTCCTCGATCGAGTAGATGTCGTGGTGCGGCGGCGGCGAGATCAGCCCCACGCCCGGTACCGAGAAGCGCAGCTGCGCGATGTAGTCGGACACCTTGTGGCCGGGCAACTGGCCGCCCTCGCCGGGCTTGGCGCCCTGCGAGATCTTGATCTGGATCTGGTCGGCCGAGACCAGGTACGCGGCGGTGACACCGAAGCGGCCGGAGGCCACCTGCTTGATCCGCGAGCGCAGCGAGTCGCCGGGTTCGAGTGCCAGGTCGCTCTCGATGCGCTCGGCGCCGAGGATGCTGCCCAGCGTGGCGCCCTCGCCGATGGCGATGCCGCGCGCCTCGTCGCGATAACGCGCCTCGTCCTCGCCGCCTTCGCCGGTGTTGGACTTGCCGCCGATGCGGTTCATCGCCACCGCCAGCGTGGCGTGCGCCTCGGTGGAGATCGAACCCAGCGACATCGCGCCGGTGGCGAAGCGCTTGACGATCTCCGCCGCCGGCTCGACCTCTTCCAGCGCGATCGCGCCAGCCGGATCGATGCGGAATTCGAACAGCCCGCGCAAGGTCAGCTGGCGGCGCGTCTGGTCATTGATCAGCCGCGCGTATTCCGCATAGGTCGTCGCGCTGTTGGCGCGGGTGGCGTGCTGCAGCTTGGCGATGGAATCCGGTGTCCACAGATGGGCCTCGCCATCCGCGCGCCAGGCGTATTCGCCACCGCCATCAAGTGCCTGACGTGCGTCGTCGGCCCACGCCGCCTCGTGCAGACGCAGCGCTTCGGCCGCCAGTTCGAACAGGCCGATGCCCTCGATCGTGCTGGCGGTGCCGCTGAAATAGGTCTCCACCAGTTCGCTGTTCAGCCCCACCGCCTCGAAGATCTGCGCGCCGGTGTAGGACATGTAGGTGGAGATGCCCATCTTGGACAGCACCTTCTGCAGCCCCTTGCCGATCGCCTTGATGTAGTGCGCGATCGCCTCTTCCGCGCTGAGCGTGCCGCTGTCGGCCGCGTGGCGGGCCAGCGTTTCCATCGCCAGGTACGGGTGGATCGCCTCGGCGCCGTAGCCGGCGAGCAGGGCGAAGTGGTGCACCTCGCGCGCCGAGCCGGTCTCCACCACCAGCCCGGTGCTGGTGCGCAGGCCGCGGTTGACCAGGTGCTGGTGCACTGCCGAGGTGGCCAGCAGCGCCGGGATCGCCACGCGCTCGCGGCCGGCGTGGCGGTCCGACACGACCAGGATGTTGTGGCCCTGGCCGATCGCGTCGACCGCTTGGGCACACAGCGAGGCCAGCCGCGCCTCGATGCCCTGCTTGCCCCACGCCGCCGGATAGGTGATGTCCAGTTCGAAGCTGCGGAACTTGCCGTTGGAGTAGCGCCCGATCTTGCGGATCTTGGCCATGTCGGCCACACCGAGCACCGGTTGCGCCACTTCCAGTCGCAGCGGCGGATTGACGTTGTTGATGTCCAGCAGGTTGGGCTTCGGCCCGATGAAGGACACCAGCGACATCACCAGCTGTTCGCGAATCGGGTCGATCGCCGGGTTGGTGACCTGGGCGAACAGCTGGCGGAAGTACGAGTACAGCGACTTGTTCTGCTCCGACAGCACCGCCAGCGCCGCGTCGTTGCCCATCGAACCGATCGCCTCCTGGCCGTCGTGCGCCATCGGCAGCAGCTGGAACTTGAGATCCTCCAGCGTGTAGCCGAACGCGCGCTGGCGCTGCACCAGCTGCTCGCCCGCGGGCGGTTCGACGCGGCCGACCGGCAGGTCGTCCAACCGGATGCGGATGTGTTCGATCCACTGCTTGTACGGCCGCGCGTTGGCCAGCTGGTCCTTGACCTCGCGGTCGTCGATGATGCGACCGGCCTCCATGTCGATCAGCAGCATGCGGCCGGGCTGCAGCCGCCACTTTTTCACGATGCGCGGCTCGGGCACGGCGAGCACGCCTGCCTCGGAAGCGAGGATCACCAGGTCGTCGTCGGTGATCAGGTAACGCGCCGGACGCAGGCCGTTGCGGTCCAGCGTGGCGCCGACCTGGCGACCGTCGGTGAAGGCGATCGCGGCCGGGCCGTCCCACGGTTCCATCATCGCCGCGTGGTATTCGTAGAACGCGCGGCGGTTGTCGTCCATCAGCGTGTGACGTTCCCACGCCTCGGGAATCATCATCATCATCGCGTGCGCCAGCGGGTAGCCGGCCATGGTCAGCAGTTCGAGGCAGTTGTCGAACGAGGCGGTGTCGGACTGGCCCGGGTAGATCAGCGGCCACAGCTTGGCCAGGTCCTCGCCGAGCACCGGCGAGGAGATTGCGCCGGTGCGCGCGTTGAGCCAGTTGACGTTGCCCTTGACCGTGTTGATCTCGCCATTGTGCGCGACCATGCGGTAGGGATGGGCCAGCTCCCAGGCGGGAAACGTGTTGGTGGAAAAGCGCTGGTGCACCATCGCCAGCGCGGAGACCGCGCGCGGGTCGGCGAGGTCGGCGTAGTAGGTGCCGACCTGGCCGGCCAGCAGCAGGCCCTTGTAGACCACGGTGCGGCTGGACATCGAGGGCACGAAGTACTCGCGCCCGTGCTTGAGGTTCAGCGCGCGGATCGCGTGGCTGGCGGTCTTGCGGATCACGTAGAGCTTGCGCTCCAGCGCGTCGGGCACCATCACGTCCGGGCCGCGGCCGATGAACAGCTGGCGGATCACCGGTTCGCTGGCTTTCACCGCTTCGGACATCGGCATCGCGTGGTCGACCGGCACGTCGCGCCAGCCCAGCACGCGCTGGCCCTCCGCGCGCACGGTGCGTTCCAGCTCCTGCTCGCAGGCGCGCCGCGAGGCGTGTTCCTTGGGCAGGAAGATCATGCCCACGCCGTACTCGCCCGGCGGCGGCAGGGTGACCTCCTGCCGCGCCATCTCCTCGCGGTAGAGCTGGTCGGGCAGCTGGATGAGGATGCCGGCGCCGTCGCCCATCAGCGGATCGGCGCCCACCGCGCCGCGGTGATCCAGGTTGCGCAGGATCTGCAGACCCTGCGCGATGATCTGGTGGCTGCGCCGCCCCTTGATGTGCGCCACGAACCCCACGCCACAGGCGTCGTGCTCGTGCCGTGGATCGTACAAACCCTGCGCGCGCGGCTGATCCATGGTCGGTTCCAGGAACAAGGGGGTGTCCCGACTATAGTGCGATGCAGCAAAAGGACGCAAGCGAATTCAATTGGCCGTCTATATGGCCGTTTGGAACGGTTCGCGGGTGCGGACAGGCGATGCCGGGCAGCGGACCGCCACCCGGGAACCGCGCGGCGAACCGGGTGGCGGCGGGCGGTTCTCGTCTTCGGCCGGTGGCTCTGCTAGCGTGGTCGGGCCGCACCGATCGGTACGGCGCTTGCTCGGGGAGGCGCTCGATTGATCCAGGGTTGGCTGCTGCTGCTGGTCTCGCTGCTGTACGTCGGGCTGCTGTTCGTGGTGGCCTGGGCGGGCGACCGTCGGCCGCTGTACCCGCGCCAGCCGCGCCTGCGGCCGATCGTCTATGGCCTGGCGCTGGCGGTGTACTGCTCGTCGTGGACGTTCTACGGCGCGGTCGGCACCGCCGCGCGCGACGGTTTGGCCTATCTGCCGATCTACCTCGGGCCGATCCTGCTGTTCGTGTTCGGCTTCGGCCTGCTGCGCCGGCTGGTACAGACGGTGAGGCAGCGCAACATCACCTCGATCGCCGACTTCATCGGCGCGCGCTTCGGCAAGTCGCACGGGCTGGCGGCGCTGGTCGCGGTGATCGCGGTGATCGCGGTGGTGCCGTACATCGCGCTGCAGTTCAAGGCGGTGGCGATGTCCTACGGCGTGCTCGGCGGCGCGGCGTTCGGCGCGGTCAAGGCCGGCGGCGTGGACAGCGCGCTGTGGTGCGCGGTGCTGCTGGCGGTGTTCGCGATCCTGTTCGGCACGCGCAGCATCGACGCCACCGAGCACCATCATGGCCTGATGCTGGCGATCGCGCTGGAGTCGCTGATCAAGCTGCTGGCCTTCGTGGCGCTGGCCGGCTACGCGCTGTGGCACGGCCCCGGCCTGGCCAGCACCCTGCGCCTACCGCTGGACCAGTTGGAGATCGACCCCTCGCCGGGTTTCGTGGCGCAGACCATGCTGGCGTTCTGCGCGATGTTCTGCCTGCCGCGGCAGTTCCAGATCGGCATGGTCGAGTGCGAAGACGTCGGCGACCTTACCCGCGCACGCTGGATGGTGCCGCTGTACCTGGCCGTGATCAGCGCCGCGGTGCTGCCGATCGTGGCGGCGGGGGCGTACCTGCCGCAGGTGCGCAGCGGCGCGGCCGATGCCTGGGTGCTGACCCTGCCGTTGGCGCACGGCGACCGCGGCATGGCGCTGCTGGCCTTCATCGGCGGCTTTTCCGCGGCGACCGGCATGGTGATCGTGGCGGCGGTAGCGCTGTCGACGATGATCAGCAACGACCTGGTGATGCCGGCGCTGCTGCGCATCCGCGCGTTGCGGCTGGAACAGCGCAGCGACCTGTCGCAATGGGTGCTGGGCGTGCGGCGGGTGGCGATCATCGCGCTGGCGCTGATGGCCTACGCCTATTACCGCGTCGCCGCGAATGCGGAGAACCTCGCGGCCACCGGCCTGCTGGCGTTCGCCGCGGTGGCGCAGTTCGCGCCGGCGCTGGTCGCCGCGCTGTACTGGCGCGGGGCCAGCCGCCGCGGCGTGATGGTGGGCCTGGTCGGCGGCTTCGCGGTGTGGCTGTACACCTTGCTGCTGCCGGCGCTGATCCGCTCCGAGGCATGGCTGCAGCATGGCCTGTTCGGCTGGGACTGGCTGCGCCCGCAGGCGCTGTTCCACCTGAGCGGCTGGGATCCGGTGATGCACGGCACCTTCTGGTCGCTGCTGGTCAACGTGGGCTGCCTGGTGTTCGTCTCGCTGCGCCTGCGGCCCAGTCTGGAGGAGCGCCTGCACGCGGCGATGTTCATGGAGGCCGACCCGGCCCACGGCGGCGGCAGCGGCGACTGGCGCGGCCGGGTGGCGGTAGCCGACCTGCGCACCATCGCCGAGCGCATCGTGGGCGAGCGCAGCAGCGCGCGGGCGTTCGAGGAGTACGGCCAGCGTCGCGGCAAGCCGCTGCTGCCCGGCGAGGCGGCCGACCGCGCGCTGATCCAGACCACCGAGCGCCTGCTGGCCTCCGCGGTGGGCGCGGCCAACGCGCGGCGCATCCTGATCAGCGCGTTGTCCGGCAGCGGCCTGGACGTGGCCGAGTCGATGGCGTTGCTGGACGAGGCCTCGCAGGAGTTGCGCTTCAACCGCGAGCTGCTCTCCACCACGCTGGAGAACGTCTCGCAGGGGATCAGCGTGGTCGATGCGCAGATGCGCCTGGTGGCGTGGAACCGGCGCTACCTGGAACTGTTCGATTATCCCGACGGCATGGTCCACGTCGGCGTGCCGGTGGCCGAGCTGATCCGCTGGAACGCCGAGCTGGGCGAGTGCGGCCCCGGCGAGGTGGACGGCCATGTGGCCAAGCGCATCGAGCACATGCGCGCCGGCTCCTCGCACCTGTTCCAGCGCGTGCGCCCGGACGGCACCGTGATCGAGCTGCGCGGCCGCGCGCTGCCCGGCGGCGGCTACGTCACCACCTACACCGACGTCACCGCCTACAAGCACGCCGAGCAGGCGCTGATCGAGGTGAACGAGACGCTGGAGCAGCGCGTCGGGCAACGCACCGCGGAGTTGTCCGACGCCTTGTTGGCCACTGCGCAGGCGCGCCGCGCGGCGGAAACCGCCAACATCTCCAAGACCCGCTTCCTCGCCGCCGCCAGCCACGACCTGTTGCAGCCGCTGAATGCCGCGCGGCTGTTCACCTCGGCGCTGCGCCAGCACCCGGGCCTGGATGCGGAGGCGAGCGCGCTGGCCGAGCGCATCGACGCCTCGTTCCGCGCCGCCGAGGACCTGCTCGACGCACTGCTCGACGTCTCGCGGCTGGATGCCGGCAGCTACCGGCCCGACGTCGGCGCGTTCGCGCTGGCCGAACTGTTCGACTCGCTGCAGGCGCAGTTCGCCCTGGTCGCCGGGCAGCGAGGCCTGCGCCTGCGCGTGATGCCGACCGCGCTGGCCGTGCGCAGCGACCCGCAGCTGCTGCGCCGGATCGTGCAGAACTTCCTTTCCAACGCGCTGCGCTACACCAGCGCGGGCAGCGTGCTGCTCGGTGCGCGGCGGGTGGGCAAGGACACGGTGCGCATCGAGGTGTGGGATTCCGGCCCCGGCATCGCGGCGGAGCAGCGCGCGCGCATCTTCGACGAGTTCCAGCGACTGGAGCAGCCCTCGCCGTGGGGCGAGAAGGGGCTAGGCCTGGGCTTGTCGATCTGCGACCGCCTGGCCGGCATGCTCGGGCATCGCCTCGACCTGCATTCGCGGGTTGGTCACGGCAGCTGCTTCGCAGTGAGCGTGCCGCGCAGCGCCGCGGTAGCGCAGCGGGACCGGCGCGTGCAGCACGTGGGCAGCGACCAGCAATTGCCGCTGATCGTGCTGTGCCTGGACAACGACGTGGCCATCCTCGACGGCATGCGCGCGCTGCTTGGCCGCTGGGGCGTCGATTGCCGCGTCGCCGTCGACGTGGCGCAGGCGATCGAGGTGCTGGCGCGCGGCCCGGTCGACCTGATCCTGGCCGACTACCACCTGACCGACGGCCTCGACGGCGTGCAGGCCCTGCAGCAACTGCGCGCCGTCGTGGGCGAACTGCCGCCGGTGGCGATGATCACCGCCGACGGCAGCAGCGAACTCAAACAGCGCGCCCGCGCGCTCGGCTATCCGCTGCTGCACAAGCCGGTGCGCCCGGCGGCGCTGCGCGCGCTGCTGACGGCGCTGGTGCGCAAGCGGGACGGCAAGGGCGCGGCGTGAGCCTGCCGAGTGCCGTGTGCATTCGCAAATCTCGGACTTCGAACGTGAAGGGCGGCGGGCGGTGCCCGCCCTACGCGCGGCGACGCCCGGGGTGAACGGTCAAGGGTAGGGCGGGCACCGCCCGCCGGCTCGTCCCGAACCTCAGTCCCCGTCGTCCGGCAATGGCTGCATCGCATCGGGTTCGACCGCCAGCTGGCTGGCGATCAGGGCGACCTGGGTGCGGTTGTTGACGCCGAGCTTGCGCATGATCGCGGTCATGTGTGCCTTCACGGTGGCTTCGGAGACGCCGAGCTCCCAGGCGATCTGCTTGTTGAGCAGGCCTTCGGCGATCATCGTCATCACGCGGAACTGCTGCGGGGTCAGCGCGGCGAGTTGCGCGGCGGCGGTCGCTTCGCCGGAATCCAGTTCGCCGGCGCCGCCGAACAGGTGCGACGGCAGCCAGGTGTCGCCGTCGAGCACGGCGCGCACGGCGGCCACGATCTCTTCGCCGGAGCTGGACTTGGGGATGTAGGCCAGCGCGCCGTGCGCCAGCGCGCGGCGCGCCACCTGCGCCTCCTCGTGGCCGGACACCACGATCGTCGGCAGCCCCGGATGCTGGCCGCGGATATGCGCCAGCGCGGAATAGCCGCGCGCGCCGGGCATGTGCAGGTCGAGCAGCAGCAATTCGGCGTCCGGGAACTGCTCGATCAGGCCGAGCAGGGCGTGCACGCTCTCCGCGCTGTGCACGCGCGCCTGCGGCACGGCGGTCAGCACGGCCCGCTGCAACGCATCGCGGAACAGCGGGTGGTCGTCGGCGATCAGGATGTCGGGCATGGGGCGAGGAGTGAGTGGTGAGGAGCGAGAAACGAGAGAAAGCGTAAAGCTTGTTCCTGGCATTTACTCACTTCTCACTCCTCTTCACTCACTTCTGTTTACTTGATCAACCGCTCGTCGACCAGCTTCTGCACCACGCCGGGGTCGGCCAGGGTGGTGATGTCGCCGAGCTGGTCGGGCCTGTTCTCGCCGATCTTGCGCAGGATGCGGCGCATGATCTTGCCCGAGCGGGTCTTGGGCAGGTTGCTGGCCCACTGCAGATAATCGGGCGTGGCGATCGGGCCGATCTCCTTGCGCACCCAGGCGATCAGCTCCTTGCGCAGCGCGTCGCTGCCGGTCTCGCCGGCGACCAGCGAGACATAGGCGTAGATGCCCTGGCCCTTGATGTCGTGCGGGCAGCCGACCACCGCGGCCTCGGCCACCTTCGGATGCGCTACCAGCGCGCTTTCCACCTCGGCGGTGCCCAGGCGATGGCCGGACACGTTGATCACGTCGTCCACGCGGCCGGTGATCCAGTAGTAGCCGTCCTCGTCGCGGCGCGCGCCGTCGCCGGAGAAATAGTTGCCGGGGTAGGCGCTGAAGTAGGTATCGATGAAGCGCTGGTGGTCGCCGTAGATGGTGCGCACCTGGCCGGGCCAGGAGTCGGTGATCAGCAGGTTGCCTTCGGCCACGCCTTCCTGCACCACGCCGTCGGCGTTGACGATGGCCGGCTGGACGCCGAAGAACGGCAGCGTGGCCGAGCCGGGCTTGGTGGCGATCGCGCCGGGCAGCGGTGAGATCATGATGCCGCCGGTCTCGGTCTGCCACCAGGTGTCGACGATGGGGCAGCGCTGCTCGCCGACCACGTTGTAGTACCACTCCCAGGCTTCCGGATTGATCGGCTCGCCGACCGAACCGAGCAGGCGCAGCGACCGGCGCGAGCACTTCTTCACCGGCGCCTCGCCCTCGCGCATCAGTGCGCGGATCGCGGTGGGCGCGGTGTAGAAGATGGTCACCTGGTGCTTGTCGATCACGTTCCAGAAGCGGCTGTGATCGGGGTAGTTCGGCACGCCCTCGAACATCACCGTGGTGGCGCCGTTGCACAGCGGGCCATACACCACGTAGCTGTGGCCGGTGACCCAGCCGACGTCGGCGGTGCACCAGTAGACATCGTCCTCGCGCAGGTCGAACACCTGCTCGTGGGTGTAGCTGATGAAGACGAGGTAGCCGCCGGTGGAGTGCTGCACGCCCTTGGGCTTGCCGGTGGAGCCGGAGGTGTACAGCACGAACAGCGGGTGCTCGGCCTCGACCGGGGTGGGCGGGCAGTCGGCTGATTGGCCGTCCATCAGCGTGTGCCAGTAGCGGTCGCGCGGCGACTGCATGTGCACCGCGCCGCCGGTGTGGCGCACCACGATCACGGTTTCCACGCTGTTGGTGCCGGGGCGTTCCAGCGCGGCGTCCACGTTGACCTTGAGCGGGATGTGCTTGCCCGCGCGCAGGCCCTCGTCGGCGGTGATCACCACCTTGGCCTGCGAGTCGACGATGCGCCCGGCCAGCGAGTCGGGCGAGAAGCCGCCGAACACCACCGAATGGATCGCGCCCAGCCGCGCGCAGGCCAGCATCGCCACCGCGGCCTCGGGGATCATCGGCAGGTAGATCGCGATGCGGTCGCCCTTGACCACGCCGAGGTGCTTCAGCGTGTTGGCGAACTTGCACACTTCCGCGTGCAGCTCGCGGTAGGTGATCTTGCGCGAGTTGGCAGGGTCGTCGCCCTCGAAGATGATCGCCACCTTGTCGCCGCGCTTGGCCAGCTGGCGATCGAGGCAGTTGGCCGACACGTTCAGTTCGCCGTCCTCGTACCAGCGGATGTGCAGGTCGTTCTTGTCGAACGAGACGTTCTTGATCTTCGTCGGCGGCTTGATCCAGTCCAGGCGTTGGCCGACACGGGCCCAGAAGCCTTCCGGGTCGCTCACCGACTCGGCGTAGAGGCGTTCGTAGTCGTCGTGGCGCAGGCGCGAGGCGGCGGCAAACGAGGGATCGACCGGATAGACCTTGGACATGGCTGGGCTCCTGCTGGCGAGTGCCGCGATGGACGAGGCGAGGTGTCGCGGCGGGCATCGACGCCCGGCGACGTGCGGAATTCGAGTGTAGCCCGATCGTCGCGGAGGTGGTGTCGCGCCGTCGGCTCGACTTTGGTCGAACTTCGACCAATGGCGAATAGTCGCGCGCGCTGCAGCATGGCCATGCTCGAAGTGCCGGGATGGGAGAGACGGGATTCGGGATACGCGAAAGCATCCGCATCCCGAATTCCGCAGAAACCCGATACCGACAAGCATCCCAAGCAGCCGATGGAGTTGCCGCCGAGCAGCCCATCTCATCGAACCCCCGGGGAGACGCCCGCATGGCCATGCGACAGACCCACCACCGTTCCGCGCTCGCCTTGAGCCTGGCCTGCGCATTGATGCTTCCGCTGGCGGCGCACGCGCAGGGCGACTCGCGCGAGCAGCAGCTCGAACAGCGCGTGGCCCAGCTCGAGCAGCAGTTGAACGAACTGAAGGCGATGATCCAGGCGCAGAAGGCCGCGCCCGCCCAGCCCGCGCCAACGGCCGCGCCCGTGCCCGCGCAGGCCGTGGCGGCCGCGCCGGCACCGGCGGCGCCGGTGTTCAGCAGCGCGCCCGGCGTGTCGGTGGCGCTGCACGGTTTCGTCAGCGCCAGCGCGTTCAGTCAAAGCAAGAGCTTCACCTACGGCAACGGCCAGAACGCACTGTTCCCGGTGCCCGGCTCGAAGGGTTCGCTGTCCGGCGTCGACGTGCGCAACACGCGCTTCTGGCTCGACTTCAAGGGTGCCCAGTTCGCCGGCAACTGGAGCGGCGGCGGGCGCATCGAGATGGACTTCTTTGGCGGCTTCAACGGCACCGGCCCCTACAGCCAGCAGCAACCCACGCCGCGCCTGCGCCAGGCCTACATGGACCTGACCAACCCCGAGAGCGGCACCACCGTGCGCATCGGCCAGCAGTGGGACCTGATGTTCCCGGTCGACAACACGCCGACCTCGCTGGCGCACATCGCGTTCCCGCTCGGCTTCGGCTCCGGCTATGGCGGCTGGCGCTTCCCCGGCGTGGTGCTGATGCAGGATCTCAACCACGGCAGCACCGGTCCGCAGTGGCGGCTGGACGTGGGCGCGTTCGAGGGCACCTGGAGCGGGCCGGGCAACAACGTCAACTACCTCAGCGCCGGCAGCGCCGGCTTCCGCCCGCAGGTGGAGGCGCGCCTGCGCGTGGCCGACAAGACCTGGCTGGCGTACTTCGCCGCGCATTACAGCAAGGTCGACCTGCGCGGGGTCGGCGGCACCGCGCCGACGCCGATCCAGTCCAGCGTGAAGAGCACCGGCTACGAAATCGGCGGCCAGTGGAAACCCGGCCCGTGGACGTTCAAGGGGCTGGCCTATACCGGCAACGGCCTGGGCCAGGTGTTCGGTGCGATGTCGCAGTTCGGCGACATCAAGGAGCGTGGCGGCTTCGTGCAGGCTGGCTACGGCTTCACGCCGAACTGGAGCCTGTATGCGTTCTATGCCTACAGCAAGCCCGACACCGACGACGTGATCGCCTGGATGGGCAACGGCTCGACCGGTCTGCTCAGGAATCGCCAGACGGCCCTGAGCCTGCAGTATGGCGCCGGTGCCTACGAGCTCGGCGTCGAGTGGATGTACGACAAGCTCGATTCGACCAGCGACGGCACGGACCGCAAGACCACCAGCGGCAACCAGCTCAGCCTCAACGCGCTTTATCGCTTCTGAACCTGGGGCGGCGTACTGCGTACGCCGTCCGTTGATCACCCTCCCGTGACGTCGGGAGGATGACGAGGTGCGGTCCGTGCAAGGGACGGTCCGCACCTTCCACTTCTCCCCGGGGCTTTCCGGGAGAGGCATTCCACTACCTCGGGAGGGGACAACATCATGGCCACAACTGCCATCGACGCCACAGGCGACAACGCCGGCGCCAAGCTCGACGTCAGCCACAAGCGGGTGATCCTGGCCTCCAGCTTGGGCACCGTGTTCGAGTGGTACGACTTCTACCTGTACGGTTCGCTCGCCGTCATCATCGGCCACCAGTTCTTCTCGGGCTTGAACGAGGCCAGCCAACTCGTGTTCGCCCTGCTCGCGTTCGCCGCCGGCTTCGCGGTGCGCCCGTTCGGCGCGCTGGTGTTCGGCCGCGTGGGCGACCTGGTCGGACGCAAGTACACCTTCCTGATCACCATCGTGATCATGGGCTTGTCCACGTTCTTCGTGGGCCTGCTGCCGAGCTACGGCTCGATCGGGCTGGCCGCGCCGGTGATCCTGATTCTGCTGCGCATGCTGCAAGGCCTGGCGCTGGGCGGCGAGTACGGCGGCGCGGCGACCTACGTCGCCGAGCATGCGCCGCAGGGCAAGCGCGGCCTGTACACCAGCTTCATCCAGATCACCGCCACCTTCGGCCTGTTCCTGTCGCTGCTGGTGATCCTGGGCTGCAAGTGGATGCTGGGCGACAAGTTCGACGACTGGGGCTGGCGCATTCCGTTCCTGCTGTCCTCGCTGTTGCTGGCCGTGTCGGTGTACATCCGCCTGCAGCTCAACGAGTCGCCGGTGTTCAAGCAGATGAAGGAGGAGGGCAAGACCTCCAAGGCGCCGCTGACCGAATCGTTCGCCCGCTGGGGTAATCTCAAGCTGGTGCTGCTGGCCCTGTTCGGCGCCACCGCGGGCCAGGCCGTGGTGTGGTACGCCGGCCAGTTCTACGCGATGTACTTCCTCGGCAGCACGCTGAAGATCGACGCTACCACCACCCAGCTGCTGATCGCCGCGGCCCTGCTGATAGGCACGCCGTTCTTCGTGGTGTTCGGCTGGCTGTCGGACAAGATCGGGCGCAAGCCGGTGGTGCTGGCCGGCTGCCTGCTCGCCGCGCTGACCTACTTCCCGATCTTCAAGGGCCTCACCCACTACGGCAACCCGGCGATCGAGGCAGCCAGCGCCAGCGCGCCGATCACCGTGCTGGCCAGCCCCGGCGACTGCCACCTGCAGATCAACCCCACCGGCACGGCGGTGTTCACCAGCTCGTGCGACATCGCCAAGAGCACGCTGGCCAAGCGCGGCGTGCCGTACGCCAACCAGGAGGCCGCCGCCGGCACGCTGGCGTCAGTCACCGTGGGCAGCCACACGCTCGCCGCATTCGACGGCAAGGGCCTGTCCAAGGCGGACTTCGCCGCGCAGAGCAAACTGTTCGCCACCAGCCTGGGCAGCCTGCTCGACGAGGCCGGCTACCCGGCCAAGGCGGACCCGGCGGACAGCAACTACCCGATGCTGGTGCTGCTGCTGACCCTGCTGGTGCTGTACGTGACCATGGTCTACGGCCCGATCGCCGCGTGGCTGGTGGAGATGTTCCCCACCCGCATCCGCTACACCTCGATGAGCCTGCCGTACCACATCGGCAACGGCTGGTTCGGCGGCTTCCTGCCCTCGGTGTCGTTCGGCATCGTCGCGGCCACCGGCAATTTCTACGCCGGCCTGTGGTACCCGGTGGCGATCGCGGCGATGACCTTCGTAATCGGCATGCTGTTCGTGCGCGAGACCAAGGACGTCGACATCAGCGATTGAGAACAACCTCCGTGACACCAGAAACGCAGCGGTGCGAGCCGCTGCGTTTTCTTGTGGCCGCGTGATGGCCCGGCGTCGCTAGCGTGGCGTGCGGTCGTGCTTCAGCGGGTCCTTGCCCTCGCGCAGCCGTTTCAGGTCGTACTCGGAGAGGCTCTCCGCGCGCGCATTGCCGGCAATGCGCGCCTGCACGAAGGCCAGCGTGGTGGCGAAGATGCCGACCAGCCCGACCAGCAGCCAGAAGCCCCAGGCGCCGGCACTGTGGCGGGTGAAACACAGCACGAACGCGAAGAGGGTGCAGACGAGCAGCAGCCAGCGCATGCGGTGGGCCCTGACAGGTGGAAGCACCGCCGGCGGCGGCGAACGGCTGCATCATAGCGTCGCCGCGCTGCGCCGGGTGCGCGGTCCGTCACCGCCGCGCCAGCATGTCGCGACGACTGAGATCCCGCCGCGCCACACTGCGCCGATGGACGAGCTGCCGCCATCGCCATCGCTGCCCACGGTTCGCGCGCACAAGGGCCGCGGCGCCGCCTCCAATCCGGAAGGCCGCTTCGAATCGATCCGCCATCAGGCCGAGGACGACGGCTGGCAGAGCGCCCTGCTGGACGAGGATGCGCCGCGCCCGCGTACGGAGGTGAGCGAGGAACGCGCGAAGAGCGTGATCAGCCGCAACGACTCGCCCGACATCGCCTTCGAGCAGGCGCTGAACCCGTATCGCGGCTGCGAACACGGCTGCATCTATTGCTTCGCGCGACCCAGCCACAGCTACCTCAACCTCTCGCCGGGGCTGGACTTCGAGACCAAGCTGCGCGCCAAGACCAACCTCGCCGAGGTACTGCGCGCCGATCTCGCCAAACCCGGTTACCAGGTCAGCCCGATCAACATCGGCAGCAACACCGATCCCTACCAGCCGATCGAGAAAAAATGGCGGCTGACCCGCGCCGCGCTGGAAGTGCTGGCCGAGTGCCACCACCCGTGCACCATCGTCACCAAGAACGCCCTGGTCGAGCGCGACCTCGACCTCCTCGCGCCGATGGCGCGCGAAAAGCTGGTGCAGGTATTCGTCTCGGTCAACTCGCTGGACAACCACCTCGCCGCGAAACTCGAACCGCGCGCCAGCGCGCCGCATCGCCGCCTGCAGGCCGTCGCCACGCTGGCTGACGCCGGCGTGCCGGTCGGCGTGCTGGTGGCGCCGATCATCCCCGCGCTCAACGACAGGGACATGGAAGCGGTGCTCGAAAGTGCACACGACGTCGGCGCCCGCTGCGCCGGCTACACCATGTTGCGCCTGCCGTGGGAGCTGAAAGCATTGTTCCGCGAATGGCTCGCCCTGCACGCCCCGCAGCGTGCCGAGCACGTGATGAGCCTGGTGCAGCAGATGAACGGCGGCCGCGACTACGACAGCGACTTCCGCACCCGCATGCGCGGCCAGGGCGTGTTCGCCGACCTGCTGCGCAAGCGCTTCGAGCTCGCCTGCCGCCGGCACGGCTTCGGCCGCGCCCGCGAACTCATCCTCGACACCTCGCGCTTCGTGCCGCCGCGCAAGGCATCGCCGCAGGGCGAGTTGTTCTGAACGCGCGGCGGCCGTCACCGCGGTTCATTCCGTCGCCGGCAGGTACTTGTCGAACCACTCCAGCGCCCGCTGCAGCACGTCACGCTGGTGCGCGGGATCGACGAAGTGGTGGCCTTCGTTCGGGTACACCACCAGCGAGGTCGGCACACCCTGCGCGCGCAGCGCGTGCCACATCTCGAACGATTGCGGCGCCGGGCATTCGGCATCGCGGTCGCCGACCACGATCAGCATCGGCGTTTTCACCTGCTTGATGAAGTTGATCGCCGAGCTCTTCGCGTACACCGCCGGGTCGTCGTAGACGCTGGCGCCGAAGAATGGCGGCATCCACTGGTCGATCAGGTTCTGGCCGTAGTAGCTCTGCCAGTTGGCAATGCCGGCGCCGGCCACCACGGCGCGGAAGCGCTTGGTTTGCGTGGGTGCGAACATGCTCATGAAGCCGCCGTAGCTCCAGCCGGTGAGGCCGAGCCGGTGGTCGTCGACGGGCACTTTCTTCTCCACCGCGTCGACGCCGGCGAGGATGTCGCGCAGGTCGCCGTAGCCGAAGTCCCTGCGGTTCGCCTGCACGTATTTCTCGCCCTGGCCGAAGCTGCCGCGCGGGTTCGGCATGAACACGAAATAGCCGAGCGCGGAGAACGGCACGCCGCCGTAGCCGACGCCCGGCCAGCGCGGGATCACCGCGCTCGACGGGCCGCCGTGCACCACCACGATCATCGGGTAGCGCTTCGTCGCGTCGTAGTTCGCCGGGTACAGCAGCCAGCCCTGCACGTGGAAGCCCTCGTGGTCCCACTCCGCCGATTCGGCCTTGCCCCAGGCCGGTTTCAGCGCGGCGTTGAACGAAGTCACCGCCGGCGGCGGCGTGTCGCCCAGCGCGCCGGCGTGCACTTCGCTGGCGGCGGCGTACGAGCTCTGCAGGAAGGCAACCTGTTTGAGGTCATCCGATAGCGACATCGCCATCGACGCGCTGCCGTCGCTGATGCTGGCCGGCACGGTGAAATGCACGCGTTGCGGCTCGGCGCGCGTGGTGGACACCGCGTAGTCAGCCAGCTGGCTGCGGCCGTTGCTGATCTGGCTGACCAGCATCGAGCGCGGCGAGGCCCAGTGCAGCCAGCTCGGCGTGACCTTGATGCCGGGGGTGAGATCGACCAGCGCGCCGCCGGTGGCGGGCACCGCGTAGATGTCGCCGCCGGTGGCGCCCTGGTCGCTCATCAGGCCGCCGATGAAGGCGATCCGCGAGCCGTCCGGCGACCAGCGTGGTAGTGCGATCTGCAGGCCGTGCAGCGAGCCGCTGGCCGCATCGGCCGGATCGACCAGCACGGTCGTGGCGGCATCGACCTGTGCGGGTTGCACGTAGAGCTTGGCGATCCACCAGTTGTTGTCGCCAGGCGGTCGGGCGGCGGTGTAGGCGATGCGCGAGCCGTCCGGCGACCAGTCGAACTCGTACGCGTACAGGCCGGCGGGCGTCAGCTCGCGCAGCGCGCCGCTGGCCACGTCGAGGCTGGCCACGCGCTGCACCTCGACGCCGCTGACGCCGATCTCGCCCGCGGGCCGCTTGGCTGCGGCCACCGCGCTGGCGTGGCGGGTGGCGCCGGCCACATAGAGGAAGCCGAGCGACTTGCCGTCGTCGGTCCACTGCAGCGCACGCACGTAGCCTCTCAGTGCGGCCAGCCGCGCCGGCGCGGCGCTGCCGCGGGTGTCGGCCAGGTAGATGGCGTTCTGCATCACCCGGGTGCTGGTGAGGTCGACGTGGCAGTTGGAGATGAAGGCGAGGTGGCGCGAGTCGGGCGCCCAGGCGATGCCGGATTCGGCGCAGCGGCCGGGCGTGGCCGCCGCACTCACGCGGCGCGCATGGCTGCCGTCGGCATTCGCCACCTCGATCGCCGGCTTGCCGTCGCGCCGGATCACCCAGGCCAGCTGCCTGCCGTCCGGCGAGATCGCGGTGGCCTGGATCGCCTGCGCCTTGCCCAGTTCGCTCAGCACCTGCTCGATGCGCGGGTCCACCGCGGGCGCATCGGCGAAGGCGTGCGGCGCCAGCGCCAGGCACAGCAGCGAAAGAGGAACGATCAGGTGTGCGCGCCTGGGCATGAGCGGTTCCGGCCGGGGGAATCCGTCGAACCTACAACCCGGTGCGGCGCGCGCCAAGTGCGGGAGGACATGGCGCACTTACCGCAGGAGCCCGCTCGCGGGCGATGCTCTTGCCTTTGCAAATCCCGAATTCCGAATCCCGAATCCCGGCTTTCAAGGCATCGCCCGCGAGCGGGCTCCTACGATTCCCCATTCCCCATTCCCTATTCCCTGCTGTCGGCTTCCAGGTGGTAGCGCGTGGCCAGTTCCACTTCTTCCTTCGAACCGAGGAACACCGGTACGCGCTGGTGCAGGCCGGTGGGTTGCAGCTCCAGGATGCGCCGGCGGCCGGTGGTCGCGGCGCCGCCGGCCTGCTCGATGATGAAGGCCATCGGGTTGGCCTCGTACATGATGCGCAGCTTGCCGCCCTGCTTCTCGATCTTGGTGTCCAGCGGGTAATAGAACACGCCGCCGCGGGTCACGATGCGGTGCACGTCGGCGACCATCGAGGCGACCCAGCGCATGTTGAAATCCTTGCCGCGCGGGCCGGTCTTGCCGGCCAGCAGCTCGCCGACGTAGCGCTGCATCGGCGCCTGCCAGTGGCGCTGGTTGGACATGTTGATGGCGAACTCGGTGGCCTGCTCCGGGATGCGGATGTTCCGGCGGCTGAGGATGAAGCTGCCCACCTCGCGGTCCAGCGTGAACTCGTGGGTGCCGTGGCCGAAGGTCAGCACCAGCACGGTGGCCGGGCCGTACACCACGTAGCCGGCGGCGAGCTGGGTGGTGCCCGGCTGCAGGAAGTGCTCGGCCTTCGGCTCGGTGACGCCGTCCGGGCAGCGCAGCACCGAGAAGATGGTGCCGACGGAGATGTTCACGTCGATGTTGGACGAACCGTCCAGCGGATCGAACAGCAGCAGGTGCTGGCCCTTCGGATAGCCGTCCGGGATCTGCTGCGGGTCTTCCATCTCCTCCGACGCGCAGGCGGCGAGGTGGCCGCCCCAGGCATTCGCCTCCAGCAGGATCTCGTTGGAGATCACGTCCAGCTTCTTCTGCGCCTCGCCCTGGATGTTGCCGGTGCCGGCCTCGCCCAGCACGCCGCCCAGCGCGCCCTTGCCGGTAGCCACCGCGATGCGCTTGCAGGCGCGCGCGACCACTTCGATCAGCAGCGAGAGTTCGGCATTGATGTGGCCGGCACGGCGTTCCTCGATCAGGAACTGGATCAGCGAGACGGGTTTCATGTCGGGTCCGTGGAGTGGAAACGCCCATTGTCGCATTTGTGAGGAGCTGGGAATCGGGAATAGGGAATAGGGAATCGGGAATAGGGAATAGGGAATCGGAAAAACATCGCCCGCAGCAGCTGAGGAGCAGGAAGCTTCGAGCTTGGCGAGTCCAGCTCTTCCTATTCCCTATTCCCGATTCCCGGCCTGCTGACAACACGTTGGCAGCAGGGCCCCGCCAAGCTATGCCTCCAAGACGGAGGAACACGACATGCGCGACACGGTTTATTTCGTGGTGTTCGACGGTTTTGCCGACTGGCAGGCGGCGCTGGCGCTGTGCGAGATCCGCCGCCCCGGCGACTGGGAAGTGCGTACCGTCGGCTTCTCGCGGGCCACGGTGACCTCGATGGGCGGCTTGGCGGTGAAGCCCGATCTCGCCCTTGAGGAGGTCGAGCTGGCGCGGGCGGCGTTGCTGATCGTGCCCGGCGGCCACCTGTGGCTGCGCGACGAAGGGCATGCAGCGGTGGACTTGATCGCCCGCGTGCATGCCGGTGGTGCGCCGGTGGCCGGCATCGACAGCGGCGTGCTGGCGCTGGCCCGCAGCGGTCTGCTCGACCACCGCCGACACACCGGCAACTGGCCCGGCCAGCTGGCGCAGGTGCCCGGCTATCGCGGTGCCGAGCAGTTCGACGGTGAAGTGCTGGCGGTCAGCGACGACGGCGTGATCAGCGCCAGTCATCTCGGCTGCATCGAATTCGCGCGCGAGGTGATCCACACGCTGGATCTCTACAGCGCCGCCGACCGTGCCGACTGGTATCGCCTGTTCAAGCACGCGCAGCTGCCGCCCTGGTGCGTCGGCGAAGCGGTGGCGGCCTGAAGGAGGGTGACATGAACAAGACGCTGCAACGCACCGTGCGGGCGTATCGCCCGCTGTACCTGCATGGCTTGCTGCTGGACGGCCAGTACCGGCTGCCGCGGGCCGATCCGCCGCCGGTCGCTGCGGCGGCTCGGCGCGCGCGGCCGGCCCTGCTGGCCATGTTGTTCCAGCTGGTCCTCCACCCGCGCGGGCCGGGCGCCCGCCATGGCGGACGGACGTCCGCGGAACCCCATCGCTGAACCGAACCGTCACCCCTGCCTGGCAAGGAACCTTCCATGGACCACCCACGCGTCACCTTCTTCCACGCCCCGAATAGCCGTTCCGGCGGCACCCGCGCCCTGCTCGAGGAGCTCGGCGCCGACTACGACCTGCATGCGCTCAACCTGAAGACCGGCGACACGCGCAAGCCGGAATACCTGGCGATCAACCCGATGGGCAAGGTGCCGGCGATCCGCCATGGCGAGGCGCTGGTCACCGAGCAGCCGGCGGTGTTCCTGTACCTGGCCGATCTCTACCCCGAAGCCGGGCTGGCACCGCCGCTCGGCGATCCGCTGCGCGGGCCGTATCTGCGCTGGCTGGTCTACTACGGCTCGTGCTTCGAGCCGGCGGTGATCGACAAGTCGATGCAGCGCGAGCCTGCGCCGCCCTCGACCTGCGCCTACGGCGACTACGACACCATGCTGAAGACGCTCACCGACCAGCTCGCACGCGGCCCGTACCTGCTGGGCGACACCTTCAGCGCCGCCGACGTGCTGTGGGGCACGGCGCTGAACTGGACGGTGACGTTCAAGCTGGTGCCCGAGTTGCCAGTGATCCGTGCCTACATCGACCGCGTGCTGGCGCGTCCGGCGATGCAGCGCGCCGCCGCGGCCGATGCCGCGCTGGCGGCGGCGCAGTCGGCGTGAACCAAGGGCATGGTCGCGCGTTGCCTACGCGTTCGTCGCGGCCATGACCTTCGACGCTGGCCGGCACGCGCCGCCTCGGTAATCATGCGCGGATGCGCCGTGCCGATCGCCTGTTCCTCATCATCCACGCCCTGCGCGGCCGACGCACCGCGCTGCAGGCGCGCTCGCTGGCGCAGACCCTGGGCGTGTCGCTGCGCACGGTCTACCGCGACGTGGCCGACCTGCAGTTGTCCGGGGTGCCGATCGAAGGCGAGGCCGGCGTCGGCTACATGCTGCGCAAGGGTTCGGACATCCCGCCGCTGATGTTCAACGCCGACGAACTCGAGGCCCTGGTGGTCGGTTCGCGCTTCGTGCAGGCGTTCGCCGGCGTGCGCCTGGCCGAGAGCGCGCGCTCGGCGCTGTTGAAGATCGAGGCAGTATTGCCGCCGGACCTGCGCGAGCGTGCCGGCAGCACGCGCATCTTCGCCCCGGTGTGGCGCGACCAGTACCGCGAGGATTTCGCCGCGCTGATCGACCAGTTGCACGCGGCGATCGTCGGCAACCAGGTATTGCGGCTGGACTATCGCGATGAGGCCGGGCAATCCAGCGTGCGCGAGGTCGAGCCGTTGTGCCTGTCGTTCTGGGGCGGCAAGTGGACGCTGGGCGCATGGTGCCGGTTGCGCGCGGATTTCCGCAATTTCCGCCCCGACCGCATCGGTGAGGGCACGCCGACCGGCGAGGTGTTTGTCGACAGCGCCGAGCGCGGCTTGGCTGCCTACCTGCGCGCGGTCGGCGTGGATCAGCTCGCGCTGCGCTGAACGCGCTTGCCGTGTTCAAGCTCCGGCCCGCGCGTTAGGCTTGACGGGTTCGCCGGATCGCGCGGCGTTGCGCCTGCCGATCGCCCTTCAAGGAGCCCGTGTTGAAGATGACCTTCCGGATCACCCGCCTCGCCGCACTGACGCTGGCGCTCGGCGTGTTCGTCATGGCAACGGCGATGGCGGCGCCGGCCGCCGCCGCGAGCAACGCGGATGCGCAGTTCAAGCGTATCTACACCACCGAGTGGGCATGGCGCAGCGGCCATCCCGGCACGGCGGATGCCGGGGCCGACAGCGGCCGGCTCGACGACGTCGGCGCGGCCAGCCAGCAGCGGCGGCTGGATTACTGGCAGCGCGTGATGAAGCAGCTCGACGCGATCGACGTGGCGCAGCTGTCGCCGGGCAACCGGGTCAACTTCGAGGTCTACCACGCGCAGATCGGCAATCTGCTGGCCGACCAGAAGTTCAAGACCTGGCAGATGCCGTTCAACAGCGACTCGGCGTTCTGGTCGGACCTCGGCTACGAGCTCGGCGGCGGCCGCCTGCGCAGTGTCGACGACTACCACAAGTACCTCGACCGGCTGGACCAGATCCCGGCCTATTTCGACCAGCAGATCGCCAACATGCGGCTGGGCCTGAAACGCGGCTTCAGCGTGCCGCGCGAAGTGCTCAAGGGCCGCGATGTTTCCATCGCCGCGGTGGCGGATCTGAAAGACCCCACCCAGAGCAGCTTCTACAAGCCGTTCAAACAGCTGCCCGCCACGATCCCCGCCGACCAGGCGCAGGCGCTGCAGGGCCAGGCGCTGCAGCGCATCCGCGACGAGGTGATCCCGGCCTACGCCAAGCTGCTGCAGTTCTTCCGCGACGAATACGTGCCGCAGGCGCGCACCACGCTGGCGGCCGAGGCGTTGCCCGACGGCAAGGCGTTCTACCGCCAGCAGATCCGCGAGTACACCACGCTCGACCTCAGCCCCGACGCGATCCACAAGATCGGCCTGGAGCAGGTGGCGAAGATCCACGCGCAGATGCTGGAGGTGATGAAGGACACCGGCTTCAAGGGCGACTTCCCGGCCTTCCTGGCCTTCCTGCGCAGCGATCCGCAGTTCTACGCCAAAACCCCGCAGGAGCTGCTCGACAAGAGCGCGTGGGTGGCCAAGGAAGTGGACGGCCAGATGGCCAAATTCTTCGGCCATCTGCCGCGCTCGCGCTTCGCCATCGTGCCGGTGCCGGCCGACATCGCGCCGTACTACACCTCCGGCCGCGGCGGCGCCGACGCCTACCTGGTCAATACCTACGATCTGCCCTCGCGGCCGCTGTACAACATGCCGGCGCTGACCCTGCACGAGTCGTATCCGGGCCACGCGCTGCAACTCGAGTTGGCCGAGGAACGGCATGACCAGCCGGCGTTCCGCCGCAACGGCTACATCTCCGCCTATGGCGAGGGCTGGGGCCTGTATTCGGAATACCTCGGCAACGAGATGGGCATCTACAAGACGCCCTACGAGAAGTTCGGCTTCCTCACCTACCAGATGTGGCGCGCATGCCGGCTGGTGGTCGATACCGGCGTCCACCACCTGGGTTGGACACGGCAGCAGGCGATCGACTACCTCACCAGCAACACCGCGCTGTCCGATCGCGAGATCGCCAACGAGGTGGATCGCTACATCAGCTGGCCCGGCCAGGCGCTGTCCTACGAGCTGGGCTACCTGAAGATCCGCGAGTTGCGCGAAAAAGCCGAACAGGCGCTGGGCGCGAAGTTCGACATCCGCCACTTCCACGACACCGTGCTGTCCACCGGCTCGGTGCCGCTGCCGGTGCTGGCCAAGCGCATCGACCATTTCATCGCCGACGGCGGCCCGGAACCGGATTTCGGCTGCGACTGCGCCAAGCCGAAGGACGCCGGCGACGGCGCCTGAGTGCGACCCGGGCGGGCCGGGCATTCACTTTATGGATGTAGTAACATCGGCACATACTTCATGTGGAGAGTTGCACCATGACCGCCCGCTCCGCCCGCATCGCCGAGGCCTCGCCGCGTTACGCACCGCCGGCCGACACCCTGGGCCCGCCCGCGCTGCGTTCCTTCTTCCGCCTCGCCGAGGCGTGGCAGCTGCGTGCGGCCGAGCAGCGCCGCCTGCTCGGCGATCCGCCCGAATCCACCTTCTACAAATGGAAGCGCGAGCAGGGCGGCAGCCTGGGCCGCGACACGCTCGAGCGCATCAGCTACCTGCTCGGCATCTGGAAGTCGCTGCAGATCCTGTTCCCCGATCCAGCCCAGGCCGATGCGTGGCTGCACAAGCCGAACGCCGCGTCGCTGTTCGGCGGTCACTCCGCGCTGGAACGCATGCTGTCCGGCAACGTCGCCGACCTCTACGTAGTGCGCCAGTATCTGGATGCGCAACGCGGCTGATCGCAGTCCGCGATACACCCGCCCGCGACCCTGCGTCCCCCTGTAGGAACGCACCCTGTGCGCGATGCTTCTGCTCCGTACCCCAGCGTGAAAGGCATCGCGCACAGGGTGAGCTCCTGCAGAAGGTGCCGCACCCATGGAGATCCGATGTCGCCCTCGTTGCCACCCCTCAAACGCATCCGCTGGAGCCACGCCTGGCGCATCGTGCCCAGTCGCTTTCCGCCGGTCGGCGTCTATGACCGCATCGCCGACCCGGCCGACATCGACGCGCTGTTCGGGATCGAGGCGCTGACCAATCCGCGCCTGCGCGAGGAAGCCGATGCGCTGAAGCTGGTGCCGAAGGAGCATCGCATCAGCGGGCCCGGCGCCACCCCGGTGATGGCCGCGTTCACCCATCTCAACCCGGAAGGCAGCCGCTTCTCCGACGGCACCTGGGGCGTGTTCTACGCCGCGCACAGCGTGGCCACCGCGGTGGAGGAAACCGTGTACCACCGCGAGCGCTTCCTCGCCGCCACCGCCGAACCGGCCTGCAGCATCCAGATGCGCTGCTACCGGACCAGCGTGGACGCCCGCCTGCACGACATCCGCGGCGGCTGGAAGGCCGAGCACGATCCGGACGTCTATACGGCCAGCGTGAAACTGGCGCGAGTGTTGCGCGAGGCGGGTTCCAACGGCATCGTCTACGACAGCGCCCGCCACCCGGGTGGCGAATGCCTGGCCGCGTTCCAGCCCGACGTGGTCGCGCCCTGCGTGCAGGCACAGCATCTGGTCTATCGCTGGGACGGCGCGCGCATCGCGCAGGTGCTGGAAGTCTCGGAGCTGAGCCGGCCGCACGCGGTCGGCACGACGAAGTCGAAGCCTTCGGACGGGAAAGCCTGATGGGGAGAATCGCCGCCGCACCATCGACCTGTTCACGCCCGTGCTGGGGAGCGATGGCCAGCCGCAGCCGCAATGGTCCGGGCCGGACAGCCTGCACTTGAACCGGCGCGGCTACGCGCGGTGGATCGAGCGGCTCAAACCATGGGTGGATGCGCACGGCAACCCCGCCACGCACGATTGACCCGCGACTGCCCGTTATCCCGGCGAGAGCCGGGATCCAGGGTATTTCGGATCGGCCATCAAGGCGCTGGGTTGCTGTTTTCGCCGGAACGACGGAGGTCCATCGAGACTTCTGGTTGAGCGCTCAGGTATCCGCGTTGGTCGCCCAGCCCACCCGGTCGCCGCGGGTGAACACGCGGTCCGTGTCCAGCACGTCGCCGGCCGCGTGGGCCGGTTGGTCGTGCAGCTTCGCGTAGATCGGCGTGAAGTCCGGCCGCGTCGCCTCGAACAGCTGCTCGAAGTCGTCGATCACGAAGTAGGTCTGCTGGTAGGTGTCGATGCGGTAGCGCGTGCTCATCACGCGTTCCAGGCCGAAGCCGATGCGGTTGGGCGAGGGCGAATCGAGGCAGTAGATCGACTCGCCCTTGGAGCTGACGATGCCGGCGCCGTAGATGCGCATGCCCTCGGGCGTGTTCATCAGGCCGAACTCCACCGTGTACCAGTACAGCCGGGTCAGGTTCATCAGCGCGTCGGGGCCGATCGCGAAGGCCTTCATGCCGCCGCGGCCGTAGGCCTGCATGTAGTCGGCGAACACCGGGTTGAGCAGCAGCGGCACGTGGCCGAACAGGTCGTGGAACAGGTCCGGTTCGCTCAGGTAATCGAGCTGGTCGGGCTTGCGAATCCACCAGCTGACCGGGAAGCGGCGGTTGGCCAGGTGATCGAAGAACACCTCGTCCGGCAGCAGCCCTTCCACTGCCACCAGCTGCCAGCCGGTGGCGGCGCCGAGCACCTGGTTGACCTCGCTGAACTTCGGGATGCCGCCGTCGCCCAGGCCGAAGCGCTCCACGCCTTCCATGAACTCGGCGCAGGCGCGCCCGGGCAGCAGTTCGCGCTGGCGCTTGAACAAGGTGTCCCACACTTCATGGTCGGTTTTGCTGTAGCTGGCCCACGGCTGCTCGACCACGCCGGTGGCGTAGACCGGCACGTAGCCGCGGTCGGTCTGCTGGTGTTCGATCTTGCGCGGCGCGGGGGTGTCCATGGCAGGTCTCCGAAAAAGCAGCGGATTGCACCCCTCAGCTTAGGCCGAAAAGCGGGCACGAAGCTTGTTTTGTTGTCAGCTATTGGGTGCGCATTGCACTATTATTGCTTAAACCAAGCTAAACGTCGGAGAATCTTGCCATGGCCACGCTGGACCGCACTGACCTGCGCATCCTCGCCGTGCTGCAGGGCGAAGGCCGCATCAGCAACGCCGAGCTGGCCGAACGGGTCAACCTGTCGCCCTCGGCCTGCCTGCGCCGGTTGCAGCGGCTGGAATCGGACCGGATCATCACCGGCTACGCCGCCCAGGTCGATCCGCAGGCGGTGGGCCTGGGCTTGCAGGCGTTCGTGCGGGTGCAGCTGGCCAAGCACGAACACGCCGCGGTGGAGCGCTTCGTGGAACGGGTCAACGGCTGGAGCGAAGTGGTGGCCTGCCACGCGCTGACCGGCGACATGGATTACCTGCTGCACGTCTGCGTTGCCGACCTGGCCGACTTCTCGCGTTTCCTGCTCGATCACCTGCTCAATGCCAGTGGCGTGGCCGATGTCAATTCCAGCTTCGTGCTGCGCACGGTGAAGCGCTCGCCTTCGCTGCCGCTGCAGCATCTGCAACAGTGAGGGACACGTGGCGCGGCCGTTCAGCGCCGGCATGTCCGCTTGGCAGTCGACTGACGCTAAACTGATCCGTTGATGAGCCTCGACACCGCCACGACTGCCGAACGCGACCTGCTGCGCCCGCTGCGCTATCTGTGGCGGGTGCCGTTGCTGCTGATCCATGCCGTGCTGGCGATCGCGCTGGCCGGGCTGGTGATGAGCTGGAACCGCGACCGCGTGATGCGCGACGGCCGCGAGCCGCTCCCGCACCGGCTGGTGCGCTGGTGGTCGCTCGGCCTGATGCGCATCTTCGGCTTGCGTGCCGTGCGCGTGGGCGAACCGCTGCCCGACCCGGTGCTGTTCGTGGCCAACCACACCTCGTGGATCGACATCGAGCTGCTGCACAGCCAGCGCGCGGCCTGCTTCGTGGCCAAGGCGGAAATTGCCGGCTGGCCGCTGGTCGGCTGGCTGGCCGCCAGCGGCGGCACCATCTTCCACCGCCGCGGCAACAACCATTCGCTGGCCGCAGTCATGCAGGTGATGGTCGAACGCCTGCGCGCCGGGCGTTCGGTGGCGGTGTTTCCCGAAGGCGGCAGCGGCTACAACGGCGTGCTCAAGGTGTTCCACGCGCGCATCTTCCAGGCCGCGCTGGAAGCCGAGGTGCCGGTGCAGCCGGTGGCGCTGCGCTTCGCCCGCGACGGCCGCCGCGTGATCGACGTCGGTTTCCGCGAGCACGAGAGTTTCCTGGCCAACTTCCTGCGCCTGTTGGGCGAGCCGCCGATGGATGCCGAGGTGCATTTCCTGGCCCCCGTGCCGGTCAATGGGGATGGGCGCCGGCGCATGGCCGAGCAGGCGCGCGAGCGCATCGCCGTCGCGCTGGCGGACCGCCCTGCATGACGCTGCCCCGGGGCAAGGATTTCCGCCCGCCCTGGCCCCTGCGCAGCGGGCACATCCAGACCATGTTGTCCTCCAGCGGCGTGCGCCGACTGTTGCTGCCGCGCGCGGCGAAGACGGTGCTGCAGGGCGCCGAGCCGGTGGTGCTCGATGGCGGCGGCGGCGTGCGCCTGACCGGCGCCTACACCGCGCAGAAGAACCGCCCGCAGTCGCGCGGCCTGGCGGTGCTGTTCCACGGCTGGGAAGGCAGCGTCGATTCCACCTACGTGCTGCAGACCGGCAGCCGCCTGCTCGCCGACGGCTGGGACATCTTCCGGCTGAATTTCCGGGACCACGGCGACAGCCACGGCCTCAACGAGGCGCTGTTCCACTCCTGCCGGCTCGACGAAGTGGTGCACGCGCTGGGCGAGATCGCCACGCGCTGGCCGGCACGACCGATGGCGGTGGCCGGGTTTTCGCTGGGCGGCAATTTCGCGCTGCGCGCGGCGATGCAGACCTCGCGCGTGGGGATTCCGCTCGGCTACGCCTTGGCGGTGTGCCCGATCATCGACCCGGCGGTGGGCCTGTTCTCGCTGGAGGAAACCGCGCCGTGGTTCTACCAGGCGTACTTCATGCGCAAGTGGCGCCACTCGCTGCTGCTCAAGCAGAAGGCGTTCCCGCAGCACCAGTATTTCGAGATGTCGGAGTTGAAGAAGCACCTGCGCGGACTGACCGAGGCGCTGGTACTGCGCCACACCGATTTCAAGTCGCTGCAGCAGTATCTGGACGGCTATTCGGTCGCCGGCGACGCGATGCAGGCGATGCAGATTCCCGCCACCATCCTCACTGCGAAGGACGACCCGGTGATCCCGGTCGCCAGCTTCGAGCAACTGCGCCTGCCACCCAATGTCGAGCTGGACATCACCGACTTCGGCGGCCACTGCGGCTTCATCCGCGGCGCCGACATGGTCAGCTACACCGACGACTACATCGCCGCGCGCTTCAACGCCCTGGCCGCCGGTGCCTCACCGATCGGCTGAAGAGCCGCGCGCCTCTGCTTTCACGAATCCCGAATCCCGAATCCCCAATCCCGGCTTGCTCAGGGCATCGCCCGCCGGCGCAGCCAGCTGGCGATGCTCATGCGGTCGCGCGTGGCCGGCAGCACCTCGTGTTCGAACTGCGCCGACAGGAACAGCAGCAGCGTGCCGGCCTGCGGATAGATATCGCGCGATGAACCATCAGCCAGATACAGCCGCAGCGCCCCGCCGTCGGCCTCCCGCCAATCCTCGTTGAGATAGAACACCGCCGACACCACCCGCGCGTCGCTGTGGCGCAGGCGATCGCGGTGGCGTGCGTAGCGGGCGCCGGGCCGGTACACCGCGTAGTGCGATTCGCAGTCGACCAGACCCAGCATCAGCTCGCGATTGAGCACGCCGCGCAACGCGTCGAGGCGATCGGCAAACGCCTGCTGCGGCGCGCTCATCGCGCCGTCGACGAACCAGCGCGTGCTGTCGCCGCGCAGCGCCGAATGCGTGTGCCCGGCGCCGGTGCCGGCCGGCTGCAGCCGCTGCGCGTCGTGCAGCGCCGCGCATTCTTCGGCGAGCGCGCGCACCTGCGCCGGTTCCAGCCAGTCGTCCAGCACGCACCAGCCGTCGGCCGCCAGCGCGTTCGCCGCAGCGAGGAAAGAGGTGCTGCCGCTGTGCATCGGACGCCCTGGTGGGTGGAACGGCGGGATGGAGGAATCCGGCGCGGCCGCGCCGGCGCGCGCAGCATACGCCGAAACGCGTGCCCTCAGCGCGGCGTTTCGCGCAGCGGATCGAGCAGGCCGGCCAGGCCGTTGTGGTCGATCTCCAGCATCAGTGCCAGCAGGCGACCGAGCTGCCCGGGCGGAAAGCCCTTGCGCGCGAACCAGGCCAGGTACGCCCCGGGCAGGTCCGCCAGCAGCCGACCCTGATACTTGCCGCAAGGCATGCGGGCGGTTGCCAGTTTCCGCAGGTCCTCCGCTTCCATCAATCCGCCGCCACGCAGCGCCCCTGCGCCCATGCGCGCAGCGCCTCCACCTGTTCGCGCATCAGCACCGACAGCGGGCGGGTCTGTTGCAGGGCGCGGAGCAGGGCGGCCTGGTCCGGGCCGTGGCCGGCGGTGTCGTACAGCGCGCTGACGATGGCCTGCTCGATCTCGGCGCCGGAGAAGCCCTCGCTGGCGGCGGCCAGCGCGGGCAGGTCGAACGCCGCCGGGTCGAGCTGGCGGCGCTTGAGGTGCAGGGCGAAGATTTCCCCGCGCACCGCTTCGCTCGGCAGGTCGACGAAGAAGATCTCGTCGAAGCGACCCTTGCGCAGCAGCTCGGCGGGCAGCTCCTGCACCGCGTTGGCGGTGGCCACGGTGAACACCTTGGCCTTGCGTTCGGCCATCCAGGTCAGCAGGTAGCCGAGCACGCGGCGCGACACGCCGCCGTCGTCGCCGCCGTTGGCCAGGCCCTTCTCGATCTCGTCGATCCACAGCACGCAGGGACTGAGCAGCTCGATGCTGGCCAGCGCCTCGCGCAGGTTCTTTTCGGTCTCGCCCTGGTACTTGTCGTACAGCGTGCCGAAATCCAGCCGCACCAGCGGCACGCCGAAGCCGCCGGCGATCGCCTTCGCCGCGAGGCTCTTGCCGCAGCCCTGCACGCCCAGCAGCAGCACGCCCCTGGGCGGGTCCAGCCGCGGCGTCGCTTCGGGCGAGAGGAACACCGCGCGACGACGCTGCACCCATTCGCGCACGCGCGCCACGCCGGCGATGTCGGCGAAGCTGGCGGTGGCGTATTCGTAGTGCAGCAGGCCGGAGCGGTTGAGCAGGTTGAACTTGGACTGCATCAGCACCGGCAGATCGTTGGGGCCGAGCGCGCCGTCGGCGTAGATCAGCTTGCGCACGATGCGCCGCGCGTCCGGTGCGGTCAGGCCGAGCAGGTTGCGCACGATGGTGCGCGCCGCGTCGTTGTCCACCTCGATCTTGCGGCCCTGTTCGCGCTGCCAGCCGGCCGCCTCGCCGCGCAGGATGCCCGCCAGCTCCTTGATGTCCGGCAGCGCCAGCGGCACGCGCAGCGCCAGCGCCTCCAGCCCGGCGGGCAGTTCGATTTTCGCGCCGACCAGCACGATGGTGTGCGCGGCCGAGCGCTGCCGCTGCACGATCTCGCGCAACTGGCGCAGGCTCATCGCGTAACCCAGCAGCGGGTGGAAATCGAACAGCAGGTAGATCCCCGCCTCGCCCTGGGCGCGGATCGCGTCCAGCGTGGACGTCGCGTCCGGCGGCACCGCGCCGCCGTGCTGGGCAAAGTCGAGGCGGCTCAGGCCGTCGGTCAGCGTCCAGCGCCACAGCGGGCGCAAGGCCTGCGCGATCACGTGGCGGAAGCAGTCGATCACCCGCTGCTCGTCCACCGTCTCGATCACCAGCAACGGCGTCGCCGCGCGTACCAGCGTGGTGAGGTCGTCCAGTTCGCTCATGCCGCTCCCCTGAAAGGGCACCAGTTTAGCGGGCGGCGCTGTTTCCGGCTTCGCGCCGCGGTATACAGTGACCGGGACCTGCAACCCGGCGGAGACACTCCATGCATCTGCGCAGCGACAACTTTGGCGATGGCCAGCGCATTCCCGCGCGCTTCACCTTCGGCAGGATCGCCGATCCCTTCGCGCTGTCGGACAACCACAGCCCGCATCTGGCCTGGCGCGACGCGCCGGCGGCCACGCGCTCGTTCGTGCTCACCTGCATCGACACCGACGTGCCCAGCCGCGGCGACGACGTGAACCAGGCCGGCCGCACGGTGCCGGCGGACCTGCCGCGGGTGGAGTTCGTGCACTGGCTGATGGCGAACATCCCGGCCGAATGCGGCGAACTGGCCGCCGGGGCGTGCAGCGACGGGATCACCCCGCGCGGCAAGCGCGAGCCGTTCGGCCCGCCGGGCAGTGTGCAGGGCGTGAACGACTACACCGGCTGGTTCGCCGGCGACGCCGACATGGGTGGCGAGTACCTCGGCTACGACGGCCCGTGCCCGCCGTGGAACGACACGCTGCTGCACCACTACCACTTCACCGTGTACGCGATCGACGTCGCCGCGCTGCCGCTGGCCAGGGGCTTTTCGCGCGACCAGTTGCGTGCGGCAATGGCCGGCCACGTGCTGGACCAGGCCACGCTCACCGGCACCTGCAGCCTCAATCCCGCGGTGGCCGGCTGAAGGCGTGAGTGCGCGTGGGCATGGCGTGCAGGCGGACGGCGGTATCCTTCACGCCCGCATGGCGCGTGCTGTGGGTGAATGACACCACCCACCACGAGAGATGTTCCCATGCTGCACTACGCCCTGGTCTTCCTGGTCATCGCGCTCATCGCCGCGATCCTCGGCTTCGGCGGCATCGCGGGCGCCGCGACCGGCATCGCGCAGGTCCTCTTCTTCATCTTTCTGATCCTGGCCATCATTGCGTTCTTCCGCCGCGTCAAGTAACCCCACTATCATCCAGGAGCATGTCATGCCGGAGCAGGTCATGAACCCGAACGAACCTACCCCCAGGTCCTCCGTCGACGAGCGCATCGACGAGCGCGCCGACCGCGTCAAGCAGGCCACCTCGCAGGCCGTGGCCGGCGCCAAGGAGAAGGTCGGGCATGCCGCCGACCGCGTCGAGCAGGGCCTGCACCACGCCACCGACAAGACCGCGTCGGCCGCGCACCGCACCGTCGACAAGGCGGCCGAAGTGGGCGAGCAGGGCCGCGCCGCCTACGAGCACACCCGCGACCGCGCCGACGAGTTCCTGGAGCAGGCGCGCGAGTACGTGCGCGAGAAGCCGATCCAGGCGGTAGCCATTGCGCTGGGCGCCGGCTGGTTGCTTGGCCGCATCCTGCGGCGTTGAGCCGCTGATGGTCGGGCAGGGTGATGCCACCCGCGAGACGGCGCCGGATCCGGCGCCGTCGTCGTCTGGCCTGTTCGAGGAGGTCGCCCGCCTCGGCGCGGCGCTGAAGCACCTGTTCGGCGCGCAGAAGGATCTGCTGGCGGCGGAGCTGGGGCTGGCACGCAGCGCGGTGTCGTGGCTGCTGCTGGCCGCTCTGGCCGCCACCGTGGCCGGCGTCAGCTTCGGCCTCACCGTGCTCGGCCTGCTCGGCGTGCTGCTGGCCCAGTGGCTGGGCTCGTGGGTGTGGGCGCTGCTGGTGCTGGCCGTGCTGCAGCTGCTGTTCCTGTTCGGCGCGGTGCTGCTGTTTCGCCGCTGCATGCACTGGATGAGCCTGCCGGCCACGCGCGGGCAGTGGGGTGCGATGATGCGCGAGGGCGTGCGCGGGATCGAGGCGGAAACCGCCGCCGCACCGGCCGCGCCGCGTGCCGCGCCGGGGGAGGAGGGGCGATGAAGTTGACGAAGCAACTGGCTGAGGTGCGCGCCGCGCAGGCACGCATGGCGCTGGCGCGGCACGACGTGGGTGAGCCGGTCGCCGCCTTGCTGGCGCGTGGACGCGCCTGGCCGCTTGCCACGGTGGGCGTCGCGGCGGGCGCCGGCTTTGCGCTGGGCAGCCTCGACGTGCATCCGCTGCGGGTGCCGGGGCTGACTTCGCTGGTCGGCGGCGGGCTGGCCGACGTGCTGGCGCAAAGTGCCCATCTGCTGGCCGCGGTGGGCGTGGCGGCGCATGCCGCCGCCGATACCCCCGCAGCAGCCGCGGCGGACGGCGCGCCGACCCCGTGAGCACCGAACCGGAGCTGGCGTTGCCGGATGCGGACGGAACGCCGCGCGCGCCGACCTCCGCGGCGACGCTCCCGCCGCTGCCGGCCGATCCGCTGCCGGCCGGCCATCTGCCGCGACCGCTGGCGCGCCGGCTGCACAGCGCGCGCGGCACGCGCCGCCACCTGCGCGCCATCCGCATGCTGCTCAACGCGATGCTGCTGCTGGCGCTGCTGTACACCGTCACGCTGACCCGCGCGCTGCTGATCCCGCTGGTGCTGGCCGCCTTCATCGGGCTGGCGCTCAACCCGATCGTGGCCGCCGGCGCGCGGGTGCACCTGCCGCGCTGGCTCACGGCGCTGGTGCTGATGATCGGCCTGGTGGCCGGCATCGGCGCAGGCGTCGGCCAGCTCACGCAGCCGGCGCTCGGCTGGTTCCACGGCGCGCCGTCGGCGATCCGCAGTTTCGTGCCCAAGGTGCGCAGCCTGACCCGGCCGCTGGAGGCGGCCAACCGCGCCACCCAGACCCTGGTCACCGGCACCACGCGCAGCACGGCGACGGCGGCGCCGCCGCCGCTGTCGATCAGCGCGTGGGATGTCGTCTCCACCGCGCCGCGGGTGCTCGCCGCGGTGCTCGGCGTGATGCTGCTGGTGTTCTTCTTCCTGGTCTATGGCGACAGCATGCTGCGGCGCCTGGTGGAGCTGACGCCGAGCTTCTCCTACAAGCGCCACGCGGTCAGCATCGTGCGCAGTTTCCAGAGCGAGATCTCGCGCTACCTGCTCACCGCGCTGTCGATCAACACCGCGCTGGGCGCGATCACCGCCGGCATGCTGTGGCTGTATGGCGTGCCCGATGCGCTGCTGTGGGGCGCGGTGGCGATGTTCGCCAACTTCATCCCGTACGTGGGCGCGATCTTCACCACCTTGCTGCTGGCCTTCGTGTCGATGCTGTACGCCAAGACCGCCGAGCTGGACGTGTTCCTGCCGGCACTCACCTTCGCTGCCATCACTATCGTCGAGGGCAACCTGATCACCCCGCTGATCCAGGGCCGCAGCATGCGCCTGTCGCCGATCGCGATCCTGTTGTGGCTGCTGGTGTGGGGCTGGCTGTGGGGCATCCCCGGTGCGCTGCTGGCGGTGCCGATGCTGACCTGCGCCAAGCTGATCTGTGAGCGCGTGCGCGGCTGGGAGTGGTTCGCGCTGATCGTGTCGCGCTGACAGCGGTCACGATCGCTGCGACCGGATCGTCCTGGGGGTGGCCGCGCATGGCGGCAGCCCCGAGGAAGCGATGATGAACAAGCAGGCAAGTCTGATAACGCTCAAGGCCCGGCCCGGCCAGCGCGACGAGATCCGGCGGGTGTGGGAGCGCTACGCCCGCGACTACGTTGCCGGCAGCACGCTCGGCTTCTACTACTGCTACGACGACGCCGATCCCGACCGGATCCTGGTGTTCGGGCTCGGCGACCCGGCCAGCCTGCAGGACTTTGCGCAGCAGCCCTGGTTCCCCGATTATCAGCGCGACACGCACGCCCTGCTCGCCGAGCCGGGCGAGATCCGCCGCGCGACGCCGCAGTATGCGAAGAACGACACCTCACGGGAAGCGCCATGAACGACCACGCGATCAACCTGCGCGACAAGCTGGCCCGCTTCGCCGAACACTGGTCGCCGCGGGTCATCGCCGAGATGAACGACTACCAGTTCAAGCTGGTCAAGCTGCAGGGCGAGTTCGTCTGGCACACGCACGCGGAGACCGACGAGGTGTTCATCGTGCTCGACGGCGCCATGGTGCTACAGTTCCGCGACAAGTCCGTGCCGCTGGCCGCCGGCGAAATGTACGTCGTGCCCAGGGGTGTGGAGCATTGCCCCGTTGCCGAGCGGGAGTGCTGCGCGATGCTGGTCGAGCCGCGCGGCGTGGTCAACACCGGCGAGGCCGGTGGCGCCTATACCGCACAGAACGACGTGTGGGTGTAGCGGCGGGGCGTTCGGCGTCGTCGCGCTGCGTCGCAGCAGGAAATCCGCGATGGCCAGCGCTTGCCGGCACCCGTCGAGCGGTGCGATGGAGTCGGGTCCGGCCCTAGAAGCGAACCGCCCAACCCAGCTCCAGCACCGGGTAGATCGTCTGGTCCCGCGCGCGGCGCAGCCCGTTCTCCCGGCCTGTCGCGGCTGCCGCCATGCCGGCTTGCGCGTAAAAGCCGGTGGTCGTCGCGCGGTAGCCGACCCCCAGATACGCCGCCAGCTGGCGATGCCAAGGCATGCGCGGCGGAACCCACCCGTCGCCCGACACGCCCCGGTAGCGTGCCGGCGGAGGGGCCATGGCGGCCACGCGGATATCGTCGATCACCGCGCCGACCGACAGCAGCAAACCGCCCTGCCGCGGGTGCCAGTCGAACCTGGCGATGGACACGTCGAACATGTCGGCGGTAGCCGCCCGCGCGTTGCCGTGGCCGGCCGCACGCGTCGCGCCCGACCCCTCCACCGCACGCGCCGTGCCGCACGGCAGCGCGAGCGCGGCGAGTGTCAGTACGACCAGGGCGATCTTGTTCATGGCAGGTGACCACGGTGCGGAGGCGGCCACCCCCGCGGCCGCCGTCCGCCCCCTTATCGCGCGATTCGCGCCTCCGTGCAGGCTGTATTGCCCGAACTGCTAGCGGCATCAAGGCGGGAATGCGAACGACTTGGCAGAACGCCGGCGGTGGTTCAGCGGCCGCCTCATGACGCGGCGAACACTTCCGCCCCGCTGTTGCTGAAAGGTGTGATCTCGAATGATCCAGCCCGAAGATTTGTTGTTTGCAACGCTGCGTGCCAGGAGTTCACATGCTCAGCCGTCGACAATTCCTCAAGGGATCCCTCGCCACTGCTGGCGCCACCTTCGCATCGGGAGCGACATCACGCCCATCCGGGCTTGTTGCCCGACCGTCCGAGCCGCCGGCCCAGCGACTGCGGCTGGCTACCCGGCGCGCCGGGTTCCAGGAGTCTCGCGCGTACTCAGAAACCGGGGCCATGCAGCGATGCGTCGGGTGTGCCGGGCTGCAGGGCAGCCCTGTCGTGAGCGCCGGTAATCCGCGGCGTCGAAAGGCTCTCCACTGCTCTCCCGACGTCGCGGACTTTCAATCAACGACAAGCAGCAACGTTTGCCGCGATTCAACCGCTGCGCGTTGCAGCCCGCCTCGCCGTCGCTTGCGCGGAGGGGGTGGCTCACGGCCGGAACAAGGCACTCGGAAGTGCACTCTGAGCCTGAGGTTTCGTTCGCCAGAATGAACCGAAGCTTCCATCCCACGTAGATGGCCTCGGTGCGCAAGCTGTAGTGTTTGGGGCGCAAACGCCGCCGAACGTCGTCCAGTCGGCGGGGTGCAGACGCACCCGGGGACCCTGGATATCACCGACGATGGTGGGGGATAAGACATAGCGCCTCGATCCGTGAGATATGCAATGGCAGTATGGCTGCTGCGCACCTCCACCTCGACCCGGCAACTCCTTGTCCGTCCGCGGATTCATCCGCTTGACGCGTGCTGGTCGAAAGCTGAGCATCCGGTGCATATGCCCCGATCTGGGGTCTACTAAGCGTTAGCTGCCTCAAATGCACCCACTCGAAAACGTGTTTGAATGGCTCCCTGACTGCGACTTTGGCGTTATGGATCACGCCTTCGTTGAGCATGGCCGGGACTACTCGTTTCTCATCGAGGCATCGATGGGCAAAGATCCTGGTCGGCACCAATTGCAGTTCACCCATGTCACCGATCTCACCTACACCACAGCCGTAGCCAACGACGTCTGGGTACAGTCGTGGGGCGAAGAATTCGTTGTCTACCAGTCTTGGCTAGAGGCGGGCGAGCCCGATGGCTACGTTTGGGGAACTTGTTGGTCCATGGCTTGGCCCGGCATGAGCGCAGTTGAGCCGTCCAGCAAAGCGGATGAGTGGTCCCGTCGGCTCGGAAAGCCCATGTACGAGGCTAAGATCCAGACTGATCGCTTTTGCATCACACTTGTATTCCACAGCCTACGTACCCGAAAGATCAGCGACGAAGTTTCTACCGTTTCAAGTTGCATAGTCCCGCTGCCGGCCCCCAGCAGCTAACCAGTCATCCAAGCGGACGGCTGCGCCGCCGCTCAACTCCAGCGTTGAGGTTGTAGAAAAAGTCGGTTTGCCAAGTTGATCGCGGCGGCGCCGAAAATCGCCCTCACAGGAGGCGCTAGAATCGACGCGCAGCACCTTGGGAGGGGTCGAAGTACCCCCGGAAATCGGCAAATTCCTTGACCAAGGACTTTTTCTACAACCTCGTTAGGCCTCATGAAAAGCATCCTTGCGCCCGCCTTCCTGGCCGCCGCCGCTGTGTCGAGTTCCGGCACGCTACCGCTCTCGGAGCTACAGGTCAGTGGCATCGCCTCAGGCGCTGCAGAGGTGGACGTTGTCAGACAACTTGGCGAGCCCATACGGCGAGTAGAAACAGGTGAAGGTACGGAGCTCCACTATCCTGGCTTCGTGGTCACAGTCGCGTGGCTTGAGCAGCAAGCGTCGGGCGGCGAGCGCAGAGTGGCGGCACTTCTCGGTACCGATCCGCACGCATGCACTCCCCGTGGGCTTTGCCCAGGCATGCCGGTCGCGGCCGCGAATCGCCTTTATGGCTCGCCGGTAGTGGCCCAGCGCGAGACCGGCGACTTCCTCGAGTATTACCCCAAGGCACCCGGCTGTTGGCTGCAGCTGTCGGTGGCGTCTGGCATCATCAAGTCAGTCGCTGTGGCATGCCAGCCATGAGGCCTAACAATTCCTTAGGAGACTTCCCGTCGACCCCAGGCGCATGATGCCTTTGCCCTGAGCTTTCGGGCGACTGCTGGTGGTCGAGTTGTGCATCGTGTGGCGTGCTGCTTCGTCAGTTCGATGCGGCGTCGAACGTTGCCAGACTGCATTTCCTTAGACGGTCTTGTGGAGTCGATGGTGCCGGCTCGGACCAGGGTATAAACCGCGCCCGGGAACCTCATTCGTTCAGCTTCGACCGACTGGTCAAGTACTACCCGATGGCTCAGATCGAGCAGGCGCTGGCCGATTCGAAGAGTGGCGAGGTCATCAAGCCTATCCTGCGCATGGCGCAGGAACGGCGGACGCGACGGCCGCGGCGTGCGCAGCACGCGCGGAGCTCAGCCCAGGCGCAGCCAGCGGCGCACGGCGGCCAGGTTGCGGCGGCTGATTTCGGGACTGTGTTCGCTGCCGTCGAGCCGCGCGAGCACGCGGCCGTCAGGCAGGCTGCGCAGACCGACCAGGCGCGCGCGCGGCACCAGGCAATTGCGATGCAGGCGGATCAGCTGGTCGGGCCAGGCCTCTTCCAGTTGGCGCAGCGATTCCTCGATCAGCAGCTCGCCGCCGCTGTGCTGCACGACCACGTATTTCTCCTCGGCGAGCAGGCACAGCACGTCGTGCAAGGCGACGCGTACTTCCTCGCCGCGCAGGCGGCCGTGCAGGAAGGCCGTGGGCTCGCGCGCGCCGTCGTCGAGACGCCGCCGCGCGCGCTGCAGCGCGTCGCGCAGGCGCTCCAGCCGCACCGGCTTGAGCAGGTAATCCGCTGCGCCCAGTTCGAACGCCTGCAGCGCGTGCGCCTCGTAGGCGGTGCAGAAGATCACCTGCGGCCGTGCCCTGGCGGCGAGTCGCTGCGCAACCGCCACGCCGTCGACGCCAGGCATGTTGATGTCCAGCAGCAGCACGTCGGGCTGCAGCTCGTCGAGCGCGGCCAGCGCGGCCTCGCCGTCGGCGACGGTGCCGACCAGCTGCGTGTCGCTGCATTCGCCCAGCAACGCGGCCATGCGTGCGCGCGCCAGCGGCTCGTCGTCGACGATCAGCACGCGCATCAGGTGGACGCCCCGGGCAGGCGCAGCAGCACCCCGTAGTGATCGCCGCGCGGGCCGGCCTCGACCACCGCGCGTGGCCCGTAGCGGAAGGCCACGCGCTGGCGCACGCTGCGCAGGCCGTGGCCGTTGCCGGCGGCGGGCGGTGTCGACGACAGCGGATTGCTGATCTCGATGCGGATGCCGTCACCCTCGCGTGCGCCGCGCAGCACGATCTCGCCGCCTTCGCGCAGCGGCTGGATGCCGTGGCGCACGGCGTTCTCCACCAGTGGTTGCAGCAGCAGGCGCGGCAGCGGGAAATCCGCCGGCAGCTCGTGCAGTTCGCGCCGGATGCGCAGGCGCGGTCCGAGGCGCAGTTGTTCGATCGCGAGGTAGCGCTCGATCAGTTCGAGCTCTTCGCCCAGCGTGCCGTCGCCGCGCTCGGGCGAGCCCAGCGCGGCGCGGAACAGTTCGGAGAGGTCCTCCACCGTGCGCTCGGCGGCGGCCGGGTCGACCCGGATCAGCGCGGCTACGGTGTTCATGCTGTTGAACAGGAAATGCGGGCGGATGCGTGCCTGCAGCGCGTCCACCTGCGCGCGCGCCACCGCGGCCAGGCGCGCCTGCCACTGCGCCAGCACGTAGAAGTAGCGCAGCATGGCGGCGCCGAGCAGGGCGGCGATGATCGCGTTGTCGCGCACGAAGGCCGTCATCGGGCTGGCGATCAGGCCGGTCTGCAGCGCGCCGTCGAGCCAGCGCGTGATGGCGCTGGCGAGCAGCACGATCAGCACGATCAGCAGCCACACCGCGACGTAGGGCAGGTGCCCGGGCAGGCGTTGCAGCAGGTGCCGCAGCTTGCACAAGGCGAGCGTGACGACCATCGCCAGCCAGGTCACGAACAGCACGCCGACGCTGTAGGCGGGCCAGTCGTGGCGGTCGTCGCGGGCCAGCCACATCACGGTCACCGTCAGCGCGCCGACCACGAACAGTGCGAACAGCGCCGGCAGCTGGCAGAAGTCCGGCAGCGGGCTGTGTTCGGCGCGGCCGCGCGGGTCGCTGGCGGGCGTGGGTTCGGGCATGCGGCAAGTATGCCGCATGCGTTTGGGTGAGAGCCGGCGGGCGGTGCCCGCCCTATGTATGGACTCGCCCCTGGTGTCAACCGCTGTTTGGGCAGGAATGCACGGGCTGCATTTATGTATGAGGCCTCGTCGAGGTGGTCAGGTTTGACCACGGGCCGGCATCGGATGAG
>Ga0209916_1000167_pt1 | contig 137030 bp, 116 predicted proteins | sample ThiBio_1000_plan_FD_183956 | JGI IMG/M metagenome (GOLD analysis project Ga0209916, IMG submission 183956) | Wastewater bioreactor microbial communities from Cape Town, South Africa - Thiocy_solids_2 (SPAdes) | ecosystem: Engineered > Bioreactor > Thiocyanate-remediating > Anaerobic-Aerobic ...
TCTGTGTCAATCTGCTTCATCTGTGTTATCCGCGTCCTAATTTTAGGGCTTGTTCCGATTTATCGGAATATCGCAGATTTGATATGATTTTTATGATAAGTTGAAATTATACAATTCCTCTCAAGAATCTGCGTAAACCCGCCTCATCCGTGTCATCAGCGTTCTATCTATTTCTGTTCATTCGAAAACTCTACCTCAGCAAGCTGCGGCCAGTATTTTCCTGTCAGATAGAACTTTTTAGCGCTATGATCGAAAGCGATCCCATTCAGTACATCGCCATTTCCTTTCGCTTTTAATGTCAGATCCATACAGTCGATGGATTTTAAGACTTTCCCGGTCTCAGCTTCGATCGCAACTATTTTATTGGACATCCAGACGTTAGCATAAACGATTCCATCAACATATTCCAGCTCATTAAGATATTTTATCGGCCCGGCATTATCGTACACCTGAATAATTTTTTTGATGGCAAAGGTTGCCGGATCTCTGAAATACAAACGTTCGGAGCCATCACTCATGATCAGGTATTTTCCGTCATTTGTCAAGCCCCAGCCTTCGCCGGTATAAGAAAAAGAAAGATCTGTTTTGGCCAGCGAAGGAAAATCATAAACAAAACATTTCTGGGAAGTCCAGGTAAGCTGATACAGCTTATTGTTCAAGATGGTGATCCCTTCTCCGAAATAACCGGCATCCAGAGCAGTTTCTTTTTGAACCTCTCCTGACTTCAATTGCTTTTGCATTACCTTAGTTGCTCCCATCCGGTTCGGATCACCTGTTCCTTCGTAAAGTAAGCCATTGACGATTTCTAATCCCTGCGTGAAATCTTCCGTATTATGCGGATAGAGCGAAATAACTTTTACTGTCTGAGCTAAAGGTTGTATGTCGGATAAAATACGAATTGTCTGGTTTTCCGCAAATTCTTTTCCGCTTTTGTCTTTCACTTTAATTGTCAGACCTTTCACACCGATTCCGAAAGAAGTAATATCAAAAGAAGTTTCACTAATTTTAGGAGCATTGTTCCAGGTTTGCAGAATACTGTCTTCCAGGATAACCGTTACTTCACTGATCCTTTCCAGTTTTGAAAAACCAATTTTAAATGATTCACCATAAGTAAGCTGATACTTTGCGGAATAACCAACCGGAAATTCTTCAGTCGTTTCATCCGTATCCACGGAATCCTTACATCCTGTAACAGCAAATAAAAGTGTTCCAATGATAAGAGAAACGGAAATTATTTTTTTCATTTTTCTGAATATTATAAGCCTAAAAACTGCTTGATCCTTGAAACAGCAATTCCTTCATGAGAAAAAGAAGTGTGCTCACCGCTTGTCCGTTGGATCAGCGTTTGCGGAGACTGGTGCACAATGTTCCATTTCTCTGCAATATGGTTTGACAGTTCCCGTTGCTTTAATACATCAATAAATACGAGATTCACATCCTGTAAATCGTATTCACGCTCAAATTGTTTCAGTGCGAAACCTGAAATACTGCAGCGCGTGCTGTGCTTAAATACAATCAGCGGCTTAGATGTATCGTTCAAAATTACATCCAGCTCTTCAGTGGTTGCCGGATTTATCCAGTTTAATGCAGATGCAGAAAAAAACATTATAAAACAGCTGTAAATTGTTTCAGGAACCGTATATCATTTTCAGAGTATAAACGCAGATCGTTTACTTTATATTTTAATTGCGTAATACGTTCAACTCCCATTCCGAATGCAAATCCGGAATATATTCCGGAATCAATGCCTGAAGCATCCAAAACGTTAGGATCTACCATTCCGCATCCTAGGATTTCCAGCCATCCGGTGTATTTGCATACGTTACATCCCTGAGCGTTACAGATGGAGCAGGAAACATCCACTTCTGCGCTTGGCTCTGTAAACGGAAAGTAAGAAGGGCGCATGCGGATCCGCGCTTTCTCTCCGAACATTTCTTTTGCGAAATATTCCAGTGTCTGCTTCAGGTCTGCGAAAGAGACGTTTTTGTCAATGTACAAACCTTCTACCTGATGGAAAAAGCAATGTGCGCGGGCAGAGACAGCTTCATTACGATATACTCTTCCAGGCGAAATAGTCCGGATCGGAGGCTGTGTATTTTCCATAACTCTCACTTGTACAGAAGAAGTATGAGTTCTTAGTGCCATTTCATTATCTCCTTTCTCAATAAAAAACGTATCCTGCATATCTCTTGCCGGATGTTCAGGAGGGAAATTTAAAGCAGAGAAATTATGCCAGTCGTCCTCAATTTCAGGACCTTCGGAAACGGTATAACCAATGCGGTTGAAAATTTCGATGATCTCTCTTCTTACCAGGGAAATCGGATGATGCGAACCTACGGGAAATTCTTCTCCGGAACGCGAAAAATCAATAGAACCTGAGGCAGCATCCGTATTTTCGAATTGCTCTTTCAGGTCGTTGTATTTTGTTTCTGCAAGATTCCGCAGCTCATTGATCAGCTGCCCGATTTCTTTTTTTTCCTCATTGGGAACCTGCTTCAGCTGCCCAAACAACTCTTTTAAGGAACCTTTTGAGCCAATGAACTGAATCCGGAAAGATTCTAATTCCCGGGGGTTTGAAATCTCGTAACTTTCTACCTGATACTTAATTGTTTGTATTAATTCTTTCATATTGTAACCAATTCTGAAAACGGCCGTTTAATATTTCCTGAATACAAATTAACATTTGATATTGCACTTATCAAAGCTTTTTCATTAATTTGTAAAATTATTTAAACCATTTTGATGCTTTAGCATTGATTTTAGGAAAAACGAATATGAAAAAATTACTCAGATTCTCATTGATGGTATTCGCAGGATTAATGCTGCTGACATTCGCATCATGTAAAAAAGATCCGTCCGTCTTGAAGGTATATGTGCGCTCAGCGAGTAATCAGCTGCTTCCCGGAGCACGCGTGGTAATTGTTGGTGATATTTATTCCAATCCTCCTACACGAGAATATGTGGATACGATCATTTCAAACTCTACAGGTTATGCGATGTTTAACATGGATGAATACTTTGGAGAAAAACCGGAGAAAGGAGAGGTAGGCTATTTTGATATCATTGTGAAAATTGATAACAAAGTAGCAACCGGCAGAGCTCGTGTAAGAGCAAATATTACGAATGTTGAAACAGTTAAATTTGACAACTAATGAGAAATTCCAATAAATATATTTTGTTTGCACTGGTGTTTGTTGTAGCAGTTTTTATAGGATGTAACCCTAAAAAAGATACTGTAGCCAAAATTTATGTTTACAACAACTCTAATAAAGTAGTACCTGAGTGTCGTGTGATCCTTTGGGGTAAAGCAAGTCCGGATGGTCAGGGGCAGGGAAATGTGGTATTATATGATACTGCGTACACAAACTCAGCAGGCGAAGCAGTTTTCTACTTCAATGAGCTTTATCAGAAAGGAATGGCAGGTGTGGCAATTTTGAACATTGATGCTAAAAAAGGAAATTACAACGGAAGCGGAATTATTAAGGTGGAAGAAGAAACCACAAATGAAGCAACAGTGTACATTGCTCCGTGATATTAAAAATATTAAAATGTGAAAGCCCGGTTTTTTTCCGGGCTTTTTTATGTTTTTAAAATATTATATAAAGGAGATAATATTTTTTACTTTGCATTTTTTGTTAGTTGAACATAGGAAAACATTTCATCAGGATATGAGTAAAATAAAACTTTCGGATTTCAATTTTAATTTACCAGACGAATTGGAATCTCGTAACTTTCTACCTGAGATTTAAGTTTGTATTAATTCTTTCATATTATAACCGATTCTGAAAACGGCCGTTTAATATTTCCTGAATACAAATTAACATTTGATATTGCACCTATCAAAGCTTTTTCATTAATTTGTAAAATTATTTAAACCATTTTGATGCTTTAGTATTGATTTTAGGAAAAACGAATATGAAAAAATTACTCAGATTCTCATTGATGGTATTCGCAGGATTAATGCTGCTGACATTCGCATCATGTAAAAAAGATCCGTCCGTCTTGAAGGTATATGTGCGCTCAGCGAGTAATCAGCTGCTTCCCGGAGCACGCGTGGTAATTGCTGGTGATATTCATTCCAATCCTCCTACACGGGAGTACGTGGGTACGATCATTTCAAACTCTACGGGGTATGCAATCTTTAACATGGATGAGTACTTTGGAGAAAAACCAGAGAAAGGAGAAGTTGGCTATTTTGATATCATTGTAAAAATTGATAATAAAATGGCAACCGGCAGAGCTCGTGTAAGAGCAAATATTACGAATGTTGAAACCGTTAAATTTGATAACTAATGAAAAGTTCCAATAAATATATTTTGTTTGTCTTAGTGTTTGTTGTAGCTTTTTTTACAGGATGTAAACCTAAAAAAGATACTGTAGCTAAGATTTATGTTTATAACAACACCAATAAGGTGATACCTGAGTGCCGTGTGGTTCTTTGGGGTAAAGCGAGTCCGGATGGAAAGGGGCAGGAAAATGTGGTGATATACGAAACTGCATATACAAATTCAGCGGGAGAAGCAGTTTTTTATTTCAGCGAACTTTATCAGAAAGGAATGGCAGGTGTGGCAATTTTGAACATTGAAGCTAAAAAAGGAAATTACAACGGAAGCGGAATTATTAAGGTGGAAGAAGAAATCACAAATGAAGCAACAGTTTACATTGCTCCGTGACCTGAAAATTATCAAGATGTGAAAGCCCGGTTTTTTTCCGGGCTTTTTTATGTTTTGAAAATTATATAAGGGAGATAATATTTTTTATCTTTGCGACTTTTGTTAGTTGAACACGGAAAAACATTTCATCAGAATATGAGTAAAATGAAACTTTCGGATTTCAATTTTAATTTACCAGACGAATTAATAGCTGAATATCCGAGTAAGAACAGAGACGAAGCCCGTCTAATGGTTGTCCACAGAGAAAGTGGAAAAATTGAGCACAAATTATTTAAAGACATTATTACTTACTTCGATGACGGAGATGTGATGATCACCAATAACACAAAAGTATTTCCTGCAAGAATGTATGGAAATAAAGAAAAAACAGGAGCGAAAATTGAAGTTTTCCTTTTGAGAGAGCTGAACCGCGAAAGCCTGCTTTGGGACGTGCTGGTTGATCCTGCGAGAAAAATACGTATCGGTAACAAGCTGTATTTTGGTGATGACGATTCATTAGTGGCCGAAGTAATCGACAATACGACTTCCCGTGGAAGAACACTACGTTTTTTATTTGATGGGACGTACGAAGAATTTAAAGCAAAAATCACAGAATTGGGAGAAACGCCGCTTCCGAAATACATTAAACGGGATGTAGAGAAAGATGATGAAGAACGTTATCAGACGATCTATGCTTCCATAGAAGGAGCTGTAGCAGCACCTACTGCCGGCCTTCACTTCTCGAGAGAATTGTTGAAACGCCTGGAATTAAAAGGAGTAAATTTTGCAGAAGTGACGCTTCACGTAGGTTTGGGGACTTTTCGTACTGTAGAGGTAGAAGACCTGACAAAGCACAAAATGGATTCTGAGCAGGTGATTATTACTGAAAAAGCTGCGAAGGTGGTTAATGAAGCAAAGCTGAAAAAGAAAAAAGTGTGTGCAATCGGAACAACTTCCATGCGTGCAATTGAATCTTCTGTTTCGTCAGATGGTCTGTTAAAACCGTATGATGGCTGGACGAATAAATTTATTTTCCCGCCGTATGACTTCAGTGTTGCGAACTGTATGGTTACGAATTTTCATACTCCGTTATCCACTTTACTGATGATGATCTCCGCCTTTTGCGGCCATGAGCTGATGATGGAAGCATACGGTCAGGCGATTAAGGAAAAATACAATTTCTATTCTTACGGAGACGCGATGCTCATTTTGTAAAGAAAAAGAAAATTATATTGCAGGAAGCGGAGTAGAGATACTCCGCTTTTTATTTTACCGGAATGTTTCCTGAATTTTTAAACAGCTGCAGGATTCGTTATAAAATTGTGTTTTTTGACAACCATGAATTTTATTTCCCTAACTTTGCGAAAACAGAATTTAGATTATTGTTATCATGGGAAAATTTGGAGTTACTGAAATATTATTGATCCTGGCAGTTGTTCTTTTGTTGTTCGGAGGTAAGAAAATTCCGGAATTAATGAAAGGCTTAGGTAAAGGAATCAAAGAGTTCAAAGACGCTTCTAAAGGAGAAGAGGACAAAACGGAAAAATAATTCGGAATTTTTATGTATAAAAATTTTGCTGAAGTAAAATCTGCGCTTGCTTCAGGCAGGCGTGTTGTTGACATACTTGAAGATTATTTAAAGCGAATTGAATCCAAAAAACAATTGAATGCTTTTTTAGAAGTGTTCAGTGAATCCGCGCGCCAGCGTGCGAAAGAAGTGGATGCGAAAATTGCTGATGGTACTGCCGGCAGGCTGGCAGGAATGATCATCGGGATAAAAGATAACATCTGCTATAAAAATCACAAAGTTTCCGCTTCCTCAAAAATCCTGGAAAATTTCGAATCGTTATATACAGCAACAGCTTTACAGCGGTTAATTGATGAAGATGCAGTTATCATTGGCAGATTGAATTGTGATGAATTCGCAATGGGAAGCTCCAATGAAAATTCCGCTTTTGGAAATGTTTTAAATCCGCTTAACGAGGACTGCGTACCTGGAGGATCTTCAGGAGGCTCCGCGGCGGCAGTAGCAGCAAATTTGTGTACTGTCGCATTAGGCTCTGATACAGGAGGTTCTATTCGTCAGCCGGCATCGTTTACAGGTACTTATGGCATTAAGCCGACTTATGGGAGAATTTCCCGTTACGGTTTGATCGCCTATGCCTCTTCATTTGATCAGATAGGTGCTTTTGCCAATGATCTGGAAGATACTGCTTTGGTGACGGAAATAATGGCAGGAGCGGACGAAATGGACAGCACTTCTTCCAGAGAAGAAGTTACAGATTATACTCCGGTGCTTCCTGCCGGTAAATTAAAGATCGCATACATTAAAGAATGCCTTGAAATAGGTGTAAATGCACACATAAAAGAAGCTTTTCTGAAGTTAATTGAAGAGCTGAAAGCAGACGGACACGAAGTAACAGAGGTATCTTTTCCATACCTGGATTATATGGTACCGATGTATTATGTTTTGACAACAGCCGAAGCTTCATCAAACCTTTCCCGTTTTGACGGTGTACATTACGGCTATCGTTCGCCGAATGCTCAGGGAACAGAGGAAACCTATAAAAAATCACGTTCGGAAGGTTTTGGTGCGGAAGTGAAACGCCGTATTATGACAGGAACGTTTGTCTTATCACATGGATATTACGATGCGTACTATTCAAAAGCGCAGAAAGTAAGACGGGTGCTGCAGGAGAAAACCAATGAAATTCTGGCACAGGCGGACTTTATCATTTCTCCGGCTTCCCCGAATGTCGCTTTCAAAAGAGGTGCAATTTCCGAACCAATTGAAATGTATCTTCAGGATATTTATACCGTTCATGCTAATCTGACAGGACATCCGGCAATTGCAATTCCGCACGGGCAAAAAATAGATGGTTTGCCTTTCGCTGTTCAGTTGATGGGAAAATTTTTCAAAGAAAAAGAATTGTTTGATTATTCAAAATTGTTGGAAAAATACATTCAGTAAATCATGAGGTTGTTACTACTCACGCTTTTATTTATTGCAGCTGCAGGTAACGGTCTGGCACAGCACCGTCAGCCTAAGCCTGTTGTCAAAGACTCGTTGAGTAGCGATGTATTCATTGATCTGGTGGAAAAAACACTTTTTGATTATTACGGAGAGATTGCAAATCTTCCGAATTCCGAAACCATTTTCAACGACCTCGAAAAAGAAACCCGTGACGACATTTCTGATCAGGAGATCTGTGAGCGGATCAAAGCGATGAATGAGCTTTCAGAATTCAAATTCGATTGTAATGCCATTACTGTTGAAGCTATAAAAACATTTATCCGTACAAGAAAGTCATTTGTCCGTATTTGTATGGGGCGCTCAAGCCTTTATTTCGATATGTATGAAGAGTATCTTCACAAATACGAGCTGCCTAAAAATTTGAAGTACCTCTCTGTGATCGAGAGCGCGTTAAGCCCTCAGATAAAATCAAGAGCCGGAGCGCTGGGATTGTGGCAGTTCATGTATGGAACGGGTAAATTATACGGACTGAAAGATAATTCCTATTTCGATGAGCGGATGGATCCCCGGAAAGCTACGGATGCAGCCTGCCGGTATCTGAAGAAGCTTCATGATATTTATAACGACTGGAACCTGGCATTAGCGGCATACAATGCCGGGCCGGGCAATATTAACAGGGCTATAAGAAGAGCAGGCGGAAAAGTTTCCTACTGGGCCGTAAGACCTTTTTTACCAAAAGAAACACAACAATACGTGCCACGGTTTATTGCGGCTACCTATCTGTTTGTTTATGCCAAACAGCACGGAGTAACTGCTGCACCTTCTGCTTACCGCTATTATCAGCTGGATACGATGTGCCTGAAAAAAGGAGTCCGGATGAATACTATTTCCGATCTGATCGGCTGGGGAGCAGACAGTATCCGTTATTTTAATCCTGTGTACAAAGGAACTTATATTCCTAAAACGGAACCCAACCAGTGTATTACAGGACCATTGACCTATATCGGCCGTCTGGTAAGCCTGGAGGACTCGCTTTATAAAATGACAAACGATATTGATAAAATTGAAGACAATAATACGCTTGATCCGGACAATATTTATCCTTTGAATACTACTGAGGTTTATGAGCTTCATACTGTAAAATCGGGAGAAACACTGACAAATATTGCTGCAAAATACAATGTATCCCTTACGCTGATTAAGCAGGAAAATAACTTAACGACTAATACTGTAAAAGTTGGCCAGGAGCTGAAAATTCCGAGGAAAGTGATCAGTTCGGTACAAACAACCGGAATTGAAATACAAACCTTTGTAGATACGGTCTATTTTGATACGCTGGTGGAAAGAATACACGTTGTTCAGAGAAATGAAAACATGGACGTTATTTCTAAAATTCATGGAGTTTCAAAAGATTCTATTATTAAGTGGAACGGCCTGAAAGACGAATGGATTAATATAGGGCAGAAATTATCAGTATTCAAAATCGAGCAGATTTATCGCCTGGAGCAAAATACCGCACCGGTTAATACTTCAGTGCCCAATGCAGCGCAGCAACCTAAGCCGGCGATACCTAAACCAGCTGTGCCGGCAGCTTCAAAACCCCAGTATCATGTGGTGCGTTCCGGGGAATTGTTTAACAGAATTGCCGGTAAATACAACTTAACACAGGCACAGCTGCAAAAATTAAACCCAAATGTTAATCCAAACAGAATTGCCGTAGGGCAAAAGTTGCGTGTGAAATGATCTCAAAGGGTATTTCAACAATTATCTTTGATCTGGGAGGTGTAATTCTTGATCTGGATTATCAGCTGACACAACAGGCTTTCGAAGAATTGGGAACCGGGAATTTTCAGCAACATTATACACAGGCAGCCCAATCCGGGCTTTTTGACCTTTATGAAACCGGGAAAATTTCGACCAATCATTTTGTCAATAAGCTGCTGGACATGCTGCCGAAAGGTACAACACCCAATAAAGTTGTGCAGGCCTGGAACGCGATGATTAAAGAATTTCCTGCGGACAATCTGGAATTGCTCCGGAAGCTGAAAGAAGATTATCAATTGATCTTATTGAGTAATACCAACGAATTGCACATTGATTTCCTGGAAAGAAAGCTTCGCAAGCACGGAGAACATTTGCAGCTGAAAGATTTCTTCAGTCATGCTTACTATTCATCCGAGCTGGGAATGAGAAAACCGCATCCGGAGACATTTCAGCATATTTGTGAGCTTCACCAATTGAATGTTTCAGAAACATTATTCATTGATGATACCGCCGGACACATTGAAGGAGCTCAGAAATGCGGTTTAAAAACCTGTCATTTCACGACAGGAGCTTATCAGCTGAATCAGCTTTTCTCCTGACATAGCTCTACCAGGATCCCATCTGTTGATTTTGGATGTAAAAAAGCAATTATTTTGTTGTCAGCACCGTCTTTCGGAACTTCATTGATCAATTGAAAACCTTCTGCTTTTAAACGTTCAATTTCTGCATAAATATCCTCTACATCAAAGGCAATATGATGAATTCCCTGTCCTTTTTTTTCAATAAATTTATAAATCGGAGAATTTTCATTTGTTGCTTCCAGTAATTCGATTTTGGACTCGCCGATCCGGTAAAAAGCAGTTTTTACACCTTCAGAAACGACTTCCTCAATTTTATAGCAGGCACTTCCCAGTAAAGCGTCATAAATTTTTGCTGATTCCTCAATGCTTTTAACAGCAATCCCTAAATGTTCAATTTTGCGTATCATTTCTTAATTATTACTTCTTCTTTTGTATCAAAATAAAGCTTATAAAATCCGTTTTTCAGATTGGATACATCGATTGTTCCGTCGATCCCTTTTTTGACAATCACACCATGCAGATCTTTCAGCTCGTAACAGGTCACGGCCGGCTTATTGTTTTTTATAATGTTGATATGCTTTGTAACGGAATTAGAAGCTATTTTATAATGTTGCTCAGTCATATCAATGACCGGAAAATAGTAATACTGCTTAGTATTACTTTTAGATATCCTGAATTGATTTTTCCCGCTCAGAAGAAACGGAACAATATATTCATAATTCTGATTGCCCATTCCGTTACTGCTGATTTCAGCGATTTTAACCCACTTGTCACGGAATTTTAATTCCAGAAGCAAAGAAGATAGTAAAACTTCACTCTGACTTTGCCAGCTCAATTTATTGCCATCCGCTTTCAGACTAATGAATTTTACACCTTCTTTAAACTTAAAATCATTCTTATTGTAGATGATCGGCACACATCCGGACTCATGATCAATCGTCATTGAAAACAATTCTCCTTTTCTGATGCTCAGTAAGGAAAGATCGACCTCAAGGTAGTTATCGGAAATATTGAAAGGGTAAATTTCTCCGTTTATGGTGATCCGGTGAATGCAGGTTCCGAAAAGATCAGCAGATAATGGATTGTTAATGATAATTTTTTTCTCTGAATAAACACCTTCAAAGTAAGTTTGCTGAGCGTTCAATCCTGAAAAAAAAGAAATAAAAACCGCAATATTCAATGCAAATTTTCTAAACGTATCCATAAATTGGAAAATAATTCTAAATTTAGAATTTAATTTTGACAAGTAAATAACTAACGGTAATATTCGATGAAGAATATTTTAGCTTTCCTATTTTTACTTTTTTTCGTTGTAGCTTGTCAGGGTGATAAGAAAAGATTCAAATATGAAGGAGGAGAAGTTTCCTTTTCTGTTTCATCAAAACCAACCAGCTGGATTCCTTGTTTTGCATATGACCTGAATACACAGATTATTTTAAATCAGGTATATGAAAGTTTAGTGGAAATAGACCAGCATACTTACCAGGTACGGCCGCTGCTGGCAAAATCTTTTGAATATTCCCCGGATTTTATTACTTATACGTTTGAATTGAATAAAGGGATTTATTTTCATCCGAGCCCTTTATTTCCCGAAGACAGCCTGGCAGAACTCTCGAATCAGGATGTCATAAAAACCTTTGAATTTGCCTGTTCCAGAAAATATATCGAAAGCTCATTCGCTTATCAGAATGTACTGAAAGACGTAAAAGGAGCAGAAGATTTTCACAAAGGACTGACAGACAGAATAGAAGGATTGAGGGAAGAAGAAGATAAGATTGTGATTGAGCTGGAAAAGCCGGATCCTTTATTCCTGCAGAAATTAGCCTCCACTTCTCTTGGTGTTTTTTCTTCAAAATGGATTGAGAACCAGGATGCGGTTCCGCCGGGGACGGGGCCTTTTTATCTGAAAGAAGAAAATGAAAAAGAAATTAGATTGATCAGGCATCCGTTCTATTATCTGGAAAGTGCAGAAGGATATTCCTTACCCTATCTGGATGAAGTAGTATTTAAGATCTATACAGATGACAAAAACAAGGTGGAAGATTTTCTTTCCGGAGATCTGGATATTATCAATGGGATCAACGCTTCTGAGCTGGATCATATTTTTGAAGCCCGCCGTGCAGACTTTAACAGGATTCCTCCTAAGCTGGTGTATTTCAATAACCCGCTGATGCGGACAACAATGATATTGTTTAATCTGGGAAGTCCGGTTTTTAAAAATCCGGTTAATAGGAAATTGTTTAATTATGCCATTGATCGTAATGAGATAAATCGTAAAATTGTTCATAATCAGCTTCATGAATCCAACGTGTATGGTCTGATTCCTCCGATGGAAAATATGTTCAATCATTATGATTATGACAAGCTTAAGAAAGAAAGCCTGGATTATAATCCTGAGCTGGTCAGGAAGAACAAAAGCCAGCTGAAAGACTACCAGGGAGATACTTTGCTGCTGAACATTCTTGACGAGCCGCAGCGCATTGCATTGGGCATGATCCTGAAAGAACAGCTGAGAAAAGAGCTGAATGTGGAAGTGAAGCTGCAGACTTTGAAAATGGAGCAGATGTTCGCTTCCGTTGATAAAATGGATGCGGATATGTACCTGATCAGCCTGTCAGCGGAATTCTCCAACCCACTTTCTTTAATGAAGCACTTTCACGGTAAGGCTGTTCCTGATTCATCAGCAGTCTCTTCTACAGTTAACCTTTCAAGATATCAGAACTGGTATTTTGATCAGTTCTTTGAAAAGGCAACAAAACAATTCAAATCCACAGACCAGTTCAACGCGATTCTGCTGGCGGAAAAAGAGCTTTTGAAAAATCCACCGTTCATAGTTTTATTCTATAATTCTGACAACTATGTGCATTATACGTATGTTTGCAACTTTTACAGCAACATTTTGAACTTAGTCTCTTTTCGGGAAGTGTATAAAAAATAAGAATTATTTTATGGTAAAAAAATTACTTTCAGCATTTGTACTGCTTTTACTTGCTAATCAGATTTCAGCCCAGATTACGCAAACTGTCCGTGGAAAAATTGTAGATAATGAGACCAATTACCAGCTTATTGGTGCGATGATCCAGGTGATCACGAAAGATACAGCTCAGAAATATATCACCTACACAGATACATTGGGAGAATTTTCAATTCCTAAAGTACCCATAGGAAAACATGAGCTGATTATTCGCGCAATCGGCTATGACGATAAAGGAGTGACAATTGAAGTAAACTCCGGGCGTGAAACGATCGTGAATATTGCATTGCAGGAGAAATTTGAAGCAATAGAAGAAGTGAAAATCGTTTCCAGAAAACCGAATCAGACCCTGAATGAAATGGCAACAATTTCTTCACAGCAATTTTCTGTGGAAGAAACCAACCGTTATCCGGGATCCCGTTCCGATCCTGCCAGAATGGTTTCTAATTTTGCCGGGATCCAGGGCGCTGATGATTCAAGAAATGATATCATTGTAAGAGGAAATTCTCCGCTGGGAATTGTATGGCGGATGGAAGGAATTGACATTCCCAACCCTTCACATTTCGCAACTTCAGGTTCTTCAGGAGGTCCGGTTTCTGCACTGAATAATAAAGTGTTAGCCAATTCTGATTTCTTTATGAGCGCATTTCCTGCGGAATACGGAAACAGCATTTCCGGTATTTTTGACCTGAAGCTCAGAGGAGGAAATAACAAGATTCATGAAATGAGCTTTCAGTTTGGATTTTTAGGGACGGAGCTGATGGCGGAAGGACCTTTATCAAAAAAAGGCAACTCAAGTTATCTGGTGGTCGGGCGCTATTCCACTTTGTCTATGATGCAGGGAATCGGGATTAAAATCGGAACCGATGCTGTTCCTACCTATGGAGACGGCGCATTTACATTCAAATGGAGATTGAAGCGAGGCGGCCAGCTGACGTGGTTTGGAATGGGAGGATCAAGTGATATCAAAATTCTTATCTCAGAACAAAAAGAATATTCTACGGAAGCATTCGGCGAAGGAGACAGAGACCAGTATTTTGGTACAACAATGGGGCTGACAGCCTTGAATTACAAAAAATCCCTGAATGAAAAGACTTTTCTGAGCGTGACAGGAGGCGTTACTTACGAAAAACAACGGTCTAACCATAATTACCTTGTAAGAAGCCTTGATACCTTGTTTGAAAACGGCGCTGAAAGATATGAGATTTCGGTTGATTCCATCTATCCCATGATGGGCTATCGTTTCAGCATTCTTCGTGGTACGACACACTTTTCCATCAACCATAAGATTACCAGAAATCATATCATAAAAGCGGGAATGAACGCGGAGGTACAGTATATGAATATGCTGGATTCGGCTTTAAGCCTTGACGAAACTTATTTCAGAATCCGTTACGATTTTAAAGGTGCGGCTTTATTAGTCCAGCCTTTTGTCCAGTATAAATACAGGATCACTGAAAATATGGACTTTACAGCAGGGATTCATGCACAATATTATTCCCTGAGCAACAGTATCAGCCCTGCGGAGCCCCGTTTAGGATGGAAATGGAGATTGCCAAAACAGCATATTGTATCTGCCGGTGCCGGTCTGCACAGCCAGACACAGCCGATTTATAATTATACCTATTCCAAAATAGATGCTTTTGGGGGCAGATATTATGAAAACCGGAATATGGATTTTACCAAAAGCATTCACACAGCAATTGCCTATGAGAAATATTTTAAAGGGAATTTCAACTTTAAAACAGAAATTTATTACCAGCACTTATATAATGTTCCTGTCGAAATAACTCCTTCCGCTTTTTCGATCATCAATCAGGGGAGCGGCTTTCAGCGGTTCTTCCCGGATAAGCTGGAAAATACCGGAACGGGAAAGAATTACGGTATTGAATTTACAGCGCAGAAATTCTTTGACAAAACATTCTTTTTTCTTGTTACCGTCTCGCTTTATGATTCAAAATACAAAGGAAGTGACGGAATCGAACGAAATACTTCCTACAACGGTCGTTTTACAACAAATTTCCTTGCGGGAAAAGAATTCAAATTATCCGAAAAACAAAGTATTTCAGCAGGTCTGAAGGTAACCTGGGCAGGAGGAAAACGCTACGGGTATGTGGATCGTGCAGCATCGGAATTACAAAGAGAAATCGTATATAAAGATTCCATGTTCAATGAATTACAATTCAAAGACTATTTCCGGCTGGATCTAAAAGTCAACTGGAAGCTGAATACGGCGAAGCTGACACATGAGATAGGGCTGGATCTGATTAATATTCTGAACACGAAAAATATTTTATCACTTGCTTACGCGCCTGATCTTGCTGACCCTTCAAAAGAGCCGGTGGCTTTCAAATACCAGTTGGGCTTTTTGCCGATCTTCTATTATAAAATAGATTTCAGAGTGAAGCAAAAAGGAATGATAGAAGAGGATTGAATTCATTAAAAATAAAAATTGAAAGCGGGCAAATGATAATTTGCCCGCTTTTTACATTACTTTTTTTTTAAATTACGGACAAAAAGGCTATTTTTGCTAGCGATAACTTATTTATTATGAGTGCATATAGAATTCTGTTGTTTATCTCTTTTCTTACGCTGACCAATGTTTGGGGACAAAATATAAAAGAAACGAGGACAAAAAATAATGAACTTTTAAAGAAAAACATTCCTTCTGAATATACAAGACATTCTGATTATGGGAAATATTCTCTGGATATTCCCCAAAGCAATGTGGAGCTGATTCAGTACCGGAAAGAAGATGAACGTCTGTTTTTAGATGCAGAAGGCAATTATTACCTGCAAAAAACAGCAGGAAAATACCATTATCGCAACAATATGGGAGAGCTGAAGACAATTCAGAGAATACCTTCCAAGATGGGGAAAGATTTTGGGATCTTTGAAACAGAGCTTCCTCTGAATGTGAATCTTTCCGATGCGGTAACTTCCATCAGCATCAACAACCTGAGAAATAAAGTTGTTTTTGGAAAGTCAACCATTCTGAAAGAAATCGCAGCGAACGGTACAATTGTTAAGCAGGAAAACCTGAAAGTAAGCAACTACTCAACAGAGGGGCAAACGCTAACATTTAAAAACGTATTTACAGCTGTTGACAGAGTTCAGACTGTAGAATATGATCGGATTCAAACAAATTTCGTCTTGAACTCAAGACCATTATTAGGCGCTAATACGGAATTCCTGATCCTTGAAGAAGTATATGAGCTTCCTTCCGGATGGAGTATTGTTACACCACAGAATGCAAATTCATCAAAAGCATATCAGGGCGAATTATTGATAATGAACGAAGTAGGAAACCAGGTTTCCTCTATTTCCAAAGCGCTCATATATGATGCAAATCCGGTAGTGGATAACTCGAACACAGGAAATGCGTTTGTTGCAGATTATTCATTTGAAAATATCGGAGCTAACCAGTACCGCGTGTCTATAAAAATACCCGCTAAATGGTTATTGAACGGTCAGAGAAAGTTCCCGGTTACCATTGATCCTACATTGAGTAATAATTATGCGGGTAATTTAGGTATTGAAGATAGAAACACACAATTCAGTGCCGGGTGTCAGACGCAGTTGAATATTGTTCTCCCGGGAGGAAATTCGCAGGTAGTGACAAATACAAATGCAAGATATACGATCATTGCAAAAGGAGAGATCGCCGTATCGGGATCTACTACTTATTATGCGGAAGGGCCTGAGCAACGTTCCAGAATAGGGGTCGGGGCAGGTCCTACCTGGCACGCTACTCAGACAGGAACAGGTCCACAGCAGTCGGCACCTTATGATGTAAATTATAACTATAATTCTAACATTGCAAACACTTGTTATCCACCCGGAAGCACGCTCACTTATACTTTTCAAGGTTACCAGACTTATTTTCCTCAAACAGCGACAGGAACTACTAATGTTGCTGGATGTGTTACAAATTATCAGGAGCTGAAAACAAATACACTTGAAATTACGGTAACATTCAATGATTTTACATTGAATACGACTTCGGTAGGCTTTTCAAGTATAACAGCTACAGGACCTGCCAATCCAACCTGTAATGACTGGTCAGCAACATGGTGCGCCGGTTCAGGAACCAACACCTCTTTGTACCTTCATGAAGGAGTAAACTATACCGTAGAAAATGTCGGAGGAACAGCTTGTAGTGGTTCACCAATGCCTGCAGCATATATTCAGGCCTGGTCCCCAAGTGGCTCTTCCTGTAATATGGATCCTATCGGAGCTCCCGGAACAAATACTTATTCTTTCAATGCCGGTCCTCCGTTTGGTGCGGCAGGTTCCGCCGTACTACATTATGTAACTGTTTCTTCCGGTAATTGTAACGCCGCAGCTAATTATTGTGGTGGTTACACCGGACATGATTATACAGGGCAGTCGGCAGTGTTGAGATATCGTCAGAATACAGGAGTAAACAATACGACCTCTAATACGGGAATGTGTATCAACGGAACCCGTCAGCTGACAGCAAATCTGACAGGTACTCATAACAATCCTACGGTCAGATGGTCAGTAGTTTCAGGTCCGGGTACTATCAACGGGACAACATTGACAGCTACGGGAGCAGGAACAATTGTGGTAAGAGCTACGATCGGCTTCTGTAACAGCGATGTTTCTATTGTTGTAGAACCGGTTCCAACCATTGTTGTGAATGTCACCAATGCCACGTGTAATGGTTATTCCAATGGAACGGCAACAGCAAATGTCACCCCGACGACAGGAACTTATACTTATGTATGGCAGGGAAATCCCTCAACAACGAATACGGTGACAAATTATGCCGCCGGAAACTATTCCGTCACGGTTACAAGCGCGGGAGGATGCGCTGCCAGCCAGACATTTACAATTACCGAACCTCCGGGCATGACACTCCAGACATCTTCGACACAGGCAACCTGTGGATTGAGTAATGGTAGCGCCAGCGTTGCTGTAACAGGAGGAACAGGTACATACAGCTATCAATGGACGCCGGGAGGATATAACACAAGCACAATTACGAATGTTGCGGGAGGTTTATATACGGTTGTTGTTACAGATGCTAACGGATGTACAGCCACTGAATATGCGGCTGTAAATAATAATATGGATTTGACGATTGCTTTTACAGCATCTAATGTTCTTTGTCACGGAGAAAGTAACGGATCCGTTTCAGCGACAATATCCGGCGGAGCGCCACCTTATCAGACAGGTTGGGTTCCTACCATGACAACAGGAAATTCCTTAACGAACATACGTGCCGGACAATATGTATTCACTGTTACCGATAACGACGGATGCTTTATGTCTGACACGATTATTATAACAGAACCTGCTCCGTTAGCTGCCGGATTCCAGACAGTTAATGTCGGCTGTCCGAATAACTACGGACAGATCACGGCAAATGTCGGAGGAGGAACGCAGCCTTATGTATATATCTGGAATAATGGCCAATATACCGGTCAGACAGTTTCAAATCTTCCTGTCGGAGGATATGAATTCAAAGTTCAGGATGCTAACGGATGCATTTTAATAGACTCTGTATATTTACACCAGACAGGCGGACTTAACATTTCGGTTTCACCGGCATCAGCTACTGTTGATGAAGGAAACTCTATCGTGCTGAATGCTACTATTTCACCGTATGAACCGGGAGTTGTTTACAGCTGGTCGCCAAGCCAGACATTATCCTGCAGTGATTGTCCTAATCCAACGGCGTCGCCTGTAGAAGATACCGACTATATGGTAGTAATAACTACTCCTAACGGATGTAAAGACACAGCTATCGCTGTTATTAAATGGAACATATTCTGCGGAGAAACATTTATCCCTAATATTTTCTCACCAAACGGAGACGGAGAGAACGATGTCTTCAAAGTGTACGGAAGATGTGTGAAAAACGGAACATTGAGAATTTTCAACCGTTGGGGAGAAGTGATGTTTATGACGACAGATCTGACTCAGGGATGGGATGGAACTCACAAAGGGAAACCTTGCAATACCGGTGTTTATACTTTCTACTTTGACGGAACAAACTCGAATGGAGAAGTTAAATCAATGTCCGGTTCGGTTACATTAGTCAGATAGTTATATAATCAGATATTTGAAAAGGCCGGCATTTTTATTAAGCCGGCCTTTTTTGTTATTTTTAGGCGCATTGAAAATTCAGCTTGGTGAATGTCAGTATTAGATATTTTTTTACTTCTGCCCCTTTGCTATGGAGCATACAAGGGATATAAATCGGGATTAATTGTTCAGATAGCAACGTTTGCTTCTTTATTTTTAGGAATTTATGTAGCTATCCGGTTTTCAGATATTGTTTCCGATTGGCTGGTTAAATCCTATGAGATGGAGCCAGGCTCAATGCTTCCTTTTATTGCTTTTTTTCTTACGTTTATCGCCGTTGCAGTAGGTGTTTATTTTTTAGGAAAGATCCTCAAAACAATGCTCAAGGCGACTTTACTTTCTCCTTTTGATAAGTTTGGCGGGCTCGGTATCGGATTATTAAAATACCTGTACATTGTGGGGATATTGATTGTGTTTTTCGAAACAATGAATGAACGGAAACATATTGCTTCCGATGAAACATTCGATCAGTCACTGTTGTATCATCCGATTTTAAAAACAACCGTTTATACTGTTCCTGCTCTGGAAGAAAGCTCTCTTTTTCTTAAAAATCAGCTGTTCAACGATTCGAGCGAATTGAACTTGAAATTAGATCAGGCAAGAAGAGCAAAGGAAATTGCCGACAGTTTAGGGGTTGATGCGGAAGATGCGGATAAAATTGTTGAAATCTATAAAGAGTATCGCTTAGATACCATTCAATGAAAACAATTCACATTATCGGAATGGGGCCGGCAGGATTGATGGCCGGGACGGAATTGTTGAAACGGGGATTCCGGGTGAACTTTTATGATCATAAAAATGTGCCTGCCAGAAAATTTCTTGTTGCCGGGCATGGAGGCTTCAACCTGACAAATGCAGATACTCTGGCAGATTTTGTGGATCAGTACGATTCGGAGCTGATCAGGAATGCTGTGAGACAATTTACCAATGAAGACCTGATTGGTTTTCTGGTAGATATTGGAATTCCCACGTATAAAGGCACTTCAGGAAAAATTTTTCCTGAAAAGCATATTAAGCCGATAACAGTCTTAAATAAATGGCTGGATTATATTCGTTCTTTCGGGAACGTGCTCTTCCATTTCGAACATAAATTGACAGGCTTTGATGAAGATGGGCTGGTTTTTGAACATCAGGGAACAGAAAAGCGTATTTCTAAAGATAATGGTGTCATTTTCGCGCTGGGAGGTGGCTCGTGGGCTAAAACAGGTTCGACAGGTGAATGGCTTTCCCTGTTTGAGTCGAACGGAATTTCTGTCCGGTCGTTTGCATCAAGTAATGCCGGAATGGAAACCGGATTTCCTGATTTCCTGAAAAAATACGAAGGAAGCACCATTAAAAACGCGCTTTTTAAACTGGGAGCAAAGTCCAGGGCCGGAGAAGTAGTTATTACCGGATATGGGCTCGAAGGAGCCCCGGTTTATTACCTGAACGGAGAATACAGAGCGGGTAACAGACAATTATTCATTGATTTTAAACCAGCTTTTGAGGTAGAGAAAATCCGGTCAGTGCTGGAAAATTCAAAGAATGTAACGGAAGGGTTGAAACAATTAAAGCTTCCTCATTTTTTGATAGATTACCTGAAATCAGAATTGACAAAAGAGCAGTTTTTATCGCTTGAATTTCTTGCCCGTAAAATCAAAAATGTGAGCTTTGAAATACGTTCGTTACGGTCGGTGGAAGAAAGCATTTCAACTGTCGGAGGAATCTTGCTTTCCTCTGTAAATGCTGATTTTTCACTTAAAAAATATCCCCGGTTTTATACAATAGGCGAAATGCTTGACTGGGACGCTCCAACCGGTGGTTATTTACTCCAGGCGTGCTTTTCCATGGGAATTGTCGCCGGAAGGGCTGTTGAGAAATAGTACAGTCAGATTATGCCGATTGATTTTCCAGTTAGTGAGACATACTCGGTATAGACAGCTTTTCCAACAGATAAAAATACGCTTCATAGGAATGATGTACCATCATATTCAGATCCGAATCGGGAAAACGGCGATCGTAAGTTTCGTCGAACTGGTTCAGAATGATCGGCGTACCGCAGCGTGTGTAATTCATATTGTTGCTGTACGTTGGTTTCGGAAAATCTTTTAATTCTTTGTTGACAAACTTATAAACGGTGCTTCCAAGTATTTTGATAAAGTTTTTTCGGGCTTTCTTTGGTGGTTTGTCCAGTTTGTTATACAAGCTCTTCAAGACCATCTTACGAAATAGTGGTTGTTTTTTGATCATTAATTTCATAACCTTAAAGCCATTCACTTTATTGAAATCGTCTGTTGTCTGGATGGAAAAAGGGGCTTCCGGAACCCAGTCTCTGGAATTTAAGATAGTGTAAGACCAATTCAGATGCGCTGCTTCGAAATCGTAGGAATAATATAAATTTCCGACTTTTGGCTGTGCGCTGCAATAAGATTTGAAAACAATATCAGACGGAAGCCTCCCGTCTTTTTGCTTGTAATAAATCAAAGAATGGATCAGATTGGCCAATGCTCCGCCCTGGCTGTGCCCGATGATAAAGAAATTTTTCATTCCTTTCTGATAACAGGAATCAATCGTTGGGAGAATATTCTCCAGTAGTAAAATAGCGCCCAGGCTCCAGCCGACATGCGTGGTTGCCATCTCATTCTCTGCAAATTGATAAGAAATGGTTTTCTGGGAGTCAATTACCAGATTGCCTTTGGCAGGAATCATCGCGGCATAAAAATTTCCGATCCAGCTCGGACCCGCAACAGAAGCTCTTAGCGATATAACGCCCGTATCGCCTTTGGCCCAGAACTCCCATTTGTTCTGTAAGCCGAATTCAGATGAAGCGTATATGCGTTCATATCCGTCCGGATAAGGGATTGTTTTGGCATATTCCGGTTCGGAATTATGAGCCGTCAACTGGAGCAGCTCAAGATATTCCTGCTTATCAAATCCGGGTTTAAGCTGTGATAAAGCAACATTGCAGGTGATCAGAGATAAGAAAAGTAAAATTCTATTCATGGCGTTTTAGTTTTTTTAAAAGGTATTTTACAGGTATGTAAGTTGCCATCATTGAAAGTGATGAAACGATCACAAGAATAAGAATTCCATCCGAAAAATTTATCTGAATAGGGAAAATATCGTTGTTGGCATTCGGAATTCTGATAATGCCTCCCCATAACTGTAGAAGGCAGATACTGTACCCGATAACGAGTCCTGCTGCAATTCCTTTAAAAGCGATCATTAAACCATTGAAAAAGAAAATGTAGAAAATATTTTTTTTGGTAGCTCCGAAACTAAGCAGTGTAAAAATATCCTTTTTCTTTTCCAGCATGCTCATAATGATTGCTGTCATTAAATTAAATGCGGAGATAATAAATACAAAAATCAGGATCCCTATGACGATGATTTTCTCTGTCCTGGAAGTTTTATAAATCAGCTCATTTTTTTCGAATTGTGTTTTTACGACCCACTTACTGCCCAGTGTTTGCTGAAGAGCTTCTCTGACTTTACTGATCTTTCTCTCTTCAGGGACATGAACGTAAATACAGCTGATGTCGTCACCATACTCCAGCTGTTCCTGAGCAAATTCCAATGGCAGGACAACAGATTCATGATTCACATCTTTGTTGAAATTAAAAGAAGCGGACAGCCTTACAAATTCGCTGTTAAACGGAGATGAGCCGATGCTCATTTTAGCTTCGCGGAGAGGAAAATACAGCTCCAGGTACTCATAATCATCTTTTTCATCATGAACATACGCCTGGAGTTTTTCTAAAAGCCCTGCGCCGGCGATTGCAAACGGAATTTTTCCTTTCGTGAGATATGCTTCACCTTCCACCAGGTGATTTTTCATATCGGACATCAGCAGGAAAGAATTTTCCACCCCGTAAAGATTGGCATTCAGCCATTTTTGCTCATGCTTAATAACCACTATTTCTTCAATAGCTTTTGAATAGCTGGAAATATCCCGGTTCTTTAGCTTTCCGTATGGAAATTCTTTCTGATCAAACGTTTTTCCATTTGCCGACCGGATCGTAATGGTAGCGTCAAAATCACTGTAAAGCTGCTTTACCATGTACTCAATACCATTGAAAGCACTGAGCAGGATCACAAGCGAAGCGGTGGAAATTAAAATGCCGATTACCGAAATACGGGTAATGATCTGAATAATATTTTTGCGTTTTTTCTGCTTAAAATAACGCTTCGCTATGTAAAACGGGAGATTGATGATTATTTATCTTTTAGTAAACGATCTATTTCCATAGCATAGTCCAGAGAGTCGTCAATACGGAATTGCAGCTCAGGGATTTTCCGGAGATTTTTTAGCTCTTTTCCTACTTCAAAACGAATACGGCTGACATTTTCATTAATGTGATCCAGTACTTTCAGGCGATTTTCTTTTGTAGAAAGAATACTTACAAAAATACGTGCCATTGACAGGTCTGCTGTTACACGGACAACAGTTACCGTTACTAATGCGCCCAGACAAATGTCGGACATGTTTTTTTGTAAATAGCTGCCAACTGCTTTTTGTATAACACCTTCAATTTTACTTTGTCTAATACTTCCCATACTACAAAATTAAAGAAAACAACTTTAATAACCCGCTAATAAACTTCCTTGTTCCCCAAATATTTTAAATTTGTCAGATTATGAAGGAAGTTTTACAAATTTACAGATATACTTTCACCTACATCTGGAGCTGTGTGCTGGTGATTTTTTTTAATTTTCTGTACGTTATCTTTAACCTGCTTTCACTGGTTTTATTTATTCCTTTTCTGAGAGTTATTTTTCCTTCCGGAGAAGCTGAACAGGCGCAGCTGATAAAACCGGATTTCCACGGAGGCCTTTTTGATTTTTTCAACTATGTAAAAGATTACTATCAATACTGGATGGAATCCATGGCCAGGGAGAATGCGGTCAATGCACTGTGGTTTGTTTGCTTAACAGTACTGGCAGCATTCTTTTTGAAAAATGTTTTCAGGTATCTTGCTATTTTTTTCCAGTCTTATGTGAGGATGGCAGTCGTAAGAGATATCCGTTTGCAGCTGTTTGAGAAAGCGGTAAAGCTGCCTTTATCCTATTACACGAGTGAAAGAAAAGGAGACCTGATGACGCGGATGAACAATGACGTGAATGAAATTGAAGTTGCGGTAATTTCCTTATTTGACCTGTTTTACAGAGACCCGGTTGCGATTATAATCAATATTGCAACATTGATCTATTTTAGTCCGCAGCTCACACTTATTTCTTTCGTGCTGCTTCCCGTTTCCGCTTTTTTTATTTCCAGGATAGGCAAGAGCTTAAAGAGAACGGCAAAAAAGAGTCAGGAAGAAATGGCGACATTATTTTCGAATATTGAAGAAAATATCAGTGCGATGCGCATTATTAAAGCATTTAATGCGATGGATTTTGTGACCGCAAAATTTAAAAAAATTAACCTGTGGCACCAGCAGCTGGTAACAAGAACATTCAGAAAAAAAGACCTTACTTCGCCACTGAATGAATTTCTGGGAGCGGCAGTAATGATAAGCCTGGTGTGGTTCGGAGGAAAAATGATTGTTGAGGGAACGGCAGAGATGACAGGAGAAACATTCCTGGGGTTTATCATTGTATTCTCTCAACTGCTTGTCCCTATTCAGAGCGTGGCCAATTCTGTGACTTATCTTAATAAAGCAAAAGTCTCAATGGATAGGATCAACGAGGTATTGAATAGTGATGAAAAGATTCTGGAGAACGATCAGCCATTGGTGATCAATGAGCTGAAAGATAAAATTGCCTATGAGAATGTTTCTTTTAAATACCAGGATGCTTATGTTTTAAATAACCTGAGCTTTTCTGTGCGGAAAGGAACTGTGGTAGCATTAGTGGGAGAGTCGGGGAGTGGAAAATCTACTGTTGCGGATTTACTGCCGCGGTTTTATGATGTGACGGAAGGCAGAATTACTATTGACGGAACGGATATCAGGAATTTTTCTTTGAAATCTCTTAGAGATCAGATCGCGATTGTTTCGCAGGAATCCATTCTCTTTAATGATACTGTAAAAAACAATATTTTATTCGGGCGTCCTGATGCGACAGAGGAAGAGGTGATGCAGGCGGCAAGAATAGCGAATGCCAGTGATTTCATCGAAAAAATGGAAAACGGCTATGAAACCATGATCGGCGAACGCGGTGGAAAATTGTCGGGCGGACAGCGCCAGCGGATCAATATTGCACGCGCGGTTCTGAAAAATGCTCCGATTTTAATCCTGGATGAAGCTACTTCTGCATTGGATATTGAAAGTGAGAGACAGGTACAGCAGGCATTGGAAGAGCTGATGAAGAATAAAACGTCTATTGTTATTGCTCACAGATTAAGCACTATAAGGAATGCAGATCAGATTATAGTCATGAGTAAAGGGAAAATTGTGGAGACAGGCACACATGAAGAATTACTGATGTTAAAAGGAACTTATTTTAAGCTTTTTTCGCTCCAATTCTGACCGTTATATATATTTTGGTTGTATTTTTGATATGCAACAACTTTCGTCCAATTTATACGTCTAAGCAATAGGTGAGAAAAGTATTATTCATATTAAGCATATTGCCATCGTTTTTGATGGCACAGTTAGTGACTACGACAAATCAGTCACCTTCCCAGCTTGTCCAGAATGTTTTATTGGGACAGGGCGTGGATGTCATGAATATAACTTTTTCCGGCGCTTCACAGTCGATAGGATATTTCAACGGAACAAATACAACGCTGGGTTTTTCGGAAGGGATTCTGATTACTACCGGAACGGTGCAAAATGTTGCAAATGGCCCGCATGGTCCTAACGACCGGGATAATGCTACGATCAATAACAATGCAGGCGGCTATAATCGCCTTTCGCAGCTTGTCGGAGGAACACAAACCTACAATGCAGCCGTCTTAGAGTTTGATTTCATACCATATTCAGATACGGTAACGTTTCGTTATATATTTGGTTCAGAAGAATACCGGGAATATGTAAATACAGAATTCAATGATGTATTCGCATTCTTCATTTCGGGGCCGGGATATACCGGATACCAGAATATTGCCACACTTCCGAATAATACACCTGTGACAATTAACAACATTAATGATGGCTATATTAATAACGGGCAGTACGTCCCTCAGTGCAATAATTGCCAGTATTATGTCCATAATGGAAACGGAAGCCAGTCACCTTATAATGTCAATCCGAAATATATTCAATACGACGGATTTACGAAACCCTTAGAAGCTGTTGCTAAAGTGCAATGCGGTAAAAAGTACCATTTAATTATTGCAATTGCGGATGTAAATGACCCACAATATGACTCCGGGATCTTTCTGGAAGCAAACAGTTTGAAGTCAAGTGTCGTGGCGAATGTTGACTACTCATTGTCTTTTGATGCGTTCGGGGACAATGTAACCATGTCAGAAGGCTGTGTTACCGCAAATTTTGTTATTTCCCGTCCTGCGGACAAAGCAAGCCAGGCACTGACTATTCCGATTACCATCGGAGGAACGGCGACAATGGGTGTAGATTATAATACGATTCCTTCAAGCATTACGCTCAATCCCGGAGAAACCCAAAAAACATTTTCCATTCAGTCAATACAGGACTTTATCAGCGAAGGAACAGAAACGATTGAATTGATTTTCGGAATTCCGGATGCCTGCGAAAATATTATCGAGAAGAAGATCGAACTGAAAATCGTAGATGTGGAAGAATTACAGCTAACTATTTCAGGAGCAGATAAAACATGCCCTGATCAGGAAGTTGTTTTGACAGCTCTTCCCGTTGGAGGATCCGGTCCTTATCAGTATCAGTGGAGTACGGGAGCTACGACCAGCTCCATATCAGTATCGCCGCAGAGTACAACGACTTACAGCGTGACAGTGACAGAAGGTTGTCAGAATGATCAGGCTACGGCAAGTTATACTGTAAATGTAGTTACTTATATTCCGATGACTTTATTTCCCTCTGCAGATGTTGTGGAAGCATGCCGTAACAAGGAAACGGATTTGAACATTGATTTTATAAACGGCTCCCCGGATTATGAAATAACATGGAAAGATGCGGAAGGAAAGAGTATCGGCTATGATTCGATTTTGACCGTATCACCTTGGGAAAGCACTTATTTCACAGTTACAATCAAGGACGGCTGCGGTTTTGAGTACGACACAATTATTAACTATACGATCATTACTCCGCCTTTAATGGTTGATTCCATTCAACCGGTACGGACATGTCCGGGAAAAGAGATTCAGTTTACAGTGAATTCTTCCGGCGGTATGGGACAACATTATTACAGATGGAGCAACGGGGCAAATACACGTTCTATTATTGTCACTCCGACATCTACGATTGTCTATACCGTTACTGTCTCTGATGAGTGCCAGACTTATTTTGTAAGTGTACCGGCAAAAGTTATTGTTGAAGTTCCCGTGGCGGATTTTAAAGTAGTTAATTACCCTTTGACGCAAGGCCTGCCAGTGATATTTCATAACACTTCCACACCTAATTCTGTCGCTTTTGACTGGGATTTCGGAGACTCTCTGAATCCGGTGAACTCGACAGTTAAAAACCCTGTTCATACTTATGAAGAACCGGGCGGTTATGTGATCCGCCTGATTGTTACTTCTGATCTGGGATGTACGGATACGGTTTATAAAGCAATTGAAGTAATGCCGGAATTTTATGTATATGTTCCGAACGCGTTCACTCCGAACGGAGATCGCCATAATCAGGATTTTAAAGCGAGCACGGTTAATATTGTTGAATTTAAGATCAGACTTTATAATCGCTGGGGAGAAATGATCTTTGAAAGCGATGATACTGATTTTAGCTGGGACGGTACTTATAAAGGAATGATGGTGCCGGATGATGTCTATGTCTGGGTGATTGATTATACGTCTGTTACAGGCTATCAGGATCGCCTTACCGGACACGTCACAGTGATACGATAAAAACATAATTTATGGCATTTCTCTCAAAAGCTTATTTTGATTTTTTTGATGAGCTGGAATCTAACAATAACAAAGAATGGTTTGACGCTCACCGTGCGGAATATGAGAACAATGTAAAGCAACCTTTTAAAGAGCTGACAACTTTCCTGATCGAGGAAATTTCCCGGTTTGATGATACTGTCACACGTGATGTGTCAAAATGTATTTTCAGGATCAATAAAGACGTTCGTTTTTCAAAAGATAAATCTCCTTACAAGCTGAACATGGCTGCAGTATTTGGTGAAAACGGAAAGAAAACGGAGAAACCAAGCTATTATATACATATCGGAAATAAGGAATTGTTTATTGGCGGAGGAATGTATGCCGTTTCAAAAGAAGACCTGAACAAGATCCGTCAGGAAATATTCTATAATTCCGGTGAATTCACTGCTGTCTTAAATAAAGCTGAATTCAAAAAATATTTTGGAGAGATCCAGGGAGAAAAGAACAAAATAGTGCCGGAAGAATACCGTGAGTTTTTAAAAAAGCAACCTTATATTGCCAATAAGCAATTTTACACGGGAGCGGTTTTCTCGAGAGAAGAAGTGGTAGCAGAAGGTTTTGAACAAAAAGTGATCGACTGCTTTAAAGCGGTAAAGCCACTGAATGACTTTTTGCTGGAAGCCATTTTAGATTAAAGAAAGTATTATTCAATTTCAAATTCCACTTCTTTTTGTTGCTGCTGTTTGGCCTTGTTGATCTTTTCATCAATTGATTTTTTCAGTTTTGACTCTTCTTTCGGGGCAGGAGTCTCTTCTTTTTTATCACCATAATCGACTTCAAAAACGACTTCTTTTTTCTTTGGACGCTGGTAGTCCTGAATAGTGGAATCCTTTTTATTAAAACCGAATTCACTTTTTAAGATAGACAGCGCTTCCTGCTTTGCCTTCTCCCGGTTTTCTTTCTGCTGTTCTTTTTTTGCATCCTTATCCCAGGAAATCTGAGGATCATCCAGCAAGCCTGTCATTTTCATGAAAATGAAGAAACCGGTTCCGTCGTCCTCGATAATTCCAAATTCCGAATCACGGTTAATGGTTTTTACGTCTCTGAAGCGGAAGGAAAAACGGTAATCGATTATATTTTCGAACGTATGCCAGCCGCTTAATGTAAGGTCCAGCGCACTGGAATTGATCTTCATTTCAGGGATGGTTACTTTTCCTTTGTGAATGGTGAAATTATTTTCCAAAACATCAAACTGTAAATTCATTAACCGTTGCTCAAACAAGTTCAGCTGGTTTTTATTGATCACTAATTTTGTTGCCGAATTTTTTAAGCTTTTCATGACAGACCTGAAAAGATCTACATTTTTAAGCGTTCCGTTGATAATTTTCATGTTAATTGTGGAAGTGATCTCGTTTTTGATGATCCCGGATCTTAGATCAAACGGTGCTTTAAAGCGCATATTTATAACCGCATGCCCGTTGATATTTTCTTCTTTGATGATTTCCTGCTCAAAGTTATTCCACTCTTTGAACAGCTTTTTGAAATTGATCTCATTGGAGCTTAAAGCAGCTTCCACCATCAGGTATTCAGGTGCTGTTTCCTCGATTACAAGTGCTCCCTGAATGCTGTTCCCGGCATTTTCAACATTCATCTGAGAGAAGGCAAGGCGCCGGTTTCCGACTTTCAAATTACTGCGAAGATTGATGAATTCGTGTGATTTGTACCGGAGCTTGTGAATGCTCACGTGAAGGTTTCCGTCAATATTGACCGGAAGGCGAAAAGTCCGTTCTGCTGTATTTGATGTATTATTTCCCTGCTTTTGAGAAGATTCCACGTCAAAATCCAGTACATTAATGTAATTGCTTCGCAGCTCTGCATTTACCAGAATATTTCCGCTGCCCGATAAAAACTGTTCGATATTTTTAAACTCGCCGTCAAGCGTCATGTCAGAGTTTGTCATGCGAACAGTCAGGTCTTCCACATACGCTTCATTTTTATTGAAGATGATGTTTCCGTTAATTCCGGAGAATGTGCGCGGATCGCTCACAAGCTTTATTTCCGAGTTGTTCAAGGTGATATTTCCTGTCAGATCATTTATTTTATAAGAGCTGTTAATGGTTGAAATATCAAATTGAAGCCTACTTTCCATAATTCCGTTAAGACGCTCAATCTCTTTTATTTTCAGTAGATTGGAAAGCGCTGCGAGATTTACCTTTCCATTGGCGGTGCCCTTATAATGCGGAGCGGAAAAGTTGGTAAGAAGAAACTGGCCGTTAAAAGGTCCTGTTGAGGAAGTGAAATCAAAGGTTTTTAAATGAATGAACTCTTTTCCGAATCCTTTTTCATTCGAATAATGTCCGTCAATGTTGATGTTTGAAAGCGTTAAATTTTGATTGGGCTCCGTGAGTTGCCCGTTTTGGACTTTGAAGACACAATTTACCTGGACAGGTGTTGATTTCAACGTGTCGTCTTTAACAGATAAATCAAATGTGACCATTCCTTTCCCTTTATACTGGCTGATATTTTTATTATCCGCCAACAAGCTGCGTGTCACTTCCTGCAGCTGAAGATTCTTACCTCTGATATTGAATTGTGTCTGAGTATTACTGATAAAGCCTTCAACAACAAAAGGAAGTCGTTCGATTTCAATGGTAGAAGAAGGAATCTGGATGAGCTGTTTCGGTTTGTTGATGAGCAGCTTTAAGTCTATTTTTGCTTTTTTATTTTTAATCAGCTGGATTTCCTGGTTTTTGATAGATAAAACCGTAAGCTCAGCTTTCGTTTGTAAATCAAAATGCTCCGCCTGAAAATCTCCTTTAAAACTCAGCTCATCAATTTGTGAGCTGTAAGATTGCTGGGTGATTTTATTCTCATAGCTCAGTCTGAATTGATATAATTTGATCAGATCCAGCTTGAAATTTATAGGAGTAGAAGAAGAGGACGTATCATTTGTTTTGAAAAAAAGATAATTTTCCCGTTCGTCTTCGTAAACTTTAAGCTTGGCTACTCCCGGAAAGATCTGAGCTTCTTCCAGCTCATACTTTTTATTCCAGAGCTTCAAAGCGTCAAATTTGAGCCGCACCAGCTCCGAATAAAAAACAGTATCATTTGTATTTTGAATCGTATCGAAGATCAATACCTCTTGAAAATCTACTGAAATTCGTGGAAAAGTTCTCCAGAATGTCAGGTCGATTTTCTTTACTTCCACTTTTGCTGCCAGGTGCTGATTGATTTCTTCCACTACATATTGGATGATTTTCCCCCTGAACGCGTACAGCAAAATACTTACAAGCAGGAAAAAGCCGAGCAAGGAAATTCCCGTCCATTTGGCTGCCTTAAGTAACGTTTGCTTGTTCATCAGCATAAAATTAATTGGTTTTTTCTTGAAAAATAAGAGAGGTTGGGGATGTTTATTAACGATGGACTATTAAAACGTTAATACTTTCGATTAATTTTACAGGATTAAATAATTGAAATGTTAAAAAAACCATTGATAATTTTCGGACTGGGAGTCGTATTGATGACGTTGATCTTTTTTCTGATTCCCATCAATCTGTTTGATGCAGAAGTTCATTTTAATACAGGTATCCAGCAGTTTACGGAGCCTGCAAAAATAGCATTAAGTTATTTTATCGGTATTGGCATCCGTGAAGGTGACCTTAAAGATGTGGAAAGCTTCCATCTGACGGCTTCGGGATATGCGCTTGCTGTTATTCTGATTATTGGATTTCCCGCACTTTTCGCTTACAGGTCTTATTTGAAAAGTCTCAAAAAATAAAAAAACCGGATCTTATGATCCGGTTTTTTACTCATTATTACCTTCAATTAGATTTTCGATGCCTTTAGTTTCGGATCTAATTTTCCTATCAGTAAGTTTAGTCCGAAAGTAACGTGTGCGTTTTTTACTCCGGTATAATTAATAGCAAGAATATTGTCTGTCATCACGTAGAACTGGATCGGGCCACCACGAAGCGAAAGCCCCAGGCCGATATTTCCCCATGATCTTCCGTAAGTGGAATAATTAGCCGTAAATCCCAGCCAGTTCTTTAGCTGGATTGTTCCGGAGATGATTCCTGCCATTCTCAACCTGTTACCGACAATCTGGTTGTAAGAAGTAACGCCCACCGTAAACCAGTCGGTTACCTTGTAGCGTGCCCCTATGTAGAATCGCGAGCTAAGTGTTGATGTGTACGGATTGTAAGTGATGTCCTTGTCTATTTTAGACAAAAGAGAATCCTGTAACCGGTCTAAATATTCTGTGGAATCATTCAGGTATTCTTTTAGATTAACCCCTTCAAAACGAAAATCAAGATTATCCGTTTCATAGCTTGCTGTTTCGTTTTTCCAGCGGATGAATCCGAAGTCAAGCAGAGATGCGTTCAGCTCGATCTTATCTGTCAGATTATAGGTTGCACCTAAATCCAGCGCCATTCCGAAATTTTTGAATTTGTAGATCATCGAAGGGTCAAAAGTATATCCGCCTCCTGAATTGGTTGTATCAAAGAAATCTCTGAACCCGGAAGACGCGAATTTGAATTTTCCATCGACCGTAAGATCAAAATCTTCTTTATCGGTGGTGATTCCTAATTTTGATTTTTTAGTGGAGAAATTACCGTAGCCTGAAAGAAATTTCAGACGCCCGCCCACTCTTAGCTTTTCATTTATTTTCCGATTATAACCCAGCGCTACTTCCAGATAAGCATCAATGTGTGCACCTAATCCGTTGAGATTGATTCGTTCGCCCAAAAGAGAACGGCCGTTTCCTTCCAGACCGAGGATAATCAGGTCTTTCGGATAAACAATATTTCCCATGATCCGGTTAGAGATCGAAAGGCTGAAATAGTTTTTCTTCACGTGGAAGCCTATTCCCAGCAATTCGTTTCGTACATCCGTCATAATATAATTTCTTCCCCACAGGGATTTTTTAAGCCGGTCCTGGTCTAATACCAGCGTATCATCCTGCGAACGGGGAACAAAAACCCGGTTTAAGGTAAATCCGCTGTGATTTACACCGATGGAATGATGGCTCAGGCCGATCCCGATATATATCTTTCCGTTCGCGTAGTTTGACGGATTTTCATAATGTGATTGTGCCATTTTTGTCATGGCATACATGGTGTAATTTTGCTGTGCAATCGAAGAAGCCGCACAACAAAAAAACAGAACGATTATATAGAGTAATTTTTTCATTTCCTTAGAATTTCCCTTCAAACTGACCGCTTAGCTTTAAATTCAACTTATAAGATTCATAAATCTTAATGTGCTTCCCGGAAGCAAAATCCAGTGTGTTCGCTTCTGCCTGTAACTCAATGTACTTGACATGGTCCAGAAGCTGGATCTGATTTTCGCTTAATTTTAAATCCGATATTTTTTTCTTGTTGGAAGTGACTTTTCCGTTTCCATCTACCGGAGCGGCTTCTGCCAGTAACAGCTGGTCGTTACTATACATGAATACTTCCTGGTAATTTTCGTCCAGGAATCTCAGCTTTGCCAGCACATTAATAGGAAAGCCGTTATCTATGATTAAGCGGAACATAACGCTTCTCAGATTTTCTGCTTCAGTCGGAGTAGAAAAATTAACCGTGTCTCTCAATTTGAAGGAGTGTGCTAGACCGTGGAGTGGTAGCTCTACCTCACAATAGGCTTTTAATCTGGAGTTTTTGGTGACAAAATTATCAACACCCGTATTTCCGGAAGGATTTGCAACGGCATTGGCGTCAAATGTTACGTATTTTGGTGCAGGAGATACGACTTGCTCCAGGTTGGTAGTATTATTTTTTGTAAAAACAATGGTTGTCAGGGAAGAATCGCCCATAACGGAAGGATAATTCAGCAGATGCTGCTGTGAATATCCCAATAAATTAAGCACCTGCCCGTTGTTGACATTGATCGTCTTTATCTGGTTGATATTTAAATTGATCGGAAGTCCGAAGGAATTTGTAAGATAAAAACGGATTTCAGGATCAACCAATTCAAAATACCCTTCATCGGAATATTGGAATACTTTTAATAACACGGAATCACTTGGAACCACAAGGTTTCTTGTCCCGAAGAATCCTTTGGCATAATCCATTTTAAGAGAAGTGAAACCGAAATCAAGGCTGATCTGATCTGTTGCTAAAATGGGATTTCCGTTTCCGTTGACCGTAATCTGATAGTTTACCTGCAATTTATTGTTGGTCGTATTGCCAAGAGTTAAGTCTGCGACATAGCCTGCCAGGTCTTCATATACTGACGCTGTAGATGCAGATCCGGATGCAGCATTTACATTGATCGTCTTGCTGAATATAACACCGTTTTTTTTCAGGGAAGGAACGGAAAAGGAGATGGTGACAGGATGTTTGAAGGTTGATGAAATATTGAAGAATAAATCTCCGTCATCAAACTTAAACTCTTTAATCTGAGCACTGTTATCAAAAGCGAAATCGATCTCTTCATTTCCCGAGTGTGAGAACGTAGAGGAAAAGCTTGGAGAAACGGTACCTCCCAGCGCGGATAAGGACAGGCTCTTGCTATCCGAAAAATCATTGATACTTACGTACTGGTTACCGCTTAGCGTAGCGATATCACTTTTATAAACCAACGCAAGCATACCCGTATTCGGATCAATTACAACAAGATCTTCCGCGTTGGTATGTGCAAATATATCGTAAACATCAAATGTGGAATGCGCAAGCGGAACTGCCAGATTCGGATTCCATTCTCCCAGTGAAAGCTTTTTAAGATCCTTTTTACAGGAAAGTAAAGCGACTAAAAGACAGGCTGCCCATATATATGAGAAGTATATTTTTTTCATATTTATACCGATTATTTTATTTCTTGTGACTAAAATACAATTTTTAGTTAACGTTGTAAAATATAACATTGCATTTGTGTAATTAATTCCATTAATTAGCGTTTCTTAAAGTTATTATGTATCGGTTTAAAAGATTTTTCTTGCTGCTCACAGCTGTTATTTGTTCACAATTAGTGTCTGCTCAGAAATTCACACCAAAATCAAGAACCGAATTGGGCTTTTTACTGGGTGGGAGTCATTATTTCGGCGATCTGAACCAGGAAAAGCTGTTTCGTTTTACTTCACCTGCGGCACAACTTTTAATGCGCTACAATGTTCATGCGAGGCTTGCCTGGAGGACAAATATCGGTATCGGAAAAGTATATGGTATGGATGCAAAGAGCTCAGATCCTTTGCTGGTGAACCGTAATTTATCTTTTAAATCTATTATTCTGGAAGCCTCTACAGGTGTCGAATTTCATTACCTGAAATTCCAGATCGGTCACCGAAAGTACAATTTTACCCATTATATTTTAGCTCAGATCGGTCTTTTTTACATGAACCCGAAAGCGGAGCTGAACGGAACGTGGTATAATCTGAGAGATGTGGGAACAGAAGGGCAGGGGACAACACTGACAGATCAAAAACGTTATGGCCTGATCCAATTGTGCGTACCTTTGGGATTAGGGTTTAAATTTTCACCGAATGAACGGATTTCCATCGGTTTGGAGTATGGAATAAGAAAAACATTTACGGATTATCTGGATGATGTGAAAAGCAATACGTATGTTTTAAAAAGCCGTATGGCGGAGGAAAACAGTGAAGTTGCCGCACAATTATCCAACCGGAGCCTGGATCAGAATGACTATGGTGTCCGCGGAAATGCTAATACGAAAGACTGGTATTCATTTTTCGGATTGACGGTTACCATCCAGATCGGAAAGCACAATCCGTGTGTTCAGCCCTGACTCTTTTGCTGGTACACCTGGAACTGCTTTTGAAAGTATTTGCCGATAATATCAAATTCGAGATTGACTTTACTTCCGGTTGCCAGTGATTTAAAGTTAGTATGTTCCAGTGTGTATGGAATAATACAAACAGAGAATGTGCTGATTCCGCTATCTACAACCGTCAGGCTTACTCCATTGATAGTAACGGAACCTTTTTCAACAGTTAAATGTGGTGCATCGTATTCAAAATGGAATTTGATGCTGCCTTCAAAATCTTCAATTTTTGTGCACGTTCCCGTTATGTCCACATGTCCTTGTACGAGATGCCCGTCCAACCGGTCGCCCAGCTTTACGCAGCGTTCCAGGTTTACAATTGTTTCCGGCTGCCATTCAGACAAAACCGTGCGTTGAAGCGTTTCCCGGATAGCGGTCACCTTGTAGGACTGATCGTTATTGATCTCTACAACAGTCAAGCAAACCCCGTCATGAGCAACACTCTGATCAATTTGCAATTCATCTGTAAAAGCGGCCTGAATGGTAAAGTGAATATTGGTGCCTTCTTTTTCGATCGCTTTTACTTTTCCCAAAGCTTCAACTATTCCTGTGAACATATTTTTTATCGTTTATTATCGGAGCATTCCATTAAAAGCAGGTCACCGCCGGAATATTCTATTTCGATTAATCCTGTTTCAAGCACTTCATTACTGTTGCCGGAACGGTATCCTGATTTCAGCTCTTCGTTATGCAGGTTGTATTTTAGGTTTTTTGTAATAATTCCCGTTGCTGTTCCCACGGGAATTAGTGAAATAGGTGTTTCTTTTTCATACCATTTTGTAAATTTCTGAGGAGCAAGTGGCAAGAGTGTAATGACAGAATAATCGTCCAGGATACAGGTGGTAATCTTTGTCCGGTAGCGGCACAGATTTGTAATGTTAGAAATAGTGTGATCCGCTCTTTTTCCTGTTGCCCAGATGATATTTACAGCGCTGAACCCTTCTTCAATAAGATAATCAATGGCTTTTTCAAGATCTGTTTTTTCCTGGTCTTCCGCATAAATGATTTTTACGTGAGATTGTTTTTCAAGGAGCTGCTCAAATCCTATTTCTGCCCGGTCAAAGTCTCCCAGAAGGACATCGAATTTAATTCCCAGCTCAAGCACGCGGTGAATAGCACCATCCAATACTATTATAAACGGGTTCCATTCTAAAAGCTCATTTAACAACGAAGGGGAACATGATTCCCCGTTCGCGATTATTAAAGCCGGCTCTTGCTTGTCTCTTACAAAATGATGTGATGACATTTTGCTGATTAACCAAACAGGAAGCTTGTACCGTATTTAGACTCAATCGGATTTACGATCAGTGTCGGGATCATTGCATCGTTTGTGATCATGTACTGCTCATAATTTGCAGTTAAAAGACCAAAGAGATTCTGCTGATTTAAGTTCATGATCGCGATCAGATCAGCATCTACTTTTATCGCATGTTTCACCACTTCTTTGTCGAATCCTGCCTGGCTGACAATATGAGTTGTGTACTCAATATCTCTTTCCTCCAGGAAGTTTTTTGCAAGGTAAATGTTATCGCTGATACGGCGGGACAATGTAGGGTCTTTTTCTTCCAGCGTTACAATGTGAATCTTGGAATTGAAATACTTTGCCAGATTCGCAACGTGCACCAGTTTTTGCTTTGTTTCTTTTGCCAGATCCAGAGGAACGACAATATCCTTATATCCTTCCGGTTTGATATTTCTCTCTTGTACGATGATGAACGGAACGGAAGAATTCGTAACTACGCGCAGTGCGTGGCTGCCGAAAATATGCTGAAAACCGTGCGGTCCGTGCGTTCCCATAAAAATAAGCTGCGATAAATGCTCGGCAGCTACATTTCCGATATCATCAAATATATTTCCGATTCTGACAATAGGAATGATCTCTACCGATGTATTCAGATTGGAAATGATCTCTTTCAGCTCCTCCAGCTTCGGAGCAATTTCTTTTTCACTACTTACCACGTGCAGCACATAAATGCTTGCATCAAGTGCCTTTGCCGTAACAATAGCATGATTCAATGCTATTTCTGCTACTGGTGTAAAGTCGTAAGGAACTATAAAATTTTTCTTATTCATATTAGAGGATTGATGAGTATTACAAATATAATAATTTCATTGATTAATTGACCTTTATCGGGAGCAGAATTGTAAAAACAGTCCCTTTTCCCTCATCACTGTCAACACTGATCTGCCCGGAGTGGTTTTCCACAATTTTTTTACAGATGGTTAACCCGATTCCGGTTCCCTGAAATTTGTTTTTGTCATGAAGCCGCTGGAACATATCGAAGATCTTATGCTTGTATTCTTTTTTGAAGCCGATACCGTTATCTGAAAATTTGATTTCCACGAAATTGTTGTTAGGGAACAGATCCAGGTCGTTAGCTTCAATGAGCCTTGAGGTTACTGTAATCCTCGGATTTTCGGAAGTAAATTTAATAGCGTTCGACATGAGGTTGGCAAACAGCTGTTTCAGTTGAATCTGGTGCCCTTCGATGACCGGAAAGTCGGAAATGTCGAGCTGGATGTTTTTTTCTTTTAGTGAGATATCGAAATCCTCTGCAACGGAAAGAATCAGCTTTTTCAGGTCAATCTCCTCTTTTTCCCGGCTGCTGCTGCTTACTCTTGAATAGTCTAAAATACCGTTGATAAGGTTGGACATCCGTTTTGCGGAAGTCATGATTTTATTCAGGTAAAGCATGTCAGCATCTTCTTTTTTTTGTTCGAATTCTTTGAAAAAAAGATCCGAAAACATGACAATTTTCCTTACAGGCTCCTGTAAGTCATGGGAAGCGATATAAGCAAACTGCTCCAGCTCTTTATTCCTGTTTTCGAGCTCGGATGTATATTCTTTCAGACGTTGCTCAATGAGCATGGACTGGGTGAGATCTTTTATCACGTTCGTATAATAGATGATATTTCCATCCTTGTCTCTGGCAGGATTTAGCACAGAAGCCACCCAGATTTTCTGTCCGTTTTTTTTGACACGCCAGGAATGCTCGGTTAATTTCCCGTATTTAGAGGCATACTGGATATTTTTATTGGGAATCCCATCTTCAATGTCTTCTTTTGTGAAAAATACAGACATGTTTTTTCCGACGATTTCTTCCTCTGAATAGTCAAATATTATGGAAAGGCCTTTGTTCCAGCTCATGACATAACCTGCTTTGTCCAGGAGAATAATTACGTAATCGTCAACGTCTTCCACGAAATTGTTGAAACGTATTTTGTATTGGTCAATTTGCTGGTTTTTCTCTTTTATTAAGCTCGAGGTTTCAATATTTTTATTCGCTTTTTCTATACCAAAAACCGAACTTCTGACTTCCCGGAAGATCCCATACAGGCGCTCTATCTTTTTGGTGGCATTGAGCTTGACTCTGAATCTGAAATTCAGCCATATAGTATGGTCGGCATCTTTCTCAAAACGAAGGTCCCAGAGCATTTCGCCTTCCGGATTCTCGGTAATTTTGATCATTTCGACTACTTTGTTGTAATCGTCCTGATTCAGATTGTTTTTAAAGAAATATTTATTGGGAACAAAATTTTTCGGAAGCTGAAGAAGATCAAGGCCTTTCCGTGAAATGAAGTAATTCTCTTTCTCATAGTCAAAGTCAAATATCGCGCTATTTTCGATATCACCTCCCGGAACATTAAACTGGTAGATCTTTAAAAGATTTCTCTTATTGAGATAATCAGTTGTTTCATCTTTTAAGATAATGAGAATAGACTTTGTTTCAGATCCCTGTAATAAAGGAAATAATTCGTAATCAAAATAATAAGTCTGGTGTCCGCTTTTGGAGTTGATGGTTACCGTAACATTTTCGCGTGAGAAGGGTTCTCCGGTCTTTTTTACCGTTTGTACGTCTGTGAATAGCTGTGATTCCTGTAGTCCCGGGAAGATTTCAAGAATTTTTTCATTGACTTTAGGGACTGCGGTAAGCTCATCAGAAAGCAGGAGGAATGGCCTGTTCAGGCTTAATATATTATAATCCTGAGCACTGACAATTATTGAAGGCCCGTGGATATGTTCCGTGATCCGGTAAAACGGGTCCGGAAATATGGTCTGCTGGATATGCTCAAAGTTTTTGTCGGTAGTATGGTAAAATTTGAGTAAAATGATGTTTTTCCTTTTTGCAAATTCCTCTTCAATCGTGATTTTTTGACAGACGGATTGCTGAATACCATTTTTGGTGAGATGCCTGAAATTGAAAAAGGAAGTGCTGTCATTGTTTTTTCTTGACTGTAATACCCATTTATTCAATTCAAAGAGAGAATTGTGAATGAGAATATCCGAAATATTCGCATCTAAAATATCTCTGTCCGTTTCAAATATTTCTTTGAACTGACTGTTGTAATCAATGATCTGCAGATTATCAGCATCAAATACAACCAGGGAATTAGGATTGTATTTAGACATGTAATAATTAAGATGCCCTCCGGAAGAAGTATCTGTGGAAAGAGTGATAAGAAGATGTTCTTCTTCTATTTCACTTCCTTGAATATCAATTATTCTCCCGTTGTATTCCAACAGGCTATAGATGAAAGAAGTATGAAATGATTCTCTCAATTTATTTCTCAGAGCTTCAATGAAAGAAGGGATATCATTGCCCAGATACTGGCCGGCGAATACAATAAAATTGAAGTTATAAAAGAGACCGCTGTTGTTGAATAATAATTTCGGAGCATTGGAATTAACCAGATTATGATAATGCCGGATATCAATTTTACTTTCAGTTAGCTGGCTTTTCAGATTTTTGTTAAACGAATTTATAAGCTGAAAAAAATCATTCTCTTTCTTAGGCATATCTCAATAAGCAAAGTTAAATAGTCCTAAATATACTATCAACTTCCTTTAAGATACCGTCAAATGTATCCGGTTTTTTAACGACCTTGTGAATTTTTAACATATCAAACCCTGTCCGGTTAATGCCTTCAACGGAAGTTGAATAAATAACAACAGGGATGTGGCGGGTTTCATTGAATTCCCGCAATTTTTGAAGGCATTCCAGTCCGTTCATTTTCGGAAGATTGATGTCCAGAATAATCAATTCCGGCAAAAACTTTTCTTCCAGCAAAATAGAAAAGGCATTTTCAGCATCGTACGCCGTTCTGATGTATACATCCTCAAAAAGCTCTGAAATCGCTTGCATCAAAATGAACTTGTCATCCTCGTCATCTTCAATTAACAGGCAGCGCTTTGGATACATGTAAAAATAATGTTAAATTAATAAAGGTAAGGTTAAATATAGTCTAATTTTTAGAAATCCAAAATTTTTGTGAGGTTTTTTATAACATCCAGGTCAAGCGCTTTTTTCTCGTTGATATCAAACGATTTTGTAATCAGCCCGTTACCGGCTTTTATCTTTCCTTTAAAATTTAGCTCTACTTTACCTGTAAGCGCCGATTTGGCAAGGGCTAAGACGTTGAATCCATCTAGTTCCACAGTTAGCTTTGCGGTATAAACATTTTCTGCTTTCTTCTTCAGCTTTACCCTTTCATTAAGGTGGATAATTCCCAGTCTGGAATCATTCAGATAGACGTCCAGCTGAGAAGGTTTTACTTTGATATTATAAGTGTTCGGATTATTCACACGAAGGTCAAGGTCCAGATCAATCGCTTTCCCGTCTTTTCTGACATTGGAAACATTGCTGATTCCTAAAAACCTGACTTGTTCAAACTGAATACAGGAACTAAGAGTGAATAATAGCAGCAGGATGCCTGAAATTTGTTTCATTGATGTAAATTTAGTTTGTCGTTTTACTTGTTTAATTCTTTGAAATACTGATAGAAATAAGGGATTGTCTCAATTCCTTTATAGTAATTGAATAATCCGTAGTGCTCATTGGGTGAGTGAATAGCATCAGAATCCAGCCCGAATCCCATCATGATGGTTTTCAATCCTAAAACACTTTCAAATAAAGCGATAATAGGAATGCTGCCTCCGCTTCTTACCGGAACCGGGATTTTCCCGAATGTTTGCTCGTAAGCTTTACTTGCCGCCTGGTACGCAATGGAATCAATAGGTGTAACAACCGGAAATCCGCCGTGATGAGGTCTTACTTCAACTGTTGTTCCCGCTTCGGCGATGGACTCAAAATGATTCTTGAACAATTGTGTGATCTCATCAGGATGCTGATCCGGAACCAGCCGCATAGAGATTTTGGCATACGCTTTTGAAGCAATCACTGTTTTTGCTCCTTCTCCGGTATATCCTCCCCAAATTCCGTTTACATCTAATGTCGGACGGATAGCTCCTCTTTCCGGTGTTGTATATCCTTTTTCTCCCTGAACAGCTGTTATACCGATCGATTTCTTGTATTTTCCTTCGTCAAAAGGTGCCTGTGCCATCATCGCTCTTTCTTCTGCGGATAGCTCAATCACCTTGTCATAAAAGCCAGGAATAGTGATGTGATTATTTTCATCGTGAAGAGATGCGATCATTTTTGCCAGGCTGTTGATCGGATTTGCAACGCAGCCGCCATACAAGCCTGAATGTAAATCCCTGTTTGGACCTGTAACTTCGACTTCAACATAGCTCAGGCCTCTTAGTCCGGTAGTAATGGAAGGCGTATCGTTTGCCAGCATTCCTGTGTCCGATACCAGGATAATATCCGCTTTCAACAGTTCTTTCTGTTCTGTAATAAAATGCTCTAAGTTAACGCTCCCGACTTCTTCTTCGCCCTCGATCATGAGCTTAACGTTGCATTTCAGCTCGCCCGTTCTCAGCATCGCTTCGACCGCTTTGACGTGCATAAACATCTGGCCTTTGTCGTCGCAGGCGCCGCGTGCAAAAATTGCTCCTTCCGGATGAATCTCCGTTTTTTTAATCACAGGCTCAAAAGCGGGAGAATCCCACAATTCAATAGGATCTGCCGGCTGGACATCATAATGGCCATATACTAAAACAGTAGGAGAGCTGCTGTCAATAATTTTTTCTGCATAGACGATAGGATGCCCTTTTGTCGGAAATACAGTTACTTTATCTAATCCGATTTCTTTCAGATGATCTGCTAAAAAATCAGCAGCTTTTGCGACGTCAGCTTTGTAAGCGGAGTCAGCAGAGACAGACGGGATTCTTAAAAGAGAAGTTAATTCTTCTAAAAACCTGTTTTTGTTATTTATTATGTATTCAATTGTTTTGTTCATAAATCCGGAAAAAAAATTAATTTTGAAACTTGCATCAAAATTTAAAATAATGCAACTTTTAGCCAAAAATAATAGTCTTTAAAACAACAATTCATACTTTATGAAAAATATTTTTATTGCTATCATATTGTTTTCTTCTTTACCGTTTCTCTTCGGACAGACGCCGACTGTAGATTTATCTCTTACACCGACACAGTTGGTAGAAGATGTTCTGGCGGGTCCGGGAGTAATTATCTCTAATGCGAAGTTTAATGATAATCCGAATTACGCCGGAAACAGAATAGGTAAATTTACTTATACAGGCAGCCAGATTTCTTTTCCCTCGGGAATTGTAATTGGCTCAGGAGGTGTTTCAAACGGGCAGGGAACAGCTAATGGAATGATTGGTCCGAATAGTTCGGGAGGCTACAATTTAGCAGGAACGGGCAACACTGTTAGTAATGATGTGCAATTAAAAGCACTAGACGTCCAGAATCAGGGTCTTTTTGATATTGGTCGTCTTGAGTTTGATTTTGTGCCGGCAGGTAACAAGATTAAGTTTGATTTTATTTTCGGGAGTGATGAATACAACGAATATGTCTGTTCCGGTTTTTATGATGTTTTTGGCTTTTTCGTGACAGGACCTAATCCTGCCGGAGGAAATTATACGAATCAGAATTTTGCATTAGTTCCCGGAACTAATCTCCCTATTTCTATTAATACTATCAATAATGGAAGTGTGGGCAGCAGCAGTGGTGCTATTCCCGTAATCAATCCCTTGGGAAGCTGTACTGCAGCCGGTCTGGCAAATTCTCAGCATTTTTCCGGAGCTCCGGGTGCACATTTTCAGATGGACGGTGCAACAAAGTCACTGACAATTGAATTCGACGTTACGTGTGGGGAAACCTATCATTTTAAATTTGCTATTGCTGATGTAGGAGATGCAAATTATGATTCATGGGTATTCCTGAAAGCGGGTTCATTTGCCTCTGAGGAAGTGCAGGTTTCTGTTGCTACCGTATCGGGTGAATCAACGATCATTGAAGGATGTTCTACTGCGGATATTATTTTTACCAGACCATTGGCAGCAGCTGACACGGCAATGACAGTACATTACGAAGTATATGGATCGGCTATTGAAGGTGTTGATTACGATTCACTGCCGAATCCTATTGTTTTTCAGCCGGGGCAGGATAGTCTGATCTTATCGCTTATTCCGATTCAGGATAATATAGACGAAGGAACGGACTCTGTTATTATCAGGGTTTTTATTGTAAATTCATGTGGAGATACGATTATTTCAGAAGGAACTATTTACATTGTTGACGGCCCTGATATCGTTATCAACGAGATTGATCCGGTGATATATTGCGCGAACGATACGATCCCGATTTATGCCTCCGCCTCCGGAGGGAAATCCCCTTATACTTACGAATGGTATAATTTGTCCGGAGATACTATTTCCCATATTGACACGGCGTATGTCAAGACCGGACTGAACGGGCCTTTTGAATATTACGTGAAGGCAACGGACGCCTGTGGATTTAATAAAACCGATACGGTAACCATTACCTTAAATCAGACCTTAAAGATCGATACGCTGATCTCTTTGCCTACAAAAGCATGTCTGAATACAGGAACTGCTTCTGCTGTTGTTTCCGGTATAACGGGAAATCCCGTTTATACATGGACAGCATCGGACCTTAACAATACCACTATCTCAACAACAACCCTTGCACAAAATCTGGGATCAGGATGGTATCATTTTACGGTGGAGGATAATATCTGCTCCCTTACTGACAGTATTTTTGTTGATGCGATCAATGCACCGATAGCGGTAATTGTTCCTGATAAGACAGAAGGATGTAATCCAACGACGTTTGTATTGAGCAATGAAAGTTCAAATGCGAACAGCTATCAGTGGAATACGGGATCAGGTTATTACTCTGTTTACAGCAAAGAAGCACAATCAGTAACACTTTCTTCTAATCAGTACGTTTATCTGATTGCATCAGACGGGACGTGCAGCGATACTGCAAGAATTGCTCTGACAATTGTCAATTGCGGATGTACGGATCCTCTGGCGTTAAATTATGATTTGACGGCTGCATTGGACGATGGTTCATGTATGTATCACGATCCTGTGATTGAATTGCCGAATATATTTACTCCAAATGGAGATAATGTGAATGAACTGTATGAATTTACAAAGATGTACGTTTCGGAAATCGAATACTGGATCTTTAATCGTTGGGGAAATCAGATGTATTACACCAATAAGCTGGATGAATACTGGAATGGCAAAGTAAACGGAACGGATGCTTCGGAAGGAGTTTATTTTATTAAATACAAAGCTAAAGGAATCAATGGGAAAGAGCTGGAAGGCCACACTTTCTTCCATTTAAACCGCTGATAGAATTTTAAATTCAGAAGAAAAGGTTGGCATTTGTCAACCTTTTTTTATATTTAAGAGCTAAAATTAAAAATCAGAAAAATGCTGCTCCCTTTTAATATTCACAAGTGGATCGAAGAAAACAGAGATTTACTGAAACCTCCGGTTAACAATAAAGTGCTTTTCCGGGATACGGAAGATTTTATTGTGATGGTTGTCGGAGGGCCTAATGCGCGCAAAGATTACCACTTTAATGAAAGTGAAGAGTTTTTTTATCAGCTGGAAGGTGATATTACGGTTACAATTCAGGAAGACGGAAAGGCAAAGGAAGTGCAAATCAGGGAAGGAGAAATGTTCCTGCTCCCGTCCAATATTCCTCACAATCCGGTCCGTCCGGCGAATACTATCGGGATAGTAATTGAAAGAGTCCGTAAAGGAACGAATCTGACAGACGGTTTAATGTGGTTCTGTGAGAAATGTAATCACAAGCTGCATGAATACCGTTTTCCGTTAGATAACATTGAACGTGATTTTTTACCCCGGTTTAAGGAGTTTTATTCTTCGGAAGAATTAAGAACCTGCAAATCCTGCGGACACGTTATGGAAGCAGATGAGCGTTACCTATAAAAAATCCGGCTAAAATTCTTAGCCGGATTTTTACTTTTGAGATCTGCAAGTTAGTAGTTATGACGGTAGGTCCCGTTTCTTTTTAAATACCCTCTTATTACGACAGGCTCGTCTGCGTCATCATCAAAATCATCCTGTTCACTGTTGGGTTCCATGCTGACTTGCTCACCATCTATCGCTACGGATTTCCCTTTAGGTATGTAGATATGTACTTCTATGTCCTGTGCCCGTATTTTATCTTTTTTCGGATAAGAAAAATAATTAGGCAGTGTGATGGTGTCGCCGCTGATCATCGCCCCATAACGAATGTTTTTTGCTCTGTTCACTGCATTTTGAAGCCGGTCAGCCTTCGCTTCTTTTTCTAACAGGACATGAAAAAGACTGTCTTTTGAAGGATGATAATATACGTCGATACCATATGAAAAAATAGATTGCTCTTCAACGTGCAGCATCCAGTCGTTATTGTTGAGCTTTACTTTGTAATCCGAATTCGATAAAGGGCTCGTAAACATCGTTTTTATCTGAAGCTGTTCTGTGGAGATGGCTGCGATTTCCTTTTCGATATCACCGGACACCGTAAAATCTCTTGCTGTACGCGAAGCTACCAGAAATCCTATGATGGTACTGATGATTCCAAGTGAAATCAATCCTAAATTAATAAAACGATACCATCTGTTTCTCAGATTGAACATCATAACGATTCCTCCCAGCAGGAAAAAAGTGATTAAGCTGAAAGCGGCCAGATAAACGCTCAGCTGTGCCAGCTGATAGTCAAACGGATCATTGAATATCAGATCGCTTAGCGAATTTAGTGAAAGAAAACCCTCTGTAGAAACTGCCGGAAAAAACTGCGGTTTGCCAAAAAGGATAACGACTAAAAGCAGTGACAGCATAAATCCGATGAATAAGAGGAAAAGGCTGATCCCGAACCGGAACACTCTTCCGATGGAAGAAACACCTTTTCGTATTTTTCCGTCTCCTTTCATTTTATTTGCGAAAGAACGTGATTTCTCAGTGACATTTCTCGCAGCGCGTTCCACTTCCTCTTTGACAGTGTCCACATTGATCGGCTTTCCTTTCATGCGCAGCCGGTCAATGGATGAGTTCGCAGCCGGAACGATGATCCATAATAGTAAGTAAAGGAGGAATCCCGATCCGAAAATGAAAAACGAGCCCGCCCAGATCAGCCGGATGACAGTCACATCAATATTCAGGTAAGCAGCCAGTCCGGCGCAGACACCTCCGAGCTGTCCGTTTTCTTCGTCTCTGTATAATTTTCTTTCAGAGCTTTTCGGAGAGCTGTATTGACCGTCAGATTTACTTTTGCTCTCACCGAATGACGCTGTATTTTCGCTTTCATCCGCGTAATCGGAAGGATCACCCAGTGTTTGTAATACTTCTTCCACATCTTTCATCTCTACAACCTGTTTTGACCCTTTTCTGGTATTGAGCAGCTCTGCAATACGGATCTCAATATCCTCAACAATTTCATCTGCTCCTTCCTGATCACCGAGCATTTGCTTGAGAAGGTACAGATAAGCTTCCAGCTTTTTATAGGCTTCTTCTTCAATAAGAAAGGGAAAGCCTTTGATATGTATAGAAACAGTTTTATTCATAGCGTTAATTTTTATGGGTTATTTTTTGTACGGCGGAATGTAGCTCATTCCAGGTTTGATGTAGCTGTTCCAGCAATTCTTTGCCGGATGGAGTGATGGAATAATATTTTCTTGGCGGCCCTGACGGGGATTCTTCCCAGCGATAGCTTAAAAAATCCGTGTTTTTTAAGCGTGTGAGCAATGGGTAAAGTGTTCCTTCCACAACAATCAGCCGGGCTTCTTTTAACTCTTCCAGAATTTCCGAAGGATAAGCTTCCCGCTTGTCTAAAATCGCCAGAATACAATATTCCAAAATGCCCTTTCGCATTTGTGCCTGTGTATTCTCAACTTTCATTTTTCATCATTTATATTGCAAAGATATATCTTTTAAAAGGTATCTTGTAATACATAGTACTAAAAAATAACAATTTTTTAAATCTTCGTAACATTTCGGGATAAAATAAAGCTTGAATAATTGATATATTTTAAATATTTCTGCCAGAAGAGCAGCAAGTTAGCACTCTGCAAGCAACTGTTTAGTACTTTTGCTGTCTATTAAGCGGACTAATAAACATAATTATGAAAAAAATTATTCTTTTGGGCATTCTGTCCACAATAACGGCTTTTACTACAACCGCACAAAATGTATATATCCCTGATCCGGTTTTTAAGGCTTTTCTGGTTAATCATTCTTATCCTTCCAATCCTACCGGTCCCAATGGTATTACTATTTACCTGGATGCCAACCATGATGGTGAAATCCAGGTGAGCGAAGCGACCAATTATACATCAGATGTCTTCAGTCATGGCTTTGCGCTAAACGGATCTACAAATCCCATTTATGATTTAACAGGTATTGAAGCTTTTAAGAAGATCGAATATCTTAACATTAGTAATTGTCCGCTGACCACTCCTCTTACTATTAATGGCTGTACCTCTTTAAAAACATTAAAGTGTACGAACGTTTCTTTCACCACTTTTAGCATGAATAATTCCGCAGTGAAAGAGCTTGAGCTGGTAAATTGTTCTTCTTTGACTTCCGTGACTCTTGCAGGTTTCGGGCTGGAAACACTCAGAATCAATAATAATTCTAACCTGACTTCTGTAAACCTTGGAATCCATACCGCATTAACGATGTTTCAATGTGGTATGAATCCTCTTTTAACTTCCTTAGATGTAAGCCGCTGTGCGGCGCTTCAGCACTTTTATGCACAAGGTAATCAGCTCTCTTCGTTGAATCTCGCGAATGGGCATCCGCAAAGCTTTATCGGGATTAACGTTACCGGATATCCTAATCTGACCTGTATAAAAGTGGATAATGTGATGGTTTCCGATTACCTGTGGGGAAATGGCTATCCTTATGAATTTGATGCCTGGGCTGCTTTTGATACTGATTGTACTCCTCCCGGGCCTTGTGTTGTAGCTATTCCGGATGCCAACTTTAAAGCCGCTCTGCTTGGAAACAGCGCTATTAACACCAATGGCAATAATGAGATCGAATGTGCGGAAGCAACTGCTTACACCGGTGCTATCAACGTGAATAATATTACTATTTCAAATTTGAAGGGAATAGAAGCATTCGTAAATATTACCAGTTTTTCCGGTAACAATATTCAGGTAGGCTACGGCTCTCCAACCCCTATTGATACCTTGGATCTCAATAATTTTACATCTTTAACAAGTGTGAGCTTTACGGGTAATGTGGGGTTAAAATACCTGAAACTAAGCGGTTGTACGGCACTTACGAATGTTGACGTATCCACAGGGTTTGCCGCAGGCGTCGGCGTTAATCTGAACGGTTGTACGGCTTTAACAAGTCTGAACTTGAACAATAAAAAGCTAAATGCTTTAAATGTGAATGGCTGTACAGCGCTGACCAGCTTGAATTGCAGCAACAACTTGCTGACAACGCTGGATGTCAGCAGTAATACAGCTTTAACTGCTTTGGACTGTTCCAAGAACCAGCTAACTTCTTTGAATACTTTCAATCAGGCGAATCTTTCTACATTGAACTGCAGCTATAATCAGCTGCCTTACCTCATTGTTTCACTGAATACGGGATTGACAACCTTAGATTGCAGTCATAACAATATTACCTATCTGGATGTGAACAACAATACTCTTCTGACCTCGTTAAACTGTTCGTATAATCAGCTTCCTAACTTGAGCACTAATAATACCGGGTTACTCACTAACCTGGATTGTTCTCATAATCAGCTTACTAATCTAAACATAGCAAACAGCACATCACTGACGATGCTCAATTGCTCTTTCAATCTGCTTCCGGCCTTGAATGTGAGCAACAATACGGCAATCGTTAATTTATACTGTTCGGATAATTTGCTACCAACCATTGACATAAGCAATAATAATCCTGCGCTGGCAAAATTAGATTGTTCCAATAATTTGCTGACGACTATTGATATCAGTGTTAATACCGCACTGAAAGACCTGAATTGCTCCGGCAATCAGCTTCCTTATATAGACTTCAGCAATAATACTTCACTGCTCATATTGTATTGCAATAATAACCAGCTTACTTCATTGAACCTGAATGCTCCGAATCTGGTTTTGCTGGATTGCAGCAAAAATCCCTTCACGTCTTTGGATTTCAGCTCACAGCATATAAGATTGTTGTACTGTAGCGACATGCCGTTGCTTTCATCACTCAACCTGAAAAACGGGTACAATCCTGATTATGTAACAATTATTGCCAATAATAATCCTGCGTTGAATTGTATTCAGGTGGATTCTGCTGCATACAGCTATGCTCACTGGACAACAGGTAATCTTGCTTTTGCTTTTGATGCCGGTGTCTTTTTCAGTAAGGATTGTGCTTCTTCCTCTTGCGTGATAGCCGGAACGGATTTTCATACAGCTTGTGGTTCTTTTACCTGGATAGATGGTATTAATTACACAAGCAGTAACAGCACTGCTACTTATCTGATTCCGCATGCAGCGGCTGGCGGCTGTGATAGTCTGGTAACACTGGATTTAACCATTCTTGACCTTCCGGCAGTGAATTTAGGTGTGGATACTGCAATTTGTGCAGGTACATCAGTGATGCTGAATGCAGGAAATGCGGGCGCGTACTATTTGTGGAATGATAATTCCACCGCTCAGACTTTAGCTGTAACAACGTCCGGAGCCTACTTCGTAAAAGTAACGGATGCTAACAATTGTTCCAAATCAGATACGATTGTCATTACTCAGAACGCGTTGCCGGTGGTGAATTTAGGTGTGGATACTGCAATTTGTGCAGGTATATCAGTGACGCTGAATGCAGGAAATACAGGCGCGTACTATTTGTGGAACGATAATTCCGCCGCTCAGACTTTAGCTGTAACAACGTCCGGAACCTACTTCGTAAAAGTAACGGACGCTAACAGTTGTTCCAAATCAGATACAATTATTATTGCTCAGAACGCACTACCGGCGGTAAATTTAGGGCCTGATGCTTGGATTTGTGCCGGTTCGTCCTTAACACTTGATGCAGAAAATTCCGGTTCGTCCTATTTGTGGAATGATAATTCCACCGCTCAGACTCTGACTGTAACAACAGCCGGAAGCTATTATGTAAAAGTGACAGATGCAAACGGATGTAAAGACGCTGATACAGTTGTCATAACGGAGAATCTGCTTCCTGTGATAAACGGTATCTCCGATTCCAATAACGGATGTGATTTTGATTTCGGAATAACCGGGGCAACCGATGTCAATTTTTATACATGGGATTTCGGAGATGGAACAACAACAACTTCGATCACAGCAAACATATCCCATGCTTATGAGCAGGACGGAAATTATACTGTTAAAGTGACTGCTTCCAACGATTGTGGTTCTGTGACAAAACAGAAATCCGTCGCTTGTATTAAGTTAAAAGTCAACGATGCTGAATTAACGCACAAGCTTACACTTTACCCGAATCCGGCATCCGGTAATATTATTATCGAAGGAGATTTGGGAATAGAAAACATTACATTTATGGATGTTACGGGAAGAACCATTTATAAAAATGAATATCAAAACGCGCTCAGCTGCCAGATAAATATTTCACAGCTGTCAAGCGGGATTTATACGGTTATCATTAATACGGAAAAAGGTATCGTAACGAAAAAGCTGGAGGTTTTGAAATAAAGCTATCGGAATTTTATAGGAAAGTTAAGGAGGTAGAAATGCCTCCTTTTACATTTTACTGATGGGATTTGTTTAAAGTGGTCCCTAACCGGTTAAGAATCAGGAAGAGTAAAACGATCCATAGAGGAAGGGAAAAAATGATCAGCCTGTCTGCCTGCCAGAAAGAAATCCCGGAAGAGAAAATGATATAAAATAATAATAAGCCGATCGCCGTTGACTGCCAGTTGATTACCAGCTTTTTGGAAAACAGATCTCTGATTGATAAAATAATAAATGCAGCAAAAAGGAAATAAAAGAAAATGTAAAGCTTTTCGTTGTAAACAGCCATAAATTTGACATATTTCGGAGCGGATTTTCCGGAAGGAAGAATAATATTTGTTCCATACCCGGTAACATTGTCCTGTATATTTTTAAAATAGAGCTTTAAAAAAGTATTCCGGTGATTCCAGAGATAATGTCTTTTTTCTGAAACATCCATATTGAGCGCAATTTCCTGTGATACGGCAACTTCGCTGATTTGCTCAATTTCCTGGATTCCCTGTGCCAGCAGGTATTTATCAAATGTCAGGCTGCCGATCTCTGATATTTTAAACAGGTCATATTTCGCTTTCATTGCAGTTAGCTGTAGGAGAACCGGAGTAACCGCCAACAGAAGGAGCAGCATTAATTTTACGTTTTTCCGGTACGTTTTGAAAAAATATACTCCTGTCACCAGCAAAAAGAAAAGAAACGGATACAAAAACAAGGGTTTTGTGACAGCCAGCAGCGCGAAGAGAAATAAGATGCTCACAGCAGTCTTAAATTCAAACCTTTTTTTGAGCGTCTTGCAAGTAATAAAGGTAATTAGTGAGAGCAATAAAACGGACATTACTTCTGTAAGCCCGTGAAATGTGTAAGAGATCAAGGAAATGTTGATGACAAAGAAAAAAACTGCAATGATTCTGTAGATCGGTTTTCCGCTGATCTCCTTGACACAGTAATAAACCAGGTTAGCGCTGGTAAGCCAGAAGAGCAGCTGTAACAGGACTACGAGCCAGGCTCCGCCCAAATAGTAGGACAAGGCCAGAAAGCAGGAATAGAAAAATGGCCTGATCAGCGAATCTCCCTGAGCTGAAAAATCAAAAAATTCTTTTCCAGCGTTAAAATAAGTTTTTGAATCACTGGTAAACAGCAATAAATCGTCTGACGGGCGGAAAGGAGAATTGAGGATAATTCCCGTTAAGAAAAGCAGCAATATTCCGTTTAACAGGAAAAATTCTTTATTTGCTAATCGCTTATATACCGCCCGCATTCTTATTTCTTTCTGAAGAATATCCGGATCGGAATACCTTCAAAATTGTAGTGTTCTCTCAGCTTATTTTCCAGAAAGCGTTTGTAGGAATCCGGGACATATTGAGGGAGATTACAGAAGAAAGCAAATGCCGGATATTTGATGGGCAGCTGCGTAATATATTTAATCTGGATGTATTTTCCTTTTACGGATGGAGGAGGTGTATGCTCAATAATCGGAAGCATGACATCGTTCAGCTCGGAAGTGGAAATACGGATATTCCGGCTTTCATAAACTTCTATGGCTTTCTCCAAGGCTTTATGTAAACGCTGCTTAGTGATGGTTGAAGTGAAGAGAATCGGAACATCATTGTAAGGCGCCAGCTCTGCCCGAAGCTTTTCTTCATATTCCAGCAGAGTTTTGTGATCCTTTTCTACCAGATCCCACTTGTTTACCAGCAACACCACACCTTTATTGTTTTTTTCGATCATGTAGTAAATGGTCAGGTCCTGTTTCTGAAGCCCTTCGACAGCATCTATCATCATGATACAGATATCGGATTCCTCAATGGCTCTGACCGAACGCAATGTCGAATAATATTCAATATCTTCTGTTACCTTATTTTTCTTTCTTAATCCGGCAGTGTCAATAAGCAGGAAATCAAAACCAAATGATTTATAGCGTGTGTGGATTGCATCACGTGTTGTTCCGGAGATATCCGTAACAATATTTCTTTCTTGTCCTGTAATAGCATTTACAAACGAAGATTTACCAACATTCGGGCGACCTACAACCGCAATTCGGGGTAAAGCATCTTCTTCTGAAAAATCTGCTTCCGGCTCAAAATCTTTTGTGACTTCGTCCAGTAAATCTCCCGTACCGCCGCCATTAACTGCTGATATTTCAAAGACATCGCCTAATCCAAGGCTCCAGAACTCCGCGGACATACCCATTCGCTGCGTATTATCCACTTTGTTGGCAATGATAAATACTTTCTTTTTTGACTTACGAAGTAAAGAAGCGACCAGCTTATCCATGTCTGTAATACCAATAACCGCATCTACCACGAACAGAATCACATTCGCTTCATCAATAGCAAGCTCTACCTGTTTACGGATTTCCCCTTCAAAAATATCTTCAGACCCTTTAACATAACCGCCTGTATCAATAACTGAGAAATTAATCCCGTTCCATTCCCCTTTTCCGTAAATACGGTCGCGGGTAACACCGCTTACTTCTTTTACGATCGCGTCCCTTGATTCCGTTAAACGGTTGAAAAGTGTTGACTTTCCAACATTTGGACGCCCTACTATTGCTATGATATTACTCATCTTCTTTACTTATTATGTTGTTTCTCAACAAGATTATTTCTTAACCCGCATTTCACAATCTGCAATTTGCAATCTGTAATCTGCAATTTTTTAATACCCGTACTTTTTTAATTTCAGATCATCTGTTCTCCAGTCTTTATCTACTTTGACAAATGTTTCCAGATAAACTTTCTTCCCGACGAATGCCTCAATATCCTTTCGGGCATCATAACCGATCCGTTTCAGCATTGTTCCGCCTTTACCGATAATGATTCCTTTTTGAGAGTCACGTTCCACAACGATAACAGCCCGAATCCGGATAATATGATCTTCTTCTAAATATTCCTCAACTTCTACCTGACTTGAATAGGGAATTTCCTTATCGGTATAAAGAAATATTTTTTCCCGTATCATTTCAGAAATGAAGAAACGCATCGGGCGGTCTGAGATATCCTCCTTGTCGAAGTAAGGTGGATTTTCCGGAAGCAATTCCAGGATTCTGTCCCAGATCCATTCTTTATTGAAGCCGTGAAGGGCAGAAGCAGGAATGATCTCAGCAGAAGGAAGGCGTTCCTTCCAATAGCTGATGCGCTCCACTACTTTTTCCTGTGTTCCCAGATCAATTTTGTTGATCACCAGTAGTATAGGAATCCGTAAGCGCTGGATGCGTTCCAGTGTTCCGGGATGATTCATCTCATTTTCGAAGATATCTGTTATAAAGATAAGGATATCAGCATCTTTCAGAGATGTTTCAACATATCCCATCATCTGTTCATGCAGCTTGTAAGCAGCGTTAACCACACCCGGAGTATCAGAAAAAACGATCTGATAATCATCTCCGTTCACAATTCCGTGAATCCGGTGGCGGGTGGTCTGTGCCTTTGAGGTGACAATTGACAGCTTCTCTCCCAGCATCTGGTTCATCAGTGTCGATTTCCCCACATTCGGACTCCCTACAATATTTACAAAACCTGCTTTATGCGACATCTTTCAAAAATAATTTGCAAAGTAACGAATAATTACCGGCTTTTGAAAATCGCAGGTTATATGAACAGAATTAAAGCTCAGGGAAAAATTGATAAGAGTCATTCTTAAAGACAGGATTTTGGATTATTTTATCTGTAATCGGGATTTATAGAATCTGGTTCATATTGATTTAATATACTTCATATTGGATTCATGATAAGATGATATAAACACAAGAACCAGCTAAAACAGGCTTAGTAAGCGCTGTGCAATTTTGCAAGAAAATAAGAAATATGAAAAAATGGATACTAACTATTGCTTGCTTTGCTGTTGGCTGTTTTGTCTGGGGGCAAACACAAGTAGCTTTTTGGGATTTTAATTCCACAACAAATGATGCAGCTACGGGTACAGGAGTTTTGACTCCGGCTGTAGGTTCGGGAAATATTGTTTTGTTGGGTGGAATTACAAATTCATTTTCTGCCGGATATTCAGCAGATTTAAACACGACAGACAATTCAGGATTGCAGACAACCTCTTATCCGTCTTCCGGATCACCAAAAACAGCAGGTGTTCAGTGGAATGTGAACACTACCGGACACTCTGATCTGAAATTTTCAGTGTGGCAGCGATTAAGTAATACCGCTGCAAATACATGGGTGTTGCAGTATTCTGCGGATGTTACAGGTGCAGCAACAGGAGGTATTGCAGTCTGGACAGATGCAACGGTGTATACGTTTACTCCTGCACCGACCGGTACCGGAGATACCTGGCATGAACGGACATTTGATTTTTCCGCGATTACCTCTCTGAACAATAATCCGAATGCTGGTTTTAGAATAGTTTCGGATTATGATCCTGTTTCAGGTGGTTACCTCGCTGCGAGATCAACAAGCACGTATGGTGGAGGTGGAACTTCCCGTTTCGATTTGTTCTCAATTGAGGAGGCTGCAGTTGTAATTCCGGATGCAAGTATTGCTGCTGCGTCTAATTTTATTATCTTGAATGAAGATGCGGGAGTTCATTCTATTCCGTTGACGATCTCTAACGGAAATTCTTCTCCTTCAAAAATCGCCGTGGCGCTATCTGTATATTCTGATGCGATATTAGATACAGACTTTACCTGGGTGAATGATACGATTGATATTCCTGCCAATACAAACGGAATTATAGATTTTCCAATTACTATCATTGACGATAATCTGAGTGAGCGTGCAGAAAAAATTATTGTGAAACTGATAGCGGGAGATAACATGAATATTGACCCTGTAAATAACTATCAGATTATTTATGTTCAGGATAATGATTATGTTGCTCCGTCAGCATCCAATGAATTGCAACTTGAGTTATTGACAAGCTTCTCTAATGGCGCGGCAGGATCAAACTCGGCTGAAATTGTTGCGTATGATTCTTCAAATTACCGTTTGTATATAGCAAACAGTATCGGGAAAAAGCTTGATATTGTTGATTTTTCTGATCCTTCTGCTCCATCACTGCTGAACAGTATTGATATTACAACGTACGGGAATATTAATTCTGTAACAGTGCATAATGGTCTGGTTGCTTTGGCAATAGAAAATGCAAATGCGCAACTGAACGGATTTGTTGTATTTCTGGATGAAAACGGAGTATTGATCAATCAGGTAGAAGTTGGAGCTATGCCGGATATGATTACATTTAATAAGGATTTTACGAAAATACTGACAGCAAACGAAGGGGAACCGAGTAGTAATTATAGTGTCGATCCTGTTGGCTCTGTCTCAATCGTGGATTTGACATCAGGAGCAGCTGCTCTGACTCAGGCTGATGTTACCACTATCGGATTTGATGCTTATAACGGGCAGGAGACACTATTAAGAAACCAGGGGATCCGGATTTTTTCTACTTCAGCTTCTGTAGCTCAGGATCTGGAACCGGAATATATAACTATCTCTGAAGATAATACAAAAGCGTATGTTTCTATTCAGGAAAATAATGCGATGGCAGTGATTGACATTGCAACGGCAACAATCGATACCATTTATGCTTTAGGTTATTCCGATTATTCATCAGGAAACGGACTGGATGCTTCCGATCAGAGTGGAGCTGTTCTGATTACGTCGGCACCGGTTAAAGGAGCTTTCATGCCGGACGCAATTGCTTATTCTTTTATCAATGGTCAGGGATACATATTTTCAGCTAATGAAGGTGACTCCCGCGAGTTTGGGTCTGTTGTTGATGCAAAGCGTATCAGTTCTATGAATCTGGACCCGGTAGCATTTCCGGATCAGCACATTTTGAAAAATAATAAATTATTCGGTCGCTTAAACGGATTGACTTATTCCGGAGATACGGACGGTGATGGCGATTTTGATGAAATCCATGTAATGGGAGGACGTTCTTTTAGTATATGGAATGCTGCTACAGGCGAGCTGGTATTTGATTCTAAAGATTTACTGGAGCAAATCACTGCTAATCACCCGGTATTCGGACAATTCTTTAATGCCTCTAACGGAACAGGTGCTGCCACATTAAAAAACCGAAGTGATGACAAAGGTCCGGAGCCGGAAGGCGTGACAACGGCATTCATAGGTGGTAATCATTACTTATTTGTGTCTATGGAAAGAATCGGCGGTGTTATGGTATTTAATGTAAATGATCCGCAGAATCCTGTTTATTCAGGTTATGCAAACAATCGTACTTTAAATGGGAGCGGTCCTGATTTGGGAGCGGAAGGAATTATTTATATTGATGCGGCATCCTCTCCGAATGGAAATGACATTTTAATTCTTGCAAATGAAGTAAGCTCTACGCTTTCAGTCTATCAGCTGAATACATGTGTCAGCCTGGCGGGAGGTTTGATTACTGCATCTAAAACACTTTTCTGTCAGGGAGATACTGCATTACTGTCAATTGAACCAACACAAGGAACAACATTTGAATGGCTGCGGGATGGTCAGGTCTTGACTAATGAAACAAATGACGAATTAATAGTCGATGCAGCAGGAGTATATAAAGTGTTTGTTAACAGTACAACTCACGCTTGTGAAGCTACTTCAGAAGGGATTGAAATTAACGTAAATACGCTTCCTTCAGTTGCTGCTACAGCTTCAAAAACATCTTTATGTACAGGTGAATCTGTTATATTGACGGCAAACGGAGCAGTAACGTATGTATGGAATAACAGCGTTCAGAACGGAGTGGCATTTCAACCGGTTCAAACAACCACTTACGAAGTTACCGGTACGGATATTAACGGATGTACAAATACGGATGAGGTAACGGTTGATGTAAATGCTTTACCGGTAGTGAGTCTGGGGAATGATGTGACTGTATGTCAAAGTCAGACACCGGTTACTTTAAATGCAGGAACACATACAGCTTATAATTGGAGTACCGGAGCGACAACTTCGTCGATTCAGGTTTTCGCTTCCGGGACATTTAGCGTAACTGTCAAAAATGCGGCAGGTTGTTCTGCAACAGATGCCGTTCAGGTTACTGTAGAGAACTGTTTGGGAGTTGATGAGTTAACAAATGCTATCGGTGTGTACCCGAATCCTGTTACAGATCAGTTGACTATCGAAACAGACGGATTGTTATTACAGGCTGTATATGTTTATGATATGCAGGGTAGAATTCAGAAAGAAATGAAAGCACATTCAACAACATCTTTGAAAATCAATTTAAGTGAACTTCCTGCGGGAATCTATCAGATAAAAATGATCACTGAAAAAGGAGTGCATCATCATTCCGTTTCGAAGTTGTAATACGAGAATCACAACAATAAGATAAAAGAGGTCACCCATTAAAGTGACCTCTTTTTAGTATCAGACAGATATTATTTGAATATACTATTTACTTAGAAATTGAAAGAAAAACCTATTTGTGCTCCTGCTGTCCAGTATTTTCGCGCATACGAAGCTTGTTTGTTGAGTGTGTTGAACAACGAATATCTGAATTCCGGAAGCAGATAGAAATAAAGTCCATTGGTGATTCGGAATTGAACTCCGGCCTGAATATAAGCCATGATATTGAAATCATTTACCGCATTACGTAAAGGTGTTTTTGTTGTTGTTTCCACTTTTTTTTCAGTTACCGTTGTCAACGTGTTTTTTGAGCCGAATATTACTTGCGGAGCAAATCCTAATCCTCCGGTGAACTGTATTTTTTTTCCTGTGATATAAGTGATGCCGACAGGAACGGATAGCAGCTGGTATTTATTGGTATAATTATAAGCCGAATCCGTTGTTGGAGATTTCCAATTGTACTTTTCAGCTGTCTGGGAATAATCGAAGCCGAAATTCACATAGAAGCCTTTGCTTACTGAAATCTTATAATTAATATTGAAAACAGGTGTTACCATTCCTTTTTCATCTTTCTTTAAGCCCAGAGGTTCACTGAATAAATTATTTGTTTCGGAATTAAGAGGCTGTGTAAACTGTGCTCCCCCGCCAATGAACAAAAAAGACTTTCCTGTCATGTCTTCTTCAATTTTTGCTTTTTTTTCTTTCGGAGCTTTCATTTTCTCCTTTTTTTCCTTGCTTTCAGTTTTTTCAGCTGAAGGGACGATTTTGCCTGATTCTATTTGGGAAAAATTATGATTTGCGAAGAATAAAACGCTTACAAAAACATAAAAAAGATTATTTTTACTCATGTTTTAACGAAATTGAAATATTTTACGTTAACGACAAATATCGTGAATAATTACTGAGTATTATGAATAAAACGACATCAAAAAAGAAAAGCTGGTTGAAGAAGCTTCTGATCGGTACCGGAATCGTATTTGTGCTGTTACTGGCAGCGCTTATTATTATCCCGATTTTTTACAAAGAGGAGATTAAGAATCTTGCGTTGAAAGAAGTGAATAAAATGCTTTTGGCAGATGTCGGCGTGAAAGATTTTGACCTGACGATCATATCGACGTTTCCGAAGCTTACGGCGCAGTTTGACGGAATTACGATAACCGGGCGCGATACATTTGATAAAGTGGAGCTGGTGAACATCGAACGTTTTAATGTGCATCTTGATTTCTGGAGCTTGTTTGGTGACCAGTTTGAAATTAAAGGATTTTCTATTGATAAGCCGGTGGTGGATGTGCGTGTCCTGAAAAACGGATTGGCAAATTATGATATCGTTAAACCTGATTCTTTAAAGACACCTGAAGAGAAAGAAGAGCCCTCTTCCTTTAAGCTGGCGTTGAATCATTATGAGATCAATAACGCACATATAAAATACGATGACCGTTCTTCCAATATGTTTGCAGAGCTGGTAAATTTCAATCATACCGGTTCAGGAGATCTGACGGCTGACGTGATTGACTTTGATACGAAAACCAATATGGATGAGCTGACATTTAAAATGGACGGATTGTCTTACCTTACAAAAGTAAAGACGGATCTTGTTGCCAATTTGCTGATGGAATTTAAAGAAAGCTCCTCAAAATTCACACTTCGTGAAAACTCGCTGGCATTGAATAATTTCAATATGTCCGTGAAAGGCTTCTATGAGATGTTCGATAACAAGAGCGAAATGGACTTAACGCTGAACACCGGAAAATCTACATTTAAAGATCTGCTTTCTCTGGTTCCTGCGTTTTATAAAACCGGCTATGAAAGCATGGTTACAAGCGGAAGTCTGGCATTAAATGCAGCTGTAAAAGGAACGCTGGATGATAAAAATTATCCTTCCTGGAATGCAGGATTAAAAGTAAGTAACGCGTCCGTGAAATATCCGGACCTGCCGGAGCAATTGAAAAATATTCAGATCGATGCGAAATCGACATTTCCGGGAGGAAGCAACCTGAACGCAATGACTGCGGACGTGAATAAATTTCATGTGGATTTCGTAAAAAATACCGTCGATGCAACGCTGAAGCTGCGTAATATTATGGCAGATCCGGCCATTGACACTAAAATCAAAGCAAATGTAGATCTGGCAACGCTGGGAAAAGTTATTCCGTTAGCAGAAGGAGAATCCTATAATGGTCTTTTAGATGCGGATATCGCCCTGAAAGGAAAGATGAGCTCTATTGAAAAAGAACGGTACGAAGAATTTGACGCGTTAGGGACGCTGATCCTGAAAGATATGATATATAAATCTCCGGATTTGCCGAAATCGGTAAGCATTAGTGAAATGGTCTTTAGATTTACACCTAAAAACCTGAATCTGGAAACTTTGAAAGCAAAAACAGGAAATTCAGACTTTGCCGTGAACGGAACCATAGATAATTACCTTGCGTACTTATTCAAGGATGAAAAGCTGAAAGGAGATTTCAGATTTACCTCTAATTATCTTGATGTTGATGAGCTGATGGGCTATGTTCCTGCTTCTTCAGGCGAAGAAACACCTCAGGAACCGGCAAGCTCTTCGGAAGAAGCGGTTACTATTCCTGCCAATATTGATTTTAATCTGAATACAGCTATCGGAAAGATCCGTTATTCCGGACTGGATATTGAGCAGGTAACAGGAAATATCGGCTTGAAAAACGAAACAGCTTATCTCAATAATATTAAAATGAAAGCCATGGGCGGAACAGTTGGTTTAGATGGTTCCTACAATACCAGTAATCCGTACCAGCCGACTGTTGATTTAGGGTATAATCTGAATCAGATTGATATCAACACGCTGGCAACAACATTTGTGACCGTAGAGAAGTTTGCCCCGATTCTGAAATATGTTCAGGGAAAAGTTTCTTCCAATCTGACGCTGAATTCGAAGGTAACACCTGATTTTTCTCCGATATTGAGCTCTATCAACAGTTTGGGTGATTTCAGCACTACATCCATTACCATTTCCGGGTTCGAGCCGCTTGCAAAATTAGGATCAGCTTTAAAAATGGATAAGCTCGGCTCGGCTCAGACGCTTAAAAATCTTACGGCTAAGTTTAAAATTGCTGATGGGAAGCTGATGACACAGAAACCGATCAATGTTAAGATCGGAAATATCTCTACGGAAACAGAAGGATTTACAGCTTTGGATCAGTCCATTGGCTATACGATGAAAATGAACATTCCTAAAGAAGAAATTCCGCAGGTAATTATTAAGAACATTGAGAAAGGGCTGGAAAAAGTGAATGGGCTTGTTCCGCAGCTGAAGCTGGCAAATTTACCGGCCATCATTCCGGTAAATGTGAATATCGGTGGTACAGTGAAAAACCCGAAAATCACGACAGATATTGAAAACTCCATTAAAAAACTGACGGGTAATCTGAAAGAATCCGTAAAAGAAGCAGCGAAGGAAGTTTTCGAAAAAGCGAAAGACTCTGTAAAAACTGTTGTTACCAATAAGGTAAATGAAGTGAAAGAAGATGTAAGCGCAGAGATTCAAAAGAAAAAACAACAGATTCTGGATGAAGCGCAGAAACAGGCAAATACAATAAAATCAGAAGCTAAAAAACAGGCAGATAATGTGCGTGCTGAGGGAGAAAAAGCTGCTCAGAAGCTGATCGATGAAGCAGGCTCTAACCCATTGAAGAAGAAGGCTGCTGAAATTGCTGCCAAGAAAGTACGCGATGAAGCTAACTCGAAAGCAGACAAGCTGGAATCAGAAGCTAACGCAAAAGCGGATGGCATTATGAAAACAGCCAATGAAAAAGCTGCTGCAGTGAAATAATAAAGACACATAGGAATAAACAAAAATCCCCGAAACGAAGTTTCGGGGATTTTTGTTTTAAGGGAAAATTGATAATGCACTAAAATTAAATCTTATATCTTTTTCTAGTGTCTTATAGTCTAATGTCTAGTATCTAATATCTTGAGTCTAGTGTCTTAATAATATCTGTAGTCTTTAATCCGATTATTTCCCGTACATCTTCTCATAGTATTCCTGATATTCCCCGGATGTTACATTTTTCACCCATTCCTGATTTTCCAGGTACCAGTCAACGGTTTTGGAAAGGCCTTCTTCAAATGTAATAGAAGGTTTCCAGTTCAGTTCTGCTTCCAGTTTTTGTGCATCTATCGCGTAACGCAGATCGTGCCCGGCACGGTCCTTTACAAACCGGATCAATTGTTTGCTTGTTCCTTCCGGCCGGTTTAATTTCTGATCCATCAGCTCACATAAGAAATGTACCAGCTCAATGTTTTTCCATTCATTCAAACCGCCGACATTGTAGGATTCACCGATTCTTCCGTTGTGGAAGATCGTATCGATCGCCGAAGCATGATCTTCTACCCATAGCCAGTCACGGATGTTTTCACCTTTCCCGTAAACAGGAAGCTCTTTGTTGTTCAGGATATTTAGGATCATTAGCGGAATTAATTTCTCCGGGAAATGATGGCTTCCATAATTGTTGGAACAATTTGACATTTTTACAGGAAGACCGTAAGTATGAAAGTAAGCATTCACAAAATGATCAGAAGAAGCTTTTGATGCAGAATAAGGGCTTCTCGGGTCATAAGCGGTTGTCTCTTGGAACAAACCGTCTTCTCCTAAGCTTCCGTACACTTCATCCGTGGAAACATGATGAAAAACATGATCTTTCCCGTCCTGCCATTCAGAGCGGGCAACTTCCAGTAAATTTAATGTTCCGATTACATTCGTCATGGCAAACTGCATCGGACCGTCAATAGAGCGATCGACATGAGATTCCGCTGCCAAATGGATAACATGCGTAATGTGGAAATTGTGAAATGCGTTCCGGACGTCCTCTATATTACAGATATCACCTTTTACAAAATGATAATTAGATTCGTTTTCAATATCCTGAAGATTGTGAATGTTTCCCGCATAGGTCAGCTTGTCGAAATTGACAATTTTATAATCAGGATATTTCTTAACAAATCTGCGTACAACGTGTGAACCGATAAAACCGGCTCCTCCGGTAACCAAAATATTCATGTAGAATCTGTAAAATAATTAGTAATTAAGCTCAAATTTAATGATTTCTCTCCAGAAATCCCTGATTTTTATTCCTTCATAAGCCAGCATCTGAGGAACAAGACTTGCCGGAGAAAAGCCGGGTGTAGTATTCACTTCAATGACATACGGAATTCCGTCCACGACCATAAAATCAATCCTGGCGATAGAATGAAGGTTCAGCAGCTGATATATCTCTTTTGATACTTCCTGTACCGTTTCTTTAATAGTGCCACTAACCCTCGCAGGTGTTATTTCCTTTGACTGTCCTAAATATTTCGCTTCATAATCGAAAAATTCATTGTCAGAAACAATCTCTGTTAACGGTAGTGCTTTTATTCCTGTCGAAGTTCCGTAAACACCGCAGGTTACTTCCGTACCTTTCAGAAAACTTTCTATCACGACTGATTTTCCTTCTGCAAAAGCTTTTTCCAATGCCGGACGCAGCGCATCCATTGTATTTACTTTCGAAATTCCGAAAGAGGAACCGGAATCGGAAGGCTTTACAAAGCAGGGAAGCCCCAGCTCATCAATAATTTGCTGATCTGTAAACTGATTGACGGAGCGAAGAAATAATGATTTTGCCACTTTTATTCCGAAGTTTCTTAAAAACTGATTGCAATACCATTTATCAAAAGACAAATGAGAAGCCAGTCCGCCGGAGTTGACGAACGGGATGTTCCGCATTTCTAAAAAAGCCTGGATCTTTCCGTTTTCCCCGGGATTTCCGTGAATGTAAATAATCGCTGCATCCGCTTTGATCTCTTCCGATCCTGTTTTAAATGACAGATCCCAGGGATTAACCGCATAACGCCCGCCGTTATAAACAGCTGTCCAGCTTTCCCGTGTCACTTCTACCAGAAAGGGCTCATATTCCTGCGGAAAATTATTCAGTATTGTGTCCGCACTTTTCAGTGATATTTCAAATTCAGAAGAGTATCCTCCGCAGATGATGGCGAATTTTTTCATGACCAAAATTTCTTACAGAACAAATGTAAAGGATATTTATTGTTTATGACAAGACAAAAAAAAGAATTGATTACATAGTTGTATTTCAGTTTTTCCAAAGTGATAACAGGTTTAATATAAATATGTAAATAAAATGAGAATTATTTTACAAAAATGAGAATAATTGTATATTTTTGAGAAAGGGTTGACGGCTCTCACGATTCTTTTACAATGAAGTGATTTTTATGTTTGATTATACTTATTACTTTGTATTTAAACAATACGACTTGGATATGCCCGGTTATTTCCGGATTTTGGACCTCAGAGATATAAAAAATACGGACCTGATCCGTCTTATGGACGAGGACAGGTTGTATGAAGATGACGAAGCATTAATAGCTGAAATTTCAGAAAAGTTCGATGTAGAAAAAGAGAAGATACAAATCCTGTTAACTTGAACGAAAGTAGCTTATATTCAGTTAAAAAGATTACCTTAGCACTGATTTTTAATTATAACCATTATGAATATGAAAGCTATTTTGGTGCTTAACTTTTTGGTTGCATCTTTCTTTGCAGTTTCTCAGAAAGAAGCGGACATCTGGTATTTCGGAAGAAATGCAGGCGTTGACTTTTCATCCGGAAAGGCGGTTGCGCTTACAGATGGCCTGCTGGATACGGAAGAAGGCTGCGCTGTTATATCGGATGCAAACGGAAAAATGCTGTTTTATACGGATGGAATAACGGTTTGGAACAACAAGCATGAAAAAATGCCGAATGGTTCCGGCCTGAAAGGTGATCCTTCCTCTACGTCTTCCGGTGTGGCGATTCCGAAACCAAAAGTGAAGAATATTTATTATTTGTTTTCTGTTGCCGCGACAGCAAAAGAAGACGGACTGACTTATTCAGTTATTGACATGACTCTGAACAATGGTCTGGGAGATATTGTCGATACACTTAAAAATATTCCGCTGCACACACCGATTACCGAAAAGCTGACCGCTGTTGCACATCGTAACGGCAAAGACGTTTGGGTAATCGCGCATAAATGGAAAAGCGATGAATTCCTTGCTTACCTTGTAACCGATAAAGGAATAATAGCCACTCCAGTAATTTCAAAAGCTGGTTCGATACATGAGGGAGGAAGTCTGAACACACAGGGATATATGAAATCCAATCCGGATGGAAGTAATATCGCGCTGGCCCTAGAAGAAACGCACGAGCTGGAAATTTTTGACTTTGACAACGCGACAGGAACAGTGAGCAACCCGATTAATATTAAAGTAGGAGCGGGAACTTATCCTTATGGGATTGAGTTTTCGCCGGATGGTTCTGTTTTGTATGTTTCCGCTGCCGGAAAAGGAGAAATCCACCAGATTAATTTACAGGCGGGCTCTAACGAAGCGATCCAGGCTTCCATGACAAAAATAGGCCAGTCCGAAAATAAAGAGTGGATCGGTGCATTGCAGATCGCTAATGATGGTAAAATCTACTTTCCGATTTATCAGACATCTTATCTCGGAGTGATTCACGAACCGAATAAGCTGGGTACGGAATGTAAATACGAAAACAATTATGTAGGTCTGCAGGAAAAGAAATCTTCATTGGGCCTTCCGACGTTCCTTCAGAATTTCTTTACACAGGAAGTAAAGTCCGAGATTACTTATTTTAATCCGACAAAGGTAATTTATGACAAGGCGATCGTGTTGAATAACATTACGTTTGAATTTGCAAAATTTACGCTGAAAGCATCATCGTACCCTGAACTGGATAAAGTTGTTACAATGATGAAAAACAATCCTTCAGCAAAGATACTGCTGATCGGTCACACAGATAATATCGGAAATAAATCGGCAAATCTCACACTTTCCTCAAACCGTGCGAATGCAGTGAAAGAATACCTTGTCAGCAAAGGGATCGGTCAGGACAGGATTACCTGCGAAGGAAAAGGTAGCGGGCAGCCGGTAACGAATAATGACACGGAAGAAGGAAGACAAACCAACAGAAGAGTAGAATTTATATTGAAAAAATAATAAGCCAATTGAATCAGGAGGGTTTCGTGCGGGGTTAAAAAAACGCCCGCACTTCCATTCCGCCTGTATGAATGATCTTGTTGCCTTCCGTTTTTCTGGCGCTGTATTGAATAGAGAGCTGTAAGTTCTTGGAAATAGAATGCTGATAACCTGCGGACCAGGTAAAGTTGTTTCCCGCTTTTAAAGATTCCAGCATTTCGTAGCCCAGAGAGGAGTTAGATTCTCCGTTAAATTTAATTTTCACATAAGCAAAAGCTGCCTGGAAGCTTCCTTTTTCGGAACGGTTGTATTTTACTTTCATTCCGTATTCCTGGATGACAGCCTTCTCTGAAGTGACATTCAGCTTCGAAGAAATCCTGGTTTCATACGTCAGACGGAAAGAAGTCGATGGCTGGTAGCTCAAGGACGGTTTGACCATATAGTAATCATAGTCGTAATTTCTGCCGGTGGTATAATCCGCTTCAACACTTTTATTTCCTCTCTGGAAAACTCCTTCCAGGTTGAAAATACGCTTGATGTTCAGGTGAAAGTTGAACTCATGCGAGACGTTTGTCCGTGCGTCAAAGCCATTAGCCAGCAGCGATTTGCTCCGGATATCCTGAAAGGTATATTCACATCCGAAAACAGAATTGGTTCGGTTGAAATAAAAGGAGTTCCGGATGGTTGAATTCGTGGAGACTAACGACGTATCTCTTACTTCTGTGGCAAACGGATTAAACGATGTCTGGTCCATCTGGTTCGTTTTCCTGTAAATACGGAAACGCGCCTGATCCGAAAAACGGCTCAGCAGCTTTTTAATTCCTTTCTTGTTGTTCCAGATCCGTTCCGGGCGAAGAGTAACAGTTTGGTTAAACTCGTTGGAATAGGTACGGGTATATTCATTGCTTCTCACATAAACACGTATGTAAGAAGCCTGATCCTGATACTGCGCGATCTCGAATTCGTTCAGGTCTTTTACGCCGTCACCGTTGTAATCAACCCATGTGTAAACTCCCTGTCCGTCGGCAACTTTTATATACTGGAACAATTGCTTTTGTTCCAGTCCGCTTCCCACTTCGTAAAACGTATTCCAGGTAAAAGCACTTTTGAACAATTTGATCTCATAATCTAAACGCCCCAGAAGCGTATTTTCGGGAGTTTGAGAGGTGAGTAGTGTGTCCTCAATTTTCAGCTGGCGGTAATTCAAAATAATGTTCAATCGCTGATTTTTCACACTGTTCATCAAAAATTCCGTACCGAAATTCTGTGCTTTTGTAAGAGAAGTCAGCTCTGTAAGATTGGAAATCTGATCGTAGCGTTCCCTGAAAAACAAACGATAAGAATTTTTGCCCGTATCAGCGCTGGAAATATATGCTTCATAGTCAAAGAACTGATAACTGTTTGATTTCAATCCGGAAGAATCACGGAAAAGATTCCGTTCGTACTCATCTTTTATTCCGAATTTTAAAAATTTTACACTTTGGGAAAGATCTATTTTGTGGCGCAAAAATTCGGAATTATAATCCGTGGCCTTACTTTTCAGGTAGCTCGCTTCATAGAAAGCATCAAAACCTTTTTGACGCCATTTTCCACCGATTGCACCTTTCATTCCCGAATAGTCATTCCCGATACTGTATTGCGAGCCGTTGATCAGGAAGTTTCCGTTTCGGATATGCCGGAAATCCGCCTGGACGGAAGATAAAATTTCATTTCCCTTGTATCCTCTGTTTCGTGTATTCCAGTCACGGTCATATTCCACGGAACGGTAATTTTCGATATATTGAAAATTGCGGTGCAGGGCTTCAAATTCCCCTTTTGTTTCCAGTTGCCATTTTGGAATGGAATCCTTCGATAAGCCGAATTTCCCGATGATCCTTGATTTATTGCTGTATCCCTGATCGTCTTTGCTGTCCAATTTTGAAAATGTATTCAAGTCATTATTGGTGTAAGCCAGTTCCGTAAATGCTTCCAGGTTTTTGGTGAGCTTATAGCTCGCTCCCGCGCTGACCATCTGCCGTTTTTTCGGAGTTACAACCACACGTTTTGCCTGGTAATCTCCCTGCGGAACGCTATTTAAAGGAGCAACCCATTCATAAACTTTTCCGAGTGCGGTATAGCTCTTCAGAATGTAATCCCCTTTATTTGCTCCGACGAATGTAAATGTAGCGCTGAATACAGCTTCCGCAGGAATGACGGAATACACCAGGACACTGTCATAACCCAGAGTATCTGTCAGCCGGTACATATTCTGATTTTCCATAAAGCCGACAGAATCTATGCTGGAAATGTAAGCCTCTGAGAGATTATCACCGATGGTGGAAAGAAAGTATTTCTGTTCCGGTGTAAGGGATTGCTGAACTGTTTGATTTTTTGCATCTTGTTCAGAGTAAACATTCATCCAGAAATTGAGCTTTTTTCCTTCGTAAAAAGTCGATGCCTGAAAAAGAGAACGGGCATAATTCTGGTCGGAATACTGAAATTCGACAACAATACGTTTATCTTTTGTAATCAGGTTTCTGGAAGTAAACGTAACCTCTGCGGTATTGTAGTTAATGACGTAGTCAAATTCCTGTCCCCGTTCCAGCAAACGACCGTCAATATAGACTTTTTCTGTTCCTGAAAGAATAATGATGAAAGATTCGTTTTCTGCTCCGGTCAGCCGGTATGGTCCCTGATTTCCTTCGACTCCCTGGATGATCTGCCGGTTGAACTTTCCTTTGGAAAATGCGCCGCCGCCCTGGATCAGCCATTTGTTCTGATTTTTATCTCTCCAGTTGTATTCGCCGTAAATTCCCTGTCCCCGCTTATTGAAATTCATGAAATATCCCTGCGGGCGTTTCAGCCAGAAATCTCCTGCAATGACTTTGAATTCATCATTGAAAACCTGGATAAAGATCCGGTCAAATTCCTGCAGCTTGTTCGTATTCCCATCCGCCTGGATCGGAATGTTCGCATCGGAAATGGAAGCCAGTATTTTGAGGTTGGGAGCCAATTCCCCTGAAAGTTCCAGGTTCATAGTGGAATTGATAGACATATCCTGGTTATTTCCGAAGGAAACACCTCTGGAGATGCTTCCGCTTTTTTTCAGGCTCGTAGTACCGAACAGATCGTAGTCCGTTGTTGTGGCCTGGGAAAGATAATGTTCCATATTCCCTTTACGCTCCTCAAAGATGAGATTGGTATCCCGTCGCTGGACCGTCGCAGAGAAATTGACAGGGAAAACCCTGTACTCCAACTTTATTTGCTGGTTGCAGCTGTTTTTAAAACGAATGGTGCCCTTTGTAAGATTTAATTCATAATCTTCCCAGGTGAGCTGCTTGTCCCCGCAAAAAGCTTTAAAAGTATTCGGATAGATGGTGAACGTATCAATCTGTATTTCCTCGTTGGGAACAGCAGTAACCATTTTTTCCCGAAATGAAGTTTCCTGTGCATTTACCTGGTAAACACAAAAAAAGAGCCCGCAGAACAGAAAAAAAGCGTTTTTCATCTAGTTGTTTATCAAAACGAAGATATTGGAAATAAAGTGTATCTTGAAAGAGTTTCTTTATCTTTAAAACCAAAATTCAAAAATAATGAACTTACAGCTTACAAATAAGACGGCAGTTGTCTGCGGAAGTACGCAGGGGATTGGAAAATGTGCTGCAATTGAGATGGCGAAAAACGGTGCGAACATTGTATTAGTTGCCAGAAATGAAGAGAAATTAAAAGAGCTGGCTACTGCTCTGGATGTTTCCAAAGGCCAGAAACATTCGTGGCTGGTTGCTGATTTTTCGCAGCCGGAGCAACTTGCTGGAGTTCTTGATAAATATGTTCAAAATGGCGGAAATGCGCATATTCTGGTGAACAATACCGGAGGTCCGAAAGGAGGTCCGATCATTGATGCCACAGTAGAAGAATTTACCGCTGCATTCACACAACATCTGATCTGCAATCATATTCTGGTTCAGAAATTGGTTCCTTTGATGAAAGAAAACCAGTACGGGAGAATCATCAATGTTATTTCGACTTCTGTTAAGCAGCCTTTAAGCGGTCTTGGTGTGTCAAATACCATTCGCGGAGCAGTAGCGAACTGGAGCAAAACGCTGGCAAATGAATTGGGTCAGTTTAATATCACGGTAAACAATGTGTTGCCGGGAGCGACAAATACGGAACGTTTGAAATCGATCGCATCCGTGAAGTCAGAAAAAACAGGTCATTCGGTAGATTATATCTTTGATGAAATGGCAAATGAAGTTCCGATGAAACGCATTGCCCAGCCGGAAGAAGTCGCAAATGCGATTGCTTTTCTTGCATCCGAAGCCGCTGGTTATATCAATGGAATTAATGTTCCTGTTGACGGAGGAAGGACGAAGAATTTATAGGAAATATTGGAAGATTGAGAAAATTGGAAAATTGAGCAGATTGGTAGTTTTGACTCCTTTCAGAATACTCTCGGAAAATATGTATATTTGCATTTCAAAACAAAAATAATGGCAGAAAGTTCATCCATTTCTACTAATAAAGCGCCGAAACCGGTAGGTTTGTATCCTCATGCTAAACGTGTTGGTAATCTATTGTTTTTATCAGGTGTAGGGCCTCGTGTGGCGGGTTCTGATGAAAGTGATTCCGGCGTTCCGGGATTAAAGCTGGACAAAAACGGTAATTTTCTGGAATTTGATTTCGAAGCGCAGTGCAGAAGTGTGTTTGATAATGTTCGTGTGATCTTGGAAGAATCCGGCTCCGATTGGAGCAAATTAGTGGATGTGACCGTTTTCCTGGTAAATATGAAGCGTGATTTTCACACCTATAACCGTGTTTATGCAGAGTATTTTAAAGATAATCAACCGTGCAGAACAACAGTTGAGATCAATTCCTTACCAACACCGATTGCCATTGAGTTAAAATGTATTGCAACAATTGATTAAATAAATTATGATAGGTTTTATTATTAGATGTACCCTTGCAGCAGCAGCGCTTTTAGCTGACGTATTGTTGTTTGCGAGTGGTTATTGGGGATGGGGAATTGTGATGATCCTGGTGTCTGCGATTATTATTTTGAGTTTCTTCCGAAATGAGAACATGATTCTGGCGATGAACCAGATGCGTGTGGGAAATCAGGAAAAAGCGAAAAAATACATCAACAAGATTACACATCCGCAGTTTTTGCCTAAAAAACAGCATGCTTATGTGATTTACCTTCAGGCAATGTTTAATTCACAGGACTGGGGATTCTCCAGAACTGAGACACAGCTGAGAAAAGCATTGCAAATGGGACTTCGTCAGGAACAGGATCAGGCAATGTGTAAAATGCACCTTGCAGGGATCTGCGCACAGACAGGAAGAACAAACGAATCCAAGATTTTATTGCAGGAAGCTAAAAAGCTGGATAAGAACAATTTGTTCAAAGAGCAGATCAGCACCATGACCAAGCAGCTTTCAATGGTGGGAAATAAGAACCAGATGCGTATGGCGATGATGCACAAAGGCCGTGTGAAAACGCCTCGTGCAAAATAAATGAAGCTGTATGCAGAAGGCTGGAACGATTATGAGCTGATCGATGCCGGCGGCGGAAAAAAGTTGGAACGCTTTGGAGAGATCATCACTATCCGACCGGAAGTGCAGGCGTATTTTCCCAGCGTATTTCCGTTGAAGGACTGGCAGAAAAAAGCCCATTTTGAATTTGTTGAAACAGGGAAGAATAAAGGTGACTGGAAAGCATTAAAACAACTTCCCGTATCATATAAATGGGCAATCACCTATGAATCGCTGGTTATTAACCTGGAGTTGACAAAATTTAAGCATGTCGGAATCTTTCCGGAACAGAATATCAACTGGCAATTTATTCATGAACATCTGGAAGAAAGACATAACTTTCTTAATCTCTTCGCTTATACGGGAGTCGCATCATTAGTTGCGTCAGCAGCCGGAGCTACAGCTGTTCATGTAGATGCGGTGAAGCAACTGGTAACCTGGTCAAAAGAGAATATGATCTCTTCTGGTTTGGACGATATTAAATGGGTGGTGGAAGATGCGCTTAAATTCGCGCAGCGGGAAGTGAAACGGGGAAATAAATACAATGGTATCATCATGGATCCGCCTGCTTTCGGCTTGGGAGCCAAAGGCGAAAAATGGATCCTGGACGAGAAATTACCTTTATTGCTGGAGACCGCTTCACAATTATTAGCACCGGGAGGCTTTCTGGTTGTTAATACTTATTCACAGAAGATCGATCTTAAAAAGCTGGGAGAGCTGGCAGCAAACTATTTCTCTCCGTCAGAAATGTCCGTTTCCGAATTATGGATGAAAACAACTACAGAAAAAAAACTGTATTACGGAAATTTACTGCGGGTGGAAAAAGGGTAATTATTCCTGCAATAATAGCTTGTATCTCTGAATCGTATTTTCCAGACCTAAATAAAGCGCATCGGAAATTAAAGCGTGCCCGATAGATACTTCCGCTAAATGTGGAATGTTTTGCTTGAAGTATCTCAGGTTTTCAAGAGATAAATCATGTCCTGCGTTAATTCCCAAACCTGATGTATGCGCCAGCTCCGCTGCTTTGACGTACGGAGCGATTGCCTTTTCTCTGTCTGAGGTGTATTCTTCCGCATAAGGACCGGTATAGAATTCAATATGGTCTGTTCCGGTTTCTTTGGCGTATTTAATCAGCTCTAAATCCGTTTCAATGAAAATGGAAGTACGGACACCCAGCTTTTTGATTCTGGAAATGATGGATTTCAGCTCGTTCAAACGGGTTTTTGTGTCCCATCCGGCATTGGAAGTTAACACATTCGGCGGATCAGGCACCAGTGTCGCTTGCGCAGGGCGCAGCTCTTCGATAATTTTCAGAAAACGCTCATCGGGATACCCTTCAATATTAAATTCAGTCGTGACTACTTTATGCAGATCGTATGTATCTTTTGTAGTGATATGCCGTTCATCGGGGCGCGGATGTATCGTGATGCCGTCCGCACCAAAACGTTCACAGTCAATGGCCGCCTGAACCACATTCGGAGTATTTCCGCCTCGTGCGTTTCGGATGGTGGCAATTTTATTGATGTTGACGCTGAGCTTTGTTGACATAACTGAAAAATAAGAGGAACAAATGTATGAAATTCTGTTTTCATGAAAGTGAATCTAGAGATTTAGATTTTAAATTGTTGATCTCACTAAACAAAAACACATCAAAATTGTTTATTACGATAAACAAAATTCAGATTCTACCATGAGCTATTTCCGATTCATTAAAAGATATCCGACAGAATTTCAGGCAGGAAAATAAAGATATCATTCAATGGAAATAAATTACTAATTTTCCACCATGATTGCTAAAGATTTGATTACGGAAGAGATTCCTCCGTTGAAGCACACGGATACAGGAGAAGTTGCTTTGCGGTGGATGGAAGAATTTAAGGTAAGCCATCTCCCGGTTCTGAAGAACGGAAACTTTGTCGGAGTAGTATCTGAAACGGATATTTTCGATCGTCTGGATGTGGAAGAAACACTGGATAAATTATTCGAGCACCTGCCGCGCCCGTATGTATTGGAAAACGCTCATATCTATGAAGTGCTTTATACTGTAGCTACACAGAAAATAACGGTGGTTCCGGTACTGGCTGCTGATGAAACATATCTGGGATGTACCAGTATTCATCACCTGATGCAATTGATAGCTAATACGGGAAGCATTAAAGAGCAGGGAGGTATTATCGTGCTGGAAGTCAACAGACATGATTATTCGTTAGCGCAGATTGCACAGATTGTAGAAAGTAATGGTGCCAAGATCCTGAGCACTTACATCACTTCATCACCTGATTCGACAAAAATCGATGTGACAATTAAGATCAATCAGGTTGAATTAGACCGAATTATTCGTACCTTTGAACGCTACGAATATAAAATCAACGCTTCATTCCAAAAGAGCTTATTCGCTGAAGATATGCAGCTCCGTTATGAGGCCCTGATGAATTATTTGAATTTATAAAATGAACATTGCTGTTTACGGTAAAAAAATAACCTCGAAAGAAGATTTTTGTGATTTTGATGAAATTTTCAGGATCATCTTCGATTTTGGCTGGACACCGGTCATCGAAGAAACATTGAAAAAAGATCTGTCAAAGAGAAATACCGTTTACGAGCAATTTGCATCATTCAGTTCCCACCGTGATTTTTCTTCCGGTATAGATTGCGCGCTGAGCATTGGCGGCGACGGGACGTTCATAAAAACAGTGAGCTATGTCCGGGATTCCAATGTGCCGGTTATCGGTATAAACCTTGGAAGGCTGGGTTTCCTGGCAAATATTAATCGCCACCAGATTATCCAGTCCTTTCAGCTGTTACAGGAAAAAAAATACACCCATCAGGAACGGACGCTCATCTGTGTCGAGACGGAAAAAAAATTGTTCGGTGATGAGAATTTCGCATTGAATGAAGTAACGCTTCACCGAAAGGATACCGCCTCTATGATCACTGTTTATACAGAGCTGAACAATGAATACCTAAATGCATACTGGGCAGATGGCTTGATCGTATCAACACCTTCCGGTTCCACGGCTTATAACCTGAGCTGCGGAGGCCCGATTGTTGTTCCGAGCTGTGAAGTCCACATATTAACACCTATCGCCGCACACAACCTAAATGTAAGACCAATGGTCGTTCCGGATAACCTTCCGATTAAATTGAAAATCAGTGGAAGAGCACGGAATTATCTGGTGAGTCTGGATTCCAGTACAAAGAGTATAAAAAACGGTGAAGAGATCATCGTGAAAAAAGCTCCGTTTACTATTCGGATGATTGAGTTTGAGAATAGTACATTCCTGGAAACCATACGTAATAAGATGCTTTGGGGATTAGATAAACGAAATTGAAGTGGCAAAAAAAATAACCTTATTTACTGTACTTTTTTTAATCATACCATTATTCTCTTATTCACAAAATTGTAAGGAATACCGCCTGAATTATGGTTATAATCAGATCCAGCCGGAAGGGAATTCTCTGATTGCTTTCAGAGATTTTGTCAAAACATCTTTAAAAGATTCTCTTTCGAAGATTGTAGTGCAGGTATATTCGGATTCTGTCGGCGGAGAAGCAAGTAACTTGAAGATCGGCCGGATGCGATTTGAGATAGTGGAAAAAATCTTACGTCAGGAACTGGAAAATCTCCCGCAGATTGTTCTTGAAAATTACACGAGCAGCTTGCAAAAGCAGTTGAAGCTAAGCAATGACAATGCCCGTTTTATGCAGATTACATTTTATGAGGCAGAAAAAAAGCAGGAAGCGAAGATCCCGCAGGAAGTAACAGTTCCGCCTGCCAAGAGTTTTAAGATCAGGGAAAAAAAGGAAAAGAAAAAAGATTATAAAGGGGAAACGATCGTTACATCCATTTTCTTTATCGGAGATAAAAGTAAGTACCTGGCAGACCCGACAGCAGAATTGAAAAACATCTGCGATATTTATAAGAATCAGCCTTCGCTCCGGTTGAGAATCAGCGGTCATGTCTGCTGTGAAAACAGGAAAGCACTTTCTAAAAAAAGAGCAAAACGTGTTTACAAAGATCTGATCCGTATGGGAATCCCAAAAGAAAAAATGTCTTTTACGGGATACGGGAATAAACGGCCTTTAGTAGAAGAAGTGGATGAAAAATCAAGGCAGAAAAACCGACGCGTAGAGGTTGAATTTTTTTGATGTGATAACCCCGGAACTCATAATTTATATTCCCGGTGATGAAGATTGAAGTGCTAAAGTCCTGGATACTCCATTTTTATCTTTTTTTCTTTCACCATACTGTCGTAAAGTCCTAAAATCCTGACATCCTAAAGTCAACGGATTTTTCTTATATTTGCGTATTTTAGAAGCATTAACGAATGAAGTTTTTCAGCAATCTATTTAAGTTCATCTGTTCTAGGCAATTCCTGATCAATCTGGGATTGTTGTTCATGGTCTATCTTGTTGTGGTGATTGTAACGGTCTATTATCTTGATTCGAAAACTAATCACGGGCAAAAGATAGAAGTTCCGAATTACCTGGGAAAAAATATCAGGCAGGTGACTTCCGCGCTGGATGCATTGAATCTGGAGTATGAAGTGGTGGATTCTATTTATGCCCCTGAAAAACCGGAAGGTACGATTCTTTATCAGGATCCTTTACCGACAAACGAATCGGATGTTTATGTGAAAGAAGGCAGAAAAATTCACTTCCGGGTTTCCAAAAAATCCCGATTGATGGAGGTGCCGTTAATGGTTGACCGCTCAGAGCGCTATGCTGTAAGTGTTTTAAAAAACATGGGATTGAAAGCATCCGTGTCTTACCAGCCTTCTGTGGAAGCTGCCGGAGCTGTGCTGCAGCAAAAATTTAAAAACAAAGACATGAAAACAGGAGATAAGGTTCCTGTTGGCTCAACAATTTATATTGTCGTTGGCCAGGGATATTCCACGTCTGTGACAGCAATCCCCGATTTAAACTGTCTGACAATAAATCAGGTGAAAGACCGTTTACTCAATTATTCCGGATTGAGCGTGTATGAAAATTATGTGAATTGCAGGACTAAAGAAGATTCTTTGAGAGCAAAAGTAGTTTTTCAGAATCCTGCTTACGTAGAAGGGGAGATGATTCCCGGAAATTCGGGTATTTCAATTACTCTGGATGTTAATGGTTGTAATTAATGATTGAAATGAATTTTAGAAGATTATTTTCTGCCCTGATTGTCAGTATGCTTTCATTTGCTGCTTTTTCGCAGGAATATATTGCGCCAATGTTATATAATCCTTTGCTATACAAAGGGCAAAACGAAGTGTTGAAGATTACTCCGAATACGTTTGACTCCACATTCATCTACACTACGGATACACTGAAGCTCACATTGAGCAATCAGATTATCGATGATTTTTCAACGCATCGCTTTCAGAAGTACATTCCGGATTTTAGTGATCCGACAGTGACATCCGAGAAGTATTATAAGCTGATGGATAAGAACGGTGTTAATCCGCTTCCTGCAACAGCGAGATATCACAATCAGATTACGGTGAAAAGGATTGTTAATGTCGCGGAAAATTCAATTACTGTTGAGCCTTTAACTCCTGATACAATTCGTTACAGTGATTTGTCTTCCTATCCTCCGGTCTATTCGGAAGTGTATGTCTATCCTCCTTATGATCTGTTAGATACAGTAGATTATCCCAATCCTGTAGATACGATTTTCATGACGGCTGTTTTCTACATACAGGATTCCGCAACGCAGTTTTTCGCGCTGTCAATTGATTCGAATGCGATCTGGAAAGACAACTTTGTATATCATAACTATACAATGGCAAAAGATCCGTGGACGCTGGGTGTTGCGACCTTTGACGGATTGGATGAAAACGGCTATCCTTATCTGATCAATTCCACAGTGACCGACTGGGCGGATGTGCTGCATTCCAAGCCGATAGACATGACCGCTATCGCCCCTACGAACGAAGTTTATCTGAGCTTCCTGTTTCAACGGGAAGGATTTGGAGATGCACCTGAAACGTCTGATTCTTTGATTTTACAATTTTATTCTCCATCGAATAACCAATGGTTCAGAATGTGGGGAACGAATGGCGGAACGGTTAGTGATTTTAAGAAAGTACATATTAAGATTAGTGATCCTGCTTTTTTTGAAAACGGATTTCAGTTTCGTTTTATGAACTACGGTCGTTTGGCGGGAAGCCTGGACCATTTCCATTTGGACTATGTGCATCTGAGAGCCGGTTCAGGCCCTGCTGATACATTATTTAAAGATTTCGCTTTTGTTTATCCGATCAATTCATTTTTGAAGGAATATACAGCTGTTCCATGGGATCATTACAAAAATAATCCTGTGGATAAGATGAGCGATTCTGTGAAATTTGTGGTAAGAAACGGAAGTAATATTACTGAAAACAGCCAGAGCGGAACGGCCTGGGTAGAATATAATAACACTACTGAAGGAAGCTTTGTACTTTCTGATTATGAATTGACAGATCATGATCCGGCTACCAACTACGCACCTCTGACAACATTTGTAAGCTATCATGATTTTTCCGGAGGATACCGTTTTGATGAAACAAAATCTGGCGACCAGCAGACGTTTAAGCTTCGTGGAACGGCAAGTGTGCCTTTTTCTCAATTGACGATCAATGATTCAACATTTGGCTATCAGGTGTTCAGTAATTATTATGCTTATGATGACGGATCAGCAGAACAGGCTTACGGAATTAACGGAGCTCAGGCAATGCTGGCCTATCAGTTTACTCCTTACGAAGCAGACTCCGTAATTGGTGTTTCCATGTGTTTTGTACCTACGGTAACAGATGTGACGTCTAAATTATTCTTACTGACGATCTGGAACGATAATAACGGAAAACCGGGATCAAAGATCTATGAAGATGATTATTTCTTCCCGAGAAGCCCTATTTATGGCTATGGTTACAACGCCTTTATCAATTATTATCTGAAAGATACAGTTAAAATCCCTGTTAACGGGAAATTCTACATTGGCTGGAGGCAGATTGATGATGCCAAGCTATGTATCGGACTGGACAGAAATATCAATAATCAGGATAAGATTTTTTACACGATCAATAACGGAGCTATGTGGCTGAATACTTCTTATGAAGGAAGCCTTCTTATCCGCCCGATTTTTTCTACTGCTCTGGATGCTACTTTGGGAGTGAAGAAAACAGTTCCGGCTGAAAAATACGAATTCGGAGCATATCCGAATCCGGTATCTGATATTCTGAATATTACAACAACTCATCCCGCTTATGACGGTGCTGATTTGTTCGGTATGAACGGCCAGCTATTGAGATCTTTTACAAAAGAAGAGCTGACAATTAATATCTCCGGTATTAACAGTGGCATTTACTTGTTGAGAGACAAACAAACAGGAACTGTAATAAAAATTGTAAAACAATAATTCGAGGTGAGAGTTTATACCAATTTTGACGAATTAGGTGAAATTAAAAACCCGGTTTTGACAATTGGAACCTTTGACGGCGTTCATGTAGGCCACCAGAAGATAATTGAAAGAATTAAATCAGAGGCGGAAAAAACAGGAGGAGAAACGGTATTGTTTACTTTCTTTCCGCATCCCAGATTGGTTCTGAATCCTGCTGATAATTCCCTCCGGATGATTCAGACACTGGAAGAGAAAAAAGCGAACCTGGAACGTTTAGGTTTGGATCACCTGATTATCTTTCCATTCACAAAAGAATTTGCAAATGTTGCGGCAGAAGATTTTATCCGTGACTTTCTTGTAGATAAGCTGCATGTAAAGACAATAGTTGTAGGGTATGATCATCAGTTTGGCAGAAACCGGCAGGGAAATTTAAAATTCCTCCAACAGTACAGCAAAGAATTTGGCTATAAGGTCATAGAGCTGCCTGCAGAGGAAATTGATGAAGTAAATGTATCTTCCACAAAAATCCGCCAGGCTATTTTATCAGGAGATATTGAGACTGCAAATGCCTATCTCAATGAGAGCTTTTCTTTAACAGGAAAGGTGGTGAAAGGCCGGCAGCTGGGCCGGACGATCGGCTGCCCGACAGCAAATATTGAAGTTTCTGATCCGTTAAAGATCATTCCTGCAATCGGAATTTATGCGGTAAACGTTCTTCTTGATAACGGTGAAATGTATCATGGAATGATGAGCATAGGAAAGAATCCCACAGTGACAGATGACCAGTCGATCAAGCTGGAAGTGAATCTGTTTGATTTTGAAGGAGATTTATACGGACGGACGATTACGGTACACTTCTTGAAATACCTGCGAAACGAATTAAAATTTGATTCGCTGGACGAATTAATAAAACAATTAGATGAAGACCGAAAAGCTTCTATGGATTATTTTTCTGCTCTTGACGTTTAATCTTTTTTCTCAGGAAGAAGAAAAGACGTTCACTTGGGAAGAAGCACAGCAAACAGATCCTTTGCTGGTAACCCGGTTAAGCCTGCGTAAAATGAAGCTTACAGAGCTTCCTGAAGAATTGAAAAAATATAAAAACCTTCAGCTGTTAGATCTCAGCAAAAACCGTTTAAAAGAATTACCGCTTTACTTCATTGAGTTTGATTCATTACGCATCCTCAAAATAGAACAGAATAAAATGCCCCAGTTTCCTATAGCTGTTTGCCAGCTTATCCGCCTGGAAGAACTGTGGGCTTATGATAACTACTTTACCGGAATGCCCAACTGTATTGGGCATCTTAAACATTTACGGATCATTGACCTTTCCGATAACCTGATCGAGAGCCTTCCGGAAGAGCTGACACAGTTGCCCAAGCTGGAAAAATTACTGCTGAACGGTATGACACTCAACAAATATTTCCAGAAAAGCTGGAGCGAAAAGCTCCCGAAAGTTAAGATCGAATTCGGGCAGCCTTGTGACTGTATGAGCCACTGAGGTTGATCAATTAAACTTGATACTTTTTACCGGAGAGATTTTTGCTACAAATCGCGAAGGAATAAGCAGAGCAACGATACAGATTACCAGGGTGGCAATATTTAATAAGATAATGTGTAGTACATTCAGCTGGATCGGAACAGCATCCAGATAATAGACTTCAGGATTCAGACGGATCAGATGGAATTTTTCCTGGAGAAATGCAAGTCCCACACCGATAATATTTCCCCAGATCAGCGCGCGTACGATTAGAAAAGCCGCCTGAATAATAAATGTTTTCTGGATCAGCCAGTTGTTTGCACCCATTGCCTTCATCAGCCCGATAAAGTTAGTACGTACAAGAATCATTACCAATAGGGCAGAGCTCATATTAATGATCCCGATGAAAACCATCAGAATTAAAATAATCCATACATTGATGTCCAGGAAGCTCAGCCAGTTGAAAATATCAGACTGATTGTCCAGAATACTTGAAATACCGATTTCCTGAGATAGTTCAGGAGAAACCAGAATCTCTTTTCTCAGGCTTTCCACTTCCGGTTGAATACTGTTGAAATCATTATAAACCAGTTCGTAACCGCTGATGAACTGATGAGCATTGCCCACGCCGTCTGTAAACCGGAATGTAAATTGATTGCCCTGCTCATCTGTGATGAAATAATGTAATCCTGTTTCATCCAGAAATTCCTTTTTCACCGTTCCGTCTCCATTTTTGGCAAGTGGGAAATGCCCCGGAACTTTGCGGTTCACTTTTACTGTCAGCTGTGCGGAATCAACGTATTTTATTTCTTCGGAAAAGTTGGCCAGAGATTGCTCACCCACACGTACCTGGATAACCGTATCCGTTTCCGGGAAAAAGTAAAAACCTTTGTAATTTCCGTTTTGGCCGTTCCAGCTGAAACGGGGAAATCCGTTTCCTCCGGTAACTTCCGCTTTTAAAACCAGATTTCCCTGTACTAAGGAATCGTCCATTCGTAAAGCTACCTGGATTCCCCAGTCATTTAGTTTTTGGATGTTGCGGATGTCGGAAATGATCATTTTTTTATCCAGATCTTCAAATCCGGTATTGTAAATACCTGCAACAGTATAAATCTTTTTGACCGGCTTGTTTTTTACAAAATAAGCGCGAAGCACATCTCCGACTTTATATCCTAAATCAGTAGCGATCCGCTTGGAAATGAGTACTTCTTCCGAGATCGTGCCACTCTTGAAAGAAGGAATTTTGCCTTCAGTTAAATGCTGCTTAAAAAAGGAAAGATCATAATCACCGTCAACACCTTTGAATACAACACCCTGAATTTCTTTTTTATCAGTTGCCGTATTTTCCGCTTGTAGAATCCCCGCTTTGTAAGCCACGCCGTCCACACGCTTCAGCTTCGGAGATTGGAATAACATTTGGTATTTGATATCTTTGTGAACAGGAGTAGATTCCATGATGGAATTTTCGCCTAGTTTTGTGATAACCGCGTGTGCGCCAAAACCGACAACTTTATTCCGTACTTCCTGCTGAAAACCAATCACAACACTGATGGTGATGAGGTTTACGATCAGGGCAAGGGCGATGGTAATCACTGCTATTTGTACAATGGGACGGGAAACAGTTTTTCCGTTCGACTCTTTTTTTAATAATTTGCGTGCTATGAAATACGGCGTTTTCAATTTGTCAGAATATTCGTTACGAAAATACACAAAGCTTTTGGTGTTCAAAAGCATTTTATCCATATTGTTTGTTTCTTGCGCTTCTGCCGGTTCTCCGATTGATGAGGAACGAGTATTAGCCGGTTCTGGAAAGCAGGTTTTACGCTTGGGAAATGAGCGGATGGAGCTGTATCTGCCATTGCTGAAAGGAAAGAAAACAGGATTGGTTGGGAACCAGTCTTCAATCGTTGGAAAGACACATCTGGCAGATACTTTGTTAGCAAGTGGAATTAACATTACAGCAGTATTTTCTCCTGAGCACGGTTTTCGCGGAGATGCCGATGCCGGCGAATCTGTCAAAAGCGGAAAAGATGCAAAAACAGGTTTACCCATCTATTCACTTTACGGAAATAATAAAAAACCTTCTGCGGAACAACTGAAAGGAATTGAAGTGATGTTATTTGACATTCAGGATGTCGGCGTCCGCTTTTATACTTATATCTCCACACTACATTACGTGATGGAAGCATGTGCCGAAAATGGTATCTCTTTGATCGTCTTAGATAAGCCGAATCCTAACGGCCATTATGTGGATGGCCCTCTTCGTGAAGAAAAATGGAAATCGTTTGTAGGAATGCACCCTGTACCGATTGTTCACGGAATGACCATCGGGGAATACGCACAAATGATCAATGGGGAAAAATGGCTGACAAATGGTATTCAATGTGATCTGAAAGTGATTGCCTGTGAAAATTATACACATACCACACCTTACCGTTTGCCGGTTGCTCCAAGTCCGAATTTGCGTTCTATGGCATCGATTTACCTTTATCCGAGCTTATGTTTATTCGAAGGGACTTCCGTTAGTGTAGGGCGGGGCACAAAAATGCCTTTTGAAGTATATGGTCATCCGGATTTTCCAAAAACGAATTTTTCATTTACGCCGGTTTCAGGTTCCGGAGCAAAAGATCCGTTATGGAAAGATAAAGTGTGCAATGGCTATTTGCTTAGTAAAGATTCTACAGCGTTAGATCAGCATCATTTCCATCTTTCTTATTTAATTATTGCGAAAAATAATCTTGAAAAGGCAGGTGTTCCTTTTATCACTTCGGCTAATTTCTTTGATAAATTAGCAGGCACCTCTTCTTTAAGAGAACAGCTGCTGGCCGGGAAATCCGAAACGGAAATTCGTGAAAGCTGGAAAGAAGGACTGGAAAATTTTAAAAAAGTCCGGGCAAAGTATTTGATTTATGAGTAAATAACCGATTATGAAAAATAAATGGATCTTATTCTTTTTTCTGAACTTTTCATCTGTGCTTTTCAGCCAGTCTGAAATCTGTTTCTTCTATAAAAGTGAATTCAGTAAATTAATAAAAGACGGAAATTTAAAAGAAGCACTTTCTGTTTATAATAATCTGATTTACGTCTGCGGAGAGAAAGAAATCCAGCCACAGATGAATGATCAGTTGCTGAAGCTGGCGGAGAATAAGAAAGTTTTATTGACTGAGACGTATGACGGAACGTTTCACTACTTTTTTAAATCCGGAACCGAAAATGCCTTTTATGCCAAAAGCTTTTTTGCGGGAGATACCTCTCTGTTAGCAGAAGTTCCCGCATTAAAAAAGCATTATCAGAAATATGCAGATTTTTTGGCAGCATTGCATTTGAAAGGTTTTGATAATGAATACATCGAAGTATTTGAGGAACATGGGTTGATCTGTGTCAGAAATAAGGAAGAAGTAAGATATCTGGTGGATTATAAAATGAATAAGGTTATAAACGAACCTTTTGTTTCGTTTCTGCCTTTAACAAATGATTTGATTTTTTGCGTAGCGGTGACGGATAATGAAGTGGCGACGTTGTACTCATTGTCACAGAGAAAATTTATTACTCCGGTGACAAGCCCTGCAATCCAAATTTTACAGACAGGTGAATTTACCGGCCTGGCTTCCTATTTGTCAGAAAATAAAAAATATAAAATCTGTGATTTTTCAGGAAAAGTACATTTGGAAGAGCTGGACACAGTCATTTTTTATCCTGAAGAGCGAAAAATAGTAATCAGGACGAATCAGGGTTTTCGTCTATTAAATCCACAGTTGAAACCCCAGATAGATTTTTCGAAAGAGATTATTCCGCTAAATATAGGAACAAAGCTATTCTGGTATGCAAAACAATCGGATAATATAAAAACCGTTTACGATAATAACTGTCATCCTGTTATTTCTTCTCCGCAATTTACGGATATCATCCCTGCAAAAGAGAATTATGTTGCTGCTGCAAAGGGTGGAAAGTACGGTATTCTGGAACTGGATACGCAAAAAGAAGTTATTCCCTTTGAATATCTGGATGTTATTTTTATTACGGAAACTGTTTTCGCGCTCCGAACGCCCAAATACTGGGAATTCGTGGATGAACAGTACAATGAGATTGGCGGTATCGATAATTTGAAAATCCGTCCGTTAAACACCGAAGGAAAAATTTATATCCAATCGGAAGAGAAAGGTAAGATCGCCGTGTATGATCTTACCGGGAAAAAGATATTACAGCCGCTTTACGACTCCGTGAGTTATGATCATTCGATGAAACGATTCACTGTTGTTCAAAACGGAAAAGAAAGCTTTGTGGAGGTAGAGTGATTCTTAATGAAGAAGGTTTTATATACTTTGGCTTTATTGTTTGCACTTACTATCATTTGTTATGGAGTGTTAGGGATAATTGGAACAAGTGTTTCATATAAATTTGAAATTGAAGATCCCACAGTGGAAATTAACATTCGGAATTTAGATCCGGTAGATCAAAAAATAGCTTATATACGACTTACTGACAGAAAGAAACAACTGCGCATGCAGGAAGTAAAATTATCTGTCTTAACTATCATAGGAATTATAACTTTTATTTTATTGATAGTTAAAAGGAAACAAATTTTCAGGTAATTTATTTCCTTAAATCCGGTATCATTTAAGATTTTACACTTTCAAATCCTTTCCACTTTCTAAAACAGCCTGTTTTAATTCTTCCATATAGGCAGAAAGCTTTTCCAGCAAAGCAGGCTCACCGGCAGCAATTATTTTTGCTGCAAGGATCCCCGCATTTTTCGCTGCATTCAACGCAACTGTGGCAACCGGAATTCCGCTCGGCATTTGCAATATGGATAATATGCTGTCCCATCCGTCAATCGAATTGCTTGATTTAACAGGGACACCGATCACGGGAAGCGGAGTTAAAGATGCGGTCATTCCTGGAAGGTGCGCTGCTCCTCCTGCTCCGGCAATGATTACTTTGATACCACGTTTATGGGCATTTTTAGCATATTCTACCATTAATTCCGGTGTCCGGTGAGCAGAAACCACATTGATTTCATACGAAACACCGAATTTTTCAAGAATTTCAGCTGCGTCTTTCATGATTGGAAGATCTGATTTGCTTCCCATTATAATTCCTACCATAATTGTTTGAAAGTTTAAAGTTACATTTCTGATTTTATCACTGTTATGCCACAGCTGTTATTTCAGTTTATTTTTATTCGTTGATTAACAATTTCAGTTCTTCTTTACTTGGTAGTACAGTTTTATACCTGCTTGCAAAGATATACTCATTGTTTTCAGGTAATGTATATTCTACTACAGCTTCGCTCTTGTTTTGACAAAGTACAATCCCTATGGTTTTATTTTCATCTTTCAATTTAACTTCCCGGTCATAATAGTTCACATACATTTGCATTTGTCCAAGGTCTTGATGTTTTAGTTCTCCAATTTTCAGGTCAATCAGTACAAAGCATTTCAGAAGCCGGTTGTAAAAAACTAAATCTATCCAAAAATGCTTATCATCAAAAGAAATTCTTTTTTGACGGGCTACGAAAGTAAATCCGTTTCCAAGTTCTAATAAAAAATGTTCAAGTCTGTCAATTAGTTTTTGCTCTAATTGATTTTCCGAGTAGGCAGAATGTTCAGGCAAACCTAAAAACTCTAAAATATAAGGATCTTTCCCTGCATCTTTAGGTTTTTCAACGATTAAACCTTTTTCAGAAAGTTCTTTTATCTTTTCTTTATCTCTGCTTAGAACAAGACGAGTATATAATGCAGAATCATATTGTCGTTCTAATTCTCGTATGCTCCAATTATTCTTTACGGCTTCTATTTCATAGAACCTGCGTTCATTTTCACTATTAATACGCATTAGTTTTAAGTAATGCGACCAACTTAATTTGAAGTCGACAGACACTGTCTGCTGTTTTTGATATATCAGATAAAAGTTTCTCATTTGCTGAATATTAGTAACTGAAAAACCTTTCCCAAACTCACGAGTTAGCGTTTTAGAGAGTTCTTGTAAAAGTTTTGTACCATATTCAGCTCTGTCTTTTCCATTTTGTTCTTCCTCTACAATCATTCTTCCTATTTCAAAATAGGTATGTACCATTGTTTGATTAATGGAACGAATGACACTATTCCTCGCCAATTGCAGCAAATCAACAATTTGTGAAAAGAATTTTGTATTTGAAAGTTTATCTGTCATTAGCTATGGAATATGAAAATAGTCAACTCTCCACTCTTATCGTTTCTTTTACTTTCAGTCCCAAAGCCTTTACTGTTTCCAGATTTTCTCCTGCAATGGTAATGTGTCCCATTTTACGGAACGATTTGGTTTTTGCTTTACCGTAGATATGTGTATGAACACCTTCCCAGCTCATGATTTCTTCCAGATTCCTGTAAACTGCTTTTCCTTCAAAGCCTTCCTCACCCAGAAGGTTGATCATCACACCTGCCTGAATGATTTTCGTGCTTCCCAACGGTAAATTCAGAATGCTTCGCATGTGCTGCTCGAATTGTGAAGTAATATTACACTCAATTGTATGGTGACCGCTGTTGTGTGGCCGCGGTGCGATTTCGTTAATTAACAGCTCCTCCTCTTTTGTCAGGAAAAACTCCACAGCAAGTAAACCTACCATGTCCAATTTCTCAATGACTTGCTTTGCTAATTCCTGGGCTTTGTTTTCGATTTCCTCAGAAACGGAAGCCGGAGCGAACAAAAACTCAACAAGATTAGCTTTCGGATTGAATTCACATTCTACTGTCGGGAAAGATTTTATTTCCCCCTTTTCATTTCTTGCGACAATAACAGCCAGCTCTTTTTGGAAATCTACCATTTTTTCAAGCACACTTGGTACTTCAAATGCTGTTTCAATGTCCGTTTCCGTTCTTAATGGTGTCACGCCTTTTCCGTCGTAGCCTCCTTTCCGCATTTTCATCATGAAAGGAAACTCAGAAATATATTTTTTGACATCTTCTTTATTCTCTGTGAGATAGAAAGGAGCTGTCGGGAGCCGTTGGTCACGGTAAAATTGCTTTTGAAGGCCTTTGTCCTGGATCAGCCGGAGTACCCGTGGCTGTGGAAATACTTTTTTTCCTTCCTTTTCCAGTTGTTCCAGCGCTTCAATATTGACATGCTCAATCTCCACAGTAATCACATCTTTGTCCTTTCCGAACTGATAGACAGTATCGTAATCCTGAAGAGAGCCAGCTGTGAAACCATGTGCGTAATGTGAGCAGGGAGCTGCCGGATCAGGATCGAGGCAATAAACATATACATTGTAATTTATAGCTTCCTGAATGAGCATTCGCCCTAATTGGCCGCCGCCTAAAACGCCTAAACGAAAATCTTCACCGTACCATTTTGTTTGCATGCTGCAAAGATAATGATACGGGTTGTGCTTTGCTAATACCGGAATAAAAATTCTGGAAAAAGTAAGATTATATCTGTTTGATACTTTGTAAATAAGCAGAATTACCAGAGAGATAGTCCGGATGAGATTTAAATTTTGATATTCATTTGTTTTGAGAAATTCCGCAAAAAATCCATTAAAAAAAACTACTTTTGAACCAAAAATATTGAGAATGGAGACCACAGAATTAAAAAGGATAGCATCACAAGTCAGGAGAGATATTGTTAGAATGGTTGCAGATGTGAATTCCGGACATCCCGGAGGTTCGCTTGGCTGCGCTGATTTTTTGACCTTGCTTTATTTTGATGTGATGAAGCACAATCCTAAAAATTTTACAATGGATGGTGTGAATGAAGATCTATTCTTTTTGTCTAATGGTCATATTTCTCCTGTATTGTACAGCGTTTTAGCAAGATCGGGATATTTTCCGGTTTCGGAACTTTCTACTTTCAGAAAGCTGAATTCCCGTTTACAAGGGCACCCGAGCCCTGCTAAAAATCTGGAAGGTGTGCGTATAGCTTCCGGTTCTCTGGGACAAGGCTTGTCAGTTGCTTTAGGTGCGGCACAGACGAAAAAATTAAACGGAGACGAAACTCTGGTTTATTCCCTTCACGGTGACGGAGAGCTGCAGGAAGGGCAGATCTGGGAAGCAGCAATGTACGCGGCAGCTAAAAATGTAGATAACATTATTTCAACAATTGATTATAACGGCCGTCAGATTGATGGCGATGTGGAAGATGTCCTTTCACTTGGAAATCTTCGTGCCAAATGGGAAGCATTCGACTGGCTGGTGTTGGAAATGGACGGGCATGATTTTGATAACATGAAGGCGGTATTGGCAGAGGCGAAAGCAAAAACAGGAAATGGCAAGCCAATTGTTATAATTATGAAAACAGAAATGGGACAAGGTGTCGATTACATGGTCGGAACCCATAAATGGCACGGTTCTGCACCGAATGCAGAGCAGCTGGAAGCAGCCTTGAAACAATTAGAGAAAACATTAGACGATTATTAAAGTGCAATTGAAGAGGTTCGTATTTACGTTGTTGCTTTTGCTGACCGGACTTGGTGAAGTTTCGGCTCAGGAAGGAATGACACGTATCTTGTTTGTGCTGGACGCATCCAACAGCATGAATGCGCTTTGGGACGGACAAACACGTATCTCTGCTGCAAAAGAGCTGCTGTTAAAAAGCATGGACAGCATTAAGGATATTCCGAACCTGGAAATGGCTTTACGGGTGTACGGTCACCAGTCAATTGTAACACCTACATTTCAGGATTGTAACGATACGAAGCTGGAAGTGCCGTTCGGACCTAATAATTTCGGAGAAATCCGGGGAAAGCTGAACCGCATTCAGGCAAAAGGCACTACACCGATCGCCCGTTCATTAGAAGCGGCAGCTTCGGATTTTCCGTCCTCTACATCTAAAAATATCATCATTTTGATAACAGATGGCCTGGAGGCTTGTGATGATGATCCATGTGTGATCGCTAAAAAGCTGAAAGACAAAAATATCAATGTTACACCTTTTGTAATCGGGTTGGGCTTGGATTTGTCTTATCTTGAAAAGTTCCGATGTATCGGGGAATATTCGGAGGCAGAAAGTAAATACCAGTTCAAGCTGGCATTGGAAAATATCCTCCATAAAGCGATTAATGACTGCACGGTAGAGATCGACCTCAATGATAGTTATAAAAAGCCGACAGAAACAGATGTGTCGGTATTTATGTATGAAGCCGGGACTAAAAAACTTAAATATTCATTTATACATACCCTGAATGAAAAAGGGAATCCGGATACCTTAAAGCTGGATCCGAATGTGCGTTATGATATCGAAGTATTTACGATTCCTCCCGTTTACAAGAAAAATGTGACGGTCCGTAAAAATATGCACAATATCATTCCGGTTGATGCACCACAAGGCTTTGTAAAAATAAGTAGCTCGACGGCAACCAAATCCCTGTTTATTCCCTCAAGAATCGCGACACTTGACAATAAAACACTGAATGTGCAGCATCTGGGAGCAACGGACAAATACATTGTCGGAACATACCTTCTGGAGATCCTGACCTTACCAAGAATTACCAAAACGATTACGGTAGAACAGTCCAAAACGACTACCATTGATATTGCCGCTCCCGGCTATTTATCCTATCGTTTTAATGAGCTGGCAGCAGCGCAGCTTTTTGTGCAGAACGATAAAAATGAATGGGAGTGGGTGGTCAATCTGAATACAGCTTCCAAAGACGGTCAACTACAGCTGCAGCCGGGAAACTATAAGCTGGTTTATCGCTATAAAAAGAATAAAAAGACCGAATTTGCAGGTCAGAAAGAATTTAAAATCAATTCGAATAAATCGATTTCATTATCCTTATAAACATGAAAGAATTTGAAATTTACGGAAACAAAGACACACGCTCCGGATTTGGAGAAGGTTTAAGAATCCTTGGTGAAAAAAATCCGAACGTGGTAGGTCTTTGTGCTGACCTGACCGGATCATTAAAAATGGACGCTTTTCAGAAAAATCATCCTGAGCGCTTTTTTCAGGTTGGAATTGCGGAAGCGAATATGATCGGCCTGGCGGCTGGAATGACGATCGGCGGAAAAATTCCGTTTACAGGAACATTTGCCAACTTCTCGACCAGCCGTGTATATGACCAGATCCGTCAGTCGGTAGCGTATTCAAATAAAAATGTGAAAATCTGTGCTTCCCATGCCGGTTTGACGTTGGGAGAAGACGGTGCGACACATCAGGTACTGGAAGATATCGGAATGATGAAAATGCTTCCGAATATGACTGTTATTGTTCCTTGTGATTACGAGCAAACAAAACAGGCAACGATTGCGATTGCAGATTACGAAGGACCTGTTTATCTGCGTTTCGGTCGTCCGGTAATGCCGATCTTTACACCTGAAAACGCAAATTTTCAAATCGGAAAAGCGGATGTCCTGACAGAAGGTAAAGATGTGACAATTATCGCCTGCGGACATTTGGTATGGAAATCTATTGAAGCAGCGAAACAACTTGCAGAGCAAGGGATTTCCGCAGAGGTGATCAATATGCACACGATTAAACCTTTGGACGAAGCCGCGATTTTAAAATCACTTGCAAAAACGCGTTGTGTAGTCACTGCGGAAGAACACATGGTGAATGGCGGGCTAGGTGAATCTGTTTCCAAAGTAATTGTTACAAATGATCTGGTGCCTCAGGAATTTGTTGCCGTAAATGATAAATTTGGTGAATCAGGGCCTCCTATGGAACTGATGACAAAATACGGGATTGATACTGCTAATGTGGTGGAAGCCGCTAAAAAGGTAATTTCGAGAAAAGCATAAATATAGCAGACCCAGGAATCGTTAATCAATAACGGTTCCTGGGTTTTCTTAAAACTGGTTGACAGTTTTCTTACAATATAAAACTACTTATGAAAATATGAAAAGTATAACACTACTATTTCTTGCCCCTTTTTTTCTTTTTGCCCAAACCCGGATTGCTATTGTAGGCGGAGGAATGGCAGGTGTTTCCGCTTTGTATCATTTGCAGGAATACGATAAAGAAGCAAAAATCACATTATTTGAAAAAGAAGCTGTTTTAGGAGGAAATGCGACAACCGTTGCAATAAAAAACACAAAAGGAGAAATTTGTACGGTAGATGCCGGCCCGCAGTATTTTGCAGATCAGGCGTGGGAAGATTACCTGGACTTCATTGAAAAAACAATCGGGAAGGAAGAAATAAAATATGAATCGGTTGGTGGCTCATTAGTGATCCGGCAGGTGTATGAAGAAAATGCGATTATCGCAACACCTTTGAATGGAAAAATGCGAGGAGAGAAGCTGGGGAATCTGCTTAAATTTAAGAAATTAAACGAGGAAGCGCACAGACTGTACAAAGAAGCAGATAAACATTCCGGTCTTACAATTGAAGCATGGGTGGCTTCACTGAACTTTGATGAGGATTACAAGCAGCAAATCGTTTATCCGTTTCTGGGATCATCGCTTGGTGTGAGTGTCCATGATATCCGTAAAATGTCCGCTGTGGATATTGTGAAGCTGTTTGCTTTCAGAAAGCCAAAAATGAGCGATAAGTTCCACATCATGCAGGAAGGTATGGGAACGATCATCCAGAAGATTGGAGCGTCGGTTAAGAATCCGAATGTTACGATTCATACGAGCGCCCTGGTACATGATGTGCTGCTGAAGGAAAATACGTATTTGGTAACGTACCACAAAAACGGAAAATCCGTCACGGAAGAATTTGATTTTGTGATTATGGCGGTTCATGCGAATACAGCGGCTAAAATTCTTGCGTCTGACCTGGCTTTCAAATCGATTTCCAACACTTTGAAAACCTTTCCTTATTTTGAGGCTAAAATCGTGATTCATAATGACGATTCTTTTGTACATCACAAAAAGCCGGCATTCCTGAATATTTTTACAGACAAAGAGCACAATATTGTCAGCTCAACGATGAATCTGGACCTTATTTCTCCCCGTTTGAAAGGAATTTACAAGAGCTGGATGAACACGGAAGATGCTGAAAAGGTAAGAAAGCAGAACAAGCTGCTGTATGAAACCGTTTTTTATCATCCGATGATTACGGTGGAATTTGTGGAAAATTTAAAAATATTGCACCATCAAATTGATAACTTTGCTCCTAACTTTTGTATCATCGGAGGCTGGTCGGAAGGGTTGGAGACACAAAACAGCGCAGTACTTTCCGGTAAAAGAGCTTTGGAGATTTACAAGAGGTTTAAACAACAGCATTAGCGGAATGAACCATCAGGAAATTTTTCTCAGTAAGCTTGGCCAGACCAATCAGACACCTTATCTGATTGAGGTTGAACGTGCCGAAGGCTTGTATATTTATGACAAAAAAGGGAAAGCATACATGGATATGATCTCCGGAGTTGGTGTGAATAATATCGGGAACAGGCATCCGAAAGTGGTACAGGCAATAAAAGAGCAAACCGACAAATATTTGCATTGTATGGTCTGGGGAGAATATATCCAGCAGTCCAATATTGATTTTGCGGAAAAACTGACCGCCTTATTACCGAAAAGCCTGAATTGTGTTTATCCTGTGAATTCAGGAACGGAAGCAAACGAAGCCGCTTTAAAGCTCGCCAAACGCGTTACGGGAAGAACCGAGCTGGTTTCGTTCAGAGGATCTTACCATGGAAGCACGCATGGTTCTATGAGTGTTTCAGGAAATGAAGCCAAGAAAATGCCGTTCAGGCCTTTATTGCCGGATGTGCGGTTTTTAAGACATAATAATATTGATGATTTAGTCCAGATTACAGAGAAAACTGCCGGAGTAATTCTTGAAACCATACAGGGAGATGCGGGAGTTCGTGAATCATCTGAACAATTTCTGCAAGCCTTACGCAAGCGATGTGATGAGACAGGTGCACAGCTGATCTTTGATGAAATACAATGCGGAATGGGGCGTGCAGGAAAAGTTTTTGCATTTGAACGATCCGGAATCGTTCCTGATATTCTAACCTTAGGAAAAGCGTTGGGCGGCGGATTACCAATCGGGGCGGTTGTTTCATCTAAAGAAAAATTGTGGGAATTTACCTACAATCCGATGCTGGGACACATCACCACTTTTGGAGGACATCCGCTGATTACGGCCTCTGCAGCGGCATTTCTGGATGTGCTGTCAACTGAAATTGATTTTGATGAAGTGGAACGCCTGGGCGCGCTGCTTGAAAAGATAATTGCTTCCGATCATGAAATAAAGGAAGTACGCCGTGCCGGAATGATGTTTGCCTTTGATATGGAATCATTTGAGAGAGTGGAGAGAGTCGTGAAACGCTGTCTGGAATACGGAGTGATAAGCTTCTGGTTTTTGTCTCATCCTTATTCTTTTCGTCTTTCCCCACCGATTAACATTACAGAAGCAGAAATCGTTAAGGCCGGAGAAATCATCCTGAGGAGTATCGCTGAAACAAGACAGTAATTTCTTAAAGATACGATAGGTATTATTTAACCCCCGGAATCGTTTCAATTTTTTATTTTTGCATAAAAATTATAGAGTTGAGACATAAAGTTTACAGTGTGTTCAAAGGAAAATGCCCTGAATGCCTTCAGGGAGATGTGTTTCAGTATAAACATACCTATGATCTGAAGAATTTTGATAAAATGTATGCACATTGTCCGCACTGCGGGACAAAATATGAAAAAGAAACAGGTTATTGGTACGGAGCAATGTATGTAAGCTACGGGATGACTGTCGCATTTTCAGTAGCAGCTTTTGTTTCGGCCTTCTTATTATCCTCACTTTTTAACTGGAAAATTCCACTGTTTGGCTATTTCGCCATCATTTGCATTACGATAACTTTATTGATTCCGGTCACATTCAGAGGCAGCCGGCTGATCTGGATGAATCTTTTTTCCGCTTACGATCCTGATAAGGCAACTAAATAATTATGGAAACGATTAATCAGCAAATCGCATCAGATGAATTGAGCCTGTTGTACTTTTACACCAATTGGCATTTACCTTCCAAACAGATTCTGGAAGAGCAGCTGACCTTGCAGAATAACGATTTTAAAATTATCCCGGTCAATGCCGATCAGCAGCACGAGTTGGTCAGCAGATTTAAAATTATAGGAATTCCTTCCTTCCTTGTTTTTCAAAACGGAGAAATTGTAATCAGACATAGCGGAATGCCGGAAGAAAGCACTGTTTTACCCTGGCTGAAAAAGGAAGCAGAGAACGCAAAACTAAAAAATGAACAATCTGATAATGAATTATAATAACGTAAAATATATTTTAACAGACATTGAAGGAACGACCACTTCCATTTCTTTTGTATTTGAAGTGTTATTTCCTTATTTCCGTAATAACATTCAACGGCTGGAAGCCCTTAAGGATACTGAAGCAGTGAAAGAGGTATTTGAACAGACAAAAGATTTAGTTAAACAGGAAGGAAAAGAAGTTGAAACATTTCAGGATTTCATCACTGTTTTACAGGAATGGAGCCTGGCAGATAAAAAAGTGACTCCTTTAAAGACTGTTCAGGGGCTGATCTGGAAGATTGCTTATGAAAAGGGAGAAGTGAAAGGACACGTTTACCCGGATGTGCTTCCGTGCTTTGAAGCGTGGAAAAACGCAGGTCTGAATATCGGAATTTTCTCCTCCGGCTCTGTGGAAGCGCAGATTTTATTATTTAAATACAGCACTTCAGGAGACCTGACAAAATACCTTTCTGATTACTTTGATACAAAAACAGGAATGAAGCGGGATCCTGAAACGTACAGAATAATCGCAGAAAAGCTAAAGGTAAATCCCTCGGAAATTCTGTTCCTTTCAGATATAAAAGAAGAATTAGAAGCAGCTGATGTAAACGGATACCAGACATGCCAGTTGATCCGCGAAAACAGCAAAGCTTCGTGGAAATATGCTGTTAAAGATTTTAAAGAACTTGAAATAAACCAATAATGAGTAAATTCAGAACTATCTGGACGACAGATGACCGTTATGTAGAAGTAATTGACCAACGCTTGTTGCCGCACGAGCTGGTTATTGTTAAGCTGACAACCTATCAGCAGGCAGTAGAAGCCATAAAAAGCATGATTGTCCGTGGTGCGCCGCTTATCGGAGCAACTGCTGCTTACGGGGTTTATCTGGCAGTTCGTGAAATGATTGAAAAAGAGCTGAATCCCGATTATCTGGATACTGCATTTTCAGAATTAAGAGCTTCCCGCCCGACAGCGGTCAATTTATTCTGGGCACTTGATAAAATGCAGGATGCCCTGGATAATGCGGATAATTTTTTGCAGACAGCCTGGGAAATGGCCGGGCAAATTGTAGAGGACGATGTAGAGACCTGCCGTATGATTGGCGTTCACGGTTTACCGATTATCGAAGCGCTTTCCAAAAAGAAAAACGGAGAAGTTGTAAATATTCTGACACACTGTAATGCAGGAATGCTGGGTTGTATTGAATGGGGAACCATTACATCACCAATTTATCAGGCAGCAGAGAAAGGAATCAAAGTACATGTGTGGGTAGATGAAACACGCCCGAGAAACCAGGGAGCAAATTTAACGTGTTATGAATTGACAAAACACGGTATAGATCATACACTGATTGTTGATAATACCGGAGGACACCTGATGCAACATGGTTTGGTTGATATGGTAATTGTGGGCACAGACAGAACAACCCGTAACGGAGATGTTGCTAATAAAATCGGGACTTACCTGAAAGCGCTGGCAGCAAAAGACAACAACGTGCCGTTTTACGTTGCACTTCCTTCCACCACACTGGATACAACGATCAAAGATGGTTTAAAAGAAATTCCGATCGAAGAGCGCAACCAGGAGGAAGTGAAGTATGTCGTTGGGAAATCAGCTTCCGGAAAAGTAGAACCTGTACTGATCTGTCCGGATACAACAAAAGCTGTTAATTACGGATTTGATGTGACACCGGCAAGGCTGGTAACAAAGCTGATCACTGAACGAGGTGTTTGTGATGCTTCTGAAGAAGGAATTTTAAGTCTTTTCCCTGAAAGGCAATAAGAAACTCTCTTAAAAAAGAAATCCCGAAATAGCTCATTTCGGGATTTTTTCTTTATCAGTCTTAATTTTTCTAATATTCTAATCTGCTAAAATTCTGGCTTCTGGTCTTCTTTATTCTGTATTACTTTCTGACAATCGTAATAAATCCTTGTCTTAATTCCTCTCCGTAGGTCAGCTTATAGAAATAGACACCATCTGCCAACTCGCTTCCGCTGGACATATCCTTCCCTTCAAAAACAGGTCCGGCAGATTCCTGCTCCCAGACCTTATTTCCCCATCGGTTGAAAATCTCAATTTTAAACGGAAGACAGGAAGTGAAATAAACGTTCATATCCAGCACATCATTTTTTCCGTCATTGTTAGGAGTTATGATATTCGGGAAATCCGCCACGAGAGGAGTGAACTGTCCCAGAATGGTCATTGTAATAACTGATGCCGGGCTCGGACATCCGTTCACCTCTATATATACCGAATAATTTCCTTCGTTTTCTTCTGTTGCCTTGATCGTGTTTTCTCTGTTGTTGCTGGTGAAATTTTGAGGTCCCGTCCAGTAATAAGTTGCTCCGCCGATTGCATTTGCACTGAAGATAAAATCATCTCCCGGGCATTCGATCGGTGAATTGGAAGTAATGATTGGTGCATTCGGGAAAGCATAGACAGTTACCGGTTTTACAATTGTATCCTTACATCCATTTACACTCGTAACAACTAAAGTAACAGACTGATTGCCGCTGTTTGGATAGGAAGTGCCTGGATTATCTGCTGTGCTGGTTTGCCCGTTTCCGAAATTCCATTCAGAAGTAAGTGTGGTATTATCGGCAATCGTGCTTGTGTTCTGAAATGCAATATTTTCTCCGGGACATGCCGAAGTATAATTGAAATCCGCTACAGGCAGCACGTTTACATTTACCACTTTTACGACCGTATCCTTACAGTTATCAGGAGTGGTAACGATCAGTGTTACATTGTTTCCGTTAGGACTTGGAAAAGTCACCTGAGGACTGGTTTGAGTGCTTGTCTGCCCGTTTCCGAGGTTCCAGCTGGAAGACAAGGTGGAATTGTCGGGCGTTGTACTTGTATTTTGCAGCGTGATCTGAGCATTTACATCACAGCTGGTATTGTAAGTGAAATCTGCTACAGGCTGTGCGAAAACACCTACAGGTTGAGCAATAGTATCTTTACATCCGTAAGGAGAAGAAACAATCAATGTCACAGTAGAAGTTCCAAACCCCGTAAATGTATTTTGCGGACTGGAAATAGTGCTTGTCTGCCCGTTTCCGAAATTCCAGAAAGACGTTAAGGTTGAATTATCCCCGATAGTGCTTCCGTTGGTAAAATTAACGATAGTATTGGCCTGACAACCTGCGTTATGTGTAAAGACGGCTACAGGCTTGTCATTTACATTTACCGTTACCGTGTCTTTTACCTGGCAATTATACCGGTCTTTAGTTGTTACAACATATTTGGTCGTGTCCATCGGAGCAACTGTCTGAGAAGTTTGCGAAGGGCCGTTATCCCAGGTATATGTATAAGGAGCTGATCCCAGTATAGTTGATGTAACACCTATTGAAGTGCTTTGTTCCTGGCAAAGCGTTATAGGAGCTGTCACATTGGTAACCGGGCATAAATTTACTTCTATAATAGATTTTGAACCGGAGCTCGTACAGGAAAGGTCATTCCATGTTCCGGGATTAGCTCCTGTCGGATAGATCTGAACACAGTCTTCATTTCCTGACTGGTTCGGTTCTCCGGGAGCCCAGTTAGTATAGGTAACCGGAGATTGATCGTACCATACAAATGTTCCTTCCACCTGCTCGTCGTTCAATCCGATCCAGATAACTCCTGTCTGATTTAACCGCACCAGCTCATCCAGGATACATTGATTTTCTGCTGCGGACTGAATAGAGATCAGATTAGCCCCCAGCGTTTGTGCGAAAGCTTGTGCGGCACTTCCCGTCATAGTCTGAGGATTCAGGAAATACATGGAGCAGTCATCCCAGCAGCCTTGCAGCTCAATGCAGCCGGCATTGGAAAAAGCTGTCCGGATCATATCCATATCACAGGTAAAATCAGGATCTATACAGCCGTTCGGATTATTTCCGGGATCGCATACACAATCGTCAAAGATATCCAGGATACCATCGTTGTCAATATCTCCGTTGTTGGGAGTATTGGAATTTGCAACCATTAACAGGCCGTAAGGATTGGACGTTGGCGGATTTGAACCGTTTGGCGTATTGTACACGAGAATGTCAATATGATTTGTACCGACCAGCCATGGACCGTTAATAGTAATGTTCAATTGTGAACCGGCAGCATAACCGCCTCCGGATATTCCGAGCGGAACGTCATTAAGGAATACATTAGTGATAGAGTTATCAACATACCCTGAAAAAGACAGCGTATAAGTTCCGGCTTGTGTAACGCTGACTCCGTTACAATCAGAAGGTAAATTTAATGTAAGCCTAAAAAAACGATAACCGTCAGCAGTATTATTGGCACAATTGGCATCATTTCCCGTGATCCAGTTCGCATTATTCATAGGTGGAGCCAACGTAGAAGGGTTAACCCATGCATTCGGAGCACAGTTATTATTAATCAATGCCGGCGTATATGTTGCGCCACTCGTGGTCGTGGGCTGTGTTGAATACCATTGAGAACATGTCCATACGGGATCGTTTGTTCCCACAGCTCCCTGCCCTGTTGATAGGGTAGTGGGATTAGGGAACATTTGGGAAAATACGTTCAGACTAAGTAAAGAAAAAGTTATAATGTTGACGAATAGTTTAATTGTTTTCATAAGAACGATAAAAATACATGACAAAGGTAAAAAATACTTATGGTTGAAACCACGTTTTTTGTTAACTTATAAAAGATAAATATTCATTTATAAGTATGAAAGAGAAAACTTTGCACGATTGGTGGAAAAGTAAAAATATTGACTTCAGGACAGCTCCGTTTTTTGAAAATGACCTTCAGGTCATTGATTTCGGGATTTACAACACGCATGAGAATGGCCCTGACTTTTTTGATGCGAAGGTCAGAATGGGAACAATTACCTGGTGCGGAACGGTGGAAATTCATGTGTGCTCTTCCGATTGGGATAAGCATGGACATCAGTTTGACAGCGCATACAATAATGTAATTCTGCATGTGGTGCTGAAGAAAGATAAAGAAGTCTATAACTCCAGAGGAGAGAAAATACTCACAATTGAGATACAGCCTTTTAACCTGAACGATAGGCTTCCGGAATCACAAATTCCCTGTGCAGGATTAATACACGGTTGCAGCCGGTTATCAGTAATCAGTGAAATGGAACACTCACTGCTCAATAGGCTGGATAGAAAAACGAGCGCGATTCATTCACGGCAGCATATTTATCACCTTGATCCGGAAGCGGTATTTGGGATGCTATTGTTCAGATCGTTTGGAAATAAGATCAATCAGTGGTATTTCGAGCAGTTGTTTATCGCTGCTTATCCTTTCCTGAACCGGTCAAGAGGGCATGAAACAGTTTTGATCTTTGGCTTATCCGGTCTGGAAATGCCGGCTGATATAACCGAAGAATGGAACTATCTGAAATTAAAATTTCAAATAGTGCAGACTACGGAAATTCAATGGAAATCAAAAGGATTCTTTTCAGGGTCTTCCCCAAAAAAACGGATAATACAGCTTATAACAATGTATCAGTATTTAAAGGAGCTGGACTGGTTGTGGTTACGAGCAGAGGATTGGATAACAATTAAGAAAATGATAGTGAAAACCAAGATTTTGTCAGGGAATCAGTTTGATTTGATACTGATAAATGCAATTGCTTTATTCTATTGGTGGTATGCGGAATACTCGGGGAACACAGAATTTAAACATAAAGCGACTGATCTCCTGCTTTCACTGCCTCCGGAAAAAAATGCCATTACCCGCTATTGGGAAAATCTCGGGATTAACAGCCAAAACGCATTTGATTCACAGGCATTGTTGGAATTAAAAAATCAAAAATGTACTTTTACAAAATGTTTAGAGTGTAAGATCGGACAGCAATTTTATGAACATAACGAAAGAATTACGAAGCCTGGTAGTTAAGATTAATTTCTTTTTTGAATTAAAATCTTATGGTGTCTGCAGCTGGATCGCCCGTAAATTCGGAGTGGACATTTCAAAAGTCCGTTTAGGATTTATCTACGCTTCATTTGTTACGCTCGGATCGCCGTTGCTCCTTTATTTACCAATGGCATGGATCTTAGAAAATAAACATTTATTCAAATTCCAGAAAAGAAAGAGCGCTTCCATCTGGGAAATTTATTTAGACTGATGAGAATACTTATTACCGGCTCAAACGGTTTGCTGGGGCAGAAGATTGTAAAGCAATGCCTGAAGAATAAAATTGAATTTATTGCCACTTCGAAAGGAGGAAACAGAAATTCCGATTGCCCTGATGACCGTTATGTTTCCATGGATATTTGCAATAAACCGGAAATAAACAACGTATTTCAGGCTGTTTATCCGACACATGTGATTCATACGGCAGCAATAACAAATGTTGATTATTGCGAGTTGAACCCCGAAGAATGCCGGGAAGTGAACATTCAGGCAACTCGGTATCTTTTTGAAGCAGCAAAGCAATATCAGGCACATTTTGAATTACTTTCCACCGATTTTGTCTTTGACGGAGAAAAAGGAATGTACAAAGAAACGGATGATGTTCATCCCCTAAGTGTATATGCCGCTTCAAAAGTGGATGCGGAAAAGGTCTTGCTGAAAAGTGACTATAAAAACTGGTCAATTGCCAGAACAATTATTGTTTACGGCACAGCAAATAATTTGTCCCGTTCCAATATCGTTTTATGGGCAATAGATGCTCTTCAGAAACAGCAGCCAATGAATATTATTGATGACCAGTTCCGTATGCCTACCTGGGCGGACGATCTGGCATGGGGCTGCCTGGAAATCTGCAGGAGAAACAAAACCGGTATTTTCCACCTTTGCGGACCGGAGCTGCTTTCCATCTATCAGATTGTGGAACGCGTTGCCGGTTACCTGAACGCATCAATGGATCATGTAAAAATGATTGATTCTTCTACACTGAATCAGCCTGCAAAACGTCCGCCACGTACAGGGTTTGACCTCTCAAAATCCCGAAAAGAGCTGAATTATAACCCTAAAACAATTGAAGAAACACTGAAAGAGCTGACAGATTGAATTAAGAATATTTTTACAATTTAAAAAACTTCTCTTATTTTAGGGCTCATTTATTGAAAATACAAAACGAAACTATGGCAAATATCTGGCGAAAAAAATCCATATCCTCCTTATTAGCGGAAGCTAATGAAACAACGGGTCTGAAACGGTCTTTAAGCTCAGCATCTTTGGTTGGTCTGGGAATAGGAGCGATCATAGGAGCTGGTTTGTTTTCCCTGACGGGTATTGCAGCAGCTGACCATGCCGGGCCGGCCGTAACACTGTCTTTTGTTTTAGCAGCTTTGGGATGCGGTTTTGCCGGATTATGCTATGCGGAATTTGCCTCTATGATTCCGATTGCCGGTAGTGCTTACACTTACTCCTATGCGACAATGGGAGAATTTATGGCCTGGATCATCGGTTGGGATCTGGTATTGGAATATGCTTTAGGAGCTGCCACTGTCGGAGTGAGCTGGGCCGGCTATTTCAATAAGTTGCTTCATCAGTATGGTTGCGATTTGCCGGTTGAATTTACGAAATCCTTTGCTGAAGGAGGAATGATAAACCTGCCTGCGATTGTGATTGTAGTTCTTCTTTCACTGCTCCTGATAAGAGGGACAAAAGAGTCGGCAGTGATCAATAATATCCTGGTAATTGTTAAAGTAGCTGTTGTCTTACTGTTTATCTTCCTTGGATGGGGGTATATTAATGAAGCGTATCATCAGCCGTTTATTCCGGAATACGTTCCTGCGCATACAGATCCGGAAACGGGAAAACATGTGGACAGCTTTGGTGGTTTTCCGGGAATTGCTGCCGGAGCAGCCATGGTGTTTTTTGCTTTTATCGGATTTGATGCAGTCTCCACTGCGGCACAAGAAGCTAAAAACCCTCAGAAGGGAATGCCGATCGGAATTTTAGGTTCATTGCTGATCTGTACTTTGTTATACGTGCTATTCTCCTATGTAATGACAGGATTGGTTCCGTACACTGCTTTTAAAGGAGATGCTTCCCCTGCAGCGACGGCCTTCGCAGTTACACCTTATAGTTTTCTGCAGACCGGTCTGATCATAGCGATTTTAGCGGGCTATACCTCTGTGATATTAGTCATGTTGATGGGACAGAGCCGTGTCTTTTATTCAATGAGCAAGGACGGCTTATTACCAAAATTCTTTTCAGAAGTACACAGGAAATTCTCAACACCCTGGAAAACCAATTTGTTTTTCATGGTGTTTGTGAGCCTATTCGCGGGCTTCGTTCCGGTAACGGATCTGGGGCACATGGTGAGCATTGGTACTTTACTGGCATTTTCACTGGTATGTATCGGGATTTTGATTATGAGAAAAAAAATGCCGGATGCACCCAGAGCATTTAAGACACCTTTAGTTCCATTCGTTCCGGTAGCAGGTATTATTGTTTGTGGTTACTTAATGATTTCCCTTCCGTTGGAAAGCTGGAACCGTTTAATTATCTGGATGATGCTGGGCTTTGATATTTATGTTTTTTACGGCGTTAAAAAAAGCATTCTGTCTGCAACAAAGGAGGTAAGAAGCAGTAAAGCACTTTACTGGTCTTCCCTGTTGCTTGCGGTTGTTCTGATACTGATTTCTTATATACATTATATTAATATTAAATCACCATCCGGAACGGATAAAGGATTATTAACAGGATTCGTTGTTTTTTCACTGATCCATATCGTAATTTATCTTTTTGTATTACTAAAGAATAAGGATAAATAAAGCCGGAGCCATGGATAATTTTTCCAAAAGGTCAAGGCGTGCAATTATTTTGTTTACCCTGTGTTTTTTGGTAATTGTTTTAATTCCGAGGATTTATTATTATTTCAAGTCACCTGGAAGTTTCTCTCTTTCTCAGAGAATAAAAGAATTGCCGGAGGAGGAGCAGAAAGAAATAAAGAGACGAATCAGCTATTATCATAACCAGAGTAAAAAACAGAAGAACAAGCATAAATTCAGCCCTCCGGCTTCTAAATTTAACCCGAACGAATATTTAAGGGAAGACTGGATGGCACTGGGATTATCCGAAAAACAGGCGCAAACGATTATCAATTTCAACAGATTTGGTTTCTATTCTGTGGAAGACATGCAGAAATGCTTTATTTTTCAGAATGAAGATTTTTTTGATCTGATTGCTGATTCTCTTGTATTTCCTTCAAAGAGTAAGAGAAGCTCAGATAAATCATTCGGGTCTGGCTTGGCAGTGGATCTAAACAGAGCGTCAAAAGAAGAATTAAAGCAACTGAAAGGAATCGGAGATTATTTTGCAGATAAGATTATCAGCTACCGTGAACGGTTGGGTGGATTTATTGATGTGAATCAGCTGCTGGAAATTTCTAAATTTGATGCGGAAAAGCTAAAGCTGATCAAACCCTATTTGCTGATTAATAAAAATGATATTAATAAGATCGACCTGAATGCGGTGGATGTAAAAACATTGAAAAGCCATCCGTATGTGAACGACTGGAATCTGGCAAATTCCATTGTGAAAATGCGCCGGCAAAAAGAGAGATACACTTCGGTCGAAGAAATTAAAGAGTCCGTTTTAATGACAGATTCTGTTTACAAAAAACTGGAGCCATATTTAATAACAAAATAGAAAATGCAGTCATTAGAAGAAAAAGTAAAATCGGCTATCAGGGATGTGGTTGATTTTCCGAAACCGGGAATTATTTTTAAAGACATTACTCCCATTATGATGAACCCGGAACTGTCCAATGAAATATTAAATCATCTGGCAGAGTATTACCGTGAGCAAAAGATTGATAAGATCGCCGGGATTGAAAGCCGGGGATTTTTATTCGGTTACGCGCTTGCCATGAAATTGAACAAGCCTTTTGTTCTGATTCGTAAAAAAGGAAAGCTTCCCTATAACAAAATAGCATTTGCCTATGATCTGGAATACGGAAGCGCAGAGATTGAAATGCATACAGATGCCGTATTTGACGGAGAAAAAGTATTGATACATGATGACCTGCTTGCTACCGGTGGATCGGCTGCAGCTGCCGCAATGCTGATTGAAAAAAGCGGTGGAAAAATAGCCGGATTTAACTTTTTGGTGAACCTTAAATTTTTAAAGGGTGACGAAAAATTAAAAACGATTACCGAAAATATTTATAATTTAGTAGCCTATTAATTATTGTTTACCCTTAATCTGTTAATAATGAACTTTGCAAGAAGTGAAAATCAAGAGATGATCGCGAAAATGGTGCGCGATTTTGCCGAAAAAGAAATCAGGCCCCACTTTATGGAGTGGGACGAAACACAGGAATTCCCTGTTCACGTTTTCAAAAAATTAGGAGAATTAGGACTAATGGGAGTTTTTATTCCTGAAGAATACGGCGGTTCAGGTTTTGGTTATGAAGAATATATTGTTGTTGTTTCTGAAATAGCTAAAGTGTGTGGTTCAATCGGATTATCCGTTGCCGCTCATAACTCTTTGTGTACCGGACATATCTACTACCACGGTTCTGAAGAACAAAAGAAAAAATACCTTCCGAAATTAGCGACAGGAGAGTGGATCGGTGCCTGGGGATTGACAGAAACAGGAACAGGATCTGATGCAGGAGGAATGAGAACAACAGCCGTAAAAGACGGTGATTTCTACGTTTTGAACGGTTCAAAAAACTTTATTACTCACGGAAAATCAGGTGATGTGGCAGTAGTAATCGCAAGAACCGGCGAGCTGGGAGATTCAAAAGGAATGTCTGCATTTATCGTTGAGAAAGGTACACCTGGTTTTTCTGCCGGAAAAAAGGAAAATAAGTTGGGAATGCGTGCATCTGAAACATGTGAATTAATTTTTGATAACTGCAGAATTCCTGCAGAAAACCTAATCGGAGAAGTAGGAAGAGGTTTCCCGCAGGCAATGCAGATTCTGGACGGAGGCCGTATTTCTATCGGAGCATTAGCACTTGGAATTGCAAAAGGAGCTTATGAATCAGCTATAAAATATTCAAAAGAACGCGAGCAATTCGGAAAACCGATCGCTCATCACCAGGCAATCGGATTCAAGCTGGCAGATATGGCAACAAAAATTGAAGCCGCTGAATTGTTATTGTACCAGTCAGCTTATTTGAAAAACAATAAACTGCCGATGACAAAAGAATCTGCGATAGCTAAATATTATGCTTCTGAAATCGCATGCGAAGTAGCTAATGATGCTGTTCAGATTTTCGGAGGATACGGTTATACAAAAGATTTTCCAGCCGAGAAATTTTATCGAGATGCGAAGCTTTGTACGATCGGAGAAGGTACTTCGGAAATTCAAAAATTAGTTATCTCAAGAGAAATTTTGAAATAATCTTTGTTAATAAAAAAAATACGTTTACATTTGCATTCCCAAAATTAAAAATAACAGAATTTAAATAATAAAAAAATATGTTGATTATTCCAGTAAAAGAAGGAGAGAACATCGAAAGAGCTCTTAAGAAGTACAAGAAGAAATTCGATAAAACGAATGTCATGAAGGAACTAAGAAGTAGAAAAGAATTTGTGAAGCCTTCAGTTATCAATCGTCAACAGAAGATTAAAGCTGCATACAGACAAAAAATGCAGATTGAGAATGCATAATGTAACTTTAAAAGTTATTCATACGTAAAGGAGTCAATATGACTCCTTTTTTTATTTCTGATTTTTTAAATTACCTGAAGGTTGAGAAGCGCTATTCCGACCATACGGTTATTGCTTATCAGGGAGATTTGCAGGAATTTTTTGAATTCATCCAGCCGGTTGCAATTGTTGAGGCTACCCATCAGCTGATCAGATCCTTCATTTATTTTCTGAAAGAAAAGAATCTGGAGAATACAACGATCAACAGAAAGATTTCTTCCCTGCGTGCCTTTTATAAATGGCTGGAAAAAAGAAACGAGATCAAGATCAATCCATTGTCGAAAACAATGCTGTTAAAACAGCCGAAACGATTACCGGCTTTTGTTCATGAAACGGACGTTAAAGAACAGAAGATAGAAAATATTTTTGAGAATTCCGGTTTTGAGAATTTACGGGACCGCCTGATGTTTGAGCTTTTTTATCAGACAGGAATGCGTCTTTCCGAGCTGATAGAATTAAAGGTTGCGGACATTCAAGGAGCTTCTGTCCGGATACTGGGGAAACGAAATAAAGAAAGAATTGTCCCTGTTTCTCCTGATCTGCTCAGCCTGATAAATCAGTACATTAAGGAAAGAGAAAAACTGGAGGTAAAGTCTTCTTGTTTATTATTAAAAAATGACGGGAATAAATTATATACAAAACTTGTTTATAGAAAAATAAATTATTACCTTGGGATACTGACAAACGTAGAGAAAAAAAGTCCTCATGTTCTCCGGCATACATTTGCAACACACCTGCTGAATAATGGCGCGGGAATTGAAGCTATAAAATCGTTGTTAGGGCATTCAGACCTGAGAGCTACCCAGGTTTATACCCACAACACGTTTGGACAGTTAAAGAACATTTATTCACAAGCCCATCCGAGAGGGCGTAAAATTTAAGGCTATGGAAATTAAAACAAATGCGGTAAACTTCTCAGTTGACAAGAAATTGGTGGAACATATCAATGAAAAAGTTTCTAAGCTTAATTTATTTTTTGATCAGATTATTTCAAGTGAAGTTTTTTTAAGAGTAGATAAAAGTTCCGAAAAAGAAAATAAATATGCCGGAATTAAAATAGCTATTCCCGGATCTGAGTTGTTTGCGGAAAAGCAGTGTAAGTCCTTTGAAGAAGCAGTAGATCTTACAACGGAAGCGTTGAGAAAACAAATCATCAAGCATAAAGAAAAAGTTAAAAATTAAAAATAGTTATAATTCAAACCATTATAAGGCGTATTTCAGGATGCGCCTTTATTTTTTTTAAAAAATCTGACAGGAGGTATTGCAGGAATAAAAAAAGATATTACCTTTGCATCACCTTATTCGAAAACAAGTTCTTTTCAAGTAATAAGTACCAACATTAATTGTTGAATTTTGCCGGTGTAGCTCAGTTGGCTAGAGCAGCTGATTTGTAATCAGCAGGTCGGGGGTTCGAGTCCCTCCACCGGCTCAACATTAATTTAATGTTCGGGGATGTCGCATAGTGGCTATTGCAGCAGACTGTAAATCTGTCACCTTAAGGTATCGTTGGTTCGAGTCCATCCATCCCCACAGAACACTATAAGCGGGAGTAGCTCAGTTGGTAGAGCGTCAGCCTTCCAAGCTGAGGGTCGCGAGTTCGAGTCTCGTCTCCCGCTCAAAATTTTAAAGTGGATGCCGGTGTAGCTCAGGGGTAGAGTACTTCCTTGGTAAGGAAGGGGTCACGAGTTCAAATCTCGTCATTGGCTCTAAAGAGGGTATTCATCCATTTTTATGGGTGAAATTTTGTATATATAAAAAGAAAGGTAATTAATAACTAAGTAACAAAAAAGGTAATGGCTAAGGAAAATTTTAATCGTTCCAAACCGCACGTTAACATCGGTACTATCGGTCACGTGGATCATGGAAAAACTACTTTGACTGCTGCGATCTCTAAAGTATTGTCTGATAAAGGTCTTGCGCAAGCGCGTGATTTCTCTTCTATTGATAACGCTCCTGAAGAAAAAGAACGTGGTATCACAATCAACACTTCTCACATTGAGTATGAAACAGCTAACCGTCACTATGCACACGTTGACTGTCCGGGTCACGCGGATTACGTGAAAAACATGGTTACAGGTGCTGCTCAGATGGACGGTGCTATCTTGGTAGTTGCTGCTACAGATGGTCCGATGCCGCAAACTCGTGAGCACATCCTTTTAGGTCGCCAGGTAGGTGTTCCTAGAATTGTTGTGTTTATGAACAAAGTTGACATGGTGGACGATCCTGAGTTATTGGAGCTTGTTGAGATGGAAATCCGTGAATTGTTATCATTCTACAGCTATGATGGTGATAACGCTCCGGTTATCCAGGGATCTGCTTTAGGTGCGTTGAACGGTGAAGCACAATGGGTTTCTAAAGTTGAGGAATTAATGGATGCAGTTGATGCTTACATTGAGTTACCTCCACGTGATGTTGATAAACCATTCTTGATGCCGGTTGAAGACGTGTTTACAATTACAGGTCGTGGAACTGTAGCAACAGGTCGTATTGAAACAGGAGTAATCAACTCTGGTGATCCGGTTGAGATTTTAGGTATGGGTGATGTTAAATTGACATCTACTGTTACCGGGGTGGAAATGTTCCGTAAAATCTTGGATAGAGGAGAAGCTGGTGACAACGTAGGTTTATTGCTTCGTGGTATTGAAAAATCTCAGATCAAACGTGGTATGGTTATCTGTAAACCAGGTTCTACTAAACCGCATAAAGAATTTAAAGCTGAGATCTATGTATTGAAAAAAGAAGAAGGTGGACGTCACACTCCATTCCATAACAGATACCGTCCTCAGTTCTATTTCCGTACAACTGACGTAACAGGTGAGATCTTGTTAACAGACGGACGTGAAATGGTTATGCCTGGTGATAACGTTTCAATTACAGTTAAATTGATCGTTCCTGTAGCGATGGACAAAGGTTTACGTTTCGCTATCCGTGAAGGTGGTAGAACAGTAGGTGCCGGTCAGGTTACAGAAATCGTTGAATAATAATTATTCTTACAATAGGAAAGGGGAATTTTAGGATTCCCCTTTTTATACGGGCGTAGCTCAGCTGGTAGAGTAGTGGTCTCCAAAACCATTGGTCGTGGGTTCGAATCCTACCGCCCGTGCAAAAAACATTAGGACGTGTCTAAATTCAAGAAATATATTGACGATACAATTCATGAGATGGTTCATAACGTATCGTGGCCGACATGGCAGGAACTGCAGAATAACACTATCTTAGTTGTTGTAGCCTCTTTGATATTCTCACTGCTTATTTTTATAATGGACTACCTTGTAGGTATATCTTCAAATCCGGACAGCCTTTGGAGCGGACTTATGGGCTTTGTTTATAACTTTTTTATTTCTAAGTAAAAGATGGCAGATATAAGCAGAAAATGGTATGTAATTCGTTCTGTAAGCGGAAAGGAAAAAAAAGTCAAGGAATATCTTGAGCTGGAAGTTTCCCGTCTGAAATTAGACGATTATGTCGCTCAGGTTTTAATCCCGACAGAAAAAGTCTTTCAGATCCGTAATGGAAAAAAGATAAGTAAAGAGAAAGTTTATTTGCCCGGTTATGTATTAGTGGAAGCTGCTCTTGTAGGAGAAGTGGAACACGTAATCAAAGGTATTCCGAATGTTATTGGCTTTCTCGGAACGGAGAAAGGAGGAGATCCTACTCCTATGAGAATGACAGAGGTAAACCGCTTGTTAGGAAAAGTGGATGAGCTGGCTTCAACTGAAGAAGAAATGAAAATTCCTTTTGTCGTTGGAGAGCCGGTTAAAGTAATTGATGGTCCTTTCAATAATTTCTCAGGTGTGATTGAAGAAATCAATGAAGAGAAAAAGAAATTGAAAGTGATGGTGAAAATTTTCGGAAGAAAGAACTTGCTGGAGCTAAGCTACATGCAGGTAGAAAAAGAAATATAATTTGCAATAACCGTAGCAGCAGAACAATTGATAAGCTTCCCTTTTGTCTGCGTTATGACTACATAAAATAAAGTAAAATGGCTAAAGAAGTAGCAGCGTTAATTAAACTTCAGATCAAAGGTGGCCAGGCAAATCCAGCACCTCCTGTAGGTCCCGCTTTAGGGGCGAAAGGGGTAAATATCATGGAGTTCTGTAAGCAGTACAATGCCAGAACCCAAGATAAACCGGGTAAAGTTTTGCCTTGTGTTATCACTGTTTATAGTGATAAATCTTTTGATTTTGTAATTAAAACTCCTCCAGCAGCAACTCAGATCATGGAGTTAGCTAAATTGAAAAAGGGTTCATCAACACCGAACAAAACTAAAGTAGGCAGCCTTACCTGGGATCAGGTTAAGACTATTGCTGAAGATAAGATGCCGGATTTGAACTGCTTTACAATCGATGCAGCAATGACTATGGTAGCTGGTACTGCGAGAAGTATGGGTGTAACTGTTAAAGGTGGTGATGCACCTGCAACTAAATAAGTGTTGAATCATGGGAAGAATATCTAAAAAAAGAAAAGAAGTTTTAGCCAAGGTAGATTTGACTAAAGCTTACTCCATTGAGGAAGCATGCACTTTAGTAAAGGACATCACAACAACTAAATTTGACGCATCAGTTGATATCAGTGTTCGTTTAGGTGTGGATCCTCGTAAAGCGAATCAAATGGTTCGTGGTACGGTTGCTCTGCCTCACGGTACAGGTAAAGATGTTAAAGTTTTGGTTTTATGTACTCCTGACAAGGAAGCAGAAGCTAAAGAAGCTGGAGCGGACTATGTTGGTCTTGACGATTATATCGAAAAGATCAAAGGCGGCTGGACAGATGTTGATGTAATTATTACTATGCCTTCAGTAATGGGTAAAGTAGGAGCTCTTGGTCGTATTTTAGGACCTAGAAACCTTATGCCGAATCCTAAAACAGGTACAGTAACCATGGAAATCGGGAAAGCAGTTTCAGAAGTGAAAGCTGGTAAGATTGATTTCAAAGTTGACAAGTATGGTAATATCCATTCTGCAATTGGCAAAGTTAGTTTTGAAGGCGAAAAGATTAAAGACAACGCTCTTGAATTGATTCAGGCTTTAATCAAACTGAAACCGTCAGCAGCAAAAGGAACTTACATCAAAACTGTTTACATCAGTTCTACAATGAGTCCAAGTATTAACATTGATGCTAAATCAATCACGGCTTAAAAACTTACAGAAATGACTAAAGAAGAAAAAGCGCAGTATATTGATGATTTAGCACAAGAATTATCTCAGTCAAATATTTTTTATTTGGCGGATACTTCTGAGTTAACTGTAGATGTGATCAACCAGCTTAGAAGAAGATGCTTTAATGCGAACATTAAATTACGTTCAGTAAAAAATACATTGTTGGCTAAAGCATTTGATAAAGTTGATGGTAAAGATTTCTCCGAACTGAATAAAGTTTTGAGCGGTCAGACATCTATTATGTTTGCTGAAGTAGGTAATTTACCTGCAAAAATCATCAAAGAATTCCGTAAGAAAAGCGAAAGACCTGTTTTAAAAGCAGCTTATGTTGAAGAAGCAGTTTTTATTGGAGACAACCAGTTAGATACTTTAGTAGCTATTAAATCGAAAGAAGAGCTACTTGGGGATATCATTGGATTGTTACAATCTCCTGCTAAAAACGTTGTTTCCGCTCTTAAAGGTCAGGGTGGCAAAATTGCTGGAATTCTTAAAACGCTCGAAGAAAGAGCATAATTAATTAAAAATTATTATTAATAACCCTTTTAAATTTAAATAAAATGGCTGATTTAAAACAAATCGCAGAAACATTAGTTAACTTGACAGTTAAAGAAGTAAACGAGTTAGCAACTATCTTGAAAGACGAATATGGTATTGAGCCTGCTGCTGCTGCTCCGGTAATGGTTGCTGGTGGTGGTGCTGGTGCTGGTGAAGCTGCTGCTGAGCAAACTGAATTTACAGTTATATTGAAAAGTGGTGGAGCTAACAAGTTAGCAGTTGTTAAATTAGTGAAAGAATTGACTGGTCAGGGATTGAAAGAATCTAAAGACTTAGTTGATGGTGCTCCTTCTACGTTGAAAGAAAACGTATCTAAAGATGAGGCTGAAGGTCTTAAAAAATCTTTAGAAGAAGCTGGTGCTGAAGTAGAAGTTAAATAATTTCGATATTTTCAAGGAATCTAGGCGTCCCGAAAGTCGGGGTGCCTATTCCTATTTATAATATATAGTGCGTAAAAGTCTTTGTTTTATTAAAATCTTTTAGCCTTGGCAACAAATAGCAAAACAAACGAAAGAATAAATTTTGCGTCAAGCAAAAAACAATTTGATTATCCTGATTTTCTGGATATTCAATTAAAATCTTTTCAGGAGTTTTTCCAATTGGAAACAACACCGGAAAACCGAAATCGTGAAGGTCTATATAAGGTATTTTCCGAGAATTTCCCAATTACAGACACCAGAAATCAGTTCGTATTGGAGTTTCAGGATTATTTTATTGATCCTCCAAGATATACTATTGAAGAGTGTATAGAGAGAGGATTGACATACAGTGTACCATTAAAGGCTAAATTAAAACTTTACTGTACAGATCCTGAACATGAGGATTTTGAAACTATTGTTCAAGATGTGTATCTGGGTACAATTCCTTATATGACTCCGAAAGGTTCTTTTGTTATCAATGGAGCTGAAAGAGTTATTGTATCGCAGTTGCATCGTTCACCGGGTGTGTTCTTCGGACAGTCCAGACACGCTAATGGTACGAAATTATACTCCGCGAGGATTATCCCTTTTAAAGGATCGTGGATTGAATTCGCTACAGACATTAATAATGTCATGTATGCTTATATTGACCGTAAGAAAAAATTACCTGTGACTACTCTTTTCCGCGCGATTGGGTATGAATCAGATAAAGATATTTTGGAAATCTTTGGTTTAGCTGACGAAGAAAAAGCGACTAAAGCTAATTTGAAAAAATTGGTAGGCCGTACGTTAGCTGCCCGTGTTCTGAAAACGTGGGTAGAAGATTTCGTTGACGAAGATACAGGAGAAGTTGTATCTATTGAACGTAATGAAGTATTGCTGGATCGTGAGAATGTCCTTGAAGAAGGTCATATTGATCTGATTCTTGATGCAGGAGTGAAAAATATCATCCTTCATAAAGAAGATGTCTCTTCCAGTGATTATGCAATTATTTACAATACGCTGCAAAAAGATACCTCCAACTCTGAAAAAGAAGCGATTGAGCATATTTACAGACAATTAAGAAATGCTGAGCCGCCTGATTATGAAACGGCAAAAAGCGTATTTGAAAAATTGTTTTTCTCTGATGCCCGTTATGATTTAGGAGAGGTAGGACGTTTCCGTATCAATAAAAAATTGAATTTAGATGAGTCTGAAGAGTCAAGAGTATTGACAAAAACAGATATCATCAGTATCATTAAATATCTGATTGAGCTGATTAACTCAAAAGCAGATGTTGATGATATTGACCACTTATCCAACAGACGTGTAAGAACCGTTGGAGAGCAGTTATATGCACAGTTCGGAGTTGGTCTTGCGAGAATGGCAAGAACAATTCGTGAGCGTATGAATGTTCGTGACAACGAGGTATTTACTCCGATTGATTTGATTAATGCGAAGACATTATCTTCTGTAATTAATTCTTTCTTTGGAACAAACCAGTTGTCTCAGTTTATGGATCAGACGAATCCGCTTTCTGAGGTTACTCACAAACGAAGATTGTCTGCTCTGGGGCCAGGCGGTTTGTCAAGAGAACGTGCAGGTTTCGAGGTTCGTGACGTTCACTATACGCACTACGGACGTTTGTGTACTATTGAAACACCTGAAGGACCGAATATCGGTCTGATTTCTTCCTTGTGCGTATTTGCGAAAGTAAATAAGCTTGGTTTTATCGAGACTCCTTACCGACAAGTAACGGAAGGACGTGTTCATATTGAAGAAGAACCGATTTATCTTACGGCAGAGGAAGAAGATCAGAAAATGATCGCACAATCGAATGCGCCAGTTGATGAAAAAGGAAATTTATCCGGTCAGATTGTTAAGGCGCGTCTTGAAGGTGATTTCCCGGTAGTTCCGCCAAAAGAAATTAACCTGATGGATGTCGGAACAAATCAGATTGCTTCGATTGCGGCTTCTTTAATTCCGTTCCTTGAGCACGATGATGCCAACCGTGCATTGATGGGATCAAACATGCAGCGTCAGGCAGTTCCGTTATTGAAACCGACAGCTCCGATTGTAGGAACCGGAATTGAAAGACTGGTTGCCAGAGATTCCCGTGTATTAATCAATGCTGAAGGTTCAGGTGTGATTGAATACGTGGATGCAAATGAAATTAAGATCCGTTACGACTGGACTGAAAATGATAAGCTGGTAAGCTTTGACAATGAGCTTAAGACATATACATTAACGAAATACCAGAAAACCAACCAAAGTACGACAATTAACCTGAAGCCGATTGTGAAAAAAGGTGACAGAGTAGAAAAAGGTCAGGTGCTTTGTGAAGGTTATGCGACTCAGGAAGGAGAGCTGGCTTTAGGTCAGAACCTTAAAGTGGCATTCATGCCGTGGAAAGGATTTAACTTTGAGGATGCGATCGTAATCTCTGAGAAAGTAGTTCGTGATGATATCTTTACTTCAATTCACATTGATGAGTACTCTCTGGAAGTCAGAGATACGCGCCGTGGAATGGAAGAATTAACTTCAGACATTCCTAACGTGAGTGAGGAAGCGACTAAAGATCTGGATGAAAACGGTATGATCCGTATCGGTGCTGAAATCAAGGAAGGAGACATTCTGATCGGTAAGATTACTCCGAAAGGAGAAACAGATCCTTCTCCGGAAGAGAAACTGTTAAGAGCGATCTTTGGTGACAAAGCAGGTGATGTTAAAGATGCGTCACTGAAAGCCGGCCCATCTTTGAGAGGAGTTGTTGTGGACAAAAAATTGTTCTCAAGATCTGTTAAAGACAGAAAAACGAAAGCTCAAGATAAGCCGTTGCTGGAAGCAATTGATGCTGAATACGAAAAAGACCTCGCTTTACTGAAAGATCAGTTAGTTGAAAAATTATTACAGATCTTAGGAGAGCACAAATCTGCCGGAATCTTCAACAATTACAAAGAAGAGATCATTAAGAAAGGTTCTAAGTTTACAGCTAAAAACTTATTGGTTGTTGATTATAACGTTATTAATCCATTGAACTGGACTTCCGAAGAGGAAATCAATACACTGGTTAGCCGTGTAATTCACAATTTCAATATTAAGGCAAATGACTTATTAGGTACATACAAACGCAAGAAATTCCATATTTCTGTTGGAGATGATTTACCATCCGGAATTATGAAACTGGCGAAAGTTTATGTAGCTAAAAAGCGTAAGCTGAAAGTAGGAGATAAAATGGCAGGGCGCCACGGTAACAAAGGTATTGTTGCAAATATTGTCCGTGTTGAAGATATGCCGTTCCTGGAAGACGGTACACCTGTTGATATTGTATTGAATCCACTTGGGGTACCTTCCCGTATGAACTTAGGTCAGATTTATGAAACCGTGCTGGGTTGGGCAGGAGAAAAACTGGGAGTAAAATTTGCTACTCCGATTTTTGATGGCGCATCCCCGGATGAGATTAATGATTTCACAGACAAAGCAGGAGTTCCGAGATCAGGAAAAACCTATTTATATGACGGAGGTACTGGAGATCGTTTCCACCAGCCGGCAACTGTGGGTATTATCTATATGCTGAAATTATCCCACATGGTAGATGATAAGATGCATGCCCGTTCTATCGGTCCGTACTCATTGATTACGCAGCAACCGTTAGGAGGTAAGGCACAGTTCGGAGGCCAGCGTTTCGGTGAGATGGAGGTATGGGCATTGGAAGCGTATGGTGCGTCCAATATCCTTCAGGAAATCTTGACGATCAAATCAGATGACGTTGTGGGAAGAGCGAAAGCTTACGAAGCAATTGTTAAAGGAGATAATATTCCTGAACCGGGAATCCCTGAATCATTTAACGTATTGTTACATGAGCTGAGAGGATTGTGTTTGAATGTATCTTTAGAGTAATTTTTGTTGAATTAGAACAATCTAAATAGAATGGCTTTTAGAAAAGACACACCAAAAAATAAAAGTAACTTCAATAAAATAGTTATTTCATTGGCTTCTCCTGAAGTAATTCTTGAGCAGTCAAGTGGTGAAGTATTGAAACCGGAAACGATTAACTATCGTACGTACAAGCCGGAAAGAGACGGTTTGTTTTGTGAACGTATCTTCGGTCCTGTGAAGGATTACGAATGCCACTGTGGTAAATACAAAAGAATCCGATACAAAGGAATCGTTTGTGACCGTTGCGGTGTTGAAGTTACGGAGAAAAAAGTACGTCGTGAGCGTATGGGGCACATCTCTTTGGTGGTTCCTGTAGCACACATCTGGTATTTCAGATCGCTGCCAAACAAAATCGGTTACCTTTTAGGCTTGCCGACTAAGAAATTGGATCAGATCATCTATTATGAAAGATATGTGGTAATCCAGCCGGGAGTAGCCGCAAGTCATAAAGATGGTTCTCAGATTTCTTACCTGGATTTCCTTACGGAAGAAGAATATCTTGATATTCTGGATGCTTTGCCGAAGGAAAACCAGTACCTGGAAGATTCAGATCCGAATAAATTCATCGCTAAGATGGGAGCGGAAGCACTACACGATTTGCTGAAACGCCTGGACTTGGACGCTTTGTCTTATGACCTGCGCCACAGAGCAAATAATGAAACTTCTGTTCAGCGTAAGAATGAAGCATTAAAACGCCTTCAGGTAGTTGAATCCATGCGGGAATCTAAAAACCGTTTAGGAAACAATCCTGAATGGATGATTGTAAAAGTTGTTCCCGTTATTCCACCTGAATTACGTCCGTTAGTTCCGCTGGACGGAGGACGATTCGCAACATCGGATTTGAATGACCTTTACCGTCGTGTAATTATCAGAAACAACCGTTTGAAACGATTGATCGAAATCAAGGCTCCGGAAGTGATTCTGCGTAATGAAAAACGTATGTTACAGGAAGCGGTGGATTCATTATTTGATAACTCACGTAAAGCTTCTGCTGTAAAAACAGAATCTAATCGCCCATTAAAATCATTATCTGACTCATTAAAAGGTAAACAGGGACGTTTCCGTCAGAACCTGTTAGGGAAACGTGTGGACTATTCCGCTCGTTCGGTAATTGTTGTCGGCCCTAACCTGAAGCTGCACGAATGTGGTTTACCAAAAGATATGGCTGCTGAGCTTTATAAGCCGTTTATCATTCGTAAGATGATTGAGCGTGGTATTGTAAAAACAGTAAAATCAGCTAAGAAAATTGTTGACAGAAAAGAGCCGGTAGTTTGGGATATCCTTGAAAATATTTTGAAAGGACACCCGGTACTGCTTAACCGTGCTCCTACGCTCCACCGTTTGGGGATTCAGGCATTCCAGCCTAAATTGATTGAAGGTAAGGCAATTCGTCTTCACCCGTTGGTAACAACAGCCTTCAATGCCGACTTTGACGGTGACCAGATGGCGGTGCATTTACCATTAGGTAATGCAGCTATTTTAGAAGCGCAGTTGCTGATGCTTGCATCACATAATATTATGAACCCTGCGAATGGAGCGCCAATCGCGGTTCCTTCTCAGGACATGGTGTTAGGTCTTTATTATATCACAAAAGGCCGTGTTTCTGACGAAACAAGAAAAATTAAAGGTGAAAACGGAATTTTCTACTCTCCGGAAGAGGTGATTATTGCGTATAACGAAAATAAGCTGGATTTACACGCACACATCAAGGTTAAAACGTATGACCTGGATGAAAACGGTGAATCTGTTCTTAAAATGATAGATACAACTTGCGGACGTGTTTTATTCAATGAATTCGTTCCGAGAGAAGTAGGATATATCAACGACGTATTAACCAAAAAAGCGCTGCGTGATATTATCGGTCATGTACTGAAAATATCAGGAACTGCTAAAACTGCTAAATTCCTTGATGATATCAAAGACTTAGGTTATCAGATGGCGTTCAGAGGAGGTTTGTCTTTCAATCTGGATGATATTATCGTTCCGAAAGAGAAAGATGAATTGATCAAAAGAGCAGAGGAGGATGTTGAAGAAGTGATGAATCACTACGGAATGGGACTTATCACCAACAACGAACGTTATAACCAGATCATTGACATCTGGACACATACGAACTCCAAGCTGACAAATACGCTGATGGATCAGCTGAAAAATGACAATCAGGGATTCAACTCTATTTACATGATGTACGACTCAGGAGCTCGTGGATCTAAAGAGCAGATTCGTCAGTTGTCAGGTATGCGTGGTTTGATGGCGAAACCTCAAAAATCAGGTGCTACAGCACAGGAAATTATTGAAAACCCGATCCTTTCCAACTTTAAAGAAGGACTGTCGATCCTGGAGTACTTTATTTCTACGCACGGTGCCCGTAAAGGTTTGGCGGATACAGCGTTGAAGACGGCCGATGCAGGTTACCTGACACGTCGTCTGGTGGATGTTTCCCAGGACGTAATCATCAATAAAGAAGATTGTGGTACTTTGAGAGGGCTTGTAGCTACATCATTGAAGAAAAATGATGAAATTGTTGAGCCGTTGAAAGACAGAATCGTTGGTAGAACGACAGTGAATGACATTTTGCATCCGGATACAAATGAGCTGATTTTGTCAAGTGGTGAGCTAATTACAGAGCCGATTGCTGATAAAATTGAAAAAGCAGGTATTGAAGAAGTGGAAATCCGCTCCGTACTTACTTGTGAGATGAGAAGAGGAGTATGTTCGAAATGTTACGGAGTTAACTTATCTACTCATCGCTTGGCACAGGAAGGAGACGCAGTAGGTGTTGTGGCTGCACAATCAATCGGTGAGCCGGGAACACAGTTGACGCTGCGTACGTTCCACGTCGGTGGTACAGCATCTAACACAACTGATATAAGTGACCTGAAAGCCAAAGTAAACGGTCGTCTGGAACTTGAGGAATTAAGAACTATCAAGACGGACGAAGGAAAAGTAATCGTGGTGGGACGTTCAGGTGAAGCAAGAATCCTTGATCCGAATACAGGAGCTATTTTAATGCAGGCAAACATTCCTTACGGTTCCGAATTGTTTATTACTGAAAGCGGAACGATCAATCGTGGTGATGTTATTGCGAAATGGGACCCGTATAATGCGGTGATCGTTTCTGAAGCAACAGGTAAAATCGTATTTGAAAGCATCGTTGAAGGTATTACATACCGTCAGGAGGTGGATGAGCAGACAGGATTTACTGAAAAAGTAATTATTGAAACCAAAGATAAGAAACGTAACCCGGCGATTCAGGTTGTGGATGTTAAATCAGGTGAGATCTTAAGAGAATATTCTGTTCCGGTTGATGCACATATCTCAGTGAATGACGGAGATAAAATCAATGCAGGTACGGTAATCGTTAAAATCCCGCGTGTTTCAGGAAAAACAGGGGATATCACCGGAGGTTTACCACGTGTAACGGAATTATTCGAAGCGCGTAATCCTTCTAACCCGGCTGTTGTTTCCGAGATTGACGGTGTTGTTGAATTAGGAAAAACGAAGAGAGGAAACAGAGAAGTTACAGTGACTTCTAAAACAGGAGAGCTTAAGAAATATCTGGTTCCGACTGCAAAACATATCCTGGTTCAGGAAAATGACTTTGTAAGAGCAGGACAGCCGTTGTCAGATGGTGCGATTACTCCGAATGATATTTTAAATATTGAAGGACCAACTAAAGTTCAGGAATATATCGTGAATGAAATCCAGGAGGTTTACCGTTTACAAGGTGTGAAGATCAACGATAAACATTTTGAGGTAATTGTGCGTCAGATGATGTTGAAAGTAGAGATTGTTGATCCGGGAGATACTCGTTTCCTTGAAGGTCAGATCGCTCATAAAGCAGACTTTATGGAGGAGAATGACAGAATTTACGGAATGAAATACATTGTTGACGCGGGAGATTCAACGGAGTTGAAGCCAGGTCAGATTGTTACTGCACGTAAATTAAGAGATGAAAACTCAAGATTGAAGCGTGAAGATAAAAAAGTGGCTGAATCCAGAGATGCAATCCCTGCGACTTCAACACCTATTCTTCAGGGAATTACCCGTGCATCGTTACAAACTCAGTCGTTTATTTCTGCGGCATCGTTCCAGGAAACAACGAAAGTATTGAACGAAGCAGCAATTTCCGGTAAAGAAGATTTCCTACTCGGATTGAAAGAAAATGTGATCGTAGGACATTTGATTCCTGCAGGTACAGGAACAAGAAAATTCCAGAACGTAATCGTTGCGTCGAAGGAAGATATGGATACGATTAATTAATCCTTTCATCAGATTATAATACTGAAACCCGTTTGAGTAATCTCAAACGGGTTTTTTATGTCCGGAATTTTTTGATATAAGTTCCGGTTCTATAGCTGCTAATCAGAAATAGCAATAATCTCCTATCCCGGGATTTATATGATAATTAAGAAGATATTTATCGGGAAACTTTTGATTTTCTGTTGATCAGGTAAACCGCAATAATACCTAAGATTCCCCCGATGACAGTGTGCATTTTTATTTGTTCTCCTAAAAGGAGAAAAGAAGAAAGCGCTGCTGTAAATGGAACTATAAAAATAAAGCTGCTGGCTTTTTCCGCACCGATTTTTGCAGTCGCGTAAAAATATAAAGTAGTTGCCAGAGATGTGGTGATAACACTTGAGAAGAACATATTCCCCCAGAATTTTAGTTCCGTAGAGTGCATCAGAGAATTGATCTTACCAAAATCATTGAACGGAAGAATGAAAATAAGTGTCACGAGGTACATCCACCATGAAAAAGCAAAAGATGAACCGTATTTTGAGGAAGTTGAAGTGAACTTACTGAGAACAGACCATATCACCGCACAAAGCAGAAAATAAATATTTCCGGGCGCTTCAAATATACTTTTATTTTCCCATATTTTTAATAGACATAATCCTGCAAGAATTCCGAAGATAAGCCCTGCCAGCTCGTTGGAAGAAGGCCTTTTCCAGCTGAGAAGTATGCCTATTGTATAAGCTATAACAGGATTAAGCGTAGTGACTAAAATGCCTCCTGCTCCCGGGCTTCCGTGCTGCAGTCCTGCAAGAAAAGTATAATTATACATTGCCATTAAAGCACCGGATATAATTACAAAAGGTATTGCTTTACGACTGATCAGGAGCTTGTCTTTTAAGAATACCAGGATGAAAAATAAGCTGATGACCACAAACAGATAACGAAAGAAACCTAAATCAAAAGCTGATCCGTAAGATGATAGCGTTCCGTTGGCAGGCCAGCTGATTCCCCAGGTAATCATGCTTATAATCATTGTAATTGTCAGCGTTGCCTTATTTAAGTTATTTTCTTTCATGATGCAAAAGTATTAAAAGTTCATTCTTCAGGTTCGCTGACAAAATTTATTTAAGAGTGTTGAAATGCTTTTAACAGTTACTTTAAAGACAGAAGGAACAGGCTGATCCTTCTTCCCCGTTAATAAAAACGGGAAATTACAGCCAGTTTTGGATTCGTTTTTTTATTTTCGTATAAAATTGATTTTATGGAAGAGCAAAATACAGAGGGCCATTTGAACATTGAATTAAATGAAGAAACGGCCACAGGTGTATATTCAAATCTTGCGGTTATTACACATTCGAACGGTGAATTTGTGACTGACTTTGTACAAATGATGCCGGGAATGCCAAAAGCGCTGGTGCGGTCAAGAGTTATTATGAATGCGCAGAATGCAAAAAAGCTGATGAGAGCACTAATTGAGAACGTAAAGAAATACGAGCAAACATTCGGAGTGATAGAAGAAGATAATTACAATCTGCCTCCGATGAATTTTGGTAATCCATCGACTAAAGCATAAAATTTGTATATTTGATTTAGATTTATACTTAGAAAAAGATAAAATTAATCTGAATTAAAATTAAAAGAAGATGAAATTGAATAAATTGTTTTTGTTTGTCATCCTTACAACAGCTCTTGTTGTAGTATCTTGCGGTAAGAATACAGAACCTAAACGCTTTGAAAAAATTATTACGGAAGGATCCTGGAGAGTAGGTAAAGCCCAGTTTAACAAACAGAATAAAACAACTGTTTACAGTAACTATGTTTTCCACTTCATGCCTAATAAGGACATAAAAATTTACGGAGCTTCAGATACGATATCCGGAGCCTGGTCCAGAGGAAATGATAAGAAACCTTTGATTTTTTATATGAACTTTTCCCAGTCCTATCCGGCTTATATTCCTTTGGACGATGATTGGGAAGTAACTTACCTGACAAAGGACGAATTCAAGCTTTGGAGAAATGATAATAATGTTTCTGAGGACGAAATTATCTTCAGAAGAAAGGGCTGATAAGAAAACAATATTATTTTTGTAGAAAAATTACGCAATGTCCGAAATCACGGAAGTTATTGAAAAGATAAGAGCAAAGTATTTTGAACTGCTTGATGTTAACAGCGTTCAGGAGAAAAGAATTGCTCTCTTACAACAACAATTGCAGGAGAAGGAGGAAGCGGAGGAGCTGCTGCAGCGGCAAAAAGATTCTCTGGAAGGACAGATAGAGGTATTGCGTGAGGATAATTTTAAAAATCAAGAAGTTCTGAAAGAACAGATAATTTCATTACAGGAACAATTAAGAACTCTTGGCAGCGTTGGAACGACAAACGTTGAAGAAATTGTAAGGGAAATAGACGACTGTATTAATCTTATAAAGAACAATTTATGAGTAATAAGATATCAATCAAGGTAATAGTTGCCGGTCGTACTTATCCGCTCACTGTCATACAAGGTGAGGAGGAGAAAGTTTACAAAGCAGCAGATGATATCAATAAATCCATAAAGATGTTGCAGGAGAATTATGCAGTGAAAGATATGCAGGATTTATTAGCGATGACAGCTTTGCAGCTGGCTACTAAATCTCCAAGAAACACTACTGTTGCTGCTCCGGGAAATACGGACGGTGAAGCTAATGAAAAATTAGCTGAAGTCGGTAAAAAACTGGACGAATTGCTCCGTCAGATCGAGCAGGGAGCTTAGGCAAATTACGCGATTAGTAGATTTTTTAATAACGGTTTCCCACATTTTTTCAATTTCAATTGGAAAGAGTGGGATTTTTTTATAGTATAATTATATGGGAATAGAAATAATTTTAGGAGCTATTATAGGGATTGTGGCAGGAGGAGTTGCAGCTTACTTCATTCAGAATTCGCTTTTGACCAGGAAGAAAGATACGATTATCAAAGAAGCTGAGCTGGAAGCTGAAACCATCAAGAAAGATAAAATGCTTCAGGCAAAAGAAAAGTTTTTGAAGCTGAAAGAAGAGCATGAATCAGCGATTAAGGATCGTGAAAGAAAATTACAGTCTTCAGAAGACCGGTTTAGAGCGAAAGAAAAAAACCTGTCCGTAAAAACGGAAGAGGTGACGCGAAAAGAGAAAGATATCGAGAAGATTCAGCTGGATTATGAGCAAAAGCTACATGCAATAGAGGTTCGGAATCAGGAATTGGAAAAAATTCAGAATAAACGTGTGGCGGAGCTTTCCCGAATTAGCGGACTTTCTGTCGATGAAGCGAAGCAGGCAATTATGGAGGCGTTAAAAGACGAAGCCAGAACAAGCGCAATGGCTCATATTAAAGAGATCACGGAAGATGCCAAGTTGAACGCCACGAAAGAAGCGAAGAAAATTGTAATCCAGACCATTCAGCGTGTAGCGACAGAACAGGCTGTTGAGAACTCTGTCTCCGTATTTAATATTGAGTCAGACGAGGTAAAAGGAAGAATCATTGGCCGTGAAGGCCGGAATATCCGTGCGATTGAAGCCGCAACAGGCGTGGAAATTATCGTTGACGACACCCCTGAAGCGATTATCCTCTCCTGTTTTGATCCGGTAAGAAGAGAGATCGCACGCTTGTCTTTGCACCAATTAGTTTCTGACGGACGTATCCACCCTGCGAGAATCGAAGAAGTGGTTACCAAGACACGCAAGGCATTAGAAGAAGAAATTATAGAAACAGGAAAGCGGACTTGTATTGATTTGGGAATCCACGGATTACATCCTGAGCTGACAAGAATGGTCGGAAGAATGAAATACCGTTCTTCTTACGGACAAAATCTGCTGCAACACTCCAGAGAAGTTGCGAATTTATGCGCGACAATGGCATCTGAGCTTGGATTGAATGTGAAACTTGCAAAAAGAGCCGGTTTGCTACACGATATAGGAAAAGTTCCGGATGATGAACCGGAATTGCCACACGCGATTTTAGGTATGAAGCTGGCGGAGAAATACGGTGAAAAACCGGATGTATGCAATGCGATCGGTGCTCACCATGATGAGATCGAAATGACCGCGATAATTTCACCGATTGTTCAGGTATGTGACGCTATTTCCGGAGCAAGGCCGGGAGCAAGACGTGAAGTTGTTGAATCATACATCAAACGTTTGAAAGAACTGGAAACATTGGCCCTGTCCTACGACGGAGTAAGTAATGCTTTTGCGATTCAGGCAGGGCGTGAGCTGCGTGTGATGGTAGAAAGCGAAAAAGTTTCAGATATAAGAGCAGATGAATTATCATTTGAAATTTCACAACGGATTCAAAACGAAATGACTTATCCGGGACAAGTGAAAATTACGGTAATTCGTGAGAAACGCTCCATTAATTACGCGAAGTAAACCTTATTGAAATAGTGGGATCCCCTTTCTTGATGGAAGGGGATTTTCATTTTATTACTATTTTTGAAGATAATGTTGAGTAAATTTAAAAATAATGATTTTGTAAAATCGGTCTCTGTGCTCATGACAGGCACGATTTTGTCACAGATTGTTAATTATGCTTTTACACCAATACTTTCCAGAATTTATACGGTAGAGGAAATGGCGGATTTAGGCCTTTATCTTCGGATATCAGCCTTTATTGTCGGAATTGCGACAGCGAGGTTCGAAATGACATTACCTTTACCAAAAAATGATACACACTCTTTTCTTCTATATCGCCTGTCAGTACAGATTTCCTTATATATTATGCTGCTAGTTGGTATTATTGGTAGCGTTTACGTTTTTATCAGACCTTTTAGCTGGTTTAATATCTGGTTTTTATTGCTTGTAATTTCAGGCTCAGCCTTTACTGTAATGATAAACCTGGGAACTAACTGGTCGATCCGGAACAATACCTTTCATTTAATTTCCCGCTCGAGGATCATTAATGCTTTTGCGTCAAATGCCCTGAAACTGGGATTCGGATTTTTGAAATTCGGAAGCATCGGGCTGCTTTTAGGGACTGTTTTAGGATACATTGCTTCATCCTTTCAGTTCCTCAAGGAGTATCTGCTGAACAGAACTAATTATAAAAAGTTTTATTCTAAAGTTAAACAGCGGATTCTGATTCTTGAATACAAGCAGTTCCCGCTGGTAAATCTTCCTCATAGTTTATCCGATTTAGGGAGAGACTTATTAATCGCATCACTGATTGTTTTTTCATTCGGGAAAGAAGTTTTTGGCTGGTATTCCTATTCGGTGCTGATGCTGAATATCCCGGTCGCTTTGATTGGCGTCGCTATTTCGCAGGTCTTTTATAACCGTGCTGCCAAAATGGTAAACGAAGGCCATTCAGTTTATAGCCTGGTGAAAAAAACAATTCTGACTTTATTTCTGCTTTCAGTGATTCCATTTGGAGTCCTGCACTTTTTTTCAGAGCAGCTATTTATGCTGGTTTTAGGTGAGAAATGGAAAATGGCAGGAACCTACGCCGAAATAATGGTCTTTTATAATCTTTTTAATTTTCTGGTTTCACCGATGGCTAATTTATCGTTAGTGCTGAACCGGCAAAAAGAGTTCTTCGTTTCCGCCCTTATTAACTCAGCAGGACAGGTCTTAATACTTTTTATTTTTCCATTTCTCTTAGGAAATAACCTGGAGGATTTTACGGCTGTTTTGTGGATTTTGACTATTTTTCAGTCTTTCATGATGCTCGTAAACGCATTTTTGTACCTGAAATATTCTAAATCTGAAAGATTAAAATGATGACTAAACCCGATTCGAATGACAAGATGGATTATTACTATCTGGTAATTTTACTTTTTTCGATAGTATTTGTACCTTATATACCTCTTAGCTCCTCTTTTAATTTATCTGTTGAGGAACCACTTCTTTTGTATCCCCTCATTCGTTTATTGCTACGGAAAGAATTTAAGAAAGATCGTTTTTCACTGATTTTACTTGCTTTTTCAGCATATATAGTTTTTACCATTTTCTTAAACGGGCATACAGGACAATTAAACGAATATTTTGAAATTTTAAAGATTATCAAGTTCTTGCTTGTTTATCAGTTTGCAGTATCAGTTTTCCGGAATCAGGAAACAGAGAAGAGGTTGATAAAGACAGTTGATATACTCTTTGTAGTATCGTTCGCGATTAATCTGTTTCATTTTTTTGATTTCTTCAATTTTACGAGATCTGTATTGATATACTACGATCCCAACAGTATAGACATAGATTTTTATGGTTTGAATTCTAAAGGGTATCCGGCGGCCAAACGTATTTTAGGCACATTAGGGAATCCGAATGACAATGCTATTTTCTTTTTGTTTTTTCTGTCGTTTTATATTGGTCGGATTAATTTTGCACTGAAAAGATTTTTCTCGTTTGAGCTGTTCGGCTTTATCGGGAGCGGCTTGTTGATTTTTCTTACCCAGTCAAGAACAGGAATCTTCGTGATGCTGGTGTTCCTGCTTGTTTATTTAATTTATAACAAGGCTCATCTTATAAAATCGCTTTTTTCCATTGCTTTACTGAGCTTTTTTATTGTTTTGCCTGGCCTGTTTAACCAGACATCAACGAATTATATCCAAAATACGTCCGTGGAGATAACTGAAAATAATTCGGTGAGAGGAAGGCTGGAGATCTGGAAACAATTGATCGGAGAATGGAAGGAAAAACCAGTCTTTGGATATGGACCGAATAAAGCCTATATGTATACCCATAATATTTACCCTGAAAATGAATATATCTTTTTTTTATGGCGTTTTGGTATCATTGGCCTGCTGTTTTTTATGGCTGTTATTTTTTTTCCGGTTTGGAATTTAAAATGGGATATTTTTAAATATAAGTTTGTGTTGCTGGTGGTTTTGGCCATTGCGGTTACAGCATTAACAAATATTCCGTTTTCCAATATGAAATTCTTGATTATTATTGCATTGATTTTTGGTTACTCAGCGGAGAAGAAAGAGAAATCTGATTTGGAACAATATTATACGAAATAGATGATGTCAAGAAGCAAAGAGCTGAAATTTTTGTTGAATAATATTCTGAATCCTGTTGCAAAAATTGACATTTGTTTGGGACAAAGTGATCTTGGGCAGAGATGTAAAAAAGCATTTAGCAAACGTTCCTGGAAACGCTTATTTATTCCGAGTAAAAAATACAATTGCAGTATTATAGAGTTGCATAAATATGATGATTTCGAAGATTTTTTAAAAACCGTAAAAGGGAAAAATTCAGCGGATTATTTCAGGCGCAGGTCTATGAAATTGAATTATTTCTGGGCAGTATTTGATCCGAATGAGTATCTGGAAGATATCTATAGAATAAATACTTCTGTAGAAGAGCGTCAGGGCAGGCAGATGGACCAAAGCTATAAGCAAAAGGTCAATCAATGGCCTCAGGATGATCAGAATGTCTGGATAGGTGTTTTTAACCAGGATGGCTTGCTTGTGAGCTATGTATGGCTGATATTTATGGAAGAGCTTATCCTGATTAACCGTATTTTGGGAGAAGGAACTTTTTTAAAAGATAATATCATGTATCTGAATGTGCTTGGAGCTATTGAATATATTTTCCAGAATGATAAAGCCCGGGTTCTGATGTATGATACATTTGGGAGGAAGCTCAATGGCTTAGTGCTTTTCAAAAAGCGTATAGGATTTAAACCATATACCGTAAATTTTGTATGAGTTTTAAATCACTTTGTAACAGAATAAAATCTGATTTTTTTCTCCCGGACAGGATTAGGGAATACGAATCAATTTTGCAATATGCGATCGAAAATGATTATGAAATTTTGTCGCATTCTGAATATTTCAGCTTAGTTGAAAATAATCAGCTGTCCGGAAAAAAGATTTTGATTATCCGGCAGGACATCGATTCTGATCCGAAATATGTTTATAAATGGCTGGCGCTTCAGAAGAAATATGGTGTTCATTCATCCATGTATTTCCGGTTGTGCACATACGATAAGCAGGCAATGCTTGCTGTGCAGGCTTCGGGTTCTGATTGCGGATATCATTACGAAGAAATTGCAGATTATGCCAAGGGCAAAAAGTTACTTTCTAAAGAAGCTGTTATCGGGAGATTTTCTGATATTATAGAAAAATTCAAGTTAAATTTGCGGAAAATAGAATCTGACCTTGAATTTAAGATCTTGTATATTGCCAGTCATGGAGACTTTGCTAACCGTAAGCTAGGGTTACCTAATCATACTTTTGTAACACCTGAATTACTCGCTGAATGTGGACTGAAGTTTGAAGCATACCAGTCTCAGTTTGTAGACACTTATTCGATAAATATTTCAGATTGTGGCTATCCTAAATTCTATAAAGGCCGGATGACACCGAAAGAAGCGATTCAGTCACAGGTTCCGGTGATTCATTTTTTGATGCATCCGAAACATTGGCGTTCGAGCTGGTATTGGAATATCTATGAGAACTTCAAGCGTCTGAAAGAAGGTTTTTTCTACCGCTGATAAGTAATATTATGTTTATTTTTGTTTGGATTAAATCACAGGATGAACAAACTTCTTATTGTCGGCTCACAGACAATTCATACATACAACTATATTGAGTTGGTCAAAAGCTTTTTTGACGATATTCTTCTTATTACGGATAAAAGGAGAGAAGGATATGAGCTGGAAGTGAAAGAATTGGATTTTTCTTTGAAATTAAAGAACCTTATAGAAACTGTCCGTGGAATAAAGCAGCAGATTGAAGAATTTAAGCCGGCGGTCATTCACATCCACCAGGCAAATAGTTATGCCTTTTATACTTTACAAGCAGCCAAAAGCTTTAAAATTCCCGTTGTTCTGACCATTTGGGGAAGTGATGTTCTTGTAAACCCGAAGAAGAGCTTCCTTTTAAAAAAAATTGTTCAGTATAATTTAAGAAGGGCTGATTATGTGACAACAGACTCTTTATATGTTGCGTCAGAAGTAAAGCGTCTGGTCCCTTCAAGAACTGTTGAATTAGTAGCAAATTTTGGAGTAGAATTATTGCCGGTGAATGTGGAGAGACAAAATATTGTTTATTCAAACAGGCTTCATAAAAAACTGTATAGAATTGATAAGGTTATTTTAGCATTTGAGAAGTTTTCACGACAAAACAAAGACTGGAAGCTGATCATTGCCGCTGAAGGAGATCAGACGAATTTTCTGAAAGAATTAGTAAGATTAAAATCGCTTGAAGGTAAAGTAGAATTTGTTGGATGGTTAAATCTGGAGGAAAATGCCCGATGGTATGCTCAATCGAAAATCTGGGTATCAATCCCGGAATCTGATGGTGTGGGAATTTCAATGCTTGAAGCAATGGCATACGGCTGTATTCCGGTGATATCTGATTTACCTGTTAAGCATGAATGGATTACGAATGGAGCTAATGGTATTTTGGTGAGCGATGTTGATACAGAATTTATTTCTGAAGCATTCAGCTTAGAACAACCGGAAGTACAAAAAATAAATCATGTTATAATTGCAGAGCGGGGAACTAAAACGGCAAACAGTGAAAAGTTCATCTACTTGTATAAAAAGATTTTAAATAAATGATAAAAGTTTGTCATCTAACCAGCGCTCACGCGGACGGAGATATTCGTATCTATCATAAAGAATGTGTAAGTCTGGCAAAAATAGGATATAAAGTATATCATATTGTTCCGAATAGTATTTCAAGAATAACAGACGAAAATGTTAATGTTCTTTCATTTCAGGTTCCTGAAGCTTCCCGTTTTAAAAGAATGTTGAGAATTACGAAGATGGTCTACCGGAAAGCATTAGAGGTGGATGCTGCGATTTATCATTTTCACGATCCTGAATTATTGAGATATGGTTTAAAGCTCAAGAGAAAAGGAAAAATTGTTATTTATGATGCGCATGAAGATGTTCCCCGACAGATTTTAGGGAAACCATGGATTGCAAAACCGTTACGTAAATGTATCTCATGGTTGTTTGAGAAATATGAGAATTATGTGGCAAAAAGGCTTTCATTTGTTATTGTTTCTACACCAACTATTAGAAAACGATATGAAAAGGTTACTACTTATACCATGGATATTTGTAATTATCCGCTTTTAACTGAAAATGCTTCTGAACCGGATTGGGCATTGAAAAAGGATGAGATTTGCTATCTTGGTGGATTGACAGAAATAAGAGGAGTAAAAGAAATAATACAATCCATGATTTTTGTTCCTGATTATCGTTTGAATCTGGCAGGAGCGTATTCTCCTCTTTCTTTCAGAGATGAGCTTGTACATCTTGATGGCTGGAAGCAGGTAAATGAACTGGGCTTTTTAAACCGGAAAGAAGTAATTGAAACACTTAATCGATCTAAAGTCGGCTTGGTGACACTGTATCCGCAGGAAAATTACTTGGATTCGTTACCCATTAAGATGTTCGAATATATGTTAGCCGGAATCCCGGTCGTTGCTTCTGATTTTCCACTTTGGAAATCAATTATTGAAGATGCCGAATGTGGTCTTTGTATTGATCCGAAAGATCCTGAATCTATTGGTGAAGCATTGCAAAAAATTCTTTCTGATGATACAAGAGCGATTGAAATGGGAAGAAAAGGAAGGAAAAAGGTATTGGAAGAATACAATTGGGGAATTCAGGAGCAAAAGCTCTACAAAATTTATGATCGTTTACTTTTAAACACTAACTCATGACTTTTTTTCCACAGCGGTTTTATGAATTCTCACTAGGTGTTACCTTATTGATTCAGGTGCTTTTTCCGAAGCTGATTCCTGTCGGAATTATTTTGATAGCACTTTCAGTAATTGCTTTGGGAATTAAACGGGAATTGAGGTTATGTACGACGAAAGTACATTTGTTCTTCGTATTATTTTATCTGGCGTATGTGGTCGGGGTGTTCTTTACGGAAGTCCCAAAAGAAGCCGCGCATGTGCTGGAAAGTAAGATGTCATTTGTCATCTTTCCGGTGTTGTTTCTGTTTATTCCCAAAAGAAAAGTGGATTTTACGCCTTCCATCTGGCTTTTTTCCGGAGCTCTTATTGTTCTCTTTATTTGGGGAATAGTTAGCAGCATGCAATGCTTCAGAACCTCCGGAAGTTCCTCATGTTTCGTTTCCACACCGTTTTCTCCGATTCATCACCCGACGTATACAGCCATCTATTATTTAACCGGTTTTTTTATGATTCTTAGAGCTCGAAAAGTGGGATTGAAAGGATTCAACAGGAGAATAGTGCTGTTTCTGTCAATTATTTTTATAGCGGGTTATTTGCTGTGCATGTCTTTGTCTGCACTGCTTTTCTTGCTTGGGCTGATTGTCATCCTTGGTTTTATATGGTTCAGGGGCCGTTTTGGAACATGGAAAAGCATCGGAATGGTGGTCGTAATGTCAATAGGATTGATTGTTGCGGTAGAGCAAAGCAAAGACACGATCTCTGATGTTGAATACACCTATAATTCCGTGAAAGAGTATCTGAAATCACCAAAAGAATTTGTTAAGAAAGCAGATCGTTATCTGGTTGGGAATGAGGAACGATTAGTATTGTGGACGATTTCCGCGGAAGCAATTGCAGCACACCCGTTTGGCTATGGAACAGGAAATATTGATGTTGTAATAGGGAATAAGCTCCGGTCTTATGGATTGAATTCCATGGCAGAAAAGAATTTTAATCCGCATAACCAGTATTTGCAGACATGTATTGAGCTGGGTATCTTAGGAGTGACGGTTTTGATTGGTTTGTTTATAATGATATTGAAGTTTGCCGTAAAGCACAGGAACATTACCTTATTGATTTTAACAACCTCTTTTATATTTAACGCGTTATTTGAGTCAATGTTCCAGAGACAGAGCGGAATTGTATTTTTCACATTGATAGTATTTTTTATGATTTTGGAGTCATTGAATCAAAATCAATCAGGAGAAAAATTAACTTTACGTCAGGAAAATTGAAAAAATGAAAATTGCAGTTGTAGTTCCGTGTGTAAATGAGAAACCATACATCGCAGAATGTATTCATGCAATTTTTGCCAACCGGTTTGAACAAGCTGTTGAAATTTCTGTTTTTATTGTGGATGGAATGAGCGATGACGGAACACGTGAAGTTGTAACCGGCCTGAAATCTCAATACCCGGAATTATATCTGGTAGATAATCCGATCCGTTTTACACCTTTTGCGTTTAATATAGGGATCACAAGTATGGAAGCAGATTACTATCAGATTGTAGGGGCAAGGCACATTTTATCAGATAATTATCTGCAGAAATCACTGTCAATTTTGGAGAAGGACAAATCCATCTGGTGTGTTGGTGGCCGGATTATCAATAATTATATAAACCATACCGGAGAGATTATAGCGAATGCGATGTCCACCACTTTCGGAATGGGAATAGGTAATTTCCGGACACTGTCGAAATCAGGATTTACAGATACAGTGACCAGCCCGATGTATCCGGCGTGGGTTTTTCGCAAGATTGGCTATTTTGATGAAGCTTTGGTGAGAAATCAGGATGATGACTTTAATTTTCGGGTTACTAAAGCCGGAGGAAAGATCTATTATGAGCATGATATCTATTTAAAATATTATGTCAGAGGAAATTTCCGGAATCTCTACAAGCAATTTTTCCAATACGGATACTGGAAAGTATATGTCAATAAGAAGCATAGAGCAGTGACGACTATCCGGCAGCTGGCTCCTCCGCTGTTTGTTTTGTTTTTCTTTTTTTCCGTTTTGTTTACACTGGCAGGAAGTTTTTTAGCGCCGCTTTGCTGGGGTGTTTTAGGGCTTTACTTTCTATTGGATATTGGTTTTTCATTAAAAGTTTCCAGGTCCGTAAAGGATTTTTTTCAGACGCTCTTTATCTATCCGCTGATGCACTTTTCTTATGGTTTAGGATACCTGAAAGGCATTTTACACTTCCTTGTTTTCGGACGTATTCCGTCGGACAGAGAAAAAAAAATATCAAGATAATTCATAACTTTAATATAATTGGTAATGATCCCTTTTTCACCACCACGAATTGATCAGAAAGTAATTGATGAAGTAACAGCAGCGCTTCAGAGCGGCTGGATTACCACCGGTCCGAGGACTAAAAAATTTGAAAAGGAAATATCCGCTTATTGTGGCTGCAAGACAACGGTTGCTGTAAATTCCTGGACGATGGGTATGCAGGTGCTTCTGGCCTGGTGGGGAATTAAAGAAGGAGATGAGGTGATCCTTCCGGCTTATACCTACTGTGCGAGCGCAAATGTGATTATACATTCGGGAGCAAAGCCGGTAATGGTAGACATTGACCAGAAAGATTTTAATATTTCCGTTGAAAACATCCGAAAAGCGATTACGCCAAGAACGAAAGCTGTTATAGCAGTAGATATCGCCGGTTTTCCCTGTGATTACGACCAGATTTTGAATGTAGTGAATGAACCTGCGGTACGTTCACTGTTCTCGGCGAATAATGAGCTGCAGGAAAAGTTGGGCAGAATTTTAGTTATCGCGGATGCTGCCCATAGCTTTGGGGCTTTGCTGCACGGAAAAAGAAGCGGTGCTTTGGCGGATATTACGTCATTTTCATTTCACGCCGTAAAAAATCTGACGACTGCAGAAGGGGGCGCTTTGTCGTTCAATTTACCGGGTAATTTTGATCACGAAGAAATCTATAAGGCATTCTGTACCATGATTCTTCACGGACAAAATAAGGATGCGCTTGCCAAAACCCAAAAAGGAAACTGGCGTTATGATGTGGAAGAGCCGGGGTTCAAGTGCAACATGACGGATATTCAGGCAGCGATCGGTTTGGTGGAGCTGGAACGTTACCAGGAAAATCTGGATAGGAGAAAAAAGATTTTTGATCAGTATTCTGAAGTTTTTAAAAATAAATCATGGGCTATTCTTCCGGTATATGAAACGGAAGAAAAGACTACTTCTTATCATTTATATCTATTGCGTATCAAAGGTGCGGATGAAGTGACAAGAGATGCTATTATGCAAAAGATTTTTGACCGTGATGTTTCTGTAAATGTTCACTTTTTACCTTTGCCAACCCTGACTGCTTACAAAAAGAGAGGCTATGCTATTGTTGATTATCCGGAAACATGGAATAAATACCAAAATGAAATTTCATTACCGGTATATTTTAATCTTACGGATGAGCAGGTACAGATAGTAGTGAATGCTGTTATAGAAGCAATAGAGGAAGTTTTATAAAATATCGGAACTAAAAAAGAGGTCAAAGACCTCCTGAGTTGATTTATTCAGGCCGGTTCGCCTTCTTCTTTAGGATCTTCACCATATTCATTTGGTCCCTTATTTCCTTCGGTACATACCAGAATCAATAACCAGATCCCACCGACTAACGGAACAAAAGCAATAAAAAACCACCACCCGCTTTTCCCAAGGTCGTGCATACGTCTTATAAAGACAGCAATCCCCGGAACTAACATGGTAAGCGCATAAATTACATACATAGGGCCATATCCGGTTTGGGGAAATGCCAGTCCAAGAATATTGTCAAGAATTGCCGCAGCGATAGAAAAGAGAATATTAAACAGGAAAAACATCCAGTACTCTTGTCTTCTTGCTCTTCCATTGAAGTCAGTAGCCTGACGCAGTACTTTAAGATACCAATTCATAAGTAATAAATTTAAAAGTTAATCCTACAATATAATGTTTTAAAAATAAATATTTATAAAGCCGCTGAAAGTTTTTTGCTGTTTCCCCCTGATTAGAAGAGAAGTATGGTAAAATCGCTGAATCTAAAAACCGGAGCAGCAATAACTATCTGGCGGAAACAATGTACCTTTGTTATATGGAAGAAGAACGTTTGGACAAGATAATTTTGCAGCGAGGACTAATGTCTTCACGCGTCCGGTGTGAAAAGATCATTCAGGAATCAGGAGTTCTTGTAAATGGCAAGCTCGTAAATAAACCAGGCAAGAAGTTCCCGTTAGATGTTAAAATAGATTTGCTTTCCGAAGAAATTCCGTGGGTGTCGAGAGGAGCATTAAAGTTAGAAAAAGCTCGTGAATACTGGAATATAGATTTTGACGGGAAAACAGTTCTGGATATAGGAGCTTCTACCGGAGGTTTTACGGAAGTCGCTTTGGTCAACGGAGCTGAGAAGGTTTTTTGCGTGGATGTGGGCTCCAATCAGCTTCATGATAAGATCCGCTCCAATCCGAAAGTTGTCAATCTGGAAAAAACGCATGTTCGTGAGCTGACAAATAAGCTAATTCCCGAATTGATAGATATAGTTGTTATTGATGTCTCATTTATTTCTTTGGAGAAAATTTTTCCGTTTACTCATGGATTTATTAAACCGGAAGGAAAGGTCATTGCCCTTGTCAAGCCCCAATTTGAAGTAGGCAAGGAGAATGTTGGAAAAGGAGGGATTGTGAAAAATAAATCGCTTTACCCAATTGTTATTGAAGGAATAGCAGAAGCGGGTAAAGACAATTATTTACAAAGAACAGATTATATTGAATCCCCGATTCTTGGTGGAGATGGAAATATGGAGTTTTTGATGCTTTTTACAAAGTGTTGATTTATTGTGTTTAAAAACATAAAAACCTGCCTATTGTTTAAAATAAGCAGGTTTTTTTAATTATTTCTTAAGCTAGATTCACTGTTTATCGTACTAATGTTACCGATCCTGTTCTTATTACTTTATCATCTACCCCTGTTTTCTTAACCGTAATTTTCCAGACATACGTTCCGTCCTGGCAAAGTTTTCCTCCATTGAATAGATAAGTACCATCCCATCCGTAATTGATATCATGTGTTTCAAAGATCACTT
>Ga0209916_1000168_pt1 | contig 136147 bp, 126 predicted proteins | sample ThiBio_1000_plan_FD_183956 | JGI IMG/M metagenome (GOLD analysis project Ga0209916, IMG submission 183956) | Wastewater bioreactor microbial communities from Cape Town, South Africa - Thiocy_solids_2 (SPAdes) | ecosystem: Engineered > Bioreactor > Thiocyanate-remediating > Anaerobic-Aerobic ...
CATCCTCGCACGTGCGTGGCTCAGAATCCTCTGGCGCGCATGGCAGGACAACCTTCCTTACGACGCAAACAAACACCTCGCCGCAAAGGCCTTCATCGCCAATGGTTGACACAGGAAGTCTCATGCCGCCACCCGGCCCGCGAGGGCGGCTAGAGCGCCCCGGGCGGCGACGATCTCGCCGATCAGGACGATGGCCGGGGCGCTGAGCGCGGCCGCCCGTGTGTCGTCGGCGATCCCAGCTAGGGTCGAGACCAGCACCTTCTGTTCCACCGTCGTGGCCGAGGCGATGACCGCGGCGGGCGTTTCGGGCGACAGGCCGCCGGCGATCAGTGCTGTGCTGATCGCAGCGAGCCTGCGGATGGCCATGTAGAGCACGATCGGCTGGCCGAGCCTGGCCATGGCGGCCCAGTCCGGCTCCGGCTGATCGGGCGCAGGATGGCCAGTGGCGAGCAAGATGGCCTGGTTTGCGCCCCGCAGCGTGGCCGGTATGCCTGTCGCCGTGAGGGCCGCCAGGCCCGCGGTGAGCCCTGGCGCCACGCGGAACGACACGCCGGCCGCGGCCAGGCCGAAGACCTCTTCGCCGCCGCGGCCGAAGACGAACGGATCGCCGCCCTTCAGGCGCACAACCCGCCGGCCGGCGCGGGCGAGTGCAATCAGCCGCTCGGTAATGTCGCGCTGCGCGGGCGACGGACGGCCGCCGCGCTTCCCGGCGAAGATGCGCTCGGCGTCCGCCGGCGCAAGGTCCAACACCCGCGGATCGACAAGGGCGTCGTGCACTACGACTTCGGCCTGGGCGAGCACGCGCACGGCCTCGAGGGTCAGCAGCGCCGGGTCGCCCGGGCCGGCGCCCACCAGCCAGACTTCGCCCGGCTGCAGCCGTGGGCCGTCCTGTAGGATCGCTTCGAGGGCGGGGGTCATGATAGCGCCCCATGACAGGCGCCGGCGCCGAGGGTATAGCCGCAAGCATGACGAACGAGCGGCCACTGCGCAGGGGCTGGACGACCGGCGCGTGTGCGACGGCCGCGGCCAAGGCCGCCTATGCCGCCCTGCTGACGGGCGACTGCCCCGATCCGGTCGAGATTACCCTGCCCGGCGGTCAACAGGTGGGTTTTGCGCTTGCGGAAAGCGGCCGATCCGCCAGCGCCGCCAGCGCCGCAGTGATCAAGGACGCCGGCGACGATCCGGACGTGACCCATGGGGCGCTGGTGCGCGCAACCGTGAGCCTGGGCGCGCCGGGCAGCGGCGTGAGCTTCCGCGCCGGCCCCGGCGTGGGCGTGGTGACGCGGCCGGGCCTGCCGCTGCCGCCCGGCGAGCCCGCCATCAATCCCGTGCCGCGCCAGATGATCGCCCAGGCTGTCGGCGAGGTCGCAGCTGCCGCCGGCGCGCCGGGCGACGTGGTGGTGGAAATCTCCGTCCCGGACGGCGAGAAGATTGCCGAGCGCACCCTGAACCCCAGGCTGGGGATCTTGGGCGGTCTTTCGATTCTGGGCACTACGGGAATCGTCACACCCTATTCCTGTTCGGCGTGGATCCACGGCATCCGACAGGGAATCGACGTGGCCCGCGCCGAGGGCCTGTCGCACGTCGCCGGCGCGACGGGGCGCACGTCCGAGGCCGCCATCCAGGCGCTCTACGGCCTGCCGGAGATCGCGCTGATCGACATGGGCGACTTCGTGGGCGGCATGCTCAAACACCTGCGCGACCACCCGATCGCACGGGTCAGCATTGCCGGCGGCCTCGCCAAGATGACCAAGCTCGCCCAAGGCCTCCTCGACCTGCACTCCAAGCGCGGATCGGCCGATCTCGAAGCGCTGGCCAAGGTCGCAGCAAAAGCCGGAGCGCCGGCGGATCTGGCCGAGCGCATGGCGCGCGCGAACACCGTCCTCGAATGCTTCCAGCTGGCCGATCAGGCCGGCTTTGCGCTCGGCGAGATCGTCGCCGGCCAGGCCCGCGCGGTGGCGGCCGAGGTGCTGCGCGAGGCGCCGGTGAACCTCGAGGTGCTGATCTTCGACCGCCAGGGCGTTCTGACGGCGCGGAGCGGCTCTGCAGGCGCTCATGTAGAGACCTCCGAGCGGAACCGGCGATCATAGCCTTTCTGGTAGAGGGCGCTTTCGCGAAAGTCGGTGGCGGCGAGCGATCGGCCCACGAGGATGAGCGCTGTGCGCTCGGCCGGCTCGGCCGCGAAAGCGGCTGCGAGTTCCCCGAGCGGCGCCCGGATCACCCGCTCGTCCGGCCAACTCGCGCGGATGACCACCGCCGAAGGACAGTGCGCGCCATAGAATGGCAGAAGCTTCGCGATCACCTGATCGAGGGCATGGATGGCGAGGTGGACGGCGAGCGTTGCGCCTGTCGCACCAAAGGCTTCCAGGGTCTCGCTGCTCGGCATTTTCGAGGCGCGGCCGGACACGCGGGTCAGCACCACGCTCTGGGCCACCTCGGGGACGGTGAGCTCGCGGCCGAGGGCGGCGGCCGCGGCGGCGAACGCCGGCACGCCGGGCGTCAGGCTGTAGGGCATCCCCAGCCGCTCCAGCCGGCGGATCTGCTCGGCCACGGCGCTCCAGATCGAAAGGTCGCCGGAGTGCAGCCGGGCGACGTCTTGGCCGGCTTCGTGCGCGCGCACATACTCCGCCTCGATCTCGTCCAAGGTCAGCGGGGCGGTGTCGACGAGCCGCGCGTCGGGCGGGCAGTGGGCGAGAAGTTCGGGCGGTACGATGGACCCCGCATAGAGGCAGACGGGGCAACTCGCCAGCAGGTCGCGGCCGCGAAGGGTGATGAGGTCCGCGGCCCCGGGGCCGGCGCCGATGAAGTGGACGGTCATGAAGGATCTCCTTCGGCGATAGCGCAAGTGGCGTGGGCAGATGAAATGCGGGCGAGAGCCAGACGCGAGCCAGGGCCGGCGGCGGCCAGGGCGGCGGCCTCGGCCGCCGAGCCCACGCCCGCGGCGGCCCTCGAAACGGAGGAATGAGTAACAATCCGGTCTGCGGCCCGAGCGAGCTTGTCGCGGCCGATGGCCAGGATCGGAAGGTCGAGTCGGGCGGCGGCGTTCTTGAGGCAGGCCGCTTCAGCCTTCCAGGCAGGCGTAGCGAGGCCGGTCGCAATCTGGCCTGCCGCGGCCAGCGTCTTCAGGACGAGATCAACCAACTCATCGGGTCCGCAGTTCGAGCTGAAACCCACGCCGGCGACGATCATGGCTTCACCGCCGTCCACTGGGTGACGGTCCGCGCCGGACGAAAGCCTTCCATGCCCCCGATCGGCTCCAGGCGCTCGACCGACAATCGCGTAAGGCCGCCACCCAGCCGGCGGCGCGCCTCGATGAGCGCGGCCTCGGTTTCGAGGGTGATGGCGTTGGCGACCAGCCGACCGCTGGGGCGGAGCGCCGCCCATGCCGCCTCAATCACCGCTGGGTCGCTCGCGCCACCGCCGAGGAAGACCGCATCTGGCGCAGGCAGGCCGTCAAGCCCTGCGGGGGCGCGGGCCTGGACGATGTCCAGAGCCATAACGCCGAGCTGGCAGGCGTTGCGCGCCGCCTGTGCGGCCCGCTCGGGCTTCGGCTCCAGCATGACGGCGCGGTTGTCCGGATGGCGCAGCATCCACTCGATTGAGATGGAGCCCGTGCCCCCGCCGACGTCCCACAGAAGTTCGCCAGCGAGGGGTGCGAGGGCCGACAGAGTGACGGCGCGGATCTCGCGCTTGGTGATCTGGCCGTCGTGCTCGAAGGCCTCGTCCGGCAGGCCACAGGCGAGCGGAACGACCCGCGCGCCCGGCCCGGCGACGACCTCGATCCCCGTCAGATTGAGCGGATGAATTTCCATCAGATCAAAGGCTTCCGCCGTGACCACGCGGTGTCGTTCATTCGGTCCGCCGAGCGCCTCCAGCAAGTGGAGCCGCGAGGGACCGAAGCCGCGACCCGCCAGATAGGTCGCGAGGGCCTGAGGCGTGGTCTCGTCGGCGCTCAGCACCAATAGCCGACGGTTGGGCTGCAGCAGCGGGGCCAGCGGCTCCAGCGGGCGGCCGCAGACCGAGACCTGCGAGGTCTCCTGGGCGGCCCAGCCGAGGCGGGCGCAGGCAAACGCGAAGGCCGAAGGCGCGGGCAGGCAGAGCCATTCCGCCTTATCCGCGTGGCGGGCAAGTGTGACGCCTACCCCGAAGCAGAAGGGATCGCCCGAGGCCAGCACGACCGTCGGGCGGCCACGCCGCGCCAGGATCTGCGGGATGGCATCGGACAAGGGGCTCGGCCAGGCCATGGCTTCGCCGCGGATCAATGGCTGGGCCAGCGCGAGGTGTCGCGCGCCGCCGAACACCAGTTCGGCCCCGCGCACGAGCGCGCGGGCGGTGTCGCTGAGACCCTCGACACCGTCCTCCCCGATCCCCAGAATGGCGAGCCAGGGCGCATCCGCGGCCGTTCCTGTCATTGCGAGACCTCCAGCCGACCATGAGCCCTTTGCGCGTCCTGATCCTCGGCGGCTCGGCCGAAGCCTCGGCCCTGGCGCGCAGGCTGGCGGGCGACGCGCGCTTCGCCCCGGTCCTGTCGATGGCTGGGCGCACCAAGTCGCCCGTGCTGCCGCCCATCCCGCATCGCATCGGCGGCTTCGGCGGCGTCGATGGTCTGGCCGGCTGGCTGGGAGATCCGGGAGCGGATCTTCTGGTCTGCGCCACCCACCCGTTCGCCGCCCAGATGCGCCGCCACGCGCTGGAGGCGGCCAGCCGGACCGGCAAGCCGCTGCTGATAATCGAGCGGCCGTGCTGGCGAGCGGTCGAGGGCGACCGCTGGACACCGGTCGCGGATATGGCGGCTGCGGCGCGAGCGCTGGGCGAGACACCGCGCCGGGTGCTCCTCACGGTCGGCCAGAAGGACCTGGCGCCCTTCGCCGCCGCGCCGCAGCACGCCTATACGATCCGAAGCATCGATCCGCCCGCGGCCGCGAGCCTTCCGCCCGGAGCAGAGGTGATCAGCGCCCGGCCCCCGTTCGCTAAAGCCGACGAGCGCCGCTTGATGCAGGAGCGCGGAATCGAGGTGGTGGTCACCAAGAACTCCGGCGGAAACGACGCCGCGGCCAAGCTCGCCGCCGCCCGCGCGCTCGGTCTGCGCGTGGTAATGGTCGAGCGGCCGCCAGCGCTGGACCTTGTGGGCGTGGATGCGAAAGAGGCGGCCGATGCGGCCGGCGCCATCGCTTGGCTGGAGGCGCGTCACGAAGCGGCCTCCAGGCTTCTGCGGGTGTAAAGCCAAGAGCCCCGCTTGCCGCGCTCGATCCGCCGCGTCTGGGCCGACCCCACCAGCACCAGGGTGCTCATGTCCGCCATATTCGGGTGAGCGCTGGCGAGGTCGGTCGTCAGAAGGCGCTCATCGGGGCGACTGACGGCGCGGGCGAAGGCGACGGGGACGTCCGTCGGCAGAAGCTCGCGCAGCCGCTCGAAAGCTGCGCCGAGCTGCCAGGCCCGCGCCTTCGAGATCGGATTGTAGAGGGCGATGACGAAGCCAGCGCGTGCGGCGGCGGTGAGTCGATCAAGCACGACCTCCCAGGGCTTCAGATTGTCGGACAGCGAGATGGCGCAGAAGTCGTGCCCCAGGGGCGCGCCGAGCCGGGCGGCCGCGGCGAACATCGCTGAGACGCCTGGAATGACTTCCACCTCCAGTTCGCGCCAGGCCGGATCGCCGGCCTCGATTGCCTCGAAGACGGCGCTCGCCATGGCGAACACGCCGGGATCGCCTGAAGATACGACAGCGACGAATCTGCCCGCCGCGGCGAGCTCCAGGGCGTGGCCGGCGCGCCGGAGTTCCTCGCGATTGTCGGTGATATGGCGCGTCAGGCCCGGGCGCTGAGGCACCCGCGCGACATAAGGACCATAGCCCAGGACGTCGCTCGCTTGGGCAAGGACCTCACTGGCGCGCGGGGTCTGGAGCGACAGGTCGCCGGGGCCCAGACCCACAATGAACAGGCGTCCGCTCATCGCGCCCTCTGTCGGCCGGGGACAAGGACAAGCGAGAAGTAGGAGGCCGCCTCGTCGCCAAGTTGGGTCAGCGGCGCAATCCGTTCGTCGCCCATAGTGCCGCGCTCGACGAAGACGGCGCGGGCGAGGAGGCCAGCGGCCTCCAGAGCGCGGCGGATCTTCGGCAGGTTGCGGCCAACTTTCATGATCACGGCGGCGTCGGCGCCCTGCAGACGCTCAGTGAGGGCCGCCTCCTCGAGCGTCCCCGGCAGGATGCAGAGCACGTCGTCGCCATGACAGATGGGCAGTTTCGCCTGCGCCCAGCAGCCACTCATGCCGGTGACGCCGGGCACGACTTCGTTGGCGTAATCGCGCGCCAGCCGGTCGAACAGATACATCGACGAGCCGTAGAAGAACGGATCGCCTTCGCTTAGCAGAGCCACCTCGCAGCCGCGGGCGAGACGCTCGGACAGAAGCGCCGCGCAATCCTCGTAGAAGTCGCCCATTTCGGCGAGGTAGCGGGGGTCGTCCAGCGCCACTTCGGTCGTGAACGGATATTCCAGACGAAGCTGCTCGGCGGCGGGATTGAGCGCGCCTTCCACAATGCGCCGGGCGTTTCCCGGCCGGCCTTGCTTAGCGAAGAAGGCGACGACGTCAGCGACTGCCAGGATGCGCGCGGCCTTCAGCGTCATGAGCTCGGGATCGCCAGGCCCCACGCCTACGACCCGCAATGCGCCGCGTTGGCTAGGCACCGCGCTCATTCGACGTCGCTCGCCAGAGCGTTGACCGCCGCCGCGGTCATGGCGCTGCCGCCCTTGCGGCCGTGGATGATCATCCAGGGGACGGGCGAGAGCTCGGCCAGCGCCGCCTTCGATTCCGCCGCGCCGACGAAACCCACCGGCATGCCAATGATCGCCGCAGGGAGCGGTGCGCCTGCGGCCAGCATCTCCAGCAGCCGGAAGAGGGCGGTGGGAGCGTTGCCGACCGCGACCAGCGCGCCGTACAGGTGCGGCGTCCAGAGGTCCAGCGCGGCCGCCGAGCGGGTGTTGCCCAGCTTCACCGCCAAGGCGGGTGTCTGTGGATCCCGCAGGGTGCAGATCACCGGATTGGCGGCCGGCAGCCGCGCGCGGGTGATGCCGTGGGCCACCATCTCCGCGTCGCAGAGGATCGGCGCGCCAGCGCGGAGGGCGGTTCGGGCCGCCTCGGCGAAGTCGGGCGAAAACGCCAGATCCTGCGCTACCTCGACCATGCCGCAGGCGTGGATGACGCGCACCGCCACTCGCTCCTCGAGCGTCGAAAAGCGCTCGAGGCCGGCTTCGGCGCGGATGGTGGCGAAGGACTGGCGATAAATTGCCGCCCCGTCGCGAACATAGTCGAGGTTCTGAATCATTGCGTCTCCGCGGCGAGGAGCCGGACGGCGGTTTCGAGGGTGAGGCCGCGCGCCTGCGGCGGATCGCCAGCGCGGCCGTGGCGGACCAGGCCATATCCGTCGTCGGCGGCGACCAGGGTGAAGGTGGCGGGTGTGGGATGGGCGCAGCCTTTGGCGCAGCCGGATACGTGGAGGGTGCCGGGCAAGGGGTGGGCAGCGAGCGCCGCAGCGTCGGCGCGGGAGGCCGCGTGAGCGCTCGCACAGGCCGGGGCGCCCGGGCAGGCGCTCACCGAAAGCCGGGGATCGGTGGAATCGGCGATGAGGCCAGCGGCCCGGGCTTCCATCGCCAGCATCCCGGCGTCGGAAACCGCCGACAGGACTAGGGCGCGCCAGGGGCTCAGCCGAACATCGGCGGCGGCAAACCGCTCGGCCAGATCGGCGCTGATCTCTATCTGACCGGCGCTGGCGGCTCCGAAGGGCAGGCCCAGCGCGAATCGGTCCCCGAACGCGCCAGCGATCGCCGACGAGCCTTCAGTCGGCGCGGAGGGCGCCGTGGCGAGTTCGACCCCGGCCCCCGCGAAGAGCGCATCCGCGCCGAAGTCCCGCACGAGTTCGGCCATGCGCCGAGGGCCTTGGCCCGGCGCTGCAGAGAGCCGGATGAAGTTGTGGACGACCGCAGCGACGGCCGCCGCGGGCGCATCCGTCACCCCGACGATCTTGCCATCACCGAGACTGATCCGCCAGAGCGCGGCTCCATGGTCCCTTCCGGTAATGGCGAGTGAGGTCAGACGGACGTCCGCGAGCAGCGGCTGTGGGTCGTGCGCCGGTCCGAGCGCGAAGCCGAACTTCGACGGAAGGGTGGCCAACGCTTTGTCCTCGCCGATCCAGTGTTCCAACTCAGTCGCCACCGCGGCTTCCGTGGGCATGGCGAACGGCGAGACGAGGAGGTTGCGCCGACGCTCGATGGCCGGATCGGCGCTGGCCAGGCCCGCGGCCAGGACCGCCGCCTGGAATGGCTGCAGCGAGGCTTGCCTGAGACCGCGGACCTGCAGCGCGCCGCGATTGGTGATCTCGATCTGACCGTTTCCGAAGGTTCGAGCGGCGGCAGCGATCGCTCGCGCCCCGGCAGCGCTCATCCGCCCGAGCGGTGGCTTGACGCGGACCAGCAGGCCGTCACCGGACCCCATTGGCTCGAACAGCGAGGGGCACCATCCGCGCACCCGACCGGTCATGGCGCGTCCCCCAGAAGGGCGGCTGGACTGTTGCGGCGCGGACGCCACAGATCGCGCGCCAAGGCCTGGCGGAAGCGCTCGGCCATCGCAGCGTGCGCTTCCGGGTTCTCGGCGCGCAGGAAGGCGTCCACCGCCGGGTCGCCCAACGTGGCGCCGAAGGCGAGCTCGAACTGCTGATCGAGCCGTTGCGGCAAGGCGCAGGCGAAGGCGAACAGGCCCTCGACGCCCTTTGCGATCTCGGCTGCCCCGCGATAGCCGTGACGCCTCATGCCGGCGATCCAGGCCGGATTGGCGAGCCGGCCACGAGTTACGCGGGCGATCTCCTCGGCCAGCGGGCGCACCTTGGGCGCGTCCGGCTGCGAGGTGTCGGCGTGGTACATTGCCGGCCGGGCGCCAAGCCCGTCGGCAGCCGCAGCGAAGCCGGCCTCGTGGGCGGCGAAGTCGCTCCCGTCGAGCAGGTCGAGCTCAGCATGGTCCTGGGTGTGGACGAAGGCCTCCGCCTCCGCGACCCGCGCGGCGAAACCCGCCGGATCCGCCCCGCCGGACAGACCCTGGCCATAGGCGTGGCTGGAGGCGGCCAAGTAGGCCGCGCCGAGCTCGGCCCGCTCGGCTGCGCCGCCGGCCTGAAGCAGCGCGTCGGTGCCCGCGCCGTAGCGTCCAGGCGCAGCGCCGTAGATACGAGTGGTCGCTGCGCGAAGTCGCTCGCCCGACAGGCCGCGCACCTGAGCGGCCAGGCCGTTCCACTCCGCCGGTTCGTCGCGGGCAGCGATCGCCCGGACCGCACTGTCGAACAGCAGCATCTGTACCTCGAAGGCGTCGCGGAACAGGCCGGAGACCCGCAACGTCACGTCGACCCGCGGACGGTCCAGCATCGCGAGTGGCAGGATCTCGACCCCGCTCACCCGGGCGGATTGGTGGTCCCAGATGGGCTTGGCGCCCATGAGAATCAGGGCAAGCGCCAGGTCTTCGCCGCCGGTGCGCATGGTGGCGCTGCCCCAGAGATCGAGCACAAGGCTGCGCGGCCAGTCACCGTGGTCCTGCAGATGCCTGCGCAGCACCTCGTCGGCGGCCTTTTCCGCGAGCACCATGGCTGAGCGCGTCGGGATCGCGCGCGGGTCGACAGCGTAGAGGTTACGTCCGGTGGGCAGGACGTCGGCGCGGCCGCGGGTGGGCGCGCCGGCCGCGCCGGGCGGTACGAAGCGGCCGTCCAAGGCCGTTAGCAGGCCTTTCTTCTCGCCCTCGGCGCAGGCGTCGAGCCGGCTCGCCAGCTCGGCCGCGGACACGCCTGGACTGGACCGTTGCAGGGCGTCCAGCAAGGTGGCGCGGCGCTCCGGCGACGGCGGCACGGCAAGGACGTGGAGGCCGTCGCGGATCTGGAGGTCCTTGACGTCGCACAGATAAGCATCGAGCCGCGCCAGCGCTTCCTCATCGGAAGCGCCGCCCTCGTAGCCGCTCTCGGCGAGCAGGCCGCAGGCCTCGGCACGGTCGATGATCTCGCGGCGCAGGAGCGCGCCGCGGCGGCGGTCGAGGCCGTCGGCGGCGGCGTATTCGTCGATCAGCCGCTCCAACTCCAGGGCCGCGCCGTGTGCGCCTGCCGCCTTCAGCGCCGGCGTGAGATGGCCAATCAGCGCCGCGCCCAACCGCCGCTTGGCCGGCGCTGCCTCGCCGGGGTTGTTGACGATGAAGGGATAGACGACTGGGGTCCCGCCGATCAACGCAGCGGGGAAGCACGCCGACGAGAGGGCCACAGCCTTGCCCGGTAGCCATTCCAGAGAACCGTGCGCGCCGAGGTGAACGATCGCATGGACGCCCCTCTCGCGGCGGAGCCACAGATAGAAGGCGACATAAGCGTGGCGAGGCGCAAGGTCGGCGTCGTGATAGGCGGTGCGGTGCTCCGCCGAGGCCGCACGGTTAGGCTGTATGGCGATCAGCAGCCGCCCGTGCTCGACGATGGGCAGGGCGAAGGCGCCGTCGGCGGCGGCGGGATCGTCCTCGGGCTCGCCCCAGGCGTCGCGGATCTGGGACTGCAAGGCGGAGGGCAACTCGGCGAACAGCTCGGCGTAGCGATCAAGGCTGAGGAACGGTCGGGCGTGGCGTTCGCGCAGCGCACGGCCGAGGTCGCCGGTCGGCGCTGCGCAATCGTAGCCGGCCTCCCGTAACATGGTCTCGATCACCGTGAGGCTGGCGAAGGTGTCGAGCCCCACCGCGTGGCCGACCTGGCCGACCTGGCCGGGATAGTCGCTCAGGATCAGGGCGACGCGTCGCTCGGCTGCGGGCGTGCGGGCGAGCCTCGCCCAGCCGGCGGCGCGGTCGGCGGCGAGCGCGATCTGAGCTGGGTCGGGGCGGTGCGCCTTGGCGGTGAACTGAAGGTCCGGGGGACCTTTGGCGTCCGCCTTGAATGAGATGGCGGTCACCAACAGCCGGCCGTCTAGTTCCGGCAGCACGACCTGCATCGCGAGGTCCGCCGGGCTGAGGCCCCGGCTGGACGCCGCCCAGTCGTCCTGGCCAGCGCCGGAGAGGATGAGCTGCAGCACCGGCGCGCCGACGGCGTCGAGCGGCGATCCCTGGCCGTCGCGCCGCGCCGAAAAGCCGGTCACGTTCAGCACCACTGCGCAACGCCAATCGACCAGGGTGGAGGCGACGAACTCGGCCACCTCGGGTGCCTTCAGGCTAGTCACATGGAGCGCGCGCACGGCGAGACCGCGCGCCGCCAGCGCCTCCGCCAGCGCCTCGATCGGCGCGATGTCGCCCGACAGCAGATGCGAGCGATAGAAGATGATCGCCGCGAGCGGCGCGTCGTCCGGGGCCGCCGTGGTCAGCGGGTGTTCGCCGCATTCCGGCAGCCGCAGCGGCGGAACGGCGGGCGCCTCGCCAAGGCCGGCCGCATGGGTCATCAGGCCGAGCGCGCCGGCGGCGTTTTGCGGGCCGCCTTCGCGCAGATAGAGGTCGAGCGCTTCGAGCGCTTCGCCATCTAGCGTTGAAAGCTGCGCCAGGCGAGGATCCGGCCTGGCGTCGCCGGGCAGCAGGGCGAGGGGGATACCGTTCATCCGGCAGGCGGCGGACAGCTCCTCGCAGCCGTAGCGCCAGTAGTCGAGGCCGCCGATCAGCCGCACCGCCACACAACGCGCGTGGGCGATGACCTGCTCGACATAGAGATCCACCGACATCGGGTGGCGAAGCCGCGCGAGGTTGGCAAGCCTGAGGCTCGGTCGCTCAGGGCCTTGCCGCGCCCAGGCCGCCGCCACCGAAGTCAGGTCGGCGTCGGAGAACGATAGAAACACCAGGTCAGCCGGGCTGTGCCCGAGATCTTCGGCCATCTCGGTCTCGTCAAGCGAGCGCTGTTCCCGGAAGAGCAAGTGCATCGGATCAGCCGAGGATCGCTATTTGGATAGCGGCGCGATCGAGGCCCGTCCGCCCGATCACCACGAGGTGTCCGGCGCGCGCCTCGTCCGGCCGCCAGGCGCGGTCGAACTGCTGGCGGAAGCGCGGGCCCACGCCTTGGACCTCCAGCCGCATCGGCTTGCCGGCGACGGCCAGGAAGCCCTTCAGGCGCAGGATGTCGTGCGCCTCCACCAGCGGCTTCAGGCGCGCCACGAAGACCTCGGGCTCGGCGATCTCGGGAACCGGAACGACGAAGCTTTCGAAGTCGTCATGCTCATGGTCGTCCGCCCCGTCGTGGTGCGAGGGGCGGGCGTTTAGGTCGTTTTCGGCCGCCGCGTGCAGCCCCAGGGCCGCGGCGATGTCGATCTTGCCGTCTCGGGTCGGCGCGACCTTGACCGCGCGGGGCAGGACTTGGGCGATCTTACGGCCGACCTCCGCGGCGTCTGCGTCGCTGAGCAGGTCAGTCTTGTTGAGGATGACCAGATCAGCGGCGGAGAGCTGGTCTTCATAGACCTCGGCGAGCGGATTGTCGTGATCAAGGCTGGGGTCTTCGGCGCGCTGCATAGCGACTGCCCTGGGATCGTCGGCGAAGCGGCCCGCCGCCACCGCCGGGCCGTCGATCACGGCGATCACGCCGTCCACGGTGAGGCGCGAACGCACTGACGGCCAGCCGAAGGCCTTCAGCAGCGGCTTGGGCAGCGCAAGCCCGGAGGTCTCGATGAGGATGTGCTCGGGTGGTTGAGACCTCGCCATGAGGGCCTCGATGGTCGGCACGAAATCGTCCGCGACGGTGCAGCAGATGCAGCCATTAGCCAGCTCGACGATGTCGACCTCGGCGCAGCCCTCGATCCCGCAGCTCCTCAAGGTTTCGCCGTCGACGCCCTGTTCACCGAACTCGTTGACGATGACGGCGAGTCGCCGGCCATCGGCCTGTTCCAGCAGGTTGCGGACGAGCGTCGTCTTTCCGGCCCCCAGGAATCCCGTGATGATGGTGACGGGCGTCTTGCCGGTCAGGCGCGCAGGGCTCATGGGGCATCCTCAACTGGGGGAACGAGGGACGGAATCCTCCCGAGCACGGCGTCGTGCAGCGAGGCGGGTCGCTTCGAGGGCAGGACCACGCCGGTCTTCGAGGCACGGTAGGTGCGGGCATAGGCGAGGAAATCCGCGGCCTTGGGCTCGCCGAGGCGGCCCAGCAGATAGCTCCACTTGCCGGGCATGGAGATGACGGCGGCGCAGCCGCGTTCGCAAGAGGCGAGGCAGGAAATCTCGCGGATCTCAAGCCAGTCGGCGTCGTCGGCCTCCGCGTGTGCGTTCTCGAGCGCGCGCCGGAAGCGCAGACCTGGGCGATCGGCGCCATCATCGCAGATCTCACCGGCCTGACAGGTCACGCAGACATGGACGCAAACATCCGCGCCGCCGGCCTGTGCGGGCGGCGGCTTCGTCGAGATTCTTGCGTCTGGCGACGGCGTCATCGGCGATCCTCCACTGAGCGTCCGAAAGGACGCTTACGCGGGACGCCGACTGCCCTCGGATTTCAGCCTCGAGGTGAGGTGCTCGCCTGATTCTGCAGGCACACCGCCGCCGCCGAGGCGCCCCGCCCGGCCGCACAGCCCTATTCCGATGGCAGGTCTCCTGGCTTACGGATCAAACGCGGCTCGTCCGCCTTCCCAGGGCCAAGCGGCCCCAGTGGACTTTGGACACGCCGCTCTCCGCTTACAGTTGCGGGGGCAGCCGCCGATTTGGAGCTTGCGCTCCGTACGGCGTTCCCTTTTCACCGCCGGTGAAGGCGGACCATCGATTGTAGTGTGTATCTCTCCGCCGCTGGTTGGTCAACGAAGGCCAAACCCGCGCTGTGACCACGAGGCGTAAAGTACGGGAAGGTTGGCGCACCCGACACGATTCGAACGTGTGGCCTCCACCTTCGGAGGGTGGCGCTCTATCCAGCTGAGCTACGGGTGCATCTCATTTCGCCTAGCCCGACCAACCTTCACAGGTCAACGGATTCGGACGCCTTCAACCGAGCCTCTCATTCCAAACGCCCAACGCGCCGTGCTGCTGCACGCCTCGCTACGCGCTTGCTCGCTACTCCTCTCCCAAATCTGCTTACGCGGTGCTTACGCGAAGAATTTTCGAGATTGGCCAGCTTGTCGACAGGCCCTTAACCTACTGAAACTCGTTGCCTTTTTCCACTTCCTTCCAAACCAAATTCCCTTGACATCAGCCTTCGGAGGGCAACGCTCTATCCAGCTGAGCTACGGGTGCCTGTTGTCCATGTACCGGATCACGCCGGCCTCGGCAACGCGAACCTGAAGGTTACGCCGGGACGATGGTCTTGCCGATTGGCCAGAGCGCGATGCCCGCGAGCTTGAGATGCGCCCATGCGAACGGCAGGCCGACGATGGTGATGGCCATCAGGAGCGCCGTGCCGAGATGGCCGAGCGCCAGCCACCAGCCCGCCAGAATGAGCCAGATGATGTTGCCGATCACCCCGAGCGCTCCAGTGCCGACATCGGAACGGCCGGTGACCATCTCGCGCGAGATTGCGCGCTGACCGAACGGAAACAGCGTGTAGCCCGCAATCGTCATGGCTGCGCGCGCCCACGGGATGCCGATGATGGTGATCGCCATCAGTACGGCCGCAACCATCCAGCCAACCGCCATCCAGAAGCCGCCGAACACGATCCAGAGAATGTTCAGGAGAAGCGAAACGGGAGTCATGGGCAGCCCTCGTGGTCAGTGTTGCGCACGTCATGCCGTTCGCGCGCGCCACGCTCGATATTGGGCCGGCAGGCAGACCGCGCAAGGACGGTATCCGGCGCCAATCGCGCTGGTCTCGTTGGCGAAGAATACGCGATGCCGCCGGTAGCTGTCGCCCTTGGTGAGTGCAAGGGTCGCGGTGCGGCAATCGAGGCGGCCATAGATGCGCTGCTTTTTATGACCGCCGAACTGGCCGGGCGTTGTGCTGTTATAAAACGCACCGTCCGGCCCGAGCAGGCGATAGGTCTTGATGGCCGCCTCCATCTTGCAGGTGTCGTCCTCTGTCGCGCGGTGGATCTTCTCAGGGAGTCTCGAACAAATCCGAATGGCCGTGCGGCGCGCAGCGCAGATATTGTGGTGGCGCGTGAACATGGTCGCCCAATTCAGCGGCGGCATGCCACGGCCAGCGTGGATCGTACAGCGCCGCACGTGCGAGCGCTATGGCGTCGGCTTGACCCTTGGCGAGAATCTCTTCCGCCTGCCGGGATTCGGTGATGAGGCCGACCGCGATGGTGGGGATGCCCGCTTCAGCGCGGATCCGCTCGGAGAATGCGACCTGATAGCCGGGGCCGAGTTTGATCTGCTGTGCCGGCGTCAGCCCGCCGCTGGACACATGGACCGCGGCGCAGCCGCGTGCCTTCAACGCCTTCGCGAATGTGATTGAACCATCGACATCCCAGCCGCCATCCGCCCAGTCGGTTGCGGAGAGCCGAACCCAGACCGGCTTGTCCGCCGGAAATGCCGCGCGCACCGCGTCGTAGATGTCGAGCGGAAATCGCATCCGGTTTTCCAGGCTGCCGCCATATTGATCGGTGCGTGCGTTGGACAGCGGTGACAGGAACTGGTGCAGCAGATAGCCGTGTGCCGTGTGTACCTCGACGCCGTCGAAACCGAGGGAGGCTGCACGCTTCGCTGCGCGCACAAAATCATCGCGCACGCGCGCAAGTCCCTGTGCATCGAGCGCGGTGGGTGGATTTTCTCCTGCCGCGAAAGCCAGTGCAGAGGGGGCCTCGGTTTGCCAGCCGTCCTTCTCGTTGGCCGCGATCTGCTCGCCGCCTTCCCACGGCACCCTGGTCGATGCCTTGCGTCCGGCATGGGCGAGTTGGATGGCGACCCTGATCGGCGAATAAGTGCGCACCGCCTTGAGGACGCGCGCGAGCGCTGCTTGATTGGCGTCGGAGTACAGGCCGAGATCCTGCGGTGAGATACGGCCTTCGGGCGATACGCCGGTCGCTTCCACAATCAGAAGCGAGGCGCCGGACAGTGCCAGATGGCCAAGGTGGATCGTGTGCCAATCGGTGGCACTGCCGTCCTCGGCGGAGTACTGGCACATCGGTGCAATGATGATGCGGTTGGATAAAGCGAGTTGACCCAACTGCCAGGGTGCGAACAGTTCACTCACGCGTGATCTCACAATCGTTGGTGCGGCGGACTTGGTAGCAGACCGAGCCGCATGATCCAAATGAGACTCAAGCGTGAGCCGGAGCGAAGCCGGATGAGCCGAGGTGGCGATACGGCGTTCTATTCCGAAATTCAGCCATTCGGCGATTCTGGTCAACTGATGAAGCCATCGCTATACCATCCGCTGTCGAAAGGCTGGCTGATCGGCATCTTCGACATCGTTCGCTCGGCTGATGGGGAGCGCCATCAGCGTGCAAGGCCGTGAACATGACGGCGCTGGCGATGCTTCCGGGGCCGTTGTCCTCAGGGCCGCGATGAGTTGAAGTTCGATCAGGCCATGCCGGTGAGGAACGGGTTGGTCAGCCGCTCCTGGCCGATGGTCGAGCCGGGGCCGTGGCCGCAAATGAAGCCGACCTCGTCGCCGAGCGGCAGCACCTTGTCGCGGATCGAAGCCAGCAGCGTCTCGTGATCGCCGCCAGGCAAATCGGTGCGTCCGATCGAGCCGTTGAACAGCACGTCGCCCATGATCGCGAATTTCATGGCCGGGCTGAAGAACACCATGCTGCCCGGCGAATGACCGGGGCAATGCAGGAGGTCGAACGTCAGCTCGCCGACGCTGACCCTGTCGCCTTCGCTGAGCCAGCTATCGGGCGTGACATCACGCAGGCCGGTGAGGCCGTAGCGCCGCGCGCTGTCGACGACATGGTCGAGCAGGAATTTGTCGGCGATGTGGGGACCGGTGATCGGCACCTTGAGATGGTCGCGCAATTCCGCGGCGCCGCCGACATGGTCGACATGGCCGTGGGTGAGCCAGATGTGCTCGACCTTGACGTCGGCCTGCTTGATCGCGTTGAGAATGTCGAGCACGTCGCCGCCAGGATCAACCACGACGGCTTTCTTGGTTTGCTCGCACCACAGCAGCATGCAGTTCTGCTGGAACGGTGTGACGGGAATGATGCTTGCGCCGGCTTTGGGCGCTTCGATGGTCTGCTCGGTCATGCGGCCACAAAGCGTATTTTCCGCTGCTGGCCAAGTGAAATCTCGGGTGAATTCCGGGCCGGTTTAGCGGATTATTCGGCGGCGGTGCTGACGATGGGGACCAGGGCGCTTTCGAACATGCCGAACGCGATCTCGGCGCCCTGCACCACGGATCGTGGATCGGCCAGCGCGGCCGGATGGGTTTCCAGCACGTCAAGAAATGTCGGCCACAGCCGCTGGCCGAAACCATGGCGCAGATATTTCGTCGCGCCGATCGAGCAGGAATCCGGATATTGCGCGAGACGCGACAGCATCACCCGCGCGCCCATCCGGGTCGCCTCCAGCACATAGACGGTACCGAGCATCTGCGCGGGATTGTCGAAGTGCGGCTCCGGTAACGGATCGCAGGACGCATCCATCACGATCAGATCGTGTTCGAGTGCCGCGGACCGTGCACGGCGCGGCCAGTCGGGCAGGATGAACTCGATGCCGTTGCGCTCCAGCGCGGTCTCGATGGGAAACAGCGCTTCAGCCTGTCCGCGCAGGAAGCTCGCGTAATAGCGCGGCTTGCTGAGGTCAAGCCACGACAGCGCAAGGTCAAGCCGCCGGTGCGAGGTATGGGTCGCTTCGCGGATGAGATCGTGGATCATGGCCCGCTCGCGGTTGCCTCAGGCTCTGGAGGGTCGCGTGACGACGATCCCGCGCGCCGGCACCAGTTCGGCAAGAAGGTCGACGATATAATTTTTGGTGATCTGGGCGGGATAGGCGGATCGTCCGCGCACGGTGACACGGGGCGCGCCCAGCGGCTTGTCCCAGTCGACGCGATAGTCCTCAAGCAGGCCAAGGCGCTTGGTGGCTTCGAGGCGCGTCGAGATGTCGATATGGCGGGCTTTGCGCATGAACCGTCGGCTGCTCCCTGAATTCACCGGTGCAACGCGGAGCGGCCCAAAAAAGTTCCGGCCCGCGTTGCGGCGGGCCGGATGACGAATTCGGATTTGACGTTTGGCTCAGCGCGGCGCGCGCTTGGCCAGAATGCGCTGGAGCGTGCGGCGGTGCATGTTCAGCCGCCGCGCCGTCTCCGAGACGTTGCGATCGCACATCTCGTAAATCCGCTGGATGTGCTCCCATCGCACCCGGTCGGCAGACATCGGGTTCTGCGGAAGTTCCGACTTGGCGCCGCTGACTGCGAGCAGGGCCGCTGCGACCTCGTCGGCATCCGCAGGCTTGGCGAGATAGTCAACCGCACCAAGCTTCACCGCGGTCACCGCGGTGGCGATGTTGCCATAACCCGTCAACACAATGGCACGGGCATCCGGCCGCTTGTTTTGCAGCGCCGCCACGACATCGAGCCCATTGCCGTCGCCGACGCGCAGATCGACCACCGCGAAGGCCGGCGGCGACTGTTCGATGGCCGCAAGACCCTCGGGGACGTTGTCACAACTCGTGACGGTAAACCCTCGGGTCTCCATCGCGCGCGACAGGCGTTCAAGAAAGGCCTTGTCGTCCTCGACGATCAGCAGCGTGCGGGGCGCGGGCTCGACAGGCAATTGATAGGAAGACGAGTGGGAGGCTGCGTACATGGCTTTTCCTTTGTCCATGATCATCCTATTCCAAATTGATCCGGCAATATGTCGGGTTCATGCGTCAGAACGCCTCACCCGAACTTAGACCTTAAGTAGGTTCACTGACACCGGTTTCAAAGCGCTCGCGTGGCCAGGAAATGGTAACGATCGCGCCATGGTCCGGGAAGGGCCGGTTGGAGAAACCGACCCTGGCGCCGGTTCGTTCCAGCAGGGTGCGGGCAATGAAGACCCCGAGACCGAGGCCGCGATGGCCACTTCGGCTGTCGCCGATCGCCCGGCGAGAGAGGTAAGGCTCGCCGATCTTCTTCATGAGGTCGGGCGGGATTCCCGGGCCGTCGTCGGAGATCACGATGTTGACCTGCTCCATGTCCCACCAGGCATTGATCTCGACGGCGCCGCGGGCAAAATCGACCGCGTTCTCGACGAGATTGCCAATGCCGTAGAGCACCGCCGGATTGCGCAAGCCGACGGGTTCGGGGGGGCTGCCATCGGCGATGCGAATTTTCAGGTCGATGCCGAATTCGCGATGCGGCGCCACCACCTCCTCGATCAGGTTGGTTAGCGGCATCCGGTCGAACGGCGCGCCGCTTGATGAAAGCTGGGTAATCTTGGCGAGGATGTCGCGGCAGCGCTTTGCCTGTTCGCGAATGGCGGCGATGTCTGCGATCAGCGGGTCGTCCGGTGCCCGGTCCTTCGCGGCGTTCTGCAATTCGTTGGCGATCAGGAAGATGGTCGACAACGGTGTGCCGAGTTCGTGTGCGGCAGCGGCGGCGAGGCCGTCGAGTTGGGTGAGGTGCTGTTCGCGGGTCAGGACCAGTTCCGTGGCGGCGAGCGCGTCCAAGAGCTTGCGGGCTTCCTCGGTCACCTGGAAGGCGTAGAGGCTTGTTACCACCAGCACCATGATGATCGAGAACCAGACGCCCAGCATGTAGGTCGGCGGCAGCACCAGCGGCTCGTCGCCGTTCCACGGCAGCGGCAGATGGAAGAAGCCGAGAATGGTGGCGCAGGTTGCAGCCAGCAGCCCGAGCGCGATGGTGTAGCGGGTCGGCAGCGCCGTCGCCGAGATCAGCACCGGCACGAGGAACAGAAACGAGAATGGATTCTGCAGTCCACCCGTCAGCATCAGCAGCGCGGCAAGCTCGATGATGTTCATGGCGAGCAGCGCGGCGGCAAACAGTGGATCGAGCCGGTGCGTCGGGGCGAAGGCGATTTGCAAGGCAAGGTTGAGGCCCGCCGAAAGACCGATGACCACGAGACAGGGCAGGACCGGAACTTCAAAGTCGAAGCCCTGCGCCACGATGAAGATCGCTGCAAGCTGCCCGAGAACTGCCAGCCAGCGCAGGCGCAGGATGGTGTGCAGACGCACATCCGGCCGAGGGTGCCGGAAATCCGAGTGGAGAGTGTCGCCCATGTCCATCATTTATACGTCAACCCTCGATTGCGGAAAGTTCCGGGTGCTTGGGAAGGCATGATTAAGGGGGAGAAAGCCAGTGGTCACCCCATACGGCGGATTGACGCAGCGAAATGCCGCCATCATGCTATCGCAGCGCAAAATTGAAAGGATTCGCGATGCCGATTGGAGAATTCGGGCGGCCGCCGTCTTTGCCACAGGATGTAGGCGCGCCTGCCGTCTCCCCGATGTACTGGATGTACGAGATGGGGCAGGCATCTCTCAGTCCGGCTCGCGCTTTCGCCGACGCTACCAAATTGATGTTCCAAAGCCCGCTCAATCCGCTGACCAGCACCGAGATCGGCAAATCGATCGCGGCAGGCTGTGAGGTCTTTGAGCGCACGACGCGCCGGTACGGCAAGCCGGAATGGCGCATCGACCATACTGACGCGCAGGGCGTCTCGAGGCCGGTGGAAATCAGGTCCGTCTGGGAAAAGCCATTCTGCCGCCTCCTGCATTTCCAGCGTAAGTTTTTGCGGCCTCTGCATGAGCCGCAGCCGCGCGTGCTGATCGTCGCGCCGATGTCGGGCCACTACGCGACGTTGCTGCGCGGCACAGTGGAAGCCTTCCTCCCCAACCACGACGTCTACATCACCGATTGGGCCGATGTGCGCATGGTGCCGCTCGCGATGGGGCGTTTCGATCTGGACGATTACGTCGACTACGTAATCGAGATGCTGCACGTGCTGGGCAGCGATGTGCATGTCGTCGCGGTGTGTCAGCCTTCGGTGCCGGTGCTGGCGGCGGTTTCGGTGATGGAAGCGCACAACGATCCTTTTGTGCCTGCATCGATGATCCTGATGGGCGGACCGATCGATACGCGGCGCAGTCCGACCGCGGTGAACAATCTCGCCGCCAAAAAAGGCATCGAGTGGTTTCGCAACCATGTCATCAGCAAGGTACCGTTTCCGCACCCCGGGTTCATGCGCGATGTCTATCCGGGATTTCTGCAATTGACCGGATTCATGAGCTTGAATTTCGACCGCCATATCGAGGCACACAGGAGATTGTTTGACAATCTGGTCAAGGGCGATGGCGATCTCGTCGGCAAGCATCGCGAGTTCTATGACGAGTATCTCGCGGTGATGGATCTCACCGCGGAATTCTATCTGCAGACTGTCGATGAGGTGTTCGTGAAGCATTCTCTGCCCAGGGGCGAACTGATGCATCGCGGCACGCCGGTCGATCCGTCGACGATACATCGTGTTGCGCTAATGACGGTGGAAGGTGAGAACGACGACATTTCGGGACTTGGCCAGACCGAGGCGGCGCACGACCTCTGCACCTCGATTCCGGAGGAACGGCGGGCGCACTACATGCAGAAAGGCGTCGGCCATTATGGCGTCTTCAATGGCTCGCGGTTTCGCACCGAAATCCTGCCGCGGATCGCCGATTTCATCGTCTCGGTTCCAGCTTCTGCAGGTTCCAGAGCGGCCGCCGAATAGCCCAGTTGCGAGCAAGATTCGCAGGAAATGCCGATTTAACGGCCATTTCTGGCCCCTGAGCGATGACGTGCGCGGCTCGTTTGGCGTAAGCTATTGAATCCTTATTATTTTCTGCGATTAAATTCTGTGGCATCAAAGTGACGAAGTTGAAGGCCGAGGAAACCCGGCTTTTGGATAAAAATGAACAGCCAATCTTTGTTCCTTGCCCCCTGATATGGGACGGAAACCCTCGAGCCCCACGAGATATTGGGCAAATGATTTGTTTTAGCCAAAGCGGATTTCCTTGGCGGCGGATATGGCAGAATCCGGGCCATCTTCTCGCCACTGGATCTCCTGACATGGCTTTTCGTGCCCTCCTTTATCGCCGTCCCACCGAGCCTCGCACGCTTGCGATCAAAATCGGCTCTGCGATTTACGCGGTTCAGTTGCGAAGGCACAGGCGCGCGAGGCGATACACGCTGCGTATCCATCCGAGCCGCCGCGAAGCCATCCTGACCATGCCTCCGCGTGGCAATCTGGCCGATGCGAAGGATTTTGCGCAGCGTCATGGCGCATGGATCGCGGCGCGTCTAGGCGGGTTGCCAAAGGCTGCGCCATTTTCACCCGGCACTTCACTGCCGCTGCGTCATGTTGCGCACAAGATCGTTCATCGCGCCTGCGAACGCGGTACTGTTTGGGCTGAAACGCGCGACAGCGGCGAGAAGATTCTGTGTGTGGCTGGTGGCGTCGAGTACGTCGAACGCCGTGTGCTTGATTTCCTCAAGCGCGAGGCGCGGCGGGAACTGGCGCGCGCTTCCAACCACTACGCCGAGATGCTGGGTGTGAAGGTGAAGCGGATTTCGATCCGCGACCAGTCGAGCCGTTGGGGGTCGTGCACATCGGCGGGCGCACTGTCATTTTCGTGGCGGCTGATTCTCGCACCGCCCTATGTGCTGGATTATCTCGCCGCGCATGAAGTGGCGCATCTGGTCGAAATGAACCACTCCGCGCGGTTCTGGCGCGTGGTCGGGAAAATCTGCCCGCAGACCGAGCGCGCCAAGAAATGGCTCGATGTCCATGGCAATGATTTGCACCGCTACGGCGTCAGGGACTAGCGTTTTCGCCTTTGCCGGAAACGAGGCTTGTCATTGCCGGGCATAGCCCTTCGAAGACGGGCGTGAACGCCCTTTTGACCCGGCAATCCACCTTCTTGAAGAGACTCATCTTTTTAGATGGATGCGCGGGTCATAGGCGAGCGAAAGCGACGCCGTTCTTCGAACGGCTATAGGCGAGCGGAAGCGACGCCGTTCTTCGAACGGCTATGCCCGCGCATGACGATTCGGAGGAGAACGGAACTACTCTAAGCGCATTGCTTGAATTCTATCGTCCGCCGAACAACCGATCCATCAGCCAGCCGCCGCCGGAGAGCCCGGCGTCGGCTTCCGGCCGCCCTGAGGCTTGCGCCGGTTGGGGCCGCGCATTGCCGTTGCGAGACGGGTAGACGGGCTGGCTGTAGTGCCCCGCGCCATATGTTGGCTCCCTCGCGTAGGTCGCCTGATCCGACACAGCCGGGCCGAGCGGCTGTGTCGGCACACTTCTGCCACGCGAGAAGGACTGGAAGAAATCGCTGACCGGATTTCCCGGTTGCGGCACCGGCAGGTTCGCGACCGGCACGCCCTGATGAGCAGCCCTCATGAACCGCGTCCAGACTTCCACCGGCAGGCCGCCGCCGGTGGCTTTTTTGGTCGGAGAACTATCGTCGTTGCCGAGCCAGACGCCAGTGACGAGATGTGCGGTGTAGCCGACGAACCAGGCGTCGCGGAAATCCTGACTGGTGCCGGTCTTGCCTGCAGCGTACCAGCCCGGGATGTCGGCTTTCTTCGCGGTGCCGATCACCAATGTCTCGTGCATCATCGCATTCATCATCGCCACATAGCGCGGATCGATCACCTGCGAAGCGGGATCGGGCGGTCGTGTATAGAGAACCTTGCCGGTGTCAGCGGCCTTGATGCGCATGATGACATGCGGCGAGACAGCAACACCGTTATTGGCGAAGGTGGCGTAAGCCCCGACGAGTTCCGTCGGAGAGACCTCCGACGTGCCCAGTGCGATCGTGGCGTTCGACTCCAGCTTTGAAGCAATCCCGAGACGATGGGCGGTGCGTACCACGTTCTGCGGACCGACTTCGAGGCCGAGCCGCACTGCCACGGTATTGAGCGACATCGCCAGCGCCTGCGTCAGCGTCACGGGTCCGAAATACTGGTGACTGTAGTTTTCCGGCTTCCATCCCTTGACGTCGATCGGCGCGTCCTGACGCACGGTGTCCGGCGTCAGCCCCGCTTCGAGCGCGGTGAGATAGACGAATGGCTTGAACGCCGAGCCAGGCTGACGCTTGGCGGTGACCGCGCGGTTGAACTGGCTTTCGGCGTAATTGCGCCCGCCGACCATGGCGCGAACCGCGCCGTCCGGCGTCATCGCTACCAGCGCGCCCTGGCTCACATTGAATTTTACGCTCTTGGCTGCGAGTTCATCGATGATGGCGGCTTCCGCCACGCTTTGCAGCTTCGGATCGATGGTGGTTTCCACCACGATGTTCTGATCGACCTGACCGATCAGGTCATCGAGGACTTCGCCGATCCAGTCCGCCACGTAATTGATCGTGCCGGCACCGGTGGGCTTCACCGCGAAGGAGGGATGCGCGAGCGCGGCCTTCTGTTGCGCCGGTGTGATCAGTTTTGCGTCCACCATCGCCGCGAGCACGACGTCGGCGCGCTTCTCCGCACCTTCCGGATTACGATTCGGGGCAAGTCGCGACGGCGACTTGACGAGGCCTGCAAGCATTGCTGCCTCGAACAGCGTCACATCCTTTGCAGGTTTGCCGAAATATTTCTGCGCCGCTGCTTCCACGCCATAAGCGCCGGAGCCGAAATAGACGCGATTGAGATAGAGTTCGAGGATCGTCTGCTTGCTGTATTTGCGCTCGAGCCACAGCGCGAGCTCGGCTTCCTGCAGTTTCCGCTGCAATGTGCGTTCCTGTGTCAGGAACAGATTCTTGGCGAGCTGCTGCGTCAGCGTCGAGCCGCCTTGCGAAACACCCCTGTGCAGGACGTTGGCGATGGCCGCGCGCACGATGCCAATCGGATCAATGCCGAAATGCGAATAGAAGCGCCTGTCCTCGATGGCGATGAAGGCGTTCGGCAGATAAGGCGGCAGATCTTTCAGCGAGACGTTCGCTCCGGGCATCTCGCCGCGCGTGGCGATGACGGAACCGTCGGTTCCAACAATCTGGATCGTCGGCGGGCGCTTGGGAATTTCCAGCGAACTGATTGAAGGCAGGTGTGCGCCAACCCAGATCACGCCGCCGACGGCGGCGATCATCGCCCACAGGCCGAGGACGACGCCCCAATAGGCGATGCGGCCGAAGCGTTTGCGGAAAGGAACCTTGCTGGTGCGGCTGGATCGGCTTTTGGAAGCCTTGCGTTCGCGTGGCTCCGGCTTCTCGCGGCGCACACGCACAGGCGGTTCGTCCTCATCCTCAAAATTGCTGTTGTCGCTGACGCGGTCGCTGCGATTCAGGCGCAAGCCGTCGAGAGACGCCTTGCCCTCGAATTTCGGTTCGCGGCGTCCGCCTGATTTCTTCCGCGCCATCCGCTGTGTCCGTGCCTTTCTCCGGTGCCCGGGTTGGAAGCTAACGGCGGCGGTTTAAGGGCAGGTTACCGGCTGGTTAACGGCCATTAGCACTCGGCCGCGTTATATTGGACCTCGGGTCGTATCGGGATTGGCAAGAAGGTGCACCAGGGCCCGCTTGATGGCGGCTTGTCGTGTCGGCGCGACGATCTGCGCGCCCATCAGGTCGGTGACGTAGAATACGTCACGAACCCGCTCTCCGAAGGTCGCGACATGCGCCGAGCCGATGTTGAGGCTGAGCTTCGAGATCGCAGTGGTGAGCTGATAGAGCAGGCCGGGCCGGTCGAGGCCCGTGACCTCGATCACCGTATAGACGTCCGACCACTGATTGTTGATGACGACCTCCGGTTCGACCACGAACACCTTGGTCTTCGTCCTGGCCTGCGTGCGGCGCGCCATTACCTCCGGCAGGCGAACCTTGCCCTCCAGAACCTGCTCGATCATCTCCCCGATTCGCGTGGCGCGGCGGGCCTCGTCCTCGTTACGGTCGTATTCCCGCGAGATCGCGATGGTGTCGAGCGCGAGGCCGTCGGTGGTGGTGTAGATCTGCGCGTCGACAATGTTGGCACCGTTGGCCGCGCAGGCGCCCGCGATGATCGAGAGCAGCCATGGATGGTCCGGCGCAAGCAGCGTCAATTCGGTGACGGCGCGGCCTTCCTCGAATCCGACATCGATCGCGAGCTTCTTGCCGCTTTGGTCGGCGCTCTTGATGAAGCGCGCGTGATGAATTTTGCGCGGCAGATCGACCTTGAGCCAGTAGGCCGGATACTGCCGGCCGATATAGGCATCAAGCTCCGCTTCCGGCCAGTCACTGAAGGCGTTGCGGAATTCGGCATGGGCGACGTCGACACGGCGGGCGCGATTGACTTCGGAGAACCCGCCGGTCAACGCGGGTTCGCTTTCGTAATAAAGCGTGCGCAGGAGCTGCGCCTTCCAGCCGTTCCACACGCCGGGACCGACGCCGCGGATGTCAGCGGTGGTGAGGATGGTCAGGAGTTTCATCTGCTCGACCGATTGCACGACAGCGGCAAAATTCTCGATGGTCTTGCGGTCCGACAGATCGCGCGACTGCGCGACCGTGGACATCGTGAGATGCTCCTGGATCAGCCAGGCGATCAGTTCGGTTTCCGCAGCGTTGAAGCCGAAGCGCGGGCACAGCCGCTGCGCGGTCTTCGCGCCCGCAACGGAATGGTCTTCCGGCCGCCCTTTGGCGATGTCATGCAGGAATACGGCCATGTAGAGTGCCGAGCGGTGCTCGGGACGAATCTTTTTGAAGAGGTCGTTGGCGAGTGCAAACTCTTCATGGGTGCCAGCCTCGATGTCCTGAAGGATCCCGACACAGCGGATCAGATGCTCGTCCACCGTGTAGTGATGATACATGTTAAACTGCATCATCGAGACGATCTTGCCAAAGGTGCGAATGAACTGGCCGAGTACGCCGGTCTCGTTCATGCGCCGCAGGACTGTTTCGGCGCCAGGCGAGGTCAGAATTTCCATGAACAGGGCATTGGCTTCAGGGCTTTCGCGGACCTGTGGCGTGATCAGGTTCAGCGAACGCGTCACCGCGCGCATTGCATCGGGATGGAAATCGAGATCGTTCTTCTGACCGAGGCGGAAGACGCGGATCAAATTGACCGGGTCGTGCTTGAAGACGTTGGGCGCTACAAGATTGATGCGGGTGTTGTCGACGATGAAATCCTCAGTGCCGGCGATCTTGCCGCGGCGCTTGTGTGGCCGCAGCCGTGCCATCACGCGATTGAGCACCGGAGCGGGCTTGGCCTCCTGCTCCTCAAGCTTGGCGCACAGGATCGCAGTGAGACCACCGACCTTTCGCGCCACCATGAAATAATGCTTCATGAAGCGTTCGACATCCTGCATGCCGGGGTGCTCGGTGTAACCGAGTCGTTGTGCGATCTCGCGCTGGATGTCGAACGACAATCGCTCTTCCGCACGGTTGGTCTGGAAGTGGATGTTGCAACGGACCGACCAGAGAAAATCCTCGCACCGGCGAAAAGTGCGGTATTCGGCGGCGTCAAAAATGCCGCGCTTCACCAGTTCACTGGTGTCGCGGACGCGGTAGACATATTTCGCGATCCAGAACAGCGTATGCAGGTCGCGCAGGCCGCCTTTGCCATCCTTGACGTTCGGTTCGACCAGGTACCGTGATTGGCCGGCGCGGGTGAGCCGTTCCTCGCGCTCGGCGAGTTTGGCGGCAACGAACTCGGCGGCGGTGCCCTGCACCACATCCTTGTCGAAGCGAGCCATCAGTTCGCCGTAGAGCTGCCGATCGCCGATCAGATAGCGGCTTTCGAGGATCGCGGTGCGAATCGTCATGTCGGCGAGCGCCTGACGGATGCATTCATTGACGGTGCGGGTGGCGTGGCCGACTTTCAACCCCATGTCCCAGAGGCAATAGAGGATGACTTCCGCGACCTGCTCGCCCCACGCAGTCTGCTTGTAGGGCAACACGAACAACAGATCGATGTCGGATTCGGGCGCCATCAGACCGCGCCCGTAACCTCCTGTCGCAACGATCGACATTCGCTCGGAATCAGACGGAGTCGGAGAGAGATAGAGATGCTTCGTCGCTGTCGTGTAGAGGATGCGAATAATGGCGTCGTGCAGCGCGCACAGCCGCTCGGCGGTGCGCCGGCCGTGCCGCTCATTGAGCAGTTCCGCCTGTGCAACGTCGCGGGCGCGCACCAGTTCGACTTTCAGCAACTGAGCCATTGCTGAACGAAACGTATCGTCGTGCCCCTCGTGTTTTTCGGCGAGCGCTTCGATCCGGTTCATCACCGCCACGGAATCGAACCCGAGCACGGGCAGTTCGTTCCCGCGGCTGCGCAGATGGTCGGGTGGCATGGCTACAAGCGTTGAAGATTGCGTAGGGGTCATCGAAAGGATTGCAGTTGCCGAACGAGAGTACGGGACATTCCGTCCCCGGGCAGAAGTTCTTCCATCGGACATTTGATGATAAAGTTCTGAAGAACAATCTCAATCTTTCGTCACCGGTCACAAAATTGCGCCGGTGATGGAGGCAGGACTTACGGTATGGTCTACCGAGGCGGAATAGGCTTTTATTTCGTGGTCCCTGCGAAGACGAGACCTGTCTTTAAGTATGGATCCCACTTTAAGTATGGATTCCCGCTTTCGCGGGAGCGGTGGGGAGAGAGCCCGCTTCAATCCAGATCGATCAGACTCTGGATGAGAGCCTGGCCTTTAGTGCGTAGACCGCATCGAGGGCCTCGCGCGGGGTCAGTTCATCCGGCTGGATAGCGTTGAGGGCCTCGATCAGCGCCGTGGCCTCAGGTGAGGGCACTCGCTCGGCATCATTGGCGCGTGCGGTGACGGCGAACAGCGGCAGATCGTCAATTAGCGTTTGCGCGCCGGTGCCGCGATCCTGTGCTTCCAGCTTCGCCAATACGGCCTTGGCGCGTACGATTACGGCGGACGGCAGGCCAGCGAGCTTCGCGACTTGGATACCATAGGAGCGATCCGCCGCGCCGGGCAGCACCTCATGCAGAAACACCACGTCGCCGTGCCATTCCTTGACGCGCACGGTGGCGTTGAACAGGCGCGGCAGCCTGGCTGAGAGCGCGGTGAGTTCGTGATAATGGGTCGCGAACAGCGCGCGGCACTTGTTGGCGTCGTGCAGATGTTCGATCGAGGCCCATGCGATCGACAGGCCGTCGAAGGTCGCGGTGCCGCGCCCGATCTCGTCGAGGATGACCAGCGCGCGCTCACCCGCCTGATTGAGGATCGCCGCCGTCTCTACCATCTCGACCATGAAGGTCGAGCGGCCGCGCGCGAGATCGTCGGCGGCGCCGACGCGCGAGAACAGCCGGTCGATCACGCCGATCTTCGCGCGCTTCGCGGGCACGAAGCTGCCGATCTGCGCTAAGAGCGCGATCAATGCATTTTGACGCAGGAAGGTTGATTTGCCCGCCATGTTCGGGCCGGTGAGAATCCAGATTTGCCCGGAGGTTTGCGACGGCGCAGGCGAAAGATCGCAGGTGTTGGCGATGAAAGGCTGGCCGTTGCGCTTGAGCGCGCGCTCCACGACCGGATGGCGCCCGCCCTCGATGCTGAACGATAATGACCCATCGACTTCGGGGCGGACGTAATTCTCGTCGACCGCAAGCCGTGCCAGCGAGGCTGCCACATCGATCACGGCGAACGCCTGAGCCGCGGCGCGCAGGTCGTCGCCGATAGCGATGGTTTGCGTCACCAGCCGCTCGAAAATCTCAAGCTCCAGTCCGAGCGCGCGGTCGCCGGCATTGGCGATGCGTGCCTCGATCTCGCCGAGCTCGGATGTCGTGAAGCGGATCTGGCCCGCCAGCGTCTGGCGGTGAATGAAGGTGGCGTTCAGCGGGGCCGACATCAGCCTGTCACCATGCTGTGCGGTGACCTCGACGAAATAGCCGAGCACATTGTTGTGTCGAATCTTCAGGCCCTTGACGCCGGTGTCTTCGGCGTAGCGCGCCTGCATCGAGGCAACAACAAGGCGCGAGGCGTCGCGCAGCGAGCGGGTTTCATCCAGCGCTGCGTTGTAGCGCTCGCGCACGAAGCCACCGTCGCGCTTCGACAACGGCAATTGTTCGGCGAGGGCGCGAGTCAACTCTTGAGCAAGTTCTCGCGAAGGCTTTCGCAGCGCCTCGATGGCGGACGCGATCTCCTGCGGAGGTGATTCCATGCGATGAAGCCGTGCGATGGCGGCATCCGCCGCGACGATGCCGTCGCGCAGGCCTGCGAGATCGCGTGGGCCGCCACGTCCAACCGAGAGCCGCGCCAGCGCGCGCGACATATCTGGCGCCCCGTGCAGAATGGCGCGCAGATCGTCCGCAGCCGCCGGATCGGCCACGAATGCCGCCACGGCATCGTGGCGTCGTGTAATGGCGGCGATGTCGGTGAGCGGCGTTGCGAGCCGTTGTGCGAGAAGCCGCGAGCCCGCCGCAGTGACGGTGAGATCAATGGCATCGAGCAGCGAACCGCGGTGCTCTCCCGCCAGCGTGCGGGTGAGTTCGAGATTGGCGCGCGTGGCGGGATCGATGGCGAGCGCCGAGCCTGCAGGCTCGCGCGTCGGCGGCGACAGCGGCGGATGTTTGCCGACCTGTGTGCGCTCGACATAGGTGATAGCAGCGGCCGCGGCGGTTGCTTCCAGCCGCGACAGCGTGGCGAGCCCGTCCATGGTGGCAACGGCGAAACAGGCGCACAGCCGCTGCTCGGCGCTCGCGCTATCGAACACATCGCGGGTCAGCGGCGTCACGGCGGGATGTTCGCGTAAGGCTGGGCCGAACGTCTCGTCGCCAAAGATGGCGTCCGGGACAATGATCTCGTTCGGGCTGACGCGCGCGAGCGTGGTGGAGAGTTCACTCAGATTGCACTCGGTGACGGTGAATTCCGACGTCGAGATGTCGATCCACGCGAGCCCGAGGCGATCCTCTCCGCTGGAGGCGCGAACGCGCGCGATCGCCATCAGATAATTGTTGGCCTTGGCGTCGAGGAGATTGTCCTCGGTCAGCGTGCCCGGCGTGACGAGGCGCACCACGTCACGCCGCACTACGCTTTTGGTGCCGCGCTTCTTCGCCTCCGCCGGGTCTTCCATCTGCTCGCACACCGCGACGCGATGGCCGAGCGCGATCAGCCGGTGCAAGTAGTCGTCGGAGCGCTCGACCGGCACGCCACACATCGGAATGTCTTCGCCCTGATGCTTGCCGCGCTTGGTGAGCATGATGCCGAGCGCGCGCGAAGCGGTCTCGGCGTCATCGAGGAACAATTCGTAGAAATCGCCCATCCGGTAGAACAGCAGCAAGCCCGGATGGGCAGCCTTGATTTCAAGATATTGCTCCATCATCGGCGTGACGCGCGTGCTCGCGGCGTCTTTCGGCTCGGCAGGTGCGGTTGTTGCAGGAGCGTGGGCGTGCATCGTCATGGCGGCGCAGGCTAGCAAAATTAGGGGTGGGGTTCACACCTGGAACGGCCACGGAATCGGGGTTTTCCCCGCTCTGCGCCGAATTTTACGCCCATTCCACGCCGGATTCGGCGGCAAGGTCGAGTGTGCCGCGCTGGCCGATATCGTCGAAATGGTTGTCGAGAAACGTCGTGGCGGCACGCACGCCTTCCTCACGCAGCGATTCGAAGAAATCGTAATCGTTCTTCAGCTTGCTGAGGCCGTCGAGGTTGGATGCGAATGTGCCAAGGTCGATCCGGTGAATATTCAGCCGCCGGTATTGGTTGTGCTCCTTGCCGCGCGGCAGCCGGCCGTCATCGATCAACTGGTTGACGAAATCCATCGTGCGCAGCTCGGAAATCAGCGCGGAGTTGAAGGTAATCTCGTTGAGCCGCTTGACGATCTCGGCGGAGGTTTTCGGGGTGACCTCCTGCGACACCGGGTTGATCTGCACCACCAGCACGTCCTCGCTGTCGGTGGCCTGCAGGAACGGAAAGATCACCGGATTGCCCATGTAGCCGCCGTCCCAGTAGGGCACGCCGTCGATTTCCACGGCGCGAAACAGATAGGGCAGCGCGGCGGACGCCATCACGACGTCGGCATTGACGGAATTGCGGCAAAATACCTTGAGCCGACCGGTGTGGACGTTGGTGGCGGAGATATAGAGCGCGAGGTCACTGGCGTGGATTGCGTCGAAATCGACGAAGCGTGCAATCAATTCGCTCAATGGATTGATGTTGAGCGGATTGAAGTCGTAAGGCGAAAAATAATGCGACATCGTCTCGAACCAGTTCTGCACCGGCGAGGTGGCGAACGGAAAGATCGAGAACAGCCGGTCGGCGATCGCCCGCTGCACCGGCGGCAGATCACCGCCAACACTCGCCGCGCGCCAGAATTCGGCGAGGCGCTTGCGTGCTTCCTCTGGGCCGCCGCGCGCGAGGCCGTCGGCGACCATCACCGCATTGACAGCCCCCGCCGAGGCACCGGACAGGCCGGTGATCTCCAGCCGCCGGTCGGCGAGAAGATGGTCAAGAACGCCCCAGGTGAAGGCGCCGTGCGCGCCGCCACCCTGCAAAGCGAGGTTGATCTTCTTTGTGCTGGCCGGTGTTTTCCGGTTGCCGGCCATCACCCAAGGGGCGAGGCTGTCGAGATAGGATTTCAGGTTTGCTGTCATGGCCCGCTTTCTGTGATCCACAGCGGCTATTATATAATTTGCCTGCCGCTACGATGATGCGGCGACTGACAAAAGCTAGGTCGGTTATGGTGCAATGCAATAGAAATAATGTTGACCCAGCCTTTCAACAATGCAGGCGTGATATAAGCCATTGATATTAAATGTTATGTTGCGCAGCATAGCCGCAATAAAGAAGGCGTTCCCGTGCCACTGAAGCCCGCTTTTCCAGCTCCGGATCATGATCATGGGCGCTGTGCGGCCGATGCGATGTCTCATGCGGAACAGCAATGTGCGGCGCGAGGACAGAAGTTCACACCAATCCGCAGACGGGTGCTGCAGGCCCTTTTGGTGAGCCATAAGCCGCTCGGGGCCTATGAAATCATTGATGATTTGGCTCGCGTCATGCCCCGACCGGCGCCTATCACGATTTATCGCGCCCTCGAATTCCTGATGGGAAATGGCCTTGTTCACCGCATCGAGAGCCGCAACGCCTTTCTGGCCTGTGTGCACAATCATGAGACGACGCCGGTCGTGGCGCTTCTGATCTGCGACCGATGCGGTTCTGTTGGCGAAATTCCTGCCGCCACGCTCGCTCGGAGCGTTTCCGAGATAGTTGAAGGAACCGGATTTTCACCAAAACTCTCGATGGTGGAGATCACCGGCCTGTGCGGCCATTGCCAGCAGGCCGCCTGAAAACCGCGTCTGAAACCGCAAAGGTCCTTTCCAAAGCCATTTTTGACGCCCATTTATGCTGAACACAGACGAGAAAGTCTCGGCTCTCAAAGGCTGGCTTCGCTGGCTTTTACGGCGATCTTTCTGGTAGACGTTTCCTTGTCCGGCGGATGGCCGGCTGTCACACAAAGCTGATATTTCAAAGCCATGACCGATGCCGATTTGTTAGCCCGCCCGCAGGGCATGAAAGAAATCCAGGCCGGCCCGAAGGGTCGCCACCAAACCGTTCAGGTTACGGTCGGCAACGTCAAGGTCGGTGGCGGCGCGCCCATCGTCGTGCAGTCGATGACCAACACCGATACGGCGGATGTCGATTCGACCGTCACGCAGGTTGCGGCTCTGGCCCGCGCCGGTTCCGAGATGGTGCGCATCACGGTGGACCGCAACGAGGCGGCCGCCGCGGTGCCGCACATTCGCGAGAAACTCGACAAGATGGGCGTGGACGTGCCGCTGATCGGTGACTTCCATTACATCGGCCACAAGCTGTTGGCCGAGTACCCAGCCTGCGCTGCGGCGCTCGCCAAATATCGCATCAATCCCGGCAATGTCGGCTTCAAGAACAAGCGCGACAGCCAGTTCACCGACATCGTCGAGATCGCCATCAAGAACGGCAAGGCTGTCCGCATCGGCGCAAACTGGGGCTCGCTCGATCAGGAATTGCTGACGCGGCTGATGGAAGACAACGCGAAGTCGCCGGACCCGATTGATGCTCGCGCGGTGACGCGCGAAGCCATGGTGCAATCGGCGTTGTTGTCGGCAAAGCGCGCCGAGGAAATCGGCCTGCCGAAAAACAAGATGATTTTGTCGGCGAAGGTCTCGAACGTGCAGGATCTGATTGCGGTGTACCGCGAACTGGCCTCGCGCTCGGATTATGCGATCCATCTCGGCCTCACCGAGGCCGGTATGGGCTCGAAGGGCATCGTCGCATCAAGCGCCGCGCTTGGTGTTCTCCTGCAGGACGGCATCGGCGACACCATCCGTGTCTCGCTGACGCCGGAGCCCGGCGGCGACCGCACGCTGGAAGTGAAGGTTGGTCAGGAAATCCTGCAGACCATGGGCTTTCGAACCTTCGTGCCGCTGGTCGCGGCGTGCCCCGGCTGCGGCCGTACCACCTCGACCGTGTTCCAGGAACTGGCGCGCGACATCCAGAGCTTCATCCGCGACGAGATGCCGAACTGGAAGACACGCTATCCGGGGGTCGAACAGCTCAATGTCGCGGTGATGGGCTGCATCGTCAACGGCCCCGGCGAATCCAAGCATGCCGATATCGGCATCTCATTGCCGGGTACCGGCGAGACGCCAGCTGCGCCAGTGTTTGTCGATGGGCAGAAATTCCGCACCCTGCGTGGCCCCACCATCGCCGCCGACTTCAAGGCTCTGGTGATCGATTACATCGACCAGCGGTACGGCGCGAATGCCAAGGTTACCGCGGCGGAATAATCCCCCGCGATTCGCATTTCATCGGAAGCGATTCCAGCGTGGCATTGCCGGGCGTAGCCGTTCGAAGAACGGCGTCGCGTTTGCTCGCGCATGCCCCGGCAATCCATTCTTTCTTTTGAAAAGATGGATGCGCGGATCAGGCTCGCGCATGACACTGATGTTGCGGTTTACAACGGCGAATTCTTTTCGCGGTTGTCGACCACGGCTTCTTCGAGGTCGAGGTCGCGCTCGATGCGGCGCCGTGTCTCGTCGGTGATCTTGCCGTCGCGCAGCAGCTTGTGCAGCAGCTTTCGTTCGACCTCGATGATTTCGCGCACCATGGCCGCGCCACGGGTCGCGGGCGTGAACTCGCCATCCTTCGCGGGCGGATCGGGCAATGCACGTACCCGCGACTCATGGCGCGCCTCGAGAAATCGCGCGAGCCCCTCGGGCAACTGTCGCTCCTTGACGATCCGGTTCAATTCCTTGCGCGAGGCTGCGACAAGTTCACGCCGTGCGGCGATCTCCTTTTCGCGTTCCCGCCTCGCCTCGTAATGTCCATACTCGGTCACACCGAGTGCTCGCGCGACGAAGGGTAGCGTGCCGCCGATCCCGACCACCGTCAGGAAGATGACGCCGAACGAGACCAGCAGGATCAGGTCGCGATGCGGAAATGGGTTGCCGTTGTCGATGGTCAGCGGCAACGCGAGCGCTACCGCCAGCGACACAACGCCGCGAATTCCGGTGAAGCCGATAATGGCGATACCGCGCCATGGCGGCGGTTCTTCGTGCGCCCGGATGCGTTTGCTGAGCAGGCGCGGGAGATAGGCACCCGGAAATACCCAGATAAAGCGGGCGACAATCACGATCGCAGTCGTGATGGCGATGGCCGAGAGAATGTTGCTGACCGGCAGCGACTTCGAGGCCGCGACGAGTGCATGCGTCTCGAACCCGACAATCAGAAAGAGCAGACCCTCGATCAGCCAGGTCGCGAAATCCCAGAAGAAGATGCCTTGCAGGCGTGTCGCCGACGAAATCAGCAGCGGGCCGTTCCAGCTTACGTAAAGACCGGCAACCACGGTGGCGAGCACGCCCGATCCGCCGGCATGTCCGGGTACCCAGAAGGCGAGGTAGGGCGTGAGCAGCGACAGCGTGATCTCGATGCGAGGGTCGCCCGCCCATTGCCGGAGCCGCAAACTGAGCCAACCCACGGTGATGCCGAAGAGCAGTTCGCCGATCACGATGGCGACGAACGTGCCCGCGGCTGACGACAGCGAGAATGCCCCGGTGGAAACCGCCATCACCGCGAAACGGTAGAGAATGAGTGCAGTCGCGTCGTTGGCGAGTCCTTCGCCTTCGAGCACGACCAGGATGCGGTGAGGCAGGCCGAGGCGGCGTGCGATGGCCAGCGGGGCAACCACGTCGGGCGGCGAGACGATGGCGCCGAGCACGAAGCCGACATCCCACGACAGGCCGAGGATGTAATGCACAGCTACGGCGACCGCGCAGGTGGTAAAGATCACGCAGCCGACGGCCAGCAATGCGATCGGACGCAGGTTGAATTTGAATTCGCGCCAGCTCATCGACACGCCAGCGGAATAAATCAGCGGCGGCAGCACCAGCAGCAACACACTTTCAGGCTCCATCTCGATCGGCGGGAAGCCTGGTGTGAAAGCGAGCACGATCCCGACGATGAGGAAAACGATGGCGGGCGTCAGTTTCAGCCGCCGCGCCATCGTCGCCGATGCCGCGAGCACGCTCAGAACAAGAAGGAAGGTCAGAAAGATGTGGGCCACTGCAGTTTGTTATCCTGATGAAAGGACACTGGCGGCGATGTTGACCATCAAGGCGAGCAGCGCGGTATTGAACAGGAAGGACGTGATTCCGTGCGCGGTCGCCGTGCGCCGAATCATCCTGTTGGTAATGCCGACGTCCGAGACTTGCGCGGTCATTCCGATCACGAAGGAAAAATAGACGAAATCCCAATAGTCGGGGTCGTCGTCGCCTGGAAACGCGAGGCCGCCGCTGCTCTCGCCGCGGTAGTATTCGTGTGCGTAATGCAAGGCGAATGTGGTGTGGATCGCGATCCATGACAGCAGGATGGTCGCGACCGCGAGAGTCGATTGCATCGGCCCGTGACGAGGTGCGCCGAGTTCAAATACGATAGCGGCGAGGCTCGCGAAGGCCGCGATCGATGTCAGCGCGAGAACGAGGAAGCGACCATCATCCTGGATTGCGGCGATGCGGCGGATGTTTGCATGTCCGCCGAGAAAGATCGTGGTGTAGGCGAGCGTCAAGTAAAACACGAGCGCGATATCCCAGCCGAACAGTAGCCGCGCCGTGGCGCGCAGCGAAGCCGGTAACAGCAACAGCGAGGCAAGGCCGATCGCGAGCGAGATGAAGAATCGCGGCCTTGCATAGATGATGCGCAAAACTTTCGGCATACGCCGGAAACGGGCGAGCCGATCATCGCCGCTGGACCTGGTGCAGGAGTGGGAAGCGGTTTTCTTCTGCGCCATGCCGTCCTTAGTTCTGCCGCTCCGCAACGAAGCGTGCTGCCGCACGCAGCACATCGCCCTTCACGCCGAACGGGGCAAGTGCTGCGTCAGCCTGTTTCAGAAGATCCTGCAGGCGTCGCTTGGCGCCATCAAGTCCCAGTTGCGTGACGAAGGTGGTCTTGCCGAGTGCTGCGTCCTGTCCCGCGGGCTTGCCGAGCGCTGTCGCATCTCCTTCGACATCGAGCAGGTCGTCGGCGATCTGGAAGGCTTCGCCGAAGGCATGGCCGTAGGCGTCGAGCGCGGCGTATTGCTCCTTCGAGGCTTGGCCGAGTAGCGCGCCGGCGATGCAGCCATATTTGAGTAGCGCACCGGTCTTCATCTGCTGGAGTTTGGCGACATCCGGCGGTTCCTTGTCGCCGAAGCGACCTTCGCCTGCGAGATCCATGATCTGCCCGCCGGCCATGCCGCCGATGCCTGCCGCACGTGCGAGCGCCCGCGTCAGCAACAGCCGCACTGTCGGGTCGCTGTGCACCTCGTCGCGGGTGATGATGTCGAAGGCGAGTGTCAGGAGTGAGTCGCCTGCGAGGATCGCGGTCGCCTCGTCGAATTTCCTGTGCGAGGTCGGGCGGCCGCGGCGCAAGTCCGAATTGTCCATCGAGGGCAGGTCGTCATGGATCAGTGAATAGCAATGGATGCACTCCAGCGCGGCACCGGCCATCAGCGCGCCTTTGCGGGAGACATCGAACATCGCCGCACTGGCCACTGCAAGAAACGGGCGCAGCCGCTTGCCGCCGTTCAGGCTGGAGTAGCGCATCGCGTCGATCAGCCGCTTCGGGCGAAGGATTTCGCCCTGCTCGGGCTGCTCCGACAAGAGTCGGTCCAGCAGCGCTTCGGTGTCGGCTGCGGTCGCATCGAGCAGCTTGTTGAAATCCTGGGTTGAGGCGGTCGAGGCAGGGGCCGTGGTCATCGAAAACTCCGAAATTTGGCCGGACCATGCCTTCATGAGAGCGCTCCCGTCAATTCTGCCATGCGATGGAAACGGCGGATTCGGTACCACTTGCGGCTTCTGCTATGGGGAGGGATGGATTGCTTCTGCCGCAATGGCTCTTGCATCGCCAGCCGCCGATGAAACGCCCGCTCCGCGCGATCCTGCTTGTGGTGGTGAGCCTGCTTTTGCTGCCCTATTTGCTGGTGCCGGTTTACTCGGTCGGCCATCCGGTTTCGGTGCTGATGGTGGGGCGATTCCTGACCGGCAGGCCGGTCTCCCGGACCTGGGTGGACATCGGGGCGATGTCACCTGCGATGCCCCGTTCGGCTGTGGCGGCGGAGGATGCGCGGTTTTGCAGCCATCATGGCGTGGACTGGGATTCCCTCAGCGGTGTGCTGGAGGACGCCGAGGATGGAGAAGTGACCCGGGGTGGTTCCACAATCACCCAGCAGGTGGCGAAAAACCTGTTTTTGTGGCCGGGGCGCAGCTACATCCGCAAGGGGCTGGAGTTCCCGCTGGCGCTCTGGATCGATCTGGTGCTGTCAAAGAAGCGGATTCTTGAACTTTATCTGAATGTTGCGGAGTTTGGGCCGCGCGGGCAATTCGGGGCCGAGGAAGGCGCCCGCTATGCCTTCGGCCGAGGTGTTTCAACCATATCGCCTCATCAGGCGGCGCTTCTGGCGGCGGTTCTGCCCAATCCGGTAACCCGTAGCGCCCGAACGCCCAGTGGCCATATCCGCCGCCTGGCCGGGACCTACACAGTCCGGGCCCGCTCGGCGGCAATTTTGCCCTGCTGGACCCGGAATTGAAGATTTTGAAGCATTTTCAGCCGTTCCGACCCTAGCGTTGGCCGCCTTCATCCTTTATAAGCGCGGCCTCAACCGAAATTCTCCAGAAAGCTCCCGAGGGCGGGCTGCTTTCGCTTGAAGGACGACGATCCAATGGCCGTTCCCCGCAGAAAAACCTCGCCATCCCGTCGCGGCATGCGCCGCTCGGCCGATGCGCTCAAGAAGCCGACCTATGTCGAAGACAAGGACTCCGGTGAATTGCGCCGTCCGCATCACCTCGACCTGAAGACCGGCATGTACAAAGGCCGCCAGGTTCTGAAGGTGAAGAAGGAAGACTAAGGCGATCTCTCCAATCGCGGCGCAGGCCGCCGCGATTGTCCTGCCGCGGGATGTGAAGCACGGCAGTTTCGGGGTATCGTTTCAGCAGCTTGCGCCATAGAAGGCTCCGCCGATGCCTACAGTCGGTTTTCCGCTGCTGCTCATTCCGATCGCGGTCTACAATATCGTCGTGTTTCTGATGCCTGGTGCGGCTTTGACCGCGCCGCTGTTCACGCTGCCGCTGCTGTCCGGCGTCATGTGGGGCGTCAGCTTCGACGATCTCGTGCTGGCGCTCGGCATTATTCTCCTGCTCTTCGAGTTCGCCCGTGCCTCAAGGCCCGGCGCAAAATACGTGATGGATCACATCCTGTCGCTGCTTGTGCTCGGCGCGGCGGGTGCCGAATTCCTGTGGCTCGCGCCGTTCGGCACCTCGGCCTTTTTCCTGCTGGTGCTCCTTGCATTGGTTGATTTCCTGGGCGGTCTGACGCTCAGCCTGCGCCACCGTGCTGCGCGCCGCGCGATGCTGCGCGCCGCCGGACATGAAACCGCACCCGCGTCTGCTCCGGTCTCCGTTCCCGCCGCGCCGCCGCCTTCCGCGCCTGCGCCTGTTCGCACCGAACCCCCGCTACTCGCACCCAAGCAGCCGCCGTCCTCCCATCCGCAGATGGAAGTCGTCACGCCCGAGGTCGATAGCGCCCCGCAACACGTTCAACTGGATGCGGCAAAGCCTGGTGAGGTTGGCGGTGTGGTGAAGATGGAGCCTGCGCACAAAAGCGTTTCCGACTGGAGCGTATCGGACCTCGTGCACGATCACGATGCGCAGGAGGTGAATAGGCCGGTGCCTCCGCCGATCGTGCCGCGCCGCGACTGATTCCATAAAATCAGGCGATGTCCTTGAACCGCGATTCGCGGGATGCGTAGGGCTGGACTGCGATACGCGCTGCGGTGTAATGCGCCACGCCGTCGCTCGCGGTGGTCTGCCGCAGCTTGCGGGTTTGTGGGGCGTGACTGGCGGTTGCTATCAGATGCATCACGAAGGATGGATCGGGGTGGAGCCTTGGGCTGTGTGATCTGCTTGCGGGCTGCACTGGAGCAACAGGTACCAGAGCCGTCGACGCAGGCGTCTCGGCAGGACGCGAGTTGCCCCTGAGGGGCTGCGCCGCCAATCCTTGCCGTGGTGAAATTGCCGATACCATCGCCGCCATCCCGATGCGCCATCTGTCCCGATATGGGACAGTCACGCTGCCTCGATGGAAACGTCGCAAGGATCATGCCGGACATCGGAGCGGTGTCTTACCCTTTCCGGGATCGTCGGGAATCAGCGCTTTTTTGGATTGTTTAAGGAACGACACCTAGGCTCGGAGTCCTCGGAGGTTCTATGCTTTCGAACGAATGATTCGAATCTGTCCCGGATCGAGGCACCGTGTCCGCAATTCAAACGTCTTCCGCGATGTCCCTGTCAGAGACGACTCCCGGCCGTCTCGAAGAATCATCCGTGGACACCGTTCTGGCGTGTCTGGGGCAGGCGGCCTTCACTTGGAATATCGCAAGCGACACGCTGTCGTGGAGCGCGAATATCAATCAGGTCCTGCCTGATGTTCCATCGGATGCGATGGGACTGGGGGCGGAATTCGCCAAGCTGATCGAACCGCAGCCGCATGTCCGCCAGGCGGTGATGAATAACTCCGCGCAGGATAGCGGGCAGGGCGTCCACTACCAGATCGAATACGGGCTGCGGGCGCGGATGTCGGTGCCGGTCGTCTGGGTCGAGGAAACCGGCCGCTGGTTTGCAGGCGATGATGGAAAACCGGCCTATGTGCGGGGCATCCTGCGTATCAACAACGAGCGTCACGCCCACGACGAACAGTTGCGCAAGCTTTCGCAGCGCGATCCGCTGACCGGAGATCTCAACCGGACCCATCTTGTCGCAGCTCTCGCGGAAGCGGTGGAGGAAGCCGCGCGCTTCCGTTCTTCCTTCGCCTTCATGCTGATCGGCATCGATCATCTGGCGCGCCTCAACGAGGCGTTCGGCTTCGACGTCGCCGACGAGGTGATCTGCGAGGTGTCGCAGCGGATTTGCGCACGGCTGCGGGGCGGCGATGTGCTGGGCCGGTTCTCCGGCAACAAGTTCGGGTTGATCCTGAAGAACTGTAGCGCCGACGATATGCAAGTTGCAGCCGCGCGTTTTCTCGCCGGCATCCGTGATGAGATCGTGCCGACCACTTCGGGGCCGGTGTCGCTGACGGTCTCGATCGGTGCAGTCAATGCGCCGCGCTATGCGCGCACTGCGGACGAGGCCATGAGCCGGACCCAGGAAGCACTGGAGACGGCGAAGGTGCGCCGCCGCGGCTCGTTCCATGCATGGCATCCGAACGTCGAGCGCGATGCGCAGCGCCGCGTCAACATTCGCGTCACTGACGAGATCGTAGCCGCCTTGAACGAGCACCGTATCGTCATGGCATTCGAGCCGGTGGTGGAGGCGGTCTCACGCCAGCCTGCGTTCTATGAGTGCCTGGTGCGGATGCAGCACGGCGAAGGCGAATTTTCACTGGCGCCAGATATCGTCCCGGTGGCGGAGAAGCTCGGTCTTATTCGTCTTGTCGACCATCGCGTGCTCGAACTCGTGGTGGAGGAGCTTGCGCGGTCGCCCCAGGTTCAACTCAGCCTCAATATTTCGCCCGACACCACGATGGATCCGAACTGGTGGACGAGCATCGAGTCGGTGTTCCGCGCCTATCACGGCGTGGCGGAGCGCATGATTGTGGAGATTACCGAGACCGTGGCGATCCAGGATCTCGACGACGTGCGCGGTTTTGTGAACCGGCTGAAGGATTTCGGCAGCCGCATCGCGATCGATGATTTTGGCGCGGGTTACACCTCGTTCCGTAATTTGCGAAAGCTTGGCGTTGATATCGTGAAAATCGATGGTGCCTTCGTGCAGAACATCGCACGCTCGGCGGACGACCGTGCCTTCGTCCAGACCATGATCGATCTGGCGCATCGGCTCGGGCTCAAGACTGTCGCCGAATGGGTGCAGGACGAGGAAGCTGCGGCGCTCCTGCAGGCCTGGGGCTGCGACTACATTCAGGGCCGGTTGACCGGTCTCGCCTCGACACGGCGTCCGTGGGATCTGGCCGGTGCTCCGCATCTTGTCGCGGGAGCCCGATAAGCCGCACTTTCACGGCTATTGCGGCCTGAACTCGCTGGGCGTCCTGTCGGATTGGTGGATCGCCGGCGCACTGATGGCGATGCCGCAGATGCAGGATTTCGGGCGCAAGCTTGACCCCCGAGGGCTCGAAGGCTCCGGGCTCGAAGGCTCCGGTTTCGATGACCCGAGAATGAACGCGAGCTCGCGTCCTGGATTGTGCATGGAAGTCTCACGAAGACGGATTGGCGCGAGCGAACCGCCGCAGTGATCCTGCCCGGCTCATTTCGCCGGGGGCGCGCTCCCAGAGAGGAAGGCAGAGGCTGCATAGAGAAAAGGCCGGGATGGCCCGGCCTTTTCTTCACTGAATTTCTGAAATCTCAGGTGCTGTCCCCGGAGGGCTTCGACATCCGCTCCAGCCGCTCCTGCATTTCCCTCATCTGCCGCTTCAACTCATCGATGTCGTCATTGTCGGCAGGCTCGCTACCAGACGGCGCTGCCTGTGTTTCCGTGCCGTTGCGCGTGGGCGCAGCGAACGGCTTGAACATCGCGAAAGTGCGCTCGAACATTTCCATGTTGCGGCGGACGTGCTCTTCGAGCGGGGCGAAGGGCGTGCCGCTGAAGGTGTTGGTCATCTGCTTGCGGAATTTCTCCTGCTCGCGAGTCAGGGTGTCGATCGACTGCTCGAGATATTTTGGAACCACCATCTGCATGCTGTCGCCATAGAATCGGATTAACTGACGCAGGAAGGTGGTCGGCAGCAAGTTCTGACCTGCCTTGTTCTCCTGTTCGAAAATGATCTGAGCCAGGACCGAGCGGGTAATGTCGTCGCCGGTCTTGGCATCGTAGACGAGAAAATCCTCGCCTTCCTTGACCATGCTCGCGAGATCCTCGAGCGTCACATAGGTACTGGTGCCGGTATTGTAGAGCCGCCGGTTAGCGTACTTTTTGATCGTAATGGGCTGGTCGGATTTCGCCATGAACTCACGCCACAGGATTGAGAAGACAGGAACTCTCGCACAGCGAATAGTGCGATGCGGAAAGTAAGCACGTTCAGCCGGGCTCGGCTACCGTTTTGTGAATGGCAGGTTAACGGGCGGTGTGGGTTCGCTCCGCCCGTTCTCGACGAAAGTAGAGATCTGATGTCTGGTCGTTTGGCAGGAAAGGATTAAGCTAGCAGGTCCGGCGTCGCCCATGCCGGGTGAACCCAAGTCCCACGCTCAAGCCTCGCGCTTTAATATCAAGGAGAGTCCCATGTCAGACGATGTTGTCATCGTCAGCGCCGCCCGCACCCCGGTCGGCTCGTTCAACGGTGCATTTGCCACTGTACCAGCGCATGATCTCGGTGCAGTTGCGATCAAGGGGGCTCTCGAGCGCGCTGGGGTTGATCCCTCGCAGGTCTCGGAAGTCATCATGGGTCAGATTCTCACGGCGGGGCAGGGCCAGAATCCGGCGCGTCAGGCCTCGGTCAGGGCTGGAATTCCGGTGGAGAGCCCGGCCTGGGGCGTCAACCAGCTCTGCGGCTCGGGCCTGCGGGCGGTCGCGCTCGGGTATCAGGCGCTGAAGAACGGCGATTCCGAGATCGTCGTGGCCGGGGGCCAGGAATCCATGAGCATGGCGCCGCACGCGCAATATCTCCGCGGCGGGATAAAGATGGGCAATACCGAACTCGTCGACACGATGATCAAGGACGGCCTGTGGGACGCATTCAACGGCTACCACATGGGTAACACCGCCGAAAACGTCGCCAAGCAATATCAGATCACGCGCCAGCAGCAGGACGAGTTCGCAGTCGCCTCGCAGCAGAAGGCCGAGGCCGCGCAGAAGGCCGGACGCTTCAAGGACGAGATCGTGCCTTTCATCGTCAAGACCCGCAAGGGCGACATCACCGTCGATACCGACGAGTACCCTCGCCACGGTGCGACCCTGGAGGCCATGGCGAAACTGCGGCCTGCCTTCGATAAAGAAGGCTCTGTCACCGCAGGCAACGCATCCGGAATCAATGACGGCGCTGCCGCCCTCGTGCTGATGACAGCCTCGCGGGCTGCAAAGGAAGGCAAGAAGCCCTTGGCGCGTATCATCTCCTGGGCACAGGCCGGTGTCGATCCCGCAATCATGGGCACCGGGCCGATTCCGGCTTCCCGCCGGGCGCTCGAGAAAGCCGGATGGAAGACCGACGATCTCGACCTGATCGAGGCCAATGAGGCGTTCGCCGCGCAGGCCTGCGCCGTCAACAAGGATCTTGGCTGGGATACAGCAAAGGTCAATGTCAATGGCGGCGCCATCGCCATTGGTCACCCGGTTGGCGCCTCCGGCGCGCGAGTCCTGATCACCCTGCTGTACGAGATGCAGAAGCGCAATGCCAAGAAGGGGCTCGCGACGCTGTGCATTGGCGGCGGCATGGGTATCGCGATGTGCGTCCAGCGCGATTGATCTGGTATACACAAGGGCGGATCTGCAAGGTCGCTCTTGATGAGGAATGTAAAGAATGCCCGGTTCAAAGCCGGGCATTCTTTTTTGGTTTGACGTTTGATCGCGAAACTGTCGTGATGAACTGTTAGTGCAACGGCTAAGACTGAGGAGGACGTCATGACTCGCACGGCATTGGTGACTGGCGGTACCCGCGGCATCGGAGCAGCTATCAGCAAGGCGTTAAAAGGTGCGGGCTATGATGTCGCCGCAAGCTATGCGGGCAACGATGAAGCTGCTGCGAAGTTCAAGGCCGCGACCGGCATTGCTGTTTACAAATGGGACGTCGCCTCGTTCGAGGCTTGCGCCGAGGGCGTCAAGAAGGTCGAGGCGGAGATTGGACCGATCGACGTGCTGGTCAACAATGCCGGCATCACGCGCGATACGCCGTTCCACAAGATGACGCTGGATCAGTGGAATGCCGTCATCAATACCAATCTCGGCTCGCTGTTCAATATGTCGCGTCAGGTGATCGAAGGTATGCGATCGCGCAAGTTCGGCCGCATCATCAATATTTCATCCATTAACGGGCAGAAGGGGCAGTTCGGCCAGGTCAATTATTCGGCTTCGAAAGCAGGCGACATCGGATTTACCAAGGCGCTGGCGCTCGAGACGGCGCGCGGCGGCATCACCGTGAATGCGATCTGCCCAGGCTACATCAACACCGAGATGGTGCAGGCGGTGCCGAAGGACGTGCTGGACCAGAAGATCCTGCCGCTGATCCCCGCAAACCGGCTCGGCGAGCCCGAAGAAATCGCGCGCACCGTGGTGTTTCTTGCCGCGGATGACGCGGCCTTTATCACCGGCTCGACGCTCTCGGTGAATGGCGGACAATATCTGGCATGACGACGTCGTCTCACCGGTAGCATCGCTGACTTGAATTGCGGCGATGCCACCCGGGCGAACCATGCATTCTTCCACTGCGACCTTGATCGGCCTTGTGGCGCTGCTGCTATGGTCCGCACTTGCTGTGCTCACGGTCGCGACGGGGGCGATCCCCGCATTTCAGTTGCTGGCGATGACGTTTGCGATCGGCGCGCTCGCAGGCATGGCGGGCTGGATAGTCCGGCCCGCTGCGGTGGCGGCTCTGCACCAGCGGCCGGTAGTTTGGTTGATCGGTGTCTGCGGACTGTTCGGCTACCATGCGCTGTATTTTCTCGCGCTGCGCTTTGCGCCTGCGGCAGAAGCAGGATTGCTGAATTATCTCTGGCCGCTCCTGATCGTGCTGATGTCAGCGTGGTTGCCGGGCGAGCGGCTCGCCGCGCATCACATCGTCGGCGCGCTCCTTGGCTTCGCGGGCATGGTGATGCTGTTCGGCGGTAATCTGTCGGGCGCGCTGCAGGGACGTTATGCGCCTGGGTTTCTCGCCGCACTCTGCGCGGCATTTGTCTGGGCGAGCTATTCGGTACTGTCGCGCAGATTCGGCGCGGTGCCGACCGATGTGGTGACGGGCTTCTGCATCGCGACAGCCGTGCTCGCCGCGCTCGCGCATTTTATTTTTGAGCAGACGCTGATGCCGCAGACGCTCCTGCAATGGGCAGCGATTGTCGCGCTAGGGCTAGGGCCGGTGGGCCTTGCCTTTTATGCGTGGGATATCGGCATGAAGCACGGCGACATCCGGTTGCTGGGTGCTGCGTCCTACGCGACGCCGCTGTTGTCCACACTCTTGCTTGTCGCAGGTGGTTATGCCGAGCCGACGCCGTCACTCTGGCTCGCGGCTTTTTTGATCGCGGGCGGCGGGTTGCTCGCGGCAAAGGATGCGTTTGGAAAGGCATCCTCGCCGCGGCGATGAACGTGGCCGTTACTTCTTGAGCGAAGGCGCGCTCTGTGGCGGCTTGCGCACATGGGTTGCCTGCTCAAAGCTATAGGCAAGCTTGAACAACACCGGTTCGGTGAACGGCCGCCCGATCATGTCCATGCCGATCGGCACGCCGATCGGCGCATTCTGGTCCGGCTTGGAGAAGCCCATCGGCACCGTGACGGCTGGGAAGCCGGTCAAGCCCGCGAGGATGCCGGTGCGGTCTGCCTGATTGGTCTCGGTAATGGGAACGACCAACCGCATTTGCTCGGGATAGACCACGGCATCGAGATTTTGCGCGGCCATGTGACCGAGCAGCCGATCGCGCAGGTCGTCGATCTTTGCGAGCCGCAACAGATATTCCTTTTCCTGGTTGGGATGTTCGATCGCCTGGCTTGCAACCAGGAACTTTTCGAGCGTCGTCTTGTCGAACTTGCCCGAGGCGACCAGTTCCCCAAGATCCTTCACCGGCGCCCGGTCGCCGAGTGAAACGAGATAGTCGTTGAATAATGGTTTGAATTCCCACTTCTGCACATCGTAGTCGCGGTTGAACGCACCCGCGTCAAAGAAAGGATCGTCAATTTCGACTACGGTCGCGCCGGCGGCTTTCAGCGTTTCGACGGCCTTGTTGAACGTGGAGGTGACCTCGGCATGGATCGGCTCCTTGCCGACGAAACCTTTCAGAACACCGATGCGGGCGCCTTGAAGCCCCTTCGCATCGAGGGCCTCGCTGTAGGAGGAGGGAACGTGGCCGACGGCCCGCGCTGACACCGGATCGGCGAGATCATATCCGGCGATCACACCAAGCATGATCGCAGAGTCTGCAACTGAGCGCGTGATGGGTCCCACAACGTCCTGCGTCTTCGAGACCGGAATGACGTTGGCGCGGCTGACAAGCCCCTTCGTCGAGCGAAAGCCGACAAGGCTGTTGGCCGAAGCCGGAGATCGGATCGAATTGACCGTGTCGGTGCCGAGGCCGACCGTTGCGAAGTTTGCTGCGATTGCAGCGCCGGTGCCGCCGCTCGAGCCTCCCGGCGTGCGAGTGAGGTCGTAGGGATTTTTGGTCTGGCCGCCAAGCGAACTCATCGTCGTTCCCGACAGCGCAAATTCGTGCAGGTTGGTCTTCATCAGGATGATTGCGCCTGCGTCACGCAGCCGTTGGGTGACGGTGCTCTCATGCGTCGGAGTAACGTCCTTGAACAACAGGTTGCCGCCCGTCGTCGGCATGTCGGTGGTGTTGTAATTGTCCTTTACCGCGACAGGGATGCATTGCAGCGGCCCCTTCAGTCTGCCGGTCCTGGCGAAGTCTTCATCCTGCCTGGCTGCAATCTCACGCGCCTTCGGGTTGACGGTGATGACTGCGTTCAGCGCTGGGCCGTTCTTGTTGTAGGCCTCAATGCGAGCGAGATACTGATCGACGATCGCGACACAGGTCGTCTGCCTATTCTGGATCGCGTCTTGAATACTCGCGATCGAGGCCTCCTCAATAGTAAACGGGGCACCCGCCGCGCTGCCGCCCCCCAATGCCAGAACCGACATGACCAGCAAACCTCTCCGCATGGATTTTTTCCTCTTATGAAAATACAGTTTTCTTATCGAGGGTGAAGCCAGAATCACTGGGCGCATCCCCGCACGGAAGTCTGCACACCACAGGGCGAGGATGCAACGCAGTTGAAGCACGAGGTGAATCTTGCGCGTGGTGTGAGGGCGATACATTCATGGATGCGAGAAATTTTGCGTTCGCGCAATTATTTGCGTCCTCGAGTATCGGTTGCGAGGAAGCTGCCATTCCAAAATCATATCGTGAATGGAAAGAGCCTGGTTGCGTGAGAGTGTGGCGCCGCAAGCCGGTTTGCCCGTGCAAATATGGACGACTGGTGGCTAAGATCTTGGATCGAAGCCCGGCGGCGCGAGCTCGAAACCGGAAAATTCGAATCCTGGCGCCACAGTGCAGCCGACCAGCGTCCATGCGCCGAGGCAGCGCGCGGCCTGCCAGGCATGCAGCGGTACGCTCGCCTGCGGAATTTTGCCGGTGGCAAGATCACCGCTGAGCGTGATGTCGCGTTGTGACCCGCCCTCGACGATGCTGAGGAGCAGCGGGTCGCCCGCGTAATAATGCCAGGTCTCGACCGCGTCGATGCGATGCCAGTGCGAGCGCTCACCCGCTGCGAGCAGGAAATAGATCGCAGTGGAGAGCGCACGCCCATCCGGCGTGGTGGCCGTGTCACGAAACGTCTCGCGGAAATGGCCGCCTTCCGGGTGCGGGACAAGGCCGAGGCGGGTGATCACCTCGGCGGCGGTGAGCGGCGTGTGGCTCATTACGCGCGGTTCTTGCGCTCGCGGATCTCGCCGAACACCTCCGCCGGCGTCTTGCCGCTCATGCCGAGCGAAGCGGCGATAGCGGGCACATCGGCGCGCAGGAAGACATTGGCTTCCTTCTCGTCGCGCATCAGCGAAGGAATAGTGAGCCTGCCTTCGGCGCGTAGCTTGGTCACCTCCTCCGCGCGCTTCTTCAGCGCCGGATTGTCGGGTTCGATGCCGAGCGCGAACTTGACGTTGGAGGCGGTGTATTCGTGACCGCAATAGACGCGAGTGTCGTTCGGCAGCGCGCGCAGTTTCAACAGCGAATCCCACATCATCGGATAGGTGCCTTCGATGACGCGGCCGCAGCCGATGGAAAAGATCACGTCGGCGCAGAACAGCGCGTGCGCATCGTCGAACATGTAGCTGATGTGATCGAGCGTGTGACCGGGCGTCTCGAACACCCGCGCGGCGAGATTGCCGACCTTCACCGTGTCGCCTTCCTTGACGTGAATGTCGAGCCCGTCGATATGCGCGCCCTTCTCAAAGGGGCCAACGACGCGGCACTTGTACCTGGCCTTCAGCTCGGCGATGCCGTCGGTGTGGTCGGCATGATGATGGGTGATGAGCAGGTCCGTAAGCCGCCAGCCTTCGTGCTCCAGCGCGGCGATGATCGGCTTGGCTTCAGGGGCGTCGATGGCGGCGGTTGCCTTTGTCGAAGGGTCGTGAATGAGATAACCGATATTATCGCCAAGGCACGGGAATACACGGATTTCAGCAGTCATGGTCGCTCCGGCAATTTCGAGGGTGGTCATTTTTAGCATGTCGCGGCAGACGGGTTAACCCTGCATTCGGGCCGCAGGCTTATGCAGGCGCGGGCAGCGTGGTAAGGAATTGCATGACCATCGATGTCATTGATCTTCGCGGGTTCTATTCGCAACGCGTCGGCGCGGTGGCGCGGCGTCTGATCAGCCGCGGCATTACGCGGCACTGGCCCGATGCAGAAGGGCAGCGCGTGCTCGGCCTCGGCTATTCGACGCCTTACCTTGGCCTGTTTCGCGACAATTGCGAACGCTGTTTCGCGTTCATGCCGGCCGCGCAGGGCGTGCTGAAATGGCCGACAGCGAGACCGACGCTGTCCACGCTGGTCGACGAATTCTCGCTGCCATTGCCGGATGCGGCCGTGGATCGCATTCTGCTCGTACATGCGCTGGAGATGTCGGACGATCCCGACAGTTTCATGCGCGAGGTATGGCGGGTGCTCGCGCCGTCGGGTCGGGTGATGGTGGTGATTCCTAATCGCCGCGGCGTCTGGGCGCGCGGCGACAATACCCCGTTCGGGCACGGCCAGCCTTATTCGCGGAGCCAGGTCACGCAATTGCTGCGGCGGACCTGGTTCACACCGATCGCATGGAGCGAGGCGCTGTTTGTGCCGCCGATCAACAGCGGCTGGGTGCTGCGCTCCGCCATGGCCTGGGAAAAAATAGGTGCGGCGCTGTCGTCGCCATTTCCCGGCGTGCTGCTCGTCGAAGCGACAAAGCAGGTCTATCGTGGCATCCCCGCCAAGCGCGAACGGACGCGCCTCATTCCGGCGCTGGAGCCCACGCTGGTGCCCAGGCCGTTGCGGCGGCAACGGCCCTGATCATTCCGATGTGAATTACTCGCTGGCGAGATCGCCGTCCGGCTGCATCGAGCCAGCGGTCTGCGCCTCGGGGCGCGGGCCACGCGGGCGGCGGCGGCGATGGGCGAAGCGCTCACCCTGCGGCGCGGCGTTGCCACTGGACTCAAAGCCTGCCGCCGGTTGCGGGGCGCCACCGGTGATGAACGAAGGCAGCCCAGCTGCGCCACTATCCGGCTGCGTCTGCGGCTGGCGGGTGTTCTCGCGCGGCTCACGATATTCACGTGGCTGCGGCTGTTCGCGCTGCTGCGGGTAAGGCTGCACCTGCTCGCGCGGGGTAAGCTGCTGCGGCTGCGGGACGAAGCCCGGCTCGGCGCCGAAGTTCGAATAATTGTCGTCCTCCCCGGCTTCTTCGCCGAGATCGTTGTCAAGGCGCGGCTGTTGTTGCGGTTGGTTCTGACGGAGCTGTTCCTGCGCAGCGGCGATCAGGCGGAAATAATGCTCGGCGTGCTGGTAGTAGTTCTCGGCGGCGACCGGATCGCCCGAGGAACGCGCGTCGCGTGCGAGCTGGACGTATTTTTCGGCAATATGAGAGGCAGTACCGCGGATCTTGATATCAGGTCCGTTGGACTCAAACACCCGGGTCATCGGGTTCTGGCTGCGGCGGTTGTTATGGTTGTTGTTATTGTTGCGACCGCGCATGCGCTTGTTGTTGTTCTGACCGTTCCTCATGTCGTGCCTTTTACCGATCCTTGATGGTGTTGATCGAAATGGAGCAATTCCGCGCCTAGTCCGGACTCGATGACAATGCACTGTTGAGCGTAACCCGGACATATCATCCGGCGTTCAGCAGCACATAGCGTCTGCAAGCCATGTAACTTTACAGCCATGGCGTGTCGCCATGACGGGTTGATCTCAATTCCTGCCCCGAGCGCAGAGCGGGCAGTTGCCGATGTCATGGTTGAATGTTCAAGCCCAAACAGCTTTCATTTGCTGGAAGCGGGCAGCGCGGCTCCGTCGCCCTTCGCACCCAAGCCAATCCGCTTTCGGAACCCCTTGTCCGGCGGTCCTCTGTTTTCCGCAAGAGTTCCCCGAGGACTTCGCCCTTCCATCCGCCGTGCGGAACTGGAGAGCCAACCGATGTGTTCGGAACCTAATCGCTCTTAAGCCAATCGCCAAGCGATTTTTTTATGTCCGGAAACTCTTTCAAACCAGGGGCTTCCTACCTATGAGAGCCCTCGGAATCCCGTTCAGGTCAGCTTTTACGGAGACCTCTGCATCAAGTCCTGCACCGGCCGCCAAGCGGGCCACATCGCTCTCCTGACCCTGTCCAATTTCAAGAACAACAACGCCGCCAGGCACCAGAAGTTCAAAGGCCGCAGGCACGATCACGCGATAGGCATCGAGCCCGTCGAGACCGCCATCCAGCGCCAGGCGGGGATCGTGCGCGCGCACCTCGATCGCAAGACCGTCGATGTCGCGCGAGGGAATGTAAGGCGGGTTCGAGACGATCAGATCGAATGAGCCGGATAGCGCACTGGCATAATTGCATTCGACGAAGCGCGCGCGCCCGCGCAGGCCGAGCGAGGCGGCGTTACGCGCAGCGGGGTGAAGCGTAGCGGGGTTGATGTCGGTGCCGATGCCTTGCGCGTTCGGCAGTTCGGACAAGAGCGCGAGCAGAATTGCGCCTGAACCAGTGCCGATGTCGGCGATGCGCAGTCGATCGTGGGTACGGCCTTCCTGTCTGAGGATATCGAGCGCCGCCTCGACGATGGTTTCAGTGTCCGGACGCGGCACCAGCGTCGCAGGCGAAAGCGCGAGCGTCAGCCCCCAGAATTCCTTGTGACCCAGAATGCGCGCAACCGGTTCGCCATCGATCCGGCGGCGGATGAAGGATTCAAGTGTCGCGGCCTCGTCGGCGTCGAGCTTGCGGTTTGCGGCGGCAACGAGTCCCGTGAAGTCGAGTTGCAGGACCTCACAAAGCAGCAGCCGTGCATCGAGTTCGGGTGTTTCAATTCCGGCAGCCTCAAGGCGCACGCGAACGCCACGCCGCGCCTGATCGAGGCTGAGCCCTGTGAGGCTCACGCGGCGGTCTCGGCGGCCAGCAACGCTGCCTGATGTTCGGTCGTCAGCGCATCGACCAATTCGCCCAGTGCTTCGCCTGCGATCACCTGCGGCAGCTTGTAGAGCGTCAGGTTGATCCGGTGGTCGGTGACGCGGCCCTGCGGAAAATTATAGGTGCGGATGCGCTCGGAGCGGTCGCCGGAGCCGACCTGCCCGCGGCGATCGGCCGAGCGTTCGGCGGCGGCGCGCTGGCGTTCGCCATCGAGTACGCGCGAGCGCAGGATGTTCATCGCGGAAGCGCGGTTTTTGTGCTGCGAGCGGCTGTCCTGCATCATGACGACGATGCCGGTCGGGATGTGGGTGATACGAATTGCAGACTCGGTCTTGTTGACGTGCTGGCCGCCCGCGCCCTGAGCGCGCATGGTTTCGATCCGAAGGTCGCTGTCCTTGATGTCGATGTCGACCTCTTCGGCTTCCGGCAGCACGGCGACCGTTGCGGCTGAGGTATGAATGCGGCCGGAGGCTTCGGTATCCGGTACGCGCTGGACGCGATGCACGCCGGATTCGAATTTGAGTTTGGCGAACGCCCCGCGACCCTGCACCTCGGCGACGATTTCCTTGTAGCCACCCATGGTGCCCTCACTCGCGGACATCACCTCGACCTTCCATCCCTGAAGTGCGGCGAAGCGCTCATACATGCGAAACAGGTCGCCCGCGAACAGCGATGCCTCATCGCCGCCGGTGCCGGCCCGAATTTCCAGCACCACGTTGCGCTCGTCCATTGCATCCTTCGGCAGCAGCGCGACGCGGATCTGCTGTTCGAGGTTCTCCTGTCGTTCGAGAAGAACAGGACGCTCGCTTTCTGCCATCGACCGCATCTCGCCGTCTGTTGCGGGGTCAGTGATCATCGCCTCCAGATCGGCGATCTCGGACGCGCCCGCACGATACGCCTTCACGGCTTCGACCACGGGTGAGATTTCCGCAAGTTCACGGGTTGCGCGCACGTAAGTCTCGGCACTGACCTGCGCCATCAGCTCCGCTTCGAGGGCGGCGTGCCTGGCGAGCAGAATGTCGAGTTTGGCGTCGGGTAGCATAATGATGGTCTCACGAAGCGGCAGCTGGAAGTGTGCAAGCGGACGTGAGCCTCGCTACAACGGTAAACCTTCCGCCTCGGCAAAGGCCGTCAGCTTCTCGCGGATGGGTACACGGTCATAGGGGGTGTCGAGCCATGTCGCCATCTCGGCTTCCACTTTGGCGGCGTCGAGTTCGAGGATCAGGGCTTTAACAGGGCCGTGGGCGGTCGCGTTCACTGACATCGAACGATAGCCGAGTGCGATCAGCGCCAGGGCGCCGAGCGGCTGCGAGGCCATCTCGCCGCACAGCGAAACGGATTTTCCGGCTTCCTTGCCCTTGCGGGCGATGTGGCGCAGCGCCCGCAAGATCGGCGCCGACATGGTGTCGAAGCGATCGGTGACGCGGGCATTGCCGCGATCCACCGCGTACAGGAACTGGAACAGGTCGTTGGAACCGACCGAGACGAAATCGGCACGCTCGAACAAATCGTCGAGCTGGTAGAGCAGCGCCGGGACCTCGATCATGGTACCGACATCGATACGCTCGGGCAGCGTGTGGCCGTGATGGCGCAGATAGGTCAGTTCACGCTCGACCATCGTCTTGGCTTCGTCGAACTCGCGAACCACGGTGACCATCGGGAACATGATGCGCAGCGCGCGACCTGCGCCCGCGCGCAGCAACGCGCGAATCTGGCCGCGCAACAAGCCGGGGCGGTCGAGTCCGAGCCGGATCGCGCGCCAGCCAAGCGCCGGGTTCTCCTCGACGATCGTATCCATGTAGGGCAGCGCCTTGTCGCCGCCAATGTCGAGGGTCCGGAATGTCACCGGCTTGTCGCCTGCAGCATCGAGCACGGTGCGATAAAGCGCAAGCTGCTCGCTGGTGCGAGGCAGGCTGGTCGAAACCATGAACTGCAGCTCGGTGCGGAACAGGCCGATGCCGGCGGCCCCTGCATCCTCGATATGCGGCAGGTCGATCACAAGGCCTGCGTTGAGCATCAACTCGATCGGCTGGCCGTCGCGTGTCACACATGGCTTGTGGCGCAGTTCGCGATATTGTTCCTGCCGCCTTGCACGGAAGCGCACGCGCTCGGCATAGGCCGCCTGGATTTCCTGCGAGGGCCGGACATAGATCGAGCCGGAGGTGCCGTCGACGATGATCGCGTCGCCGGGGTCGGCGAGGCCTGGTGCGTTGGCGACTTCGCCAATCGCGGGAATGCCGAGGGCACGTGCCACGATCGAGACGTGTGAATTCGCGGTGCCTTCCTCGAGCACGAGGCCGCGCAGTTTGTTGCGGTCGTAATCGAGCAAAGCGGCTGGACCCATCGCGCGCGCGACGAGAATCGCATTGTCGGGCAATTGTTCACGAGAAGGCGCGTGGTCGCGGCCGACAAGCTGGCGCATCAGGCGATGGCCGAGATCCTCAAGGTCGTGCAGACGGTCGCGCAGATAGGGATCGGTCGAACGCAGCATCCGCGCGCGGGTATCGGACTGCACGCGCTCGACGGCGGCTTCGGCGGTGAGGCCGGTGGCGACAGCCTCTCTCAGACGATGCTGCCAGCCCTGGTCGTTGGCGAACATGCGGTAGGCTTCGAGCACGTCGCGGTGGTCGCCGCCTTCGGCCATGTCGCCGCGTTCCAGCATGCGGTCGAGGTCGGCCCGCAATTTGGTAACGGCGCTGTCGAGCCGCTTGATCTCGCGCGGGACGTCTTCTGCAATGTAGTTGGTGATGACGACGCGTGGCTCGTGCAGTACGACATGACCGAGGGCGATGCCGTCTGACAGGATTGAGCCGGACTTGTGCACGGAGATGCGGGCGGCAGGCTCGGCGCCGGGTCTGGCGAGCGAGGATAACTCGCCCGAGGCGATCATTTCCGCGAGCACCATCGCGGTGGTCTGCAGCGCCTCGACTTCCTCCTCGACATAGGTGCGCCGTGCGCGGTTCTGCACCACGAGCACGCCAAGCGTATTGCCTGCGCGCAGGATCGGGACGCCGAGGAAGGAGTGATAGATTTCTTCGCCGGTTTCGGGGCGGTACGAATAGGCCGGGTGGTTCTGCGCGTCGGACAGATTGAGCGGCTGAGCCTCGCTTGCGACCAGACCGACGAGGCCTTCATGCGCGTTTAGCACGGTCTTGTGAACGGCGTCGGGGTTGAGACCCTCGGTCGCGTAGAGTTCGAGCGTGTTGTCCACGCGCAGCACGTAGGTCGAGCAGACCTCCGCCACCATGTTGGCTGCGATCAGCACCACGATCTTGTCGAGGCGATCCTGCGCGCTGACCTGTTCGGCCATCACTTCGCGCAGCCGTCTTAACAAGACGCGGGGGCCTCCCAGCGCGCTGCGCATCCGCTCGTTCCTCGTTTCAGCCATGGTTTTTGGCGTCACCTTCGCCTTTACAGGCTATAGCGAATTGGACCTCCCTTTGCCAAGTAAAAGGCCTGCCACTCCGGCGGTATGGAAGGGTTATAGGGGCAGGGCCAGTGAGGCGATGGTGGTCGGGGGAACGAGGCTGCGCAACCCGCTCCAGATGATCTGGATGCCGATGCAGAACAGCAGGAATGCTGACAATCGCATCATCACGTTGGTGCCGCGTTCGCCGAGAACGCTGACGATATTGCTGGCGAAACGGTAGCAGACATAGATCGTCGCGGCGACTGCCAGAAGTCCCGCCAACGCCCCGCCGCCGAGCAGGGCGAACTGGGTGAGGTTGGCTCCGGAAGCCGGCCGCTGGGTGCCAAGCGTGATCGCGACAGAGATCGAGCCAGGGCCGACGGTCAGCGGCATGGTGAGAGGATAGAAGGCGTCCACTGTACTGCGAGGGCCGGGATGGTCGCGGACTTCGATGTCGTCGCCCTGGTGCAAAAGCTGCCAGCCGAACGCCGCGACCACGATGCCGCCAGCGATGCGCACCACCGGCAGCGTGATGCCGAAGAACACCAGCACATGAGAGCCGATGAACAGCGAGCACAACAGCAGAATGAAACTATTGATCGCGACGCCTCGCGCCAGTCCAGGCAGCCGCGCTTTCGGGATGTGATTGGTCAGCCGCAGAAAAATCGGCGCGCCGCCGACCGGATTGACCACGGGAAACAGCGCCGCATAAATCAGCAAGAACGCATTTACGATCTCTGCGAAATTGCTCACGCGGTCTGCTCTGTGTCAGGTTTTGGCGTCGAGTCCGTAGAGGGTGTGAAGGGTGCGGACTGCAAGTTCCGTATAGGCCGCGTCGATCAGCAGCGAGAACTTGATTTCCGATGTCGTAATCGCGCGAATGTTGATGTTGCGCTCCGACAAAGCTGCGAACGCACGTGCCGCGACACCCGCATGGCTGCGCATGCCGACGCCGATCGCCGAGATCTTGGCGACGTCGGTTGCGGTATCGACCCGTTCGTAGCCGATCTTGGCCTTGGCTTTGGCGATTACGTCCTGCGCGCGGGCGAAATCCGCCGCCGGTACCGTGAAGGTGAGGTCGGTGAAACGGCCGTCCTCCGACACGTTCTGCACGATCATGTCGACATTGATGTTGGCGTCGGCCAACGGTCCGAAGATCGAAGCCGCGACGCCGGGCTTGTCCTGGATGTGGCGCACCGAAATCTGGGCCTCGTCCTTGGAGAAGGCGATACCGGTGACGACTTGGCTTTCCACGATTTCCTCCTCGCTGCAGATCAGCGTTCCTGGCGGCGTGCCGTGCGGGTCGATATCCTCAGGCTTGACGAAACTGGACCGGACGAACACCGGCACGTTGTGCACGAGGCCGAGTTCGACCGAACGGACCTGCAGTACCTTGGCACCCTGCGAGGCCATTTCCAGCATTTCCTCGAACGCCACCTTATCGAGGCGACGTGCCTTCGGCACCACGCGCGGGTCGGTGGTATAGACGCCGTCGACGTCGGTATAAATATCGCACCGGTCGGCGCGGATTGCGGCTGCGATCGCCACTGCCGAGGTGTCGGAACCGCCGCGGCCAAGCGTAGTGATGCGGCCGGACCCCGGATGGATGCCTTGGAAGCCGGCGATGACGGCAACCTCCCTGCGCTCTTTGAAGCGCTTGATGAGTTCGCTGCCGTCGATGTTGGTGATGCGCGCGGAGGCGTGAGCGTCGCTGGTCTCGATCGGAATCTGCCAACCCTGCCAGGACCGGGCCTGGATGCCGAGCGCCTGCAACGCGATGGCGAGCAGTCCCGACGTGACCTGTTCGCCGGAGGCAACAATGGCGTCGTACTCGCGCGCGTCGTGCAGGGCAGAGGTCTGCTGCGCCCAGCCGACCAGTTCGTTGGTCTTGCCTGACATTGCCGAGACGACAACAGCCACGTCATATCCGGCATCGACCTCGCGTTTGACGTGGCGGGCGACGTTCTGGATACGCTCGATGTTGGCGACGGACGTGCCGCCGAACTTCATGACAAGGCGGCCCATAGAGTGGCGCAGTCCCGTTATGGTTCAGGGTGGAGGATCGGTTCCGCTCAAAACCGCAGCGCCGCTCCGAAAACGCGGCTATACATACCTGCGTCGCCCGGGGCAAGACATGAGTTCCGGAGACTGGGAGAATGGGCACGATGGGCCGCTATGTCGACGAGATTTTGCAGCCGGGCGAGCAACTTCGCTATTCGACGTCGATCCACGGCATCGTCTACGCGCCGGGGCTGATTTGCGTCGTTCTGGCGGCAGCGGCGCTGGTCGGGGCATGGGCGACAACCGGAGGAACCCTGGTCGCGGTGCTGATCGGCACCGCAGCGGTGCTGGCGGTTATCAGCCTTATCTGGCTGGCAGGTGCCTGGTTTCGCCGTTGGACCACCGAAACCGACGTCACCAGCCTGCGGGTGGTCCACAAGGAAGGCTTCATCAAGCGCAATACGTTCGAGATGAGCCTCGACAAGGTCGAAAGCGTCGATGTTGCCCAAAGCATTCTGGGGAGAATTTTCGGTTGGGGCGATGTGACGGTGAAGGGCGTCGGCGAAGGGCATAAAACGATGAACATGATCGCTTCGCCGCTGCAATTCCGTAATCACATCACCGCGCATTGAGGGCGGACAACCATGACCGATACCTCCACGCCTTCTCCGAGCGTCGATCCGGCCGAGGTCGCGCGCTTCTCGAAATTGTCGTCGGACTGGTGGGATCCGAACGGCCGCATGAAGCCGCTCCACCGGATCAACCCGCTGCGGCTCGCCTATATCCGTGATGCCGCCTGCCGCAAGTTCACGCGCAGCCCCAAAAGCCTGAATTGCCTGTCGGGCCTGAGGATTCTCGATATCGGCTGCGGCGCGGGCCTGCTGTGCGAGCCACTGGCACGGCTCGGCGCACAGGTCGTCGGTATCGATCCGTCCGAGACGAATATTTCGGTGGCGAAGTTGCACGCCGAGCGCGGCCATCTCAGCATCGACTATCGCTGCACCACGGTCGAGCAGATCGACCTGCGCGAGCGGTTCGACATCGTGCTGGCGATGGAAGTGGTGGAGCACGTTACTGATGTCGGTGCGTTTCTGTCGCGTTGTGCGGCGGCGATGAAGCCGTCAGGATTGATGGCAGTGTCCACGCTCAACCGCACCTGGAAAAGTTTCGCGCTGGCCATCGTCGGCGCCGAATATGTGCTGCGTTGGCTGCCGCGCGGTACCCACCAGTGGGACAAGTTCGTGACGCCTGAAGAACTCACGCATTATCTCGATGCGTGCAAACTCGGCATCACCGAGCAGACCGGCGTAGTGTTCAATCCGCTCGCTGACCGCTGGAGCCTGTCGTCCGACATGAACGTCAACTACATGGTCATCGCCGAGAGCCTGTAGGCAGCGGCGCTTTGCGGTTCTGATATGCAGGTGGCTTGCTTGACGAAAACCGCATCATCATAGCCTCTGCGGTGATGAAATATCACCGCAGCGGCTGCCCATGAGCAATCTGACATGGTTCTGGATACCCTTCACGCTGGTAGGCGCGGCCGGTCAGGTCGCTCGCAACGCCATGCAGCGCGGGCTGACCGGGTCACTCGGCACGCTCGGCGCAACACATATCCGCTTCCTGTTCGGCTTTCCGTTCGCAACCCTGTTTTTGCTTGCGATACTTTTTGCCACCGGTGAGCAGGTGGGCTGGCCTGCTTCCGGCTTTATTCCGTGGCTGCTGGCAGGAAGCCTCGCGCAGATCGGGGGCACCGCCCTGATGCTCGCGGCGATGCACGAGCATTCCTTCGTCGTCACCACCGCCTATCTCAAGACGGAAGCGATTCAGGCCGCGATCTTCGGCTTTGTGTTTCTGGCCGATCACCTGACGGGCATGAAGATGGCCGGAATTCTCATCGCGACCGTCGGCGTGATGCTGACAGCATTGCGTCGCGGCGCGAGAGGGTTCGGCCATTTGCGTCCGACGCTGTTGGGATTGTTCGCTGCCTCCTGCATGGCGCTGTCGGCGGTCGGTTATCGCGGGGCTATCCTTGAGGTGAAGGGCGTGAGCTTTGTGGTCGCGGCAAGCTTCACTCTTGCAGTTGCCTTGCTGGTGCAGACGCTGGTGCTCTCGGCCTATCTCATCACGCGCAAGCCGGGTGTGATGACCTTGATCTTCCAACTGTGGAAGCCCTCGATGTTCGCGGGCTTCATGGGCGCGTTCGCGTCGCTGTTCTGGTTTCTCGCCTTTGCGCTGACGCCGGCGGCGAATGTGCGGACGCTGGCGCTGGTTGAGGTGCTGATCGCGCAGGTGGCGGCGCATTACGGCATGAAACAGCCGATCACTGCGCGGGAAGTTGCGGGCGTGGTGCTGATCTTGACCGGCGTGGCGGTGTTGGTTGCGAACTAGCGTTTTAGAACGATCACGACCGCTCCTGCAGCAATGAGGGCGATGCCAAGCCAGTTGCTCGCCGATGGGCGTTCGCCAAGAAAGACGACGCCGAACAGTGCCACCAGCACGACACTCAATTTGTCAATTGGTGCAACCAGCGTAGCCGGGCCGAGCTTGAGCGCGCGAAAATAGCAAAGCCATGATGCGCCGGTACCAAGCCCCGACAGCAGCAGGAATATCCAGGTCTTCGCCGAGATGTCGCCGGGTGATTTGAACTGGCTGGTTGCGAACAGGATCAACGCGAGGCTGATGAGCACGACCACCGTACGGATGAAGGTGGCAAGGTCCGGATTGATGTCTTCAACACCGAGCTTGGCAAAGATCGCCGTCAGAGCGGCGAAAGCCGCGGACAGAACCGCCCAGATCTGCCAGGATGACCAGATGCCAGTGCTCATGGTGACATTCCGTTGCTAGTTCCGCTCGTCCGGCAACAGCGGCAGCGGCATCACCTCGACGCCTTCATCGATCAGCGAACGGGTTTCCTCCGCGGTCGCCTGACCGTAGATGGCGCGATGCTTGGAATCACCATAGTGGATTTTGCGAGCCTCATTCGGAAACTGGCGGCCGACATCCTCCGCATTCTTTTCGACATGCTCGCGTAACTCGCGCAACTTGGTGGCAAGTTCCTGTGCCTCGGGGGCCATCGCCAGCGGTGATGCTGCAGCTGCATTGTCAGGCCTTGCAACAGGTTCGGATGCAGACTTTGTGCTGTTTGAGGCGAGGCGCGGCGCCATGATCGCCTTCTCGACCTTGGTTGAATCGCAGGCCGGGCAGGTGACGAGATGCCGTTTACGCTGGCCCTCGTAGGCCTGTGAGCTTTGAAACCAGCTCTCGAAGGTGTGGCCGCATTCGCAACGCAGCGTGTAGCGGATCATGACGATCCTCTTACAGCGCGCAAATAATCGGGGTGCTGGCCGGGGGCGCGGACGCTGAAGCGACGACCATGCTGGAGCGACGGAATGCTCTTGCGCGCGGCAGCGACCCGCGCCGGGTCGATCTCCGCGGTGATGACGCCGGGCTCAATGCCGCCTTCAGCAATTACCCTGCCCCATGGGTCGACGATGAGCGAATGGCCGAACGTCTCGCGCTTGTTCTGGTGCAGCCCGCCTTGCGCGGCGGCGAGAATGTAGCAGCCGTTCTCGATCGCGCGCGCGCGTAGGAGTGCATGCCAGTGCGCTTCACCGGTTCTTCTGGTGAACGCGGACGGTACGGAAATGAACGATGCCCCTCCTTCCGCAAGCGCGCGGAACAGTGCCGGAAAACGCAGATCGTAGCATATGGTGAGGCCGAGGCGGCCCCATGGCAGATCGGTCAGTACCGCGGTTTCGCCCGGCTGGTAGTTGGCGGATTCGCGATAGCTCTCGCCGTTCTCAAGATCGATGTCGAACATGTGAATCTTATCGTAGCTGGCGAGAACGTCGCCGTTTGGCCCGATCAGGAACGAGCGGTTGACCGCGCGTTCCGGCGAAGCGCGCAACGCCAGCGAGCCGACATGCAGGTGAACCTTCAATTCCGCCGCGAGATCCTGATACGCTTTCAGCGAGGTGTCGTCGGCTTCGCTCGCGAGCAGGTCGAACAGCGCCTTGCGGTTCTCCTGCATGACGTTGGTGACTTCCGGCGTCTGGATGTATTGCGCGCCCTGCGCCGCCGCCTCGCGGATGAGTTGCGTGGCCTGCACGAGATTCTCTGCAGGAAGCAGGCCGGTGCGCAACTGGACCAGTGCCGCCTTGAAGATCGTGGCGGAAGCTGTCTCGGTCATGTAGGTTCTTTCTCTCCATTCAGCAGGGCGTTGAGCCTGCCAGCGCCCTCCAGCGCGTACAGTTCGTCGCAGCCGCCGACATGAAAGCCATCGATGAAAATCTGAGGAAAGGTGGTGCCGCCGTTGGCGCGCGCCAGCATCTCCTGACGGAAGGCCGGATTCTTGCCGGCGTCGAATTCGGTGAAGGCGACGTGCTTGCGCGCGAGCAGCGCCTTGGCGGCCGAGCAGTAGCTGCAACCCGGCCTGGTGTAGATTTCGACATCGGCGGTCATTGTACGTTCCGTTAAACAGGGGGTGTAATCAATTATATGGGGGACCGGAAGGCCTCCACAACCCGCGCAAACACCAGCACATCGACCGAGACCGCCTTGGCGCGCAACAGCGCGCGTGCGCAGGCGTCGAGGGTCGCGCCCGAGGTCAGTACGTCGTCCACCAGAATGAAACGTTGCCCCGCGACGAAAGCGCGCTTGTTGTCGGCCACCGCAAATGCACCCTGCATATTGCGGGCACGCTCGGCTCGCGACAAGCCGACCTGCTGATGAGTGGCTCGGGTGCGCTGGAGGAGGTCCGTCCGCACCGTAATCCTGGATTGGCGGCCAATGGCATTGGCCAGCGCGGCCGACTGATTGTAACGCCGCGCCCACCCGCGCCTCCAGTGCAGCGGCACTGGAATCAGCGCGTCGGCCTCCTGCAGCAATTCTGCTCCGGCGCGAGCCATCCAGCGGCCCATCGCTGGCGCGAGGTCGGTACGATCCTGATATTTCAGCGCATGCACGAGGGTGCTCGCGACCTCGCCATAGCGCACGGCCGCACGGGCGCGCTGATAGGCAGGTGGCGCCGCAATGGCTTCCATGGATAGCAAACCTGGGCCAGGGTCGTACACAAACGGAATGCCGAGCCGCGCGCAATAAGGCGGTGCGATGAAAGAGAGTTTTGTCCAGCAGGCGGGGCAAAGCCCGTTACCGGAAACTGGCTCGCGACAGGAAATGCAAAGCGTAGGCAGGGCAATGTCGAGCGCAAACCGTGCAGCACTGAGGCCGGCATCGTGGCAGGCGTCCCACGCGCCGCGCAGGCGGGCATGGAAAGGCCGCATTGGCTGCAGGGGCATGGCGCTGAGCCTAGCGCCGCCCACGAAGTTGCTCAAGCGGGTTCAATGAGCCGCGATTGAACGCAGCCTCTGTTGGGCGTAACAAGCGGCTCATGACATCCGCCCCGCTGCCGAAAGTGTTCGATCTCGCGCTGCTCAAGAAGCGGCAGGCGCGCGCGATGAAAGCCGGTGCGGAGACCTTCCTGCTCGATCGCATCGTTGAGGATCTGAGCGAGCGGCTCCATGCCGTGGTGCGCGATTTCCAGAACGCCGCTGATATCGGCTCGCCGGGACATGCCGTCGCAGATGTGCTCGCAGCATCCACCAAGCAGTCACGACATGTCGATTGGTCGGCGAACGAGCGCGAGGCGCTGTCACTTGAGGCAAATTCGCTCGATCTGGCCGTTTCCGCTCTGGCGTTGCAATTTGTCAACGACCTGCCGGGCGTGCTCGCGCAGGTCCAACATGCGTTGCAGCCGGACGGCTATTTTCTCGCCGCGACCGTCGGCGGCGACACGCTTACGGAATTGCGCCAATCGTTTGCCGAAGCTGAGGTCGCTCTCGACGGCGGGCTGTCGCCGCGCGTCATTCCAATGCTTGATCTGCGCGACGCGGGCGCTCTGTTGCAGCGCGCGGGCTTCGCGCTGCCGGTGACCGATGTCGATCGTGTCACCGTGCGCTACGATAACATGTTCGGTCTGATGCGCGATCTGCGCCGCATGGGGGCGACCAACATGCTGGCGGATCGCCACCGCGCGCCGCTGCGCCGGGCGACGCTGATGCGCGCCGCCGAAGTCTATGCGCAGCGTTTTTCTGATGCCGACGGCCGCATCCGAGCGACATTTGATATCGTCTGGATGGCGGGGTGGTCGCCGCACGAGAGCCAGCCGAAGCCGCTCAGGCCGGGCTCGGCAAAAGTGTCGCTGGAAGATGCGGTGAAGAAGGTGGGCGTTCGTAAAACGAAGAACTTATAACGAAGAACTTATAGAGGCTGGCGCAATCCTTCCACCTCCCGCTTTCGCGGGAGGACGTCTGAGGCGGTCTACAACAGCAAATCCGTCAGATGCGAGATCAGCGGAATATCCGCAGGCGGCATGGGGTAATCTCGCAGCTTGTTGGCGCGGACCCAGGCAAGCGGCTGGCCTTCGCGGCCGCTGACGACACCTTCCCAGCGCCGGCAGACGTAGAGCGGCATCAGAAGATGAAACGTCTCGTAGGCATGGCTCGCAAAGGTCAGCGGCGCGAGGCAGGATTCCTGCACTGCGATGCCGAGTTCTTCACGCAATTCGCGAATCAGCGCAGGCTCGGGCCGCTCGCCGGGCTCAAGTTTGCCGCCAGGAAATTCCCACAATCCGGCGAGCTGCTTGCCCTCGGGGCGCTGGGCGATCAGCACGCGGTTATCGGTGTCGATCAACGCACAGGCGACGACGAAAACCAGTTTCGTGGCGGGTTTGTCCATCACGACCTGTAATCGCCGTTGATCGCGACATACTCCTTGGTGAGGTCGCAGGTTAGCACCCGGTCGCGGCCTTTGCCCAAGCCAAGCGCGACCTTGATGGTGATCTTCGGCTGTTTCATCAGCGCCGACACTTCCGCCTCGTCATAGGCCGGATCGCGCATGCCCTTGTGCGCAACGCGCACGCCGTTGAAATAGATCGCAAGCTTGTCGCGTTTGGCGGGCTCGCCCGCCTTGCCGACGGCCATCACCACGCGGCCCCAATTAGCGTCCTCGCCGGCGATCGCGGTCTTCACCAGCGGCGAATTCGCGATCGACATCGCGATTTTCCGCGCTGACGCCTTTGACGTTGCGCTCTCGACCAGCACCTCGACGAGTTTGCGCGCGCCTTCGCCGTCGCGCGCCACCTGCTCGGCCAGGTCGGCGAGGACCTCGCGGAAGCCTTTCGCGAAGGCCTTCAGGCGCGGGTCGGACGCGCGCGTGATCTTCGGCGCATCTCTCGCGGTGCCGGTAGCAAACACGAGCAGGGTATCTGAGGTCGAGGTGTCGCCGTCGATTGTCACCGCGTTGAAGGTGTCCGCAACACCGGTCTTGAGCAGTGTCTGCAGCGCGGCCGCCGCGATCGGCGCGTCGGTGAACACGAAGGACAGCATCGTCGCCATATCTGGCGCGATCATGCCCGCGCCCTTGGCGATGCCGTTGATCGTGACTTTGGCCTTGCCGAGTCTCACCGTTTTGGTTGCGAGCTTTGGGAACGTGTCGGTGGTCATGATGGCGCGCGCGGCTTCATCCCAGCCGTCGGGCATAGCCTTCTGTGCGAGATCGTCGAGTACGCCGTTGAACTTGGTGGCGTCGAGCGGTTCGCCGATCACGCCGGTCGAGGCGAGAAAAATCTGGTCTGTGCTGGAGTCGATCGCCCTCGCGGCAATCTTCGCGGTCAATGCGGTTGCGGCCGTGCCTGCCTTGCCGGTGAAGGCGTTGGCGTTGCCGGAATTCACCACCAGCGCGCGTGCCTGCCCTTTCTTCAGTTTGGCGCGACACCAGTCGACGGCTGCGCTCGGGCATTTTGATTTGGTAAAGACGCCCGCGACCGTGGTGCCTTTGTCGAACAGTGCCAGCAGCACATCGGTGCGGCCCTGATAGCGGATGCCTGCGGCGGCGGTTGCGAGCTTGACGCCGTTTATAACCGGCAGTTCGGGGACGGAAGTCGGCGCGAGGGGAGAGACGGTGGGGGACATGCGGCGAGCCTTCAACTTCTTTCCTCTCTTCGCGGGAGAGGGTGCTGAGCGGCGAAGCCGCGAAGCGGATAAGGGACGTTTGCTGTATTATCCCTCATCCGGTTCGAATGCGCTTCGCTTGTTCTCGCCACCCTCTCCCACAAGGGAAGAGGGAAGAAAAGAGCAAACTCGGCGAAGGCGATGAGGATACAAAACGGGCGGGTCACGAAAGCTGTGGCCCGCCCTTTGTCCGATCTGGTGTTCCTGCCCCGCGGGCAGGAAGATCAATATGTTACTTCTTCGCGGGCGCGGCCGGTTCGGCCTTCGGATCGGCGGGCTTGGCCGCGTCGGGCTTCTGGTCGAACCGTTCGATCTTGGCGTCGGAGCGCAGCTTGGCGACATACTCGGCCTGCGCCTTGCGGACGACGAAGGCCTCGAGTTGCGGCTTCACCTGATCAAAAGGCGGCGCTTTGCGGGCGCGCTTCTCCTCGACCTTGATGACGTGCCAGCCGAACTGCGATTTCACCGGGGCGGAAATCTGGCCGGGTTCGAGCGCGAAGGCGGCGGCGGAGAATTCCGGTACCATCTGGTCCTTGGTGAAGAAGCCGAGGTCGCCGCCATCGGACGCGCCGGGATCCTTCGATTTCTTCTTCGCGAGCTCGGCGAAATCAGCGCCCTTCTTCAACTCGGCGATGATCTCTTTGGCCTCGGCCTCGGTCCCGACGAGGATATGGCGGGCATGGACTTCCTGCTCGCCGGAAATCTGCTTGGCGGCATCGTCATACACCTTTTTCAAGGCTGCATCGGTAACGGCGGCTTTGCCTTCCTGATCGAGTAAGGTGTCCATCATGAGCCGGCTGCGGGTGAAGGCGAGTTTCTGCTTGAAGTCGGGGGTGTCGGCGATTTTCTTGTCTTCCGCGGCCTTGTCCACGAGCTTCAGGTCGATCAGGAGCTGTACGACGCTGGCTTGGCGGGAGGCCGGGTCAAGCTGGGCGAGACTCGGGCCGATGTCCTTTTCCGCAGCGGTGACGTCGCTTTGCCGGATCTCGGACCCGTTAACCTTGGCGAGGACTGGGTTGTCGTCGGCGCGCAGGGGCTGGGCCGTCATCAGGGTCATGGCCATGCAAAGCGCGGCGGTCGAGAGCAGGCCAAGGCGCACGGCGGATGTCGTGCGGGTCGGGAAGGTCATGGAATATCCTTTTCTGATCAAAAGCGGAGAACAGCGAAGTCGCGGGACACTCGCTCAACCGCCTGCCGATGGCAACGCGAAAACCCGTCAAAATCATGAAATCCTTGAGAGGTTGGCTCGTTGACAAGCCCTTGGGGGACCCATATCTCTCCCGGCAACCGGCTTTTGGCGCAGGGGCTTTTTGCGGTGTGCCCTTGGGCCGGGGATCTTCAGCATTTTGCTGTTCCACACCCTGCAGGCGTCGGCCCGCCAGGGCTGGTCGCAAAAAGGCCATGCGTACAGTTTTGATGACGGATGACCTTAACCAAGGATCCGGTTTCGGAGCTGCAAACCAAACTGACAGACGGGATTAAACGATGATCGGCGCGCTCGCCCGCAAATTATTCGGCTCCGCCAACGACCGGCGGGTGAAGGGATATCAGGCGCGGGTTGATGCCATCAATGCGCTGGAGCCCGAGCTTGTCGCGCTCTCTGACGACGCGCTGAAGGCGCGCACCGCGGAGTTCAAGCAGCAGCTCGCCAACGGCAAGACGCTCGACGACATTCTGGTTCCGGCTTTCGCAACCGTACGCGAGGCTGCCAAGCGCACGCTCGGCCAGCGCCATTTTGACGTGCAGTTGATCGGCGGCATGGTGCTGCATGAGGGCGACATCGCCGAGATGAAGACCGGCGAAGGCAAGACGCTGGTGGCGACGCTTGCGGTCTACCTCAACGCGCTCGCGGAGAAGGGCGTGCATGTTGTTACCGTCAACGACTACCTTGCCAAGCGTGACGCTGAATGGATGGCGCAAGTCTATGGCTTCCTTGGGCTGACCACCGGCATCATTGTTCATGGCCTCGATGACGCCGAGCGGCAGGCCGCCTATGCCTGTGACATCACCTACGGTACCAACAACGAATACGGCTTCGACTATCTGCGCGACAATATGAAGTACCGCCTGGAAGACATGGTCCAGCGGCCACACTTCTTCGCCATCGTCGACGAAGTCGACTCCATCCTGATCGACGAAGCGCGCACCCCGCTCATTATTTCCGGCCCGCTCGACGATCGCTCTGAATTTTACAACACCATCGACACTTTCATGCCGAGCCTCGAGAAGATCGCGGATTTCGAGGTCGATGAGAAGCAGCGCACGGTGACGCTCACCGAGGCGGGCATGGAGAAGATCGAGACGCTGTTACGCGATGCTGGCCAGCTCAAGGGTGAATCGCTCTACGACGTCGAGAATGTTTCCGTCGTCCATCATGTCAATCAGGCGCTGCGCGCCCACTCGCTGTTCACGCGCGACAAAGACTATATTGTGCGCGATGGAGAAGTCGTCATCATCGACGAATTCACCGGCCGCATGATGCCGGGGCGCCGCTATTCGGAAGGCTTGCATCAGGCGCTGGAGGCGAAAGAGCATCAGCCGGTTCAGCCCGAGAACCAGACGCTCGCCTCGATCACGTTCCAGAACTATTTCCGCATGTACAAGAAGCTCGCGGGCATGACCGGCACCGCTGCGACTGAAGCGGACGAATTCTACGACATCTACAAGCTTGAAGTGGTCGAAATTCCGACCAACCTGCCGATCGCGCGTCTCGACGAGGATGACGAGGTCTATCGTTCCTCGCGCGAAAAATACGCCGCCATCCTGGCCGAGATCGAACGCGCTAATTCACGGATGCAGCCGGTTCTGGTCGGCACCGCATCCATCGAAAAGTCCGAGGTACTCGCCGACTATCTGAAAGAGCACGGTTACAAGCAGATTGACTTCTCCAACCCGAAGTCAATGGCGAAACTTTACGATGCTGCGCGCGCGGGCAAGCCGTCAAAGCTGTTCGCGGTGCTGAACGCGCGCTTCCACGAGCAGGAAGCCTATATTGTCGCCGAAGCGGGCGTGCCGGGTGCGATCACCATCGCCACCAACATGGCGGGCCGCGGCACCGACATCAAACTCGGCGGCTCGCTGGAGATGCGCGCGGCCGCCGCGACGGCCGACATCGAGGACGAGGCGGAGAAGCAGAGGATCGTCGAAGGCATCAAGGCCGATATCGAGAAATTCAAGACGACGGTGCTGACGGCGGAGGAAACCGTCGAGCTCGACCCCGACAAGCCCGGCGGCAAGACGATCCAGAAGCCTGGTGGCCTCTATATCATCGGCTCCGAGCGCCACGAGTCCCGCCGCATCGACAACCAGTTGCGCGGCCGCGCCGGCCGCCAGGGCGACCCCGGCCGCACCAAGTTTTACCTGTCGCTCGACGACGACCTGATGCGCATTTTCGGCTCGGATCGTCTCGACAGCATGCTGCAGCGCCTTGGCCTCAAGGAAGGCGAGGCGATCATCCACCCGTGGATCAACAAGGCACTGGAAAAGGCGCAGCAGAAGGTTGAGGCCCGCAACTTCGACATCCGCAAGAACCTGTTGAAGTACGACGACGTGCAGAACGATCAGCGCAAGGTGATCTTCGAACAGCGCATCGACCTGATGCGAGACCAGAGCGTCAGCGAAACTGTCACCGACATGCGCCACGTCCTGATTGAAGGCCTGGTTGCCAAGCACATCCCTGAGCACGCTTATGCCGAGCAATGGGATGTTTCGGGGCTGCATGAGGAATTGAAACGCGTGCTTGATCTCGATCTGCCGGTCGAGGACTGGGCCAAGGAAGAAGGCATCGCCGATGAGGAGATGCTGGCGCGGCTCGAGAAGTATGTCGACGAGCACATGGCGGCAAAGTCCGCGCAGTGGGGCCCCGACGTGATGCGCTACGTCGAGAAGACCATCCTGCTCCAGACGCTGGACCATTTGTGGCGCGAGCATCTGGTGATGCTTGATCATCTGCGTCAGGTCATCGGCCTACGCGGCTACGGCCAGCGCGATCCGCTGCAGGAGTACAAGTCAGAAGCCTTCGAGCTGTTCGAATCGCTGATCGCCCATTTGCGCGAGGCGGTCACGGCGCAGCTTATGCGCGTCGAGATCGTGCCGCCGGACGAGCAGCCGCCGATGCCGGTGCTGGAAGCTCACAAGTTCGACCCGGACACCGGCGAGGACGAAGTGGCGCGGATGCGGACGGCCATGGCGGCCACACCGGTGGCGGCGTCGCGTCGCGATCCGTCCGATCCGGCAACATGGGGCAAGGTCGGCCGCAACGAGGATTGCCCTTGCGGCTCAGGCAAGAAGTTCAAGCACTGCCACGGCCGCTTCGCCTAGAGCCTTTCCGATGATCACGATATCGCTCGCTCAGTCATGCGCGAACGCGTGCTCTGATCAATCGGGGCGGGAGTTCGCAGATCATCAGCGATTGTCGGGGAGGATCAAACGGGTGCAGACACAGCCTCCTCCGACTGACAGACCGTAAAGGCTTTATAGGATATCGTGTATTCCATGAATGGCGCCGGTGAAGCGCGGTGGCAGCGCGCTTCTGTTCGGAGTTGCCTCATGTGTTGCAAAGGGGCGTCAACAGGCGGTCGACGCCGGCTTTGGTGTTTCCGAGTGGGCCTCGGACAGGGCTTGCAAGGTCAGGGCGTTGGGGCAGTAATCCAGCCAATCGTCCGACTTGATGGCGCCTTCCAGGTCGTCATGACAGCGCCGCCGATGCTTACAGAGTGCGCACAAGAGCTGCATGTTGCTGATGGTCTTGGGGCCGGCATTCGTCATGTCGGACTCATCAAGGCCAAGTTCGTGGATTCGGGTATCAAGGAGCTGTGCCGCCTTTGGCCCCTTGGCTACCAGCGAACGTAATTCTGACACGGACATGCCGATGTCATGCGCTATACGGCCGGCCTCCACGTCGTCGCTGAGTTCGTCAAGAGCTGCACGCTGCCGTAGACGCTCTTCAGTCCAATGTCTCATTGCCAAGAGTGACATGTTCCGCATGGCATCCTCCATATCATCACAGATATATGAATGTGAAACAGATGATATATCACGGATACTAACCCAAGAAATAAAAAACACAAGGGCTGAGACGGGATGGGCTGCGCCGGGGTCTATGAGCCGAAGAAGGCGCCCTGCGATCGGGTCGTCCGCTGGTCCGAGCGGCGGTCTACGGGGGATCTCTTCAGCGCCCACGCAAGCATGGCGAACGCGCCCAGCAGGCTGTTCATCGACAGCCGCGGCATCAAGGTGCATCGCTGGACCGGCGGCAGAAAGGGAGGGTGTTGGCTCACGGCATTGGTCGCACGAACCATGGACGAAATATCAAGTTCGATGCTGGCTGCGACAGTCAGAAGCGTCCTCTCGTTCTGCTCCGGATGCGAGGTACGCACGCGATTGCAGGGCTGCTGTCCAACCTTGCATCGAAGCCATGCGGCCATCCGCTGAGCCGTTGTGGATGAAGGCGATGAGCCAAACCTTATGTACATGGCTCGAAGCGTGTTGCCGGAGCCTATCGTTCCGCCGCGCCAGAACTTCAAAATCCGGCATGGTTACGACAAGGCCGCCTACAAGCGGCGCAACGCCAACAAGCGCATGTTCTGCCGCTTCAAGGGCAGGCGGCGCATTGCCACCCGATTGGGTCGCAATGTGACATCCTTCATGGGTGTCGCTGCTCTCGCAGTCGCCGCTATCTTGGGGGGCTAAAATGAGGCCGGGCTAGGCTTTATTCTCGAACAGACTCTCAACCATCTGAACGACTAAATCGAAGACCGTCGAATCGTCGAGTATCGACATATCAATATCGCCGCTTTTCAGCGCACTCATGAATTGTTCTTTGAACAGCTCCGCCGATGCAATGTCTGCGGTTTTAGCGGTGCGCTCGATCACATAACCCAAGCTCAGATAGAGCGCCCCTATAATGATACGAAGCTGCTCAACACTCGCATTCTTGGGTAACACGACCTTTTCAACCATCGACCGCCACCACACGCCTTCGGACTTCCTTTATCCCAACGATGGCGCATAACCTTTGTTCCATCTTGGATGCAGAGAGCTTCGCAGGAGCGGCTTTCTTGAACAGGAACTTGTGTGAAACCAATTCATTATCAAAATGCAGCGCGGGGAGACTGTTCGAGCAGAGTTATTGATGGAGGTCATTATGAGCAATCTGAATGCTGAAATCGACAATCCGCGCGGCGCCGCCTTCCTGCGATACGAGGGCCAAAACCACCGCTGCAATTCATTGGAGGAGGCAAAGCGGGCCTGGGAAAAACTGACACCTGATCAGCAGGTGCACGCTTCGATCATAGCGAATGGCACGATGTATAATCAGGCCGAGATCGTCGAGATGTAGGGGTCGATCTGTCGGACTCGAATCCGGTTCGGCGCAGCCCATATTGATGGGTGAGGCTGTTGAGTTCTTTTTGAACTTTTCGGCCGTTCAGTTGGATGGCGGAGAGGGAGTCCGACTGCTTATAGTCCAACCAAATCCAACGCAGTCCAACTTATCCTTTAATACCAAGCATTATTTTAAATCTGTCGTCCGGAGTGGTCGAACTTAATCCTGCCAAATCCTGAATTTTCTGTGGTATGGATTGTGGGATGAATGGCAAACATCCCCATAAAGCTCTTTCGACAGTCCGCATCAATTCGATCAAATCGAAGGGACGATTTGCCGACGGCAACGGGCTGTACCTCGTCGTCGATCCTTCCGGCGCGAAGCGCTGGGTACTTCGGACGATGGTTCGAGGCAAACGACGGGACATCGGCTTGGGCGGGTTGAAGCTCGTGTCCCTTGCGGAGGCGAGGGAGAAGGCCGCTGAGTTTCGGAAGATAGCTCGGGAGGGTGGCGATCCCGTCGCGGAGCGTCGTAAGGCGACCAAAGCAGCCCCTACATTCAAGGAAGCCGCCAAAACCGTATACGAAAGCTACAAAGCCGCCTGGAAGAATCCCAAGCACGTAGCTCAGTGGATCAGCAGCATGGAGGCGTATGCGTTTCCCATTATCGGGGAATATCGCGTCGATGAGGTCGAAACCACCGACGTCATGAGAGTTCTGTCTCCTATCTGGTTATCCAAACCCGAAACGGCGCGCCGTGTTCGTCAGAGGATAAAGTCTACCCTCGACTGGGCCAAAGCGTCTGGATTTCGGTCGGGGGATAACCCAGTAGACGGCGTGACCAGCGGCTTGCCGAAACATTCCGACAGAGACAACCATTTCCAAGCCATTGCCTACAAGGAAGTGCCGAAATTCATAGCGAATCTTCACCGCTCGCATGCGAATGAAGTTGTCCGTCTCGCGTTTGAGCTGCTTATTTTGACAGCGACACGAACCAATGAGGTTTTGAACGCCGACTGGTCTGAAATCGACTTAAAGAAGAAGGTCTGGACCATCCCTGCATCGCGGATGAAAACATCCCGGGAGCATCGAATCCCCCTCTCAATCCGTGCAGTCCAGATTTTCGAGCGCATGCAGAAGATCGGCAACGAGGAAGGCTTGGTCTTTCCGGGGCGCGACAGCGAAAAACCACTTTCCAATATGGCCTTCTTGATGACCATCCGACGGATGGGGTTCGAGTTCACAGCCCACGGGTTTCGCTCCGCTTTCCGAGACTGGGCAGCCGAGACGACGAACTTTCCACGCGATGTTTGTGAAATGGCTTTGGCTCATACTATCAAGAACAAAACGGAGGCGGCTTATCGGCGCGGTGACCTGTTCGAGAAGCGGCGATCCCTTATGGGCGGCTGGACCAGATTTTGTGAAGGGCGGTGATCGGCGTGGAGAATGAATTTCAAAACACCCCGAGAAACCGGCTGCCGGCGAATTTCTTGAGGAAGATAGCGGATCAACTGCAGCATGTTGAAACTCGAGAGCATCTCGTCTTCTACAGCTCTGAGCTGGAAGCAAGCGACGTGGCTCTCCATCTTTTCCCCAAGGATAAAGCGCTACAATTTCTGTTTGAGCAAACCGGTTTAGATCCGGAGCGACCGGCTCATTGGCGTGCTTTATTGACTGCCCTTGCCGAAGACTTTGTTGAAAGTCGTGGGCGCAAGACAATCCATCGAAAAAGTCGCCGTCTTGAACTTGCTTTAGATCTCTATGAGGCGTGGCAGGATATTGGAGCGTCCTCGACGGCAAAATTAATAGAGGCGTTGTCTGAAAGCGAGCCATACAAATCCGAATGGACAGATGTGCGCCGAGACGCCACGAGGCAGCATGTCCGCCGCCTTATTGAGGAGCTGGGTGGAATGGATTCTTCGTTCAAGGACCGGGCATTGCAAAAATTTGGACATCGGTCGTCAGACGATCGATTTAATTGGCCCGATGATGACTCTCCCGACATAATCTCAACTTGGACAAAATAGTCCCGTCGCATTGTCCAAGGCGTTTTGTTTTCTTTGCACTGAAACCGCTCAGTGCAAAGGAAGTTCATGCAGAAAAGCGACCGTCTCTTTCGTCTCAAATACATCATCTGGCCTCACGGCCCTCTACCAATCTCGGCCGCCTCATGGTGGGCGGGAGTCAAGAGTGGTCGTTTTCCGCCCGGGGTTAAACTTGGGCCGCGTACGACGGCGTGGCGCGGGAGTGACATCGAACAGTTGGTCAATGAGGGCCGCTGGGCGTCCAACGACGACCATCACGACACCTCAGATTCTGCCGGGAGGGACCACCGATGAGCAAGTCCGTTTACCGCGGTAAACAAAAGCTGGCCGTCAAAGAGTTCGACGAGGTCGAAGCCGACCCGAAGGAGATCGTCGAAGCGATCGTCTATCACAGGAAGGCGTCCGTCCGCGAGCACATCTCGATGCATATCGCGACGAGCAAGGGATCCGATGCTGTTCTGGATGATAACGAGAAGCTGACCGATCTTTTAAACCGATTGGTGGAATGCAAGCTGCTCGATCCCGAAGAAATCAAGGTTTGGGATGTTTCGGATTCCCGCATCAAGATGTCGATGAAGATCGCAAGGTATGCAGACGTCTTCATGGACGAACGCGTTCTTCCGCTCTTGGAGCCCGGCTATTCGCTGCTCTACCAGATTGCCCGTCTGTACGAAGAGATTGAGGCGGATGAGAAGATTTTGGAGGCTTTGACATGACGGACGTTGTTGCTCTGCTGGCGGCAGAACTGAAAAATGTTCGGGGCCGTCTAACGCGCAGAAAGGTCGAGGAGCTGAGAAAGGGGCGTGAGAAGCGACGAAAGCCGAATTCGCTCGGGATCTCTGCTCCGACGGCAAATATCGAAGCTGCCGAGGAAACAGCTATACAGGAGAGTGTCGCGCAATCGATCCCGTCGTCTCAGGTTGAGAAACAAACTGTTTCGGTGGTTTTGGTCGATCTGCGTGCGAGAAGTGATATGACCAAGATGGGACAGGATTACGTCCACGGCGGCGAGCCTTCCATCTTGAAGGCGGGCCTTCGGATGACGAGTGATACGTCACTCGTCATTGTTCTGAAACTGAAAGATGTCGCTGTCGTCAGCAGCAAGCTGTCGTTCTGGCTTAAGAAGCGTATAGATCGCGTTTTTCTCTTCGATACACCGGCAAGTCTGGAAGTGTCCGACGAAATTGCCGCCGTAATTTGTTCGAAAGAAAAGCACGCTTTCAGTTGGCTGGATTCGGCTCAGTATGAGCGCGACCCTGTGGACGCCTGCATTAAGGGGCTGACAGGTTGGGCCGAACCGCGACTGCTCCTATTGGCTCAGAAAGAAGTGGCTGGCTGGGAGTGCGTCGTGGGCGAGGAAAATTGGCTCTAGTGCATCCATGTTGAACGGAGGGAAAGGCAAAGGGGGTTTACCGCTTTTTCATTGTTCTCGGGCGGCGGGGGCGCGTGTGAAGGCATAAGAAGGGCCGGAGGTGAGGTAAGGCTAGCCGTAGACTTCAGCCCTTGGGCTGAGAAGACGCATCGCCAGAACTTTCCCGACACGCGCTTCATTCGACGGGATGTCCGTGAGCTTGGCTTGAATGAGGGGCATTTTTGTTCGACCCTAGAAGAGGTCGGCCTTGCTGTGGGCTCGACCGACCTCATGCATATGTCCCCACCATGTCAGCCCTTCAGTAAGATGCGGCATGGCATTGGTGACCCGGCGAGGGAAAGCTTTCATTCTGGCGTCCAGCAGACGTTCGCATCGACGCTCTCGTTCGATGCGGCAATGCTTCTGCACGTCGCCCAACCAAAATGCGCGACGTTTGAGAACGTGCCCGGACTTGCAGAACAGTATCCCCAAGTGCTTGCGCGAATTTTGGACGCCTTCCGCTTTTCAAACGGCGAACGGCGGTACTACTGCAACTGGAAGGTCATGGATGCGCAGCACTTCGGGGTACCGCAGCGGCGCAGAAGACTGATGATCGCCCTCGTTCGGTGTGACGTCGCTGACAAGATCGGGTTTGGCTCGGACGAGGCAATTCTACGCCTGTTTCCGAGCGCGACTCGAAGCTCCGTGACAATTAGAGCCGCTTTTGATCGCCTCGTTCAGCGTCGTGACGACGAAGAAGTGTTCTTCGCCGCCACCCGCCGCGCGAGCTATTCTGGTCTGCTGACCCAGCTGCCTCGGTGCCCTGAGAAACGCAAGCGCCTGAAGAACGTCGATGTTCATTATACCTTGGAGCGTTGCTCTTGGGATCATCCAGCGCCAACGCTCACGGCAACCGGGCAGAAGCCAAATTCATTGGCGGGAGCAATCCACCCTGAGCGCGATCGAAAGTTCACCATTCCAGAGCTCAAGCGTCTCTTTGGGCTTCCCGACGAATTTCAGCTGATGGGAACCGTGCAGCAGGCGGTCGACACCATCTGCAACATGGTGCCTCCTCCGATGGAGGCCGCACTCGCAGGTTCAATCGTGAAGCACAGAGGCGCGTGCTGTCTTTAGGACCTGCTTGATTTGGACGACATCAAGCACAGCAGCCTGACCCTTACGGCCTCTTGGTCGTCCTCGTTTTTTTGCCGACATGCCCAAAACTAAATTTGGGACGTCCCATGTACAGGGCTGCTGAACTCAGTTTCGATTTGTTTTGGAAGAAATAAATCGAATCCGGAGGTCGAGAAAATTGTGGGATGAAGTGAGGGATTGTATTTGATATCAAATACTTATATATCTGAAATATATGGTGTTTTTGTATTATTCTGGCGGAGAGGGAGGGATTCGAACCCCCGATAGGCTTGCACCTATGCCGCATTTCGAGTGCGGTGCATTCGACCACTCTGCCACCTCTCCGGCATTGTCCGGCGCGGGGCCGTTGGTCGGGCCGACTTTTAGGCGAGGTTCGGCCGAGACTCAAGCTGTCATGGCGCCTTGTTCCTCGGGTTTCCGGAGATTTGCCGTCCGATTTGCAGTGAAAGCCACCCAGGGAGACCCAAGAGCAGCTTTCACCAAGGAGGTCTGGCAATTGGCCAAGATCGTTTTCCGTTAAAGGCCGGTCGCGCTATTTCTGCTTGGCGATGATCTGCCCTTTAATCCCCGCATAGGTTTTTTCCGGAATGACCTTCTTGTGCACGAGGTCGTCCTTGCCCTTGTAGGGACGGTTCTTGATGATCGCGGCCGAATAGGCGTCGCCGATGCCCTTCAACGACTTGAGTTGGTCGGCACTCGCCGAGTTGATGTCGAGGAGTTCTTTTTGGGCAGCAGCTTTCGGTGCCATCTTGTCCGATTTGGGCGTGGAGACGGGCGCGGTTTTCGGCGCCATTGTTTTCGGCGCCATTGTCGTGCCGGGTGCGGGCTGTGTGGACTGGGCAAAAGAAGGTGCGGTGAGGAGGCCGAGCGCGAGCAGGGCGGCGGTCAGGGAAACGGGCTTGAAGTATCGCATCGAAAGCATCCTCCGGGAGGGGTTGGCAACGCCTCTGAGTGAGCGGACGATTCATGGCCGCGCTATGGCCTTGAAATGAACGGCAGATAAATCGCAAAAATAATTTTCCTCCGGATAGTGCGGGCGTTCGTATCGTTCGCGCTACGATTCTATGCGCCGGAGTTGAGCGCCTTTTCGATCTCGGGCTTGAGCACCGTCTCGAGATTGTCGGGCGTGATCGGTCCGATCAGCTTGAAGGCGATCGTGCCCTTGCGGTCGATCACGAAAGTCTCCGGCACGCCGTAGACGCCCCAGTCGATCGCGGTACGGCCGCTGCCGTCGCTACCCACCGCCATGAATGGATTGCCATAGCGGCCGAGAAAGCGGCGCGCATTGTCCGGCGCGTCCTTGTAGTTGATGCCGACGAGTTGGATGCGCTTGTCCCGCGCGAGCCTCATCAGCAGCGGTGCTTCGTCGTGGCACGGCACGCACCACGAGGCCCACACATTTACCACCGTCACTTGCTGCTTGAACGTCGCCGGGTCGAGGCCGGGAACGGACGCTCCGTCGCGAGCCAATTCTGCAACCGGCGGCAAAGGCGTCAAAGGTGCCGGGTGGCCGATCAGGGCCGAGGGAATACGGGACGGATCGGCATCACCGAGGCGAAACCAGAACAGCACCGCCAATCCGCAGAATACCAGAAGCGGCAAGCCCAGAAGCCAGGAGCGTCGTGAACGGTTCGGGTTCGGTTCGGGGGTCATGTCTGTTCGGGGCTCTTGCCGGATCGCCGTGTCACGCCGCTGGCTTCCAGGCGGCGCAACTCGGCCTGCTGGCGCCGATAATCCAGAACGATGGCGGCAATCAGCCCGGCGACGACCAGCACCACCAGCGCATAGGAAGTTCCAATAAAAACTGCATAGGGTCCGAGCACGCTCATAAGGCGCGCCCGTCAGCCTGCATCATCTGCAGGGTTCGTATCCGCCGCCTCAAGATCTCGTTGCGCATGGCGGCGAGATGCAGCGTGATGAACAGCAGCGTGAAAGCCATCGCCATCGTGAACAGCGGAATGAGGAAGGCGCGGTCGAGCGTCGGTCCGCCCATGCGGAACACGGATTCCCCCTGATGCAGCGTATTCCACCAATCCACGGAAAACTTGATGATCGGGATGTTGATCGCGCCGACCAGCGTCAGCACGGCGGCGGCGCGCGCGGCGCGGGTGGGATCTTCTACCGCGCGCCACAACGCGATCAGGCTGAGATACATCAGGAACAGGATCAGCATGGAGGTGAGCCGTGCATCCCATTGCCAGTAGGTGCCCCACATCGGCCGGCCCCAGAGCGAGCCGGTGGCAAGCGCGAGAAAGGTGAAGGCTGCACCGATCGGTGCGGCGGCCTTGGCGGCGACATCGGCCAGCGGGTGCTTCCACACCAGCGTGCCGAGCGCGGAGGCGCTCATCACCATCCATACAAACATCGACAGCCACGCATTGGGAACGTGGATGAACATGATCTTCACGGTTGCGCCCTGCTGGTAGTCATCGGGTGCGGTCCATGACTGATACAGCCCGAGAGCCAGCAGCAGCGCGGTCACAATCGCGAGCCATGGCAGGACGCGGGCGGTGAAAGCCATAAAGCGCGAGGGATTGGCAAGCCGGGCGAGAAACATGGCGGCCTTTTACCGATGCGACGGTAGTGGCGCAATGAGATCCATCAATAACGTCCTGTTCTGGATCATATTTAATCCAGCACCTAGTCCAGCCCCTGCCGCAGGCTGGCCGCTGCCGCGAGCGGCCCGATGATGAAACCTGCGAGCGTCAGTGCGCAAAGGATGGAGAAGGGCGCGCCGAACCGCCCCTGTTCCGTGATGGCGGCGTTGGAGGCGGCGACGCCGAAGATCAGCACCGGAATCGACAGCGGCAGCACCAGCACGGCCAGCAGCAGACCGCCGCGGCGCATGGTTACGGCGAGCGCCGCGCCGATCATGCCGGTGAACGTGAGGGCAGGGGTTCCGGCGAGCAGCGTCAGTGCGACGGACATGGATGTTCCGGGTTCGAGATTGAGCAGCACGCCGAGCAGCGGAGTCGCCACGATCAGCGGCAGGCCAGTGGCGAGCCAGTGCGCGGCACCCTTGGCAAGGCAGCTTAGCTCGAGCGGCACCGGACTCATCAGAAGGAGATCGAGCGAGCCATCGTCCTGATCGGCGGTGAACAGGCGATCGAGCGTGAGCAGGCTTGCGAGCATGGCGCCGAGCCACAGCACGGCAGGGCCGATCCGCTTCAAGAGCGGCACGTCGGGGCCGAGCGCAAACGGCATCAGCACAACGACGCTTAGGAAGAACAGCACGCCGAGCAGGCCGCCGCCGCCGAGCCGCCATGAAATCCGCAGATCGCGCTGGATGAGAGCAATGAGGGCACTCATGCGCGTGCTCCCAATCGCAATTCGCGTGTGGCGATACCGAGCGGGACGTGCGTTGCAGCCGCGATCAGCCCACCGCTGTCGAGATGTGACTGCATGATGGCGATAAAGGCCGATTGGCCTGCAGCATCAAGCGCCGTTGCGGGCTCGTCGAGCAGCCAGATCGGCCGCTCCACGGCGATGAGGCGCGCAATCGACAGCCGCCGCTTCTGTCCTGCCGAAAGGAAGCCCGCAGGCAAATGGCCGATCGCCCCAAGCCCAACCGACATCAGGGCTTGCTCGATATTCATGGCAGGGCTGCCGAGATATTGCTGCCAGAATGCGAGATTTTCACGCGCGCTCAAGGCGGGCTTGAAGGGATCGCGGTGGCCGAGATAGTGCGCCTGTTCGGCGAGCGTCAGTTCGGGAGCACTTTCCTCGTAATCAATGCGCCCGCCAACGAGCGGCAGCAAGCCTGCGAGGATACGCAACAGCGACGATTTGCCCGCGCCGTTTGCGCCGGTAATTGCGAGTGCCTCGCCAGCTGCGACGTCAAAGCTGACACCGGTAAAAACCGCTCGGCCGCCTCTGGTGCACGATATGTCTCGGCCGAAAAGCCCCATCAAAAACAATCCATTCCACAATATGGGAGGGTTGGCGCGCTGCCATTACAGAACCGCATAAGGCAAAGACCAATGTCGTGTGGCGCGCAATCTCGAAAGATTCTATAAATCGGTGTCTGGTGCAGCCCGCAATGCCATACCGTGGAAAGCGGATGCCTCTTTCGAGGCGGCAGAGTGTGTTTGCGTGATGTCATCCTTTTAGATCGGGACCCCGCCTAATGCCCTCCCTCGACAGTTTCAAAAGCCGCAAAACCCTCAAGGTCGGAAGCAAGACCTACGTTTACTATAGCCTCCCGGCGGCGGAGAAGAACGGCCTGAAAGGCATTTCCAGATTACCTTATTCGATGAAGGTGCTCTTGGAAAACATGTTGCGCAACGAAGACGGTCGCACCGTTAAAAAAGACGATATCGTCGCCTTCTCGAAGTGGGCGCGGAAGAAAACCCTCCAGCATGAAATCGCCTTCCGCCCCGCGCGCGTGCTGATGCAGGACTTCACCGGCGTGCCCGCCGTGGTCGACCTTGCGGCGATGCGCAACGCGATGAAGGCGCTCGGCGGCGACGCACAGAAGATCAATCCGCTGGTGCCGGTTGATCTTGTTATCGACCATTCGGTGATCGTGAACTTCTTTGGCGACAACAAGGCTTTCGCCAAGAACGTCCAGGAGGAATACAAGCAGAACCAGGAACGCTACGAATTCCTGAAATGGGGCCAGCAGGCGTTCTCGAATTTCTCCGTGGTGCCGCCTGGCACCGGCATCTGCCATCAGGTCAATCTTGAATATCTGGCGCAGACGGTCTGGACCCGGAAGGAAAAGCTGACGATTGGCAAGAAGACCGGCACCTTCGAGGTCGCCTATCCCGACACGCTCGTCGGCACCGACTCCCACACCACCATGGTCAACGGTCTTGCCGTGCTCGGCTGGGGCGTCGGCGGCATCGAGGCGGAAGCCGCGATGCTTGGCCAGCCGCTGTCAATGCTGCTGCCCGACGTTGTTGGTTTCAAGCTCAAGGGCAAGCTGAAGGAGGGCGTCACTTCGACTGACCTGGTGCTGACCGTCACACAGATGCTGCGCAAGCATGGCGTGGTCGGCAAGTTCGTTGAATTCTACGGGCCAGGCCTCGATCATCTTTCTGTTGCCGACAAGGCGACCATCGGCAACATGGCGCCGGAGTATGGCGCGACCTGCGGCTTCTTTCCGGTCGATAAGGCCGCGCTCGATTACCTCAAGACCTCGGGCCGCAAGGCGGACCGCGTTGCATTGGTCGAGAAGTATGCCAAGGCGCAGGGTCTGTTCCGTACGGCGACCGCATCTGATCCCGTATTTACCGAAAAACTTGTGCTGGACCTCAAGGACGTCGTGCCTTCCCTCGCCGGCCCGAAACGGCCCGAAGGACGCGTTGCCCTGCCTGCAGTGGCGGAAGGTTTTTCCGTCGCGATGGTGAACGAATACAAGAAGCCGGACGCCACGGAGCGTTTTCCGGTTGAGGGACGCAAGTTCGATCTCGGCCATGGCGACGTCGTGATCGCGGCGATCACGTCCTGCACCAATACCTCGAACCCAACCGTGCTCATGGCGGCGGGTCTTTTGGCGCGGAAGGCGGCGGCGAAGGGCCTGAAGGCGAAGCCGTGGGTGAAGACCTCACTCGCGCCGGGCAGCCAGGTTGTGGCTGAATATCTCGCCAATTCCGGTCTGCAGAAGGATCTCGACGCGGTCGGCTTCAACCTCGTCGGCTTTGGCTGCACCACCTGCATCGGCAATTCCGGCCCGCTGCCCGAAGAGATTTCCAAGTCGATCAACGACAATGGCATTATCGCATCGGCGGTGCTGTCGGGTAACCGCAACTTCGAAGGCCGCGTCTCGCCCGACGTGCAGGCGAACTATCTCGCGTCGCCGCCGCTTGTTGTCGCCCATGCGCTGGCTGGGACGGTGACGAAGAATCTCGCTGTCGATCCGCTCGGCATCGGCAAGGACGGCAAGCCGGTTTATCTCAAGGACATCTGGCCGACCACGAAGGAGGTCAATGCCTTCATCAAGAAGTTTGTCACCTCGACGATTTTCAAGAAAAAATATGCCGATGTGTTCAAGGGCGACACCAACTGGCGCAAGATCAAGACCACCGCGAGCGACACCTATCGCTGGAACATGAGTTCTACCTACGTGCAGAATCCGCCTTACTTCGAAGGCATGAAGATGCAGCCGGAGCCGATCACCGATATCGTCAAGGCGCGCATTCTGGCGATGTTTGGCGACAAGATCACCACCGACCACATCTCCCCGGCGGGCTCCATCAAGCTGACCTCGCCGGCCGGCAGGTATCTTACCGAGCATCAGGTGCGCCCGGCCGACTTCAACCAGTACGGCACGCGCCGCGGCAACCATGAAGTGATGATGCGGGGTACCTTCGCCAATATTCGTATCAAAAACATGATGCTGAAGGGAGCCGACGGCAACGTGCCGGAAGGCGGGCTAACACGGCATTGGCCGGATGGCGAAGAGATGTCGATCTACGACGCCGCGATGAAGTATCAGGCCGAGAACGTACCGCTCGTGGTGTTCGCCGGCGCCGAATATGGCAACGGCTCCTCGCGTGACTGGGCGGCGAAGGGCACGCGCCTCCTGGGCGTGCGCGCGGTCATCGCCCAGAGCTTCGAGCGTATTCACCGCTCCAACCTCGTCGGCATGGGCGTGCTGCCGCTCACCTTTGAAGATGGCACGTCGTGGAACTCGATCGGCCTCAAGGGCGATGAAGAAGTGTCGATCCGCGGGCTCGCAGGCGATCTCAAGCCGCGCCAGACGTTGATGGCCGAAATCGTCGCGAACAATGGCTCCAGACAGGAGATCCAGTTGCTCTGTCGCATCGATACGCTCGATGAACTTGAGTATTACCGCAACGGCGGCATCCTCCAGTACGTTTTGCGCAACCTCGCGGCGGCGTGATACGTTCACGGACAACGAACTGTGAAGTGCCTCACCGCGACGTGAGTGGCGATTCGGCTGCAGAAAAGCCTAAGACGGGGCGAGTTCGCAGCGGTATTGCCGCTTCGGTTGAGGATTGCAGGTGACGTCTTTCGGGTCCATCGGCACATTGGTCTTCCGGCGCGCATCACTGTGCGCCGGGTCCGCGATGGCTCTGGGCATATTGTTGATGGTGACTCCTGCGGCCGCCGGTGATCCTCGTGGCGTGGTGGAATTGTTTACCTCGCAGGGATGCTCATCCTGCCCGCCTGCTGACAAATTGCTCGGTGAATTCGCGAAGGATCCTTCGCTCATCGCACTCAGCCTGCCGATCGATTACTGGGACTATCTTGGCTGGAAGGACACTCTGGCCGATTCGCGTTTCTCCGCACGGCAAAAAGCCTATTCTGCGATGCGCGGCGACCGCGACGTCTATACGCCGCAGGTGGTCATCAACGGCGTGCGGCATGTGCTCGGTAGCGATCGCAAGGGCATCGAAGCGGCGCTCGAAAAGAGCCATGGTGAGCGTGGCATCATGAGCGTGCCGGTGAGACTATCCAGGGAAGGCCACTACCTGAACGTTTCGGTGGCGGCATCTGCCGGTCATCATGCTGAGGTGTGGATCTGCGCGGTGTCGAAAGCAGTTCCGATCAGGATCGGTCGTGGTGAAAACAGCGGCCACCAGATCGTCTATCACAACGTCGTCCGCAACGTGCTCAAGGTCGGCGATTGGGACGGCACGGCGAATACATGGTCGGTGCCACTGGAGAATATCTCGCGTGAGGGGGTCGATGCCGCGGCTGCCTATCTGCAGGATGGTACGCGCGACAGGCCGGGCCCGATGCTCGGCGCGGCTTATACCTCGCTCGCTAATTGATCCTCCATAGCTGCAAGAATATCGCCCGCAAGCGGCGTGATGCCTGCTGGCCAGGGGCTGTACGATTCGTTCAGGCAAAATAAAAGGGCCGGGGAGAGCGGCCCTTTAGTCATTTCCCGGATCGGAGACCAATCACAGGTGAGGAAGAAACCAAGAAAAATAGACCCGATCCTGACGACCCCGGGGGGCTGGGGGCTGAGGAATCCGGTGCCGAAAGGACCGGGTCAACCAATGCGCAAAACTTCTCAACCCCTGGCGGCGGCCGGGGGGCGGAAATCGGGCGGCATTATGATTTTTCTAACGATGCCGTGAGGGTGAAGTGAGGCGAAATGGGACTTGCGAAGCGGGCCGGCGCGGCCGATCATGCCGCGCCGGTGACACGGAGATGGGAATGGGGCTCGGCTCTGGCGATTTGGACGGTGAGGATAATCGACCACCTGAGCGCGGGGGAGCTGCGCCGCCTTCTACCGTCACCTTTAGCCGCGTCGAGCTCAACCGCATCCTCAACCTCTATGGGCGCATGGTCGCGGACGGCGAGTGGCGGGACTATGCAATCGATTTTCTGAAGGACCGCGCCGTATTTTCGATTTTCCGCCGCGCCTCCGAGGTTCCAATCTACCGGATCGAAAAGGACCCGCGCCTCGCGCGCAAGCAGGGCGCCTACAGCGTGATCTCGGCAAGCGGCCAGATCTTGCGCCGCGGCCACGAGCTTGACCGCGTGCTGCTGGTGATCGACCGCAAGCTGGCGCTGGTCTGACGTTCTACGTCTGCGGGATCGTTGCGCCGCCTTCGCCGAGCGCGAGTTGCATCTGCACCGAATCGAGCCAGCGGCCGAATTTGAATCCCACGTCGGGGTGAGTGCCGATCATGGCGAAGCCCGCGCTTTGGTGGAGGCCGATCGAGGCGGCGTTGGCCGAATCGCCGATCACCGCGATCATCTGGCGATAGCCGCGCGCGGTGCATTGCGCGATCAGCTCCTTGAGCAGCGCGCGGCCGATGCCGCGTCGGTAAAACGCCGGATCCAGATAGACCGAATTTTCCACGGTGTAGCGATAGGCGGGACGCGGCCGGTAGGGCCCGGCATAGGCGTAGCCTGCGACGCGCCCGTCCGTCTCGGCAACGAGATACGGAAAGCCGCCGCCGATGATGGCTTTGAAGCGGCGCATCATCTCGGCCCTGTCGGGCGGCGTCATCTCGAAGCTCGCGGTCTTCTCCCGCACCTCGAACGCATAGATCGCGGTAATGGCGGGAATGTCGGCGGCGGCCGCCGCCCGGATGATGAGGTCGCTCATGGCGCAACCATAAATTTGCGCAGGCCAAAACTAAAGACGCAAAGCGCGCCAAAACAAAAGCCCCGGCACGAGGCCGGGGCTTGATCGCTGGAAGGCTGTCGCTTCGCTTACTCGCGCTGTCCCAGAAGCTGCAGCAGCAGCGTGAACAGGTTGATGAAGTTCAAATAGAGCGACAGTGCACCGGTAATCGCCGCGCGCTCGGCGATATCGCCGCCCATCGCGCCGTAACCGTAGATGTAGTCGTTCTTCAGCCGCTGGGTGTCCCAGGCGGTGAGGCCCGCGAACACCAGCACGCCGACGATCGAGACCACGAACTGCAGCATCGAGCTCGCCACAAAGAGGTTGACGATGCTTGCGATGATGACGCCGAACAGGCCCATGATCAGGAATGAGCCCATGCCGGTCATGTCACGCTTGGTGGTGTAGCCATAAACGCTCAGTGCACCGAACGATGCCGCCGTGATGAAGAACACGCGCACGATCGAGGTGTGCGTGTAGACGAGGAAGATCGACGACAACGAGACGCCCATCAGCGCCGAGAACGCCCAAAACAGCATCTGTGCGGTCTGGGGCCGCAGGCGGTTGATGCCGAAGGAAATGGCGAACACCATCACCAGCGGCGCGAAGATGAAGACCCACTTCAGCGGGCTCACGAACATCGCGACGCCGAACGAGGTCAGCATGGTGTTGCCGACGCGGCCAACGGCAGCGGCGCTGTCGGTGGTCACGGCACCCATGTACACGCCAAGCGCGGCGAAGCCGGTGATGGCAAGGCCGATCGTCATGTAGTTGTAGATCTTGAGCATGTAGGCGCGCAGGCCGGCGTCGACGGCTGCCGCGTCGACCCGCCCGGCAGCATGGCCGAACGGAGAGGCGTAGTTACGATTCGAGTCCGACATTGTCGAAACCTCTTGGTTGACCGGCACCCGTTTAGGAAGGGATGGCGGGTAAGGAAACTTTTTCTCCGGGCTTCGCGTCAAGAACGTTTGCAGACGCCTCGCTGCGAATCCGGACCTGCTCCGTATGTGGGAGAATAACACATAGCACGCAAGTCGTTCCGCGCGGCTGAATGTCGCAAATATCTGTCATTGCAGCTTTTTAATGCCTTGCGAACGCTAGAGATTGCGCAGAACGGTGGCCGGTTTCAACCGCAACGCCATGAACGTCCCGGCAAGGCCGATGCCGATGGTTAATGCCAGGGCGGCGGCTGCCACCAAGGCGGCATTGGCTGCCTCCCAGGTGAAGCTGAGATGCATCAGCCGGGTCACGATCTGCCAGGCCGCGATCGATCCCGCCGCCACCCCGAACACGGCGGTGGCGAGCCCAATGAGCGCGTATTCTGCGGCATAAGCCCCAATGAGCTGGCGCCGGACCGCGCCCAGCGTTTTCAGGATCACGGCATCATAGACCCGGTGGCGGTGGCCGGCCGCCAGTGCCCCGCCCAGAACCAGCAGGGCAGCGGCGAGGGTCACCAGGGTCGCGCCCCGAATCGCGAGGGTCAGGTTGGTTACAATGTCGCCGATGCTCTTGAGTGCGTCGCGCACCCGGACGCTGGTAACGGAAGGGAAGGCGTGGGCAACCCGCTTGGTAACATTTGCGTCATCAGCCGGAGTGGAGAGGTCCGCAGTTAGTGTGGCAAGGTCGGTGTGGGGCGCGCCGCGGAAGGTGTTGGGGGAAAATACCAGGACGAAATTGATCCCGAGGTTCTGCCAATCGACGCTGCGCAAATTGCTAACGGTCGCGGTGATGTTACGGCCAAGCACGTTGACGGTGATTTCGTCGCCAAGATGCAAGCCTAGCCCGTCGGCGATCTTCTGTTCCAGCGAGACCAGCGGCTTGCCGTTATAGTCGGGGGCCCACCAGGTGCCCGCGACGATTTTGGAGCCCTCCGGCACTTTGTCAGCGTAGCTGATGCCGCGATCGCTTTGCAGGACCCACTCGGTGTCCGATGGCGGCTTGAGCTGTTCGGCCGGGGTGCTCTTTACCGCCGTGATGCGTCCACGCAGCATCGGCACCACTTCCACCCTGGCGTCGGGCGCGAGTGCGGTGACGAACTCGCTGAAGCTTGCTGATTGTGCCGAGGGGATGTCGAGAAAGTAGAACGATGGCGCGCGCTCAGGCAGCGCCGCGCTGAACTGGCGGCGCAGATTGGCGTCGATCTGCGTCACGGTTACAAGCGCCGCGAGCCCGAGCCCGAGCGAGAGCACGACAGAGGGCGTGAGCGCGCCGGGGCGATAGATGTTGGTGACCGCAAGCCGCAGCATGGTGTTGTTCGGGCGCGGCACACGTCGCGCAACGGCCATCGTTAAAAGCGCGACGACGCGCAGCAGCAGGAATACGACGAGGCTGACGCCGACGAAGATCAGCGCAATCTTTCTGTCATAGGCAAGCAGGACGGCGGCCGCCGCAAGCAGTGCCATGGCAAGGATAGGCGTGACGAACTGGCGCAGGCTCGGGGGCGGCATTTCGTCGGAAACTTCAGCACGGAACAGTACGGCGGCGGGAATATCCCGCACGCGGCCGAGCGGCCACAGCGCGAATGCCAGTGCGGCGAATACCCCATAGCCGAACGCCAGCGCGAGCGCGCCGGGATGGATGCTGGCGTCGATCGGCAGCGGCAGCAAATGACCGAACAGCATGAGCACGCCATAAGGCAGCGCGGCGCCCAGCGCGGCGCCGATCAGCGAGCCAAGCAGCGCCAGCAGCAGCACCTGAAACAAATAGATCCCGAACACCATTGCGGCGCTTGCGCCCAGCGCCTTGTAGGTCGCGATCACGCCACGCTTGCGTTCGAGGTGACTTCGCACAGCGTTGATGACGCCGATGCCACCGATCAAGAGTGCCGTTAGCCCAACCAGCGCCAGAAACTGGGTGAAGCGCGAGATGTTGCGCTCCAGTTGCGGCGAGGCGTTGAGCGAGTTGCGGATTTCCCATCCGGCTTGCGGGAATTGCCGTCGTGCCTGTTCGGTCGATTGCGTCACCGCCGCCTCGCTCGGGTTGGCGAGTTTGATGCGATAGGTCCAGCGCACCAGCGCTCCCGGCTGCAATAGTCCCGTGGTGTTCAGGGCATCGATGCTGATAAGGACGCGCGGCCCGATCGTGATGCCGCCAAGCAGCTTGTCAGGTTCGGCGGTCAGGCTGCTGCGAATCTGGAACGAGGTTTGGCCGATGCTGACCGTGTCTCCGACTTTCAGATTCAGCCGCGCCAGCAGCGCCGGATCGACGGCCGCGCCGTATCGACCGTCGCGCTGCGCGAAAATATCCGGCACCGGCATCGGCGGGTCGAGCGTCAGTTCGCCAAGCAGCGGATAATGGCTGTCCACTGCCTTGATGTCGATCAGCGTGAAGTCGTCATGGGCTGTGCGCGCCATGCCGCGCAGCGTGGCGACGCGCGAGAGTTCGCCCTGATTGCCCAGGAAGGATAATTCCTGCGCGGTTGCCTCCCGCTGGAATAAAGCGAAGGTGACGTCGCCGCCGAGCAGCACGCGGGCTTGGCGGCTCAGGCTATCGCTCAGGCTGGCGGAGATCGAACCGACGCCTGCGATTGCGAACACGCCGAGCGCGACGCAGGCGATGAATACATAGAAGCCGCGCAGGCCGCCGCGCCATTCGCGCAATGCAAAACGTAATGCGAGAGGAAAGGCGTTATCCATCGATGCGGCCCGAGCGCAGCCTCACCGTGCGCCCACAGCGCTGCGCCAATGCGGCGTCATGCGTGACCAGCACCAGCGTGGTGTCGCGCGTTTCGTGCATGGCGAACAAGAGGTCCACGATCTGCTTACCGGTTGCCTCGTCGAGATTGCCGGTTGGCTCGTCCGCGAGCAGGATCGCGGGGGCGGGCGCCAGTGCGCGGGCCAGCGCGACGCGCTGTTGTTCGCCGCCGGACAATTGCGCCGGATAATGATGCAACCGTTCGCCGAGCCCGACGGCCTGTAATTCTCGCGCGGCGCGCTCGGTTGCATCAATGTTGCCAGCGAGTTCGAGCGGCACCGCGACGTTCTCAAGCGCGGTCATGGTCGGGATCAGGTGGAATGATTGAAAGACGATGCCGATCGCGCGGCCACGAAACCGGGCGAGACCGTCTTCATCGAGGCCGTTGAAAGAGGTGCCCTGAATCACCACCTCTCCTGCATCGGGCCGCTCCAGTCCGGCCATGACCATGAGCAGCGTCGATTTGCCGGAGCCGGAGGGGCCGATCAGTCCGACAGTCTCACCGGGATCGACGTGCAAATCGATCCCCCTGAGAATGTGGACTTTCGCCGCGCCTCGCCCAAGAGAGAGGTCGATGCCGGACAGCGAAATGACGGGCTGGTCCGAAAGGACCGTTTGCGAGGGTGCGGTGCGAGTATCCATGCGTTTGCCATATGGGGGGTCCATCGCCGGGGTCGAGAGGCTCACGCGGATGTTTTTGCTCGTGATGGGAGTTACGGGACTTGCCCTCGCGGGCTTGGGTGGCGTCGCGATGGCGGAAACCCCGAATGTGGCGCCTTTGAAGCTGGCCGTGCTCGGCGATTCTCTTACTGCGGGTTATGGCCTGCCGGCTTCGGCGGCGTTCCCGGTGCGTCTGCAACGGGCGCTTAAAGAGAAGGGTATCACGGTCGATATCGTCAATGCCGGCGTCTCGGGTGATACCGCCTCCGGTGGCCGCGACCGGCTCGACTGGTCAATCCCGCAGGGCACGCAGGCTGTGATCGTTGAACTCGGCGCCAATGACATGCTGCGCGGTGTCGATCCGAAGGTGACGCGTGCCGCACTCGACGAGATCGTTCAGCGGTTGAAGGCGCGCGACATCGATGTGCTGTTGTGCGGCATGTATGCCGCGCCAAATCTCGGCGAGCATTACGCGCGCGCATTCAACAGTATCTATCCCGACCTTGCGAAGAAATACAATGTGGCGCTCTATCCGTTCTTTCTCGACGGCGTGGTCGACAACGCAGCATTGAAGCAGGCCGATGGTCTGCATCCGACGGCAGCGGGGGTCGATGTCATCGTGCAACGCATTCTGCCGACGGTGGAGGCCTTCGTGAAGAAAGTGCCGCCAGCGCGAGCAGTGCTATGAGGGCAGTGCCACAAACTATCCACCGGCTCGCTTCGCATCGTCATGTAGCTGCGTTACAAATGCGGTCATTGATTCGGGTGAGTGATTCGCGCCCGGCGGCTTCCGTCAGCAAAGGCGGAAGACCAGCACGGGGCACAGCGTCGGGGGAGTGCGATGCCTCGCTTATTCACTGGACTTGAGATTCCGCCCGACATCTCCCAATCGCTCTCGATGCTGCGTGGCGGGCTGCCTGGTGGCCGCTGGGTTGACCCCGAAAATTATCATGTCACGCTGCGCTTTATCGGCGACATCGACGATTACGTCGCGCGCGAGATTGCGAACACGCTGGAGCGCGTCGACCGCAAGCCATTCGAGGTGACGGTGCAAGGGCTCTCCAGCTTCGGCAGCAAGAAGCCGCGCGCCGTGGTCGCCTGTATCCAGCCGAGCCGGCCTCTGATGGAACTGCAAGCGGAACTCGAGCGGCTGATGCGCCGCTTCGGGCTCGCTCCCGAAGGCCGGAAATTTATTCCGCATGTTACGCTGGCGCGGTTGCGTGATGCCTCGAGCCGCGATGTCGCCGATTACCTTTCGGTGCGGGGCTATTTCCCGGCGAAAAAATTCGTTGCCTCCCGCTTCGTGCTGTTTTCCTCGCGGGCCTCGGTCGGCGGCGGTCCGTATGTGATCGAGGATTCCTACGCGTTTTCATCCGATGAAACGGATCGCGGCTTCCAGAGGCGATATTCCGTTTTATAACGCGGCGTTCGACCTCCGTAGCGGTTGCATTTTTCGCTGTGCTGGGGCCGGTTGCAGGCATGGATGTTTCTTCGCCGCTGCCGCTGCGCGCCAGCTATGAGCAACTCATCGCTTCGCGCGCCATCGAACCGGATACCGCGCAGGCCGCAGCCGTTTCAAAACTTGAAACGCTGGAGGCGCATCTCAATCGCTACAAGCCGCGCAAGCCCGGCCTGTTCGGCCGGTTGTTCACCGAGGGCACACCGCCGCCGCGCGGGCTGTACATCCATGGCGACGTCGGCCGCGGCAAGACCATGCTGATGGATTTGTTCTTCCAGAGCAGCTCCGTGGTCTACAAGCGCCGCTCGCACTTCCACGAATTCATGAGCGACGTGCACGATCGCATTTTCGGTTTCCGGCAGAAGATCGCCAGGCGCGAAATTGCCGATGCTGATCCGATTCATCTCACCGCGAACTCGATCTTCGAGGATGCCTGGCTGCTGTGCTTCGACGAATTCCACGTGACCGACATCGCCGACGCGATGATTCTGGGGCGGCTGTTCGCGCGGTTGTTCGAGCTTGGCACCGTGATCGTGGCGACATCGAACGTGGCGCCGGAAGACCTCTACAAGGGCGGCCTCAACCGCTCTCTGTTTCTGCCCTTCATCGCCGAAATCGAGGAACGCATGGAGGTGCTGCGGCTCGACGCGCGCACCGATTACCGGATGGAAAAATTGTCCGGAATCAAAATGTGGCTGGTGCCGGATGATACGGAAGCAGCAGCGAAGCTCGATGCGGCCTGGCTCAAGCTCACCGGCAGCGTGGAGGCGCCGCCGTGTGACATCGCGCTGAAAGGCCGCCTGCTGCACATTGATCATTCCGCACATGGCGTCGCGCGCTTCACCTTCGAGGATCTGTGCGAGCGTCCGCTCGGCCCGCCGGATTTTCTGCGCATCGCCCGCGACTACCACACCGTCCTGATCGACCATGTGCCGGTGATGGAGTTCGAGGAGCGCAATCCAGCCAAGCGCTTCATTTCGTTGATCGATGCGCTCTACGACAACAAGGTGAAGTTGATGGCTTCGGCAGCGGCCGAGCCGTCCTCGATCTATCGTTTCGAGGAAGGCGTCGAGGCGCGCGAGTTCGCCCGCACCGTGTCGCGCATCATCGAGATGGGATCAGTTTCATACCTCGCGCTGCCGCACGGCCGCAGCGATTCAGCGGCCAGCGGCGCTTCCACGGGCCTGGTCGAAACCTGAGGCTGTCTCAAAAGCCGGAAAACGACGGAGCGTCTGACCCCAAGGTCGACTTGAACGACCTTGCTGAAAGGTTTAACGGGTTTGCGACTTTCCTGTCACCTTCTTCACAAGGACATTCTCATGGCACGTAACAAGATTGCGTTGATCGGTTCTGGCCAGATCGGCGGCACCCTTGCCCATCTCGTTGGCCTGAAAGAGCTCGGCGACGTTGTGATGTTCGACATCGCCGAGGGCATCCCGCAGGGCAAATCACTCGACATCGCGCAATCCTCGCCGATCAGCGGGTTCGATGCCGAAATGAAGGGCACCAATTCGTATGAAGCGCTGGCGGGTGCGGATGTCTGCATCGTCACTGCCGGCGTGCCGCGCAAGCCTGGCATGAGCCGCGACGATCTGCTCGGCATCAATCTCAAGGTGATGGAGCAGGTTGGCGCGGGCATCGCGAAATATGCGCCCGGCGCCTTCGTGATCTGCATCACCAATCCGCTCGATGCGATGGTCTGGGCACTGCAGAAGGCCTCCAAGCTTCCAACGAAGAAGGTGGTCGGCATGGCGGGCGTGCTGGATTCGGCGCGCTTCCGCTATTTCCTCGCCGACGAATTCAATGTCTCGGTCGAGGATGTCACGGCGTTCGTGCTCGGCGGCCACGGCGATTCCATGGTGCCGCTGACGCGCTATTCCACTGTCGCCGGCATCCCGCTGCCGGATCTTGTGAAAATGGGCTGGACCTCGCAGGCCCGCATCGATGAGATCGTCACGCGCACCCGAAACGGCGGTGCCGAGATCGTCAACTTGCTCAAGACCGGCTCGGCCTTCTACGCGCCAGCCGCGTCCGCCATCGCGATGGCGGAGAGCTACCTGCGCGACAAGAAGCGCGTGGTGCCGTGTGCGGCCTATCTCAATGGCGAATACGGCGTGAAGGACACTTATGTCGGTGTGCCGGTGGTGATCGGTGCCAAGGGTGTCGAGCGTGTTGTCGAGATCGAGCTTGCAGGCAAGGACCGCGAAGCCTTCGACAAGTCGGTCGAAGCGGTGCAGACTCTCACCGACGCCTGCAAAAAAATCGCACCTGATCTGCTCGGGAAATAAGTCGCAGGCCGCAGATGTGCGGCAAAGCGTCGTGCATTTTCAGAATGTCGAACGGCCGGGCATCGCTCGGCCGTTTTCCTTATGAAATTTTACTCTCTGGTATTTGAAACACCAGACAGAGGCGCTCGCATAATACGAATTTCAAATTCACACCTTGTGTTGTTTCCCCGCGAACTTTCGCCTCAAATAGGGTACAGAGTGCAACAATCACATCGATGCAGCAGAACTGAACGCAAGGTTCAGTTTTCCTGATGCATCCAGCCGATCAGGACACGATATGTCGCGCCAGGACGCGAACGCCAATTTCGCTATTACTTCCTTTCTCGACGGTGCCAACGCCACTTACATCGACGAGATGTACGCCCGCTATGATGCGGACCCTTCATCGGTCGATCCTGAATGGCAGTCGTTTTTCAAAAGCCTCAATGACGCTCCTGCCGACGTCGAGAAGAACGCGCGCGGCCCATCCTGGGAAAAGCCGAACTGGCCGCTGTCACCCAGCGACGATCTGACGTCCGCGCTCGACAGCAACTGGGCGCAGGTCGAAAAGGTGATGGGCGACAAGATCGCCAAGCGCGCCGCCGACGCGCCATCGGCCAACACGCAGGACATCTTGCAGGCGACGCGCGATTCAGTTCGCGCCCTGATGCTGATCCGTGCCTATCGCATGCGCGGTCATTTCCACGCCAATCTTGATCCGCTCGGGATTCAGGAGCAGATCGGTCACGAGGAACTCGATCCGCGCTCCTACGGATTTACCGACGACGATTACGATCGCAAGATTTTCCTCGATCATGTGCTCGGCCTTGAATATGGCTCGCTGCGCGAAATCGTCACGATCTGCGAACGGACCTATTGCCAGACGCTCGGCGTCGAATTCATGCACATCTCCAACCCGGAGCAAAAGGCGTGGATTCAGGAACGTATCGAGGGCCCGGACAAGGAAATCAGCTTCACCCGTGAAGGCCGCCGCGCGATCCTGATGAAACTCGTCGAGGCTGAAGGCTTCGAGAAGTTCTGCGACCTCAAGTTCACCGGCACCAAGCGTTTCGGCCTGGACGGTGGTGAGGCTCTCATCCCCGCGCTCGAACAGATCATCAAGCGCGGTGGCAATCTCGGCGTGCGCGACATCGTACTCGGTATGCCGCATCGCGGGCGGCTCAACATCCTCACGCAGGTGATGGGCAAGCCGCATCGCGCCCTGTTCCATGAATTCAAAGGCGGCTCGGCCAACCCTGACGAGGTCGAAGGCTCAGGCGACGTCAAGTATCACCTCGGCGCTTCATCCGATCGCGAGTTCGACAACAACAAGGTTCACCTGTCGCTGACGGCGAACCCGTCGCACCTCGAAATCGTTGATCCGGTGGTGCTCGGCAAGACGCGGGCCAAGCAGGACCAGAACGACGATCCGGAGCGCCTTTCGGTGCTGCCGCTCTTGATGCACGGCGATGCGGCGTTCGCCGGCCAGGGGGTGGTGGCGGAATGCTTCGCGCTGTCGGATCTGAAGGGCTATCGCACCGGCGGCTCATTGCACTTCATCGTCAACAACCAGATCGGGTTCACGACCTATCCGCGTTATTCGCGCTCCTCGCCATATCCGTCGGACGTGGCGAAGATGATCGATGCGCCGATCTTCCATGTGAATGGCGATGATCCCGAGGCGGTGGTGTTTGCGGCCAAGGTCGCTGTCGAGTTCCGGCAGAAATTCCACAAGCCGGTCGTGATCGACATGTTCTGCTACCGCAGGCACGGCCACAACGAGGGCGACGAACCCGCGTTTACCCAGCCGGTGATGTACCAGAAGATTGCGGCGCACCCGTCGACGCTCGATATCTATTCCAAGCGACTGATCGCCGATGGAGTGGTGACTGAAGGCGAGATCGGCAAGGCCAAGGCCGATTGGCGCGCACGGCTTGATGCCGAGCTTGAGGCCGGCGGAGGCTACAAGCCGAACAAGGCCGACTGGCTTGACGGCAAGTGGACCGGCTTCAAATCGTCCGAGGCGGGTGTTGAGCCCGGCCGCGTGATGACCGGCGTATCCCTCGAGCAACTCAAGGACATCAGCAAGAAGATCACCGTGGCACCCGAGGGCTTCCACCTGCATCGGACGGTGCATCGTTTTCTCGAGAACCGCGCCAGGGCGGTCGAGAGCGGCGAAGGCATCGACTGGGCGACCGGTGAGGCGCTGGCGATCTGCTCGTTGCTGAAGGAGGGTCGCAACGTTCGCCTGTCGGGACAGGATTCCGAACGCGGGACGTTCTCGCAGCGTCACTCGGTGCTGTTCGATCAGCAGGACGAAAGCCGCTACACGCCGTTCAACCATCTTGGCGGCAAGGTCGGCAATTACGAGGTCATCAACTCGCTGTTGTCCGAGGAAGCCGTACTTGCGTTTGAATATGGCTACTCACTGGCCGAGCCGAACACGCTGACGATGTGGGAGGCGCAGTTCGGTGATTTTGCCAATGGCGCGCAGGTGGTGTTCGACCAGTTCATCTCCTCGGCCGAGCGCAAGTGGCTGCGCATGTCCGGCCTCGTCTGCCTGCTGCCGCACGGCTATGAAGGACAGGGACCGGAACATTCCTCGGCGCGTCTGGAGCGCTTCCTGCAGATGTGCGCGGAAGACAACATTCAGGTCGCCAATCTCACGACGCCAGCGAACTACTTCCATGTGTTGCGGCGTCAGCTCAAGCGCGAATTCCGTAAGCCGCTGATCCTGATGACGCCGAAGTCACTGCTGCGGCACAAGCGCGCCGTCTCGAGGCTCGAGGAGTTCGGACCGGAGACCTCGTTCCACCGCATTCTGCGCGACGACGCGGAGACGGGTGGCGAGGTCAAGCTGGTGGAAGATGCCAGGATCCGCCGCGTCATCATGTGTTCGGGCAAGGTTTATTACGACCTTCTCGAGGAGCGTGAGAAGCGCGGCATTGATGATGTCTACCTGCTGCGCATTGAACAGCTCTACCCGGTGCCGCTGAAGACGCTGGTGCAGGTGCTCGAACGCTTCAAGGGCGCCGAGTTCGTCTGGTGCCAGGAAGAGCCGCGCAACATGGGCGCGTGGCACTTCATCGAGCCGTATCTGGAATGGGTGCTCAATCAGATCGGGGCCGCCGACAAGCGTCCGCGTTATGCCGGCCGCGCCGCCGCCGCCGCGACCGCAACGGGCCTGATGTCGAAGCATCTTGCTCAGTTGAAGGCGCTGCTCGACGAGGCCCTTGGCTGAGATAATTTTGAAGGCGGTGCGCAACGCGCCGCCTTGTTGATTTTTTGATCGCGTTGGCGGCACCCGCCGCCGAAGACGCAAAAAGGGCAAGACATGGCTGAAATCCGCGTTCCGACACTCGGCGAGTCCGTCACCGAGGCCACTATTGGCCGCTGGTTCAAGAAGACCGGCGATGCTGTCGCCGTCGATGAACCGTTGGTTGAACTGGAAACGGACAAGGTGACCATCGAGGTGCCCGCGCCGTCCGCTGGCACCCTCAGCGAGATCGTCGTCAAGGATGGCGAGACGGTTGCAGTCGGAGCGCTGCTCGGCCAGATCACGGAAGGTGCGGGCCGGCCGGCCGCGGCAAAGCCTGCGGAAGCTGCCCCGGCGAAACCTGCTGTGGCTGCGGCGGCTGCGACACCTGCGTCGGCGCAGAAATCAGCGCCAGCCGATGCGCCGCAGGCGCCGTCGGTCCGCAAGCTGTCAGCCGAGAGCGGCATCGATGCTGCGACCGTGGCGGGTTCCGGCAAGGATGGCCGTGTCACCAAGGGCGACATGATGGCTGCGATCGAAAAGGCCGCGGCATCGCCGACCCCGGTCAACCAGCCTGTGGCCTCGCTGCAGGTCCGTGCGCCGTCGCCGGCCGACGACGCCGCGCGCGAAGAGCGGGTGAAGATGACCCGACTGCGCCAGACCATCGCACGCCGCCTCAAGGATGTGCAGAACACCGCCGCGATGCTGACGACCTTCAATGAGGTCGACATGACCAACGTCATGGCGCTGCGCGCGCAGTACAAGGATTTGTTCGAGAAGAAGCACCACGCCAAGCTCGGTTTCATGGGCTTCTTCGTGAAGGCCTGCGTGCAGGCGCTAAAGGAAGTGCCCGCCGTCAACGCCGAGATTGACGGCACCGATCTTGTCTACAAGAACTATTATCACGTCGGCGTCGCGGTCGGTACCGACAAGGGTCTCGTGGTGCCGGTGGTGCGCGAGTGCGATCACAAGTCGATCGCCGAGATCGAGACGACCATCGCCGATCTCGGCAGGCGCGCGCGCGACGGCCAACTCAAGATCGACGAGATGCAGGGCGGTACCTTCACCATCACCAATGGCGGCATCTACGGCTCGCTGATGTCGACGCCGATCCTCAACGCGCCGCAGGCCGGCATTCTGGGCATGCACAAGATCCAGGAGCGGCCGGTCGTGGTCGGCGGCAAGATCGAGGTGCGGCCGATGATGTATCTGGCGCTGTCCTACGATCATCGCGTCATCGACGGCAAGGAAGCGGTGACCTTCCTGGTGCGCGTCAAGGAGAACCTTGAAGACCCGGCGCGGCTCGTGCTGGATCTGTGATTCTAATCAGCCGTCATGGCCGGGCTTGACCCGGCCATCCACGTTTTTCTTGCTACTTCTCACCTGGAAAGAAGACGTGGATGGCCGGGTCAAGGCCGGGCATGACGAAAAAGGGATTTCGTTATGTCGTTCGATCTCGTCGTTATCGGTACCGGCCCCGGCGGTTATGTCTGCGCGATCCGCGCCGCCCAACTCGGCATGAAGGTCGCGGTGGTCGAGAAGAATCCGACCTTCGGCGGCACCTGCCTCAACATCGGCTGCATTCCCTCCAAGGCGCTGCTGCATGCCTCCGAGCGGTTCGAGGAAGCCGCCCACATGCTGCCGAAGATGGGCGTTGGCGTCGGCACGCCGAAGCTCGACCTCGCCGCGCTGATGAAGTTCAAGGACGATGGCGTTGACGGCAACGTCAAGGGCGTCGGCTTTCTGTTCAAGAAGAACAAGATCGAAACTTTTGCCGGCACTGGCCGCATCGCGGCGCCCGGCAAGGTCGAGGTCAAGGACGCAGACGGCAAGACCCAGATGCTGGAAACGAAGAACATCGTCATTGCGACGGGCTCGGACGTCGCCAGGCTGAAGGGCGTCGAGATCGACGAGACGCGCATCGTGTCGTCCACCGGCGCGCTGAAGCTCGACAAGGTGCCTTCAAGCCTGCTCGTGGTTGGTGCCGGCGTGATCGGCCTCGAACTCGGCTCGGTATGGCGCCGTCTCGGCGCCAAGGTCACCGTGGTCGAATTCCTCGACCGTATCATTCCGGGCATGGACGGCGAGATCGCCAAATCGTTCCAGCGCATCCTTGAGAAGCAGGGGTTCGAGTTCAAGCTCGGCAGCAAGGTCACCGGGGTCGATCCCTCCGGCAAGACGCTGAAGGTGAGCATCGAGCCGGCTGCAGGCGGCAAGAACGAAACGATTGAGGCCGATGTGGTGCTGGTGGCGATCGGCCGCGTGCCTTACACCGACGGGCTCGGCCTGCAGGAAGCGGGCGTCGAACTGGATCAGCGCGGCCGCATCAAGACCGATGAGCATCTTGCGACCAATGTGAAGGGCATCTACGCCATCGGCGACGCCATCGCGGGTCCGATGCTCGCGCACAAGGCCGAGGATGAGGGCGTCGCGGTGGCGGAAATCCTCGCGGGTCAGGCCGGGCACACCAATTACGATGTAATCCCGAGCGTGATCTACACCTTCCCGGAGGTGGCTTCCGTCGGCAAGACCGAGGACGAACTGAAGCAGGCGGGCGTGGCCTATAACGTCGGCAAGTTTCCGTTCACCGCCAACGGCCGCGCCAAGGTCAACCAGGCCACCGACGGCTTTGTGAAGATTCTCGCCGACGCCAAGACCGACCGCGTGTTAGGGGCGCACATCATCGGCGCGGAAGCGGGTGAGATGATCCACGAATGCGCGGTGCTGATGGAGTTTGGCGGCGCGGCAGAAGATCTTGCACGCACCTGCCATGCGCACCCAACCCGCTCCGAGGCGGTGAAGGAAGCGGCGATGGCGGTCGCCAAGCGTGCCATTCACATGTGAAGGGCTACCGCTCAACATAGAGCGTGCATCGCCCTGTTGTTGTCATCACCGGGCATGGCCGTTCAAAGAACGGCGTCGCTTCGCTCGCCTGTGCCCGGTGATCCAGGTCTTGCTTTCCTTCATTTGAAGTGCGTGGATGGCCGGGTCATCGGGGCGGCTACGCCCGTCTTCGACGGGCCATGCCCGGCCATGACGAACTGGAAATATCCTCACATCAAATGCACCGCGTGCGGCGCGAACAGGCCGATTGCGGTGAAGGCGATGCCGATCAGCGCGAGAAGACCCGACCCCCAGGCCAGCGCCATTATGCCGGTGATAATGGTGGCCGAGGCCAGCACGATGCCGATCTGGAATGCCGCCGAAGCAAGCTCGAAATGATGATAGCGGGCCGAGGCGAGGTCGCGATCGTGTTCGGCATGCTTGGCGCGGGCGGCCAATTGCTCTGAGCCTTCCCCGGTCTCGGGTTCGGAGCGATAGCGCGCGGCGGTCTTCTGCCAGATCTCGATCTGCCTGGCGGCGGCAGTCTTGAGCGCCTCGTCGGCGGAGGCCTCAGTCGTGACCTTCATCTGCTCGATCGCGGTCTGCACCTGGGTGCGGCGGATGCTCTTGGCCTGGAAGAAGGCCCACAGATTGGCGGCCTCGACATTCTTGCTGATGGCTTCGGTCTGCGCGCTCTTGCCAAGCGTCTCGGACAGGGCAAGGCACAAGGCGATGATCGCAATCAGAAGGGCGATCTTCTTGTTGGAGCCGGATGCATGCTCGGCATGCTCGGCGTGCTCCATGCTCTCGTGAGCGCTCATCGGTGATTCTCCGCTGTCGATGCGCCACGATTGGCTGAATGCCTGTCTCCGCGCAAGGGCTGCACCGAACTGCCACCCGGCATATTTTGATTGTATCGGATCGGATGTTGCGAGGCTTTCAAGGCTGCAGCGGTCGGCTGGATTGCTAAACAAAAGATAATGCGGCTGCCCCCGATTTCATGAAACCTGGCATGTGCTCTGTCACTTGAATCATGGAAGGAGGGCGGAAAACAAACACAACGGAAAGGAAGATGTCATGGCCAACACTGTCATTCCGAACGACCGGACGCTGCGGCGCAGGCTGCATCCGGTGGTCTACGACATCGCCATTGGATTGATCGCCTTATTCACCGTTTCAGCCTGGCTTGCATTTGATCGTCAGGCGGAGACAGCACTGCCGCTTTCACTGGTGACGCTGTTCTTTGTGGTCGCAATCTCGGTGCCTGCGATCATATCAGGGGTGTGGCGCCGAAGAGCTGACATACCGACTGCGGACCGGAGATCAGTGACGTTCCATGACTGGATGTCCGGCGAGTTTCCGGTCTGGGGCAGTCATATCAGAACATCGGAAGCGATGGTCGATATGCTGCTGCCGCTGGCGGCTGTCTCCTTTGGCATGGTCGCGATCGGGATTGTTTTTACCATCGTCCGCTGATGCGCAGCTATCTACGCCCGCGGATGGGCGCTCTGATAGACGTCCATCAAACGCTCGGCGTCGATGGCGGTATAGATCTGGGTGGTCGAGAGGGAGGCGTGGCCGAGCAGTTCCTGAATGGCGCGCAAATCGCCGCCGCGCGACAGTAAATGTGTCGCGAAAGAGTGGCGCAGCGCGTGCGGCGTGGCGCTGTCAGGCAGGCTGAGCGCGCCGCGCAACCGCTCCATCGTCAACTGGATAATGCGTGGCGACAAGGGCCAGCCGCGAGCACCGACGAAAACGGGCTTCTCGGAGGCGAGTGGATAGGGGCACTGGGTGATGTAATCCTGCACAGCCTCGAGCACATTTTGCAACACCGGCACCATCCGCGTCTTGTTGCCCTTGCCGATAACGGTGATGACGTCGCCGCGTCCCGGCTCGGGGATGTCGCGCCGGTTGAGCCCGAGCGCCTCGGAAATGCGCAGGCCGGAGCCATAGAGCAGCGCCATGACGGCGGCATCGCGCGCCCAGATCCATGGCGGCCGATCCTCGCCGGCACGAACGTCGGCTTCTGTCAGGCGGCGAGCGGCAGTAACGGCGAGCGGCTTTGGCAAGGTCTTGGAAATTTTTGGTGCACGGATCGCCGACAGGGCACCGACCTTGCCCTTGCCTTCACGCTCGAGAAAGCGGCCAAACGAGCGCAAGCCCGCCAGCGTCCGCATCAGCGATCGACTGCCAACATCGTTGTTGCGCCGCGCCGCCATGAAGGCGCGCACGTCGGATGCCTCGATGGCAGCGAAAGCGTTGAGCGAGACCGGCTGGCCCCAATGTTCTGCTAGGAATACGAGGCACTGGCGCAGGTCGCGCTCATAGGCTTCCAGCGTCTTGGGTGACAGCCGCCGTTCGCTTTTCAGATGGGCGAGCCAGCGCGCCGCCTCGACCTGAATGTCGGCGCCGGCGGGCAGGATCGGGTCTGAGTTGTGCTTTGGTTTTGGCATACTGCCTGACATATATAAGTGAGGGCGAAACGCGTTCGCCGGGATTGCGTCACGGTCACCCTCAAAGAGGTTCATCCTGAAGGATGGCGGCCGCTGCGTGGTTGCGATACTCACACCGGGCCGTTTATCCTTTCTTAAATCGTCACGCCGGATGTCCTCATGCCCAGACGAGTTGTCGAAGTTCTCGTCCCGGTGGCGCTGAACCAGACCTATTCCTATGGCGTGCCGGACGATCTCGATCTTTCGGTTGGCGATGTCGTGACGGTGCCGCTCGCCGCGCGCGAGGTTACCGCGGTGGTCTGGGATGAAAATCCGCATCCTGATCCTCGGCTGCACAACCGGTTGAAGGAGATCAGCGGCAAGCTTGACGTGCCGCCGTTGCGCGAGGAACTGCGCCGCTTTGTCGATTGGGTGTCGAACTACACGCTGGCTTCACGCGGTATGGTGATGCGCATGACGCTGCGGATGGGGGAGCATCTTGGTCCCGAGCGCGTGCGTCTTGGCGTACGGCTTGTAGGTAATTCGCCCCAACGGATGACGGCGGCACGTACGCGCGTGCTTGATCTGCTTGGCGACGGATTGCTGCGTGCGAAATCCGAGGCCGCACGGGAGGCGGGCGTCAGCGGTTCGGTGATCGATGGCCTTGTTGACGAAGGCACGCTGGCGGTGGAGCCGATGCCGCGCGAAAAGCCGATGCAACCGCCGGACGCTGCGTTTGCCGAACCGGATTTTTCTCCCGAACAACGTGAGGCCGCTGTGAAGATGCGCGAGCTCGCGGCGCGGGATGGTTTTGCGGTTGCGCTGATCGACGGCGTCACCGGCTCCGGCAAGACCGAAGTGTATTTCGAGGCGGTCGCCGAAATCATCCGCAAGGGGCGGCAGGCGCTGATCCTGATGCCGGAAATTGCGTTGACGGGACAATTCCTCGAACGCTTCGCGCAGCGGTTCGGCGTGAAGCCGATTGAGTGGCATTCCGAGTTGACGCCGCGCGCTCGCGCCCGCAACTGGCTCGCGGTCGCGAACGACGAGGCGCAGGTTGTGGTTGGGGCACGCTCGGCGCTGTTCCTGCCTTATGCCGATCTCGGACTGATCGTGGTCGATGAAGAACATGATCAAGCCTACAAGCAGAGCGACGGTGCGCATTATCATGCCCGCGACATGGCGGTGGTGCGCGGGCACATCGCGAAGATTCCAGTGGTGCTGTCGTCGGCGACGCCGTCGATCGAGACCGAAGTGAACGCGCGCACCGGGCGCTACCGGCGCATCGCGCTCCCCACACGTTTCGGCGGCCAGCACATGCCGCATATCGAGGCGATCGATCTCAAGCGCGAAGGACCCGCACGCGGCCGCTTCATTTCGCCACCATTGGCGGAAGCTGTGAAATTCGCAGTAGAGCGCAAGGAGCAGGCGCTGTTGTTCCTCAACCGCCGCGGCTACGCGCCGCTGACCTTATGCCGGGCCTGCGGCCATCGCTTTTCCTGCAACATCTGCGATGCGTGGCTGGTCGATCACCGTTTTCGCCAGCGCCTGGTCTGCCACCATTGCGGTTTCTCGATGCCGCGCCCGCATGTCTGTCCGCAATGCGCAGCGGAGGAATCGCTCGCGGCCATCGGCCCCGGCGTGGAACGGTTGCAGGAGGAGGCAGCAAATCTTTTTCCCGAGGTGCGCACCTTGGTGCTCTCGAGCGACCTCATTACCGACATCGAAACCATGCGATCGGAACTTAACGAGATCGCGGAGGGCAAGGTCGATATCATCATCGGCACGCAGCTTGTGGCGAAGGGGCATAACTTCCCGCGTCTCAATCTCGTCGGTGTGGTCGATGCCGATCTTGGGCTCGGCAATGGCGATCCGCGCGCGGCCGAGCGCACCTTCCAGCTGCTCAATCAGGTGATCGGGCGCGCCGGGCGCGAGCGGGGACGTGGCGTCGGCTATCTGCAGACGCATCAGCCGGAGCACCCGGTGATGAAGGCGCTGGTCGCCTCCAATCGTGAAGCGTTCTACGACAGCGAGATCGAAGCGCGTGGGCGCGCGGCCTACCCGCCGTTCGGGCGGCTCGCGGCGCTGATTGTCTCGGCGGCGAGCCGGCCGGATGCGGAAGGCTTCGCCCGCAAGCTCGCCGGTCTCGCGCCGCGCGACGAGCAGGTGGTGGTGCTGGGGCCGGCGGAGGCGCCGCTCGCCGTTATCAAGGGACGCTACCGGTTTCGCCTGCTGGTGAAATCGCCACGCGGTTTCGATCTGTCGGGGTATTTGCGGGCCTGGCTTGCCGTCGCGCCGAAAGCCAAGGGCAGTCTCAGCCTTGAAGTCGATGTGGATCCGCAGAGTTTTCTTTAAAAACCGTCATTGCGGGCGAGGCAAAGCAATCCAGTAGATGACCTCTTGCCGTCCCCGTGCAACGGAGGCCCAGGCCTTGCAACTCGCTGCCGGAGTGGGTTTCCGTCTTCGCGGTAACCGCCATGACAAAGTGAGAGCCGACCCGAAAATGAAAGAGCCGGCATTCGCGCCGGCTCTCCTCAACTCAAACTCAACGAACTGTACGCAACAACGCTACGCTACGAACTCGTTTGATTGAGCATGATGTGATCCGAAAACCGCTTCGCACCTTTCGGTATCATGCTCGTGCTTACTGAACTTCTGCGACAACCTGACCGACGCCGCGGCCGGTGAGGCCGATGGCGCGTGCGGCGCCCTTGGAGAGATCGAGGACGCGGCCACGGATGAAGGGGCCACGATCGTTGATCGTCACGACGACGCTGCGGCCGCCGTGAGTAACCTTGAGGCGGGTACCGAAGGGCAATGTGCGGTGCGCGGCGGTCATGGCATTCTGATTGAAGCGCTGGCCGGAGGCGGTGCGGCTCCCGGACTCGTTGCCGTAGTACGACGCCTTGCCGGAGAAGGTGCGGCCGCCATGGGTGGAGACGTTGGTGCCGATCGAGGCATTGGCGTCGCGCCAGGATTTCTTGTGATTGCGGGCTTCGCTCGCCTGGGTGCCAAGGCCGAGAACACAAACCACCGAGAAGGCGGCCAGTGAGGTATTCCGAATCGCAGAGGTTGCGCGCGGCGCCTTCCTCGAAGATCTCAACATCAAGTCATCCTTATGCTGTTTATCCATCCGCGAGCAGGCTATAGATCGCCGCTCCTCGGCTCGAGGCTGGTTCTTCGATCAATAAGGCATAAACAGGGCGTTTGATTTAGTTCCGTGCTCTTTCACATATTTGGAAGAATCAAGGCCTATTGCCTGATTTGCTATACTGTACTGTAGCTATACATATTATTAGTAATGGTATGTATCGATATACTGAATAGTGAAGGTTAGCGCCAAGCCGTGGGCAGTAAACGGCGCAAGCGGATGGCTGCTCCAGCCCCCATTATTCTGCATATCGGTATGCGCCGACCGGGACGCTTGGCGTGATGGGAGCCTCGCACCCCGAGGCGAAGCATCGCGTCCGATCGGATTTCGAAATGGCGGGGTCTGCGACTTTCGATTTCCAGCTGGTAGTTATGGTCATATTGCGCCTGCCAGCGCCCTATGTTAGCAAGCCCGCGTTTTCATGATGCTGAACATATCGGTTCGGCCGGAAATCGAAGTCCAGCTTGAATCTCAAGGACTTGCATCGCTTGGCGCGAATTCATGGCGCCTGTTCAACGGCGATGGATTTTTCTTGGAATTTTTCTTGGGCCTTCAACAGCAGAAGAGCATTTCGTGGCTACTGACGATACCCCAGTTTCAGGCGTGGCCGGACGGTACGCGACCGCCCTTTTTGAATTGGCGCGCGACCAGAAGTCCATCGATACGGTGCGGGCCGACGTCGATAAATTCGCCAGTCTTCTCGCCGAGAGCGCCGATCTGATGCGGCTCGTGCGCAGCCCGGTTTTCACCGCACATGAGCAGGGCAAGGCGCTTGACGCCGTGCTGGCCAAGGCCGGGATCGGCGGCATCACCGCCAACTTCCTCCGGGTCCTCACCGCCAATCGCCGCCTGTTCGCGGTGAATGACATGATCCGCGCATTCCGCGTGCTGGTGGCGAAGTTCCGCGGTGAGGCCACGGCCGACGTCATCGTTGCCGAGCCGCTCAACGACAAGAATCTCGACGCGCTGAAGGCCTCGCTGAAGTCAGTGACAGGCAAGGACGTCGATCTCAACGTGAATGTCGATCCCTCGATCATCGGCGGGCTTGTCGTCAAGCTTGGCAGCCGCATGGTTGATAGTTCGCTTCGCACCAAACTCAATTCGATCAAGCACGCGATGAAAGAGGCAGGCTGATGGACATCCGCGCCGCGGAAATTTCCGCAATCCTCAAGGACCAGATCAAGAATTTCGGCCAGGACGCCGAAGTCTCCGAGGTGGGTCAGGTTCTCTCCGTCGGCGACGGCATTGCCCGCGTCTACGGTCTCGACAACGTCCAGGCGGGCGAAATGGTCGAGTTCGAGAACGGCACGCGCGGCATGGCGCTGAACCTTGAAAGCGACAACGTCGGTATCGTTATTTTCGGCGCCGACCGCGAGATCAAGGAAGGCCAGACCGTCAAGCGCACCCGCGCCATCGTCGACACCCCCATCGGCAAGGGTCTGCTGGGCCGCGTCGTCGACGCGCTCGGCAATCCGATCGACGGCAAGGGGCCGATCCAGGCGACCGAGCGCAAGCGCGTCGACGTCAAGGCGCCCGGCATCATTCCGCGCAAGTCGGTCAGCGAGCCGATGGCCACCGGCCTCAAGGCCGTCGACGCCCTGATCCCCGTTGGCCGCGGCCAGCGCGAACTGATCATCGGCGACCGCCAGACCGGCAAGACCGCGATCGCGCTCGACACCATCCTCAACCAGAAGCCGCTCAACGTCGCCGGCGCTCCCGAGAGCCAGAAGCTGTATTGCGTTTACGTCGCGATCGGCCAAAAGCGCTCCACCGTTGCGCAGTTTGTGAAGGTGCTGGAAGAGCAGGGCGCGCTGGAATATTCCATCATTGTCGCCGCCACCGCATCCGATCCTGCCCCGATGCAGTATCTCGCGCCATTCACCGGCTGCACCATGGGCGAGTACTTCCGCGACAACGGCATGCACGCCGTCATCATCTATGACGACCTTTCCAAGCAGGCCGTCGCCTACCGTCAGATGTCGCTCTTGCTGCGCCGCCCGCCGGGCCGCGAAGCCTATCCGGGTGACGTGTTCTACCTGCACTCCCGTCTGCTCGAGCGTTCGGCCAAGCTGAATGACGATCTCGGCTCCGGCTCGCTGACCGCGCTGCCGGTTATTGAGACGCAGGCCAACGACGTGTCGGCCTACATTCCGACCAACGTGATCTCGATCACCGACGGCCAGATCTTCCTCGAAACTGACCTGTTCTTCCAGGGCATCCGCCCGGCGGTGAACGTCGGTCTGTCGGTGTCGCGCGTCGGATCGTCGGCGCAGACCAAGGCGATGAAGAAGGTCGCCGGCAAGATCAAGGGTGAGCTCGCGCAGTACCGTGAAATGGCGGCCTTCGCGCAGTTTGGCTCCGATCTCGATGCCTCGACCCAGCGTCTCCTGAACCGCGGGTCGCGCCTGACCGAGCTTCTGAAGCAGCCGCAATTCTCGCCGCTGAAGATGGAAGAGCAGGTCGCCGTGATCTGGGCCGGCACCAACGGTTATCTCGATGCGCTGCCGCTCACCAAGGTGCGCGCGTTCGAGGACGGTCTCTTGTCGCTGCTGCGCGGCAAGCACGCCGATCTTCTCAATGCGATCCGCGACTCGAAGGATTTGTCCGACGACTCCGCCGCCAAGCTCAAGAGCGTGGTGGACGGCTTCGCCAAGTCGTTCGCGTAAAGTTTCTGCCTCTCTCGCTTGCGGGGGAGGGGTGCAACCGAGATGTAGTGGACTAGATCGTAATGGCTTCGCTCAAGGACATGCGTGTCCGCATCGCCTCGACCAAGGCGACGCAGAAGATCACCAAGGCCATGCAGATGGTCGCGGCCTCGAAGCTGCGCCGTGCGCAGACCGCGGCCGAAGCCGCGCGGCCTTATGCCGAGCGTATGGATGCGGTGATCTCCGACATCGCGAGTGCGGCGGTGGATTCTGACAGCGCCCCGTTGCTGCTGACGGGCACGGGCCGCGATCAGGTCCAGCTTCTGCTGGTCTGCACTGGCGAGCGCGGCCTGTCCGGCGCGTTCAACTCCTCCATTGTGCGCCTGGCGCGTGAACGTGCGCTGGCCCTGATGAACCAGGGCAAGGAGGTCAAGTTCTTCTGTGTCGGCCGCAAGGGCTACGAGCAACTCCGCCGCCAGTTTGACAAGCAGATCATCGGCCACATGGAGCTACGCTCTGTTAAGGTGCTCGGCTACAGGAACGCCGAGGAAATCGCGAAGAAAATTATCACGATCTTTGAAGCGGGCGAGTTCGATGTCGCCACGCTGTTCTACGCGCAGTTCAAGTCGGTGATCGCGCAGGTGCCGACGGCGCAGCAAGTGATTCCGCTGCTGGTCGAGGCGAAGGAAGAGGCCGCTGCGTCGGCTACCGCGGTTTACGACTACGAGCCGGAGGAGAACGAGATTCTCGCCGACCTCCTGCCGCGCAATCTCGCGATCCAGATTTTCCGTGCGCTCTTGGAAAACAACGCATCTTTCTACGGCGCCCAGATGAGCGCGATGGACAATGCCACCCGCAACGCGGGCGAGATGATCCGCAAGCAGACTCTGATTTACAACCGTACCCGCCAGGCGATGATTACGAAGGAACTGATCGAAATCATCTCCGGCGCTGAAGCAGTCTAAGGAGAAGCGACATGTCTTATTCGACCAAGGCTACGACTTCCGGTGGACGTGATGGCCGCGCCATTCTGGAAAATGGCGGACTCGCTCTGGCGATGGCTCTGCCGAAGGACATCGGCGGCTCGGGCGAGGGACACAATCCCGAGCAGCTCTTTGCGCTCGGCTGGTCGGCCTGTTTCGGTCAGGCGATCATCATACTCGGCAAGAAGCATGGTCTCGACGGCAAGGCTGCCAAGGTCACCTGTGAGGTGACGCTGAATATCAATGACGGCGCGTTCTCGCTCGCCGCTGAAATGAAAGTCGCCCTTCCAGGCGCCGACAAGGCCAAGCTTCAGGCCCTGATCGAGGATGCCCACACGATTTGTCCGTATTCAAAGGCGACCAAGGGCAACGTGCCCGTCAAGCTGACCGCCGTCTAAGCTATCAAGGAGAGAGTTTCCATGGCCCAACCCGCCAATCAGGTCGGACGCATCACGCAGGTCATCGGCGCCGTTGTCGACGTACAGTTCGACGGCCGGCTGCCGGCGATCCTGAATGCGATCGAAACCAACAACCAGGGCCACCGCCTTGTTCTTGAAGTCGCTCAGCATCTCGGGGAATCCACCGTGCGCGCAATCGCGATGGACACCACCGAGGGGCTGGTGCGCGGTCAGGAGGTTTCCGACACCGGTGCGCCGATCAAGGTGCCGGTTGGCGAGGGCACGCTCGGCCGCATCATCAACGTCATCGGCGAGCCGGTGGACGAAGGCGGCCCGGTCAAGGCGGAAGGCACCCGCGCCATCCACCAGGAGGCGCCGGCCTATACCGAACAGTCCACCGACGCTGAAATTCTTGTCACCGGCATCAAGGTCGTCGACTTGCTGGCGCCGTATGCGAAGGGCGGCAAGATCGGCCTGTTCGGCGGCGCGGGCGTTGGCAAGACCGTGCTGATTCAGGAACTGATCAACAACGTCGCGAAGGCCCACGGCGGTTACTCGGTGTTCGCCGGCGTCGGTGAACGTACCCGCGAAGGCAACGACCTCTATCACGAGTTTATCGAATCTGGCGTGAACAAGAAGGGCGGCGGCGAAGGCTCGAAATGCGCTCTGGTGTACGGCCAGATGAACGAGCCGCCGGGCGCCCGCGCCCGCGTCGCTCTCTCCGGTCTCACCATCGCGGAAGATTTCCGCGACAAGGGCCAGGACGTGCTGTTCTTCGTCGACAACATCTTCCGCTTCACCCAGGCAGGTTCGGAAGTGTCGGCGCTCTTGGGCCGTATTCCTTCGGCGGTGGGTTATCAGCCGACGCTCGCCACCGACATGGGCGCGCTGCAGGAACGCATCACCACCACCACCAAGGGCTCGATCACGTCGATCCAGGCGATTTACGTTCCGGCCGACGACTTGACCGACCCGGCGCCGGCCACCTCGTTCGCCCATCTGGACGCGACCACGACGCTGAACCGCTCGATCGCTGAAAAGGGCATCTACCCGGCGGTCGATCCGCTCGACTCGACCTCGCGCATGCTGTCGCCGCTGGTTGTCGGTGACGAGCACTACGCGGTGGCCCGTCAGGTGCAACAGATTCTTCAGCGCTACAAGGCGTTGCAGGACATCATCGCCATTCTCGGCATGGACGAGCTATCGGAAGACGACAAGGTCACGGTGGCGCGCGCCCGCAAGATCGAGCGCTTCCTGTCGCAGCCGTTCCACGTCGCTGAAATCTTCACCGGCTCGCCGGGCAAGTTCGTTGAACTCGCCGACACCATCAAGGGCTTCAAGGGTCTTTGCGAAGGCAAATACGATCACCTGCCGGAAGCAGCCTTCTACATGGTCGGCACCATCGAAGAAGCCGTCGAGAAGGGCAAGAAGCTCGCAGCGGAAGCGGCGTAATCGCGATGGCCAACACCTTCCACTTCGATCTGGTTTCGCCGGAAAAGATCGCCTTCTCGGGTGAAGTCGAGCAGGTCGATGTTCCAGGCGTCGAAGGCGACTTCGGCGTGATGGCCGGACATTCGCCGATGGTGGCGAGCATTCGTCCCGGAATCCTTACGGTGACCGTCGGCGGCAAGAACGAGAAGATCATCGTGCTCGGCGGCATCGCGGAAGTTTCCGACAAGGGGCTGACGCTGCTGGCGGACACGGCGACGTCGCTTACCGAGCTGGATCGCGTGGCGTTTGCCAGGCAGATCGAGGAGATGGAAGAAAACCTGAAGGACAAGGAGCCGGGCACCGCGCTTGATCGGGCGATTACGCGGCTCGACCACTTCAAGGTCATTCAGCAGCGCATTACCTCGACCGGGATGCACTAGGGACCGGTTTCTGAAGAAAAAAGCCTCGCCATTGGCGAGGCTTTTTTGTTTTCGGCTATTGAATTCGCTCAGCAACCCATTTCGTCATGGCCGGGCTCAAGCCCGGTGATGACGACTGAATGTGCGGCGGTGGCGTCAGCCAATAACGTCACTTCCCCGCGAAACGCGAAAATTCCTGCACCACGCGCTCATAGACCGGACGCTTGAAGGGCACGACAAGATCGGGAAGGTTCTCCATCGGCTCCCAGCGCCAGTCGATGAATTCGGGTTTGTGCCCGGCGGGCGATACGACGTTGATCTCGCTGTCCTCGCCGGTGAAGCGGATTGCGAACCATTTCTGTCGCTGCCCGCGAAAGCGACCCTTCCAGGCGCGGCCCGCGATGGTGCGCGGAATGTCGTAGGTTAGCCAGTCGGGGGCCTCGGCAAGCTTTTCCACCGAACGCGCGTTGGTCTCCTCGAAAAGTTCGCGACGCGCGGCAGCCCAATGATCTTCGCCATGGTCGATGCCGCCCTGCGGCATCTGCCAGACATGAGCCTTGTCGACATGCTCGGGCCCGCCGGCGCGCCGGCCGATAAACACCAGTCCCTCGGAGTTCAGCAGCATCATGCCGACGCAACTCCGGTAGGGCAGGTCATCGTAATGCGACATCATGCAGGCCTTCAGTTGGTTCCGTGGCCGGTTTGCCGCATATGTGCGCGACAAATCGGAAGATCAGCTGGATTTTGATTTCATCAGGATGGTTGTCAACGGCACCAAAAGAATGCCTCGCTTCTCAAGGCGTTGTGCCCATGTCCCGATCCGCTCGATTGAAATTGGCAAGGCGGATGCCATGCCAACCGCGCTACCGCGCTCGCGTGCCAGTGTCTCGAGCTCCATGAGGCTTTTGTCGATCTCGGCGGAGGTCGGAACCCGATCGACCACGGCGTCGGCTGTCGCAGCCGGCACGCCTTGCGCGCCCGCAAGCTGGCCAGCCAGACTGCGTGGCACGCTGCCGTCGTCAAGCCAGGCGAGGCCGCGTTTGGCCGCCTGCTGGATGATAGGCTGCATCGCAGAGTCGGTGACGAGGAAGCGCGAGCCCATGAAATTTGTGAACCCGACATAGCCCTGGAAGCGGCTCATCAGCCACATCAGCCGGTCCACGTTCTGCTCGGGACCTGCGGTGGCGAGCAGCGTTTGCGGGCCGGGATCATTGTCGGGATAATCGTAAGGCTCCATCGGGAGCTGCAGCAGCACTTCATGCTTGCGGGCGCGGGCACGCTCGACAAGCGTGCCCGGATCGGAGCCGTAAGGCGTGAAGGCGAGCGTCACAGCGGCGGGCAACTTCACAATGGCATCGTTGGTTTTGGCAGCACCAACGCCGAGCCCGCCGATCACGATGGAGATCGTCGGCATGGTCGCGGCCCGGGCGCGCTGCAGGTCGGTCCCCGAGGCATAGACCCGCCACGGTTTCAGCCCATCTGCCGCGGTCGGCACCATGCCGTAGCGAGAATTCTCCAGGAGCCGCTGATTGATGCCGCTCATCATCGCCGGCGCGCCGGCATCGAGACCTGCGGGCGTTTCGTCGTCGCCGACCTTCATTTCGCGCCGTTCGCCGTTCGACCCATCAATGATGGTGACGGTCCTCTGGCCGCTCGGTGCTGCGGGGGGAGCAGCGGAGGGGATCGAGGACTGGTTTGCTCCCGGTAGCTTGGCTGGATCGAATTTTGCTACAACGACCGGTTCGCCACCAGTCGGGTCGCGACCGAAAAGCGCGAAGCCCAGAAACATCAGCAAAAACAGGCCGCAGACGGTGACGATCGCCTGCGGTGCTGTAAAAGGCAGGCGAAAGCGGCGCTTGCGCGGCGTGGTCTGCCCCAGCGGTGCGCTCAGATCATCAGTCACGACAAGAGATCCCGCGAATCATCCGCGGAATCCTATCATGAGAGGGTGGGATAGCCTTGCCCGGCCGCAGTCTTCAGGCCTTCCGAGGTGCCGTCCGTGCGGGATTGCCGGTGACTGTGGCGCCCGGAGCAACGTCGCGGGTCACCACGCTGCCAGCGCCGATGATAGCGTTGTCGCCAATGCTGACGCCGGGCAGGATGATGGCGCCGCCGCCGACCCAGACATCGGAACCGATGGTGACCGGCCGGGCAAACTCAAACCCTTCACGGCGCTGGATTGGATCGCGTGGATGGTCGGCGGCGTAAATCTGGACCGCGGGGCCGATCTGGGTACGGTCGCCGATGGTTACATGGGTCACGTCCAGGATGACGCAGTTGAAGTTCATGAATACGCCGGTCCCGAGGCGAATATTGAATCCGTAGTCGCAATGGAACGGTGGCCGCAGGTCGCATTGCTCTCCGGCGGCGATCCGCTCGCGGAGCACGGCAAGCCGCTCAGCGGTGGATTTGCCGAGCATGGCATTGTAGCGCGCGAGCCATTGCTGGTTGGCGGCAATATCGGCCTGAATTTCAGGATCGCCGGGCAAGTACAGCTCGCCTGCGATCATCTTCTGTTTTTCGCTTGTCATGACGTTCCTCGGGACTTCTCTCGGGTTGGAAATTAAAAAAAAAGGCGGCCGCAAGGGCCGCCTTTTTTCCAATCGTGAAACGAAAGGGTCAGTTCGCCTTGCCAGCGGCTGCCGGCGGGGTCGTCGTGTTGGCGGCGTTGTGCTTGATGCCATGCAGAAGATCGATGGCGGTGTGCAGCGCCTTGTCGTTCTTTTCATCCGGCGGCACGTAGGATTGCGAACCGGTCTCCTCCTGACCTTCGGCCTTGAGGTGGCCGCGCAGCGAGGCTTCACCCTTGGTGTCGGTCTTGGACTTCAAATCGTCCGGCACGTCCTGCATTACTTCGATGTCGGGAGTGATGCCTTTGGCCTGGATCGATTTGCCCGAGGGAGTGAAGTAGCGCGCGGTGGTGAGGCGCAGCGCGCCGTTGCCCGAGCCGAGCGGGATGATGGTCTGCACCGAACCCTTGCCGAACGAGCGGGTGCCGATCAGTGTCGCACGCTTCTGGTCCTGCAGCGCGCCAGCGACGATCTCGGAAGCAGACGCCGAGCCGCCATTGATCAGCACAACCACCGGCTTGCCCTTGGTGAGATCACCGCCGGGCTTGGCGACGCGGCGCTGGGTTTCCTCGGCGTTGCGCCCGCGTGTCGAGACGATCTCGCCGCGATTGAGGAACGCATTGGAGACCGACACGGCTTCTTCGAGCAAGCCGCCGGGATTGTTACGCAGGTCGAGGATATAGCCCTTCACCTTGTCGGTGCCGATCTGCTGCTGAAGATTGGCCATCTCCTTCTTGAGGCCCTCAGTGGCCTGTTCGTTGAAAGAGGTGATGCGGATGTAGGCGATATCGCCATCCTCCACCTTCGCGCGCACCGCGCGGACGCGGATGTTGTCGCGCGTCAGCGTCACCTCAATCGGTTTGTCCTGGCCCTTGCGGATGATTTTCAGCTTGATTTTGGTGTTGACCGGACCGCGCATCTTGTCGACGGCCTGGTTGAGCGTCATGCCCTGCACGGCCTCGTCATCGAGATTGGTGATGATGTCGTTGGCGAGGATGCCGGCCTTCGAGGCCGGAGTATCGTCGATCGGCGAGACCACCTTGATCAGGCCGTCTTCCATTGTGACTTCGATGCCGAGTCCGCCGAACTCACCGCGGGTTTGCACCTGCATATCCTTGAAGCTCTTCGCGTCCATGTAGCTGGAGTGCGGATCGAGGCCGGTCAGCATGCCGCTGATGGCGCTCTCGATCAGCTTCTTGTCGTCCGGCTTCTCGACATAGTCGCTGCGGACGCGATCAAACACATCGCCGAACAAATTGAGCTGGCGATAGGTGTCGGCGGCGGCGGCGCGGGCTGAGGTGCCCATCAGCGAAGCGCGTGGCTGGGTCACCAGAAGGGTCGCGGCAGCGCCAGCCGCGGCGCTGAGAAGAATGAGAGAAGTCTTGCGCATCATCCGCGAACCTTTTCGCCTTCCTTTGCAGCCCACCATGGGCCTGGATCGATCGGAGTCCCGTCTTTCCGGAACTCGATATAGAGCACGGGTTGGCTCGATGGCGCTGCCAGAATGGAGGCGACCTGAGACTGTGATCCCATTGTCGCCACCGGCTCCCCCGTCAGTACAAACTGGCCAATATTGACCGAAATACGGTCCATTCCGGCGATCAGGACATGATACCCGCCGCCCGCATTGAGGATCAAGAGTTGTCCATAGCTTCGAAACGGCCCGGCATAAACCACCCAGCCATCACACGGAGTTGTGACCTGCGCGCCAGGGCGCGTCGCGACTGAAATGCCCTTTTCCTGCCCGCCATTGCCATCCGGCCCGCCGTAACTGCGAATCTTCGTGCCGTTGACCGGAAGAGGCAACAACCCCTTTGCCGCAGCAAAGGCGATCGCCGGACTAAGGCGCGCTGGATCCTGCATGCCGCGCAAATTAGGCTTTCCGTTGACCGAAGGCGGAGTTCCTTTCAATTCCGCAGTGGCGGCCGCCCGGGCGGCGCTCTTGATGTCCTGTTCCATTTTGGCAATCAGGTCCTGCAGGCTGCCGGCCTTCTTGGCCAACTCCGCGGCGCGGCTGTTTTCGGCGGCCATGTCGCGTTCGGCATCCGATTGCTTCTTTTGCCGCTCATCGACCAGGGCAGCGAGCCGGGTGCTGTCGGTTTGCAGCTTGTCGCGCTCGGCCGACAGGCGATCGCGTTCTTCGGAGATGTTCTTGCGCACCTGAATGAGTTCGCCGAGGTCGCTTGCGAGCTTGAGTGCCCGGGTGCGCATTTCCGGCACGGTGGCGCCGAGCAGCATCGCGGTATGCAGCGATTGCAGCGAATCCTCCGGCGTCACCAGAAGCGCAGGCGGGGTCCGGCGCCTGGCGCGCTGCAGGGCCGCGAGCACTTCGCCAATGCGGTCGCGCCGCGTTTCGAGCGACAGCCGGATCTCCGCTTCGCGCGCGTCGAGCGGGCGGATGCGGCCTTCGCTGTCGCTGATATTGGCCTCGATGGCGCGAATTCGCGCGGCGGTGTCGATCAGTTGCTGATTGAGCTTGGTGCGATCCTGCCCGATCGCGGCGATCTCGTCCTTGAGCCGCTGCTGCGCGCCGGCCGCTTCCTTCTGCCTGGCGCGCAGCGCCTCGAGTTCCTGATTGCGCTGGTCGAGCGTGGCCTGATCGGGCACGGGCGGTGGTGCTTGTGTCTGCGCCGATGCCGGCGCGGTCAGGATAACGGTAAGCAGTAGAGCCAAGAGCTTCATCGTTTTCGTCATGCCCGGCTTTATGCCGGGCATCCACGTCTTTTTGTTTTGAACAACGACAGACGTGGATGGCCGGGACAAGCCCGGCCATGACGATGAGAAGGTTGTTGGTCCAAATCCCATCTCAGGCCCGATGATACGGGTGACCGGACAGGATCGTCCCGGCCCGGTAGATCTGCTCGAGGAGCAGGATACGCACGATCTGGTGCGGCCATGTCGCCTTGCCGAAAGCGAGACGCACCTTGGCGCGACGGCTCAATTCCGTGGACAGCCCGTCGGCGCCGCCGATCAGGAACACCGCGCAGGGCATCGAATCATCACGCCAGCGCTGAAGATGACGGGCGATGGTGGTGCTGTCGAGATTATCGCCTCGCTCGTCGAGCGCCAGCACTACGGCGCCGTCGGGAATGTGCGCGGTCATCGCCTGGGCTTCCTCGGCGATCCGGCCAGGAGCGTCGGCGTGACGGCTTTCGGGAATTTCGTGGATGTCGAGGCCGCGAAAGCCGAGCTTGCGTGAAAGGCTCTCGAAGCGCTCACGGTAACGCTCGGCAAGCTCGCGTTCCGGACCTTGCTTGAGGCGGCCAATGGCGATGACAAGAAGACGCATGGCGCGGTCTTATCACGGCGCTTCGCCATCTTAAATCATCACGCGCTTAAATCAGCGCGTAACTACCATTCCCGCGCAACGGGCAAGATCACTCCAGACGCACCAGCGAAGCCTCGCTGGTTTTAGCGCGCCTTCTTGGCCGGCTTCTCCGAGGTCCACATCTTTTCGAGATTGTAGAACTCACGAACTTCCGGCCGGAAAATGTGAACGATCACGTCGCCTGAATCGATCAGCACCCAATCGCAATTGGCGAGCCCTTCGATGTGCGGCGCTTCGATCCCGCTCTCCTTCAATCCCTTGGCGACATTCTCCGCGATCGCACCGACGTGACGGTTCACCCGTCCGGTGGTGACGACCATGTAGTCGGTGATGGAGGATTTGCCGCGAAGGTCGATAGTAACCGTTTCTTCCGCCTTCATGTCGTCGAGGCGGGAGAGGATCAGGGTGAGCGTCTCGTCGGCGTCAGGACGCGCCTTCAAGACAGCGATGGACGGAGACTTTGCTTCCGTCATGGACAATGCAGATGCGGTCAGGGACCACTCCTTTCACTGTATGCGGGCAACGAATCTTTCGATGTCCGCGCGCCTATTTTACGCATGTGGGGTTAATGCTTTCAATCGTCCAGCTTTGTGAGGCGGTCAGACTGTGGTGTTTGCGTCACGTCTTCCAGCTTCCGTCCGGGTTCCGCAATCTGGTCGATGACAACGGCGATTTCATGCCGGTCAGGAATGCCCAGGCCGGCGGCGTCATGGCGGCGAGCTGCCCGGCGTCGCGCTCGGGAATGCGATGCTGCATCAGGGCTTGTGCTGCGGGCGAGGATAACGCGCCGAAACAGTCGGGCGGGCGATCGATCACGGCCATGGGAACCAGGTCGGCGATGGTGCGCCAGCCTTTCCAGCGATGGAATTGCGCGAGATTGTCGGCTCCCATGATCCAGACAAAGCGTACGGCAGCGCAACGCCTGCGCAGGAACTCAATGGTGTCGAGAGTGTATCGTGTGCCGATGACGGATTCGAGGCAGCTCACGTCGATGCGCGGATGATGCGCGAGGCGGCGCGCGGCTGCCATCCGCTCCTCGAGCCGGTGCGGTGCCTTGTCCTTCAGCGGATTGCTGGGTGTCACCAGCCACCACACCCGGTCGAGGCCAAGCCGTTTCATCGCAAACAGCGTGATGTCGCGATGCGCCGCGTGCGGCGGATTGAACGAGCCGCCGAGCAGGCCGATACGCATGCCGTCGGTGTAAAGCGGGATCGCTTCGCGCAGCGCCTGTGTGCGGTTCACGGACGCGTCTGCCCCGTGCCATGGACACGATATTTGAATGAGGTCAGTTGCTCGACGCCGACGGGGCCGCGCGCATGAAACTTGCCCGTGGCGATGCCGATTTCCGCGCCGAAGCCGAACTCGCCGCCATCGGCGAACTGTGTCGAGGCGTTATGCAGCACGATGGCGGAATCGACCTCGTTCAGAAAGCGCGTGGCAGCCTGCGTGTCGTCGGTGACGATGGCGTCGGTGTGGTGTGAGGAATACTTCTCGATATGAGCGATGGCTTCGTTGATGCCGCCCACGACCTTGGCCGCGATGATCGGAGCCTCGTATTCAGTCGCCCAGTCTTCTTCGGTCACGGGCTTCACGCGCGTATCGGCGCGTTGCACGTCGGCATCGCCGCGCACCTCGCACCCCGCATCGATCAGCATGCCGACCAGTGGCTTGAGCTGTGCGGGCGCCGCGGCTTTGTCGATCAACAATGTTTCGGCCGCACCGCAGACGCCGGGGCGACGCATCTTCGCGTTCAGGACGATGGTCTTGGCCATGTCGAGCGAGGCGGCCTTGTCGATGAAGACGTGGTTGTTGCCGTCGAGATGCGCGAACACCGGCACGCGCGCCTCGGCTTCGACGCGCGCGACGAGGCTCTTGCCACCACGCGGCACGATCACGTCGATGCGGCCATCAAGACCGGACAGCAGCAGGCCGACGGCAGCGCGGTCGCGGGTCGGCACCAGCGTGATGGCGGCTTCTGGCAGGCCGGCCTTGCGTAGCCCTTCGACAAGGCAGCGATGGATCGCGATGCAGGACCGGAAACTGTCGGAGCCGCCGCGCAGGATCACGGCATTGCCGGATTTCAGGCATAGCGCGCCGGCATCCGCCAGCACGTTCGGGCGGCTCTCGAAAATCACCCCGGCGACGCCGAGCGGCACGCTGACGCGCTCGATGGTCATGCCGTTGGGGCGGGTCCATTTCTCGGTAACCTTGCCGACCGGATCGTCGAGGCCGCGCACCACATCGAGCCCTTCCGCCATGGTCTCGATCCGCGCGGGCGTCAGCGCGAGGCGATCGATGAATGACTCAGAAGCACCGGAGGCTCGCGCTTCCGCGACATCCTCGGCATTGGCGGTGAGAAGTTTGGCTGACGAGGCGCGCAAGGCGGCTGCCATCGCCGCCAGCGCATCATTTTTTTGCTTCGCTGGCGCGAGCGCCAGCACTCGTGCCGCTGTACGCGCCTGTTGCGCCAGATAGGACATCAGCGCGGGCAGGTCGGTTGTGTCGTCAACGGCTTTCAGCGAGGCGTTCATGGGGTCCGGTCCGGATCGTCGGTTCATGCAGTAGCATAAAATAGGAAAGCGGAGAGCTGGCCGCTACTCGGCCAATGGCCTAGCAGGCCAAACTTTACGGGTTTGCCGCCTCGTCCGTCTCGCGGTCATGCCGATGCGAGACCACGAGGTCGTCGCGGTGGATCATTTCGGGGCGGCCGGCGAGGCCCAGAATCCTGGACGCCTCTGCCGAGGATTTGCCCTTGATGCGCTCCGCATTGTCGGCGCTGTAGGCGACAAGCCCGCGGCCGATCTCATGGCCTTCGGGGCCGCGCACCACCACGGCATCACCGCGCGCGAATGCGCCCTCGATGCGCGTGACGCCCGCGGCCAGAAGGCTGCGTCCGGCGTGCAGCGCCTTCACCGCGCCTGCGTCGATCACGAGCACGCCCTTCGGCTCCAGCGATCCGGCGATCCAGCGCTTGCGCGCCGTGACCGGATTGGCGGGTGTGAGAAACCACGTGCATTTGCCGCCGTTGGTGATGGTCTGCAGCGGGTGCTCGATCTTGCCCGAGGCGATCAGCATGTGGGTGCCGGCGGAGGTCGCGATCTTCGCCGCCTCGATTTTGGTGCGCATGCCGCCGCGCGAGAGCTCGGATTCGGCGGCGCCCGCCATTGCTTCGATATCGGCAGTGACGGAGTCCACCACCGGAATGAGTTTTGCGTTCGGGTTGGCACCGGGTGGCGCGGTGTAAAGCCCATCGATGTCAGAAAGCAGGATCAAAAGATCGGCGCTGGTCATGGTGGCGACGCGTGCGGCGAGGCGATCATTGTCACCGTAACGGATTTCGCTGGTTGCGACCGTGTCGTTCTCGTTGATGACCGGCACCGCGCGCCATTCCAGCAATTTCGAGATGGTGGAGCGCGCGTTGAGATAACGGCGGCGCTCCTCGGTGTCCTGCAGTGTGACGAGAATCTGTCCCGCGCCGATGCCGTGATGATCGAGCACCTTGGCCCAGATGCGTGCAAGCGCAATCTGGCCGACGGCGGCGGCGGCCTGGCTCTCCTCCAGCTTCAGTGAGCCGGAGGGCAGCTTCAGGCGCGCGCGGCCGAGCGCGATCGAGCCGGACGAGACCACCAGAACATCCTTGCCCGCGCGATGAAGTTCCGCGATGTCGTCGGCCAGAGCCGCAAGCCACGCGTTATTCACTTCGCCACGTGCAGCGTCGACCAGGAGCGAGGAGCCGACCTTGATGACGATGCGGCGAAAATCATTCAGCCGGGGATGCATCTGTGAGCGTGACATGAAAGAACATTTTTAAAACGTGGAAGAAAACAGGTTCAATTCGACAGCGGCGACCAGCCGGTGACTGGCGGCTCGGCGTCGTCCTCGCTTGGCGGCGCGCCTTTCGCCTTGCTGGAGACCGGCGCTTCGCTGATGATGTCGGCCAGCGCGCGCAGCACGTCCGGCACACCCTCGCGGGTAGCGCCGGAGACCAGCATCGGCGTCTGCTTTGCCGCGCGCTTCAGCCGCGCCTTCTGGTCTTTCAAGTGCTCGGGTGTCACCGCGTCGATTTTGTTGAGCGCGACGATCTCAGCCTTGCCAGTGAGGTCGTGCTCGTAGGCGGCGAGTTCGTTGCGCACGATCTTGTAGGCCTTGCCCGCGTGTTCGCAGGTCGCATCGACGAGATGCAGCAGCACGCGGCAACGCTCGACATGGCCGAGGAATCGATCACCGAGTCCGGTGCCTTCATGTGCGCCTTCGATCAGGCCGGGAATGTCGGCAAGCACGAACTCGCGGCCATCGACCTGCACGACGCCGAGCTGCGGATGCAAGGTCGTGAACGGATAATCGGCGATCTTTGGCTTCGCCGCGCTGACGACGGAGAGGAATGTCGATTTGCCCGCGTTCGGCAATCCGACGAGGCCGGCGTCCGCGATCAGCTTCATGCGCAGCCAGATCCATCGCTCTTCACCGGGCTGGCCGGGATTGGCGTTGCGCGGCGCGCGGTTGGTGGAGCTTTTGAAATGCGCGTTACCGAAGCCGCCATTGCCGCCCTCGGCGATGACGAACTTCTCGCCGAGCTTGGTGAAGTCATGGAGCAGCGTTTCGCGATCCTCGTCGAACACCTGGGTGCCGACCGGCACCTTCAGTACGATGTCCTTGCCGCCAGCGCCGTGGCGGTCCGAGCCCATGCCGTGGCCGCCTTTCTGGGCCTTGAAATGCTGCTGGTAGCGGTAGTCGATCAGGGTGTTGAGGCCATCGACCGCCTCGATGATGACGTCGCCGCCGCGGCCGCCATTGCCACCGTTCGGCCCGCCATACTCGATGAATTTCTCGCGGCGGAACGCGACGCAGCCGTTTCCTCCGTCGCCAGAGCGGATGTAGACCTTGGCTTCGTCGAGGAATTTCATGGCCTACCCGTAACGCGAACAGGCGCGCCCGACAACAGCCGGACATGAACCCAGTGGTCGGATTCCAACATTCGCATCCCGCTCAGGCAGCCCCATTTGCGAATGTTGGAATCCAATGACCACTGGCAAATATAAGATTCCGGTGGAGGTCTGGATTTGACATTCGCTTTGCGAATTCGCGGTCAAGTGGGCGCGAATGTCAAATCCACTCCACGGCCACGGTCTTGTTAATATCGCCGGGCCGCACCCCAGTTTCGGAGCGATGACCATACCGCACGCTCCAGCCGGAAACGGTCCACCGGCGACGAGGAGCCGAGCGCCAGGAAGCGATGTAATTCGACGCCGGTCCACTGGAAGCCGCACTTCTCCAGTACGTGGCGGGAGGCCGGGTTAACCACGCGGGCTCCGGAGCGAACCTCGCCGATGGCGAACTCCTCGAACGCAAAATCGATCAGCGCGCGGGCGGCCTCGGTGCCGAAACCCTTGCCCCAATGCTCCACGGCGAAACAATAGCCGAGCTCGGGGGCATCCTGCCGCTCCCATGTCAGGCTGGCGAGCCCGATGGCCGCGCCCTTGTGCTCGATCAGAAATGTCATGCCGTCGGCTGCAACGACGGACGAAACGAACCGCGCGGCATCGTCGACCGTATAGGGATGCGGCACGCGACGCAGGTTCATGGCCACGCGCTTGTCGGCGACGATGCGCGCGATGGCTTTTACGTCCGCGAGGGTCGGCTGGCGCAGAACCAGACGTGCCGTCTCGAGGACGACGGTTCTCAGCTCCCGCAAAGGCTGGGTCGGATGTTCTTGAAACATGGCTCGCTCCTTTTGCAGGCCGTTCCCCAGCGGCCGGAAAAGTGAAAGGGGAGGCCGGTTTCCCGTCTCCCCTTGAGAGCCTTCAGGCGCTCCGCCGGTTCAACGAGGACCGGCAGAACGTGATTTTCTGCCGTCTATTCAGCCGCTTCCGCCACGGGGACTACGGAGACGAAGGTACGACCGCCCGCTTTGGCGCGGAATTCTACGCGGCCTTCGGCCTTGGCGAAGAGGGTATGGTCGGTGCCCATGCCCACATTCGCACCCGGATGCCAGGTGGTGCCGCGCTGGCGCGCAATAATGTTGCCCGGAATCACGATCTCGCCGCCGAACGCCTTGATGCCAAGGCGCTTGCCCGCCGAGTCACGCCCGTTGCGCGATGAACCGCCTGCTTTTTTGTGAGCCATGGCTCGTCTCCAGAATTCGTCTCAGTGTCTAACCCGATTCCGTACCGGAATCATCTCACTTTTTGTCGCTTGTCGCCTTCGGGGCCGCCTTTTTGGCGGGAGCCTTCTTGGCGGCGGCCTTCGGAGCCGCCTTCTTTGCCGCCGGTTTAGCTGCAGCCTTCTTGGCGGTCTTGGCCGGAGCGTCGCCTTCGGCGGCAGCCTCGACCTTCTTTTCCTTCTTCGGGCGCGGTCCGATCGAAGGCGCCTTGCCGTCGGTCAGGATCTCGGTGACGCGGATCACGGTAATCTCGTCACGGTAGCCGCGCTTGCGCTTTGAATTCTTGCGGCGGCGCTTCTTGAAGGCGATGACCTTCGGGCCGCGCTTGTGATCGAGCACTTCCGCCGCGACCGACGCGCCTGCCACGAGGGGGCCGCCGAGCACCGGCGTGTCGCCGCCGACCACCAGAACTTCACCAAGCTGCACGATCGAGCCGACTTCGCCGGCGATCTTGCCAATCTCAAGCACATCATTCGGGACGACGCGGTACTGCTTGCCGCCCGTTTTGATGACTGCGAACATCGTTTTATTCCTTCGTGTTCGATCCCGGCGCTCGGATAGGTCCGGGCCGGCTTCTTGTTCAGTCGTTATGTTTTGAGCGCGGCTGGATGCAAAACCGGTATCCGATTTCGCGGGTCGCGCTCGATGGGTTCACCAGTCGATGCCGGCGCAGACAGGCTGCGCACGAGCAAAAACAAACGGCGCGAAATCCTCCGCGCCGGGTGGGTGACTTATAGCGGCGAGACCTCCTGAGTCAAGGTAAACAGCCCGCCAAATCGGCCAAAATCGAAGGAAAATCAGCCGATTCGGAGCATTTTGAGGACTTCTGGCGATGCAACCATTGGGTTCCGAGGCCGTTGACCCTGCATATCCGGATCAGGGGCACTTCGTTATATGTCGGAAGAGAACCGCACGGTCGGCATCGGCAATCACGGCGCCTCCCGGCTGCCATCCGTCGAGGTCGACAGTTACAACGTCGAATTGAAGGATGAGGACGGCTTTCTCGGGGACCGCGCCAGCAAGGGTGCCTTCCAGGACATCCTTGATGCATGGCGCAAGCCGCTGAAGAAAAGCGGCGACGATCCGTTCGGCGGCAAGGCGTCTTCCGAGCTTAGCAAGAAAAAACTCGATGAAATTCTGGTCGGTGATGATGTCGAGGCGGCGGCCGTGCTGCACAGCGCGATCGAGGAGTTCGCGCAGGAACTTGCGTTCGTCACACGCCGCTTTCTCAGGAGCAAGGCCTGGGACAAGACCGAGGCCATCGTGGTCGGCGGTGGTTTCCGGCAAAGCCGGCTCGGCGAACTCGCCATCGCGCGCACCGATATCATTCTCAAGGCTGACGGCTTGAAGGTCCGGATGGTGCCGATCCGGTTCGATCCGGACGAAGCTGGGCTGATCGGTTGCGCGCATCTGGCGCCGTCCTGGATTTTTGAAGGCTATGACAGCCTGCTCGCTGTTGACATCGGCGGCAGCAATATCCGCTGCGGTGTGGTCGAGACGATGCAGAAGAAGGCACCCGATCTGTCCAAGGCGCGGGTGTGGGCATTCGAGTTGTGGCGTCACGCCGACGATGATCCGACGCGCGAGGGCGCGATCAAGAAACTGGTGAAGATGCTCAGGGGTCTGATCGCCAAGGCGGGTGCCGAAGGGTTGAAACTCGCGCCGTTCATCGGCGTGTCGTGTCCCGGCAAGATCGACGCCGACGGCGCGATCGAGAAGGGTGCACAGAATCTGCCCGGCAACTGGGAAAGCAGCCGCTTCAACCTGCCTGCGATTCTGGCGGAGGAAATTCCGACGATTGGCGATCACGACAGTGTGGTGCTGATGCACAACGACGGCGTCGCGCAAGGCCTCAGTGAAATTCCCTTCATGCAGGATTACAAACGCTGGGGCATCCTCACCATCGGCACCGGGCTTGGCAACGCGCGCTTCACCATGCGCAACGACAAGAAGAGCGACGAAAAGAAAGCTGGCGAGAAGAAAAATGGCGGCAAGAAAAAGGACAAGGAGAAGGCATGAGCATGCTGCGAACGGAAAGGGCAAGAGGGCAGAATAAGGTCAGCGGTGCAGATCTCTGAGACCTCTCGGCCTGTGCGGGCGCTACCGTGCGATGCGGTCGTGGTGACGAGCATTCCGGCGCGGCTCGACGCGCTGCTGTGGAGTCCGTTTCATACCCGCGTCATCGTGGCCCTCGGCATCACCTGGATTCTCGACGGCCTTGAGGTCACGCTGGCGGGCTCGCTCGCGGGCGCGTTGAAGCAGCCGGAGACGTTGCATCTCAGCAATCTCGATATCGGCTTCGCGGCAAGCACCTATCTTGCGGGGGCGGTGCTCGGCGCGCTCGGCTTCGGCTGGCTCACCGACCGCGTTGGCAGGCGCAGGCTGTTCTTCGTCACGCTCGCGCTTTATCTCCTCGCCACGGCGGCAACGGCCTTGTCATGGAATATCGCGAGCTACGCGACGTTTCGCTTCCTCACCGGCGCCGGGATCGGCGGCGAATACACCGCAATCAATTCGACGATCCAGGAACTGGTGCCGGCGCGCTATCGCGGCTGGACCGACCTCGTCGTCAACGGCAGCTTCTGGATTGGCGCGGCGCTCGGCGCTGTGGGCGCTATCGTGCTGCTGGATCCCGCGGTGATCGATCCTGACATCGGCTGGCGATTCGCGTTTCTGATCGGCGCAGTACTTGGTCTCGTCGTGTTCGTGATGAGGTTCTGGATTCCCGAAAGCCCGCGCTGGCTAATGGTGCATGGCCGGCCGAAGGAAGCAGAGCGGATCGTGCGCGAGATCGAGCAACATGCACGGCCCGCTCCCAAGCATGACGATGAATTGCCAACGATTAAGCTGCAAATGCGCGATCACACGCCGTTGCGGGAGGTCGCGCGCACGCTGCTCGTCACTTATCGTCCGCGCGCGCTGGTTGGTCTCGTACTGATGGCGGCGCAGGCATTTTTCTACAACGCGATTTTCTTCACCTACGCGCTCGTCCTGACAGATTTCTTTGACATCCCGCCGGGTCATGTCGGCTGGTACATTCTGCCGTTCGCAGCCGGCAATTTTCTCGGACCTCTTCTGCTGGGGCGACTGTTCGACACGCTCGGCCGCCGCAGGATGATCGCCTTTACCTATTCGGCCTCGGGTATTCTTCTGATCATCACCGGCTATCTGTTCTCCATTGGCGCGCTCAGCGCCATGGAGCAAACGCTATGCTGGATGGTGGTGTTCTTTTTTGCCTCGCCGGCGGCGAGTGCGGCATATCTGACGGTGAGCGAGACATTTCCGCTGGAGGTGCGGGCGCTGGCGATCGCGCTGTTCTACGCCATCGGCACCGCGATCGGCGGCGTCGCCGGACCGTCCCTGCTCGGCGCGCTGGTCGATACCGGCTCGCGTGATAGCGTATTTGCAGGCTATCTTTTCGGCTCATTATTGATGATCGCCGCGGCCGCCGTCGCCTGGCGGTTCGGCATTGACGCCGAGCGCAAGCCGCTCGAGACCATTGCGCGGCCTCTGGCCGTTGCGGAGTAAGTGATGACGAAGACTGAAGACCGCGTTCTGCTGCCCTCCTACCCGGATCCGGATCACCCGATATTCTCGCCCCTGCTTGAGGACTGCGCCTTCCTGCTCGACATCGATGGCACCTTGCTCGATCTTGCGCCGACGCCGGGCGAAGTGGTGGTGGCGCCGGGTCTCGCCGGGACATTGAGCGGGCTGCACATGCGCACCGATGGCGCGCTCGCCTTGGTCAGCGGCCGTTCGCTCGCCGACATCGACAGCATATTCAGACCAATGCTGCTGCCCGCTGTGGGAGGTCACGGTGCGGAGATGCGCCTTTCGATCGACAGCGAAGCTGTCGCGGTGCGCGCGCCGCCGATGGACAGGGATTTGAAAAAGCGGTTTGCCGCGATCAGTGGTCTTGATCCAAGAATCATCGTCGAGGACAAGGGCTATTCGATCGCGCTACATTATCGCCAGGCGCTGAATTTCGAGCGCGCGATTTATGACGCGGTTGCGGCTATTCGGGCGGACCTGCCGGAAGCGCCGATCGAGGTGCTGCCGGGCAAATCGGTGTGTGAGATCAAGAATTCCGGAATCAGCAAGGCGACCGGCGTGAAGGAACTGCTCAAGCACGAGCCGTTCGCGGGCCGGCGTCCGATTTTCATCGGCGACGACATCACCGATGAAAGCGTTTTTGCGATCATGCCGGATTTGAAAGGCGTTTCATTCTCCGTCAGCCGCCATGCGCATGGCGTCGATGGATATTTCGCCGGGCCTGCGGATGTCAGGCATTGGCTGGCGAGCGTGCTCCACGATTCTGAACCGGCCTGACGGTTCCCGGGTCTGGCTGGTGATTCCACACAGATTAAATGGCTTCAAAGAAAATCCCGGTCGAAGATTTTTCGACAAGTCAAGATTGAAACGTGCGCAAAATCTCCGCACTCTCAATGCTGTCCGAGAGTTCCGTCAACGCGCGCCACAGTGTCGCCGTTAAATCCACAAAGCAGCACTTAGGAACCATATTGATGAACAGACGTTTATCTGTGCGTCAATCGGAGTGTTCTCTGTGACATTGGTGGTCGTATCCAACCGCGTGGCTCGGGCGAAGCCGAACGAGCCGATGACGGGAGGCTTGGCGGCAGCATTGTTGCCGGTGGTGGAAAAATCCGGTGCGATCTGGGTGGGTTCCAGTGGCCGCGTGCGCGACGGCCTGCAACGGGAGCCTTTTGCACGGATCGAATCGCTCGGCCGCGGAGCGCTGGCGCTGCTCGATCTGCCTGCCGCGCATTATGGTGGCTATTACGAAGGCTTCGCCAATTCGGCGTTGTGGCCCGCGCTGCATTCGCGGTCCGATCTGATTCGCGTCTCGCAGGATGACTATGAATCCTATCGCGAGGTCAATGCGTTCATGGCCCGTGCGCTGATGCGTTTTCAGAAGCCCGAAACCGTCTTCTGGGTGCAGGACTATCATTTTCTCGCTCTCGGAGCGGGATTGCGGGAACTCGACGTGAAGAACCAGATCGGCTTCTTTCTGCATACGCCGTGGGCGCCGCACAGCGTCATGTCTGGCGTGCCGCATCATCGCGAGTTGATCGAGGCCATGCTTGCCTATGACCTGGTCGGCTTCCAGACCGAGGAAGATTGTGAAAACTTCGCAGGCTACCTCGCGCTTGAACTTGGTATCGATGTCAGCAACGGCATGGTTCATTCGAAGTTCGGGTTGACGCGACTGGCCGCATTCCCCATCGGCATCGATGTCGAAGGATTCACCGCGCAGGCGATGCGCGCTGTCTCCCACCCAGACGTGTCGCGGTTGCGCAAGAGTCTGCATGGCGAGCGTCTCGCTATCGGCGTCGATCGGCTGGATTATTCCAAGGGACTTCTCAATCGCGTGCGCGCCTTCGATCGTCTGTTCGAAATGCAGCCGTCCTTGAAGCGTACCGTTTCACTTCTGCAGATCGCCAATCCCTCGCGCGGCTCGATCGAGGCCTATGGCAATCTTCAGTGCGAACTGGCGCAACTCGTGAGCGACGTCAACGGTCGCCATGGTGAGGTCGACTGGACGCCGATCCGTTATCTCAACAAGGGATTCAGCCAGACCACGCTCGCGGGCTTCTATCGCTCGGCCCATGTCGGCGTGGTGACGCCGCTTTACGACGGCATGAATCTGGTCGCCAAGGAATATGTCGCCGCGCAAAACCCGGCCGATCCCGGCGTGCTGGTGCTGTCGAGATTCGCCGGGGCCGCCAACGAGCTTTCAACCGCGCTGATCGTCAACCCGCATGACATCGACGGCATGGCCCGCACCATCGGCATGGCGCTGGCGATGCCCGCGCCGGAACGGCGACTGCGTTGGGAAGCGATGATGACGAAGCTGCGGGCGGGTAACATCCAGCACTGGTTTGAATCCTTTATCGCGACGCTGGAAAGCACGCGCGACACCGCCCAGCCGATGGCAGAGGAGCTGCGGGCTGGCCGCGAAGCGCTCGGGCGTGGTGGCGCGATGCTGCAGTGGCAGGTGAGCACGGCGCTGCACTGAACCGGCGGCAGGCTGTTTTGCCCCATCGCTCTGAAAAATCTCGCTATTCCTCAAAAATGTGAGCCGGAAGGAGACTGCCTGCTTGCAAAATCCGGCTGACGCCTTCATGACAAGCGCCACGGAGAGGTGGCCGAGTGGTTGAAGGCGCACGCCTGGAAAGTGTGTATACGGGAAACCGTATCGCGGGTTCGAATCCCGCTCTCTCCGCCAGATACAAACAAAAAAACCATATATTTCAGATATATAAGTATTTGATATCAATTATAATCCCTCACTTCATCCCACAATCTTCTCGACATCCGGATTCGATTTATTTTTCCCAAAACAAATCGAAATTGAGTTCAGCGGCCCTGTACATGGGAGGCCCAAAATTTAGTTTTGGGCATGTCAGCAAAAAAACGAGGACGGCCCAGAGGCCATAAGGGTCAAGCTGCTGTACTTGATGCCGCCCAAATCAAGAAGGTCCTAAAGGCGGCGCGTGACTCTGGCCGGTTCGCTGATCGCGCGGAAGTCGCCATCAGGCTCAGTCTCGAGCTAGGTCTTCGAGTCGGTGAGATGTGCAAACTAACGTGGGCCGACTTGCTCGACGAAAGGGGGCGACTCCGGGATCGAATCACGATCCCGGATGTGCATGAAAAGTCTTTCCCGCTGCATCATTCAACGACCCGTCAGCTTTTGGTCACTTACCGCGAGAAAACGGAAACTTTACACGGTTCGCTGGATCGATTGCCGCTGTTTACCTCGACGAGAGGAAAGCATTTCACGGCAGCGTCTATGACGAGATTCTTGAACGATCTTTATCGGCGTTCAGAGATAACGGGCGGGAGCTCTCGATCCGGTCGAAAAACTTTCAAAGCTGCCATCAAATAAGATCCACGATCTTTCGTTGAGCTTCCTGTTCTCCGTCTATGTACCTCTGGGTGATGCGAAGACTGCTGTGGCCAGCCAGCATCTGGACGTCGCGAAGTGATCCGCCCACGAGCGAAATCTTCCGTGCGGCGTTGGTGATGAAGGTTCTTCGACCCGAATGACTTGAGCATCCAACGAACCCGAGCTGCTCGTACCATCGCGCGAACATATTCACGATGGCTTGCGGTGAAGTTCGGTGAGAACGCTCGGTGCTGACGACGAACTCCGAAGTTGGGCGTTGAACAGTGCGCCAGTCCAAGAGAGCGGTCTTTAATTCTCGACTGATCGGAATAATCCGCCCGGATGTCCCTTTGCTGGCGCTATTCGATAGACGCATTTCCGACCCAATAGAGCCGTCCGCATCCGTTATCATTCGCCATTGTAGATGAGCGATCTCGTGGGCTCTAAGGCCAGCCCTTAGTGAAAGCATCGAGATTGCTCGATTTCTGATGAAGTGGCGAGTTGTCCTAAGGAGAAACTCAAGCCTTGCAATCTGGCTGGGAGATAAAACTTTGGCCTGCTTGCAAAGTGACATTTAAGTGGTTCGCACAATTCGACTAAACTGAATTTAATTTGGGCCAGGAAAATCGAACAGGGCTCCATTTTTCGACTTCGACCGCTTCAGCAATCGCTTACTGGGCCTGAGCCTCTCAAAGGAAGCCGCCTAACTTGCTCAATTTCGATGCCGCGCGCAAACCTAGCGCCGCATGAAAGCGAGGTCATGATAAAAATCTGCCACTCCAGTAGCGATGCTTCGTGTCACTATCAGCGCAGCACCGCCAGAGCGGATTCGGTTTAAAATATTGCTGGAGTTCCTTGAGAGCCGACGCTGGCGCACGAACTTACAAATTAAATGTAACGCTTGAAAGGTTCCGGAGCGTCTGCCCCCATTGAACGCGATTCTGGTACAGCGGTTATAATTTCTCCGATGGCATCGGCGAATCTTAGCGTCACCGGAGAGCCATCTGCATAAATGCAAGCATTGAAATTAAGTTTGGTCAGCATTAGCACGTCACGCATCACAGTCTGAAGGTCAGTGTCGCCCCTCACTATCTCAATGCTAAGCGGCCTAGGAACTTCTCGACCAGGGTATGTGCCGAGCTCAGGGATAAAGCCTTTAGTCCATAAGAACCCTCGACGTTCATCGGTTTGCAGAGCCGTCCCCCTAAGGACCGGCGTGTCCCTTGGCGCGTAGAGGCGGAAATCATTTCGCTCCGAAATTCGTATTGTCGTGATCTTTGTATGAGGTGCTCCTTGTACGAAGCCGGTATATTCGCTTGCGTCAAATCGAGTCCGCCCGTGGATAAACAGTTCGTCAGGTGGTCGTCCGTCAGCGTCCCGTTCGCAATACGCCTTCACCACTCGCTCGACCAATGACCTTGCCTCGGTTTCCGATAGATGAAATTCCTTGGTGACAGGATTGAAATAATTTCCCGGCGTTCCCCGGAAAACTAAACCGTCGCCTCCGCTGAGAAACATCTGAGCCCCGCAGCAGGCCTTGCGTCCCGTATCATTACTGTCAGGAAACAACTTAAAAACTAAGCCAATATAGCAAACTCTTGGACGAACATCCGCAAGCCGCCATGGATGTCCGCCACCTTTAAAGAACAGCGTTGTCGATAAATTCCAAGCGATTGAAGCCGGATCTTGCAAACGGCGGCGCGCCGACGAAACTTCACGGGAGATCAAAGTTTCCAGAGTACTTTCGCGTAGAATCTGTAGCACCACGCCCTTTGTACTTAAGAGGCGCGCTTTTAATTGATGATGAAAATTTGGCTCAAATAAAAATACTTCCGCATCTCGATTTTCTTCATCGAAAAGCGACGGGGCACCCGCAAGGATTTCTTTTGCTCTTCTATGAGAAACTGACAGCGATGACCGGGCGGCTTCATCCTTTGGAATAACCGATTTCGGTCTACCGTATCGATATATCTCGTCTGGTATCACAACGAACCAAACGTCGACAGAAGCATCCTCATCGAGATTCTTCTGTATAGCTTCCTCGAACAGCGAAACTGCGTCTTTGATTGCTTCGTGACGCTTGCCCGACCTTATCGCGGACGCCAGCTTGGCTTGAGAAATTTCTACCTGAATCTCCGTATCTTCGTTGATCGACGATTCGAACACCGATTCAAAGCCAGGAAATGGTACATGATTCAACGAACCGTCTAGCAGCGGCTCAATGTACGCATTCATCGCTCGTGACCAATGCTTGAATAACGCGAGCCCAGACTTCGTACCGACCACTCCAATTTTTATGTGACGCGGACGAGTTCGCTCTGCTAACGGTCCAAAAAAATAGAGGCCCGCTTTAGGGTTTGCTGAGCGCTGTTGCCAGCCGAATTCCAACTGCGGCTCGTCAAGAAAAAGCAGATTTTGGTTCATTTGCTGCCGACCTCAATCATTATTGTCGGGCCACGGATCGTTGAGCTCGGCTAACTCGTCGTCCCAAGAGTCTTCGATTTGATCCTCAGCCGTATACTTGTGCGCCTCTGTAGTTTCGAAAGATGGCGATACGGAAATGGAAAAGTGTTGAAATTGACCGGATAGGATTATTGGCGTCTCGTCGCCTGCGGCGAAAGACAATTCACCATTTTCGTCTGAAACAGCGGCAATGAAGCCTTGAAGGAGATCGCGCCATCGATCATTCCACCAGCTCTTACAGAACGAGCGCCGAAGAGAGTGTTGCTGGCTTTTACTGGGAAGTAGATCTTTCCCGTTCGAAGAGAATACCACGTGAGGAGAAACTGTTATTGTGACATTCTCGTCCGATACTTGCGCGCGACCTTGAATTCCAAAATGCCAATAGACACGACGTTTTGCACTATACCCAACCAATTGTCTGGAAACGGAACGACCCGCAAAGTCTTTGAAGCGAATTTTATTGTTCGTGTGAAACTGATCCTCAAAATACCAAAATACTTTTCCATTTGCTAATGAGCTAGCCTTGGCTCCGCGCCTTGGCAAATATGAACTCCACATTTGATGTAGAAGATTGACTGCATATCGCCGCGCGTCGGCGCGCTTCCATGCGGGAAGATCTCCACAACGGGCGTGAAGAAAGTCTTCCCAAGAAACTGATGCCCGTTTTTCGACGTTGGTACTCTTTCCTATTGCCCGGATTTCTGAAGAAAGGGCCTCGGCTTTAGCTGTGCTGACAAGTAGAGCATAGTAAGCAAACGCTGGTGCACCAATCTCCGCGGCAACATCCCTCAGATCGCTCGATTGAATTCCGGTGCAACTGAAAAAGTTCAAGCATGACGGAAGTGACTTGAATGCGAGAATGTTTGCTATAACGTCTTCCGATTGTTTTCTTACAACAAGCGATGGATGATCGGCTCGCCTGACCAAGTCCGAGAATTGCTCTGTTTTAAAAGACGCATTACGAGGCACTCGATCACGAATGAGCACAGTCATCAGCGAATCGAGGCCATGAAGCCAGCTGCCGCGGCAATCGATAGACTGTAGATCGATTAGTTCTATCAGCGTTTCATCGAATGGAGTGTCATCGATCCTCATGGGGATGACAAACCGCTTTAGACTATTCTTCTCACCAACTTTGAGAGCGAGGTAAGCCTCTTTCCGGGCGCCTCGCTTGGATGAGACAAATTTCGATTGGATGAATATGACTTTAGCGGCTTTTGTTCGAATAACGCTCTCGATATCGCTCCAGAACGGATCTCCCCCCTTGAGCATGCTGAGGTCAGTCCACACTTCGAAACCGGCTGCGATCAATCGCGAGCTCAGCCAAGCCACGAAGTGATTATCTTCGGGCGTCGCATGGCTTATGAAAACGGTATTTCTTCCAACCGTGGGAGTGTCACCGTTAGTCCCGGACCTCGCCTTCTCGCCAACGCTAACATTCTTACCGTCTTGAAGCGGTCGATAAATCTGCCAACCACCTCTCAGACCGCGCGGTAAGCACTTTGCAATTGTGGCTATCCGTTCATCATCAATGAGATCGTCGTCATGAATGAACACAAGAGGCCCAATGTGTGGCGGATCCAGTTTTTCCGTGAAGGACGCCGCTCGCAGCGCCACGAGAGCCGGATTCGCCAGCGCATCTCCGACGGACGTGAGGTTCATTCGTCCGAGAAGGTCAACATACTGACAGCAAGACTTTTGCAGTTCACTAAAAAAGGATCTCCGATTGAACCCCGAGAGGTCAAATCTGGGCGCCACTCTTAGGTCAAAAATGATCTTAGGGCGCGAAAGCTCAAAAACATCAGCCATGTCTTCTGCGGTCACGCCACGCCAATCTAAGAAGATGATTGTGTTTGAGGCGCTTGATGGCAAAAATGTTTCTTGAGCAGGCATCTGCCCGCCGGACGACAGCGGCTGCTGTCCTGTCTCCGACTTCGAAGATACAAGACGTAGAAACGCAGGCCTTGAGGATTTGGACATTAGCTGGACTGAGTTATTTGGGCTTCGAGTTGAACATAACTCTTCTTAGCCAAGTGCCAAGGTGCACCCCAATCGGGAATGCCGATCTCCATTTTTCCTGTAAGATCGTTTTTTAAATCACGATCTTTGAAAAATGCTCGATGATAGAGGCGAGGGGCAACACCAGTAAAAGGGTGAAAAAGGACATGTTCACCACCATCGCTTGGCGCCTTCCATCCTGATCCGCGCTGTTGCATCGCGTCCGAATGTAAGCGCGCTGCGAGGCTCTTGAAATATGGTTCGATGTATTGAACTTCATCAACGCCCGCTGAGATGATGTGTCTGGCACAATAGTGGCATGGATAGGTCGTTACAAATAGGCGCGTGCCTAGTGTCGAGGCTCCGGAACGTGCGGCTGAAATCAGCGCATCCATTTCAGCATGAACGGCACGGCTAAATTCAATGGTGTCACCAACCCGTCCATTTTTCAGTTTTCCCTTCAACGCTGCCTTCTCTTCCTTCGAAAATGCTTTGATGGCGGCGACTTCATTGACGATGCTGTCGATCATTTTGAACTGCTCGTCGGTGCTGCTGCACATTTTATTCGGACGAAAGGCGCATCGATGGTCAAGTTTTGCACCTTCTGACATGAAGTGTTCACCATAAACGCCGCCTCCAGCCCTCGGAACATCGTTTGTGCCAGTTGCTAGGAGATTTCCATTCTTATCGACAAGGGCCGCGCCGACTTGACGGGAAAGACAAGCACTTCGAAGCTGCGCACTGTATGCTTGGTGCATAGCGGTCTCCTCGATCGTTGGGCGCTCAACTTCTTTTCCACGAACAATTCTTACGAGCCGCTGGAGCCTGTCGTTAATTTCCCAATCGTGGTTCTCGCTGCTCGGCTCTCCTGTTTCCGTATAGATGAATCTGTCTGGCGTGTTGTCGACATAGAAATCGGCTAATTGAAAGGCCTTGGCCACCTGTTGACCATGCGATTGGCTATCCTTCTCATCGCGACTCATAAACGCGTCGAGATCATCCTTTTTTGGATTGCCAAACTTTTTAGCAAGCCTTGCTTCGCGAGCGTCTTGATCGCAGACGACGCCGATTAACACGAACGCCTCTTGATAGATGTGACGTAGTAGATTGACTTCAGCCGGATGCCTTAGGCTCAGGACTCATTGATCAGAGCCAGAAGATGACGGTTGCTGCGATGCAGATAGCTGACATGAAGGTATGGGCGCATCGGTCGTAGCGGGTGTGGATGCGCCGCCAGTCCTTGAGCCTGCCGAA